>JAESFP010000008.1_pt1 | contig 596323 bp, 566 predicted proteins | sample 9266181 | NCBI WGS metagenome assembly JAESFP01 (sample SAMN14502547, study PRJNA617102) | algae metagenome | isolation source: Pegethrix bostrychoides GSE-TBD4-15B and co-occurring heterotrophs from... | place: USA: Grand Staircase-escalante National Monument, Utah | collected 2006-08-15 | reverse complement strand
GCCATAGCAAGGAGCCCGCACCCGATCCCATCCCGAACTCGGCCGTGAAAATCCTTAGCGCCAATGGTACTTTGTCTTAAGACACGGGAGAGTAGGTCGCTGCCAGGTCCTCAAACCGCATAAAAAGCCTCAAAAATCGCCCCGAGCGATAGCCAAAAAACATCAACACACATCACAATCCCTCAAAAATCTAAACCCAAAAATATAACGCGGGGTGGAGCAGCCCGGTAGCTCGTCAGGCTCATAACCTGAAGGCCGCAGGTTCAAATCCTGCCCCAGCAACCAAACAAAAAACCCCGACGATCAAAATCGACGGGGCTTTTGCTATGCGCGCATAGAGCGGCGCTGCGGCTGGTTTCGTTCAACCGCCGAAAGCCTAAGCCTGCATTCCGTGCCTAATGGCGGAAACCGTGACGTCGAGATGGTCGGCGGCTTTACGGAAATTACGGAATCGAACGATCAGCAGAAAAATCGACAGGTCCGGCAACTGATGTCAGTTCAGCGCCATCGCGCGGACCTAGCCTGCGTCGACCGCGAGGCGGGCCGCGCTGGCCCTTGCCCAAAGTTCCGTTTCCACCCGCTCAATCCGCGCGTGGGGCTTATCGCGCCCGGTCATCAGGCCGATCAACAGATCGGCTGCCACTGCGCCCAGGGTGCGGCGGGGCTGATAGACAGTGGTGAGGGTGGGCTCGCAAAAATCGGCGTAATCGATTCCGTCGAAGCCGATAACGGAAATATCCTCCGGCACGGCGAGGCCGAGACCGCGCGCGGCCTTAATGAAGCCGATCGCCATTTCGTCATTGGCGGCGAAAAGCGCCGTGGGACGATTTGCGCTGGGAAGGGCCGCGAGCGCCTTGGCCGCCTTGATTCCGGCCTGGAAGGTAAAATCGCCCTCGATGGTCCAGGCCGGATCGACCGGCCCGGCGGCGACCATCGCCTCTGCATATCCTTCTGCCCGCGCCCGGTCGAGAATATTGGCGCGCGGGCCGGAGAGATAAGCGATTCGCCGGTGCCCAAGGCCGATCAGATGCTCAATAGCAGCGCGCGCCGCTGCGCGATTATCCACCTCAACTTGCGGAAAGTCGGCCCCTGGGATGATTTCGCAGGCGGCCACAATGGGGAGCGGGGCATCGGTCAGCTTGCGCCCGCCGCCGGCAAGCATATGCCCACAGAGCAACAGAACTCCATCGACTTGCCCGGCCAAGGCGAGGTTGACATAGCGTGCCTCTTGCTCCGGGCGCTGACCGAGATTGGCGATGATTAGCCCGTAGTTCGCGACGGCTAACGCCTCGTCGATACCGCGCAGAACATCAGCGAAAAAGGGGTTCGAAATATCGGGCACGACGACCAATACCATCATCGATTTGCGCGCCCGCAGGTTTCGCGCGGCGATATTCGGCGTATAGCCGATCTCACGCACGGCGGCGAGGACACGCTCCCGCGTCGTCTCGGAAACAACATCGGGGGTGGCGAGGGCACGACTGACCGTGGCGACGGAGACCCCGGCAAGACGGGCGACATCGGCAATCTTAGCGGGCGGAGGAGGAGGACGACGGGGAGAACGCATTACGTCACCTTAGCCGCCCTCAACGGCGCTTGCAAAATTTTTGGAATGTGTTAGTCTAAATGTAATCGATTACAGAGACCAATAACGGTCCATTTTCGGAGGAAAACGTCATGAAGCACGCAGGGTTTGCGGCGGTATCGGCTGCCTTATTGGCAGTGGCTCCGCCAGTTTTTGCACAAGAAATGAAAGCCGAGGTCATCCATTGGTGGACCTCCGGTGGCGAATCGGCGGCCCTCAAGGTCTTTGCCGATCAATTTACCAAGGCGGGCGGCACCTGGATCGACAGCGCCGTCGCCGGTGGGGCCAATGCCCGTACCGCGGCCATCAACCGCACCGTCGGTGGCAATCCACCTACCGCGATGCAGTTCAATACCGGTAAGCAGTTCGACGATCTTGTCGAAAATAATCTGCTGGCCGATGTGGAAGGGGCTGCGGTGGAAGGCAATTGGAAATCTGTCATTCCGGAAGCCATTCTGAACGCCACCACCCGCCGGGGCAAAATGTACGCCGTGCCGGTGAATATCCACGGGCAGAACTGGGTTTGGTACAATAAAGCCGTGCTGGAAAAGATCGGTGGCACCGAGCCCAAGAGCTGGGATGAGGCCATCATTCTGCTCGAGAAGGCGAAAGCCGCCGGGCTTATTCCGCTGGCCTTCTCTGGGCAAAAGACCTGGGAGCGCGGGCTGTTCAACGCCATTTTGCTCGATAAAGGCGGCCCCGCCGTCTGGAATGAGTTTTTCAGCAAGCGCAGCCAAGCGGCGGCGCGCAGCCCGCAGTTCCGGGCGGCGGCAGAGACCTATGCAAAATTGCGCTCCTACGTCGATCCTGGAGCGCCGGGGCGCAACTGGAACGACGCAACGTCGCTCGTGATCCAGGGCAAAGCCTTTATGCAAGTTATGGGGGATTGGGCCAAGGGTGAGTTTATCGCCGCCAATCAGACCGCTGGTAAGGAATATGGCTGCACGCTGTTCGGCAGCCGGGGCGGGGGCTATGTGATGGGGGGGGACGTGTTTGCCTTCCCGAAACCCAAGGATGCGGCACAGGCCAAAGCCCAAGCGGTTCTCGCCAAGGTGCTGCTGGACCCCGAAACCCAAACTAAGTTCGCCCAGAAGAAGGGCTCGATCCCGGTGCGTCTTGATGTCGACGGCTCGTCCCTTGATGTTTGCGCCCAGCGGGCGATGAAGGTCATCGGCGATAAATCGCAACAAGTGCCTGCCGTCGAATTGCTGTCCTCGCCGGCGATGACCGGTGCACTGGAGGATGTTTATTCCCAGTTCTGGAATACGCCGAACGCCAGTGTCGACCAGTTCATCGAAAAAATCGTGGGTGTGCTGAAGCAAGAGCTTTAGTCGCTTTGGCCGCGCGGTGCCTTTGCCACCGCGCGGCCTCTCTTCCCTAAAATATCTATCCCTTTCGCTGCGCCGACGCGCAGAGGGGGAAGGGTTGCGCCATGAAACCCAAACGATCCCGGCTTTCTACCGGCGGCGGAGCGATTTCCGCCCTCATCCCGGCCTTTCTGGTGCTGATCGTCGTCTATATCGGTTCGACCGGCTGGACGATTTGGATTAGTTTCACCAATTCCCGCATGCTGCCGAACAATAATTTTGTCGGCTTGCGCCAATACGAGCAGCTTTTTGCGAACGACCGCTGGCTGACCTCAATCCATAATCTCGTGATTTTCGGGGCCTTGTTTCTCATTTTGGCGCTGGCGCTGGGCTTTTTGCTCGCGGTCGCCATCGATCAGCGCGTGCGCAACGAGAATCTGTTCCGCTCGGTCTTTCTCTATCCCTATTCCATGTCCTTCGTCGTTACCGGCCTCGTCTGGCAATGGCTGCTGAACCCGAGCCACGGGATTCAGAAGCTGGTGCGGGGCTGGGGATTTCCCGATTTCGCCTTCGACTGGATCGTGCGGCAGGAAACGGTGATCTTCTGCCTCGTGTTCGCCGCTGTCTGGCACGCCGCCGGGCTGGTGATGGCGATCATGCTGGCGGGGCTGCGTGGCATCGATGAGGATATCTGGAAAGCCGCGAAGGTGGATGGTCTACCGACCTGGCGGGTCTATATCTCCATCGTCATTCCGATGCTGACGGCGAGTTTTGCCACGGCGACGGTCTTGCTCTCCACCAGCGTTGTGCGGCTCTACGATCTGTCGGTCGCGATGACCAACGGCGGGCCGGGCGTCGCCTCCGAAGTTCCAGCGAAATTCGTCATGGATCACCTGTTCGAGCGCGCAAATGCCGGGCTTGCCACGGCGGCGGCCACCTCGATGCTGATAACCGTCATCGCCGTCGTCGCGCCGTATCTTTACTGGCGCAGCCGCAAAGGAGGCCGCGCATGACCGCACTGCCGACATATAAGGGCCGGACGCCCAACGGTCGCAAACCGAAGCGCACGACGCCCGCCCGCTGGGGGATCTACGCGTTCCTCATCGTCACAGCGCTGTTTTTCGCCTTACCGCTCTATGTGATGATCGTCACCTCCTTGAAGCCGATGACGGAAATTCGCCAGGGCAATATTCTGGCGCTGCCCGATGTGTGGACGGTGGAGGCCTGGGTGAAAGCCTGGTTCTCCGCCTGCACGGGCCTTAATTGCAACGGCATCAGCGTTGGTTTCTTCAATTCGGTGAAGATTCTCGTGCCCTCGGTGTTCGTATCAATCCTGGTTGGCTCGCTCACCGGCTACGCCCTGTCCTTCTGGCGGGTGCGGGGGGCGAATATTCTGTTCGGGGCGATGATGATTGTCGCTTTCATCCCCTATCAGATATTCTTGTATCCGCTGGTCCGCGTGTTTTCCTTCATCGGGCTCGGCCAATCGCTGCTGACGATCATCATCGTTCACACGATTTTTGGCCTGCCGACGATGACGCTGCTGTTCCGCAATTACTTCTGCGCGCTGCCGCCGGAACTCTATAAGGCGGCGCGGGTGGATGGCGCGGGCTTCTACCAGATCTACGGGCGGATCATGATGCCGATGGCGATTCCGATGATCGTCGTCGCCGTCATTCTCCAGGTCACGGGGATCTGGAACGACTTCATCCTTGGATTGGTCTTCTCCGGGCGGGAAAACCTGCCGATGACCGTCCAACTCAACAATATCGTCAATAGCACCCAGGGCGAGCGCACCTACAACGTCGATATGGCGGCCACGATGCTGACGGCGCTTCTGCCGCTGGTCGTCTATTTCGCCTCGGGGCGCTGGTTCCTGCGCGGCATCGCCGCGGGTGCAGTGAAGGGTTAGGCCAATGGGCGCAACAGCGAATGTGGACCTCAAGGATATCTGTATCCGTTTTGGCAGTATCCGGGTTCTCGAAAACCTCAATCTCACTATAGCGCCAGGGGAATTTCTGGTGCTGCTCGGCCCGTCCGGCTGCGGTAAATCCACCCTGCTCAACGCTATTGCCGGGCTGCTCGATATCGCCGAAGGCGAAATCCATATCGGCGGGCGCAATGTAACCTGGGACGAGCCCAAGGATCGCGGCATCGCCATGGTCTTCCAAAGCTATGCGCTCTATCCGCGCATGAGTGTGCGCAAGAACATGTCCTTCGGGCTTGAGGTCGCGGGGCTACCGAAGGCGGAGATTGCCGAACGGGTGGCGGTGGCGGCCCAGATGCTCCGCTTAACCGAACTGCTCGACCGGCGCCCGGCGGAGCTTTCCGGCGGCCAGCGCCAGCGCGTCGCCATCGGTCGGGCGTTAGTGCGGCAGGCGGGGGTCTATCTCTTCGACGAGCCGCTCTCGAACCTCGACGCCCAGTTACGGGCCGAGTTGCGCGTGGAAATCAAGCGCCTGCACGCCCGCCTGGGCGCGACGATGATTTACGTCACCCACGACCAGATCGAGGCTTTGACCCTGGCCGATCGCATTGCCGTAATGCAGGGCGGCGTGATCCAGCAGCTTGATACGCCGATGAAGGTTTACCGCGAACCGGTCAACCGTTTTGTCGCGGCCTTCGTCGGCTCCCCGGCGATGAACTTCCTGCCGGGGCAGATCGACGGTGACGGGGCTTTCCACTTTGCCGAAACGGGAAGCTCCCCGCTCGCGGGCTATCGCTGGCGGCATCCCGGTTTTACCGGCAACGCGACCCTCGGTATACGGCCTGAACATATTCTCTATGGGGCCGAAGCCGGGCCTGCGGCTCTGACCGCCAAGGTTGAGCTGGTGGAGCCGATGGGCGCGGATACGCTCGTTTGGTGTCGCCTGTCCAATGGCGCGCCCTTGGCCCTGCGCCATGGTGCCGAGGCCGATCTGAAACCGGGCGACCCGCTGCCCGTCGCTTTTCCGGCCGACACCATTTCCCTGTTCGACGATGTGACGGGCGCGCGTCTCTGACCGCACCCCCTATGAGGAGACTTGCTGTGGCTATGATCGATTCTTTCTCGTTTCAGCTTTATTCCGCCCGCTCGCTTACCCCGCTTTCGGCCCAGTTCGAGCTGCTGGCTGGGCTCGGCTATAAGCTGGTCGAACCCTATAGCGGGCTGTTCGGCGATATTCCCGAACTTAAACGCCTGCTGGCGCAACACGGGATGCGCGCGCCCTCGGCCCACGTCGGGCTCGACCGGCTGCGCACCGATGCCAAGGGCGCGGCGCAACTCTGCCGTGATCTCGGCGTCGATCTGCTCATCGCACCCGCGCCGCCGCCGGGTGAGCGCGAGGGGGGCGAAGAGCAATGGCGGTCCATTGGCCGCGAGCTCAAAGCCATCGGCGAGGTGGTGACGGGCGAAGGGCTAAAATTCGCTTGGCACAATCACCATTGGGAATATGGGGAGACCGCCGACGGCACGACTTTCCTCGACTGCCTGTTCCAAGAAGCGCCGGACATGCTGTGGGAAGCCGATCTTGCCTGGATCGTGCGCGGCAGCGGCGATCCGGTGGCGGAAATCCAGAAACACGCCCACCGCCTCGCCGCCGTCCATATCAAGGATATTGCACCGGCGGGCGAATGCCTGGACGAAGACGGTTGGGCCGATCCCGGCTATGGGGTGATGAACTGGGACGCGATCCGCCCGGCACTTGACGCCGCTGGGGTGAAACTGTTCGTGGCCGAGCATGATAAGCCTTCCGATGTCGCGCGTTTTGCCCGCCGGGCACGCGATACCGTCGCGTCTTGGTCGTAGGGGTGAATCGCATGAGCACGCTCGGCGTCGGCATTATCGGTTGCGGTAATATCTCAACCATCTATCACCAGAATATGACCTCCTTCCACGGGCTGAAGCTGATCGCCTGCGCCGATATGCGGGCGGAAGCGGCGGAAGCCCAGGCGCAGGCTTTCGGTATCGAAGCCTTAACCATCGACGCGCTGTTGGCGCGGCCTGATATTCAGATCGTCGTTAATCTGACCACACCTAACGCCCATTTCCCCGTCAGTCTGGCGGCGCTGAAAGCGGGTAAACACGTCTTCGGCGAAAAACCCATTACCGTGGAAGCTGCCGAGGCGGCGACCCTGGTCGCGGAAGCGGAAAAGCGCGGCCTGAAGATCGGCTGCGCGCCCGATACCTTCCTCGGCGGCGGCGGGCAGGCGGCGCGGGAACTGGTCGATTCAGGGGCCGTCGGCACCATCCTATCGGGCACCTGTCATCTGATGTCGCACGGTATGGAGCATTGGCACCCGGACCCGACCTTCTTCTTTAAGCCGGGCGGCGGGCCGATCCTCGATATGGCGCCCTATTATCTCGCCGCGCTGATTAATCTGATCGGGCCGGTGGAAAGCGTGCAGGCGCGCGCGTCCACGGGCTTTGCCGAGCGGATCGTAACGGCGGTAGGGCCGATGACCGGCAAGGCCATCGCCGTTGAAACGCCAACGACGGTGATGGCGCTGCTGCATTTCGTCAGCGGGGCCGACATTCAGTTTACGATGAGCTGGGATGTGTGGAAGCACAGCCATCCGGCCATCGAGCTTTACGGCACCAAGGGCTCGCTGCGCGTGCCCGATCCGAATTTCTTCGGCGGCACGGTGGAATATACCGAGGCCGGCGGCGATTGGATTGCGGTGGATACCGAGACGCGCGCCTTCGGGCGGGCCAATTGGCGCTCGCCGAACTGGGCACCGACGCAACCCTCCCGGGCGAATTACCGCTGCCTCGGGATTGCCGAACTGGCAAGTTCGGTGCTGCACGGCACGCCCCAGCGGGCGTCCGGCGCGCTTGCGTCCCACGCCCTTGAAGCGATGCAGGCGATGCTGACGGCGGCGCAAACGGGCGAGACCCTGCGCCTGACCTCCCGCATCGACCGGCCCGCCCCCCTGACGCCTGCCGAGGCCGCCGCCCTTTGGGCTGGTCCGGCTTTTTAAGGAAACTCCCATGGCAAGTCTCATCAAAGGCCCCGGTATCTTCCTGGCCCAATTCGCAGGCGATGCCGCGCCGTTCAACTCTTGGGAAGCGATTACCCGCTGGGCCGGGTCGCTCGGCTATAAGGGCGTGCAGGTGCCGACTTGGGACAAGCGGCTGTTCGACCTCGAAACCGCCGCTGTCTCAGATACCTATTGTCAGCAGATCCTGGGCGTCGCCGAAGCCAATGGCGTCACGATCACCGAGCTCTCCACCCATCTGCAAGGCCAACTTGTCGCCGTGCATCCGGCCTATGACGAGGCTTTTGACGGGTTCGCGCCGGAAGCCCTGCGCGGCAAACCTGCCGAACGCCAGCGGTGGGCGGTGGAGCAAGTGCGGTTGGCGGCGCAGGCGTCCCGACGCTTGGGGCTCAATTCCAGCGTCTCCTTCACCGGGGCGCTGGCCTGGCCCTACCTGTACCCCTGGCCCCAGCGTCCGGCGGGGCTCATCGAAACCGCCTTCGGGGAATTGGCCAAACGGTGGCGGCCGATCCTCGATTTTTACGACGAGTTGGGGGTCGATCTTTGCTACGAAATACACCCCGGCGAGGATATTTTCGACGGTGCGAGCTTCGAGATGTTCTTGGAGGCGGTCGGCGGGCATCCGCGCGTCATGATTAATTACGATCCGTCGCATTTTATGCTGATGCAGCTCGACTACCTCGCCTTCATCGACATCTATCACGCGCGCATCGGCGCGTTTCATGTGAAGGATGCCGAGTTCAACCCGACCGGGCGGCAGGGCGTTTATTCCGGCTATCAATCCTGGGTGAACCGCGCCGGGCGTTTCCGCTCGCTCGGCGACGGGCAGGTGGATTTCACCGGCATCTTCTCCAAACTCGCCGCCTATGGCTACGATCGATGGGCGGTGCTGGAATGGGAATGCTGCCTGAAGCACCCGGAAGTGGGGGCGGCGGAAGGCGCGCCGTTCATCGACAAGCACATCATCCGCGTCACGGAAAAGGCGTTCGACGACTTCGCCGGGGGCAAGACCGATCCGGCGCAGATCCGGCGGATGTTGGGGATCGTTTAGAGGAGGCACGGCGATGGTTTCGGCACGGGCAGACAGCGCTATCCGGCCCCTGCGGTTGGGGATGGTCGGCGGTGGTGAGGGAGCTTTCATCGGGGCGGTGCATCGCATGGCGGCCCGCCTTGATGGGCAGTTCGAGCTTGTCGCCGGGGCTTTATCGTCAACGCCCGAAAAAGCGCTCCGCTCGGCGGCGGCGCTGGGGCTCGATCCCGCGCGCAGCTATCCGGATTTCGCCGCCATGGCCCGGCGCGAGGCGCGGTTGAAAGAGGGGATTGAGGCGGTGGCTATCGTCACCCCCAATCATCAGCATGTTCCGGCGGCGCTCGCCTTTCTGAAAGCGGGTATCGCGGTGATCTGCGACAAGCCGCTGGCGAGCACGCTGAAGGACGCCCGGCGGTTGCAGCGGGCGGCCGAGGCGGTAGGGACGATCTTTTGCGTTACCTATAATTATTCGGGCTATCCCATGGTCCGGCAGGCGCGGGCGATGGTGGCGGAGGGGCTCTTAGGTGATCTGCGCGTCGTGCAGGTCGAATATCCCCAAGATTGGCTGACCGAATCGCTGGAATCCACGGGCCAGAAACAGGCCGACTGGCGCACCGATCCGGCGCGGGCCGGGGCGGGGGGCTGTATCGGCGATATCGGCACCCACGCCTATCAACTCACTGAATTCGTCACCGGCTTTACGGTGAGCGAGCTTGCGGCTGATCTCAGCCATTTCGTGCCGGGGCGGCGGGTGGATGATAACGCGCAGATTCTGCTGCGCTTCAATAATGGCGCGCGCGGCATGCTCTGGGCGAGCCAAGTCGCGCCGGGAAACGAGAACGGCCTGAAGCTGCGCGTTTACGGCAGCAAAGGCGGGCTCGAATGGCGGCAGGAGCATCCCAATCATTTAACCTGGACCCCCTTCGGCGAGGCCCCACGCACGCTAACACGCGGCGGGGCGGGGATTTCGGTCGCCGCGGCCCGCGTTACCCGCGTTCCGAGCGGCCATCCCGAAGGCTATCTTGAAGCCTTCGCAACGCTCTATACGGAAGTCGCGCGGTCGATCCGGGCGCGCGCGGCGGGAGAAGCTTGCCCGGCCGACGTGACCTTCCCGACGCTGACCGACGGCGTGCGCGGCATGGCCTTTATCGAAGCGGCGGTGCGGTCGTCGAGCGGCAATGCCCGTTGGGTAAAATTGCCGGAGGTTTAGGAAGCCCGCAAATACCGAAGTCAGCGGCTAGTCCTCGGCAAGGGGAAGCTGGAACCAGTTGTTTAAGCGGCAGGCCAGACCCGCTGGGGAGGCCGCCACCGCGCCCGCGTCAATCGCAGCGGCGGGCATTCCGGGGACTGCGCAGGTGGCTGGCCCAAGCGGGCAAGACTGGTCAGGAGAATATAAACGCTCGGCGTCGACACAGTTCCCGTTTCGCCGAGCATCACCCCGCTGTCGGGCCGCTTGGGCGAGATGGCTAATCAGCCCGTCGGTATGGGCCGGAACAAACGGTCGAGAATCTCCACCGGCAGCCGCAGCTGATTATCGGCGGGATCGTTGGCTTTCAGCTTGTTCGCGGCGCGCGGCGGCGACCAAGGCGTTTCGACCTTATCATCCACGAGCGCTCGGGCTTCGCAGAAGACAAGCTCGGGGTGGGCCATCAAAATCTCGGCTTGCAGGGCGGCGGCGTCAACGCCGCTTTGCGCAAGCACGCGCCGACAGCGCCCCGGTGCGCCGGGCCAGCCAGGTTAGAAACGCGCCGCGTTGTGAGGGGGCGGGCAGGGCTACCGTCAACCCAATAACCTGCCTATCGCCGGCCGCGAGTGCCCGCAAACCTTCCGGCTGGTTCGATATCGGATTAGTATTGGGCCGTAACCCTTAAACATCAATGGCTTTCGTCGAGTACGCCTGAAAGATGTACCTGCTTCGAGTGGCTGCAGTGAGGGTGGATTGCGAGCGCAGGAGTGCGTTTTGCCGGATCAAACCATGCCGATTGATCCGTGTGTTAAGACTTTCTTATGCTGGCTCCCCGATGGTGAAGGTAGTATGAGTGCGAATGGCCCCGCGATGAAAGATTTAACCGAGCAAGACCTCGCCCCGGCCTGGCAAAGCTTGGGCGTCACCCTGGCCGGTCTGGCGTTAACCGAGACCGATCGGAATTTGCTCCGGGTTTTAATCGACGGGCCGCAGGTGGGGGATTCATCCTTGCCGTCGCTACCAAGTTACGCCCTGCGAAAAGCCCTCGCCGCCCACCCGACCGAGGTTGCCGCGCGTCTCTCCTTCTGGGCCAATCAGGCTAAGCCTGCGGTAGGCGAAGCGTTGCTGGCCGTTGCGGCGGCCGTTGCGCCCGATGATCCCGAAGCGCGGTTAGGGCTGGCGTGGCGATGTTTCGACCGGGGGGCGCTCCCGGATGCCCTGCGCCACGCGGCCCGGGCCCATCAAGTCGCGCCTAAGGTTGCGGCGGCGGCTTATGGCTTCTTCTTGCTGGAAACGGGCGATTTACCGGGGGCTGACGCGGTGTTGCAGGCGGCTTTGGCCGTAATGCCCGACCATCCGCCGCTCCATTGGTATCGCGGCCTGCTATTGCAGCGACGCGGGGATTTGCCCGGCGCAGCGACGGCTTTGCGCGCAGCCTGCGCGCTCGACCCTAACCTTCACGGCGCGGCCTTCGCCTTAGCCTGGGTGTTGCACGATTTGGGCGACTTGGCTGAGGCGGAGGTTTGGTGTGGGCGGGCGCTGGATGCGGAGGCAACCGGCGACCGGCGAATACAAGCAGCGTGGTTTGCCCTGTGCCGCCGCGACTATACGACCGCCGAAGCACAGTATCGCGCGGCGGCAGATAGTATTTCGCTACCCGATCCCCGAAGCCTTCTGATCTATCGGCACTGGGCCGAAGCGCTTCAGGGCCTCGGGCGGGGCGAGGAGGCCCGTTTACGCCTGGCCGACGCGCTTCAGGCCCACCCGGAGGCGGCAGCCCTTTGGTATCGCCTCGGCTGTATTGCCCAAGAAGCGGGGGATTGGCGGGCGGCGGATTATGCGCTGGGCCAAGCCCATCACTTCCTTCCCACCTGGGCCGATGCTTTCTTGCGCCGCGCGCAGGTTTTACATGGGCGCGGCATGGCTGACGGGGTGGTGTGGTTGCTCGAGCAGGTGCTGTTCCTTGCCCCCGAAACGGTTGGCGCGCGCGGCCTTTTGGCGGCGGCGCATCGGGAGCAGGGGCAAGACCAAGCTGCCGCAACCGATATCCCCGAACCATTTTCATCCGATCAGGAAGCGGTGAACCCTGATTTGAATACTAAGGACCGGTGGCGCGCCAAAGCAGCCAAGGCCTTCGTCGCGTGGCTTCAAAGCGGGTTGCCCGTGCGCTTACCCGTCGCCGATCCAACAAAGACGCCCGGTATTTCTGTTGTCCCCGATATTTCTGTTGTTATCGTGCTCTTCAATCAGGTCGGTTTGACGCTCGAAACCCTTGCAGCCCTGTCGGCGCAAACCGGACCGAGCTTTGAAACGATTTTGGTCGATAATGGGTCGACCGATGCAACCCCCGAACTCCTCGCCCGCGTGCAGGGCGCAAAAATCCTGCGCAATGCGGACAATAGGGGCTTTCTTCTGGCAGCGAACCAAGGGGCCGCGCGGGCGCGCGGGCGGCATCTTCTGTTTCTCAATAGCGACGCTCTCGTGCAACCGGGGGCACTCGCGGCGGCGCTGGCGCGGATTGACGGCGACGGCAGTATTGGCGCCGTCGGCGGAAAGATAATCCTAACCGATGGCCGGTTGCAGGAAGCCGGGAATTGGGTCGACCGCAACGGGGCCGCCCAAGGTTATGGGCGGGGAGATGATCCCGATGCGCCCGCTTACAGCATTGCCCGCGATGTCGATTATTGTTCCGGTGCGTTCTTGCTTGTGCGACAGCCCTTATGGGCGATGCTTGGCGGGTTCGATCCGATTTTCGCCCCGGCTTACTATGAGGATACGGATTTATGCCTGCGGGTTTGGCGGGCGGGCTTCCGTGTTGTCTACGAGCCCTTGGCGCGGGTAATCCATGTTGAAGGTGGTAGTGCCGCAACCGAGGCTGAGCCTATCCGGCTTATGGAGAAAAATCGAAGCATCTTTATAGATCGGCATCCCGATGCGAGCGAACCCGATGCAAGCCTATGAAGCCCAAATGCTTGCGCGCGGGCAGCGGTTGATCGCTTCCGGGGATGGTCGGGGGGCGGAGGCCGTGTTTCTGGAAGCGCTGGGCCACGAGCCGAACCTCCCCCATATTCACTTGGCTCTGGCCTATTTGCGCCTGCCGGGGCCGGATTACCCTTTTTGGTTGGCATGGTTGCACGATCAGCTTCATCCCAAGCTCTATTTGGAAATTGGCGTTGAGGCGGGGGATTCACTCGTGTTGGCGCAGCCACCAACCCGCGCGATTGGGATCGATCCGGCCCCTGTGGGCGATCCGCGCGCGCGCTGTACGGCCCCAACGCAGATTTATCCACTGACCAGCGCCGCTTTTTTGGCGGCCCCGCCCCCTGAGAGCGGCCTTTTAGAGACGGGGTTTGATCTGGCGTTTATCGACGGCGATCACACGTTTATGTCGGTTCTGGCTGATTTCATCGCGCTGGAGCAGTTTGCAGCCCCCGGTGCGGTCATTGCTCTGCACGATATGCTACCGCTGACCGCAGCAGCCGCTGCGCCGCAGCGGCAAACGGCCTTCTATACGGGGGACGGTTGGAAAATTATCCCATGTTTGCGCACTTTACGCCCAGACTTGCGGGTCTATACGATTCCCACCGCGCCGACCGGCTTAACCCTGGTGACCGGGCTCGATGCGCAGTCGACGGTTTTGGCCGCGCGAGAGGCGGATATTCTGACGACCTATCGCCCGCTTCCGCCCGACCGGGCGATTGATGATCCTCGCGGGTACCTGGGCGTCGGCGTCAATGATCCGGCAACGGTGGCGGCGTGGTTGGCGGCAGCGCGGAAAGAGGGCAACCGATGAGCCTCGCCCTGACCGAGCGTTACCTTGACTTATTGAAAAAATCACTGCTGAACGAGCTTTACCCGGAGCTTGAGGGCATTCTCCACTATATCCTTCTCTGTCAGCAGGCGGGAAAGCCCATAGACGGCGCGGTAATCCGCGATATTGGCCGCCTGCGCCCAGACATCATGGCCCACCTTCAGGCCATGCGCCACGAGGGGAATCTCTTGCTCTGGCCGGTTGAGGGGGCGGCGGCGCTCTATGATCCGCGCCATATCAGCCAACATACCCATACGATGATCGGGCGCTTGCGGCTCGATCATCTGCACCAGTGTTTGGAGATGATTCGCCGGGATAATATCCCCGGCGATGTGATCGAAACCGGTGTTTGGCGGGGCGGGGCGACCGTTTTTATGCGCGGCTATTGGGCGGCGCATGGCGTTACCGATCGAACCGTTTGGGTGGCCGATTCCTTCGCGGGGCTGCCGGAGCCCAGTGTTGCCGAGGATATTGGCTATGATTTGAGCGCGGCGAAAGAACCGGCGCTCGCCATCGATCAGGGCCGCGTCGAAGCGCTGTTCGCGCGCTACGATCTGCTGGACGATCAGGTAAAATTCCTCCCCGGCTGGTTCCGCGATACGCTTCCCACCGCCCCGATCAAGCGCCTTGCTCTGATCCGCCTCGATGGCGACCTGTATGAATCGACCTTCGACGCGCTGGATGCGCTGTATGATCGGCTGGTGCCGGGCGGTTTCTTGGTCGTGGATGATTACGGCGCGCTGCCGCCATGCCGCCAAGCGATTGACGATTTCCGCGCCCAGCGCGGCATTACCGCGCCGATGGAAATGATTGACTGGACCGGCTGCGCCTGGCGGAAGATCTAGCCCGCTTTCAGCCGCTCCCGAATGGCTCGTGCATCAATCCCATGCACCCGCAGGCGCGACGCCAGCGTCGTGCCCGGCAGCCCGAGTAGTTCCGCCGCGCCGCCGGGGCCGGAGACTTTGCCGCGCGCGGTTTCTAAAGCCGCCAGCAGGTTAGCACGCTCGCGGTTGCGCCGATCTGGTTCGGTCTCGAGGGAAATGTCTGTACTGGCGCGGGTCGTTCGGGCGGGCAGCCCCGTTTCCGGCCCTTCTAACGCGGGGAGATCAAAGCGCAATCTTCCCTGATGGGCGAGAATCGCCGCGCGTTCGATGACATTTTGCAACTCGCGGACATTCCCCGGCCAGCGGTAGGCGGTCAGGCGGCGCAGATTGCCTTCGCTGAGGCTGAGATCGCCGGTTTTCAGCTTGCGCACGGTATCGCGCAGAAAATGCCGGGCCAGCAGCGGAATATCCTCCGGGCGCTCGCGCAGGGGCGGTAGCTCCATCGGGAAGACGTTGAGGCGGAAGTAGAGATCGCGGCGGAAGCGGCCCCGGTCCACCTCCGCCCGCAGGTCGCGGTTGGTGGCGGCGACGATGCGCACGTCCACTTTACGCGTGCGCTCTTCCCCAACGCGCTCGAATTGCCCATCTTGCAGCACGCGCAGCAGCTTGCCTTGCAGATCGGCCGGGATTTCCCCAACCTCGTCCAAAAACAGCGTGCCGCCGTCGGCCAGTTCAAACCGCCCGATCCGGTCGCGCAACGCCCCGGTGAAGGCACCCTTGCTGTGGCCGAAGAACTCGCTTTCGAACAACTCGCGCGGAATGGCGGCGCAGTTGACCCGGATCAAGGGGCGGCCCGAGCGCTGGCTGGCCTCGTGGATGGCGCGGGCGATAAGCTCCTTGCCCGTGCCCGATTCGCCCGTGACCAGCACGGTCGCATCGGTCGGGGCAACCAGTTCCACCTGCTGCAAGATTTTCTCGATAGGCGCGCTGCGCCCGATAATGCCGCGATGGTTGCCGGTGGAGCGGATTTCTTCCTGAAGATAGGCGTTTTCCAACTCCAGGCGTCGGCGCAGCCGGTCCACCTCCTCAAGCGCCGCACGCAGATTATCGTCGGCTTCCCGCCGTTCGGAAATATCGCGGAAGACGATCACCGCGCCCACAACCAAGCCGCCGACGCGAATCGGCGTGCTGGTATATTCCACCCAGATCGCGTGCCCATCCTTGCGCCAGAATTTCTCGTCGGACACCCGATGCACCTGCCCGTCGCGGAAGGCGGCATAGATGGGGCATTCGTGGTTGGGGTAGGGGGTGCCATCCGGGCGGTGGTGGTGAACGATGGGGTGAATATCGCGCCCCAGCAGCTCTTCGGCCGACCAGCCCAGAATCCGTTCGGCGGCGGGATTGACGAAACTGGTTTTGCCCTCGGAATTGACCCCGTAAATCCCTTCGCCCGCCGCTTGCAGGATAAGCTGATTCTCCCGCTCGAAATCCCGAAACACCCGTTCGGCCCGCTGCCAGGCGTGCAGCCCATCGTGCAAGTAAAGCTCACCCTCCGCCTCAACGTCGCGGCGGCGGCGGGCGTCAAGATCATAGAGGGTCAGCAGCAGGCAGGTTTCGGGGGCGGGGGTGCCGCTCACCTCCAGGCGCAAGGTTTCGCCGAGCGCATGCCGGAAACTGAGTCCGCGCGTCCAATAGAGTCCCTTGCTCAAAACCGCTTCGGTGAAGACCAGCAGGGCGGGGGCCTGATCGGGCAGAAGGTCGAGAATGGAGAGGCTGAGTACGGCTTCCCGCGCGTAGGCGAGCAGACGGCAGGCGGCAGTATTCGCCGCGCGGATGCGCCCATCGGTGAGATCAATCAGCAGGGTGGCGTCGGGTCCATCCATTCGCACTATCACGATATATCGTAAAACCTCTTACGACATTTCAGGATTTACGAAATTTCGTCAAGCTTTATATCCGGCTCCGGCCTTGAATTTATAGGGAATTTTCTGCGCCAAGCGACTGGCACGGGCCTTGCCATTAAGGGATCAGCGGGGCAGGCGCGCCCTTCGGTTCAAACTTGGCAAAAGGTGATGCTCATGGCGATGTTCGATGATCCGTTCGATGCCTCCCGCCCCTTGGCCCGTGGCGGCTGTTCGTGCGGGGCCCATGCCTCCGAGGCCGAACACAGGGCGGCGCTGACCTGCGAGGACAGCCGCCTGTCGCGCGTCGTCGAGGGCACGCTGATGCGGGCGCTCTTCCCCCAAGATGCCACGCGCCGGGCGTTTTTGCGCGCGGTGGGCAATTCCACGGCGGTGGCGGCGCTGGCGAGCTTCTTCCCGGTCGGGCTTGCCACGGAAGCCTTAGCGCAAACTGGCCCCTTGGAAAAAACCGATTTGAAGGTCGGCTTTATTCCCATCACCTGCGCCACGCCGATTATCATGGCGCACCCGATGGGCTTTTATGCCAAGCAGAAGCTGAACGTCGAGGTCGTGAAAACCGCAGGCTGGGCGGTGATCCGCGATAAAACGCTGAATAAGGAATATGACGCCGCTCATATGCTCTCGCCGATGCCGCTGGCGATCACCCTGGGCACGGGGTCGGCCCCGCAGCCCTATACGATGACGGCGGTGGAGAATATCAATGGGCAGGCGATTACGCTGGCCATGAAGCATAAGGATAAGCGCGACCCGAAACGGTGGAAGGGTTTCCGACTGGCGGTGCCCTTCGATTATTCGATGCATAATTACCTGCTGCGCTATTACCTCGCCGAACATGGGCTGGACCCGGATACGGATGTTCAGATCCGCGCAGTGCCGCCGCCCGAAATGGTGGCGAACCTGCGCGCCGATAATATCGATGGTTTTCTGGCCCCCGATCCGGTCAATCAGCGCGCGGTGTTCGATGGGGTCGGCTTTATCCATCTGCTCTCCAAGGAAATTTGGGACCGGCACCCCTGCTGCGCCTTCGCCGCCTCGCGCGCGTTTATGACCGAGATGCCGAATACTTACGCCGCCCTGCTGCGCGCCATTATCGAAGCCACGGCTTTTGCCAGCAAGCCGGAGAACCGCAAGCAAATCGCCGAAGCCATTGCGCCCGCCAATTACCTCAATCAGCCGGTAACAGTGGTGGAACAGGTGCTGACGGGCACTTTTGCCGATGGGCTCGGCAATGTCTTGAAAGTGCCCGACCGCATCGATTTCGATCCCTTCCCCTGGGAATCCTTCGCCGTCTGGATTTTGACGCAAATGAAGCGCTGGGGGCAGGTGAAGGGCGATGTGGATTTCCAAGGCATCGCCAAGCAAGTGTTCCTCGCCACCGATGCCGCGCGGCTGATGAAAGAGGCCGGGCTCACGCCGCCTGCGACCAGCAGCAAGAGCTTTAGCGTCATGGGTAAGGCTTTTGATCCGGCCCAGCCCGACGCTTATATCGCCTCCTTCCCCATCCGCCGGGCCGGTTAGGGGAGCGCCGGGTATGGTAAAATCGCTCGCCTTGCGCGCGTCCATCGTCTCGCTGCTCATCCTCATCGGGTTTTTGACGGCCTGGCACCTGGGGACGAGCAGCGGCCCCGCCGCCGGTCCCGCGATGGACCCGGAGTATGCCAAACTGATGGGGCTAACGGCGACGCAGGGCAAATCGGCCATGCCCGGCCCCTTGGAGGTCATCGCAACCCTCTGGGGCCATGTGAAAGACCCGTTCTATGTACGCGGCACCAATGATATGGGCCTTGGCATTCAACTGGGCTATTCGGTTGCCCGCGTGGCGGGGGGCTATTTCCTCGCGGTGCTGGTTGCCTTGCCGCTCGGCTTTCTGATCGGCATGTCGCCGCTGATGTCGAAAGCTTTGGACCCATTCATTCAGATTCTAAAGCCCGTCTCGCCGCTGGCCTGGATGCCGCTGGCGCTTTACACGATCAAAGACAGTAGCCTGTCGGCCCTGTTCGTTATTTTCATCTGCTCCCTCTGGCCGATGCTGATTAACACTGCCTTCGGGGTCGCCAGCGTGCGCAAAGAATGGCTGAACGTGGCGCGCACGCTGGAGGTTGGGCCGCTGCGCACGGCGTTTCTGGTGATCCTGCCCGCCGCCGCACCGACGATTCTCACGGGGATGCGCATTTCCATCGGCATCGCTTGGCTGGTGATCGTCGCCGCCGAAATGCTCGTGGGCGGCACGGGGATTGGCTACTTCGTTTGGAACGAGTGGAACAATCTGTCCATCACCAATGTCATCACCGCGATTCTGGTGATCGGGCTGGTCGGGATGGTGCTCGACCAAATCCTCGCCCGCATCGCCCGCCTCGTGACTTTCCCGGAATAGCGCGATGACTGAGAAACCCCTGATTTCCATCGAGGCGATTGCCCGGCGCTACCCCGCGCCCGGCGGCGGCGCGACGGTGATTTTCGATGATGTGTGGCTGCCCATTCAACGGGGCGAGTTCGTCTGCATGATCGGCCATTCCGGCTGCGGCAAAACCACCGTGCTGAATATTCTGGCCGGGCTCGACGCCCCGTCGGCGGGCGAAGTGATCGTCGATGGGCAGGCGATCGACGGCCCTAGTCTCGACCGGGCGGTGATTTTCCAAGGGCATGCGCTGCTGCCGTGGCGCACGGTGCTGGGCAATGTCGCCTTCGCCGTCAAATCACGCTGGCCGGGCAAGAGCAAGGCTGAGATTGAAGCGCAGGCGAAGCGCTTCATCGCCTTGGTCGGCCTCGGCGGGGCCGAACGCAAGCGCCCGGCGGAGCTTTCCGGCGGGATGAAGCAGCGCGTCGGCATCGCCCGCGCCCTCTCCATCGAACCCAAAATGCTGCTGATGGACGAGCCCTTCTCGGCGCTGGACGCGCTAACGCGCGGCAGTTTGCAGGATGAGGTCCGCCGCATCTGCCTGGAGACCGGGCAAACCAGCTTCATGATTACCCATGACGTCGATGAAGCCATGTATCTCGCCGATAAAATCGTGCTGATGACGAACGGCCCCGGCGCGCGCGTGGCCGAAGTGGTGGTGAACCCGCTCCCCCGCGACCGCCAGCGCATCGATTTGCACCGGCACCCGGATTACTACCCGCTGCGTAATCATCTGATCGATTTTCTGGTGACGCGCAGCCGTACCTTCCGCGACGCGCCGCCGGAAGGCTACGACCCGCGCCACCCGCCGCAGGTAACGCCGCGCGCCTGAGTTTCCCTTTTCTTCCCGCAAGGAGCTTTGCGATGAAACGTGCCGATCTGACCGAAAAAATCCTGGATATTAAGCGCGACAAGGGCCTGTCCTGGGCCGAGATTGCCGCTGCCATCGGCGGCCATTCGCCGATTCTCATTACGGCGGCGCTGCTCGGGCAAATGAAGCTGACCAAGCCCCAGGCCGAAAAAGCCGCCGACCTCTTCAGTCTCACGCCGAACGAAGCCAAGCTGCTCAACGAGGTGCCCTATCGCGGCTCGCTGCCGCAGGTGCCGCCGACCGACCCGCTGGTCTATCGCTTCTACGAGCTTATCATGGTGTATGGCACCACGTTTAAGGAGCTTATTCAGGAGGAATTCGGCGATGGTATTATGTCGGCCATCGATTTCGATATGCAGATGGAACGCCTGCCGCACCCGAAAGGCGACCGGGTGAAACTCACCATGTCCGGCAAATTCCTGCCCTATAAATATTATGGCAACGACGAGGATTCGCCCGAATATGGCTTCGGCAACGCCTAAGACTCTTTCGGCGTGAGCCCCGTTTGATATCGGACCAGCAGCCCGAAGAATGGCAAAGTCAGGCGAATATCGGCGTAAAACCGCCCCGCTGCGTCCACGCTCTCGCGGGCGTCGGCGCGGGGGGCGAGGCTTTTGGGGAGCGGGAGACCGCAGAAATCCCAGCCTTTCACCAATAGGCTGAGCCCGTCGCCGCTCGGCACTAACGCCAGATGAAACCGGAAGGGGCCGAAGCGCTCGCAAAGGGTGCCGGTCGCGCCGACCGCGAGCCTTGAGGAAAACCACCGCCCGGCAAAGCTCCGGCTCCAGCGTTGGGCGGGCGGCCCGCCGGGCGGCGTGATATCCTCTATCTCGACCGTTACGGGAATATCCTCGCCAGCGCGGGGGAGGTTCAGCCCCCAGGCGATGAGGCGCGCGAACGGGGAAGCGCCGGTTTCAACAATGGCCCTTCCTTCCCAAAGGCGTGGGCTATTGTCGGCGTGGAAAATTTGCAGCGGGGCGGGCAGCAAGCTCAGGCGCGCTGCACCCAAAGCCTCGGCCACCGGCGAGAATAGTCTTACGGGCGGATCGCGCGTCACGCGAATGGCATAGGGAGCCATTTCGGCTTCGATGGCAGCCAGCGGCAGCGCCTCGGTAGCCGCCCGCGCGCCGGGCGGAAGGGCGTCGTTCAGCAGGGCTTTGATCGCGGCGGCAGCCGGGAGCGTGGGGATATTCGGCCCGTGATTCTGCCCGACCACCAGCGACCAGCGCGCCCGCGTGGCCTGTCCTTCCGCATCCAGCCCGGTGATCTCCACCCGCATGCCGCCTCGGTCGGAGGTAATAAGCCGGGTCAGGTTCCGCCCCTGCAACAGCCAGGGCACCCAGGGTTTCATATTTTGGAAGAACCCCCTGCGGCGCAAGCGCGCGAGCGCCATCAGCCCAAGCTGTTCAGGCAGCGACTCTAGCCCTGCCGAAAAACTCACCCGTGATTGCACCCGGTAGCGCGGCCCTAGGTCTTGCGCGTCGAGCGTCTCAACAGCGGCCACCAACCGCCGCCCGAGCCCCGGCATGGCAACCCAGCGCCCCTCGCCCCAGCCGAAAACTTGGGCGAGTGCGCCGTTGCGCCACGCGGGAATCGGCTTTCCGGCATAGGTCAGAATCGCTTCGATCACCGCCGGGCCAACCTCGCTTTGCCCGCCGGGGGTGATGGCGATGTCGATGGTATCAACCCGCGTCCACCCTTGGGTTAGGGCCGCGACCACGGCCCCCGACAGGGCGGGGGTTGAACTCGCCCCGGCAAGGGCAACCAAGCCTTTCTGTGAAGCGAGCCCGTTCAGCGCCGCGTCATACCCCGCCAGATACTCGCGCGCGTCGGCAAGGTCGAGCACATGCGCTCCCGCCCTCAGCGCAGCGGTGGCGGTGGCGTAATCGGCCCCCTGAAACGGGCCGGAGGCATCGACCACGGCCCAGGGCGCGAGTGCGGTTAAAGCGTCTTGCGCGCCCTGGCGATGATCGAGCGCAACGCCGGAAACCCGCGCGCCCGGAATCTCAGCGGCGATTTGTGCGGCGAGGGCTTGTGCCTTGGCGGCGTCGCGCGAGGTGAGCACGATCTCTAGCCCCGACCATCCGCCGATATGCCGGGCAAGGCGTTTGCCGAAAACGCCGGTGCCGCCGATAATTACCACGCGCTTGCACGCCGTCACGGGTCTGCCTTTCGTTTTGCCGCACGTACTATAGGCTAAAGCGCCGCCAGATGCGCGCGAAAGGCGTCGAGCGTTGCTTCGTTACGCTTATAGAAAACCCATTGGCCGATGCGCCGGGGCGTTATCAGATCGGCGGCGGCGAGCGTCGCCAAATGGGCGGAAACGGAGGATTGCGACAGGCCGCAGCGTTCGAACTGGCCCGCGCACACGCCCATTTCCAGGGGGTGTTCCTGGGTCGCAAAATGCTCCTTCGGGGCTTTTAGCCACGCGAGCATATCGCGCCGAACCGGGTGCGCCAGGGCCTTCAGAATCGCGTCGGGGTCCATTGGGGGCCTTTAAATCGGGAATATCCGATATATATATGGGCAAGTTCTGATATATTCAAATCCCTACGTATGGACGGGGCCGAAGAGGATCTTTCATGACCCACTTGTCAATTCTCGATCTGGTTCGGATCCGACAAAACAGCGATGCGCGCACGGCGCTCGATCATGCCCGCGATTTGGCGGCCCATGCGGAAGCCTGGGGTTATACGCGCTTTTGGGTGGCCGAGCATCATAACGCGTCCGGGATTGCCAGCGCGGCGACCTCCATCGTCATCGGTCATATCGCGGCGGGGACGAAGACCATCCGCGTTGGGGCGGGCGGGATCATGCTGCCCAATCACGCGCCCTATATTATCGCCGAACAGTTCGGCACCCTGGCGCATTTGTTTCCAGGGCGGATCGATCTCGGGTTGGGCCGCGCGCCGGGGACGGATGGGCTGACGGTGCGCGCCCTACGCCGCCCGATCGATAGTGCCGACAGTTTCCCGCGCGACGTGGTGGAGTTGCAGGCCTATTTCGCCCCGGCACTCCCCGGCCAGCGGCTACGGGCGATTCCGGCGGCGGGAACGGAGGTTCCGCTGTGGATTCTAGGGTCCAGCACCTTCGGTGCCCAGCTTGCCGGGCAACTGGGGCTGCCCTATGCCTTCGCCTCCCATTTCGCGCCCCAGAGCTTATTGGAGGCGTTGGAGATTTACCGGCACCGCTTCCAGCCCTCGCAGCAATTGGCGAAACCCTATGCAATGGCCGGGGTGAATATCATCGCCGCCGAAACCGATGCCGAAGCGCGGCGGCTGGCGACGACGCAGCAAATGTCCTTCACCAATCTTATTCGCGGCACGCGCGGGCTCAGCAGCCCGCCGATTGACGATATCGAAACCTATTGGTCGCCCGCCGAGAAAGCTCATGTTCAGGGTATGATGGCGCGCACCATCGTCGGCGCGCCTGAAACGGTGCGCGCGGGTCTCAGTCGCTTTATCGCCGAAACGGGGGTGGATGAGGTCATGATCGTCTCGGATATTTACGACCCTGCCGCCCGTCTGCGCTCCTTCGAGATTATCGCCTCGGTCGGGGGCCTCACCACGCCTGCCGATACAGCGCCAGCGCATCCGCTTCTTCAAGCAGCCGGGGGTTATTAATCAGTAGCCGCTGCTGCTTCATCGCCTCGCTGGCCATTAATTCCAGCGCGGATTCGGGAATATTGATGTCGCGCAAGCGGCGCGGCAGGCCGCTTCCGGTCAGCAGCGCATCGATAGCGGTAAAGAAGGCAGCTTCCGCTGATTCGGGGGCGGTAGGGTCGAGACAGGTCGCAAGCTCCCCGTAGAGCGCCCCCGCGACGGGTTGATTGAAGCGCAGCACCGGGCGCAGCATCAGCGCATTGGAAAGCCCGTGCGGCACATGGAAATGCCCGCCCAGGGGATAGGCGAGGGCATGGACGGCGGCCACCGGGGCATTGGAGAAAGCAACGCCCGCAAGGTGCGATCCCAGCAGCATCGCCTCCCGCGCGGCGACATCGCGGCCATTGGCCAGCACTTTCGGCAGATTCGCGCTGAGCAGGCGCAGGGCTTCTTTTGCCAAAGCGTCCGAAACCGGGTTTTTTAGGCGGGCGCTGGTATAGGCTTCGATGGCGTGAACCATCGCGTCGATGCCGGTCGCGGCGGTGGCGGCGGGGGGTAGGCCGAGGGTGAGGTCGGCATCAAGCAACGCCCAATCGGCATAGAGCGCCGGTGACACCACGCCTTTCTTTTCGGTCTCGCCGACGGTGACAATGGCAATCGGGGTGGCTTCGGAGCCGGTTCCGGCCGTGGTTGGGATGAGCACCAGCGGCAGGCGCGTGCCCTTGGCTTGATCGACGCCGTAGATCGTCGTCAAATCGTCGCCGGACCCCAGCAGATAGGCGACCAGTTTCGCCACATCCATCGGGCTGCCGCCGCCGAGCCCGACCACCGAGGCAACGCCGCCCGCGCGCCCGGCCTCAACCGCAGCCAAAACGGTTCTGGCGGACGGATCGGCTTCAACCGCATCGAAAACCGTCACCGCGCGCCCGCCGAGCGCCGCAAGTGCCCCATCGCACAGACCGAAGCGGCGCACGCCCGCGTCGGTGACGAGCAGAACCGGACCGGACGGCAGGATGTCGGCCAATTGAGTACAAATGCCTGCGGCACTGCGCAGGCGGGGGCCATAGGAAAAGTTGAAAGCGGCGGTCATAGCGGACGGTCCAGATTGCTGTAACATCCGCTGACCCTGCTCCATTGTGCGGCGTTGCGCTAGCCCCTGACGGTCGTGCCACCGATCCAGACTTGTTCGACGCCGAGGTCGGGCGTCAGATGCACCAGATCGGCGCGAAAGCCGGGGGCCAAGCGCCCGCGCGCCCGATCCAACCCCAAGAACTGCGCCGGGTAGAGGCTGGCCATGCGCAAACCCTCGTCGAGCCCGACGCCGATGTTTGCTACCGTAAAGCGTAGGGCCGCGTCCATCGTGAGGTCGGAGCCCGCAAGCGTGCCATCGTCCAGCGTCAGCACGCCATTCTGCCGCGTCACCAAGCGCCCGTTCAGGTGAAATTCGCCCGCGCTATGGCCAGCGGTCGGCATGGCGTCGGTCACGAGGAAGAGTTTGCCGGGGCCGCGCTTGGCCCGCAGCGCCGTCGCCAGGGCAGCGGGGTGGACGTGGTGCCCATCGGCGATAATCCCGGCCCACAGCCCGCTATGGGTGAGCGCGGCACCGACGACGCCGGGGGCGCGGTGCGAAAGCGGCGACATCGCGTTGAACAGATGGGTAACGCCACGCGCGCCCGCGTCCGCCGCCGCCATCGCCGCGTCGTAAGTGGCTTCGGTATGGCCGAGGCTAACGATGATTCCGCCCGCCGCGAGCTTCGAAATCAGCGCGGTGGGAACGGTTTCCGGTGCGAGGGTGAGCAGAACCGTTTGCAGTCCGGTGGCGAGGAGCACATCGGCGTCGGCGTCGGTGAGGGCGCGAATCAGGTTCGGGTCGTGCGCGCCCTTGCGGGATTTTGCCAGAAACGGCCCTTCGAGATGAATCCCGATCACGCCCGGCGTTCCGGCACCGAGGGCCGCGCGCACCGCTCCCACGGCTGCGCCCATCGTTTCGGCGTCGTCGGTGATGAAGGTCGGCAGCAAGGCGGTGCTGCCAAAGCGTGCGTGGGCGTGGGCGAGCCGTGCCAGCGCATCGGGTGTCGGGGTTGCGTTGAACAGAACCCCGCCGCCGCCGTTCACTTGGGCGTCAATGAAGCCCGGCACCAGCAAACCGGGGCCGCGAGTTTCAACGTCGAGCCCCGCCGGAAGCGCCGCACGCGGCACGAGATCGATGATGATGCCGCCATCGATCACCAGCGCGTGATCGTCTAAGAAACGCTCGCCCGTGAACAAGCGCGGCCCCGTTAGCGCGTAAATCGTCATTACAGGGTCTCCGTCACCTTTTTCAGGCGGCTGGGGCGGTCCGGGTCTTGACCGCGCGCGCGCGCCACCTGTTCGGCCAGGGCGTAGAAGGAGAGGGACATGACCAGCGGGTCAAGCAGCGGGTGGCCACTGGGGGTAATCGATAAACGCCCCGGTTTGGGGGTGCCCGCTTCGGCCACGAAAACCTTTGCCGCCATGCCCTGCAAGCGCGCAACCGCCTCGCCCATCGCGCCATAAGCGGCATCTTGCGGGCGAAAGGCGATCACGGGAAAGCCGCGCTCTACCAGTTGCAATGGTCCGTGCATCACTTCCGCCCCGCTGAAGGCCTCCGCATGCAGCATGGCGGTTTCCTTCAGTTTCAGCGCGGCTTCCGCCGCAATGGGAAGCGCCGGGCCGCGCCCGATGACATAGGCCGAACTGGCCGCTGTTAGAACAGGAAGGGCTTCGGACCAATCGGCGGTAAGGGCGGCTTTTAGCGCCTCCGGTAAAGCTCGCGCCGCGCGAATAAGGCTTTCGTCGCCGAGCCACTCCGCCACCAGCGCTGCCAGAATCGCGGCAGATGATAGGAAGGTTTTCGTGGCGGCAACGCTGCGCTCTTCGCCCGCGTGCAGGGGCAAAACCGCATCGGCCCCGGCAGCCAGCGGCGAGTCGGTATGATTGACGATGGCAATTGCGAAAGCCCCCGCCGCCCGGCAGGCGGCTTGCAAGCTGACGATATCGGGGCTTTTGCCCGACTGCGACACGGAAACGATGGTCGCGCCCTGCAACCGCAAGGGCGCATCATAAAGCGAGGCGACCGACGGGCCGATGGAGGCCACCGGCACGCCCATCAGAATTTCAGTGAGATATTTGAAATAGGCGGCGGCATTATCCGACGAGCCGCGCGCGCAGGTGACAATGACGTTCGGGGTGCGCTCGCCGAGCCTGCGGGCGGTTTCGCGTAACACGGGCAGGTCGCGGTCGAAAAATCGAGCAATGGCCTCGGGGGCCTCGTGGATTTCGTCGGCCATCGCGGTCGTGCTGGGGGGGAGGATGGTCATTCGCGCCTCAGGTTTAGTTCCGCAACGAAGTCATAGGCATCGCCGCGATAGAAGGATTGGGTGAATTCAACGGGGGTGCCGTTTTCCAAATAGGATAAGCGGTCGATAGCGAGCGCCGCCGCGCCGGGGGCGACTTCGAGCATACTCGCGTCTTCAGCATTCAAATTGGCTGCGTGCAGCCGTTGTAGCGCGCGCACCGGCAGGCAGCCATGTGCTTCGAGTACGTCATAGAGCGAGGCTTCGACGATATTTGGATCGGGCAGAAACCGCGTCGGCACCGTTGCGCATTCGATGGCCATTGGCGCCTTATTAGCAAAGCGCAAGCGCCGCAGCCGGGCCACCGTATCGCTGGGCGAGAGCGACAGGCGCATCGCCTCCTGCGGCGAGGCGAGGCTGACCGTGCGCCCCAGCCACACAACGGAGGCTTCGAGCCCGCGCAGGCGCATATCCTCGGTGAAGGAGGTGAGGCGGGAGAGCGGTTGTTCCACCCGTTGCGGCGGCACGGCAACGAAGGTGCCCGAGCCCTGCCGCTGCGTCAGCAAGCCTTGCTCCACCAGCCCGGCGATGGCCTTGCGGACGGTAACGCGGGAGACGTTGAAGGCTTCGGCAATATCGCGCTCGCCGGGCAGGGCTTCCAGCGGCTTCAGCTTACCCGCTTCGATGGCGGCCTTGATCTGCTCCTGTAGGCGCAGATAGAGCGGCGTTGGGTCGTAGGGTGGTAGGTCCAGGCTTCCCAGAATGTCGGCGACGCGGCTCATGTGGTCCCTTTCCGGCGGGCAAAGGCCAGCGCGCCATCCATCGCGTCGCCGCGCGCCTCGACCAGAATGGCCTGAAGCTCGGGCGGTAGGAGCGGCTGAAAGATCGGCGCGAGGCCGCCCATCAAGGCAATGCGGTCGGCCCCAAACTGGATGAGGCGGCGCATCATAGCGCTGATGGCCTCGATGCTCTGCGCGAGCAAGGTTTGGGCGACCGGATCGCCCTTGCCGAAATGCTCAATCACGAGGGGGGCAAAGGAGCCGTAATCGCTGGGCGTCGCGCTCTTCCCCCAAACGGCGGCATCGGGTGGGCCTTGGACGAAGCGCGCTAAAATGGCGTCAGTCAGGCCGCTCCTCGGACCGAGGTCGTCGAAAGCCAGCAGCGCGGCGCGGAGGGCGGCAAGACCGAGCTGCGCGCCGGAGCCACCGTCCGACAGTTCAAACCCCCAGCCGCCGACCGTTTTCATCGCGCCATCGACCAGAGCCAACCCCTGAGAGCCCGTGCCGACGATCAGAATGCCGCCGTCGTTTCCGCCGTGCGCGCCAAGGCAGGCGACCACCGCGTCGGAGGTCACGTCAATACTGGCAAACGGGAAAGGTTGACGGCGCAGGGCTTCGGCCAGGGCGGTGACATTGCCGCCAGCAAGGCCGAACCCGGCAACAATATCGCCCAAACGGGTTTCCGGTAGACCGGCGGCGGCGAGGGCTTCGCGCGTTGCCGCTAAAATCGAATCGGCAGCCAGCGCGATGCCCATATTCAGATTAGACGAGCCCGACCGGCCCTCGCCTAAGCGATTGCCGTTCGCATCGGTCAGCCTGGCCCGGCTGGTCGTGCCGCCGCCGTCCACGCCTAAAAACAATCTCTCAGCCATCGCTGCCTCCTACCCAATCTAATACCACTGAAAACCAATTTGTAAACCCTAAGCGTGATTTTCGTCATAAAACGCTGATTTTACGCGATTTTCGGATTGAATCAAAAACAGCATTGACGAGAGGTTTTATATTGGTATTGTTTTGTATCACCGCATCCACCCACACTGGTGTTGAGCTTATGAATCTTCCCACGACCGAAGCGACCGCAGAAAGCTACCGAGGTATCGACCTTTGGCCGAGCGCGCAAATTCTGTCGGCGATCGTCGCCGCGCAAGGGGCGGCGGTAGCGGCGGTCGAGGCGGCGGTGCCGGTTCTGGCGCAGGCGGGGGAGGCAATTGCGGCGCGGATGGCGCGCGGCGGTCGGCTCATTTATGCAGGCGCGGGATCTTCGGGTCTGATGGCTCAGGTCGATGCACTGGAGTTGCCGGGAACCTACGGGATTGCAGCGGACCGGGTGCCGGTTCTGCTGGCTGGGGGGGATGCGGCCTTGCTCGAAATTCCCTCCGAGGCGGAAGACGATGGGGACGCGGCGACGGCGGCGGTGGTTGGATTGGCGGTCGGCCCGTTGGATACGCTCATCGCGCTGTCGGCTAGCGGGCGTACGCCCTATGCCGTGGCGGCGCTCTTAGCTGCCAAAGCGCGCGGCGCGCTGACGATTGGCGTTGCTTGCAACGGGCAGACGCCTCTGCTGGATGCGGCAGATTACCCGGTTCTGCTGGCGACGCCGCCCGAAGTGGTGGCCGGATCGACGCGGATGAATGCCGGAACGGCGCAGAAATGCGCCCTCAATATGCTCTCGACGCTCATTGGTGTTCGGCTGGGCCACGTCTATGACGGGCTGATGGTCAATCTTCAGGCCGATAATCTGAAGTTGCGCGGGCGGGCGGCGCGCATCGTTGCGCAAGCCTGCGCCATTGACGAGGCCCGCGCTGGCGATCTGCTGGCGCGCGCCGAGGGTGAGATTAAAACCGCAATCGTGCTGAATGGTCTTGCCGATGGGACGCCCGCCGAGGCGCGGGCGCGGCTGGCACAGCATGCGGGCGATATTCGGGCGGCTTTGGCACCGTGAGGCCGCTCTAATCAAGTGTCGAAAGGCGGGTTTCCGCCTGTAACGGCGCGGTAAAAACCGGCGGGCTTTAAACCCGCGATCCACGAACAGGAGAGCATGATGGTGAAGACGAGTATTCGGACGTTGGCCCTCGCCTCGGTCAGTATGGCGTTTTTAGCGGGCGGATCGGCCTTTGCCGCCGATACGACGCTGGTGATCGAAAGCTGGCGCACGGACGATCTGCCGATTTGGCAGGACAAGATCATCCCCGCTTTCGAAAAAAGCCATCCGGGAATCAAGCTCAAATTCGCGCCGACCCCGCCGACCGAGTATAATGCGGCGCTAAACTCCAAGCTCGATGCAGGCACTGCGGGCGATATTGTCGCGTGCCGCCCCTTCGATGCGTCGCTGACCCTGTTTGAAAAGGGCAAAATCGCCTCGGTCAATGATGTGCCCGGCGTCGATAAATTCAGCCCGGTGGCGAAATCCGGCTGGTCGACCGACGACGGCAAGACCACCTTCTGCGTGCCGGTCGCCTCGGTGATTCACGGCTTTATCTATAACAAGGATGCTTTCCAGAAGCTGGGCGTTAAGGCACCGACGACGGAAGCCGAATTCTACGCTTTGCTTGAGAAAATCAAGAAGGACGGCACCTATGTTCCGCTCGCCATGGGCACCAAGGAACAGTGGGAAGCCGCGACCATGGGCTATCAGAATATCGGGCCCAACTATTGGAAGGGTGAAGAAGGCCGTCTTGCGCTCATCAAAGGCACCCAAAAGCTGACCGATGCCGCCTGGGTGGAGCCCTATAAAGAGTTGGCGAAATGGGCCCCCTATATGGGCGATGGGTATAAAGCCCAAACCTATGCCGATAGCCAAAACCTCTTTACCCTTGGCCGCGCCGCCATCTACCCGGCGGGCTCGTGGGAAATCGCGGGCTTCAATACGCAAGCCAGCTTCAAGATGGGGGCGTTTATGCCGCCGGTGAAGAAGGCGGGCGATACCTGCTATATCTCGGATCACGTCGATATCGCGCTTGGCATGAACGCCAAGTCGAAGAATGCTGATGCGGCCAAGAAGTTCCTCGCTTGGGTGGCTTCGCCCGAGTTCGGCTCGATCTACGCCAATGCGCTGCCCGGCTTCTTCAGCCTGCAGCCGGCCGCCGTGGAACTGACCGATCCGCTGGCGAATGAATTCCTCTTCGCCCGCCAGACCTGTAAATCGACGATCCGCTCGACCTATCAGATCCTCTCGCGCGGCACGCCGAACCTGGAAAACGAAACCTGGGGCGCGTCCACCAATGTGCTGAACGGCACCGAAACACCGGACGCAGCGGGTAAGCGTCTGCAAGACGGTCTTGCTAGCTGGTACAAGCCCGCAAAATAAGCCAGCCTTTTGAAAGCCCGGCGGCCGTAACCCGCGCCGCCGGGCTTTCCTCTTCCCCGGAGCCCCCGCGATGACGCTCGACTCGCCCGAAGCGCGGCCCCGCCGCTGGCATATTGCCGTTTTTCTCGCTCCTGCCGTGCTGATCTATACCGCCCTGATGATCGTGCCCTTAGCCGATACGCTGCGCCTGTCGCTGTTTACGCCGCAAGCTGGCGGAACGGTTTTCGCGGGGCTGGATAATTTCGTGCGCTTGTTTACCGATCCGCGCTGGTCGGTGAGTTTTTGGAACGCGCTCTATAATAATGTGATCTTCTTTTTGATCCATATGGCGATCCAGAACCCCATCGGCATCGCCTTGGCCGCGATGCTGTCGGTGCCGAAACTGGCGGGACGGACCTTCTACCGCACGGCGTTTTTTATGCCGACGATGCTCTCGTTCGTGATCGTCGGCTTCATTTGGAAACTCATCCTCAGCCCGCTTTGGGGCGTTGCGCCGAATTTGATGGGCTCGGTCGGCTTGAAATCCCTGTTCGCTCCCTGGCTTGGGTTGGAGTCGAGCGCGCTGATTGCCGTGGCGTTGATTTCGGTGTGGCAGTTCGTCGGCATTCCCATGATGTTGATTTACGCCGCGCTGCTCTCCATCCCGAACGAGGTGATTGAGGCGGCAGAATTGGATGGAATTACCGGCGCGTCGCAATTCTGGAAAATTAAACTGCCGCTGATTCTGCCCACCTTGGGGATCGTCTCGATCCTCACCTTTGTGGGGAATTTCAACGCCTTCGATCTGGTCTATACGGTGCAAGGGGCGCTGGCGGGGCCGAATTTCTCCACCGATCTGCTCGGCACTTATCTGTATCGCACCTTCTTCGGCTTTCAGTTGCAGTTGGGCGATCAGGCAATGGGCGCGACGATTGCGGCGATGATGTTCTTCATCATTCTGGCGGGCGTCATGCTGTATCTCTTCGTCATTCAGCGGCGCATGCGGCGCTACCAATTCTAGGGGGTTCGGATGAACAAAGCCCGCTCGTCGCCCGTAACCCTCGTGCTGATGCATCTGGCGTTGGGCCTCTATACGCTGATTTGCCTCGCCCCGGTGGTGTTGGTGATTATGAACTCGATGAAGTCGCGCGCGGCGATCTTCGCCGCCCCAATGGCCCTGCCGACGCCGAAAACCTTCGATCTCATCGGCTTTACCACGGTTTTGAGCAAAGGCGATTTCGTCGGTTATTTCGGCAATAGCCTTATCATTACCTGTGGGTCTTTAGTTTGCGTGCTGCTGTTCGGCGCGATGGCGGCCTTTGCCCTGTCCGAATATAAGTTTCGTGGCAATACCTTGTTGGGCCTGTATCTGGCGCTGGGGATCATGATTCCCATTCGCCTCGGCACCATCGGCATTCTTAATATTATGGTCGCAACCGATCTGGTGAATACGCACCTCGGGCTGATCCTGGTCTATACGGCGCAAGGGCTGCCGCTGGCGATTTTCATTCTGTCGGAATTCATGCGGCAAGTGTCGGACGATCTCAAAAGTGCCGCGCGGATCGACGGCCTGTCGGAATATGCGATCTTCTTCAAGCTCGTGCTGCCGCTCATTCGGCCCGCGATTGCCACCGTGGCCGTGTTTTCGATGATCCCGATTTGGAACGATCTGTGGTTTCCGCTGATCCTTGCACCCGGCGAGAGTACAAAAACCGTCACCCTCGGGGCGCAGGCCTTTATTGGCCAATATGTGACCAATTGGAACGCGGTTCTCGCCGCGCTGACCCTGGCGATTGTGCCGGTGCTGGTGCTGTACCTGGCCTTTTCCCGTCAACTCATTCGCGGCATTACCGCTGGAGCCGTGAAATGACGAAGCTTCGCACCCTCGTGATCGGCCTCGGGCAAATGGGCCTGAGCCATGCCCAGGCCTACCACGCGAACCCCGGTTTTGAGATTATCGGGCTGGTAAACCGCTCGCCGGTGCAACTGCCGGAGGCGCTGGCGGGCTACCCGCTGTTGACCGATCTCGACGCGGGCTTCGCGCTGAAACCCGATCTCGTCTCGATCAACACTTACACTGATACCCATGTGGATCTCGCTATTCGGGCGCTGGAGGCGGGGGCGCATGTCTTCGTCGAAAAGCCCTTGGCGACAAAGGTCGAGGACGCGCGCCGGGTGGTTGAAACAGCAAAGCGCACGGGGCGCAAGCTGGTGATAGGCTATATTCTGCGCCATCACCCCTCGTGGATCGAGTTTATCCGGCAGGCGCGCGAATTGGGGCCGCCCTATGTGATGCGCATGAACCTCAATCAGCAATCCTCCGGCGCGGCTTGGGACATTCATAAGCGCTTGATGGAATCCACCTCGCCGCTGGTTGATTGCGGTGTGCATTATCTGGATGTGATGTGCCAGATCACCGATGCGGCCCCCGTGCAGGTGCGCGGCATGGGCGTGCGGCTTTCGTCTGAAATCGCGCCGGATCAGGTGAATTTCGGCCATTTGCAGGTGATTTTCGCCGATGGTTCGGTCGGCTGGTACGAGGCCGGCTGGGGGCCGATGATCTCGGAAACCGCCTTTTTTGTGAAGGATGTGATGAGCCCGAACGGTTCGGTCTCTATCGTCATGGCCGAGGGCGCGAAATCGGCGGATGTGGAGACGCATACGAAAACATCCACGATTCGCGTGCATCACGCGGCGCTGGGTGCCGAGGGCCGGTTCGAAAAACCCGATACGCTGCTCTCGATGGCCGACGAGCCGGGGCATCAGGCGCTGTGCGACCGCGAACAAGCCTTCGTACTCGAAGCGATTACCGAAAATCTCGATCTCAGCCGCCACATGCAAGATGCGATTACCTCGCTCGCCGTGGTGCTGGCCGCCGACCGCTCGATGCGCGATGGCCGCGCCATTGATCTTTAGCCCTTTTATTGAACGGAGACGCGCGTTATGGGGTCGCTGGTCCTAGAAAAAATCAAAAAATCCTTCGGGTCCGTCGACGTCATCAAAGGGGTTGATCTGACCGTTCAGGATGGTGAGTTTGTGGTCTTTGTCGGCCCGTCGGGCTGCGGAAAATCCACCCTGCTGCGGATTATCGCCGGGCTTGAGGAGCAAACCTCGGGGCATTTGTCCATCGATGGGCGGCGCGTGGACGTAACGCCGCCGGCCAAGCGCGGCATTGCGATGGTGTTTCAATCCTACGCCCTCTATCCCCATCTCGACGTGCGCCGAAACATGGGCCTAGCGCTGGAGCAGGAGGGGGTAGCGAAAGCCGAGATCGAGCGCCGCGTGACCAAAGCCGCGACGATGCTTCAGCTCGAACCCCTCCTAGCACGGCGACCGGCAGAACTATCCGGCGGGCAGCGGCAGCGGGTGGCCATTGGCCGGGCGATTGTGCGCGAGCCGAGCCTGTTTTTGTTCGACGAGCCGCTGTCGAACCTCGATGCGGCTTTGCGCGTCGGCACCCGCATCGAAATCGCCAAACTGCACCGCCAGTTGGGCGCGACGATGATTTACGTCACCCACGATCAGGTGGAAGCGATGACGCTGGCCGACCGTATCGTCGTGTTCAACGGCGGTAAAATCGAGCAAGTGGGCCGCCCGATGGAGCTTTACCATACGCCCGCGAACCTGTTCGTCGCGGGCTTCATCGGCTCGCCGACGATGAATTTCCTCGGCAGCGATTATGCCGCGCGGCTGGGCGCGACAACGCTGGGCATCCGCCCGGAACATTTGCGCATCATGGGCGATGGGCCGTGGCAGGGCGAGATTATCCATATCGAATATCTCGGGTCCGACACGATGATCTATGTGGAGGTTCCGGGGGCTGGCACGCTGACCGTGCGCGTCGGTGAGGATGTGGCGCATGCGATTGGCGATACCATCAAGCTTGCGCCGTTGGATGCCAAAATTCATCGGTTCGATGCTGCCGGGGTTGCACTCTAGGCCGGTTCTTTCCCGCTGGTTTGGCAGGCCCACCCCAGGTATGCTGGCGCGCATAAATCATACAATTGGGATGGAATTGCGCGATGAGCGGAACAGTTACCTGGGGCGTGCTCAGCACGGCAAAGATCGGGCTCGAAAAGGTCATTCCGGCGATGATGCGCGGCGAGGTGGCGCAGGTGGCGGCCATCGCCTCGCGCGACCTTAACACCGCGCGCACCGCCGCCGACCAACTCGGCATCGCCAAGGCCTATGGCAGTTACGAGGAGCTGCTGGCCGATCCTGACATCGACGCGATTTATAATCCGCTCCCCAACCATCTGCACGTGCCTTGGACGATCAAGGCCTTGCAGGCGGGCAAGCATGTGCTGTGCGAAAAACCGATTGGCATGACGGCGGAGGAAGCCCAAACCCTTATCGCCGCGCGCGACGCCTCGGGCAAGCGGGTCGCCGAAGCCTTTATGGTCCGCTTTCACCCGCAATGGCGGCGGGCGCGGGAGATTGTCGGCTCGGGCCAATTGGGCGACGTGCGGGCGATTCAAACGCTGTTTTCCTATTACAATGTCGATCCCAACAACGTCCGCAATAAGGCCGACATCGGCGGCGGTGGGCTTCTCGACATCGGCTGCTATGCGGTGGCGACGGCGCGCTATATTTTTGGGGGTGAGCCCGAACGCGTCGTTGGGCTGGTCGAGAACGACCCGGTTTTCGGCACCGACCGGCTGGCGAGCGGGATTGCCGCTTTCTCCGACGGGCGGCGGCTCACCTTTACCTGTTCGACGCAGCTCGTGTCCTATCAGCGCGTGCAGATTCTCGGCACCCGGGGGCGGCTTGAGGTGGAAATTCCGTTCAACGCACCGCCGGGCTACGCTTGCTCGCTGACGCTCGATACCGGTGCCGATCATAAGGGCGGCGGCATCACCCGCGAAACCGTCGCGGAATGCGACCAATATACGCTTCAGGGCGATGCATTCTCGCGGATGATCTTAGGCGAAGAGCCGCAAGAATTTGGGCTAGAAGATGCAATCTCTAACATGCGTGTTCTAGACGCTTTAACGCGATCCGCGCATAGCTCCCGCTGGGAAAAGCCATAGCGCGGGCGTTTGCACTCGACCCGCGAAATAGGCATACTGCGCCCTATTCCCCGCGCCGCAGCGGGTTGACAGATAAGGATTAATTCCGATGCGCAGGGTCACTGTCCGGGCCGTGGGGCTGGTGGTGTGCTTGTCGGCACCGTAAGACTAGGGGGCTGCGGCTTAGCCTGCCAATGGTTAACGAGCCAGTCGCGAAACGCTGCGACTGCAGGCCGGTTGAGCGCGCGCGGGGTTGTTACCGCGTAATATCCCCACGGAATTGACAGCACCACGTCTGGAAACACAAGACGAAGCCGACCGGCGGCAAGATCTTGCGCAGCCAAAGCACGGCGGGCAAGCGCAATGCCATGGCCTTTGATCGTGGCTTGTAGGACAGCTGCAGAGGCATTGATGCTGAGCTTGGATTGGGTGGGCGGCAAACTAATTCTGGCCACATTGGCCCAATCGTCCCAGTTGGGAAAAACGCCTGCGCCTTGCGGTGTTGAATCATAAATTAGGGTTTGGCGTTCGAGCCATTTCAGGTCGGATTCGTTGGGAAGGCGCGGCAAATCAGGACTGGCAACAGCAATGAATGCCTCGTCCATCAACCGAACCGCCGTTAGTCCTGCCCAGGCTCCTGCGCCGCAGCGCACGCCAAGATCGGCTTCTCCACGGCTTAAATCGGCCAATCGATCGGTTACGTCTAACCGCACTTCGATCTTAGGATGTTGCGAAGTGAAATCCTCCAATTCAGGTAATAACCATTTTGCTACAATGGCTTGTGATGCGGAAATTGTAATCAATGTCCGGCCCTGGCCAGCACGAAGTTTTTCCAGACCGGCCTCCAGTCGGTTCAAACCTTCACTAAGATCAAGCAAGGCGGCGCGGGCACTGTCGATCGGGACGAGGCGATCCCGACCGTGTTTCTGGCGATGAAAAAGCGGGCTGCCCAACCATGTTTCCAAACTGCGAACCATTTGACCGACGGCGGCAGGCGTTACGCCCAATTCCGCCGCTGCGCCGACGAAACTGCTGTGACGGGCCGTCGCTTCAAAGGCTTGAAGGGATTTGAGGTGGCTCAATTCGCGAAATGACACAAATTTTTTCTTTCTTGTAAGAGGCAATCCTTTGTCTCGCTTATATGCGATCACAGCCGCATGATACGCCAGGAAGGCCGGAAATTTAAGGAGAGAATCATGGATGTCGCTGGAAAGAAAATCATTGTTACGGGTGGGACTACCGGCATTGGCTTTGAAAGTGCAAAGCTGTTCATTGCTGGAGGGGCATCGGTTCTGATTACAGGGCAGGATGAGGCACGCCTCGCCTCGGCCCTGCAAGCGCTCGGTCCTAAATCAACTGGTGTTCTCGCCGATGTGCGATCGCTAACACAGCTTATGGATGTGCGGAAGGCTGCGGAAGAGCAATTTCAGCAGGTCGATGTATTATTTGCAAATGCCGGTGTTGCCTTTGCTTCGCCTCTTCTCGACACAGACGAGACCCTGTTTGATACGCTGATGGACATCAATGTGAAGGGAGTTTTTTTCACCGTACAGGCGCTGCGACCGCTGATGGCGAAGGGCGGATCAATCATTCTCAACACGTCTTGGTTAGGAGATGTGGGCACTGCGGGTCTATCGGTTCTCTCAGCGTCAAAAGCCGCTGTGCGTTCCTTTACACGTAGTTTGGCTGCGGAACTCGCACCACAGGGTATCCGCGTTAACGCTGTCAGCCCAGGGGCTATTGCAACGCCAATTTATACGAAGATTGGAATGGATGAAGATAGCCTACTGGCATTTCAGGCTTCCGTCTTGGCGAAAATACCACAAGGGCGCTTTGGTTTGCCGGAAGAAGTTGCCCAGGCTGTATTGTTCTTAGCGAGTGATCGTTCGCGGTACATGTTGGGGGCTGAAATCGCAGTCGATGGTGGCTTCGCGCAGCTTTAATTCCGCGTACGTTGCCCGACAATTTGTGTGCCTTGCGTTCACTTGTACTCAAGGCACACGTCACTCAGACTCAGGGCGCAAGCCATAAAACCTGCCCTATCAAGCCGGTCCTATCGGCGCTTACCTCCAGACGGAAGCCCAGTGCCTGCACAATTGTTTATATCGACCTATTATAACACATAATCTTGGAGCCGGAGTCGCAAGAATTTGGGCTATAAGATGCAATCTCTAACATGCGTGTTCTGGACGCTTTAACGCGATCCGCGCATAGCTCCCGCTGGGAAAAGCCATAGCGCGGGCGTTTGCACTCGACCCGCGAAATAGGCATACTGCGCCCTATTCCCCGCGCCGCAGCGGGTTGACACATAAGGATTAATTCCGATGCGCAGGGTCACTGTCCGGGCCGTGGGGCTGTTGGGGGTTGGGCTCTGGACAGGGGGAGGGTTTTTCGGCCCGGCGCAGGCGGCAAGCTTCGACTGCGCCAAGGCCAAAGCCCCGATCGAACTGCTTATTTGCGCCACGCCGACAGTGAATGCGCTGGATGATCGACTGAAGGTTGCGCTCGACGCGGCGGTAAAACGCGCGGGTGATGGGCGGGCGGCGCTGCTGGCCGATCATAAGCGCTGGCTGGTGGAATTTCCCAAGACGTGCGGTGTGACCCCGCCGCCGGTTTCCCCGACGGTTGTGACCTGCGTTGCGGCGGCCTACGAGCAGCATATGGCGCAACTTGCCCCTGCCGCGCCTGCTGCTGCGCCCGTCGTTGCCGTTCCCTCCCAACCGATCCCTGGACCGGTGGTGAAGCTTGATCACGCGCAGCTTCCGGCCTCGGGTACGCAATCGACCTATTTTTCGGTAGACGGGCCGGGGCGCATCACCGTGCGCGCCGAAAGCGCCACCGGCGTTGCCCTTCGGCTTGTGGACATGATCTCGGGGCCGCTGGCCGAAGCGGGCGAGCCCGGCCAGCGCGACGGGCGGATCGATGCGCTGCTGGATCGGGGCCGCTATAAGCTGGTTCTGACGGGGGCGGAGAAGGCGACCGGCACGGTCGCGCTCACCGTCAGTTCCACGAGTGAGCTTAATCAACCGCCGCCCGCCTTGGCGCACGACAGCGGGCAAACCCTGACCGAGAGTTTAGGCGAGGGCCAGCAGCGCTCCTATTGGATCACGGTGGGCAGCGAGCCAGTTTCGCTCGTGGCGGCCGGGCGGGCCGTGGCCGATATGCGCCTGTGGTACGATGGAACCGATCTTACGGCGGTTCTGCCGACCTTACGGATCGTCGATTTAGAGCCGGGTAAATCCCAGCGAATTCTGACGATTGCGGGAAAGATCGAACCGGGCCGCTATAAGCTCACCCTCTACGGCGGCGCGCCGCTGCGCTGGCCGGAGGCAGGGGCGGAGATGCCGATGTCCCTGCGGCTCGGCATTCCCAAACTGGCGGGGCTGGATTTTCGAAGTGGAACGTTGGGGCCGACCGGGGTCGAACAGTTCATCGTGCCGCCGCCGGTCGATTTCGCCCGGTTGGAACTTGCCGCGATTGCGCCCGCCAAGCTGACCGCCCAGCCCTTGCAGGCGAGCGGCACGGCCTATTGGGGGCCATCGGCGGAAATATCGAAACTCAGCCGCCGTCCGGTGGCCAACGTCGCCTATACGCCGGGGGCGCAGGGAACACTGATTACCATCGAAGGCGCGCCCGGTCTGCCCTACACTTTGTCACAGTTCCAGCGGGCCAAGCCGGGGGATACCGCTCTGCCGAAAAAATCGGCGGAGCGCCTGCTGACGTTGCTGGATACCGGCACGGCGGGGGCAAATTTTCCGCTCACGGCGCTACTCTATGAGGGCGATACGGTTATCGCCGGGCACATGCCGGAATTAACCGCGACCAGCGTGCTGCGCGAGCGCCTTACGCTCGATGGGCGCAATAGCCTGCTGTTTCAGGTGATCGATTCCGGGCGCTATCGCTTGAAAACCGACGGGGTTCCGCATTTTTGGTCGGTATATTCGGCGTTGGGGAGCGACGCGATCCCGAGTGAAAAAGCTGGGCAGCTCGATTTGGAGGCGGGTTACTACCGCCTCAATCTGCGCCCCAGTTCGGCACTAACGGGGCCGGTTGATGTGATCCTTGCGGGTGAAGACGGGGATATGACGGCTCCCGCGCCCAAAGATGTGCCCGCGCCCGCGCGGCTCATTTCCTTCACCGTGCCCGCCACGGCGGCGAATAGTTATGTCGGCCCCACTCTGTTGATTGCCGAACGGGCGGACGTTCCGGTGGGTCTTGCGATCTATGATCTACCGTTGAAGCTCGTCGATAACAGTCCTCCGGTGATTTTCACGATTGCGCCGGACGAGGCGAAAACCCTGACGTTTGAAAACGCCGTCGCCGGAAGCGTGACCGTGGTGGACGAGGCAGCAAAACCCGTTGCGCTAACGCTGGACGGTAAAGCTGCGGGCACGAAGGCCAACGTATCGGTAGGCGCCCATAAGCTGGGGTTCAAAAATACCGCCAAAACCGCCCGCAGCTTTCGGCTTATCTTCGAGGGCCAGGCGCGGGCAGTGCCGAAAAGCGGGCCGGTGTTCGAGCCGGTTCGGGTCGAAAATCCGCGTTTGACGGCTGGGCAAACCTACGCAGCGGATTTTTCCGGCGGCGCGCCGTGGCGGTTTGATGTGCTGGTGGAAGAGCCCGGCCTCTATCGTTTCGAAACCCTGGGCCGTCTTGCCATGGAAACCCGGTTGAAGACGCGGCTGTTAGCCTCGCTTGCCCAAGCCTCCGAAAACGGAATTGGCCATAATGCCGTCCTGGAGCAATATTTGCGCGCGGGCCTGTATCAATTGGAAGTCGCGAGCCTCCGGGGCACCGTGGGGCGGGCACACCTCTCGCTCTCCCGCGCGCGCCTGACCGAGGGCGAGACGCTCCAGATCGATCAGCCCGCCCGCGTTGGCCTAGCGCGGGGCACGGGGGCGATTCTACCGTTTACGGTGGAACGGGACGGGCGCTATTCGCTGCACGTGCTGAGCCTTGCGCAATCCATCGGCTTCCGCTTGGAAGACGCCGAAGGCTGGCCGGTTTTGCCGCTCTCCTACCAGCCGGAGCCGTTCGGCGAAGCGGGCTCGAAACTGACGGTGCCCTTGACCGCCGGTCAGTATCGCCTCGTGCTGCTACCGCCGCCCCTGGCGACGCGCGCGTTGGTGCGCCTTACACCGGAAGGCGTTGACCCCGCGCCGCCCGAGGGCCACGGCCCGCATCCGCTGGCCTTGAATGGCGCGCAGGATTTCCGCTGGTTTGAACCCGCGCAGCCGGACCTGCCGCGCGTACCCGACCAGTGGGAATTTTCGCTGCCGGGGCCAACCCGGCTGAAGCTTGCGCTCACCGAAGGGATGGTTGGCCAGCTTGAGCGCGAGCAGGCGGGAGCGTGGGCAGCGGTCGGCGCGGTCAGCAATGCCGTCCCCTTCGATCAAACCGTCGCGGGCGGGCGCTATCGGCTATCGTTGACGGCGCTCGCGCGGAACAACCGGCTCGGCTACCGGCTGACCAGCGCAACCGAGCAGATTTTGCCCGATCAGCCGCGCCTCGTGACGCTGCCGACACGCCAGAGTTTCTCGCTCGATGTGCCGCAAACGGTGCGCCTTTCCTCCTTTGGCACCAAGGACGTCAAAGCCGTTCTGCGTGACAGTGAAAATCGGATTATCGCCCAGGCCGATGATCGGCAGAACGATTGGAATTTCGTCATCGTCCGGGCGCTCGCCGCCGGAAGCTATAGTCTTTCGGTCGAGCCCGTCACGCCACCGCCTGCGGGGGTTCTCGCGGCAGAGGATGCCAGCGCGCCAGCCTACGACGGCGAGGGCGAGGGGGAATATTACGAGGGCGACGGGGAAGTTTCGGACGAATCCGACGCACCGCCCGCCTTAGAGGATGCCGGTTTAATCCAACAGGCCAGCCTCGCGGCGGGGGCGGTCGAGGTGAATCTCACCTATTTGCCTGAAACGACCGCAGCCCCCATAACGCTGGCGGTGGGCAGCGCCCAGACGGTCCGCGTTGCAGGAACGCAAGCCGTTTTGCCGCTCACTCTGCCCGCTGGGCAAGGGTTAACGCTGATCGAAGCCGGTTTGGGCTCGGAGCTTTTGCTTAGCCTGGAGCGGCAGAGTGCGCAAGGCGGGGCGTGGGAAACGCTTGCGCAGGCCAGCGGTCCGGCCCCCATGCTCGCCTTCTTGCCGGGGGCGGAGACCTATCGGCTGCGCGCCGTTGCGCTAGGGGCCTTGGAGCCCCGTGGCCGTCCGCTGACGCTTCGGCAGAGTGCCGTTCCCGCGCAAGCTTTGGGTGAAGCTCTAAATTTTGTGCCGCAGGACGGCTCCTCACAGGCTGTCGCTCGGCTGAGCATTCCAGGCGCAGCGGTGGTCGATTTGGGCGGCGCGGCCCCGGAACTCTTAAGCGTTTCCGGCGCGTCTGGCGTTGGCAAAGTCCTTCCCGGCGCGCTGCTGTTGCCGGAAGGCGAAGATCTGTGGCTCGTACGGGCGCAGACCGAAAATCGGGCGCTCACCCCCCGCTTGCTGGCCCCCGCGCCCGACGCGCCGCTGTCTTTACGTCTGAGTGGAAGTGCCACGGTGGCGGTGCCACCCGTGCCGGAAGGCCGGATTCAACTCTGGCAAGCCGACGCGCCCCAGGGGCAACCCTTCCTCGCCCTCGGGGGCGCGGCCGGAATTGCGCCGGGCAGCGCGGTTGCGCTGGGCAGCGAGCCTAAGCTGCGCGTGGGGGCTGTCGGCGCGGCGGCGATGCCGATGGTCACGCTTACCCGGCATCTATTGACCAGCCCCGGCCAGACGGAAGCGCTACTGTCCGCCGTCGCGCTCACGCTCAATCCGCGCAGCAGCCGCGAATTGCGCCTTCCCGCCGGGCTGAAGCGCCTCACGCTCGATCTTCCGGCGGGGCTTGTCGCCGATACAGTCGACGGGCTGCCACTGCTGTGGAGCGGTGCACACCCCCTGAGCCGCCAGATCGAAACGCGCACCGAACGGCTGCGATTGTTCAACCCTGGCACCACCCCGGCGGCGATTGCCCTGCGCCAGATGCCGATTCCGGGGGCGCGCTTAGTCGTCGGTCCGCAGCAGAGCTTCAAGCAGTTCCTCGGTGCGGCGGGATCCTTCGTCCTTGCCGTCGATGGCCTGCCGGGGCAGGTATTGATCGTCGAAGGCGCGTCCGGCGCTTCGGTTTGGCAGGGTAAGGACGGCAGCGTCGCCCGGGGCAAGCGTATACCGATTCAAGGGCCGGGGGTTCTCACGGTCAATCATCCGGCGGGCCTGCTCGCCGTGTGGCTGGAAGGGGCGGGCGCAGGGTTTTGGCCCGCGTTGAAAACCCAGACGGTGCAACTGCCGGGCAGTCTCCCCCTCTCCGGGGCGGCGCAGGCGGTGCGTTTAACGCTTACCGAGCCCAGCCTTCTGCATCTGCGCAGCAGCGCGCCGCTGATCGCGGGCCTGCGCGCACCGGGCGGGGCGGAGGTCATTAGGCTCTTTCCGAACGGCGTCGATTGGCACCGCTATGTGCCTGCGGGCGAGATCGAACTCCGCTTGGCCGCCCCGCAAGAGGGCACCCTAAGCGGAACCCTGGAACTTCAGGCCAGTCCCGTCACGCCGGTCGGCGAGGGGCTATCGCCTCCGATGCCGCTGGCAGCAGGTGATACGCGGGCCTTTGCCTTCACCGTGCCGCGCGCCGCGCGGATCGGCGTCGGCGTTCGGTCGGCGCGCGACCCGGCCTCGGTGCGGTTGCTCGATGCGGGCGGGCGCGTGCTGGGCGAGGGGCTTGTTCAGTATAAATCGGTGCCAGCGGGCGACTATGTTCTGGAGGTTCAGGCCCCCAGCGACGCGGCCCTGTCCTTACAAGCTGCCGTGGTTGGCATCGCCGCGCCGAATCGCGGCCCGCCGCCCGATGTGCAGCAATCCTATCTCGATCTCGTCGGGCTGCGCGCCAATGCGCCGTAAGTCTAATTTCTCGTCGTTTCCGCTCCTGGGGATCCATCCGATGCGCTGGCTTGCTGCAACCCGAGTGGGGCTAACGGTTCTGATTTTGAGCGCGGGCGGCTTTGCCCTTGCGCAAACGCCTGCGGCTCCCGTTGCAATTGATCCGCCGACTTTGGTGCCTGCATCGCCGCTCGATCAAACCCAGCGCGCCGATGGGGCGGTTTTGGTGCCGGATCGGTTCTTGCGGCGGTGGGATTCGCTCACCCTGTTCCTCGATCAGGAGCAAGGGCCAAAAACGCCCGCCGCCGAAGATCAACCGGGCCGTTTTGTTGACCTTACCCCGCCGCAGCCGGGGGCGTGGCAGTGGATCAATCCGCGCACGTTACACTTCAAACCCGCCGAACCCTGGCCCGCCGGGCAGGTGGTGACGGTCCGCCTCGCCAATCGCAGCGAACGGCTGACGGTGCTGATGCCCGCGCCGGTCGCCGTGATTCCGGCGGATGGGGCAACCCAAGTGCCGCGCCCGCAGGAAATTTTGCTGAGTTTTGCCGAGCCGGTTGAACCCGATCTCCTCGCGCGCCTTCTGACGGTCGAAATTCGTCCCTATCCGGGGGTCGATGCGGGGCAGGGCCGCAGCCTTACGGGGCAGGATTTCACGGTAAAGCCGCTGGACCGCGCCGGGGCGAGTGCGCCCGCAAGCTATGCCATTCAGTTCCGCAGCCCCATCGAAGACGGCGCGAAAGTCTTCGTCCGTCTCCGGCAAGCGTTGGATGCCAGCCTGGATGCGCCGGTCAGCAGCAGCAGTTTTGCGACCGCGCAGGCCTTCCGGGCGACCTCGCTTACCTGCGGGCGCGGCTATGATGGGAGTAGTACGGACGGGGCGTTGCAGTGCCAACCGACGCGCTACCGTGAGGCCGACAGCGGCCCGGCGGTACCGGGGGTGCGTCTCAGTTTCTCCGCCGGGGTGGCGACGCCCGATCCGGTGCAGGCGGCCAATCTGCTGCGCATCTCTCCCCCCATCGACGGGCTGAAAGCCGCGCCCGATGGCACCAACGCCCTGCGGCTGACGGGGGCTTTTAAGCCGGATACGCTTTATGAACTCCGCCTTGGCAGCGCCGGGGTGACGGATACCGATGGGCGTGCGCTCGATGTGGCGGCGTCCCCTACCTGGAAATTCTTCTTCTCCCCCGAGCGTCCCCTTTTGGCTTGGGAGGAATCGCATGGCATCGTTGAGCGCCTGGGGCCCCAGATGGTGCCGATTCGGGCGCGCGGGGTGGAAAAACTCGACCTGCGCATTCACCCCATCGACCCCCTTTCGCGCGATTTTTGGCCGTTTCCCGACGCGGCGATGATTGTCGACGACGATCAAGAACCGCCATTGGCGGGGCTAGAGCCGAAACCAACCGATCAGGTCACGCCGATTACACCGAAGCTGCTCGCCGAGCGGTTGAAGGCGCTAGGCACGCCGTCGATTTCCGAAATCGTTACGCTGCCGGGCAAGCGCGGCGGCGGGCTCGCGCGCTTAGGCGTTGATCTGCAACCCTACCTCAGCCGTATCGCGGGGCCGGGGCGTCCGGGGGCCTATCTCGTCGGCATCCGGCGCACCGATGGCCCGGCCCAGCGCAGTTGGATGCGCATTCAGGTGACGGACCTGTCGATATCGGCGGTGGAGGAGGCGGGGGCGGTGGTGTTCTACGTCACCTCGCTGGCCACGGCTCAGCCGGTGGCGGGTGCCCGGATTAGGCTTGAGGGCGGCACGAGGACGCGCCAGGACGTCTTCGCTTCAGGAACGACGGACGCCACGGGCAGCTATGTTTGGCGTGCTCCGGGGGGGGCAAAGCGGCCTTGGTATCGGTTGACGGTGAGCAATGGTGAAGATCGCCTCATCTTCCATTCCAATCAGGAGGTGCCCCGCTACGCTGGGCAAACCTGGAATAATGCCGCCCGCAATTGGCTTGATTGGACGCTGCAACCCCTGGAGCCACGGCTGGAAAAAGCGCGGCTGCTCTGCCATATTTTCGCGGAGCGCCCGATTTATCGCCCGGAAGACCCGGTGCAACTGAAGGGCTTTGTGCGCACCTATCTTGGCGGCGCGCATCGGTTTGCAACGGATTCCGGTATTCTCGTTGTGCAGGGGCCGAATGATGAGGAGTGGCGTTATCCGGTCACGCTTAGCGATGCGGGTTCCTTCCATTTAGAGTTTGATGAGAAAACCGACGCGACGGGCGACTATCGGGCTTACTTTGAGGGAGGTCAGCAATTCGGCGAGAGTTGCGGACAGGCGCGTTTCAAGAAAGATGCCTACCGGCTCCCCACCTTCGAAGTGCTGTTGAACGGCCCGCAGCGCGTGGCGCTTGATGAGGAGTTTGGAATCGACCTCTCAGCGCGCTATTTCGCCGGTGGCCTAGTGGCGGATCGGCCGATTCTGTGGCGCGTGACGCAAGCGCCGATTGCCTGGACGCCGCCGGATCGTCCCGGTTTCTTCTTTTCCAGCGACTCGCGCTTCGGGGCGGAGGAGAAATTCCGCGCAAGCCCAGTGCTGGAGCAAAACGCCCGTACCGACGAGAGCGGCTCGGCCCCGCTGAAACTCAATCCCACCCTGGAGCCAACCGGCCACCCGCGCCGCTATCAGATCGAAGCGACCGTGACCGGGCCGGACGATATTCAGGTGCGCACCTCCACCCAAGTGCAGGCGCTGCCCGCTTTCGTGCTGGGCGTGAAGGTGCCGCGCTATCTGGAAACGGCGACCAGCCTTCAGCCGGAAATCCTCGCCATCGGCCCGCAAGGCACGCCAGTTGCCGGGGTGCCGCTGACGGTGAAGCTGGTGAAGCGCAGTTGGAATTCCCTGCTGCAAGCCGGGGACTTCTCCCAAGGCACGGCCAAATATACGACCGAAACGATTGATGAAGTCATTGAGGAACGCAAAATCGCTAGCGGGGCCGACGCGCTGAAGCTGGAGTTTCCGATCCGCGAGGCGGGCGTCTATCTCGTCCAGGTTGAGGCGGCGGATAAAATCGGGCGGCGGCAGTTTGTCTCGGTCGATCTGTTCGTCAATGGTGGCGCGCCCGTCACCTGGTCGCGTCCGCCGACCGAAACCGTGGCGGTCAGCAGCGATAAGGATGCTTACGCCCCCGGCGAAAGCGCGCAATTGGTGCTGCAAAGCCCCTTCCAAACCGGCCGCGCGCTGGCAATTATCGAGGAGCCGGAAGGGCCGTTCCGTTATCAATGGGTCGATATTGCCAAGGGCGTGGGCAGTTTCGCGCTGCCGATCCGCAAAACCCAAATGCCGCGCGTGGCGGTGCATTTTCTGGTGATGCGCGGGCGCGTCGCCGGGGAGGCTCCCGCGCCAACGGCGCAGTTCGACTTGCGCAAACCCGCCACTTTGGCGGCGACGAAATGGGTAACGGTCACCCCCGTCGCCCATCAGGTCACGGCGAGTTTCACCTACCCCGACAAAGCCCGCCCCGGTCAGAAGATCGATGTGGTGCTGAAACTGCGCGACGAGGCGGGTAAACCGCTGGCGGGCGAAGCGACCTTCTGGCTGATCGATCAGGCGGTTCTGTCGCTCGCGCGCGAACAGCCGCTGGACCCGTTGCCGAGCTTTATCGTGCCGCGCGACACGCATCTGGTGGCGCGCGATAGTCGGAACATGGCGTTTGGGATTCTGCCGCTCATGGAAACGCCCGGCGGCGATAAGCCGCTCGAAGATTTGGGCGTCGATAATATCGCCGTGCGCAAGAATTTTACGCCGGTGCCGATCTATTTGCCCACGGTGCCCATCGGCCCTAGCGGCGAGGTGACGATTCCCGTCACGCTGCCCGATAGTTTGACCATCTTCAAACTGCGGGCAAAGGTGATTTCCGGGCCGGACCGCTTTGGCTATGCCACCGGCGAATTGCCCGTGCGCCTGCCCGTCATCGCACAACCGGCGCTGCCGCGGTTCCTGCGCCCTGGCGATGCGTTTGAAGCCAGCGTCATCGGGCGCGTGGTGGAGGGCGAGGCGGGTGCCGGTAAGGGCACGCTGAAAACCGATGGGCTTACGCTCACCGTTCCGGCGGAGAAAAGCTTCACCTGGGAGGGCAGCCGCCCGCAGCGTTTGGATTATCCCGTCACGGTCGGCCAGCCCGCCTATCGCGCCGATGGCACGCCCGAGCGGCAGTCGGTGCGGCTCGGCTTCACGGTTCAGCGCGAGGCGGATCAAGCCGGGGACGCGGTAGAAATCACCCTGCCGCTGCGCCCGGACCGTCCGGCAGTGCGGCAACAGCGGCTGCAAACCCTGGTTCCCGGCGGCACCTTGGACCTCGCGGCGCTTACGGAGCCTGTCCGTCCCGGCACATTGCGGCGCTCCTTTATCATCTCCAGCGACCCCAGCATTCCGCGTGTGCTGGCGGGAATGCTGCAAGTGATGCAGGCCCCCTGGGGCTGTTCGGAGCAGCGCATTAGCCTTGCCCGCGTCGAACTCGCCTTGAAGCCCATTGCGCAAACTCTGGGCGAAACCGCGCTGCTGGAGCGCCTGTCCCGCGACGTGCGTGCCACCGTCGATGCGATTGACCGGTCGACCGATGAGCGCGGCCTCGTCGGTTTCTGGCCGAACTCACGCGGCTATGTACCGCTGACCGCCTGGGCGCTGCAATTCCTTGTCGAAGCGCGCGAAGCCGGGGAGACGATCGATCTTGCCCTTGTGCAGCGGCTCGCCAATGCGCTGAAGCAATCCTTGCGCGCGCCAGGGGCCGATCTGCGCGTCGGCGACGTCGCTTGGGCCGAACGGGCACAGGCCTTAGTCGCCCTGGCGCAAGCAGGGTCGATGGAAACCGGCTATCTCGCGGAACTCGCCCGCCGCGCCCGGTTCTTGGGGCCGGAAACCCTGGCGCAGACCGTCCGCGTGCTGGCGGAAGCAAAATTCGCCGACACGCAGGTGCTCGACGCGGTGCAAACCCAATTGTGGAGCACGGTGAAGACCCGTCAGGGGCCGGAAGGGTTGGTCTACGACGGGATTACCGGCATGGGCAGCGGTGCGCTGATTCTGCCGTCTGAAACGCGCACCCTCGCCCAGATGGTGCGGGCGGTCGGCGTCGCCAATCCGAAAGACCCGCGCAATGCCATTCTGGTGCGCGCACTGGTGCAACTCGGTCAGGGCGACGGTTGGGGTTCCACCAACGCCAATGCGGAAGCAATTTTGGCCCTGGTGAAAAACGGCCTGCAAACCGCATCGCCGCCCGCCCGCGTTGAACTGACGTTCGCCGGGGCCGCGCCGAAAACCATCGACCTGCCCGCCAATCGGCTGCTGGTGCGGGAAACCCTGCTCGCCAGCCAAGCATTGACGATGAAAGCGGCAAGCGGACAAGCGCCGCTGACGGTCACGCTGGATGAGGAGTTTCTGCCGCAGGCCTTGGGCTCGGAAGCGGTCGCCCAGGCGCAAGGCTTCGTTGTCCAGCGCGAAGGGTTCCGCGTTCCCACCGGAGGCGGGCCGCTCGAAAAATTAAGCCCGGCCAATGGTATGATCAGCCTTGCCGTGGGCGATGTGGTGGAAGACGTGGTGGAACTGGTGAACCCCGAAGACCGCACCCATGTCGCGGTCCGCATCCCGCTCGCCGCCGGAATGGAGCCGCTCAATCCGGGCCTAGCGACGGCACCGGCGGAAGCAAAAGTCAGTACCAGGACCAGCGAGGGCTGGGATGCAACGGCTTTCTTGGACGATCAGGTCAGCTTCTTCTTCAACGATCTGCCGCGCGGCACCTACCGCTTCGCCATCCGCAGCCGGGCGACGGTGGTCGGCAGCTTTACCCAGCCGCCGTCGGAGGCCGAAATGATGTACCGCACGCCCGTGCGCGGCAGCAGTGCCGGGGCGCGGATCGCGATTAGCCGTTAGGCGATGCGGCGCTTTTGGGTTTTCGCGGGTATCGGCCTCGTCGCGCTGGCGGGGCTGAGTTGGGTCGGTGCGGAGATTTCCGCCCGTGCCCATCTGGAAAGCCCCGCGCCCAGCGCGCTGCTGGTGGACCGCAACGGCGCGTTTCTGGCGCAATTGGCCGAACCGATTGCCGGGGTGGGGGCTGCGCCTCGGCTCGACTATGGTTTCTGGCCGCTGCCCCAGGTGCCGGAGCGGGTGGCGCTGGCCACGCTCGCGCTGGAAGATCAACGCTTCTGGTCGCATCCCGGTGTCGATCCGCTGGCGGTGGGCCGGGCACTCTGGCAGCGGGTGAGCGGCAGCGGGCGCTCGGGAGCCTCGACGCTCGCCATGCAGATCGCCCGGATGCAGCGGCCCGAGGCGCGGCACTGGCGCAGCAAGCTGATGGAGGCCGGAACGGCGCTGCTGCTCACTGCGCGCTACGGGCGGGAGGAGTTGCTGCGCCACTATCTCCGCCTCGTCCCCTATGGCAACGGCAGCCACGGTATCGCCCATGCCGCGCGCTGGTATTTCGATAAGCCCGTTGAAGACCTGAGTTGGGCCGAAATCGCCTTTCTCGCCGCCCTGCCGCAAGCGCCCGCGCGGCTCAATCCCTTGCGCACCGAAGGGCTGCCGCGCGCGCTGGCCCGCGCGGGGCGGCTGTTGGAGCGGCTTGAAGCGCGCGGGGTTCTGACCAACGGCGAACGCTTGATGGCCCAAGAACAATTGCGCCGCCTCGCGCTCACCCCGCCTGCTCGCCGCCCGGAAAGCCTGCACGCGGTGTTGCGCCTGCAAGATCGCCTCGTTCAGACCGGCTGGCAGCCCAATAAGAGCGACGGGCGCGTGCAAACGACGCTGGATCGCGGTCTCCAGCGCGAGGCGGAACGGCTGCTCGTCAAGCATATCGCCGAGTGGCGCGGGGCCGAGGCCGAACAGGCGGCGGCCTTGATCGTGGACCGGCGCACGCTGGCGGTGCGCGCGGCGGTGGGGTCGGCGGGATTTTTCGGTACGCCCAGCGGTGCGGTCGATTTCACCCGCAGCCTGCGCTCGCCGGGCAGTACGTTGAAGCCGTTCCTGTTTGCCCTCGCCCTGGAGCAAGGGATTCTCGAACCCGATCAGGTGATGGCCGACGCGCCGGAGGATGCTTTGGGCATTTCCAATGCCGATGGGCAGTTTCTTGGGCCGCTGCTGCCCCGGCAGGCGCTCGCCAACTCGCGTAATATTCCCGCGACCAATCTGCTGCGCAGCCTTGGGTTCGAGCCGACCTATCGGTTTTTGGAAGACTTGGGGCTGCACCATCTCTCGATCCCGGCGCAGCATTTCGGCCTATCGATGGCGATTGGCGGCCTGCCGACCCGGCTGGATTGGCTCGTGCAAGCCTATGGCGCGCTCGCCAATGATGGAATGCTCCAGCCGTTGCGCTGGTACGCGGGCGAGCCGGGGGAGGCCCCGCGCCGCGTCCTCGCCACCGCCAGCGCGCGGCTGGTGACGGGTTTCCTCGCCGATCCGCTGGCACGCCTGCCAAGCTTTCCGCGCAACGGGCCGACCGATTACCCCTTTCCCGCCGCGGTGAAAACCGGCACGTCGCAAGCCTATCGCGACGCCTGGACCGTGGCCTATTCCGACGATTATCTGATCGGTGTGTGGGTGGGCCGCGCCGATGCTGCGCCGATGCGGCAGGTCACGGGCGTCGGCGCGGCGGCTCCGCTTGCGCGCAGCCTGATGCTGCTCGCCCATCGCAGCATTGTGGGTGATATGCTCGACGCCGATTTTCCCGCGCCCGAGGGGTATGAGCGCGTTAGCCTCTGCAGTTTCACCGGCCAGCCCGCCGCCAAAGCCGAAACGACCGCCGGGTGCGGGCCGGTGTTGCGCGAATGGTTGCCGTTGGATCGCCCGACGCGGCCCAGCGCGCCAAGCTTACCGCCGATGCTGGCAGCGCTGCGCCTTACCGAACAGCCGATTGCGCTAACCATCACCGCGCCGAAGAATAATCTGCGGCTCTGGCGCAACCCGGAGGTTCCGGACGAGGCGAATCGGCTAACCTTGAAAATGGTGGCCGATCCGCCCGTCGCCGAGGTCGTCTGGTACGCCAATGGCGTCGCCCAGCAGATCAGCCCGCCGGACGCGCCGTTTTACTGGCCGATCCAGCCGGGGCGGCACGAATTTCAGGTGCGCTTGCCGCAGCGCCCCGAAACCTCCGCCCTGGTTAGAATCGTGGTGGAATAGGCGGTTTATTCCGCGCGCAAGACCTTCGCCGCCGCGACCATCCGTTCCAGCGCGGGTTTGACCTCCTCCCAGCGCCGGGTTTTTAGGCCGCAGTCGGGGTTTACCCAGAGCTGTTCGGGGGGCAGATGGGTGCGGGCTTTTTGCAGCAGGCCAACCATATCGGCCTCGCTCGGCACGCGCGGCGAGTGGATATCATAGACGCCCGGCCCGATATCGTTGGGATAGTGGAAACCGGTGAAAGCGTCGAGCAACTCCATCTTAGATCGGGAGGTCTCGATAGAAATCACATCGGCATCCATCGCGGCAATGGCACCGATGATATCGTTAAACTCCGAATAGCACATATGGGTGTGGATCTGGGTGGCGTCGCTTACCCCGGAGGCCGAAAGCCGGAAGCATTCGGTGGCCCAGGCCAGATAGGCGTCCCAGTCGGCCCGGCGCAGCGGCAGCCCTTCGCGGAAGGCGGGCTCGTCGATCTGAATAATACCGATCCCGGCGACTTCCAGATCGCTCACCTCATCGCGCAGGGCGAGGGCGATTTGCCGGCAGACCGTTTCACGCGGCAGGTCGTCGCGCACGAACGACCAGCAGAGCATCGTCACCGGCCCGGTCAGCATGCCTTTTACCGGGCGGTCGGTGAGCGACTGGGCATAGTGCGCCCAAGCCACCGTCATCGGCTTTAGCCGTGCCACATCGCCGTAAAGAATCGGTGGACGGACGTAGCGGGAGCCGTAGCTTTGCACCCAAGCATGTTGGGTAAAGGCATAGCCTGAAAGCTGTTCACCGAAATATTGCACCATGTCGTTGCGCTCAAACTCGCCATGCACCAGCACATCGAGGCCGATTTCTTCCTGCCAGCGGATCGCCTGTTCGGTCTCCTGCTTCAGAAAATCCTCATACTCGGCGGGCGACAGCAGGCCTTTGCTCGCGTGGGAGCGGGCTTTGCGCACAGCGTCGGTTTGGGGGAAGGAGCCGATGGTTGTGGTGGGAAAGGGCGGCAGGTTTAGCTTTGCTTGCTGAAGCTTGCGCCGGTCGGCGAAAGGTCGGTAGCGCTGTGCCCAGGCGGGAACCACGCGCCCGAGCCGTGTGCGCACGCCAGGATTATGGAGCCGGGGGGAGGTTTTGCGCGCTCTGCACGCCGCGCTGGCCGCCGCTAGATCGACCGCAACCGCCTCCCGTCCTTCGACAAGGGCGCACCGCAGAATTGCGAGTTCGTCGAGTTTTTGTACCGCAAACGCGAGCCAGGAGCGCAGATCGGCATCCAAATCCTGCTCCAAGCTCACGTCGATCGGCACATGCAACAGCGAGCAGGAGGGGGCGAGGATAAGCTTGCTCGGCTCCCAAACGGTAGCAATTTGCTCGATCTGGGCGAGGAGCGCTTCGAGGTCGGCCCGCCACACATTGCGCCCATCGATGACGCCAAGCGAGAGCGTTAAGTGCTTCGGCGCTTCGGCCAGCACGCGCGGCAGATCGGCGGCCCCGCGCACCAGATCGAGGTGCACCCCGGCGACGGGGAGGGCGAGGGCGGTGGTTAGATTCTCCGCCATCGGGCCAAAGTAACTCGTCACGAGCAGTTTTAACTTAGGTGCTGCCTCGGTCAATACGGCATAGGTGCGGTGCAGGGCGATGCGGGTGGCGTCGTCGAGATCGAGGGCCAGGCAGGGTTCGTCCATCTGTACCCAGTCGGCCCCCACCGCCTGCAACCGCCCGAGCAAATCGACATAGACCGGCAAAAGCCGGTCGAGCAGCGCCCAGGGGTCGAAATCGGCATCGGGTGATTTGGCCAAGCGCAGGAATGTCACCGGTCCCAGCAGCACTGGACGGGTGTGAATGCCTAGGGCCTGGGCTTCCAGAAACTCGGCAACGGGCTTAGTCGACGCCAGTTGGAAGGTCTGGTCCGCCGAAAGTTCCGGCACGATGAAGTGATAATTCGTATCGAACCATTTCGTCATTTCCTGGGCGGCAAGGCCGGTTCCGGGAACGCCGCGCGCGAGGGCGAAATAGGTTTCCGCCGTCACCGGGCCGCCGGTCCAGCCGTAGCGTTCGGGGATGGCCCCAACGAGGACGCTCGTATCCAGCACGTGATCGTAGAGGGAGAAATCATTGCTGGCGATATGGTCGATCCCCGCTTGCTTTTGGCGCTGCCAGTTTTCGGCCCGCAAGCGCGCGGCGGTGGCGTCGAGATCGTCGAGTGTGGATTGACCCGACCAATAGGCTTCTAGCGCGGTCTTCAAGGCCCGGCGGTCGCCGATTCGCGGCAGACCGAGCGTGGCGATGGGAATGGTAAGCTTAGACATTGGCAAATACCCCATAAAAATGGGGGCAAAGGCCATAGCGGACGCGATTGCACCAGGCCCGGTTTGCCAAGCCTGCTGCGCAAGCGACACACCGGGACACCCCGCCCGTGGACGTTATCTGTCATGGCAGGTCTCCTGGCTCACGGGTCATCGCGCGCAATCCTGTCTTCCCAAGGCGGAAGCCTCAGTGACATGGGCGAATAGCGCGCTCGCCGCGTACAGTTGCGGGGGCAGCTCCGGCTTTGGCGGGGGATAAGCCCCTGTCCGCACCGGATTCCCTCTTAGCCCAGGGCCGCAATCTTACGGCCTTGGGAACCATAACGTCCCAAATCTGCTATTTGAAACGCTAATTGTCAATATAAGGATTTGTTTATATCGTTATGTTGATTCTCGCAGAGAAACGCCTATGCCGCTACCGCCTGTCGCCGCCGCGCCCAGAAGGGATGATCGGGCCAACGGTTTTCCTCGGCGTAATGGCGTGCGAGCGTGCGCTGATAGGCGGCATATTCCCCAGCCATCAGCGCGGAATAGCGCTGGCGCGCAGCCTCCCCCTTACCGGCGAATTGATCGAGGGCGGTATAGCCGGCGAAGCTGCCCGAGCGCAGGGCTTTGGCGATGCCTTGGGAGGATAGGGGCTCGAAGGTGCAGGCGGCATCCCCCGCTGCAATCCAGGTTGGCCCGCATACTGGCGTTATCAGGCTGGAGGCTGCCGCACAAATTTCGATTTTTCCGCCCTTCGCGGAAGGGCCGAAACTGGCTGACATGAGCCGCGTTTCGGCAAGTTTGCGGTCCCAACCCTCGGGCGTTGCGACCCCGAGGGGGCGCCCCAAATCGGCATCGGTCAGAAACCCAACGCAGCGCCCGCCACCGGGAAGCGCGGCCCCGTACCACCAGCCGTCCGGGCTAGCTTCCAGCAGGGTGCGCGGATCGCCTGCCGCACCTTCGGAATAATACCGTAGGTAGGCGATTAAGCAGTCGGCGGTCTGTGCGCGCCCGCCGACCGCGCCCAGAAATCCCCGTCGCCGCCCGGTTGCCCAGATCACCAATTTGGCCGTCAGGGGGGGGCAGATGTCGAAGGAAAGCCGCCACCCATTGGTGTCCAGCGGAACCGCACTTTCGACGCGCACCCCGCGCCAGAGCGCGGCACCCCGGGTTGTGGCAGCATCGGCTAGCAAACGATCAAAGTGGACGCGGTCGAGGTGCCAATCGGCCCCTTGGGCGCTGAAGATCGCGGCGCGCTCGGTCACCGCCGCCGTGCCCCAGCAGGCAGCAAGGCCGGGGGCGGGCGTGCAAGCGGCGGAGACCTCGGCGGCAACCCCTAGCGTCTGCAACAAAGCCGCGCCCGCTGCGGGGAGAACTTCCCCGCCCCGGCGGCGCGGAACCCTATCGGCGTCGATCAGCAGCACCCGCCGGTCGGGCGCGTGCTGCCGCAAAGCAAGGGCTGCCGCCGATCCGGCAGGCCCCGCCCCGATAATCGCAACATCGACGTCCAGCATTATCCCTGAAGCGCGGCGTAGAAGGAGCCGACGACGCCCGCCGGGCTAATACTGCCGGGCGTGCTGCCCGAATGGGCAATGACGCGCGTGACCGAGCCAACCAAGGCCGGAACTTGCAGGCTATTCGTGCTGTTCGGCCAGACCGGAACGACCATCGCAAGATAGTCGTAGATCCACTCCTCGCCGCCGATGACCCCCGAGCCCCGAAAGCGCGCGGGCTCGCTGGTGCCGAAGCCGAAACCGCCGTGGAGGGTGAGTTGCCAGCCGGGGCCGCCGATGGTGCCGGTCAGCACACCGCGCGCGTCTTGCGCAATTGCGAGCGTACCGCGCCCAAGTTCGAGCTTATCGAAATCGACCGACAGATCGGGGTCATTATAGAGGCTCCGGTAAGACCAGGAACCGACGAACGGATTAAGCAGAGTGGTCACGGGGTATCCTTTCCACGCTCAACCCCGACGAACCGGGCTTGATCGAGTTGCGGGCTGTTGAGAATTTCAGGAGGGAGCGTGTAGTTCAGGACAACGAAGCTAAGCTGCGTCCAGCCCGTCACCATTTTGAGATCGCCCGCCGAGGTTTGCGGAATCCCGCGCGACCAATTGAGCGGCTGGGTAGTGCTGGTTGTCCCGTCGTTATTGACGGTTAATTCTGCCACTTGCAGCGGGCGATGAGCGGGCCACCACATGGTTTCCCAGGTCTTTTCTTCGCGCGCCAGGATCGGATCGGCGGGATTGGTCGCGTCGATCTGGTTCCAGGCCTCGTAGGTGATATTGATGGTCTGGGTCGTGCACTCGTTGAAATCGGCCTGCCAGGGCAGGGCGCTCATTTTGGTCAGATCACCCGGTTGCAGGCCGGTTGCGTAATTGCTGTCCTGGGACAAGTCGGTATCGGCATAGCCGATATAGGTGATGGGGTTGACGGTCGAGCCTTTGGCATTGGCCTGGGCCGCCGTTTCGCCAAAGGTTGCAAACGTCGGGTCCGCCTTCAGGCGGTAGGGCAGGTACCAAACGCCGGGATTGCGGACGATCCAGCCAATCTCGCCCCCGGGGAAGAATGCGCCGCCGAGAAGATTGCTAAGAACGCCTTGATCCAATTCCCGCCCGGTCAGAACCGGACCGCGCGGGTAGGGTTGCCACGGGTTGACCGAACTTGCCGGAACAAAGCCCGCCGTAACCTCGTTGATAAATTTCCCCTCGGCCCATTGGCGCAGCAGGTAGAACTGCATATCGGTGAGGCGCAAAAACTTCGACGGGGTATCATTATACTTCGGGTTATCGCCCGCCAGCAGCGGCATGAGCGGCAGATGATAGGTGCGCGTCGTGGGATTGCCCTGAACCCGGAAGACATTTTCTTCGCCCGGACGGCGCAGCACGTCATAGAGAAACTGCCGCATCGGCCCATAAGGGTCGGAGGTGGCCGCCACAATTGCGTCGGCGAAAGCGTCGGCGAGCAGGCGTCCCGAGGCAAATTCCAACAGAACCCGCGTGATCGCATCGATCAGATGCTCGTTCGGATCAATCGGCTTTGCCGCCTTATTCTCGGCCCGCCGGGCTTTTAGCCGGGTTACGGCTTGCGGCGGCACTAGAATCGCGTGAACGCGCTCCGAAAGGGTTTGCCGGGCCTTGGTATACTCGGGGGTTGGGGCCTGAGTGTTATCGGCATAAATCTTCTGCCACCGGCGCAAATAGGTATCCGGCTTTTCCTCCGGCGACGGCGGAGCAACCGTTTGAACGAAGGTTTGAAACGCAAGATTCAGATCTTGCACCAGGGTGGCGACGGCATCGACGCTGGTTGGCGCGTCCCGCTCCCGGCGCATCAGCGCGGGTTCGAGCGCTTCCGTGGCCAGCACGCCAAGGGCATTGCTGTAGATGGCGGCTTCCTGACGGCGATGCACTTGGATCGGCGAGACAAACGGCGGCTCGCACAGGCGGTAGGGATCGAAGGTGCCGCGCTTGGATTGATCGTGCGGCATATTCGATTGAATGAGAATATTGCTGACCCAGTTGAACTCGTTGGGACGAAACAGAATCGGCCAAATATCGCGCCAGAACCACGGCTTATACTCGGGGTTCCACTCAAGCTTACCCGCCTTCCAGAAGCTCAACGCCCCTTCGTCGCGCGGGTCGATCCGCTCGGGTTTATTGAAGGTGCCCGCGGTGCCGTAAAGATCGGTGCGATAGGCGAGTTGTTGGATGGCTACATCCTCGATCACCTCGTCCATCGTAATCATATCCAGCATTTGCGGCGCATAGCGCGGATAGCCGCACACCACCCAGGCGGGATATTCCACATCGATATAGCGAATGGCTTGGACGTCTTCGGAGAACATCACCAGACGCGCGGTAACGGACCCGTCGGAGGTATCATCGAACCAGCCATCGGTATTGGCGTAATTATCGATCCGCGGCTGACCCATGCCGGTTTTATAGCTGCCGCTGCACCCATGCCCGCCCAAGACCAGCAAACGCCCGGTATCGTCGGTCAGCACCGTGCCCAGGGTATCAATATCCTTTGGCCATAGGCCTTTCGGTGGAAAGGTCGTCGCATAGCCGGGGTTGCCGTCGCGGCTAAACTCGGCGCGGCGGCGGTTCTTGAGGTTAACGATTTGCGGGCCGGGATCGATAATCAGCCGTTGGCGGGCGTTGGGATCGGTAATATCGGCATTGCGGCGCGGATGATCGGCGGTATAGCCGGTTTCACCCGCAAGGCCGCGAAACTCGTACCAAACCGCCTTTTTATTGGCGAGATAGACCTGCCAGATAATATCGACCAAAGTACCGCTATTGCCGCCGCCTTTGATTTTGTCGCCGATCTTGAGAACCCGCCCATCGGGGGTGTCATCATCGTGAACATAGATCTGAAAGCGCGCTGCTTGACGCTTGATCCGGCCTTGCGAGTCTTTGAAGGTGGCTACCGGCACGTCCGATAAACCGTCGGGGGTGCGTTTTGGGTTCCCCTGCGCGTCGCATTCGGTGGGCAGGGCCGCCGGGCGTTCGGGGGCGATGTAGAATTCGTCGGGACTATCACCCAGCCGGGCGATGCCGATTGCCGGGTGAATCTGGTAACGGGGGGTCGTGTCCATTGCGGTTTCCTTGATGCGGCAGACCGCTCCCTTCGTAGGGGAGCGGTTGCAGGCACACTCAATCGTGGAAGTTCAGCGACACGCCATCGAGGCGCAGCAGCTCTTTGTCTTCCTGATAATCGGCCCCGATCACCACGAGGGTCAGACTGATCTGACGTACCCCCGCCGTAATCAGGCGGCGCGCGGCCGCCGTTACGTCGATCCGGTGATTGCGCGGCGTGTTCATTGTTCGGGCGCTGCGGTCGCCACCCCGGCCGGGGGCGGGCGGAATATCGCAGTGGCCTGGCCCGCCGTAGCAGGGGCCGTGCCCAAAGACCGCGAGATAGCCCGCATAGCCCGTGTCCGGACCAAGCGGCGTGCTGGCGTCGGCTTCCGAATTATTGAGGAACACGCGGATAAAGCAGGAGCGGGGGAGCTGCGGGACGCGGTGCAAGCGCACCTCCGCCGACCCAAACCCCTTAATAACGGCCTCCGGCACCGGAATATCTTTAGAGCGGAACCGCCCGACCGGCGCGGTAAGGCCGACCGGAACGATATGGGTGCTTTTGACGTATTCATAGCCAAAGCGGTGCATATCGAGCGTATTCTGAACCGTATAGCCCCAGGGCGTCATGACGGCATCAAGGTTGCTCGGCACCCCATCCGGGTGGGTCTGCTGCCATTCCCACCACAGCCGGTCGATATTGGCATGAATGGGCCAGAACACCGGATCGAAGGAGGCGGTGAGGTTGCTGAACATGTCGCCAAACTGCGGCTGGCCGTAGAGATCTTCCCGCTTATGGAACCGGCGACCGGAAACCCGAACGCCCTTAACGGCATCGGGGGCTTTGCTATCGAACTGCGGGTTCATGCCGCCGGTCCAGATATGCATGGTGTTATGGGGGTTTTGGTCCAGAAAGCCGAAGCTGTCATTATAAAGGCTGCCGCCGCCAAAATCGCGGTAGGTGCGCAGGCTTAGGATCTGCTGAATATCGTCGGCGGTTGGGTAATGGTAGTGGATCGCCTGATTGATCGTCTTCCCATTATATTCGCCGGGGTAGCGCAGCGGATACCAGAGCGAATTGGCTTCCAGCAGCACATCGATAAACGCATTGCGCAGCGGATTGGTGGAATAATCCACGCCCGTTGCCGCTTTGACCGCCGCAAAGAACGTATCCTGGCTATAGAAGGTTTGGCCGACCAACGGCTCCAGCGCCTTGGCTTGATCGGCGGGCAACCCGGCTTTGACCAATTCCGGCAGTGCCACCGCCGTGAGGAAGCACATGAAGGAAACCGGGATGCGCTGGCCCTTTTCCGGCTCGGCGGGCCGGTAGGCGGGCATCGTGAAGTCCCAATAGGGCATGGTCACATCGGGACAATGGACCTGAAGCGCCTTTTCGAACTCATAGAGATACACGCGGTGCCAGGGTAAAAACCGCTCCCACCCGTGCTGGCAATGGTTCTGATGGATGAGCGCGAGATTATTGTAATTCCGCGCGTCCTCGGTCCATTTGTTGAGGTCGTAAAGGCCGCGAAAAGCAAGGCGCAGCCGGGCGATTTGCGCATCGCTCATACAATCGAGGTTCATGCGCTGAACCGGCTCGCCGCGCTCGTAGCGATAGGCGTTGGAATCGCCCGTAAGCAATCCATAAACCGGCCCTGCGAGCCCAATCACCTCAACGCGCTCAATCGCTTCGCCCGCGTCGATTTCCGGGGTCAGGCTGGCCCGGCTTGGGCCGGGACATCCGTCATCGATCCATTGCGCGATCATCGCAATATCCGCCGCCGGAAGCGGCGTGCCGCCCCAAGGCAGGCGCGGGTACTGCGTGCCATCAAAGGGCGCTTCGCCCTTGAGCCCCTTTATCAGCACCGACCGGGCCGAGCGCGCGGCCCCATTCGCCACCGGATTGCCGCAGCAGGTAAGCTCCTGCTCCGGCGCAATCAGGGGAAGGTCGTAGAGCTTGGCCGCTACAAAAGCATCCCGGTCCAAGGTCCAGAAGGCCCCGAGCCCCCCATAATCCGCCGTGCTGCCCTGGGCTGCTTTGGCCAGCAGCGCTTGAACGGCGGGGTAGAAGACGGGCGCGTCAATCAAAAGCTCAGTGGTGGCCACGGCTGACGCCCCCCGAACCATTGCTGAGACCGATGGAGACGTTTTGCATCATGCCTTGGTCCTCATGGTCGAGAATATGACAGTGCAGCACAAACTCACCGATGTAGCGCTGATACCGCGTGCGAATAACCATGCGATAATAGTTTTTCGGCGGAATGGTGAGGTCGCCAGGGTTAAGGTTGGTTTTGACGAACAAAGTGTCTTTCCACGCCCCGCTGAGCCCGGCGAACTGATTATCGCCATCGGCCTCGGTCACACCCGGCAAGCTCACGTCCTTCCCATCGGGATCATAGATGCCCATGATTTGGAACGGGTTCACATGGATGTGGAAGGGGTGGCTAACGCTATAGGAGCGCAATTCCCACTGCTGGGCGGTACCAAGCACGAGGTTGCGGTCAACCCGATCCGGCGAATAGGGGGCCGCGCCTTTCGGAACCAGATAATCGGCATAGGGGATCACGTCGAAGCTATTGCCCACGGCGAACTGCGTGGCATTGGCATCGCCCACGCCGATGAAGAACACGAGATCTTCTTGCTTCGTATCCTTCACCTCGTCGTCGGTCACGGTCGGGTGCGGCACGAACCGGGTGAATTTCGGCGTCGGGTTATTCTTGGCATCGACCTTATTGAGGTCGGTGATAATCTGCTCCTGCACATCGGCGGGCATATGGGCCTTGGCCGAGGCGGTGAGGATTTCCACTAGGGTTTTCGTGACATCGGTGGGGGCGATTTTCTTTGAGCCCGAAACCGAGACAAAGCCTAGGAAGTTAACCGGCTCCGTCCGATTGCTCACGCTTGCGCTCTGCGTGGTACCGGGTTCCATCATGCAATAGACCCCGGCTTCCGGGAAGACGGTGAGCAGATCGTAGCGGTAACCCGGTTGCAGCGTCGCATTCGTCGTCGTGATGCTGTTTTCCATCGTTAGGCCATCGGCAGCCGCCACTTGGTAGGGAACCTGAAAGCCCGAGCAAACCTGCTTCAAAAACTCCGGCAGGTTGGTTTTCGTCGGGTTCACGAGCGCGCCTTGGGCGGCGTTGAAGTTCGCGCGCACGAACTGCAAGTTGATGGTATCGCGCACCCCGGCGTGAATCGTGCGCCAGCGTTCGACCTGCCCGGCTTCGATGCCCGTGAAGGTCGGCAGAACCATGCCATTGATGCTGGTCCAGCGCCCAGATTGCTGCCAAGTGCCGGGGCCGAACTGATTATAGCTTTCGATCACGCCGGTTTCGCCCGGCTTGCACGACCAATCGATCGAACCGTCGCTATTATACTTCAGCTTCCCATTGCTTCCGGTGCAGGCGTATTGGATCTGCTGGAACACCAGCGTGCGCTCCGGGAACGGTTTGGCGTCGGGGGTGGCGGCGACCAGCAGCGTATCGAGATCGCCGTTCACCGCGCCGGGCGAACCGGCTTTGCCCATTGGCTTGCGGTCGCCTTTAATAATCAGCGCCCCGGCCATCCCGCTCGACACCTGCAAGGCGGTGGAGCCGTGGCGATGCGGGTGATACCAGAAGGTGCCCGCCGGATGGTCTGCCGGAATATTATATTCGTACTGGAACTTCACGCCGGGATTAAGCGACAGCAGTACATTATCGCTATTACCGGTCGGGCTGACCCACAGGCCGTGGGAATGCAGATTGGTGCCATTAAAGCAGTGCGGACTATCGACGGTGCCGCTGGCGTTATTGCAGCTCGGATCGGGAGGCAGTTGGTTATCCAAAGATACGCGCACCGTATCGCCCGGTGTGGCATTGATGAGCGGGCCGACGAAGGGGGTTTTGCTGCCTGTCTGGTCGGTTACGCCGACATAGCTGCGCAGGCGGACCTTTTGATACACATCCGTCGTTGGATCGTAAATTTCGCCTTCAGTATATTTTATGGTCAGATCATAGGCACGCTCGACCCCGGCATGGTCCTTACCAACGGGGAGCGCATAATTCATTTTAGGGGCGGGAAGCGGTACTTGCTTCAGTGCCGGCGGATTAGCAAAGGTACGGGGCGCAGCGGCGGATTGCAGTTGCGCTGAAGCGCCCCCCGCCAAAAGCGCCGATAGCGCAACCCCGGCGAGAATTGGGGCCAGCCGGGAACCCTGTCCGTGACTGAGATTCGGTATTTTCCGCACAGGTTCACTCCTATAGCATACATAGATATGGCGATTTTTGGAACTGTCGGACGATGTTCTCTGAATATTAGAATGCACATTCGGTTGTCAGGTTCAATCTAAAATTGCTTAAAATTGACATTACATTTTTCTTGCCGATCAGTGATTGTGATGGCACACTTAAAAGTGGACGATAAATTCTTATTGTTTTTCAGTATAAAAAGCTTATTAAAAAGTTGTGCGGTCAATTTTGATTAAGTGTGACGATATTAATTCAATTTTATGTTGGGGTCTTAATTTTTTGCTGAAATAATATTGAAATATATTTTCACGAATATTTGTACAAAGTAAACTCGCCTATAGGTAGAGTCTCCTTCGAGTAGTTTTGGAAATTAGGCATGCCTCTTAAGAGCGATCAATCTGCGGTACCGCTGAGCCTGTCCCTGCCGCTGTTGCTTCTGTCGATGGGGGGCTGGGGGTATCTGTGGGAGGGGAGCGGACAACTCGCGCTGCCGGGGAACTGCGGCTTGTCGGCGGCCCATTGGTTGGATTGGGGCTGGGCGGCCGTTGATCTGCTGCTGCTGTTCAATCCTCCCGATCAGCTTCTTCTGTCGTGGTTGGTGATGATCGTTGCGATGATGGCCCCGTTAATCGCTGGGCCGCTCGCGCACCTGTGCCCGCACGGAAAGCTGATGCTGGCCTTCACCCTGGCCTATATCGGCCTGTGGATGCTGGTTGGCGCCATTCTGATGGGTGTGGCCGTGGCGATGCTGACGCTGCCGGGCGAGCCGCTGGCCTATGGCGTCGTTGTGGCGGGTCTTTGGCAAATAACGCCGCTGAAACGGCGGTGCCTGCGCCTCTGCCATTGGCACCCCGCAGGCCCGATCCTCACCGTCAGGGCCGCGTTCGGGTATGGCCGAACGATTGCGCTTGCCTGCCTCGGCAGTTGCTGGGCGTTGATGCTTCTGCCGCTGCTGACGCATCACGCCCATTTTATTCTGATGGTTCTCGTCACGGCGCTGTTCTTTGTAGAGCGTGGGCTGCCGCGCGCCTGGTGGTCGCGGCTCAGGCTTACATAACCGCGCCGAGGTGCCAGGGCACGAATTCATTGTCGCCCATGCCGTGCTCTTCCGAGCGCGTCCGCGTGCCCGAGGCGGTATCGAGCATCAGTTGAAACAGCGCGGCCCCCGCGTCGGCGACGCTTTGGCCCTCGTCCAGGATGGTCCCGCCGTTGAAATCCATATCCATCGCCATGCGTTTGAACAGGCTGCTATTGGTAGCGAGCTTCAGCGACGGCGTCGGCTTGCAGCCGTAGGTCGAACCGCGCCCGGTGGTGAAACAAATCAACGTCGCCCCGCCTGCCACTTGGCCTGTCGCCGAAACGGGGTCGTAGCCGGGGGTATCCATGAACACGAGGCCGCTGGTTGTAATGGGATCGGCATAGCCGACCACATCCATCAGGCCGCTGCCACCCGCCTTTGCGACCGCGCCTAAGGATTTCTCCAAGATCGTCGTAATGCCGCCCGCCTTATTGCCGGGGGAGGGGTTATTGTTCATATCGCCCTTATGCTGGCGCGTATAGTCCTCCCACCAGCGAATGCGCGCGAGCAGCTTTTCCGCCACCTCCGGCGATGCGGCGCGGGCGGTGAGCAGATGTTCGGCCCCGTAAATCTCCGGCGTTTCCGAGAGAATCGCCGTGCCGCCCTGGCGCACGAGCAGATCGACCGCCGCGCCCAAGGCCGGGTTCGCGGTAATCCCCGAATAACCGTCCGACCCGCCGCACTGCAGCCCAACCGTTAGGTGCCGGGCAGAAACCGGCGTGCGGCGCACGTCATTGGCCAGCGGCAGCATGGCTTTGATGAGGGCGATCCCCTGATCGACCGTCTCGCGCGTGCCGCCCTCCGCCTGAATGGTGAGGCTGGCGACCAAGCCGGAGGGGCGGGCGGCGAGGCTTTCGGCCAAGGGCGCGATCTGATTGACCTCGCAGCCCAACCCGATCAAGAGAACACCAGCGAAATTCGGATGATCGGCATAGCCGCGCAGGGTGCGCTGAAGAAGCTCAATCCCCTCGCCCATACCACTCATGCCGCAGCCGCTGCTATGGGTTAGGGCAACGACGCCATCGACATTGGGGTAATCGGCCAGGGCCACACCTTTAAAGGCCTCGGCGATATACCGGCAAACGGTAGCCGAACAATTTACGCTGGCGATAATGCCGATGTAATTGCGCGTGCCGACCTTGCCCGAGGCGCGCACAATCCCCTGAAACTGTGCCCTCTCGGCGGGTTCGGTCGGCCGATAGGCGCTGCCGATGGCCTCCTCCAGCCGCATATCGCCCATCGTGAGATTATGCATATGCACATGGTCGCCGGGGGCAATCGGCTGGGTGGCGATGCCGATAACCTGCCCATATTTCAACACGGGCGCGCCGGAGGAGACAGGTTTTACGGCAAGCTTGTGCCCGCTCGGAATGGTAGCCGTGGCCACGCCGGTAAACCCCTCGACGGCAAAAGCAGTTCCTGCCGCTATGTCGCGCGTCGCAACGGCAACCGAATCGGCGGGGTTCAGCAGAATGAGGGCAGGGGCGGTCATGGGGGCCTCCTCAGGCGAGCGTATTTAGGGCGGCGCGCAGGCGGGATTGCGGAAGCGGAAGGGCTAGCGCCTCCGCCTGGGCCACAATCGGGGCGAGGCGGCGTTGCTTCTTGTCCCGATGGTTTTGGGCGATATCGGCAAGGCGATGATCGAGGAAGGGATTCAAAAAACGATCACGAACGCTGGCACAATAAGCAACGGCAAGATCGCCTTCGCCTGCCGCCGCGAAAACCGGGATCACCTCGTCCTGCCAAAGCCCGTCAAGATCGGCGGCAATCGCGGGAGTGCTCATCGCCTGATAGACCGTTTCATCGGCGCGGCGCCCTTGACGCAACCACCCTTCGGCAAGATAGGTGTGGCCGAGGTTGAGCAGATGCAGCTTGAGCCGTTCGACCTGACCCAGATCATCGACCAGTTCGATGGCCGGATGGGTACAGGGAAGGGTTAGCCCCTCTTGCCGCTCAATTGCCCAAAGCGCATAGGGTTCCGCTACCGCGCCGACGGGCTGGATGGGTTCGGAGACGATCCGGTCCACCAGAGAATTCGCCCAGCGGCAACCACTGGTAAGATAGTCTTGAAAGGCGGCGGGCACGCCCCATTCGGCGGCGAGATCGCGCACGATTTTCTTCAACTGGTCGCCATTGCGGGAGATCAACTCGCAGGGGAACAGCGACATCGGTGCGGCCCCGGCCTGCCAACGACGATGCAGCAGCACCAGAAGCTTAGCCGGAAAGCTGCGCGGAGCCTCGGTTCCCGGTGCCAGCAGGCTTGGCCCATCGGCGGGATCGAGCCCATAGCCCACATCGCCGGTATTGGAGAGGATCACCTGAACCTCCCCCTCCATTAACCGGCAGAGGTCCGGCCAGTTGCGCTGAGCTTGATAGGCGGCCCGGATAGCGGTGCAGGTTTGCTCGGTATCCACGACCGCGCCATTTTGGCGCCCCCGGATGCGCACGGGATAGCCCGCGCCGCTGGCGAGGGCGGCAATTCGAGCGGCACTTTCCGGATTCGCCGTCGTTTGAACCACGGCAATCGGACCAAGGGCATCGCCGCGCGCCAGCGCTTCCGATAGGAACAGATCGGCATGGGCTTGCAGAAAGCGGCTGGTGCCAAACTGGAGAATCGGCGTGGTCACGGGGTCAGCACTCCACCAAGGCTTTCACCACGCCCGCCGCCGGATTGAGCAGGTCGGCGAAGGTTTCGGGCATGGTCGCCAGCGTTAGCCGATGGGTATTCAGCGCGGCGTCGGGCACTTTTCCCGTGCGCATGGCGGCGAGCACCGTTTCGAAATCCTCCACGGTAGCATTGCGGCTGCCCATCAGCGTCATTTCCCGCTTATGAAACTCCGGGTCGGAGAAGCTGATTTGGCTGCCGACGATGGAGACCAGCACATAGGTGCCGCCGTGGGCGACGAACTGAAAGCCGCGCTCCATTGCCTTTGGATTGCCGGTGGCGTCGAACACCCGGTCGAAGAACACGCCGTCGGTGAACGCCGAAAGCTGCGCCACATCCTCCGGCCCGATGGCAACGGTGGCAGCGACGGATAAATGCCGTGCGCAAAAATCCAGCCGGTCTTGACGGGTGTCCAGCATCGTCACGGCGGCCCCGCGTAGGCTCGCAAAAATCGCCACCGCCATGCCGATCGGCCCCGCGCCGACAACGAGAACCCGTTGCTCCGCCTCGACCTGCCCACGCCGAACCGCGTGCGCGCCGATGGCGAGAAATTCGAGCATCGCGGCTTGATCGAGCGAAATCCCCTCGGCCTTATGGACGAATTCTTCCGGCAGGCTGAGATATTCGGTAAAGGCCCCGTCGCGGTGAACGCCCAACACTTGGATATTCTGGCAGCAGTTGGTTTTCCCCTGGCGGCAGGCGTGGCAGGTGCCGCAGGACAGATAGGGCATAACGAAAGCGGGGTCCCCCGCCGTAAAGCGACTGCCTTCGGGTGCCTCTTCTATAATCCCGGAAAGCTCGTGCCCCATCACGCGCGGATACTGCAAATAGGGCTGATTGCCGGTGAAAATATGCAAATCGGTCCCGCACACGCCGACGCGCTTGACTCGCAGCAAAACCTCGCCCGCGCCCCGCATCGGCTTGGTTCGGGTTTCAGCGCGTAAAATGCCGGGGGTTTCGCAGATGACGGTGAGCATAGTGTTCCTCAGAGATTAGAATTGGCTAGAGCATCAATCGGTGTGAAAAACCGGCGCCATCATCGCCCAATGCTCGCCGGGGGCGCGGCTGGGCAAGGGAATTTGGCAGGGGCTACAGAAGCTCCACCACCGTTGGGTTTCCGGGTCGGCACCGATAGCGGCCATATCGGCGTCGAAATCGGTGCCGTGATATTCCCAATAACCGAACAGCAGATTCTCCGGCTCGCGCAGGAAAATCGTGTAGTTGCGGATATTGGATTGGGCGATCCGCGCCAGAACCTGCGGCCATACAGCGGCGTGCAGGCGGCGGTATTCGTCAATCTTATCGGGGGCGATCCCAATGACCATGCCCATGCGCTGCATCGGGGTCTCCTAAGCCAAACGGTAGAAATTGCGGGCGGTGTCGCCGAACACGGCGGTATGGGCTTCGGCGGGAATCAGGGCTTCGGCCATTGTCCGCCAGCCGTGATAATCGCCCGCAAGGTTTAGCACCGGCCAATCACTGCCCCAGATCAGCCGATCCGGGCCGAAGAGGGTGAACAGGGTTTCGGCATAGGGGCGAATATCCTCAAGCCCGGTCAGCGCCCCCGCTTCAGTAAGCAGACCCGAGAGCTTACAAAAGACGTTCGGCAGGGCCGCCAATGCCACCATATCCGCGCGCCACCCCGGCGTGCCGCCGCGCGCGATTTCCGGCTTTGCCCCGTGGTCGATGACAATGGGCAGAGCCGGGAAGCGCCGGGCGAAGCGCAAAAGCGCGGGCAAATGCGGCGGCAGGGCAAGCGCGTCGAAAGCGAGGTTTGCGGCCTGCATCGCTGCAATCGCAGGGTCCAGCGCTGGGTCGTCCAGCCAATCGGCGGGCAGGCTTTGGAGTAGCGGGCGCAGGCCTTTCAGCTTTAAATCCGCGCTGAGGATTGTGATTTGCGCCGGCGCATCGGCGGCCTTGAGATCGACCCAGCCGACCACCCCGAGGATGAAAGAATGGTGGGCGGCGAGCCCCAGCATAAACTCGGTATCGGCCAAGGATGGCAGCGACTGCACAAGGATCGTTCCCGCGATCCCGGCTTCGGCCAGCAGCGGGGCGAGATCGCCCGGCATGAAATCCCGATGGATTGCCGCTAACTCGGGCGGTGGCCAATCACCGACCCGCGTCGCCAATTGCCAAAAATGCTGATGCCCGTCGATGCGCATGGCTACGCCCCCGTAGGCGTTGGGGCGGCGGCGTCGATCAGGCCGCGTTCGGCGAGCGCCTGCCAGAAAGCGCCGGGAATCGCGCTGTTGAACCAGGCGATATTCGTTTCAAGCTGGCCCCGCGTGCGCGCGCCGGTAACAACACTGACGACGCCCGGATGGGCGAGCGGGAACTGAAGGGCGGCGGCGGGCAGGGCAACGCCGAAGTCCTGGCAAACCTTGGTAAGCGCCTCAACGCGCGCGATCATCGCAGGCGGCGCATCGGCGTAATTGAATTTGCCGTTGCCGACCAAAAGCCCTGAGTTGAATACCCCGGCGGCAACGATGGCATTGCCCGCTTTTTGGCAAATTTCGAAGAAGGGCGACAGGCTGGTTTGTTCCAGCAGCGTATAGCGCCCGGCCAGCATGGTGTAGTCGAGATCGATTTCCTGCATCGCGTCTTGAACGACTTCCCACTCGTTCACCCCAAGGCCGATGGCGGTGACGATACCCGCCCGGCGCAGCTCATCGAGCGCCCGAAAGCCGCCGCCCTGGGTAAGCTGCTGCCAATGATGGTCGTGCTTCTCGCCGTGGGTGACACGGCCGATATCGTGGACATAGAGAATATCGATGCGGGCGATGCTGAGGCGCTGATAGGAATCTTCGACCGAGCGCAAGACAGCATCGTAGGAATAATCATAAACCTGATGAAACGGCAGCGCCTCGGCCCAGCCATTGGCATCGGAGCCTGTCGGGCGCACGCCGCCCGCATTGGGGCGAATGAGGCGGCCGACTTTCGTACTGAGGATATACTCGTCGCGCGGAAGGTCGCAGAGGGCGGACCCCATCCGATGTTCCGAGCGGCCATAGCCGTAATAGGGGGCGGTATCGAAATAGCGAACGCCGTTTTCCCAGGCGCAGGCAACCAAATCGTCTGACTCAGCGGCGGTGCTGGCCCGGTATAGCCCGCCGATCTGGGCGCCGCCAAGGCCGAAAACCGGAAGCGACAGGCCCGTGCGGGGCAGAGAGCGGCGGTCGGTCAGAAGCATAATTCCACCTGAGAAACTGGAAAAAAAGGGGCGTGCGCTCAAAACGGGGAGACGCGCGCGCACGCCCAAGGCGGGGACGAAGACGCAGGTTTAATAGAGAACGTTCTTGGCTTCGGGCTTGTCGATATTGCCTTTGGTGACGATCACGACGCCGGTATCAAGGAATTCCGGCACCGGTTGCTTTGCCACCAGCTTCACGACGCTTTGCACGCCGAGATAGCCCATCTGGTAAGAGCCTTGAACCGCGATGGCTTCCAGCGTGCCGTCTTTCACGAAGTTCTGAAGGTCTTGATTGCCGTCGAACCCAACCGCAACCACGCGGCCCGCTTTACCCGCCTGAGTGATGGCGCGGCCCATGCCGATGGCGGTGGGCTCATTCGCGCCGAAGATGCCTTTCAGGTCCGGGTGTGCGGCGAGCACATCCGTTGTCTGATTGAGCGCGGTCGCCATTTGCGACTGGGAATAATAGGTGCCAACGATTTCGAGCTGCGAATTGGCTTTGATATATTTGGTAAAGCCGCCGACGCGCCCGATTTCCGAGCCCGCGCCCGCGACATAGGACATAACGGCGATCTTGCCGGTCTTGCCGACCTTATCGATCAAGGCTTTGGCGCTGAGCTCGCCCGCCTTTTCATTATCGGTAGCAAGGAAGGACTGATAGTAGCGTTTGCCCGCGTCCGACAGCATCGAGTCGATCAGCACCACCGGGATTTTGGCTTCCCAGGCTTTTTTCAATGCGGGAACCAGCGCATCGGGATCGGACGGGGCCAGCACAATGCCCGCAACTTTGCGGTTCACGGCATTTTCCACCATATTGACCTGATCGGCGATGGCCGATTCCGAGGCGGGGCCTTGGAACGTCATCGAATAGCCTGCGGCCTCCTTATTGGCGTCGGTCGCGCCCTTTTGCACATTCTGCCAAAAGGTCGAGTTCACGGTTTTCACGATCACCGCGACTTCCTTGTCGGCGGCATAGCTGGCACCGGCGAACAGCGCGAGCGCGGAGACGAGGCAGGCGGATAGGATTTTCTGCATAGTTTCTCTCCTTGTGGGATTCGGAAGTTGATCTTCCTGATCGGGGCTGGGCGTATGCCCAGTCCCGTTACTCAACGGAGCCTCGTGGTTCAGCGCCGGTTGCGGATCTGGTCGATCCACACCGTGAGCAGAATGACGAGGCCGATGATGATTTGCTGCGTGAAGGCCGATACGCCGTTCATATTCAGGCCGTTGCGCAGAATGCCGATAACGAAGGCCCCGATGACCGTGCCGGAGATGGTGCCGACGCCGCCAATCAGCGAGGTTCCGCCGATCACCGCGCTGGCAATCGCATCCAGCTCGTACATCACGCCCTCATTTGGCTGGGCGGTAACGAGGCGGGACATCAGCACGCAGCCCGTCAGCCCGGCGCAGGTGCCCGACAGAACATAGGTAAACAGCGTCACGCGGTTTACATTCACGCCCGAGAGGCGCGCGGCCTCGCTATTGGAGCCAACGGCGTAGATATGGCGGCCTAAAGTGGTGCGGCTCAGCATGATCGAGACGGCAATCGCCAGCACGACCATAATGATGACCGGGTAGGGGATGCCGGGGAACACTACCTCCGGAAACCCATCGCTGCCGATATTGACGACGCGGAACAGCGCGCCATTGCCAAGCTCGCCAAAAGCCTCGCCGAGCCCCGATACGGCGCGCGCCCCGGTAATTTGCAGGGCAACGCCGCGCGCAACCAGCATCATCCCCAGCGTGGCGATGAAGGGCGGCAGTTTCAGGCGGGTGACGCAGACGCCATTAAGGAAACCGCAGAAAGCCCCGACCAAAATCCCCGCAAACATCCCAAGCGGCACGGGCGCACCCGCCTTCACCGCAAGGGCGGCAACAACCCCGGCGAGGGCAAGCACCGAGCCGACCGAAAGATCGATCCCGCCGGTGATGATAACGCAGGTGGCGGCAAGGCCGAGATAGGCGATGGAGGTCACTTGCAGACCGATGGTCATGCCATTGCTGACGCTGAGGAACGCATCGCTCGTCGCCGAGAAAATCACGATCAGCAGCAGCAGGCTCGCAAGTGCGGCGAACTTCTGAATCAGATCTTTCTTTTTATCGTTCATCATGCGGGCCTTATGGTCGGCAAGCTCTTGCACACTGCGCTGATCGGCAGGTGCTGGTTGGGTGCTAAGGTCGGTCATTGGGCTGCAGCTCCAAGCGCCGACGGGCGGTTATAGCCCGAGGCGTAATGCATGATTTCTTCCTGATTGGTGTCGCGGGTTGTCAGCACGGTCTGCAAACGGCCCGCGTGGAACACGGCGACCCGGTCGGTCAGGCCCAGGATTTCCGGCAGTTCCGAGCTAATCAGCACAACGCCGATGCCTTGCGCCGCCAACCGGTCGAGTAACTGATAAATAGCGAATTTTGCGCCAACATCGATGCCGCGCGTCGGCTCGTCGAAAAACAGAATCCGCGACTGCCGAAACAACCATTTGCCGATAACGATTTTCTGTTGATTGCCGCCCGAAAGCAGCTTCGCCACTTGATGGGCGGAGGGGGTGCGGATCGACAGCATGTCGATATAGGTTTGAGCGGCCTCGGCTTCGGCATTGAAGTCGATAAAGCCGAAGCGCCCGGAAACCGCTTCCATATTGGCGAGGGTGAGATTCTGCACCACCGACATTTTCACCGCGAGCCCGTGGCTTTTGCGGTCTTCCGAGAGATAGGCGATACCATGTTCGATAGCGTCGCGCGGGCTTTTGATCGACAGCGCGGCATCCCCGAGGTGAATACTGCCCGAATCGAGCGGATCGGCCCCGAAAATAGCGCGGGCAACTTCGGTGCGCCCCGCCCCCATGAGGCCGGAAAAGCCGAGGATTTCGCCGCGTTTCAGCTCGAAGCTGACGTTTTGGAAAACCCCGGCGCGGCTAAGGTTGCGCACGGTAAGCAAGGTTTCCTCGGTCGGGGTTGAGGTGCGCTCGGGGAATTTTTCATCCAGTGAGCGGCCGACCATACGCGCGACGATCTCATCGACACTGGTGGCGGCAAACTCCTGGGTAGAGACATAGCGCCCATCGCGCAACACCGTTACCCGGTCCACAATGGCCGCCATTTCGTCGAGCCGATGGGAGATATAAACGATGCCGACGCCGTCGCGCTTCAAATCGTGGATGACCTGAAACAGCAGCGCCGTTTCCGATTCGGTGAGCGACGAGGTCGGCTCGTCCATAATTAGAATTTCGGCGTTCAGCGACAGGGCTTTAGCAATTTCCACCATCTGACACTGGGCGACGGAGAGGTTCTTCACCAAAGCATCGGGCTGAATATCGACGCCGAGCCGGGTGAGGCAGGCTTGCGCGTTGCGGCGTAGGGCGGCGCGGTCGATAAACCAGCCGCGCGTCGGCTCCCGCGCCAGGAAGATATTCTCGGCGACCGAGAGGTGCGGAATCAGGTTCAATTCCTGATGAATAATCGCAATGCCGGCGCGTTCGGCGTCGAGCGAATTAGCGAAGCGCCGGGTTTCGCCCTTATAGGTGATGCTGCCGCCATCGGGCTGATACTGGCCGCTGACGATTTTCATCAGCGTCGATTTACCCGCGCCATTCTCGCCGCAAACCGCGTGCACTTCGCCGCGTTTTAGATCGAAACACACTTGATCGAGCGCGCGCACACCGGGGAATTGTTTCGTCACCTGGTCGAGCCGAAGCACTTCCGTTCCCAGAAGCCCGGTCGATGGATGAGGGCGGCGCGCGGATGCCCGCCCGTCGGATGAAGACGGCTGCATGATACCTCCCTAAGCGCACGGGCCGAGCCTCGCGCAAGTTCCCACTCTTTGGTGGGTTTTGGCCGTTGCAATCGCAATCGCGGCGGCCTTGGCCAAACGATAGGATGCTCGACTATTTTGGTCAAGCCAATTTACCAATTTAACGTGATTGGCTTGACCGACCTCCAAGTGACGGGATTTAAAGCAATTTTTGCTGCACTGCACGCGGGCTTAACCCTTGTCGGGCCAGAAATCGGCCTGTACGGTAAGGCCAATTTACGAAAGAGCCGACGCATGCCCAGTCTGGTCAAACCCATCGAAACGCGTCGCCTGTACCAGCAGGTTGCCGATGAAATTCGCGCGTTGATCGCCCGTCAGGCTTTTCCGCCCGGCACGCGGCTGCCGCCGGAGCGCGATCTTGCGCAGCAACTCGGCGTGTCGCGCCCCTCCTTGCGCGAAGCCCTGATTGCGCTCGAAATCGATGGCAGCGTCGAAATCCGCATGGGGTCTGGCGTCTATGTCTGCGCCCCCGCCGAACGTTTGGCCGCGAATACGGCTGCCCTGGGCGAAAGCCCGTCCGAACTCATGCAGGCGCGCGCCGCCATTGAAGGCGCGGTCGTCGTGCTCGCCTGCGCACGGATCACGCCAGAGGGGCTGCTGCGGTTGCGCGAAACGCTTCAGCGCATGAAGGCCGAGATGGAGCAAGGCCACTCGCCGGTGGAGCACGACCGCCAGTTTCATCTGACGCTTGCTACCCTCAGCGGCAATTCCGTTCTGTTGCGGCTGGTGGGGGAATTGTTCGACGAGCGCCATAGCCCCATTTCCTCCCAACTGCGCGAACGGTTCGACAGCGCCCAAACCTGGCAAGCGGCGGTCGATGAACATGAGGCGATCCTTCAGGCGCTGGAGGCGGCGGACCCGCTGGCAGCCCAAACGGCCATGCGCCAGCACCTGAAGGCATCAACCGAACGCTGGATTACGAGCTAACACACACTTGAGATTGCTGGCCCAAGCCCGCAATCCCGAGTTCCATCCGGTCGCCGACCTTCAGATAGACGGGCGGCTTCTGGCCAAGGCCAACCCCCGGCGGCGTGCCCGTGGAAATCACGTCACCCGGCTGCAAGCTCATGAACTGCGATAGGTAGGACACGACGAACGCGACGCCATAGACCATCGTGCGCGTCGAGCCGTTCTGATAGCGGTGGCCGTTGACCTCCAACCACATATCGAGGTTCTGCGGGTCCGGCACCTCGTCCTTCGTCACCAGCCAGGGGCCGAGCGGGCCGAACGTGTCGCAGCTTTTGCCCTTGGTCCATTGGCCCTGGCGTTCGATTTGGAAGGCGCGCTCCGACAGATCGTTGATAACGCAATAGCCCGCCACATAGTCCAGTGCGTCGGCCTCGCTCACATATTTCGCCGTTTTGCCAATGATGACGCCCAGTTCCACTTCCCAATCGGTCTTTTCCGAGCCGCGCGGGATTTCCACCGGGTCGTTCGGCCCTTGAATGGCGGAGGTGGCTTTCATGAAAATCACCGGCTCGGTCGGCACCGACGCGCCGGTTTCGGCGGCATGGTCGGAATAATTCAGCCCAATGCAGATGAATTTACCCGTGCCGCTCACGCAGGGGCCGAGGCGCGTGTTCGCATCGACCAACGGCAGGCTTTCGAGCGGCAAAGCGGCAATCGCTGCAAGCCCTTCCGGGGCCAGCCAACGCCCGCCGATATCGCCCACATGGGCCGATAGATCGCGGATGCGGCCGTCTTTATCCAAAATTCCAGGCTTTTCGGCCCCAGCTTGGCCGTAGCGGAGTAGTTTCATCGCGAGTCCCCAGGGGTTTTAGGTATTGGACCAACCGCCATCGACGGTAATGGCTTGCCCGGTCATGAAACCAGCTTCATCCGACGCAAGATAGACGGCGAGCGCGGCAATTTCCTCGGCGGTGCCCAGGCGTCCCATCGGTTGCCGGGCAACGAAAGCGGCGCGCGCGGTTTCATAATCGCCAAGCGCCCGCATGCGGTCGTGCAGCGAGGGGCTATCGACCGTGCCGGGGCAGATAGCGTTCACCCGAATGCCGCGCGTTACATAGTCGGCGGCGACCGATTTGGTCAGCCCGACCACGGCGGCTTTGGTCGTGCCATAGATGAAGCGGTTCGGCGCGGCGATTACCGAGGAGGCGACCGAGGCCATATTGATAATCGAGCCGTCCCCAGCCTCCAGCATGCCCGGCAGGAACGCCCGGATCATCCGGTACATCGAGCGGACGTTGAGCGCGACCGAGAACTCGAAAGCGGCTTCGTCGCAGTCCAAAATCGTGCCCGCGTGAACATACCCTGCGCAGTTGAACAGGATCGACGGGGCGGGGGTCTCGCCCGCGAAGGCGATAATCGCTGCCGCGTCGCACACATCCAGGCGGCGCGGGGTGATGCCGGGCAGTCCGTGCATCTCGGCCAGCAGCCCCTCGTTTATGTCGGTGGCGATCACCTGCGCGCCCTCGGCGGCGAAGGCCAGGGCGGCCGCCTTACCCATCCCTTGGGCGGCAGCGGTCACAATCGCGGTTTTACCCTTCAGTCTTCCGGCCATTCGGGCGGTTCCTTCCTCCTAGGAGCGGGCCTTGACCGGCCGCCTCGATGATCGATGTGATATCGTTCTGTTTTAGATACACAGCATCATTGCATCTGTAAATCCTGATTTCAATCGAGCGAGAGCGTTTCCGAAATGCGCCGCGCCGCTTCGGCAAGCGCCGCTAAAATCTCCTCCGGCTCTTTTGGCGTTTGGCGCGTGCGCAGATAGGGGCAGGTGAGGGCTGCGACCGCGCCGCCCTCGTGGCTATCGAGGATCGGGCAGGAGAGATCGATCACGCCTTCGGCGGTACCGCTCGGGCGTTTCACGGCCCCTGCGGCGCGGAACCCGTCCAGGGTTTGCGTTAGCGCGTCGAGATCAATCCACGGATCTTCCCGGCGCAATTCCTCATAGACCCGATGCCGCCGCCGCGCGCTCATGAAGCTCAGCAGGCAATGCCCGGAGCCCGTGAGCACGAGCGGTTGCCGGTAGCCGATGCGCACGGTAAAGCCGATGTGGCTGGTGCTTTCCACCCGCGCAATCACGGCAATCTGCGTGCCCGAGGGAACGGCGAGATGGCAGGCATAGCCGGTGCTATCGGCGAAAGCATTCATGAAGGGCAGCGCGATTTCGAGGAGCGAGCGGTTGCTGGGCCGGTTCATACCCAGGCGAAACAGCCGATCTGTGACGATAAACCGGTCGTCCGCCTCGGTCCGCTCGATATAGCCGCGCTCGGCTAAGACCGAGACCATGCGGAAAATCTCCCCCTTCGTGCGCCCGACGCCGTCGCCGATCTGCTGCAAGGATTGCGGCTCGCGTGATTCCGATAGGAACTCCAGAATATCGAGCCCCTTCTCCAGCGCGGGGGCGGAGTAGCGGCGCTCCTTGTCGTCGGGCAGGGGCAGGTCGCGGTCGGCGTCACTCACAGGTTTTTCCTCGCAGTCGCTTGACGGGGCATTTCATATATGATTATCCATTTTACAGAAAAAACACACCTACAAAAGCCCCTTGGGAGGCCCCATGCCGCAGACCCTTCGTATCACCGGCCACCGCAGCTACGATATTCGCTTTCCGACCTCCTCGCAAAAGGATGGATCGGACGCGATGAACGAAGATCCCGACTATTCCGCCGCCTATGTGGTGCTGGAAACCTCCGGCGGTCTCGAAGGCCACGGGCTGACCTTCACCATCGGGCGCGGGAACGATCTATGCCGGGCGGCCATCGATCTGCTGATGCCGCGCCTCGTGGGCCTCACTCTTGCCGAGATTATCGCTGATATGGGGGCGTTCTGGCGGCATGTGACCGGCGATTCGCACCTGCGCTGGGTGGGGCCGGATAAGGGCGTCATGCATCTCGCCACCGGCGCGGTGGTCAATGCTGTCTGGGATCTGTGGGCCAAGCACGAAGGGAAACCCGTGTGGCAGTTGGTGGCCGATATGAGCCCGGAGGAAATCGTCAAGCTCATCGATTTCCGCTATCTCACCAATGCGCTGACGCGCGATGAGGCGTTGGAAATCCTCACGCAAGCCAAGCTGGGCGAACCCGCACGCCGGGCGAAATTGCTCGCGGAAGGCTATCCCAGCTACACGACCTCCGCCGGGTGGCTTGGCTATGATGACGCGAAAGTGCGTCGCCTCTGCCGCGAGGGGGTGGCCGAGGGCTGGAGCCATTTCAAACTAAAGGTCGGGCGCGATCTGGCCGATGATATCCGCCGCTGCCGCGTGGTGCGCGAGGAAATCGGCCCGGACCGGGTGCTGATGATCGACGCAAACCAGATTTGGGAGGTCGATCAAGCGATCGATTGGGTGCGGGAACTGGCCCAGTTTAACCCCTGGTTCATCGAAGAGCCGACGTCGCCGGACGATATTCTGGGGCACGAGGCCATCCGTGCTGGCGTCAGCCCGATCAAAGTGGCCACGGGCGAAATGTGCCAGAACCGAATCATGTTCAAACAATTCCTTCAGGCCGATGCCATCGACGTGGTGCAGATCGATGCGGCGCGCGTCGGAGGCCTGAACGAGAATCTGGCAATCATGCTGATGGCGGCGAAATTCGGTAAACCCGTCTGCCCCCACGCGGGCGGCGTCGGTCTGTGCGAATATGTGCAGCATCTCTCGATGATCGATTACCTCTGCATCTCCGGGTCCTGGGATGGGCGGGTCGCCGAGTTCGTCGATCATCTGCACGAGCATTTTGTGACGCCATGTGAGGTGCGCCAGGGCCGTTATCTCGCCCCGCGCGCGCCGGGTTTTTCGATTGAAATGAAAGCCCCCTCTATCGCCGCGCACCTGTTTGCGGGGAACTAACGACCAGATCGGGCGCGGGGGTGGTCGAGACCCCTTGCGCCTCGGCGGCTTCGGCTTGCACCTGGAGCGCCCGCTTGAATGCCGGGCGAGCGCTCAGCCGCTGCCAATAGGCGGCGACGGCGGGGGAAAATTCAGCATCAAGCCCGATATGTCCCGCCAGCATCAGGGCATAGCCGACCGAAATATCGGCGGCGGTGAAGCGCCCCGCGCACAGATATTCCTGCGCTTCTAGGAGTGGATCGAGCGTCCGCAACCGCCCGAGAAACCATTTGCCGTAAGCCTCGACGACCTGGGGTAAGCGCCGCTCTTCGGGCTCGAAGCGGCTATAGCGTAGCACCAGGGTTTGCGGAAAGGTCAGCGTCGCTTCGCCAAAATGCAGATAATTGAGGTAGGCCCCATAGTCGGGCTCGTCCACCGCCACCCGTAGCGGCGTCGGCCCGTGCCGCTCGGCGAGATACTGGCAAATGGCGACGGATTCGCTCATCCGCGTGGTGCCATCGTCGAACAAGGGGATCGTGCCGAGCGGGTTTACGTCCAGATAGGATCGGTCGAAGACGCGCGGCGGGAAGGGCAGGATCTTAAGCCGGTAGGGCCGGCCCAGTTCTTCCAGCATCCATAGGGGCCGGAAGGAGCGGGCGCTGACGCAGTGATAGAGTGTAATGCCGGTGTCCAAACGATCCTCCCCTTATTTCGGGCGAGGATCGCACGGGCGCGGCAGAGAGTCACCGCTTACAACATCAGCAGGTCCTGCATCTTTGGCTGCGCTCCGCCCTGGTGGAAGGTCAGCACTTTGGTTTGCAAATCGGCATCGGTTTTCAAGACCCGAAGGCGCCTGTGGTCAGCTTTCGCCACAGGCCTAATCCCCTCTAAACCGCCCAGCAAGCGCAGCCGAGCGCGCCCCAAAAGCTTTTGAGATCGGCAATCGGCAGTTTCGCCGACCAGGCGGTTGCGTGGCGATGGCCGTGAACGCCGCAATCATTGGCGCAGGCGCAGGCGGCTTCGATGGTGCGTTGAGCGTTGGCTTGCGCGCCGGCCTCAATTCCCCAGGCCGCGAACCCGCCATAGCGGCGCACGGGCGACCAATCGGGCATGGCGGGCGGCGGGACGGCCTCATCCAGGTCGGCGAACTCACCCGCGCCATAGACCACGCGCCCGGCCACCATCGTCAGCAGGGCCGTGGTATCGGCAATCTCGTTTTCCGGGCAGGCGAAGAAATCGCGGTCTGGCACGATCAGATCGGCGAACTGCCCGGCTTCGATGCGGCCTTTCTTGCCTTCCTCGTTGGAGAACCAGGTGACATTCTCGGTCCACAGGCGCAGGGCGGTTTCGCGGCCCAGGCAATTATGCTGCGGATAGAGCCGCAAGCCGCCCACGGTTTTGCCGGTAATCAGCCACGCCAGCGACACCCAAGGGTTATAGGAGGCGACGCGGGTGGCATCCGTCCCGGCGGAAACCTTGACGCCTTTTTCCAGAATCTTTTTTACCGGCGGGGTGGCTTCCGCCGCGCCTAGGCCGTAGCGCTCGACGAAATATTCGCCCTGATAGGCCATGCGGTGCTGCACGGCGATCCCGCCGCCCAAGGCCGCAATCCGGTCGATGGATTTCTCGGAAATCGTCTCGGCGTGATCGAAGAACCAGTTGAGGCCCGCAAGCGGCACCTCCTGATTGACCGTTTCGAACACATCGAGCGCGCGGCTAATGGTCTCGTCATAGGTCGCGTGCATGCGCCAGGGCCAGCGGTTTTCGGCGAGGATGCGAACGACGCCGTCCAGATCGCCTTCCATCTCCGGCCCCATCTCCGGGCGCGGTTCGCGGAAGTCTTCGAAGTCGGCGGCGGAGAAGACCAGCATTTCCCCCGCGCCATTGTGGCGGAAATAGTCGGTGCCCTGCTTATAGGTGGAGGTTTTCGCCCAGTTGAGGAAATCCTCCTTCTCGCCCTTCGGCTTTTGCGTGAAGAGATTATAGGCGAGGCGGATGGTTAGCAGGTTTTCGTCGGCAAGCTTCTGGATGACGGCGTAGTCGTCCGGGTAGTTCTGAAATCCCCCGCCCGCATCGAGCGCGCCCGTCACACCCAAGCGGTTCAGCTCGCGCATGAAATGGCGGGTGGAATTCACCTGATACTCGAAGGGCAGCTTCGGGCCTTTCGCCAAGGTTGCATAGAGAATCCCGGCATTGGGCTTTGCCAGCAGCAGGCCGATGGGATTGCCCGCCGCATCGCGGGTGATTTCCCCGCCCGGCGGGTTCGGCGTGTCCTTCGTATAGCCGACCGCGCGTAAGGCCGCGCCGTTCAGCAGGGCGCGGTCATAGAGATGCAGCAGAAAGACGGGGGTATCAGGGGCAACCGCGTTGATTTCCGCCAGCGTCGGCAGGCGCCTTTCGGCGAACTGATGCTCGGTGAAGCCGCCGACAACGCGCACCCACTGCGGCGGCGGCGTAATCGCCACCTGCTGCTTCAGCATTTCCATCGCATCGGCCAGCGAGCGCACCCCGTCCCACCGGAGTTCGAGATTGAAGTTCAACCCGCCGCGAATGATGTGCAGGTGATTATCGATCAGCCCCGGCAGCACGCGGCGGCCTTTGAGGTCAATCCTGCGGGTTTCCGGCCCGGCGAGCGGCAAAATCTCTTCCTCGCGCCCCACGGCTTGAAACTTGCCGTCCTTGATCGCAACGGCGCTCGCGACTGGGTTGCCCGTATCGAGCGTGGTGAACTGGCCGCGATAGAGAATGAGATCGGGCGTCATGACGGGGTCTCCGATGCGTCTTTGGAAGGCTGGCAAGGCTGCGTAATCCGGCCCGGCAAGGCCCCAAGGATATGATCTTTGCACTTGCTGCTATCGACGGCGGCGGAAAAACCCGCGCCCTCCAGCAGGTGCTTGCCGACGGGAATGATCTGCTCGCCGACCAGAATGCCCATCAGGCCGACCAAGGCGATAATCGGCGGGGCGGGGGAGCGAACGTTGATAAGGCTGTAAATAACGCCGATCAGCAGACCGGCCCCGAGCGAGAGCAGATAAGGCTTCATCGCGGCCCCCTAAAAAGCGCTGCCGGGATAAAACCCGGCAGCTTAGTGTCGATCAATGGGCTTCGGAGGCGCCGAACATCGATTTTGCGTAGATAATGCCCAGGCCATAAGCGCCGCCGTGTTTCTTGGCGATGCCGGTGGTCAGCTCGTAAGTGTCCGTGCGCGCCCAATCGCGCTGAAGTTCCAGCATATACTGCAGGGCGGTCATCGGGCGCGCGCCCGCTTGGATCATGCGCTGAAGCGCGACTTCATGGGCTTCGGTCGAAACGTCGCCGCAGGCATCGGCGATCACATAGACTTCAAAGCCTTGATCGAGCGCCGAGAGCGCCGGGCCGACGATGCAAACGCTGGTCCACAGCCCGGCAAGCACGATGCGGGTCTTGCCGAGCTTATTTACCTGGGCGATGACGGCGGCATCTTCCCAGGTGTTCATCGACGTGCGGTCGAGCAGGCCTTGGCCGGGGAACGGCTCGGTCACTTCGGTAAACATCGGGCCGGAGAAGCTTTTCTCGGCCACCGTGGTGAGAATGGTCGAAACGCCAAACCCTGCGGCGGCATTAGCCACCAGCGCAGCGTTATTGCGCAAGGAGACCGGATCGATGGATTTCGTCGCAAACGACATTTGCGACTGGAAATCGATCATTATCAACGTGTGATCTTTGGGGGTCAGCAGTTTTGCACCGGGGGTCGGGGTCGCTTTGGGGGCCATCCGATCATGTCCTTCTTTGGGAGGGGGCGGGAATGCCGCCCAGAGCCCCCATATGGAGAGCTTTGGCCGGATGGTCTTGAAGATTTCACCGATTTTATGATGCAAACTAAGGACGGTTGGTCGAAACTCCCTAAAAATAGGAGCGAGTGCAGGGCGAGATGTGGATAAAGTCAAACTATGTTCAGGAGTATGTTGCGGTTCGTCGTTGCTTTAGAATGCCGCCTGCGCCTTGGTTAAAATCGAAAAAATTTCAAAAAAAATCGATAGGGTTTTTACTGCCTTGGCAGGTAATTAAAATTAACAATTTTATTGATAAAAATTTGAATCGGCGCATTCGAATGTGTGATCTCGCCAAAATCTGCCGATTAAGCACGAATTATTTTAGTCACGTTTTTACCAATACGTTCGGATACTCACCCAACACCTACATAACGCAGCGACGGCTTGAGCGTGTGCAACAGCTTTTGCGGAACAGTGATCGCTCATTGTCAGACGTGGCCTTGGCGTGCGGTTTTTCTGACCAGCCGCATCTGACGCGGCTGTTTCGGCAGCATGTGGGGATGACGCCGGGGGAATGGCGGCGCCAGTTCAGCACAGCCGTTTGATCATTCAAGCCAGGAGTGCCTAAGCGTTAAGTGGTGCGGTCTAAAACCAAGACCAGCCGAAAGCGCTCGCAGACCAACGACATCTCCGGATCAAAGCCGCCGTGGCGGTCGAAATACGCCCGATGCCCGGTGTACCATGCCGTATAGGGGCCCTCGCCTTCGGCGACGGCGAAGTCATCATCCACGTCGCAAAAGCGCCGAAGCGTCACCTCGGTGGTTTCGATCACGCAGGCGGGGCGGCCCGTGCCATCCAACACTACATCACGCCGCCCAACTTGGGGCATCGGCTCGGCCCCGCCAAAGTCGCGCAGGGCGCCGCAGGTGGCGGTTTTAACGCCGCTCAGCACGAGTTCCAGCAGTTCATCGGCCAGTTCGGGCGAATCGCCGAATTGGAAGCTGATGGCGTTTTGATACTCAGGCGGCAGGTTCATGTCGGCCCAACCGTTTCAGCTTTTCATAGCGCTTCACCAGCCGGTCGCGCTTGAGCGCGGAGAGGCGGTAAATCCAGAAGATTCCGTCGAGTTGGTCGATCTCGTGCTGAAGGCAGACCGACAGCAGGCCCTCGGCCTCCTCTTCGCGGGCTTCCCCGTCGAGGGTTTGATAGCGGAAGCGGATTTTGGCCGGGCGCTCCAGCGTATCCAGCACGCCCGCCATCGACAGGCTTCCCTCCTGGTCTTTTGCCGTTTCCGGCGACGACCAGATCACGTCCGGGTTCACATAGGTGCGCGGGCCGTCTTCCGGGGAAAGCTCGATGACCGTCACCCGCGTCAGCACGCCGATATGGGGGGCGGTGATGCCCAACCCCTGGGCAGCGCGCAGGGTTTCGAGCAGATCGCCGACCAAGCTGCGCAGGTCCGCGTCAAAATCCGTTACCGGCGCGGCCTTTTGGCGTAAGCGGGGGTCGGGGAAGGCGAGAATATCCCGTAAGGCCATGGGTTTGTTTCCAGAAACGTTGGCGTCTGCGGCAGCATCAATCATAGCTTTCCGGTGAAGTCCAGCCCAGAGCCGTGTTTTCGATCGCGTTCGATCTCAACGGGGGTAAAGCGCTTGGGGTCATATTTAGTGTCACGGCGCAGCCCGGCCCGGTCAGTGGCTTTGACCTGACGCGGCCTTATCGTTTCGAAAACGCAGTTGGAAGAAACGCTCTACGCTTTCGGCGATGAGGTGGAGAGCAATGCGGCGGAAGCCCATGTTAGTCGCCTGCGCAAGAAGCTCGGGCACGGCAAAGCATATTTCGGCGCTACCACCCCATCAGGCATATCTGACGTATGTGGTTCGCGACGCCCAGGGCAAGGTTCTACTGTACTCCCATGATGCTGATCTGGCGCACTTTCCCGCGCAACCGGTGGAGGGGTTTCACGATGCGCCGAATTTGCGCATTTATGGCGAAACGGGCATTTGCGGAAGCCTCTTTATCGAAATCGCCGAACCCCTGTCGCACCGGTGCGATGCGGCGGGGGAGGCGAGCTTGGGGCTTGTTCTGCCGCTGATTGTACTAGTCCCAACCAGCCTCGGCGCGGTGTGGTGGGAGGGCCGCCGCGCCTTGGCCCCCGTTCGCCAGTTGCGGGCAGAAATCGAGCAGCGCGACGATGCCGATCTCTCGCCGATTAAGGGGCTGCGGCTTCCATCGGAAGTTTCGCCCCTCGTTGGCGCGGTTAATCGGCTCATGCAGTGATTGAACCTCGTGCTGACCGCCGAGCGGTCTTTTACCACCAATAGCCCCAAGAGTTGCGCACGCCGATCGCCGCTCATTCCCTAAAGTCTGGACGCGGTGACGCGGGACGAGGGCACCGCCGACCGGGTCCAGGTGCGCGCAGAGGCGGGGCTTAGGCTCCGCAGGCGTATTGATGCCGGTGCTTTTGCCTTGATCTTGCGCAATTTACTCGAAAACGCGCTGAAGCATAGCCCACCCGGCAGCCCCGTGGAGGTGCACCTGACCGAGGGGGCGGTTCACGTTCGCAACCATGGCCCGATTCTAACCGCCGAAACCTTGGCCGGGCTGAAAGCGCGTTTCGCGCGCTGGGCGACGACGGCGACAGGAGCCGGCTTAGGGCTCGCCATCGCCGAAACCATCACCACGGGGATCGGCGGGCGGCTCGATCTTCTGTCGCCTGGCACCGGCTGGGCCGATGGGGTGGTGGCGGTATTAATCTTACCCGCCGCCTGATGTCTCTGCCGAAAAGATCATCGCCCTGCGTGCCGTTTGGGCGAATCGGCGGCGCAGTCGCGCTATACCGTCAATATTCGGTCGGGATATCTCGATTTGATTAAAAAAAGAGCTGTGGCACCGGCATTGCATACATACCCGTGCGACAAATTAGGGGAGCGCGCGGCATGCTGACGCTGGCGGACTATCGGGCTGTGGCCCAGGCAACGGGATCGGCGGAAGCGGGGCTTCGCGCAGCTTACGAAAAACTACGCGCTTGGGACGATCCGGCCCTCTTGATCGCCCTCCGACCGGAGGAAGAGGCTATTGCGGCGGCGCGCGCGCTTGGCGCGCGCGCGGATTTACCGCTGTTCGGCGTGCCGTTTTTCGTGAAAGATAATATCGACGTAGCAGGCCTGCCGACGAGCGCCGCCTGCCCCGAGTTCACCTATACGCCAAAGGTTTCGGCCTTTGCTGTCGCCCGGTTGGAAGCCGCGGGCGCGATTGTCATTGGCAAAACCAACCTCGATCAATTCGCTACCGGCCTTGTCGGCGTGCGCTCGCCCTTTGGGATTCCGCGCAACAGCTTGCGGGCCGATCTGGTGCCGGGGGGCTCCTCATCCGGGTCGGCGACGTCGGTCGGCGCGGGGATTGTGCCCTTTGCCTTGGGAACGGATACCGCAGGCTCGGGCCGGGTTCCGGCGGCGCTCAATGGCATCGTCGGGCTGAAACCAACCCTGGGGGCGGTGTCGGCGCGCGGCATGGTGCCCGCCTGCCGCACGCTCGATACGATTTCGGTCTTCGCACTGACCGCCGATGACGCTTGGACGGTTTATAGCATTCTGGCGGGCTATGATGCGGCCGACGCCTATGCGCGCCCAATCGCGCTCGGCACACTGGGGGCGGTTGCGCCGGGTTTGCGCGTCGGCATTCCAACGGTCGCTAGCCGCGAGTTTTTCGGCGATACGGTAGCGGAAGCCGCCTTTACCGCCGACTGCGCTTCCCTCTCCGCCCTGGGTGTGACGCTGGTAGAGGTCGATCTTGAGCCTTTCTACGCCGTCGCCCGGCTGTTGTACGAAGGCCCTTGGGTGGCCGAACGCTACGCCGCCCTGCGCCACCTGATCGAAACCACGCCGGAGGTAATCCATCCGGTCACGCGCGGCATTATCGAAAATGCGCGCAAATTCGATGCGCCGCAGGTCTTCGAAGCGCTCTATAAGCTCGCCGATCTTAAACGCGCGACCGAACCCGTTTGGGACACGATTGATCTGATGCTCGTGCCGACGATGCCGCGCCCTTATACCGTGGCGCAGGTGTTGGCCGATCCGGTGCGGCTGAATTCGAACCTTGGCACCTACACCAATTTCGTCAATCTGCTCGATCTGTGCGCACTGGCGGTGCCCTCGTCGGCGCGCGGGGATGGTTTGCCCGCCAGCGTCACCCTAATCGCCCCGGTAGGACAGGATTCGCGGCTGCTGTCGCTCGGGCGGCAGATTCAGGCGGCCTCGGGCGTGTCGATGGGCGGGACGGGCGAACCTCTCCCCGAACTGGCCCCGCTGCCTGCTGTGCCCGAGGAAACCCGTATCGAAATCGCCGTTGTTGGCGCGCATCTGTCCGGTTTGCCGCTGAATGGCCAATTGACCGACCTCGGCGGGCACTTAGTCCGCGCTGTCGAAACGATGCCAGAATATCGCCTATTTGCTCTACCGGGAACCGTGCCGCCGAAGCCCGGTCTGCTGCGCATCGCGGTCGGGGCGGCGATTGCCGTTGAAGTCTGGTCCCTCCCGAGTGCCGCCCTCGGGGCGTTTGCGGCCCAAATTGCGGCACCGCTGGGGTTCGGGCGGGTAAAGCTCGCCGATGGCACTACGCCGCTCGGGTTTCTGGTGGAAGCCGAAGCGACGCAGGGGGCGGAGGATATTTCGGCTTTCGGCGGCTGGCGTGCGTATCTTACGCGCGAAAAATAGGCGTTAGGCGGGGACGGCGCTGGCCGTCTCCGTATCGACATACTGCAGATAGGCCTGCTCCACCGTCCCGATGTGTCCCAGCATCGCAGCGGCGGCGGCGGCCTGATCGCCTTTCAGAATGGCATCAACGACTAACTCGTGCTCGCCGTAGGAGCGCGAGAGGCGGCCTAAGGTGCGGAACTGCGCGCGCCGGAACGGCGACAGGCGCGAGCGTGTCGTCGCGGTCAGTTCGGCCAAATAGGGATTATGGCTGCCCGCATAAATGAGCGCGTGAAACTCCACATTGGCTTCGTGGAACTGCTGCGGGTCGCCCTCGCGCACAAGGGGGGCCATCGCGCGGTGCAGGGTTTCGAGCGCGCGCCGCTCCCGCGCCGTCATGGAGACGGCGGCATAGCCCGCGCACAGGGCTTCGAGATCTGCCATAACGGTGAACATCGCCGCCAATTGGTCTTGCGACGGGCGCGCGACGAGGGCACTGCGGTGCTGGCGGGTTTCCACCAGTCCGCTCGCGCCGAGCAAGCGAATCGCTTCGCGCACGGGGGTTCGGGAGACGCCGAAGCGCGCGGCGAGTTCGGTTTCGTCCAGGGCGGTGCCGGGCGCAAGAATGCCGCGAACGATTTCGTCCGCAAGCTGCTGGCGCAAATCTTCGGCGCGGGTGCCACGCCGGGCGGAGGGGCGGAGGCCGGTCATTCTCGTTATCCGTTCGTCCTAACGCATTGCCACAGCTTTAGCATTATCCGGTTACAGTCCGGAATCGGGAATAGCGCTAACGTGGGCGTGCATAATGCGCCAACCCTCCGGCAGCTTTACCCAGGTCTGGCTTTGCCGCCCGATCTGCCCCGGAACGCTCGGATAGCGAAACAGCGTCGAGACCAGCACGCAGGTTTCCGATAGGGCGGTGACGCGCGTTTGCTCCCGCGCGCGCCCTGGCGGAACGGGGGTTGCCGTCGCCCGCCAAGTTTTCACCGCGTCGATGCCATACTGAATTTCGCTGACGCCGTAGCGCACCACTTCCGGCGAGTCCCAAAAAACCGCATCCATCGCCGCCACATCGTTGCGCATCAGCGCGTCTTCATAGGCTTCGAACAGGGCGCGGACTTCCGCTTCGATGGGAGCAAGGCTCATGGGGCAACCGCTTGTCGAAGGGTGGGCAGGGTGCAGGTCCAGCCGACGATACCGCCCTGAGCGTGGATCATCGCCAAGGTTGCGGCTTTAAACGCAGGGAAATAGCTTTCGGTCGCCTCCTCCACCAGCAAACACTCGAAGCCCCGGTCGTTCGCCTCGCGCATCGAGGTTTGCACGCAGACTTCCGTCGTAACCCCGGCAAACACCAGTTGCCGGATAGAAGTTTCCGCAAGCATTGCATCGAGGTTGGTTTTGTAGAATGCGCCTTTGCCGGGTTTATCGATCACCACTTCCCCCGGTAGCGGCGCGCAGCCGTCCACAATTTGATTGCCCGGCTCGCCGCGCACCAGAATCCGCCCCATCGGCCCTGGATCACCGATGCGCAACGAGGGTTTGCCGCGCAACCGTTTCGCGGGCGGGCAGTCCGACAGGTCGGGCAGGTGCGATTCGCGCGTATGGATCACCGGCCAGCCCTTTTGGCGAAACAGGCCGATCAAATCCGCGACGGCGGGAACAATGGCGGTGAGGCGTGTGACGTCGTTCCCCAAACTCGCGCCGAAGCCGCCGGGTTCGACAAAATCGCGCTGCATATCGATAACGATCAGCGCAACGGCGGCGGGATCGAGCGGGAAGGGGCCGGGTTCGGCGGGAATTTCAATCATGAGCGATCCTCAATGTCCGGCCATCGCGTGACCAATGGCAGTGCGGTCGGACTCGGCAGCGGGCGCGAGATAGGTGATATGGCCTTCGGACATCACGGCGATGCGGTCCGAAAGTTCGAGAATCTCATCGAGATCCTCGGAAATCAGCAAAATCGCGGTACCCTTGTTGCGCAGGGCCAGCAACTGCCCCCGAATATCGGCAACCGAGGCGAAATCGAGCCCGAAACAGGGGTTCGCTACGACCAGCACCGCCACGTCGCCCGAAATCTCCCGCGCCAAAACCGCCCGCTGAACATTGCCGCCCGAGAGCGCCTCCATCGGCGTTTCCGGGGAGCGCGTGCGGATATTGTAGCGCTCGATCAGGCCTTCGGCCTTGGCGCGGATTTCTTTGCCTGAGAGGAACCAGCGCGCCTTGGCCAAGGGGGCCTTGTCGAAACTGCGAAATGCCAGATTTTCCGCCACGCTCATGCGCGGGGCCGTGGCGTTCTTCAGCGGCTCTTCGGGTAGGCTGAAGACCTTCATCAGGTCCATTTCGGCGCGTTTGGGGGTAAAGGGCTTGCCTTGCACAAAAATCCGCCCGTCGGCGAGCGGGCGTTGCCCGGCGAGGATTTCCAACAGTTCCACCTGCCCATTGCCTGAGACGCCCGCAAGCCCGAGAATTTCGCCCGCGTGCACCTTCAGGTCGAGTTCTTTCACGGCGGGTAGCCCATCGTCGCCATCGCCATAGAGCGCGATAAGATCGACGGCAATCGGGGTTGCGCCGTGATCGACCCGCGCGGCGCGCGTCGGCACCTGGGTTTCGCCGATCATCAGTTTCGCCATCGCGTCGGTGGAAAGCTCCGACACCAGCCCGCCGCCAACTTTTTTCCCCCGGCGCAGCACGGTGACGCCGTCGCAGAATTCAGTCACTTCGCGGAACTTGTGGGTAATCATCAAAACGGTAAGGTCGCCCGCCTGGGTCATGCCGCGCAGCAGCCCGAGGATTTCGGTCGCTTCGTCCGGGGTCAGCACGGAGGTCGGCTCGTCGAGAATCAGAAAGCGCTGGTTGAGGTAGAGTTGCTTTAGAATCTCCAGCTTCTGCTTCTGCCCGGCGGCGAGGCTCGACAGCGGCACATCGAGCGGCACGCGGAAGGGCATGCGGTCGAGAAAATTATTCAGTGCTTTGGTTTCCTTGGCCCAATCGACCACCAGCGGCACATCGGCCCGCGCCATCACTAAGTTTTCCGCGCCGGTCAGCGAGGGAACCAAAGTGAAATGCTGGTAGACCATGCCGATGGCGAGCGCCCGCGCCTCGCGGGGCGTCGCAATCGTCACCTGTTTGCCATCGAGTAGGATTTCACCGCCATCGGGCTGGTAGAAACCCATCAGGCATTTCACCAGGGTCGATTTGCCCGCACCATTCTCCCCCAGTAGCGCATGAAAGGAGCCTGCGGGAACGGAAAGCGACACATCGTCGAGCGCCTGGAACGCGCCGAAGCGCTTGCCCATGCCGAGAATATCGATGCTAAGGGCGCGGCCACTCATGGCAGGGCCGCCAACAAGGCTTCAGAGGTTGCGACCGCGCCGAAAACGCCGCCCTGCATTTTCACCATGCTCAGCGCGGCGAGGTGGTTGCTATGGTCGGTCGCGCCGCAGCAATCCTCCACCAGCAGGCACTCATAACCCCGATCATTGGCCTCGCGCATGGTGGTATGAACGCAAACATCGGTGGTGATGCCCGTCAGTATGATATTCGCGATGCCGTTTTGGCGCAGGATCAGGTCCAGATCGGTGGCGCAGAAGCTGCCTTTGCCGGGTTTATCGATAATGACTTCCCCCGGCAGCGGCGCGAGGTCGGGGATAATTTCCCAACCGGGCTCGCCGCGCACGAGAATCCGCCCGCACGGCCCCGGATCACCAATGCCTGCGCCGATCTGCTGCGAGCGCCAGCGCTTGTTCGGCGGCAAATCGGACAGATCCGGTCGGTGGCCCTCGCGGGTGTGGATGATGAAATAGCCTTTTTTCCGCATCGCCGCCAATAGCCGCTTGATCGGCTCAATCGGCGCGCGCGTGAGCGACAGATCATAGCCCATCGTGTCGACATAGCCGCCTTTGCCGCAGAAATCGGTCTGCATGTCGATCACGATCAGCGCGGTATTCTGCGGGCGCAAATCGGCATTCCAGGGCCATTCGTAGGGGGATGAGGCGACCAAGGGCATAAAGAATCTCCTAGAGTAAACCGTCCTCAAGCAGCGCAAGGCGCGGTAGGACAAAGACAGTTAACGCGTAATGGAAAGCTCGCTCGGCGCATCCTTCAGGCTGCGTTTCGGCGAGACCGAGGCGATCATGATGAGCAGGGTCAGAATGTAAGGCGCGGCATTGAACAGGTAATACCCCTGGCTAATGCCGATGGATTGCAGCGCCGGGCCAAGCGCGCCCGCGCCCCCGAACAGCAGCGCGGCGACGAAGCAGCGCAACGGATTCCAGCGCGCGAAAATCACGAGGGCGACGGCGATCAAGCCTTGCCCGGACGAAAGCCCCTCGTTCCAGCTTCCCGGATAGGAGAGCGAGAGGAAGGAGCCGCCGATTCCCGACAGAAACCCGCCCAAGGCCGTGCAGATCAGGCGAACCTGCCCCAACGAATAGCCCATCGCCCGTGCCGCCGCCGCACTGTCGCCAACCATACGGACGATCAGGCCCCAGCGGGTGGTCTTGAACCCCCAGGCCATCACCAACGCCAAGGCCGCGCCGACGAAGAACAGCGGGTTGATGTCGAGTGCCGAAGCGAGGGCGGGATTACCGGTCCAATCGCCCAAGGGAATCCCCGGCAGGCGCGGGGCGGCGGGTTGGATGAAGGGTTTTCCGAAGAAGAAGGCAAGCCCGGTGCCGAACAGCATGAGCGCAATGCCGACCGCCACATCGTTGATGCGCGGCAGATTGCACAGCAGCCCATGCAGCACCCCAAGGCCGAGGCCCGCAAATCCTGCGACCAGCACGCCGAGCCAGGGGGAGCCAGTCGTATAGGCTGTGGCGTAAGCGCTCATCGCGCCGAAAATCAGCGTGCCTTCCAGCCCCAAATTGATGCGCCCGCTTTTCTCCGTCAGGCATTCGCCTAAGGAAACGAAGAGAAACGGTGTCGAGACGCGGATGGCCCCGGCGAACATGGCGAGAAGGACGGTCCAAAGTCCCGGATCTTGGCTCATCGGGCGGCGCTCCTGTGGCCTGTGGGGCGGAAGAAGGGCAGGCGGCCATAAAGGGTTTCGCTCGCCAGCAAGGTCACGAAAATCACCCCCTGCATCAGCAGAACCGTGGCGTCGGGCAGCCCCATGCGCCGCTGGATCAAACCGCCGCTTGCGGCAATCCCGCCGAACAGCAGCGCGACCGGCAAGATCGCCAAAGGATTATGCCGGGCCAGAAAGGCGACCAGAATGCCGGTGAAGCCATAGCCCGCCGCCAGCGAGGCATTCGCCCGCCCGTGGATCGCCGCCACTTCAAAGAAGCCCGCCAATCCAGCGGCCGCCCCCGCGAGCATCGAAAAGCCAATGATGAGTTTCCCTACCGGCAACCCTTGCGCCTTGGCCGCGCGCATATTGCCGCCCGTTACCCGCGCGGCGAAACCGACCGTCGTGTGATCGATCAGCACATAGAAGCCAACACAGAGCAGCGCGCCCACGACGAGGCCCCAGTGGACCTCCAATCCCGGAATCGACCCGACCATCGCCTCGGGCGGCAGCGGGAAGGTGGAGGGCTTGTTTTGGCTGGCCGGATCGCGGAACGGCCCCTCCACGGAGAAATTCAAAATGGCGACGGCGATATAGGCCATCAGCAGCCCGGCAATCGTCTCGTTCACGCCGCGAAACGCCCGGAGCGCGCCGATAATCCCGATCCAAACGCCCCCTGCAAAAGCCGCGACCAGTGCCATCAGCAGCATGACCGCCCAACCGGGCCAGACGCCTGCGACCGGCAGCGCCACTATTGCGCAGGCGAGCCCACCGATCACCAACGCCCCTTCGCCGCCGATAATCACAAGCCCCAGCCGCGCGGGCAAAGCCACACAGAGCGCGGTCAGAATCAGCGGGGCGGCGCGTAGCAGCGCATTCTGAATCGAAAACCAAGTTCCGAACCCGCCGCGCCAGATCAACGCGAAAAAATCCGCCGGAGATTTCCCCAATGCCCATAAAAACAGCGAAAACAGCAACGCCGAGACCAGCAGGGCGCCCAAGGGCATCACTACATACTCGCTGCGGGTTCTCCAGTGATCCAGCCGCTCGGCCATCGGCGTCTCCTGTTTGAGCGTAGCAGGATTAGGGGCTTTGCCCCTAATGACCCCAGCCAAGGGGCAGTCGCCCCTTAGCAATCCCATTTCTTATTCCCGATTCCAAAGCAATTTCAGGACCAGTAAAAAGGGATTCTTAAGGGCCAATTGGCCCTTAAGCGGAGTGCAGAGGCAGCGCCTCTGCGTTAGGTCAACGACCCGATCACGCCATCCAGCAGGTAATTGCTGTTCTCCAGCCCGGCGTCGTAGTTGTCGAGGCTCTTGCCTGCGCCGACGATTTCCTTGCCCTTATTGTCTTTGAGCGGGCCGACGTAGATGGGGGTTTTGGCGACGAGGGCGGCTTTGGCTTCGGTTGCGGCTTTGATCGCTTCGGGCGATGCGCCAGCGCCGAAGGCGGTGTTTTGGACGTAATCGAGATCGAAGCCGCCGCGCACGAAGTTCGGTAGTTTTTCGCCTTTGGCGAGGGAGGCGGCGAACTGCTTATAGATGGTTTCCCACTTATATTCCGCGCCGGTGATGAAGCCCTTCGGGGCGAGCGGGCCCTGATTGGCGTTATGGCCGCAGGTTTTCACGCCGCGCTTTTCGGCGGTCTGGATCACGACTTTCGGGCTATCGACGTGGCAGGTAATCACGTCGCACCCGGCATCGACCAGGGCATTCGTGGCCTCGGCTTCACGCACGGGCAGGGACCAGTCGCCAGTGAAAATCACTTGAACGGTGGCATTCGGGTTGGTTTTGCGCGCGCCGAGCAGGAAGGAGTTGATGTTGCGGATCACCGTGCCGATGGGTTTGGCGGCGATAAAGCCGAGCTTATTGCTCTTGGTCGAGAGCCCGGCAGCGACGCCATCGACGTAATGGGCTTGATCGATATAACCAAAATAGCTGCCCGCATTCTTCGGGTGCTTATCGGCCTGCCACAGGCCGACCGCATGGCGGAACTCGACGGCGGGATATTTCTTGGCCATCTCGATCATATGCGGGTCGAAATAGCCGAAGGAGGTGGCGAAAATCAGCTTTGCGCCATCAAGGTTAATCATCGATTCCATCGTCTTTTGTACGGCGACGGTTTCGGGCACATTTTCTTCTTCGATGACGGTCACGCCGGGCACGGCTTTGAGCGCCTGTGCGCCGACCGCATGGGCTTGGTTCCAGCCGAAATCGTCGCGCGGGCCGACATAGATGATCCCGATGGTCAGCCCCGCCGCCTGCGCACTGCGGAACGGCAACCCGCCCGCGGCGACGCCCAAGGCCCCGAGGGCGGTGCTTTTCAGGATCGACCGGCGGCTGATCTGCTTCATATCCATCTCTTCGGCCCTTTTCTGCTGAAATCTGCGTCGGCGGCCCCGGCCTGCCGATCTTCCGTATTCCTATCAGCAACTTGTATGCCAGACGGATGCTATATTATTTTTCAGTGGGTTAGCTTGTTACAGTGGGTGCTGGCCTGGTCTAATTGTATGCAAAGAAAAGCATATAGATCAAAAAATCACCATTTTTTGAATTTTGCATACAAAAGCGGACGAGTCTTGCGGGGCAGCCCCCAAACAAGCGGTCAAGACAGGGGCACGGCTTGGCCCTAAGCTCATGACAGAATGACGCGGGGAGGCAGCACATGACGATTGGTTTCATCGGTCTCGGTGTAATGGGCACGCCGATGGCACTCAATCTGGCGCGGGCGGGAACGGCGCTGGTGGTTTGGAACCGCTCCCCGGATAAGACCGAACCGCTGCGCGCGGCGGGGGCGGAGATTGCCTCGAATGCGAGCGCAGTTTTTCAGAAGGCGCGTATCGTCATTCTGATGCTGGCGAGCGATGCCGCCATCGACGCGGTTTTGAGCCGGGGCACGCCGGATTTCGCGCAAAACCTGGCCGGACGCATTATCGTGCAGATGGGAACGGTCGCGCCGGATTATTCACGCGCGCTGGGGGCCGATATTGAGGCTGCGGGCGGGGGCTATGTTGAAGCGCCGGTTTCGGGCTCGCGCAAGCCCGCCGAAGCCGGGCAACTCGTGGCGATGATGGCGGGCGATCCCGACACGGTTGCCGAAGTCGCCCCGTGGCTGCGCCCGATGTGTCATCAAACCATTCTCTGCGGGGCCGTTCCCAAGGCGCTCTCGATGAAACTCGCGGTCAATCTATTTCTGATTACGATGGTCACGGGCCTTGCGGAAGCCGCGCATTTCGCCGAGCGGCACGGGCTGGATATGGACCAGTTCGTAAATGTGCTCGACGCGGGGCCGATGGCGAGCAGTGTCTCGCGCGTGAAGGTCCAAAAGCTGGTGGCGCGCGATTTTTCTGTGCAGGCGGGTATCTCGGACGTGCTGAAGAACAACCGCCTGATCGCCGAGGCGGCACGTAAAGCGCATCTTGCGTCGCCCTTGCTCGACGTTTGTCACGCCCTCTATGGGGAGACCGAGGCGCTAGGCCTCGGTCAGTCCGATATGGTGGCCGTCGTTCAGGCGATTGAAGCGCGGACGGATTCGGCTTGAACCCCTGGGGGCAACCAGCGGGGCGGCGTTAGGCCATCACCGCTTGATGCCGCAGCAGCATGCCGAATAGGTCGCGCGGCTCGTCCGGGTCGGCCAGCAGGTCGAGGTCCACATACAGCCCGGTGGCCTTCAGCCGGTCGCGCACGTAGCGCAGGGCCGAAAAATCTTCGATGGCAAAGCCGACCGAATCGAACAGGGTGATTTGGTTCGGCTCGCGCCGCCCTTGGGTTGTACCGACCATCACTTCCCACAGTTCGATCACCGGATAATCGGCGGGAAGCTGCTGGATTTCGCCTTCGATGCGCGTTTGCGGCGGATATTCGACGAAAATATCGGACCGCGTGAGAATATCCCTATGCAATTCGGTCTTGCCGGGGCAGTCACCGCCCACGGCGTTAATATGCACGCCGGTGCCGACCATATTATCGGTCAGAATGGTGGCATATTGCTTGTCGGCGGTCACGGTCGTGATGATCTGCGCGCCTTCAACCGCGTCTTGCGAGGTTTTGCACTTGGCAATCTCGAACCCGGCCCCGGCGAGATTATGGGCGCATTTCTCGGTCGCAACCGGGTCGATATCATAGAGCCGCAGCTTTTTGATGCCCAGAATGGCCTTGAAGGCCATTGCCTGAAACTCCGACTGCGCGCCGTTGCCGATAATCGCCATCGTATCCGACCCCTTGGGGGCCAGATATTTAGCCGCAACGGCGGACATGGCAGCGGTGCGCAGGGCGGTGAGAATGGTCATTTCCGTCATCAGAACCGGATAGCCGGTGCCAACATCGGCCAGCACGCCGAAGGCGGTGACGGTCTGGCGGCCATCCTTAATGTTCTTCGGGTGGCCGTTGACGTATTTGAAGCCATAGAGCGCGCCGTCGCTGGTCGGCATCAACTCGATCACGCCGTCGAGCGAGTGGGAGGCGACGCGGGCGGTTTTGTCAAAACTCTCCCAGCGCTTGAAATCGTCTTCGATATAGCCCGCAAGCTCGGTCAGGAAACGCTCGGTGCCAATCGTCAGCACCAGCTTCATCATATGATCGACCGAAACGAAGGGAACGAGATTGAGGTTCGGGGCGCGGGTCATTGGTAGGGGCCTTTCGAGCGGTCGAGAATGGAGCGGCCCATGAGGCTGCCAACGAGATCGACCATCAGCGTCGCCGTGCGGCCGCGCTCGTCGAGGAAGGGGTTGAGTTCCACAAGGTCGAGACTGGTGACGCGCCCGCATTCGTGCAGCATTTCCATCAACAGATGGGCTTCGCGCATCGTCGGGCCGCCCTGCACGGGGGTGCCGACGCCGGGGGCGATGGAGGGATCGAGAAAATCCACATCGAAGCTGACGTGCAGCAGGCCGTTGGCTGCTTCCACACGCTCCAGGAAGGCGGTCAGCAGCGGGGCGATGCCGTAATCGTCAATCGCGCGCATATCGTGAATGGTGATGGCGGTATCGCGCAAGGCGGCACGCTCGGCGGCATCGACGGAACGAATACCCATCATGCACACATTCTTGGGATCGACCAATGTTTTCAGCGGCGGGAAAACGCCCTCAAAACTCTTGATACCCGTGAAATAGGCCACCGGCGTTCCGTGCAAATGGCCGCTGGTGGTCGATTCGAGCGTATGGAAATCCGGGTGCGCGTCGAGCCAGAGCACGAAGAAGGGGCGGCCCTGTTCTTCGGCGCGCCGGGCAAGGCCGGGGATCGTGCCTGCGGCGAGCGAGTGATCGCCGCCGACGAAAATGGGGAAGCCTTCGGCACTGGCGTCATAAGCGGCATCGGTGAGCGCTTCGATCCAGGCGACCACTTCCGGCAGGGCTTTCAGCGCCGGGTTCGGGTGATGCAGATCGCGGGGCTGGGCGGGCATCACCGTTCCCAAATCCTGCACGCTATGGCCGAGTTCGGTGATGGCACCCGCCAATCCTGCGGCGCGGAAGGCGGCGGGTCCCATCTCACAGCCCAAGCGCCCAGCGCCTTCTTGAACGGGAACCGCCAGAATTTTGCAATGGAGAGGAGTATCGGTCATGGACGGGCTGCCTTGCTGCTGAACCCCCCTATTGGAGCATCCCCAACTGGCATAGTGAACACAGGAGATTGGCAAAAATTATGATAGGATTAGCCAAATTGGTAAATTAAACTGCCGAAATGGAAGGTTATGGATCACCTCGACGAACGGCTCATCACCCTGCTCCGCCATAACGGGCGGCGGAGCGTGTCGGATTTAGCGCTCGAACTCGGGGCCTCGCGCGCCACGGTTCGCGCTCGCATGGAACGGCTGGAGCAAAGCGGCGCCGTGCTGGGCTATACCGTGATCCTGCGCGCCGATGCGGTGGAACTGCCCGTGCGCGGCATCATGATGGTCGAAATTGAAGGCCAGATGGGCGACCGAGTGATCCGTGCCCTCGGGGGCTTTGCCGAAGTCTCGGAAATCCACACGACAAACGGTCGTTGGGATCTGGTGGTGGAACTCGGCGCGGCGACCTTAACCGATTTCGATAATGTCCTGCGCCGCATTCGCCTGATCCCCGGCATTACCGGCAGCGAAACAAGCCTACTATTGGCAACCCCGCGCAGCACCAAGGCGCGGCTTTAACCTTTTATCTCAGGCCGGGGCGGACGAAAAAGCCTGGATTTCAACATCATTTCGGCCCCGGCGTTTCACGGTATACAGGGCGACATCGGCGCGTTTCATCACACTGTGGACCGTTTCATCGTCCCGCTCCAGGCGGGCAACCCCGAAACTGCCGGAGACACGAACAAGGATTCCTTCGTGCTCCAGACGGAGGGAGCGTAACGCCTCCAGCACGCGGCGGGCGATATGGGTGGCCTCGTCCAGCCGCGTATCGGGCAGTAGAATGGCGAACTCGTCGCCGCCGAGACGGGCAATAAAGTCGGTCGGGCGCGCGTGGCGGCTCGCACACTCCGCGACCGCCTGTAAGGCCCGATCCCCCATATCGTGCCCATGGGTGTCGTTAATCGCTTTAAAATGATCGATATCGAAAAGGATAACCGAAACCTCTGGCCCGCCAGCGTTAAACTGACGAAGGGCATGGTCAACCTTTTGGCTAAAATTGCGGCGCGTTGGCAGGCCCGTGAGCAAGTCGATCCCGGCTTGATGGCCTACGTGGGCGGCGAACCTTTCCGCCACCAGAATGATACAGCCAATCGCCGCGAGGATGCCGACAGCGGTCGCGGCGAGCAGAACCAGGGTGACGCTTTCCGCCGGAGAGGCCGCATTCTCCCCGATCACGGCTAAAAACGATTGGGCGACAAACGCAAAAATAGGTACGCTCGCAAAAGCCCGCAAAAAGCTTCGGCCCAACGCATGATCTTCGGCGGATAAATGCCGAATAACATGAAAAAGATAGAAACATATCCCCACGGTCATGAGTTGAAATACCATTAGGCGGCCCTGGAGCGATGGATACAGCTCCGTGAAAGCAAGGATCCCGCCCAAAAACACCGTAAATGCCCCTATCCAAAGCCGGGGATGGGGGGGCTGCCTCAGAAAGGCGCGCAAGCCATCTGTCATAAGGGCCGGGCCGAGAAAGCCTATGGCAAACCCGGTAACTCGCCAACCATCGGAGTCCACGCGCTCCGCATAGCCTTCGAGCAGCATCACAAGCGGCATAACCGCGAAGGCAATGCCCCACTGGGTCGGAAAGACCCAATCGGGCTTGACGTAGCGAATAAGCAGAAAAGCGGCGGCGCAGGACCACATCATGGCCGTGTGGAGAAAAATCAGCGATGCCGGGTCCAACATGCCGCGGCTCCTTAGGGTCACAGGATAGAAAGGTTAACGCCGATCCTACACCTGTATACTGCCGTCGTCACGCTGAACCTGAAAGTTATCGCATACCATCGTATTGATGTTATGCCGTCACAGGCTGCACGCTGAACCGTTGCGCCTCCACCCCGTTACGTCCCCGCCGTTTCACTTCATAGAGGGCAAGGTCGGCGCGTTTTACCAAGGTTTGCGGCGTTTCAACCCCGCTTTCGGCAGAGGCGACGCCGAAGCTCCCCGACAGGCGGATGGTTTCCCCGGTTCCGTTCAGGGTTAGGCCCCGCAGCCGCTCCAGAACCCGGCGGGCGATTTCCGTGGCATCGGCCAACTGGGTTTCGGGCAAAAGAATGGCAAACTCATCGCCGCCCAGGCGCGCCAGAATATCGCTCGGGCGCACAATGCTGCGGGCGCAATCGGCCACCCCACGCAGGGCGACATCCCCCATATCGTGCCCATGGGTATCGTTGATCGATTTGAAGTGATCGATGTCGAATAGAATCACCGAAACCGGTTTGCCTGCTTGCGCATGCTCCTGTAAGGCGCGCTCCAACGCCCGGTCGAACACGCGGCGGGTAGCGAGTCCGGTCAACACGTCGCTGCGCGCCTCGCGTCCGACTTGGGCGGCAAACCGTTCGGCCACCAGAATCACGCAGCCGATGGCGGCAATCATCCCGATGGCGGTGGCAGCGAGGACGAGAAACGTCATATCGTTCGAATCGGGCGGCCCAGCCCCCACCAGCAATTGCCCAAGGTGAACCGCAATTGCCAGAACCGGCGCAAATCCGAAGGTTCCGATGAAGCGCCGCCCTAGCGGATGATCGTCGGGCGACAGGCGGCGGCTGAGGATAAGGCCGTAAACACCGATCCCGGCGGTAAAAGCCTGAAAAACCAGCACGCGCCCCAAAAGATTGGGGGCAATGAGCGTGAAAGCGACAATCCCGAGGCTAAACAGTGCGAAGCCGACGATCCACCGGCGCGGACAGGCCGGAAGGCGCAAGAATAGCCGCACGCCATCGGCTAAAAGGGCCGGGCCGATGAAGCCGAGGGCAAAGCCGAGCAGACGCAACCCGTCGGAATTGCTTTGTTCCGCATAGCCGCCAATCAGCATCACCATCGGCATCACCCCGAAGGCGAGCGGCCAATGACCGGGAAAGCCCCAGCCGGTTTCGACCCGTTGGATCAACAGAAAGGCGACTGCACAGGACCACATCATGGCCGTGTGCAGGACGATCAGCGAGGCCAGGTCCAACATCTCCGTAAGTCCTTGGCGTGTGCAGTGCCGCATCAGAGTACACAGGCCGAAGGTTTTCGTCATCCCGAACCCGCTACTCCGCTTTCGGTTTTACGATCCATTCATGGGCGGGGTCGTTCTTGAAGCGCCACTGCCGCAGCGGCCCGGCCATGACGTTAAGGTAATAGAGATCGTACCCGTGGGGCGCGCCGACCGGATGATAGCCGCGCGGCACCATCACGCAGTCGCCATTTTCCACGGCATAGGTTTCGTCGATATCGCGCGCGTCGGTATAGACGCGTTGAAAGGCGAACCCTTGGGGTGGATTGAGGCGGTGATAGTAGGTTTCCTCCAGAAACGTTTCCTGGGGTAATGAGTCTTGATCGTGCTTATGGGGCGGGTAGGAGGACCAATTGCCGCCCGGCGTGATGACTTCCACCACCAGCAAGCTTTCAGCCGGTTCGGTATCGGGCAGGATATTATAGACGAGGCGGCGATTGCTGCCCTGGCCGCGCTCCTCGAACCCTACCGCCTCCGGCGGAATCAGCCTGACGGGGAATTCGCCAGTGCCGCCGGGTGCCGAGCAGACAGCCAATTCTAAATCGCTCTCTGCCATCACAGTAAATTCGGCCCGAGCGGGCACATAGACCGAATAGGGTTTACCGTCGAAGGGCGAGGCTCTACCGCCGATTTTCGAGAAAGTCTCCCCGCCAGCGGTAACAGTGGCGAACCCCGAAAGCAGCACAAGGCAAACCTCACGGTCTTCCGTGGCTTCGGTAAGGCTTTGACCGGGGGCGAGGTGGAAAACCTCGAAACCCACGTATTTCCAGCCCGCGCTTTGCGGCGTGACCGACAGAACCCGGCCCATCGCGTCGGGCGTGCCGGTTTTTACGCGAAGATCAGCCATGTTTATCCTCTTTCCCCGCGCGCCGCGCCGGTTTCAAGAAAAGCTCCCAGGCGCAAAGCGCTGCCGCGCCCAGGGCGAGCGTGGCCCAAAATGTCTCCCCCCAAAAACTCTCCACCGCGATCCAGCCGACGCAGACCAGCAGGATCAGCAGACGCACCCAAAAGGGTTCGAGCCACGGGGGGAGAGGTTTGCTCATAAAAGGCCGGCTCCTTCGGCAAAGCGTTTCAGATTGGCATGGCCAAGCTTAGCATAGGTGAGGGGATTAGCCCTCTCCGGGTCTTGCTCGGCTTCGACCACGAGCCAGCCCGCGTAACCGGGAAGTTCCTTCAGTACAGCCGCGAAATCAACGCAACCGTCGCCCGGCACGGTAAAGACGCCTTCGACCACGGCATCGAGAAAGCTCGTGTCGCGCGCTTTCACATCCTCCATCACCGCCCGGCGCACATCCTTACAATGCACATGGTGAATCCGCGCCCGGTAGCGTTTGGCGAGCGCCACCGGATCGGCCCCGGCGAAGGTGGCATGGCCCGCGTCGAGCAGTAGCCCTACAGAGGGGCCGGTTGCCGCCATAAACGCATCGATATCGGCCTCGCTCTCCACCACCGTACCCATATGGTGATGATAGACGAGCGTTAAACCTTCCGCTGCGACGGCGTCCGCCACCTGGGTTACGCGCTTGCCGAATTCCGCCCAATCGCCCGGTGCGAGCTTGGGGCGGGCCGACAGCGGCTTGCTCTGGTCGCCGTGGATGGCGTTGGAGGTTTCGGCGAAAATCAGCACTGAACAGCCCATCGCCTTGAGCAAATCCAGATGCGGGCGGATGGCCTGAAGTTCGGCGGCCGCATCGCGCACCAGAAGTTCTGAGGAGTACCAGCCGGAGACGAGGGCGATATCGTGCTGACCGAGGATGGCTTTCAGCGGCCCGGCCTCGCGCGGGAACTTATGGCCTAACTCGATGCCGGTGAACCCCGCTTCCCGCGCTTCGGTAAGGCAGGTCTCCAGCGGGGTTGCGCCGCCAAGCGCACGCAGATCGTCATTCGACCAGGCAATCGGATTAGTGCCGAGACGCACGGACATTTGTTAAACTCCTAACTTCTGAGCGCCGATTTTTTCGGCATAAACCGCATGCGCGGCCCTTACTTCGGCGCGCGGTGAGACCTGCGGAACGGCGACATCCCACCAATGGCCCCCGGCCTGCGTCGAGACTTGCGGGTCGGTATCGATGACAATCACACTGCTGCGGCTATGGTCGCGCGCGGCTTTCAGCGCGGCTTCCAACTCGGCGAGGGAGGAGACTTTCACGGCCATCGCCCCCAGGCTTTCGGCGTGGGCGCGGAAATCGATCTCCGGCAGGGCGGCGTGCTTCGTGTCCTGCAACAGATTGTTGAACGGCGCGCCGCCGGTGCCTTTTTGCAACCGGTTGATGCAGCCGAAGCCGCGATTATCGAGCACCACCAGCGTTAGTTTCAGCCCGAGCATCACCGAGGTGGCGAGTTCTGAATTCATCATCAGGTAAGAGCCATCGCCGACCATGACGATCACCTCGCGGTCGGGCCGCGCCAGCTTAACGCCCAGCCCGCCTGCGATTTCATAGCCCATGCAGGAGAAGCCGTACTCCAGGTGATAGGTGCCGGGTTCCGACGCGTTCCAGAGTTTATGCAACTCGCCGGGCAAGCCCCCCGCCGCGCAAACGACGATATCCTGTGGCGTTCCGGCCCGCTGCACCGCGCCGATCACCTGGGCGTCGGTCGGCAGGGCGTTGGTGTTCGGATCGGCGAGAACGGCCGCCGCCGCTTCGGTCCAGGCGGTTTTGGCGGCGGTGAGCGCGTCCGTCCAAGCCTTTGGGGCCGTATAGGGCGCGAGGGCCTTGGTGAGTTCCTTCAAACCCTCCTTCGCGTCCGCGACGAGCGGCTCAGCATTATGCTTGCCCGCGTCGAACGCCTGCACGTTGAGGCCGATGATCCGCCGGTTCGGGTTTTTGAACAATGCCCAGGAGCCCGTGGTGAAATCCTGCAACCGGGTGCCGACCGCGAGAATCACATCGGCCTTTTCGGCGGCGTCATTGGCGGCGCTGGTGCCGGTAACGCCGATAGCGCCCAGGTTTAGCGGATGATCGTAGGGCAGGGCGCTTTTCCCAGCCTGGGTTTCGGCGACTGGAATGTGATGGGTTTCGGCGATATGGCGCAGGCGCGCGGTGGCCTCGGCATAATGCACGCCGCCGCCTGCAATGATGAGCGGTGCTTTCGCCTCGCGCAGCAGCGCAACGGCCGCCTCAAGCTCCGCGCGGTCGGGGCGCGGGCGGCGCGGGGTCCAAACTTTCTCGGCAAAGAAGCTTGCGGGATACTCGAAAGCTTCCGCCTGCACATCCTGACAAAAGGCGAGGGTGACGGGGCCGCAGTCGGCGGGGTCGGTCAGCACTTGCAGCGCGCGCGGCAGGGCAGTGAGAAGCTGTTCCGGGCGTTGAATTCGGTCGTAGAAGCGGCTCACCGGGCGGAAGCAATCATTCGCCGAAACGGTGGCGTCGCCGAAATCCTCCACCTGCTGCAAGACCGGGTCGGGCCGCCGATTGGCGAAGACATCGCCCGGTAAGAACAGCACCGGCAGCCGATTGACGTGGGCGAGGGCCGCCGCCGTCACCATATTCAGCGCGCCGGGGCCGATGGAGGAGGTGCAGGCCATCATCCGCCGCCGGTTCTGTGCCTTCGCGTAGGCAATCGCCGCGTGGGCCATACCCTGTTCGTTATGGGCGCGATAGGTCGGCAGAGCGTCTTGCACGCCGTAGAGCGCCTCGCCCAACCCGGCGACATTGCCATGCCCGAAGATCGCCCAGACCCCGGCGAAAATGGGCACGATCGCGCCCTCGATCTCAGTTTTCTGAGCCGCAAGATAGCGCACCAGCGCTTGCGCCGCCGTGAGACGGATGTAAGACATGATCCTCCCTATCCCTTATTCAGCGGCGGCTTTGCGCGCCAGATTGGCTTCCCAGGCTAGCGTAAGCCGGGCGAAGCGTTGGGCCATATCGGCAATCGCGGTAGCGTCGTCAATACTGCCGGACAACCAAGCTTCCGCTGCCGCCGCGAAAATCGTGCGGCCTACGGCGAAGCCGCGCACTAGCGGGCTTGCGGCGGCAACTTCAAAGGCGGCGAGCAGCTCTTCTTCCGGCGCTTCCAGCCCGAGTAGCACGACGCCCCGGCACAGCGGATCGCGGGTGCGAATGGTGGCATCGATCCTCGCCCAGGCTTGGGCCGAAACCTGCGGCTCCAGCTTCCACCAATCGGGCTTGATGTCCAGATCATAGAGCCGGTCCATCACCCGCGCGACCGTATCATCCTGCAAGGGGCCGTGTTTGCCCGCGATGATTTCCACCAGAAATTCGCGCCCCACCCGGCGGCTGGCGTCGCGCAGGGCGAGCAGCCTTTCTTCCTGTTGGGCTTTCAGATCCTCGGGATCGTCGGGATGGTAGAAGCACAGGCATTTAACCACCTGATCGACCGGCCATTCGATGAGGTGCGAGCCCAAATCGCCGCCGATTTCAAAGGCGAGCGGGCGGGAGCCGGGCTTTTCCACCGGGCGGCCGATCCAGAACCCGTGCGCCGCCGCGTCGAACAGCGCGGTTCGGCCATAGGTTCCGTCCAGCAGCATGCCGAAGCCCGTGCGGCCTGCGGCCACCTGGGCGGCTGCCGCAACGGCGAGACGCTTGAACGGTTCGATACGGGTGCGCGGCACGCCCAAACGGTCGGCCAATTCTTCGAACTGGGCGCGGTGATCGATGGCGAGCGCCATCAGCGTTTCAGGCTGCGGGCGGCGCGTGGTGGCCCAATGCAGATGGTTCAGCGCCGCATCCTTGCGCAAAGCGCGCTGTGGGCTGCCTTCCTGCAAGAAAAACTGCAACTCCCGCCAGGTCGGAATTTCCGGCGAGCAGAGCAGGCGGGAAACGGCGAAAGCGCCGCACGCATTGGCATAGGTACAGCAGGTCTCCAAGGGTTCGCCCTTGAGCCAGCCGCGCAGAAAGCCCGACATAAAGGCATCGCCCGCGCCGAGCACATTATAAACCTCAATCGGGAAGCCCGCGCCGCGAATACCTTGGTCCAGATCGTCCGGAATCGCGCCGGGGAAGACGACGCAGCCCATCGGCCCGCGTTTGAGCACCAGCGTTGCGGCGGTGAGGGCACGGACGGCGCGCAAAGCGGCCCCGACCTCCTCCTGCCCACCCGCAATGCGGAACTCCTCTTCGGTTCCGACGATCAAATCGCAGTCGGGTAGGATCGGCTGCACCTGTTGCGTTACGCGCTGGCTGGCGATATAGCGCGAATCGCCTGCGCCATGCCCGGCGAGGCCCCACAGATTGGGGCGATAGTCGATATCGAACACCAGATTTCGAGCGGCGGCTTTAGCAGCGCGTAAGGCTTTCCAGGTCGCGGCGCGCACGGTTTCGGTGGAAAGATGCGTACCGGTTATTACCAGGGCTCCCGCCGAGGCGACGAAAGCCGGATCAATATCCGCCTCGCACAGGGCCATATCGGCGCAATTGTCGCGGTAGAAAATCAGCGGAAACTGGTGCTCATCCTGCACCCCCAGCAACACGAGGGCGGTCAGGCGGGCGGCATCGGTCACGATACCTTGTGTGCTGACCCCTTCGCGCCGCAATTGCTCCCGAATAAACCGGCCCATCGGCTCGTCGCCCACGCGGGTAATCAGGGCGGAGCGCAGCCCCAGCCGGGCGGTGCCAATGGCGATATTCGCGGGGCAGCCGCCGACGGCTTTGGCAAAACTGGCGGTATCTTCCAAACGGCAGCCGATTTGTTGACCGTAAAGATCCACCGAGGCTCTGCCGAGGGTGATAACGTCCAAATTCTGTGGTTCAGTCATGGGAGCAATTCGTTCCAAGGGTGAGGGCGGTTTCTAGGCGCGGAAAAGCGCCGAAAGGGCCTGCCGTCTCTTGCGAGAATGAAACACTTATTCTATTATCGTGTCAAATCAGAATTTATCTTCTGCATTGCCACACAGTGAGGAAACAGAAAGCATGGTCTCCCTAGCCGTTTTGGGTGCCGGTCGCATCGGCCAAATCCACGCGCGCAATATTGCCGCCAATGGCCGCGTGACGCTGCTGGGCGTATTCGATGTTGATGGCGCTGCGGCGCAAAAGCTTGCGGCGGCCTGTGGGTCAAAGGTGATCGATCTCGATACTGCCTTCACCGCCGATGCCATCGTGATTTGCACGCCCACCGATACCCACGCCGATTTGATCGAGCGCGCCGCGAAAGCCGGAAAAGCCGTGTTTTGCGAGAAGCCGGTCGACCTGTCGCAAGAGCGCGTCCGCGCCTGCCTTGCCGTGGTGAAAGCCGCCGGAATTAAGCTGATGGTGGGTTTCAACCGCCGGTTCGATCCCAGCTTCCAGGCGCTGCAAACCCGCCTCGCGGGCGGGGAAATCGGCAGTTTGGAACTGCTGACCATCCTCAGCCGCGACCCGGCCCCACCGCCGATCTCCTATATCGCCCGCTCGGGCGGGTTGTTCCGCGATATGATGATTCACGACCTCGATATGGCGCGCTTCCTGCTTGGGGAAGAGCCCGTGGAGGTCTATGCAGTCGGCTCGGCCCTGGTCGATCCCGCTATCGGGGACGCGGGCGATGTCGATACCGCCGCCGTGACTTTGCGCACCGCGAGCGGCAAGATTTGCCAAATCTCCAACTCGCGCCGGGCCACCTACGGCTACGATCAGCGCATCGAAGCCCACGGCAGCAAAGGCCTGTTGCGCGCCGGAAACATGACCCAAACCACAGTCGAGTCCGCCACCGTCACCGGCTTCACCACCGATCCGGCCCTGCCGTTCTTCCTGGAACGCTACGCCAGTGCCTACCGCGCCGAACTCGACGCTTTCATCGCCGCCCTGGTGGAAGGCGCACCCGCCTACCCGGACGGTTCAGACGGGCTGAAATCCCTCATCCTCGCCGATGCGGCCGCCGAATCGGTGAAGACTGGGGTGCCGGTGAAGGTTGCGCTTTAAGAGGTGTACGCAGGAGGTTCCACCTCCTGCACCTCCGCTCAACGGGCTTGCCCCTTGAGAATCCCTTTTTAGGAAATTCAAACCGAGGGCTCCGCCCTCGGATAAAAACGCGCCGGATTCTTAAGGGCCGCTTGGTCCTTAAGGGGGATGCGGGGCCAAGCCCTGCTTCCATTGTCATTCCGTCGAGAGTGCATCCTCAACCGCCTGCGGGTTGCGGTCGATGACGGTTAGATAGGCGCGCGCCGATTGATCGGGCTTGCGGCGCCCCTGTTCCCACTCCTGCACGGTTCGGGCCGGAAAGCGGAAGCGTCGGGCGAATTGTTCCCGTGATAGGCCCAACCGCCCGCGTAAGGCGCGCACGTCGATATCGGGCAAAGCATCAATCTGATGGGTCGCCACAGGCGCAAGAGTGCCTTCGGCAATTGCTAGGGCTTCGCCCATCGCCGCAATCAGATCATCGCCGATGGTGTTTTTGCTCATGTTCCCCTCCGGGCTTTTGCGGCCGTTTTAATTGCGGCGGCGAGGCTAGCAACCATCTTAGTTTGGTCTGGCGTTAGATCAGCTTGTTCGCCCTTGCCATAAACCAGCAGAGCATAAAGCGGGTTATCGGCGTCGAAAAAATAGTAGATTACCCGGACGCCACCAGATTTTCCTTTCCCTTGCGCCGCAAACCGAAGCTTTCGCACGCCGCCTGTTCCCGGTATTTCGTCGCCGATCTCCGCGTTCGCCGCGAGAAAAGCAGTCAACTCTTGTCGTTCTTCGACTGACAAGAGTTTTTCCGCGCGCCGGGCGAAGATCTGGGTTTCCACGACAGTGATGAAGCGGCGATGCATTGTTGGAAATTTGCGTCATTGCCGTGGTCTTGTCAATTTCAAGATGCGGCATTGACGCAGTTAAATCGCTGCGGAATCCTTTTCCCTGTTCACGCCCCCGCGCGCTTTTCCGCCGTCGCCACCGCCAGCGCCATAGCGAGGCAGAGGGTTGCGGCGAGGGAGCGGAAAGCGCCGAAGTCGGTTTCGGCCACTTCGAGCCAGACTTTGGCGATGGGGGCGAGGGGGCTAAAGGCGCTGTCGGTGATGGCGAGGATGGGCACGCCGCGCCGCCCGATGAGGGTCGTCATTTCAACGGTGCTGGGCGTGTAGGGCGTGAAGCTAATGGCGATCAGGGCATCGTCGGGTTCGATGAATCCGGCTTGTTCGGGCAGCAGCGCGCCGAGATTATCTAACAAAATAAAGCGGATACCGAGTTTCCCGAAGGCGTAAGCGAGGTAGCTTGCGACGGGGAAGGCGCGGCGCTGACCAAGGATATAGACGGTCTTGGCTCCTGCCAGCAGGTCCACCGCTGCGTTTAAATCGGGTTCCGATACGCGTTCGCGCAAGCGCAGCAGCGAATCCATTGCGGTTTGGGCAAAGCCGTCGAGTAGGTGAACCGGGCCGCCGTCATCGGCGCTGGTGCTGCGCAGCCCTTGCAGGCGCTCGGCATAATCGGGCCAGCGGTCGCGCAGGCGCGAGCGGAATATTTGTTGCAGATCGGAAAAGCCCGAATAACCCAAGGATTGCGCGAAGCGGATGAGGGTGGACGGCTGCACATCGGCTTTTCCGGCGATTTCGGCGACGGTGTTTAATGCCATATCGTCCGGGCTTTCCAGCGCAAAGCGGGCCACTTGGGCGAGGCGTTTGGGGAATTGATCCCGCCGCTCCAAAATCCGATCGCGCAAACCCTCGAAACTTTCGGGTGCGCTGCTGCTGGTTGCATCGGCTGTCATGGCATGTCCTTCCCATTCGTGCGTGCGCCAATTTGACTTGACAGGTGTTTCATTCTTAGCATAAACAGAATAAATATTTCAAAATAAACCAGGACGATCCGATCATTCCGAAAATGGATCGCCAATCTCAGGAGGAAACGATGGTCTCTCTCACGCGTAAACTCGCCTATGGGATTTTTGCCGCCTCGGCGCTGCTGGGCGCTACGACCGCCCAGGCGGCGGGCGAGCGCTTCGTTCTCATCAGCCATGCGCCGGATTCCGATAGCTGGTGGAACACCATCAAAACGGCAATCAAGGAAGCCGGTCAGCACTTGTCCGTCACCGTCGAATATCGCAATCCGCCCACGGGTGATTTGGCCGATATGGCGCGGATTGTGGAGCAGGCGACAGCCTCCAATCCCAATGGCATTATCGTCACCATTGCGGATTTCGATGTGTTGCGCGGGCCGATTACGAATGCGGTAAAAAAGGGCATCCCTGTCGTTACCATTAATTCCGGCACGCAGGAACAGTCTGCCCGCCTGGGCGCGCTGATGCACGTGGGCCAGCCCGAATATGATGCGGGCTTCGGCGCGGGCAAGAAAGCGAAAGACGCTGGGGTGAAAAGCTTCCTCTGCGTCAATCACTACATCACCAACCCGGCCTCGGTGGAGCGCTGCAAGGGGTTTGCCGACGCTATCGGCACGCCGCTCGGCAATCAGATGATCGATTCGGGTATGGACCCGTCGGAAGTGGAAAATAAGGTTGCCGCCTATTTGAAGGCGAACCCCAGCACGGGCGGTATTCTGGCGCTCGGGCCGAATTCGGCGCATCCGACGATTCGCGCGTTGGAGAAGACGCAAGCGGCGGGTAAAATGTTCTTTGGCACTTTCGATCTGTCGCCGGAAATCGCTAAGGCGATTAAAAGCGGCACGATCAATTTCGCCATCGACCAGCAGCCCTATCTGCAAGGCTATTTGCCGGTGATGGCGTTGACCCTGAACGCGCGCTACGGCGTGTTCCCCGGCAATAATATTAACTCCGGCCCCGGCTTCGTGACTAAGGCGACCGTGGCGCAGGTGGAAAAACTGGCGGGCGAGTACCGCTAAGCGTAAGTCGCGTTCGCGCGCCCTGGCCCCCATGAGGAGAAAGCCCGTGGGGGCGTTTCAGGCGGTATAGGCTTTCTGGTGGTTCTCTTATCTCCCCGAAGCCTTGGGGCGCGGTTCATGCTGCGCCCCCTTTTTCCGCGAGGCCGGGGTGTTTGCTCCAAAGGAGTTTCCCGTGATGAGCGTTGGCGACGCGCCGAAAATGGTGCCCAACAGCCCGCACCCAATTCCCGCAACCCCGAAAGGTGACGAACGCGTGCGCCGCGTGGGCCGGGTGTCGCGCCTGCTAAACCGCCCGGAACTGGGGGCCGTGTCCGGGTTGGTGCTGGTTTTCGTCTTTTTCGCCTTTACGGCGGGCAGTTCGGGCATGTTTGCCGCCGATGGGGTGATGAACTGGCTCACGGTTTCGGCGCAGCTCGGCATTTTGGCCATCGGCGCGAGCCTGCTGATGATTGCGGGCGAATTCGATTTGTCCATCGGGTCGATGATCGGCTTTGCCGGCATGATGATCGCCATTCCTGCCAGCTTCTTCGGCGTGCCGATTTGGCTTTGCCTGATTTTTGCCTTTGCGGGGGCGTTGGCGGTTGGCTTCTTGAACGGCTTGATCGTGATTCGCACGGGTCTGCCGTCCTTCATCGTCTCGCTGGCCTTTCTGTTCATTCTGCGCGGGTTGACGCTAGCGCTCTCAATCTACTTCACCAACCGTACGATTGTCGGCGGGCTGCGCGAGAAGGCGGAGAGCGATTGGCTCGCCCCGCTGTTCGGCGGGCGCGTCGGCGGGGCCTTCTTTCGGCAGTTGGCCGAATGGAAGCTGATCGGCACTTATCCCGATGGCGCGCCGGTGGTGGCGGGGTTGCCGATGGTCGTCGTCTGGTGGCTCATTTTGGCCGTGCTTGGCGGCTGGGTGCTGACCCGCACCCGCGTCGGCAATTGGATTTTCGCCTCCGGCGGCGACGCGAATGCGGCGCGCAATGTCGGCGTGCCGGTGACGAAGGTAAAAATCGGCCTGTTTATGGCAACGGCGGTCTGCGCCACGATTTATGCCGCGTGTCAGGTGATGGAATTCGGCTCGGCGGCGGCAGATCGCGGCCTGCTGAAGGAGTTCGAGGCGATTATTGCGGCGGTGATCGGCGGTAGCCTTTTGACCGGCGGCTATGGTTCCGTCATCGGGGCCTGCTTCGGGGCGCTGATTTTCGGTGTGGTACAGCAGGGGATTTTCTTCGCCGGGTGGAACAGCGATTGGTTCCGGGTGTTCCTGGGCGTGATGCTGCTGATCGCGGTGGTCTTCAATAATTACATTCGCCGTAAAGTCACCGGGGAGCGCTAATCATGGCATCATCCACCCCGATTATCGAGGTTCGGGACCTCCATAAATATTTCGCCTCGGTGATTGCGCTTTCGGGCATTTCGATGGCCGTTCATCCGGGCGAAGTGCTTTGCCTGTTGGGCGACAATGGCGCGGGCAAATCGACGCTGATTAAAACCCTCTCAGGGGTACATAAACCCACGTCCGGGCAGTTTTTGGTCGAAGGCACGCCCGTTTTATTCGGCTCGCCGCGCGATGCGCTCGATGCCGGGATCGCCACGGTCTACCAAGATCTTGCGATGATTCCGCTCATGTCGATTACGCGGAATTTCTTCATGGGGCGCGAGCCGGTGAAAGGCTTCTGGCCGTTCAAGCAGATCGATTTCGCCACTGCCGACCGAGTGGCGCGCGACGAAATGCGGCGCATCGGCATTGATATTCGCGACCCGCAGCAGGCGGTGGGTACACTTTCGGGCGGCGAGCGCCAGTGCCTTGCCATTGCCCGCGCGGTCCATTTTGGCGCGAAAGTGTTGATTCTGGACGAGCCAACTTCGGCCTTAGGCGTCGCGCAAACCTCGATGGTGCTGAAATATATCCATCAGGTGCGGCAGAAGGGGCTTGGGGTGATTTTTATTACCCATAACGTCCGCCACGCCTATGCAGTGGGGGATCGGTTTACCGTGCTGAACCGGGGTAAGACGCTGGGCACTTACGCCAAATCCGAGATCGAAATCGATGCGCTGCAAAACCTAATGGCGGGCGGCAAAGAGCTGCAAGATCTGTCTGCCGAACTCGGGGGGACGGTCTGATGGGCGCCGAGATCGGCGTTGGGCTGATCGGCACGGGCTTTATGGGCAAGTGCCACGCGCTCGCCTATGGCTCGGTGAAAGCGGTGTTCGGGTCGGTGCCAACGCCGCGCCGCTTGAAACTCTGCGATGCCGACGCGGCCTTGGGGCGGCAACGGGCCGAGGAATATGGTTTCGCCGAAGCCGTGACCGACTGGCATACGATTATCGCCGATCCCGCCATTCAGCTTGTGTCGATCACCACGCCGAACGCCCTGCATCGGGAAATGGCCGAAGCGGCGCTGGCGGCGGGCAAGCATGTGTGGTGCGAAAAGCCGATGGGGCTCACGCTGGCCGACGCCGAAAGCATGGCTGCTGCCGCACGGGCCGCTGGGGTGCGCACCCAGCTTGGCTATAATTACCTGCGCAATCCCTTGATCGCCGAGGCGAAACGCCTCATCGAGAGCGGCGAAATTGGGCGGATCACGCATTTTCGCGGGGTCGTTGACGAAGATTATATGGCCGATGCCGAAATTCCCTGGTCCTGGCGCTGCCAATTGGCGGCAGCGGGGCTTGGGGCGCTCGGTGATATAATGGTTCATCTCGTTAGCCTCGCCCATGCGCTCGCGGGCAGGATTGAAAAGCTGACGGCCCAGATCGAGACCGTGCATAAGACCCGCCCTCTACCCGATCACCCCGGCGAGGTTGGTGCGGTGGAGAACGAGGATGCGGCGCAGGCGCTGGTGCGCTTCGCCTCCGGCGCGTCCGGCCTGCTCACCTGTAGCCGGGCAGCCTGGGGGCGCAAGAACCGGCTGGCGTTCGAAATTCACGGCACGCGCGGCACGCTCATTTTCGATCAAGAGCGGATGAACGAGCTTCAGCTTTTCACAGCAGCGGGGGAGCCCGCAACGCGGGGCTTTCGCACAATCCTGACCGCGCCCGCACACCCGCCCTATGGGCTGTTCTGCCCCGCGCCGGGGCACGGGCTGGGCTTCAATGATCTGAAAGTAATCGAACTTGCCGCGCTGCTGCGCACAATCAATGGGACGCCTGACCCGTTAGCGGTGGATTTCACGGCAGGGCTTGCGATTGAGCGGGTTATTCACGCTATGGTTAAGTCGGCCCGCTCGGAAGCCTGGGTCGCCGTTTAGGGAGACGTTAAGTGGTTCAAGAGATTTCGCATTGGATGAATGGCAAGCTTCAAGCCGGTACGAGTGGCCAGTTCGCGCCCGTGTTCAACCCGGCGACGGGTGAGCAGACCGGCAAGGTTGCGCTTGCCAGCGTCGCCGAAGTAGATGCCGCAGTTGCTATCGCCAAAGCCGCGTTTCCGGCATGGGGGGGATTGTCGCCCCTGCGCCGTGCGCGGGTGATGTTCAACTTCAAAGCCTTGCTGGAGCGTGATCGGGCGGAGCTTGCGGCAATCATTACTGCCGAACATGGTAAGGTTCTCTCGGACGCCGACGGCGAAGTGACGCGCGGGCTGGAAGTGGTGGAATTCGCCTGCGGCATTCCGCACTTGCTGAAGGGCGAATATACTGAACAGGTCGGCCCTGGAATCGATAGCTGGTCGAACCGGCAGGCGCTGGGTGTTGTCGCCGGGATCACGCCGTTCAATTTCCCCGTCATGGTGCCCTTGTGGATGGCCCCGGTCGCGCTGGCGACGGGCAATTGCTTTATTCTGAAACCGTCGGAAAAAGACCCGTCCGCCGCGCTGAAAATGGCGGCTTTGCTCACCGAAGCCGGGCTGCCCGATGGCGTGTTCCAAGTGGTGCAGGGCGGGCGCGAGTCGGTGGAACGGCTGCTGGTTCACCCGGATATTCAGGCGATCTCCTTCGTCGGCTCAACCCCGATTGCCGAAACCATTTACCGGGTCGGCTCGGCGCACGGTAAGCGCGTGCAAGCCCTGGGCGGCGCGAAGAACCACATGGTCGTGATGCCCGACGCCGATCTCGATCAAGCCGTCGATGCCCTGATGGGCGCGGCTTACGGGTCGGCCGGTGAACGCTGTATGGCGATTTCCGTGGCGGTTGCCGTTGGCGGCGTCGGCGATGCGCTGATGAAAAAGTTGGAGCCGCGCGTGCGGGCGCTCAAAGTCGGGCCGGGCACCGATCCCGCCGCCGAAATGGGGCCGCTCGTCACTGCCGATCATTTCGCCAAGGTGAAATCCTATATCGATTTGGGCGTGTCCGAAGGCGCAAAGCTCGTCGTCGATGGCCGGGGCCTCAAGCTGCAAGGCTATGAGGATGGGTTCTTCCTCGGCGGCAGCCTATTCGACAATGTGACGCCGGACATGCGGATTTATCGGGAAGAAATCTTCGGCCCGGTGCTCGCCGTCGTGCGCTCGGAGAGTTTCGGCGACGCGGTCGATCTCATCAACGCCCATGAGTTCGGCAATGGCACCGCCATTTTCACCCGCGACGGCGATGCGGCGCGCGAATTCGGCAACCGCATTCAAGTCGGCATGGTCGGGGTGAATGTGCCGATTCCGGTGCCGATGGCGTTCCACAGCTTCGGCGGCTGGAAGCGCTCGCTATTCGGCGATCATCACATGCATGGGCCGGAAGGCGTGCGCTTCTACACGCGCCTGAAAACCATTACGCAGCGCTGGCCGACCGGCATTCGGTCGGGCGCGCAGTTCACCATGCCAACGCTGGGGTAATCCCCCGCACGAGGCGCGCCCCTGCTGCGCTCGGGGTCAGCCCGGAAAGGAAATTCATGCGGCTGACAATTCGAGTAAGGCTGTTTCTAGCCCTCGCCGGTTTGGCGGGGGTGGCGGCGGGGGCCGGGCTCGTAGCGGTATGGAGCTACGGTCGGCTCGGGACCGCCTTTACGGAAATGCGCGAATCGGCGTTACCGATGGTCGCGGCGGCGGGTGATTTGAAGGTGGAAACCTTTGCAATTGTCGCCGCTGCCCCGGCCTTGGCGGCCTCGGCCAATCAGGCCGCTCTGGACGCGAATGTTCAGGCCATCAATCAGCATTTCGCAGACCTTGCGGGCCAAGCCGGGGCGCTAACGGCGCGGCTTAAGGCCCAAGATACGCTGACCCCGCTGGCCGAGGATTTGCACCATTGGGTGAAGGAAATCCAGCTTGGCCGGGAGACCTATCTTGCCGCCGACGCCGAACTGGCGCAGACCTTGGAGGCGATGACCACCCTCCAACGCGACCTGATGACCAAAGTTGCGCGCCTGAACGACCGGACCCGCGCCCAGATCATCGCGGCGCAAAAGGGCGAGGCGCTTAACAAAGGAGCGGAGGTTTTTACGCTCTTCGATGAAAGCGGCCAATATCTCAAGGACATGGGACAAGCGTTAGCCTTGGCGCGGCAAGCTTTACTCACGCAGTCCCCCGAGGAAATGGAACGGTTGACGCGGGCGGCGGCGGAGATTCTGCGCGGGATTGAGAAGAACCTCAATGCAGTGCTCGATGACAGCTCCCAAGGCGATTTATTTTCCCCCACCTCCCGCTTGATTAAACTCGCGCTGGCAGAGCCTGCGGGTTTTTTCGCCCGTGCAGAAAAACGCCTGAAATCGGGCCTTGTGATGGAAAAGCTGTTAGCGGATGTTCGGGGGCAGGCGATGCGCCTGTCGTCTGAAGTCGATGGCGTTATTCACTCGGCCCATATCGCTGCCCAAGCAGAGAGCGGTAAAACGCTCGCCTTGCTTGATGATGCGACGCAGCTCCAGATTGGGTTGATCCTGCTGGGGCTTGGCATTGCCGGGCTGGTCGCCTGGGGCATCGGCGATCGAATGATTGCGGGCCGCCTATCGCGCTTGGCCGAGGGTATGGAAGCCGTGCGGGCTGGAAATCTCGCCGTGACGGTTCCCGTGCGCGGGCGCGATGAAATTGGCGATATGGCGCGCGCGCTGGAGGTCTTCCGGCAAACGGCGGTCGCGGTGGAAGAGGCGCGCCATACAGCCGAAGCCGAGCGGCTTCAGGCGGCTTCAGCCCATCGGCAGGCGCTGCAAACTTTGGCGAACGGGTTCGAACAGAGTGTGGCGCAAATCGTCACCACGCTGCGCTCTGCCGCGACCGACATGCGCGGGGCTTCGGGCACGATGGCCGGGCTGGCCGATACCGCTGCGGCGCAAACAGCCGAGGTGGCGACGGCGGCAGCGCAAGCCATTGGCAATGTCGATTCCGTTGCCGCCGCAGCTGGGCAGCTCACGGTATCGATTGCCGAGATCACCCGGCAGGTTTCCTACGCCAGCGGCATTGCCGATAAGGCCGTGATCGAAACGCGGAAAACCGGCGCAACCATGCGGTCCCTCGCGTTGGCCGTGGATCGGATTGGCTCGGTCTCGCGGCTGATTGAAGGGGTAGCCGCGCAAACCAATCTGCTTGCGCTGAATGCGACTATCGAAGCCGCGCGGGCGGGCGACGCGGGGAAAGGTTTCGCGGTTGTGGCAGGGGAGGTCAAAACCTTGGCCGGGCAAACCGCAAAAGCGACCGACGAAATCGCCCAGCAAATTTACGCCATTACCGAAGGGGCGCGGGCGGCAATTGGCGCGATGGGCGAGATCGAAACGATCATCGGCGAGTTGAACGGGATCGCCACCGGCATTGCGGCGGCGGTGGAGGAGCAAGGAGCGGCGACCGGTGAGATCGCGCGCAGCGCCGATCAGGCTGCGCAAGGGACGCAAGCCGTCGCCCGAACGATCGAAAATGTGCGCGGTGCAACCCAGGCGACGGGGCAGGCCGCCCAGGATGTGCTTCAGTCCGTCGACCTTCTGGTAGTGGAGGCCGACGATCTAAACCGCGAAGTGGGCGGATTTCTAACAGCAATCCGGCGCGGTTAGGGGTTCCCGTCCGAGAGCTGACAGGCGGTGATGATGTGGTGGAAGCTTCGGGTCTGCCGGTTGGGATCTTTCGCTGCGTCATCGTAGCGGCGCAGGCGCAAGGCTTCTTCGGCGAAGGGAAGGTTGCGAAAGGCGGTGCATTCCTCCGGGCTCATCGGGCCGCCCTGCAGGGCAAGCGAGCGGATCGAATCATCCGAGAGTTGCGCCGCATAATAGGGCTCGGCCGCGCACAGGTAGCGCTTGGCGGCGACGTGCAGGCGCACAGGCTCGCTCACTTGCGCCGGGAAATGCTGGGCGAGCCAATCGGCCCCTAAATCCTCATGGCGATCATCTACCCCGGCGCGGGCCGGGTCTTCGCCCAACTCATGGACCATATGGCCGACATCGTGGAGCAAAGCCGCCAAGATCAGCGCCGGGCTTTCGCCCGCTTCCGCGGCCAGTTCCGCCGATTGCAGCGCGTGGGCGAGTTGGTGCACGTCGGTCAACCCATAGGGGCGTTTGGCGCGGCCTTCGTAAATATCGGCAAGCTGGGCAATCACGCTCATGGCAGAAGTCCTAAATGGCGGCTGAGGCAATCGTGGGCGAGGCCAAAAGCCGTGCTCGCCCCCGTGCCGCTGGTGACGCAGGTGATGGCGATGCGCGGGTCGGGCGTTTCGATGAAGGCATCTTGCGCGGCGCTGCCATAAACGCCAACCCAGCGTTCGACGACTTCGGACCGGCTGAGGTCGAGCGTGCGGCGGGCAAGATCAAGGATCTTCCGATCCACGCTTTCCGGCGCAAAATCATCCACGGTCGCGCCGTAATGGTGCGAATCGCCCACAACCAGCGAGCCGTCGGCACTTTGTACGACGATCAGATGAATCCCATCGGCCAGAATCTCCGGGGCTTCTTGCTGCAATTGTGCGGCTAGGGCGGGTTGCGACGGGCACACATCATAGCCCCGATAGCGCAGGAGCCCGAAATCACTCATCACGGCATGGGGCAGTCGCCAACCGGGATCGGAGAGGCGCAACATATGGAGCTTGCACTCCTGCGGCGTGTGGCGGGCGATCACGTCCGGAAACAATGTGCGGAAATCATGGCCGGGGCACACCGCAATCGCCTCCGCTTCGATCGGGCCGTGCGCGGTCTCAACCCGTCCCGGCGCAACCCCGGTGACGACGCGACCGCGTTTGAACACAACGCCCTGGGTTTCCTCCAGCCATGCCGCCAGCTTCGGAATAGCGGTACGGGATTCGACGCGCAACTCGTGCGGGGAGTGGAGGCCCCCGGTCAAACCGCTGTCATGGGCGAAGGGAAGGGTGGCGCGGACTTGATCGGGCTCCCACAGCGCACAATCCTCGCCCATCGGGTCGCGGGCGAACTCCTCGATGACCTGCCGGGCCAGAGGGGAATGGGCGAGCATCACAAGGCCCTGATGCAGGACGTCAATCTCGGCTTGGGGCGCGATTTTGGCCCAAATATCGCGGCTGAAACGCGCGCGGCGCCAGGTATCGCCCTGGCCCTGGCCGGTGACGGTAACGAAACCGAAGTTGCGCACCGAAGCGCCATTGGCGCGCAGATCGCGGTCGATTACGACCACCTTCAATCCAGCGCGGGCGGCGAGGGTCGCGTGGGCAAGGCCGACGACGCCGGCCCCGATAACGGCGAGATCATAAGTCATTTAAGGGAAATACCTTCCTGCCGAGCGGGTTCAGCGTTCGGTCCAGCGTTTGCGGCGGCGTTCGATCCAACCGACGAGGGTGAGTTGCACGAGTTTGGCGGTGGCACAGAGGGCAACGATGATCATTCCCATTGCGGCCGCCGAGGCGGTTGCGCCCGCTTCGTCCATATTGACGATGGCGATGGAAGCGGTTTTCGTCCCAGCGACATAGAGAAAGATGATCGCCGACAGGGTGGTCGCGGCATTGGTGAAGAAATAGATCCAGATGCCGAGCAACGTCGGCAGGCATAAGGGCACGGTAACACGGAAGAAGGTGCGCCACGCGGGGACCTTTAGCGACGCTCCTACGACATCGAATTCGCGGTCGATAGCGGTGAGCGCGGTTGTGGCGGTGACATAGGTGACGGGGACGAGGCGCATCACCGTATTGAGAATGAGAATGGCGAGCGTGCCGTAAAGAAGGTTTAGCGGGTTCCACGGCGCATTGAAGAAGAAGATATAGGCGAGGCCCATCACCAGCCCCGGCACCGAGAGCGGAATGAGCACCAGAATGCGCCCCAGGGTAACAAGCCGCGTGGCATCCTTCACCCGATCCAGCAGATAGGCCGTGATGAAGACCAAGGGCGTGCCGATGCAGGCGCTCCACACGCCGAGGCGAAGGGTGTTCCAAACGGCATTCCAACCCTGGGCATCGACCTCATTGAAATCATAATGGCGCAGGGTAAGGCTAAGATTATAGGGCCAATAGCTGACGAAGGAGGCCCAGGCGGCAATCCCCAGCACCAGCAGAATTGGGGCGGCGATCAGCAGCCCATAGCCGAGCGCGAACCCATCGCGGCGCGCCTCCGGCTGCGGCACCAGCGGCACGGCGCGGGCGGTCAGTTGCGCCTGTTGGCGGCGCTGAACGGCGCGATCGACGAGAAAGGCGGCGACGGCGGGCAGCAGCAGCACCAGACCGATTGTCGCCCCCATCGGGAAATTCTGTTGGCCCACGACCTGCTTATACACATCGGTCGCCAGCACGTTGAACTGCCCGCCGATGACCTTGGCGACGCCGAAATCGGTAATAACCTCGGTAAAGACGACGAAAATCGCCCCGATCAGCCCATAGCGCGCCCCCGGCAGGGTAATTGTCGTAAAGATGCGACGGGCGGGCGTCCCTAAGCTGGCGGCGGCCTCATACAGGCGGGCGTCGGCGGTGCTAAGGGCGGTCACGAGAATAATCAGCGCTTGCGGGAAAGCGAAGAAAACATGGGCCATGATAATGCCCCACGGTCCGTAAATATCGAACCCTTCAGGCAGAATCGGGCGCAAAAGTCCCTGATTGCCAAAAAGATAGATCAGGGCGATGGCAGGCAGCACGGACGGGGCGAGCAGCGGAATGGCGGCAATCGCATTGAACGCGCCGCGCCCCTTGGCGCAGGTGCGCGTTAGCATATAGGCATAACCGAAGGCCACGGGCACGGTAATGAGCACGACGATTCCGGCGGTCCAGATGCTGTTCCAGACCGATTGGGCAAGGCTTGGCGTTGCGAGAAACCGCAGCAGGTTTTCTGCCCCCACGAAGCGCCCGTCACGGGATTCGAGGGCCAGTTGGAACAGGCAGACCAGCGGCACGGCAATGCCGAGCACGAGCCCCGCGACAATCGCGGCAAGACCGGCGCGCAAGGCGAGGGCTTCCAGGCTCAGCGGTGCTCGGGCGCTTGGTTGGAGGGCCGTCATCGTCTCAGCCCGCCGGGAACAGGTACAGGGCGTCGGGCGGAACAATGACACTCAGGCCTGCGCCGGGGGTGAGGTTTCGGCCCTGCTGATAATGCTGGCCCACGTCCAGCCGCAACGGGATGTCGCGCGCGAGGCCGCAGTCGAGTTCCAACTGTAGGCTTGGGCCGTGAAAGGTCACGGTCGCAATCGTGCCGTCGATACGGTTGACGGGGCTCTCGTGGGTTTCGGCCAGATGAAGCGCCTCCGGGCGGATGCGGATTTCGACGGGGCCAGTAAGATCGCCCGTTTCGGTCGCAAAAACCTGGGTGCCGCAGCGAACCTGACCGGCGGTGAGAATCTCGCCCGGAACGGCGGTCATCACCCCGACGAAATCGGCGACGAATAGGCTGGCGGGGCGGGTGTAAATCGCCTGGGGGCTGCCGATTTGCTCAATGCGCCCGTCGCTCATCACCACGATCACGTCGGCCATCGTCAACGCTTCGTCCTGATCGTGTGTCACCATGATCGTGGTAATGCCGAGGCGGCGTTGCAGGTCGCGGATTTCGGCGCGCAGGCGTAAGCGCACGCGGGCATCAAGCGCCGACAGCGGCTCATCCAGCAGCAACAGGCCCGGCTCCACCGCCAGCGCGCGGGCGAGCGCGACGCGCTGTTGCTGCCCGCCCGAAAGCTGGCTGGGGAACTTTGCGCCCGATCCGGCGAGCCCCACGACCGTCAGAAGTTCGTCAACGATCCGCTGCCGTTCGGCCTTCGGCACGCGGCGGTTTACAAGGCCGTAGCCAACATTTTCGGCAACGCTAAGGTTGGGGAACAGCGCATAGGATTGAAAAACGATGCCAAAATCGCGTTGGCCCGGCGGCAGGTGCGAAATATCGCGCCCGGCTTGAAAAATCTGGCCCTCATCTTGTCGGTCGAGCCCGGCGATGGCGCGCAGCAGGGTCGATTTCCCGCAACCCGATGGCCCCAGGAAACAGACGAAGCTGGAGGGGGGAATATCGAGGTCGATACCGCGCAGGGCTTGGAATTTGCCAAACCATTTGTTCACGCCCCGCATCGATAAATAGGGCGGAACCGGGGGCAGGACGTCGGCGGCGGTCATGGGCAATGTCTCGTCGAGTAGGCGGGTCATGGCAACCTCCGCGGCGCGAAAGGGAAGGGGGCGGGGCGAGCCCCACCCCCCAACCGGCTTTAAGTCTTAAGTCTTAGTTCTTCGGGGCCGATTTGCCATCATAGCGGCGCGTCCATTCGGCGAGAACCTTATCGCGGTCGGCAGCCATTTTGCCGAAGTCCATTTTCAGCATTTTGGCTTCCGCATAGACCGGATAATTCTTCGGCGCGGCATTCACGTCCTTATGGCCGACCACGGCGTAGGATTTGCCGTAGAGTTCGTGGGCGGCTTTTGAAACCGTAAAGTCGATCAGCTTCTTGGCGGCTTCGGCATTCGGGCGGCCTTTGACGAGCGCGGTCGCTTCCATATCCCAGCTAATGCCATCGGTCGGCACGATCACGTCGAGCGGCGCGCCGTTGTTCTTTTCCTTCACCGCGCGCATATCGATTCCGACCGAGCCGGTACGCTCGCCCTTGGCCGATTGCACGTGCGGGGCCGAACCGGAGTGGGTGTAGACGCCCATGTTGTCGTGCAGCTTGTCCATATAGGCCCAGCCCTTTTCCTCGCCCATCGACTGGAGCCAGCCTGCGACCTGCAGATAGCCGGTGCCTGAGGAGGCGGGGTTCGGCATGACCAGCTTGCCCTTCAACTGCGGTTGCAGCAGATCGGCCCAGGTCTTAATCGGGGCCGCGCCGGTTTTGGCGAATTCGGGCTGATTGATCGAAACGAACGACAGGAAGGCGTCCATCCCGGTCCATTTCGGCGGATTGGCGCTATCGCGGAAGCTCGGCTTCAGATCGGCGAGGCCCTGGGGTGCATAGGCTTCCAGAATACCAGCCGAGTCGAACATCAGCACCGAGGAGAGCGCGACGCCCCAAATCACATCGGCCTGCGGATTGGCTTTTTCGGCCAAGACGCGCGCGGTGATGATGCCGGTCGAATCGCGCACCCAGGTGATTTCGATGCCTTTATTGGTCTCTTCGAAGGCCTTTTTAAACGGACCAAGCTGGTCATTCTCAAGGGCAGTGTAGACCGTGAGCTTGGTCTGCGCGAGGGCGGTACCCGAGAGCAGCAGGGCGGCGGTAAGCATCGTCCCAAGTTTCAGCGAAACAGGCATGATTTTATCCTTAAATCGGAGGGGTGTTGGGGCTGACGAAACGGGTTTAAGGAGTGGGCATATGCCCGGCGGCGATTTTGCCCCGGATGGTATCGAGCACCGGCAACAGATCCGTGACGGTATCGACGACAAAATGCGCCCCGGCCTCGAACAGCTTTTGGCTGGCGGCCTGGCGAAGCTCGACTTGGGCGGCGGGGGAGAGAGCGTTCCAGGCCGCGACGGTAAGGCCGACGGCATTGCCCGAAACCGCAACGCCCACAGTCCAAGAGCCCGCTGCCAGCCCTTCGGCGATACCGGGCTCGGTATCGTCCACCTTCACCACGCGGGTCGGATCGGCGAGGCCGAGGGTTTTAAAGCAATGGTGCATCATCATTGGGCCGGGGCGGCCTTCGGGCAGATCGTCGGCGCAAACGACGACTTCCGGTGCATAGCCTTGGGCCGCCGCGACGGGCAGCACCTGTTCGATGATCGCGCGGGTATAACCGGTGGTGGAGCCGATCTTGACCCCATCCGCCTTCAGCCGCGCGATGATCGGTAGCGCGCCCGGCACCAGATCGGCGAATTGCGCGGCAACGGCGACATTCATCGGGCCGAATTCGGCGTAGAGCCGGTCGATATCGGCCTCAGTCGATGCGATCCCGAAAGCACTCTGCCAAGCGGCGGCAATACGTGGTTGGGCCAGCATCGCGGCGATATGGGCGCGTTTCGGCAGCCCCATCGGCACGCGCGCTTCAGCGACCGAAACCTCCAGCCCATTGCGGCGGAAAAGTTCAACGAACACGCCCATCGGCGCGTGGGAGCCGAAATCGATCATCGTCCCCGCCCAATCGAAAATCACGGCTTCGATGCTGCTCATCTGCCTGTCCCGCCCTAACTGCTGGTGATGGGCCGCAGCATAGGCAGGTCATAAAATTCGGTCCAATCCATATATTCGTAATATATTATAGGTAATTCCTATGAATGATCGATGATGGGCATGGGGAGAAAATGTTGAATTATCACCAGATTCGGGCCTTTCACGCGGTGGCACGCGAAGGCAGCATGAGCCGGGCGGCGCGCACACTGGGCGTATCGCAGCCGACTTTATCGGAGCAGATCAAGGGGTTGGAGGCGCATTATCAAGTTCGCCTGTTCGCGCGGGAGGGGCGGGCGCTGGTGTTAACCAGCCTTGGGCACGAGCTTTACGGTCTCACGGTTCGCCTCGCCGATATGACGGATCAAATTCAAGCGCTCCTAGGGGAACGTTCCACGGTCGATCTTGGCGGGGCTTTGCAGGTGGTAGCCGATGGCCCGCTGCATGCGGCCTCCTTGTTGGCGCGCTTTCGCAAGCAGTATCCGCAGCCGCAAATCTCGCTCGCCGTGACCAATGCCCCCGCCGCCCTGAAGCAGATTACTGATGGTGTGGCCGATATCGGCATCGTCGCCGACCCGAAAGTGATCCCAGGCCTGCATTTCGTGCCAATTGGCGAAGATCCCTTGGTGGCGGTGATGGCGGTCGATCATCCGCTTGCCGCGCTGGACGTAGTTCCCATCGCCGCGCTGGCTAATACCACTCTGCTGCTGCGCGAACCGGGCTCGACCACGCGCGCCGTAACCCTGGGACTGCTGGACCGCCACCAGATCAGCCCGAGCGAGACCATCCAGGTGGCAACGCGAGAGGCGATCCGCGAGGCGGCGGCGCACGGTTTGGGCGTAAGCCTGATTTTCGATTCGGAGACGGGGGAGGATCGTCGCCTCGTCAAACGCGCGCTGGCAACGGTTGGCCCTGTCGCCGGGTGCACCGAATATGTCGTGTGCCAGGAAACCCGCCGCCGCAGGCCGATTCTGCGGGCTTTTCTGGAGTTAGCCGAAGCCTATGGTGCGGAGTGGCGACAGGGCAAAGCCCGCTAAGCCGGATCATCTTGGCCCGGATCATCCTGGACTGGGTAGATTTTCAGAAACGCCGCGACGGCTTTTTTAGTCATAGCGGTCAATTCCGCCTCGCTCATCGCGGGCATGACGCCCAAAAGCGCAAAGCGGACCGGACGGGAAAAGCTGAGATCGAAGAAGACCCGCGCGGCTTCCTGCGCATCGTCGAGGTCAATCAGCCCCTGTGCCTGCTTTCGCGCGAGGCAAACGCCGAGTTTTTCGACGCCATAGGCATAGCCCGTCTCATAGAAGGTTCGGCCAATACTGGGAAAACGCGGACTGATGCCCATAACGAGGCGGATTCGGGCGATGGATTCGGGCGTCAGCAGGGCTTTTAGCATCCGCACGCCCAAAGTTTCCAACATCTCCCGGATCGAGACATTCTCGTCCGTGATGGGCGTCATGCTTTCGGCTTGTTCGCGCTTATCCTGACGGATTAGCTCTTCGAACAGGGCTTCCTTACTAGGAAAATAGGCGTAAATCGTGCCTTTGGAGACCCCGGCGGCGCGGGTGATATCGTTCATACTCGCGCCGTCGAAGCCATTTTCGAGAAAAATCCGCCGTGCGCCATCCAAAATCTGGCGCTTCTTGGCCGTATCCGCGAGATCGGGGGCGGGGGCAAGCGGATCGGCGAAGGTCTCCGGCTGGGCGGTCATGGGGCCTCAAGGGTGGTTTCATCGGTAGCCCCTTGATTAACGGAGGAAAGGGGGATATGTCAATTGAACCGAACGGTTCGGTTTGATTAATTTGTGGAGGCGTGTGTGTCTCACCCCCAACCGACTGGCCCTGAAGCGTCCGAGAAACCTGCGCGTGGCTTTAAGCCGAAGAAGTTGATTTTGCCAGCGATTCTAATGGTGGGGCTGGCGACGGCGGGCTGGTACGGGCTCGATTGGTATCGGCACGGCCGTTTCATCATTTCGACCGACGACGCCTATGTGCGCGCCGATATGACGATTATGTCGGCCAAAGTGCCGGGCTATGTGCTGGAGGTGCCCGTCCGCGACAATGCCCTAGTGCACGCGGGCGATATTCTGGCGCGGCTCGACGATGGCGACTATCGCCTCGCCGTGGCGGCTGCCAAGGCGAAACTTTCGACCCATGAAGCCACCCTGGCGCGCATCGATGCGCAGATTGCTGCGCAGGAAGCCATTGTGCTGCAAACCCGCTCGCAAAAGCAGGTCAGCCGGGCCGACACGCAGCGCGCGGCGGCGGCCTTGCAGCGCGTCCAAGCGCTCGCCCGCGCCGATTTTGCCAGCCAAGCCGCTTATGAAACCGCTTTAGCCGACCGCGAACGCAATATCGCCCAAATCGATCAAGCCACGGCGGCGATTGTTGCGGCGGAAGCCCAGGTGACGGTTCTGAAAGCCCAACGCGCTGAAACGCTTCAAGGGCGGGGCGAGTTGGTCAATGCTCTGGAAAAGGCCGAGCGTGATTTGGGTTTCACGGTGATTCGCGCGCCGATTGACGGTGTGATTGGCAATCGCGCCGTGCAGGTTGGCCAGTATGTGCAAACGGGGGTGCGGCTGTTGGGGCTCGTCTCGTCGCGCACGCTGTACGTGGAAGCCAATCTGAAGGAAACCCAGCTTAACCGCATCTTCCTGGGGCAATCGGCGACGATTATCGTCGACGCGCAAAAAGATCATCCGTTGACGGGCATCGTTGAGAGCATTTCGCCAGCGTCCGGCGCGACCTTCTCGCTGTTACCGCCGGAAAATGCCACGGGGAATTTCACCAAGATCGTTCAGCGCGTGCCGGTGCGCATCGCGCTTGATCCGCAGGTGGTGGCCGAAGGCTGGTTAAGGCCGGGGCTTTCGGTGGAAGTTGACTTGACGGAAGAGCCGGGCAAGACCCCCGTGCGTCTGGGTGCCGTTGCAACCTTGCCCACGGCCTACGCGCCGCAACCCGTCGCCAAGCTTCCATAGGGTCGGCACCGGTGCGCCCCCCTTCAGTGGCAGTGATGCCCGGACAAGAGGTTACGCCGCGAAAAATCTTCGGTTTTTTTGCGATGGTCTTCGGCATGTTCATGGCGATTCTGGATATTCAGATCGTCTCAGCATCCCTGTCGGAAATCCAAGCGGGGCTATCGGCCTCGGCAGATGAAGTTCCCTGGGTGCAGACCTCCTACCTGATCGCCGAAGTCATCATGATTCCGCTGTCGGGCCTGCTGTCGCGGGCGTTTTCGACGCGGATCATTTTTACGCTGTCGGCGGTGGGTTTCACGCTGACGAGCATTATGTGCGCACAAGCCCAGACGATTGGCGAAATGATCGTGTGGCGCGCCCTGCAAGGGTTTGTTGGCGGGGCGATGATCCCAACCGTGTTCGCCACGGCGTTCACCGCTTTTCCGGCGTCGAAACGCGGCATTATCTCGCCGATTATCGGTATGGTGGCCACGCTGGCCCCGACGATTGGACCGACCGTGGGGGGGTATCTGACCGATCTGTTTTCCTGGCACTGGCTGTTTTTGGTGAATGTCATCCCCGGCTGCCTTGTCGCCCTATCGGTCTGGTTCCTAGTGGATTTCGACAAGCCCGACTGGAAGCTTCTGGATAATTTCGACTGGACCGGCTTGTTCTCGATGGCGATCTTCCTCGGCACGCTCGAATATGTTCTGGAGGAGGGCGCGTCGAAAGATTGGTTCAACAGCGAAGCCATTCTGTTAGCAACCGTTGTCAGCGGGTCTTCCGCGATTTTGTTCTTCTATAGGGCGCTAACCCTAAAGCAACCGATTGTCGATCTTTCGGCCTTTTCCGACCGTAATTTTTGGACCGGCTGCCTGTTTTCCTTCGTCATGGGGATTGGCCTCTATGGGCTCACCTACCTCTATCCCGTCTACCTCAGCCGGGTGCGGGGCTATTCGGCGCTGATGATCGGCGAGACGATGTTTTTGACCGGCATCGTCATGTTCCTCTCCGCACCGATTGTCGGGCGGCTCTCGATGCGGGTCGATCCACGCATTTTGATGGCCATCGGCTTCTTTGGGTTCGGGTTGGGTACGCTCGAAGCCTCGTCGATCACGAAAGATTGGACCTTCAACGAGTTGATTATTCCGCAGGTTTTGCGCGGCTTCTCGCTGATGATGTGCATGGTGCCGATCAATAATCTTTCGCTCGGAACACTGCCACCGATGCGCCTGAAGAATGCCTCCGGCCTATTCAATCTTACCCGCAATCTGGGCGGCGCGGTGGGGCTGGCCCTGATCAATACGATGATGAACAACCGCATGGATCTGCATTTGGCAAGGCTACGTGAGTCGATTGCCTGGGGCCATACCCGCGCTGAGGAAGTTCTGGTCGCCCTCGCCGGGCAGTTTCAGGCGCGCGGGTCCGACGCCGAGCTTGCGGCGGTGAAGCAAATGGCATCCATCGTGCGCCGGGAAGCCCTGGTTTTCGCCATGAGCGACGTGTTCACGGCGCTCACGCTGCTATTTTTTGCACTTCTGCTCCTAATCCCACTTACCCGACGCCCGAAGCCCGCACCGGCTGGTGCCGGCGGCGGCGGGCATTAAGCTAGTCCGACAAAAACCGGGCCCGCTGCTCCGCGACCGGTATCAGGCAGGTATCCTGCTGGCCGAACCAACGGTAGCGGTTGCGGGCGACGCGATCATAGGCCCAGTCGGTTAAGCCGCGCGGTAGGACCCTAAGAAGGCGTAGCCACCGCCACGGCGCGCGCAGGTACCTCGCTAGCCGAAACGCCGCTTCAGACCGGCCATAGGCCTTGTCGTTCTCAACGAATAGGAAGGTTTCCGGCATTGCCGACAGCCCCAAACTCGTCACAAGGCGCTGGCCGGTCGCCGACTGCACCGCGCAGAAACGAACCACCGGCGCGGCTTCCGTTCGCAAAACGAAGCGAACCGTGCGGCTGCACAGAACACAGTCCCCATCGAAGACAAAAAGTGGGGCGTCGGCCATGGGCTACGCTTGCGGCTCATCCGGCGCGGCGGGTTTCGGGTGCAGCATCGGCACGAGCGATTCGGCGATACCGGTGATCCCGGCGTTCGAGAGGCCCGCGTCTTTCATCACCGCGTCGATGATCGGCTTTGCCACCTGATATTGCAGGGCGGAGTTCATCACTTGCTCGGGGAAGGTTGCGCCGCCGCTGCCGGTGGCCCCGGTCGAGCCCGCCCCATCATTACCAAGACCCGTTACCTGCACGATGCGGATGGAGTCGATCTGCTCCATCGGCTTCACCGCTTTTTCCAGAATGGCAGGAAGCTGTTGCAGCAGCAGCGTGCGCACTTGCAGGTCGATTTGCGCGGCGGAAAGCGTATTGAGCGCCGCATTCAGCGCGCGGCGGCCTTCGGCTTCGGCCAGGGCCGCTTCCTGCTTGGCTTTGGCTTCAATCGTGATGGCGTCGGCGCGGTCCATCGCCGCCTCTTTTTCGGCAGAGGCGGAAACGCGCACGGAGATGGCGTTTTGCTCGGCGAGCTTTTCGGCTTCGATCAATTGGATCGATTTTTCACGCTCGGCGGCGGCGACTTGGCGGGCGGTGGTCACGGCTTCCTCGGCCTTGGCCGCTTCGGCGCGGGCAAGGTTGGCGGCGGCTTCGGCTTCGGACTGATCGCGCGACTTGTGTGAAATGGCGATTTGCGTGTTCTGCCGGGCGATTTCCACTTCCTTGCGCTGCTCGGCGGTCAGCACCTGGGTATTGCGTTCCACATCGATTTCTTGCGTGCGGATGGCAAGATTCTTATCGATCTCCGCCGCTTTGACTTGCCGTTCGGCGTCGATCCGCTTTTGGCTGATCTGCCGGTCGGCTTCGACCTTCACGCTTTCGGCTTCGAGACTGCGATTGGCCTGTTGGGTGGCAATCAGCGCCATTTGCTCGGCGCGCGCGGTTTCGATTTCGCGCTGCTGGCTGAGTTGGGCAAATTCTTGGTCTTTTTCGATGGCGAGTTTTTGGCGGTTGGCGTCCAGATTCTTGGCGCGCACCTGCATTTCCGTATCCTGCTCCACATCGTTGCGTTGCTTGCGCCGCGCTTCGGTCTGTTCGGTCAGGCGGGTCAGCCCTTCGGCGTCGAAGGCATTGTTGGGGTTGAAGAACTGCTTGTCGGTCTGATCCAAACTGGTGAGCGAGACCGATTCAAGCTCGAGCCCGTTCTTCTCCAAATCCTCGGCCACGGCATTTTGCACGGCTTGCACGAAATCGCGGCGCTTATCTTGCAGTTCCTGAATGGTCATCGTGGCGGCGGTGGCGCGCAGTGAGTCGACGAACTTATCTTCGACTAAGGTGCGCAATTCGTCGGGGCTCAGGGTCCGTGCGCCCAAGGTTTGGGCGGCGGTGCTCACCGCCTCTTCGGTCTGTTTCACGCGCACGAAAAAGCCGACGTTCACGTCAACGCGCATGCGGTCCTTGGTAATCAGGCTTTCGCGCTCGCGGCGATACACGTCGAGTTTCAGCGTATTCATATTAACGTGAATAAGCTCGTGGAAGACTGGCAGAATGATCGCCCCGCCGTCCATAATCACTTTCTGGCCGCCAAGGCCGGTTCGAACAAAGGACATTTGCTTCGTCGCCCGTCGATACAGCCGCGCCAGGATAAGCCCTATGCCGATCAACGCCACCAGCGGAATCAGCGCCATAACGGTCAGGTCCGAAAAAATAATCTTCTCAAGCACGAAGGGATCTCCAACGGGGCGGGTTAGGAATGGGTTGGCGGCAGAATGGGCTGGGCCTGCGGGTCGCGGATGCCCCGATAAAAGGCCCCTTGCTTGGCAACAATGATGATTGGCGTGCCGATGGCGAATTCGTCGCCATCGGTATCGGGTTCAACCATCAGATAATGCGCGCGGCCGTGGTGATCTTTGATGAGTGCCTGCGCCGCCAGACCATGCCGTGCGACCCCACCGGTGATAAGCCCGCCCCGACCAATGAAGCTGGCTTCACTCACTGCGCTGGTCTCGTCGTGCGGAACGAGACGCCCAAGCGCGGTTCCGAACCAGCGCACGCCGAGCAGCCCGAGCGGAAGGGCGATCAGGCTGGCGGTCCAGCCCGCGAGATAGCCGCCGGTCAAGCTTAGGCTGATCTGCTGCACGCCATAGCCGCCGAGGGAGAAACCGGTGAGCAGCAGGAGCAGCAGAATCAGAACCGGCACCCGCCCAACATGCAGCCACCCAAGCAGGCTATCGCCGATTTCATCGGGCAGCAGATTATCCAAGACTGCCGAAGGGTTGATGGCCACCATCAGGCCAATGGCCTCAATCAGGACCAGTGCAACCAATAAGAGCGCCGCAACTCCAAAGGGGGCCGTTGAGGCTGCGGTGAAAAAATCCATCGGTTCACCCCCAAGGCCAGTGCGGATTGCGTCCGCAGGATAGCGTATTTAAACGGCAAAGGCTGCTTGAAGTTGTGTCATACGCGGCAAAAGCTCATCGGGCACGCGGAACGTCGCGGGGTAGATCTAGGATGAAGGTTGCACCGAGCTTTGGGCTGGTTTCGGCCAAGGCGATTGTACCGCGATAGGCCCCGAGCGTTGCGCGAACGATGGCAAGCCCCATGCCGGTGCCGCCGTCAGCACGGCGGGTGGTAAAGAAGCTGTCGAAAATCTGCGGCTGAAAGCGCGGATCGATGCCCGATCCATCATCCGAAACCGAGAGATTAAGGCGGTTTTCGGTAGGTTGCGCGTTGACGTGTAGTCGCCGAGCGCCATTTTGGACGGCATTTTCAGCCAGATGGCCGAGGATGAGCTGGAGCGCATCGGGCGATAGGGCAATCGGGGTGGCAAGCGCGCCCTCCCCCTCGATGGTCAGGCCGGGTATCGCCCTGCGCAGATCGTCCAAAAGAGGGGATAGGGTGCAGGTATCGGCTTTCGGCAGGCTTTCAGCGCGGGCAAGGTCGCGCAAATCGTCCAACAGGCGGGTCAGCCGCCCGGTATCGGCGATGATATTGCTCAGAAACCGTCGCTGAATGGCCGACGCCATCGCGGGCTCGCCCGGCTCCAAAGCGTCGTGCAGCAGTTCGGCGGCCCCGTGAATGGCCGTCAGGGGGGATTTCAACTCGTGGGAGACATGGGCGGCAAAACTGCTGAGATAGGCGGACCGTGCGCTAAGCCGCGCCGCCATATCCTCAAAACTGCGAGAGAGCTCGGCCAGTTCGGCGGTGCCGTGATGAGGAAGCGGGGTGAGGCCGTGCGCCTCACCGCGCCCCAGCGCGTCAGCGCGGGCGATTAAATCCTGCACGGGGCGGGTGAGCGTGCGGTGAAAGACGAAGCCGATCAGGGCCGTCACGGGCAGGATCAGCGCCGCTAAGGCGGCAATTTCGGTCCAGGTTAATTCCACGGGTCGCCCGCGCAGCCCCCAGAGAATCGCAAGCCCACCGAGCGGCAGCGCCAGCACACTGGCAAGGGTGGCGGCGGTGATGATCCCAAGCCGGGGCCGCCATTTCTGCGGAATCTCCACTGGGCCGCCGCTCATAGGTCCACCCGACACGCACCGAGCCGAAAGCCGACGCCGTGGACGGTATCGATCACGCCGCCGCGCGGGAACTTTGCCCGGATATTGCGAATATGGCTGTCGATGGTGCGGTCAGACACGGTTAAAGCCTCGGGATAAGCCGCGTCCAAAATCTGCTGCCGGGTGAAGACTTGGGCGGGGCGGGCCGCGAGGAGGCGCAGAATGGCGAACTCCAGCCCGGTCAAACCAACTTCGACCTCCGCAAAAAAGGCGCGATGCGCGTCCGGCTCCAGGCGCAGGTCGCCGTGTGTCAGGGCCGGGGCGGTTTCGGGCGTGCTCCGCCCCCGTTTTAGGATCGCGGAAACCCGCGCAACCAACTCGCGTGGGCTGAAAGGCTTCGTCACATAATCATCGCCGCCGAGTTCGAACCCTAGAACCCGGTCGATCTCCTCATCGCGCGCCGAGAGAAACAGAATCGGGCAGTCCGACTGTTTGCGGATCGCGCGGCACACGTCGAGCCCATCCTGTCCCGGCAGGCCGATATCGAGAATGACCAGATCGGGCCGGTCACGGTAAAAGCGCGTTAAGGCTTCCGGCCCCGTGGCGGCGATGATCGGCGTATGCCCGGCTTTTTCGAGCGCGAAACAAATCACCTCCCGAATATGGGCCTCGTCATCGACCACCAGAATGCGATGCCCCATCGCGGGCGTTCCTCTTTTGCGCTAACGCTATTCTTGTAGCCAATGCCTGCCGCAGCCGCCACGTCCGAAAGCTCCAGCCGCGCCAGGATTGGGGGGGCTCGCCGAGCCGCCACGGAAGAAGCTTTTGCTTATCGACGAGGGCAACCCAAAGCGGGTGCCCCCAGGGCAGTTGCACTTGAGCGTCGATAATCGCTGGGAGCGCGCCCGGCCCAAGGCTCCAAAGGTAGCTTGTGTCGAAATTAGGCCCGGTGCCAGCGATTTCCTGGCAATGGCTCAGGTTATAGCGGGCAATCAGGGCATCGGCATCGACAAAGCAGGCGGCATAGAGCGTTAGCAGCAGGGCAGCGGTATTACTTCTAATCAGCCAGGCCATCGACGTGCCGCGCAGCAGCCAGACCAGAATGAGCGCGAAGCCAAGCCCGACGAGCCCCATCCACACCAGCGCCGCAAGGCGGAAATGGGTAAGCGCATAGGCCTCAATGTAAAGGTCGAGCCTTAGCAGCGCCGAGAGCACGAGAAACAGGCATTGCCCGGCCCAAAGCAGCAGAAGCGGGCGGAGGCGCGGCACCCGGTCCATCGGGCCACCGCGCCGGGCGGTGAGCAGACTGAACCCCGCCGCCAGCAGGCTCGCCAGCATCAGCGCGTAAGCCCCGCGATGGGCATAATCGGCATAGGTCATGCCCTCAGGCAGTCTCACGCCGCTCCAGAGATACAGAAGATCGCTAACGTTCTGCACGGCGAAGAGCAGGTTGAAGCCGATCAGCGCGCTCAGGCTGACGCGATCACTGAGTTGAAGCACGGTTGGAAGACGCATCGGTTGCCACAGTGCGGGCCGCGCGGGCGCTTGATGGCGGCGTAGCAGCGGCCAGACGAGCGTAAGAATTACCAGCCACCAAAGCTGCCGGAACGTGGGCACAAAACCGGTTTCGAAACTGGGAATAAGCCGGTCGAGCGCGGCCCCAATCAGCGGGTTCGCCCCTTTGAACAGCAGCAGAAACACAAGCCCAAGGCCCCCCGGCACGGCCCAGGCGAGCAGAAGGCGCATCACATTCCGGCGCGCCAGGCCATCGCGGAGACGATGCAGGGCGGCGAAGGTATCGTTCGTAAACAGAAATGGTCCGGCACCGGGCAAAACCAGCCGGACCAATATCCGTTTGACGCCCGGCCAAGCGTGCGGCGGTGCCAGCATTGCAGAAAAACAGGCGAACCCGATCCCCCCGAACAGGAGCCCCCAGAAATCGACCTCTTCGATCAAGGGAAGCAGAGCAAGTAGAAACCCGCAAAGGATTAGAGCCGCACGGCGGGAGAGCTCAATCGGTTTCTGAAAAGCGAGTTGCATAAGCCCGAGAGTGGCCAAGAAGAGCGGCAGCGAAAGCCCGATCACCTCCCGAAAAAACAGAAAATCGGCAAGGCTCGCGGCGCAGGCGGCTAAAAATAGGCGCAGGGCATAGTATTTGAGCGCCGCCGGGATCGGCGCGCGGGTTTGGCTTACGGCAAGCGGCATGGGCGCGGCTCCGAACGGGCAGGGGCGGGAAAGGCCAGAATTTGCGCGCTTTTCAGGTGCGCCTGTCGCGCGGGTGGCGGCACGAGCCACCAGCCATCGTCCAGCAGGCGTTTCGGGAACCAGAGGTGAATAAGAGTGCGGTTTGTTTTCATGCCCCCAGGGTGGGGGCTCCCTGCGCAGCCCTTATGCCGGGCGCGCGCAGGGTTTCAGGGTTTTTGTGCAGAAACTATGCAATCAGGCGGAAGCGATCCACATCGACCAGCCCGAAATCGGTGATTTTTAAATGGGGGATCACCGGCAGCGGCAGGAAGGCGAGTTGCAGGAAGGGTTCGTCCAGCGGGCAGCCCATCGCCTTGACGGCGGCCCGCAGGGTTTGCAACTGCGCATCCACCCCTTCGAAAGGCAGCAGGCTCATCAGCCCCGCGACGGGCAAGGGCAGATCGGCCAGAACAACCCCGTCTTTTACCGCCACGAAGCCGCCGCCGAGGGCGATCACCCGGTTCACCGCAGCGGCCATATCGGCCTCACTCGTGCCGACGACGCAAATATTATGGCTATCATGCCCAACCGAGGAGGCCAGCGCCCCGGCCTTGAAACCGAATCCCTGCACAAACCCCCGCCCGATATTGCGGTTCACCCCATGCCGGGCGAGCACGGCGATTTTCAGCACGTCGTGCTCTGGATCGGCCTTCAGCCCATCGGCCCCGAAGGTAAGCGTGGCCGTGCGGAACTCGGTGACGATTTTTCCCGGCAGAAGCCCAATCACCGGTTGCGTGGCGGCTACGGCGGGATGAGCGAAATGCGCGGTTGTGACGGGATCGAGTTTTACGGAGTTCAGCCCCACGATTTCCGGTAGGGGCCGGCCCTCGAAGCTCTCCGGGGTCACTAAGCGACCGGCTTGCACAACGCGGCTGACCGTGCAGCTTTCGTAATCATCGAGCAGCACGATATCCGCGCGCCAGCCGGGGGCGATCAACCCGCGATCCCGCAGGCCGAAGTGCTGGGCGCTGGACCAACTCGCCGCCCGATAGGCATCGGCAGGATCGGCTCCAAGCCCGATGGCGGTGCGGATCAAATGATCCATATGGCCTTCTTGGGCAATTTCCAGCGGGTTGCGGTCATCGGTGCAAAAGCCGCAGAAGGGGACGGAGCGGGCGTTCAGAATGGGGGTGAGCGCCGCCACATCGCGGCTAACCGACCCGTCGCGGATAAGCACCTGCATGCCCTTGCGCAGCTTTTCGCGGGCTTCGTCGGCGCTGGAGGTTTCGTGGCAGTTGCGAATTCCGGCAGAAAGATAGGCGTTGAGCTCTTTTCCGTGCACGAGCGGCGCGTGTCCGTCGATATGGGAGCCCGCGAAATCGGCAAGCTTTTCCAAAACCTCGCCGTCTTTGGCGAAGAGCCCCGGATAATTCATGAACTCCGCAAGGCCCAGGGTGCGCGGGTGGTTCTTATATTTACGTAAGACCGAGGCCCCGAGCGTCGCGCCGGAGGTCTCGAGCCCCGTCGCCGGAACGCAGGAAGAAAGCTGAACGCGCAAATCCATCACCAGCGCGTCGGACGCTTCGAGAAAATAGCGCAGGCCTACTTCGCCCAACACATTGCTGATTTCATGGGGGTCGCAAACGGCGGTGGTCGTGCCGCGCGGTAGCACGCAGCGGTCGAACTCGCCGGGCGTGACGAGCGAGGATTCGACGTGCACATGCGCGTCGATAAACCCCGGCACCGCCACCTGATCGGACCCGTCGATCTCGCGCGCGCCGGAATATTCGTCAAACGTCCCGACGATTTTATCACCGCAGATGGCGATATCGGAGCGGTGCAGCTCGCCCGAAACCACATCGAGCAGCCGGACGTTTTTAATCACCAGATCGGCTTTTTCCGTGCCCAGCGCCTGATCGATGCGGCGGGCGATGTCAGCTTTCGAAACGGTCATGGTCCTGGTCCTCCGTTTCGGGGAAACCCACGGCGGGGATGGGGGCGCCACCCGCAATTTGCAGCAGTTGCGCCGCCGTGGCGATAGCGATTTCGCGCGGGTCTTTGCCGCCGGTGCCGGGCAGGCCAATGGGGCAGACGAGGCGCGCGGCGGCGGCTTCAGCAAGCCCAATTGCCGCTAGCCTTTTCAAAAACCGCGCCTTTTTTGTGGCCGAGCCAATGAGGCCGACATAGGGCAAATCGGCCCGCATCAGGGCGGCGGCGGTAATATCCAGGTCAAGTGCGTGATCGTGGGTCATAACGAGCACGAAACAACCCGCAGGCAAGTTGGGAATGATCGCCGTTGCGCGCGGGGTGACGTGGACGGCCACCTGCGGCGGCAGGCTCTCGGGAAATTCATCCGGGCGCGCATCAATCCAATCGATCCGGTGGGGGAGCGGGCCGAGAACCTCGACCAGCGCCCGCGCTACATGCCCCGCGCCGAACAGCGCAAGCGTGAGTGCAGGCGGCAGAATCGGCTCGAAACTCACCGTCACGCTGCCTCCGCAACATTGCCCTAAGGTCGGCCCCAGCGGCCATTTGCGCGTGATTGGCCGGGACGCGCGTTTTAACAGCAGCTCTCGGCCTAGCGCAATCGCCTCGAACTCCAGCGCGCCGCCGCCGATGGTGCCGAGAACCTTGGCGGCACTCACCGCCATTTTGGTTCCAGCTTGGCGCGGGGTGGAGCCCTGGGCGTCGAGCAGGGTTATCAGCACGAAACCCGTGCCCGTGCGCTCCCAATCGGCCAGGGTGGCGAAAAACCCCCTCATGCCGCCCCGGAGACGGTCATGATCGCCGCCAGCAACCGTTCTGGCGTCGCGGGCGCGTTGAGCGGTACGGGGGCGGGCGTTGCGGCGGTTGCGGCAACGGCATCGCGCAGGGCGAAGAAGACGGCATTGGCGAGCATCAACGGCGGCTCGCCCACGGCTTTGGAGCGGTGGATCGTCTCTTCGCGGTTCGGCTCGTCCCACAGTTCAACCGTGAAAGCCTCCGGCACGTCGCTACAGGCCGGGATTTTGTAGGTGGAGGGGGCGTGGGTACGCAGGCGGCCCTGGGCGTCCCACACCAGTTCCTCCATCGTTAGCCAGCCCATGCCTTGAATGAAGCCGCCCTCGATCTGGCCCTTATCGAGCGCCGGGTTCAGCGACGCGCCGCAATCGTGCAGAATATCGGCCCGGACGAGACGGTTCTCCCCGGTGAGGCAATCGACTTCGACCTCTGCCAAAGCCGCGCCATAGGCGTAATAGAGGAACGGCCTACCGCTGAAAGTTTCGCGGTCGAAATGAATTTTCGGCGTGGCATAGAAGCCCGTGGACGACAGCGAAATACGCGCGAGATAGGCGGCGCGCACGAGATCGGCAAAGGGTATGCGGGTTTCCCCCGCCTGCACCTGTCCGCCGCTGAAGCGAACCTCATTTTCCGCAACGCCATATTTCTGCGCGGCGAACCCCGCCAGCCGGGCGCGGATTGTGAGGGCGGCGGCTTCGGCAGCCTTGCCGTTCATATCGGCCCCGGACGAGGCGGCGGTGGCGGAGGTATTCGGCACTTTGCCGGTGGTGGTCGCCGTCGCCAGAACTTTTTCTAACCCAATACCGAAACAATCCGCCACGACCTGCCGGATTTTCTGATAGAGTCCCTGGCCCATCTCGATCCCGCCGTGATTCACCTGCACCGACCCATCGGTATAGACGTGGATCAAAGCCCCGGCCTGATTGAGAAACGTCGTCGTGAAGGAAATCCCGAATTTCACCGGCGTCAGCGCCAGCCCGCGCTTCACGTAGCGGTTGCGGGCATTGAAGTCCGAAATCACTGCCCGCCGTGCGGCATAGGCGGCGCTCTCGGCCAGCCGGGCGATGAGGCGCGGGGCGATACCATCATCCACGGTTTGCCCGTAGGGGGCGATATCACGCCCCGGACCATAAAGGTTGATCCGCCGCACCTCCAGCGCGTCGCGGCCCAGCGTGCGGGCGATATCGTCCAGCACGGCTTCAATGGCTAGCATGCCTTGTGGGCCGCCGAAGCCGCGAAAGGCAGTATTGGAGACGGTGTGGGTCTTCAGTCGGTACGACTCGACCGCGACATGGGGCAGGTAATAGCAATTATCGATATGGAACATGGCGCGGTCGTTGATTGCGCCCGACAGGTCCGCCGAATAGCCGCAGCGTGAGGCAAGCTCAACCGTAAGCCCCTCGATCCGGCCCTCGGCGTCGAAGCCGACTTCGTAACGAACGCGGAAATCATGGCGCTTGCCGGTCATGACCATATCATCGTCGCGGTCGAGCCGGAGTTTGACGGGACGGCCCGTCTTCAGTGCAAAAATCGCCGCCAGCGCGGCAAACTGCGCCGCCTGGGTTTCCTTACCGCCGAAACCGCCGCCCAAGCGCCGCACTTCCACCGTCACCAGCGCATCGGGAATTCCGAGGGCGTGGGCGACGAGATGCTGCACTTCCGAAGGATGCTGGGTGGAGCAATAAACCTGCACCCCGCCTTCCTCGGTAGGGATGGCGAGGGAGATTTGCCCTTCCAGGTAAAAATGATCCTGCCCACCCATGTCGAGCGTGCCCGCAAGCCGATGGGCCGCCCCGGCAATCGCCGCGGTGGCATCGCCGCGCGCCATTCGTTCCGGTTTCAGAATAAAGCTTTGGGCGGCCATTGCGTCATCGATGGTGAGGAGTGCCGGGAGTGGCTCGACCTCGGTCACGTTCAGCCGCGCGGCCCTTCGGGCGGCAAGTAAACTGTCGGCGGCAACGGCAAAGAGGGCTTGGCCGTGGAACTCGATCAGGCTTTCCACCAGGATCGGATCGTCCTTCAACACCGGCCCAACGTTATTTTCGCCAGGAATATCCGCCGCGCTCAGAACGGCGACGACGCCGGGACAAGCGCGGACGTTATTTAGGTCGAGCGCCGTCAAGCGCCCATGCGCGTGGCGGCTGAGGCCGACCGCTGCGTGCAGCAGCCCCGCTGGCTCGGGCAGATCATCAATATAGGGCGCGGTGCCGCGCACATGGCGGCGCGCGGCATCATGGGGCTGGGTGGTGCCGACGGTTGGGGTAGGGGGAAGGGCTCCATCCTTCATTCGGCGGCCTCCTGAGCCAGCGCGCCCGTTTCGCGCAGATAAAAGCGCAACAGCAGGTTCCGGGCCACGGTAAGCCGGTAATTTGCCGAGGCGCGCATATCGCTGAGCGGGCTGAAATCTTCCGCGAGCGCCGCCATCGCGTCCCGAATCACCGTCTCATTGAAGGGTTTCCCGCGCAACGCCGCCTCCGCCGCCCGCGCCCGCGCCGGAATGCCCGCCATGCCGCCGAAGCCAAGCCGGGCGGCGCGGATGATCCCCTCCTCAAGCTCCAGCCGATAGGCTCCACACACGGCGGAAATATCCTGATCGATGCGTTTAGAAATCTTATCGGTTCCGTATTGAGAGGCAGTGTCTAATCTTGATACCGAAATCGAAACGATAAATTCACCCGGTTGCCGCGCGGTTTTGCGGTAGTCGAGAAAATAGTCCTCGAGCGGCAAGACCCGTTCGGTCTTGCCCTTGCGTAAGGTGAGAGTTGCGCCGAGAGCGATCAGCGCGGGCATCGAATCGCCAATTGGCGAGCCATTACCGATATTGCCACCGAGGGTGCCGCTATTGCGAATTTGCGTGGAGCCGATGCGCTTGAACAGCCGCTCTAAGTCCGGGTGGATTGCCGCCAGATGCGGGAGGGCGTCGGTAAAACTCACCCCCGCGCCGAAGGTGATCGTATCGGCCTTGGCCTGAATTGCCTTTAGGGCCGCGACCGCGCCAACCGAAATCAGATGCGGCATCTGCCGGTGTTGCTTCGTTACCCACAGGCCGATATCGGTCGCGCCCGCCAAAAGCTCGGCCTGCGGGAAGCTTTCGACCAGATCGGCCAAATCATCCAAAGTAACGGGCGCATCGAACCTTTGGCCGGTTTCGGTGGTGATCGAGAGCGACTCGCGGCGCTGGATTTGCGTCAGCAGGGCTACCGGCGGCTCGGTGGCGGGGCGGGGCAGGGTGAACATGCTTTCCGCCGCCGCGATGATGGGCTTATAGCCCGTGCAGCGGCAGAGGTTCCCGGCGAGCGCGGTATTGATCTCGTCGCGTGCCGGGGCCGTATCGCGCGTCTGGTAGAGCGTATAGAGGCTCATGACAAAGCCGGGGGTGCAGAAACCGCATTGGCTGGCGTGTTCCGTCACCATCGCCTGCTGAACCGGGTGCAGCTCGGCGTCCGAGGGTGCCAGATCTTCGACCGTCACCACCTGCTTACCGTCCAGCATCGGCAGAAACTGAATGCAGGCGTTCACGGCTTGATACTGCACCGTGTCACCCGAAAGCGTACCGATGGCGACCGTACAGGCCCCGCAGTCCCCCTCTGCGCAGCCTTCCTTCGTGCCGGGGCGGCGGGCACTGCTGCGCAGCCAATCGAGCAGCGTGACGGTTGGGTCGGTGACGACAACCTCGTGAACCTGTCCACCCATGAGGAAGCGAATTGGCGTTTGCATCGTGCCTCGGCGCTAGAATCTAACCCTAGTGTTCTGCTGATTTGACCTTTTGGTCAACCACCGCCGTGCAATCCCCCATCGGTGCCGCGCGTCGCCCAATGGGCGAGCCGCCGTTCCATCAGGGCCGCGACGGCGTACATGATGATCCCCAGTACCGCAATCACCACTAGCCCGGCGAACAGCAGCGGCGTGCGGAAGGAGGAGGAGGCGACCAGCATCAAGTGCCCAATCCCCTCGTTCGACGCCACGGTTTCGGAAATAACCGAGCCGACGAAGGCCAGGGAAATTGCAACCTTTAACGAAGCGAAGAAATAGGGCAGCGCGCGCGGCAGCCCAACTTTCCACAGAATATCGCGCTTGCGCGCGCCGAGCGAGCGCAGCACGTCCTGCAATTCCGGCTCCAGTGTCGCAATCCCAGCGGCAACATTCACGGCAATCGGGAAGAAGGAGATGAGGAAGGCCGTGATGATGGCCGGAACCGTGCCGATGCCAAACCACATTACCAGAATCGGCACCAAGGCCACTTTCGGAATAGCGTTGAAGCCGATCAGCAGCGGGCCGAGCGCGCGATACAGCAGCGGGGCGGCCCCGATGGCAACGCCCAGAGCGAGCCCGAAGACGATGGCCAAACCGAAACCGATCAGGGTCGTGAACAGTGTCTGCCCGGCATTCAACCAAATCGCCTCGCGGTATTGAATGAGGGCTTTCAGGGTGGCGGTCGGCGTCGCCAAAATGCTTTCCGGCACTTGGAAGACGAGGCAGATAAGCTCCCACAGGACAACCAACCCGATGGCCGAAAGCCAAGGCAGGGACGCGCGGAAGAGTTTGCGTTGCCGGGCGGTCATGCGGCCCCCAGCGATAAGGGGACCTGCCGGGCGACATCGATTTTTGCCCGCACATCATGCAGCAAGGCGTTGAAATCGGGGGCAAAGCGCAGATCGAGCGCCCGGGGGCGCGGGAAATTAACCGCGCAGGCGGCGGAAATTGTGCCGGGGCGTTGGGAAATCACGATGATTCGGTCGGCCAGCATCGCCGCCTCCTGCAAATCATGGGTCACAAGCAGGGTGGTGAACTTCCGCTCCAGCCATAGGGCTTGCAGGGCCTCCCACAGTTCTTCGCGGGTAAAGGTATCGAGCGCGCCGAAAGGCTCATCGAGCATCAAAAGGTCGGGCTCGTGAATCAGGGCCCGGCATAAAGAGACGCGCTGCTGCATACCGCCGGAAAGCTGCCAGGGGTAATGATCCTCAAAGCCGGTAAGGCCGACTTTCGCCAAAAGCTGGCGGGCTTTGTTCTCATAGTTGCGGCGATCCGCGCGAAAATTCCGCCGGTGTGGCTCCACCACTTCCAGCGGCAGCAGAACATTTTCCAAAGCGGTGCGCCAGGGCAGCAGGGTAGGGTTCTGAAACGCCATGCCGACGATTTTCAGCGGCCCCGTTACCTTTTGCCCCGCCACCGTCACCGACCCGGCGGACGGCGGCCGCAGGCCGGAAATTAGCTTCAGCAGGGTCGATTTCCCGCAGCCGGAGGGGCCAACCACGGCCAGAAACTCCCCCCGGTGCAGCGTGAGATCGATGCCTTGGAGGGCGAGCGTGCCGCCCTCCTCGCCATAGGTCAGGCTTGCGCCGTCGATGCGGATAAAACCCTCGCTCATAGCTTCCGATCAGCCGCAGGCGGCAGGAAAGAGGAATCGAATACTTGTTCCGGCGCGGGAACGGTTTTCAGCCCTGCCGAAAGGGCCACTTGATCGATGGACCGCTTTAACCGCGCCATATCGACGCCGCCAATACCGTCGCGCTTGACGTTGGGGGTGACGATATTGGTGCTAATGGCGAGTTCCAGCCGCTCCATTTCCAGCGCTTCTTCGATCAGCGGGTCTTTCTTCTTGGTCGCGGCGATCCCGGCTTTCGGATCGGCGATCATGTCTTTCAGGCCTTTGATGGTGGCTCTAATGAAGCCTTTCACCGCCTCCGGCTTTTCCGCGATGATCTTCGGCGAGGCAATCAGGCCGTTGCCGTAGAAATCCATCCCAAAGTCCGAATAGCGCATCGCGACGATATCTTCGCCCTTCACGCCCTTGGCTTTTAGGTCGAGGAAGGAGGAGAAATAATGCCCGGAGATAAAATCCACCTCTTTGCGCACCAGCATGGCTTCGCGTAACGACGGGTCCATATTCTTGCGCGGCACGGCGGTAGGATCGATACCGACCTTCTGGGCGAAAGCGGGGAACAGTTTATAGGAGGCGTCGAAAACCGGCGCACCCAGGGTTTTGCCGACCAAATCGGCGGGTTTGGTGATGCCGCTGCTCTTGAGCGCATACACGCCGAAGGGCGGGAAGTCGTAGACCATCATCACCGCTTTAATCGCCTTATCGGCATTGGCGGCATTATATTCGATGAGGGCGTTCACATCGGCAAAGCCCAACTCGTAGGCGCTGGAGGCGACGCGGTTGACCGCCCCCGCCGAGCCCTGGCCCGAGTCGATCGTCACATCCAGCCCTTCGGCCTTGTAATAGCCCTTATCGAGCGCGATCAGGAAAAAGCTGGTCGGGCCTTGGAACTTCCAATCCAGCGTTACCTTCACGGCGGTCTGCGCGAAAGCCGGGGCCGACAGGGCCGAGCCCATCAACACCGCAAGCGACAGAAATTTTACAAACCCGCGCCGTCCCTTGACCTGTGCCATGTTTTTTTCTCCTGCTCGTCCAATGCCCATCGGGCTTCTAGGCTTCTATGGCAAAACCCGTTCCAGCCCGCCGACCGGCGCGATTCTGCGCATTTTGGCGGCAGAGACCCCCGCGTCGCGCTATTTTCTGACCAATTGGTCAAAGTTTAGGCAGAGTGCGTGGCGATCCAATGGCGAGCGATGTCGACACGCCGCGTGACCCACACGCCGGTATGGCGGCTGATGTGATCGAGAAAGCGGCGCAGGCCGATCACCCGCCCGGGACGGCCAATAAGGCGGCAGTGCAGCCCGACTGACATCATCTTCGGCGCGGTATCGCCCTCGGCATAGAGCGCGTCGAAGGTATCGCGCAGATAGGCGAAAAACTGGTCGCCGGTATGGAAGCCTTGCGCGGTGGCAAAGCGCATATCGTTGGCATCCAGTGTATAGGGAATGATGAGCTGATTATTGCCGTGGCTCTTGTCCCAATAGGGCAGATCGTCGGCGTAACTGTCGGAATTATACAGAAAACCGCCTTCCTCGGCCACGAGCCGCCAGGTGTTCGGGCTACAGCGGCCCAAGTACCAGCCAAGCGGGCGGCTGCCGGTCAGGCGCTTGATGGCCTCAATCGAGCGGATCATATCCGCTTTCTCCACCTCAGCCGGGATGTTCTGATAGTCGATCCAGCGGTAGCCGTGGCTGGCGACTTCATGGCCCAGGTCGACGAAGGCTTCCGCTAGATGCGGGTAGCGCTCCAGGGCCATGCCAACCGCGTAAACGGTGAGCGGCATATCGAATTCCTGGAACAGCCGTAGCAGCCGCCAGACCCCGGCGCGGCTACCGTATTCGTAAATGCTTTCCATATTCATATGCCGCGCGCCAACAATCGGCTGCGCGCCGATGATTTCGGACAGAAACGCTTCCGAGGCCGCATCGCCGTGAAGAACACAGTTTTCGCCGCCCTCTTCGTAGTTCAGCACGAAGCTGACCGCGATCTTGGCCCCATTCGGCCATTGGGCCTGCGGCGGGTTTGCGCCGTAGCCGATCATCTCGCGGGGGTAGGGAAGGCTCGAAAAACTCATGGCGCTATTCCTGCATGGTTTGCACTGCTGAGGCTGGGAAAGCGTGACGCAATTGTCGCGCCGTCTTTTCCGTGTCAGCCTAGTGATGATGTCGAAACGGTATCGAGTGAGACGGACGGATGACAAGAGCGGTGCTGGCGGAGCATGTGAGCGAAGCGCGGCTATGGTCGCGCCTCAGCGATCTTGCCGCGATTGGCGCGACGCTAAAAGGCGGGGTTTGTCGGTTGGCGCTCACGCCGGAGGATGGCGCGGCGCGGGTGACGCTGGCCGAATGGGCCAAAGCGCGCGGCTTTAGCGTGTCCGAAGATGCCATCGGCAATCTCTATGTCCGGCGGGAGGGCACCGATCCCAGCCTTGCGCCGGTGATGACCGGCTCGCATCTCGACACGCAACCGACGGGCGGGCGCTTCGATGGCGTCTATGGCGTGCTCGCCGGGTTCGAAGTGTTGGAAGCTTTGGACGATGCCGGGGTGCAAACCCGCCGCGCCGTGGAAGTCGTTGGCTGGATGAACGAGGAAGGGGCGCGGTTTCAGCCGGGCTGTATGGGCTCGGGCGTGTTCGCGGGCGCGATGCCGCTCGCCGATATGCTGGCCGTCGCCGACAAGAAGGGCGCGACCGTGGGCGAGGCGATTGCCGCCCTCCCGAAGATCGGCCCCACGCGGGATTTCGGCTTTCCCGTTCACGCCTATGTGGAAGCCCATATCGAACAAGGTCCGCGCCTGGAGGCGGCGGGCGATACCATTGGCATTGTGACCGGCATTCAAGGCGCGCGCTGGTTCGCGGTTGAGATAACGGGCAGCGAGGCCCATGCGGGCACAACCCCGCGCGCCCAACGGAAAGACGCGCTGATGGCGGCGCTGGACGGCATTCAGGCCTTACGGGCGCTCATGTCCGACCCGGACGATCAGGTTCGCTTTACTGTGGGGCGGATGGAAGTTTCGCCCGGCTCGCCGAATACGGTGCCGGGCAAGGTTTTCTACACGATCGATTTTCGCCACCCGGACGCCGCGACCGTGCGGCGTTTGGGCGATTTGGTCGCGCCGACTTTGGAAGAGATGGCGGGGCCCTGTGCGATTAGCGTGCGCGAAACCTTCACCGGGCCGCCGGTCGCTTTCGATCCGTTAGTCGTCGATCAGGTTGCTGCCGCCACCAAAGCGCTAGGATATTCGCATCACGCCCTTCCCTCCGGCGCGAATCACGATGCCAAATTCATGGCGCGGCGCTGCCCCACGGGGATGATCTTCATTCCCTGCCTCGGCGGCGTCAGCCACAATGAGGCCGAATCGGCCACCCCGGAAGACTGTGTTGCGGGGGCACGCGTTCTTGCTGAAACTCTACTTGCCTTGGCTCAATCGTAAAACCGAACGAGAAAAAAATGACCTTCAATCCCGCCGCCGTCCGCCCCGAGCTTGTGTCGATCCTGACCGATCTGATTGCGCGCCCCAGCCCGTTTCCCTCGGGCGATTGCCGGGCGATCAATGCTTACACCGCCGAGCGGCTGACGCGCGCGGGCTACAAGGTCGAGGTTCTGGCCCGGTCGCCGGAGACCGACGCGCAGGGCTATACGAATGTCGTCGCCAAGTTGGGGTCGGGCGAGCCGCGCCTCGTGTTCAATGCCCATTCCGATACGGTTTCGGTTGGCGAACGGGCGATGTGGCAGACGGACCCCTTCACCGCCGTCGAGATAGACGGGCTGATCTACGGCCTCGGCGCGGGCAACGGTAAGGGCAATATGGCCGTGCAGATCTGGCTAGCCGAGGAAATCGCCCGGCGCGGCGGGCCGACGACAGGCGAGGTTTGCTTCAGTTTCGTGTCGGACGAGGAGAACCTGGGGCCGGACGGTATGTTCTACTTGCGCGAAATCGGTGCCGTGAAGCCGCAGGTGCTGGTGTTGGGCGCGCAGACCGAAAATCAGCTTATTACCGCCGAGCGCGGCGTAATGTGGGTGCGGATCGAAACCACCGGAACGGCGGCGCACGCGGGCAATCCGGCGGCGGGCGATAATGCTATTCTGCGCATGCTGCGCGTGCTCAGCCAACTAGACGCAGGGCTGAGCCCCCGTTTGGCGGCGCGCCGGGATGGGGCGATGCAATCGACCAATAATATCGGCATGATCCGGGGCGGGCATAACACGAATGTCGTGCCCAATTTCTGCTGGGTCGAACTCGACCGCCGCGTGTTGCCGACCGAAAAAGTGCCTGAGGCGTTCGCCGAAATGAAAGCCATCGTTGAGGCTATCGATGAGCCCACAGGCACCGTGAGCATTGAGCTTTTGCGCGGTACCAACGGTTTCCGCGCGCCCGAAGGCGGGCAGGGCGTGAGCGCCTTCCAAAAGGCGATCCAGCAGGTTACGGGGGCCGAGGCGCGTTTCCTCAACGCAACCGGCGTGTCGGACGGGCGCTATTTTGCCGATGACGGCATCGAAATCATCAACTTCGGCCCCGGTGCAGGGGCGCAGGGCCATGCGGCGAACGAAAGCGTTCCCATCGACCAAATGGTGACGGCGGCGCAAATCCAGCTAGCCATGGTTCAAGATTTGCTTGGCGTGAAGTAACCAGAAATCGAGATTGTTAAGGGGCCGTCGCCCCTTAACGGGGGGCAGGGGCACAGCCCCTGCTAGAGCGGAGCGAGGCATGGCGTTAGAAGCGTATTTGCTCGATTGGGCACAAATGTTGGTGCGCTGGTTGCATCTGATTACGGGCATCGCCTGGATCGGCTCGTCCTTCTATTTCGTCTGGCTCGATAATCATTTGGAAGTGCCGCCGAAAGACCCGAACCCGCGCGTTTATGGGGAAATCTGGTCGGTGCATGGCGGGGGCTTTTACCATAACCGCAAGTTCATGACTGGGCCGGGGTGGATTCCCGAAAAACTCCATTGGTTCAAATATGAGGCCTATTTCACCTGGATGAGCGGTATGGGCCTGCTCGCCTTGCTCTATTGGGCAGGGGCCTCGACGTTTATGGTCGATCCCGCCGTCATGCCGCTGGAGCCTTGGCAGGCGGTGGCGATTGGCGCGGGGGCTTTGTTGGGCGGCTGGTTGATTTATGAGGGGCTCTGCCGCACGGAGTTGGTGAAATCCGGGATGGATTTTGCCGTTATCGGCTTGGCGTTGCTCGGGCTGATCGCTTTTGGATTAAGTCAGCTCCTGGGTGGGCGCGCGGCCTTTATCCATATTGGTGCGATGATCGGCACCTGTATGGTTGGGAATGTCTTTTTCGTGATTATCCCCGGCCAAAAGAAAATGGTCGCGGCGATTGCGCAAGGGCAAGAGCCTGACCCAATCTATGGGCTGCGCGGCAAGCAGCGCTCGGTTCACAATAATTACCTCACCCTACCCGTGCTCTTCATCATGATCAGCAACCACTACCCGATGACCTATTCGGGCGCGTGGAATTGGGCCGTGCTGATGGTGATTACCTTTGCCGGGATGCTCATTCGGCATTTCTTCAATCTGAAGCACAAGGGCATCATCAAGCCGTGGCTGCCCTTGACCGGCGCGGCCCTGCTGGCCGGGGTTGCGCTGTTTCTCTACCCACGTCCGCAGGCCCCCAAAGGCCCGGCCATTGTGATCGCACCGGAAAATGTCACCTTTGCCAATGTGCAAGAGGTCATCAACAACCGCTGCGTTTCCTGCCATGCCGCCACCCCCTCGCGCGGGAATTTTGTTACGGCCCCGGCGGGGATCAAGCTGGAAGATCCGGCCGATATTAAACGCTGGGCCGGGCGAATTCACGAGCAGGCGGTTATTCGCCGCTCGATGCCCCAGGGCAATGTAACGGCGATCACCGAGGAGGAACGGGCGCTGTTGGGGGCCTGGTATCTCGCCGGGGCACCGGGCAAATAGGGGCTAGAGAAACGGTCGCCCGGCGATGGCTTGAAGAAGGGTGGCGACCGTGAGGAGCGTGCCGAGCGCCGCCCCGCCGAAAAGCCAAGCGCGCCCTTGCGGGATGTTGAGCCGCCACAGGAGCAAGGCCAGTATCGGCAGCGCTTGCATCATATGCAGGCCAAAAAAATGGGCGACGCGCAAATCGCCGCCGTCGCGCGCCCAGCCGACAATCGGCAGGCCCCCGGCATCGCTCGCCATCCCGCCGATCCAATGGCCGGGCTGGCCGCCCATCCAAATGCCGGTGATCCCGCCGAGGATGCCGCCGAGCAAAAGCCCGAGTCCCGCTCCGGTGGCCAGGACTGCCGGCCCCGCTGGGCGGCGCAGGATCAGCGCGCCGATCCACGCCGTCGTCGCCACCAGAATGACCGCGCCAATCCCCATCAGCGAATAGAGCGCCGCCGTAACGGGCGTTGCGAGATTATAGTGCGACCCCCGCGCTTGGGCCGCCTGATAGGTAATGTAAATCACCTCGAACAGGGAGGTTCCAATCATCGCCATCGCCAGCCAGAAAACCAACCGACCGAAGCGTTTGTCTTCCTGAAGAAACTCCAGAAGAAGCGCGGTGGAGAGTAGGTGAACCGCAAGCGATGCCTGAAACTTCATCGGCTTGATCCAAACGGAAATCCCGTTGAACTGCCGAGCGTCGAGCAAATAGGCGAGGCCAGTCGGGATCAGGCTCAACGCCATCAGAACCCCAATAGCGGCGAGCCAGCGATTGCCCCGGTAGAGGGAAGACAGGATCATCATACCGGTCGGTCCTTAAAAGCGGGCTGAAGGGCCGTGCGCAGCATGATCCACAGCAGCAATCCCGCCGGGCCGAACAGAAAGGCCAGCGGCAGAAAGGGGATCAAGGCCCAACGGGGAAGATGGCGCGTTTCGGCATCGCGGGCGATCCAGGTGCCGATAAAAAGATCATAGGCCAGATAATGAACCCAGCCCGCGAGCAGCAACCAGTCGGACTGAAACAGTTTGCCGACATCGGCGAGGCTGTTGAAGCCGCCCTCCGCCCCCCACCAATGGATGGCGATAATAGCCGTATAAAGGGTGGAGAGAATCAGCGGAATGATTAGGCCGGGAACCCAGTCGCGCAGCGTGCGCCACCGGAAAGCGATGGCTAGGGCCAAAATCACCCATCCCGACAGGGCGAGCGTGCTGGCCGTGCCGAAAAGCGCGGCGGCGGTAATAGGGGGGGCGGGCATGTTGCCTCCGGAGAATATCTTGTCGATGACAAGATTGAGGATAGTGCCAAACTTGTCAACGACAAGATGGTGCGCTAAACAAAAGCCATGATTTTGAAACCCCCGCGCTACCATCACGGCGATTTACGCGGCGCGCTCATTGCCGCCGGGCGCGCGATTTTGGAAGAAGCGGGGGTGCAGGCCCTTTCGCTACGGGAGGCGGCGCGCCGGGCCAATGTATCGCACGCGGCCCCGCGCCATCATTTTCCCAGCGTTAGGCACTTCCTCAGTGATTGCGCCGCCGATGGGTTCGACGAGTTCACCGAAGCCCTGGACGCCGCCGCCGCAACCGAGACGGTTCCGAGCGAGGCCGTGGTTGCTATGGCCGCTGCCTATGTGCAGTTCGCCGCCGACCATCGGGCGATGTTTCTGTTGATGTTCGACTGCGATAGTCTTGAAGAGGACACGCCCGCGCTTGCGGCGTCAGGCTCCCGCGCCCATGCCGCGCTCGTGACCGCCGTAAGGGCGATCGATCCGGCGCTTGCGGGTGACGACCTTGATTACCGAGTGGCAAGCGTTTGGTCGCTCGTCCATGGCTTTGCGCATCTAATGCTAAAGGGAAAACGCCACCAGCACCCCGGCGGGGCCGCGACCGCGAAGAGGATGGCGATGCGGGCGATGCGGGACTATCTGCGGGGGGCGCGGGCGGGTGAGGGGTAGAGGCTTAGCCCGGTAAACGCTCGAAGGGATCGACGACGGCGATGCCCAACGGCTCGAAGTGCCGAAGATTGCGGGTCAGGAGGGTCAGGCGGTGATGCTGGGCCGTCGCCGCAATCACGATGTCGGCGAAACCGGGGGCTTGGCCCTGTGATCGAGCATGATCTGTGAGCAGCCCGGCAACCCACGCGACAGGAAAATCGACAGGCAAAATGCGCCCGCTATAGAAGTGCAACAGGGTTTCAAGCCAATCGCTCAGCGCCCCGGCGCGCGTGATACGACCGGTCCGGCGGAGTTTTGCGATACCGCTTTCTATCTCTGCGACGGTGACGACGGAGAGAAACAGCCGGTCTGCACGGGCTTCTAGCCAGAGTCCGAGGGCGGATGACGGCTGAGACGGAGACGTGGTCGAGATTACATTTGTATCGATTAGATACAATGATGAGTTTTTTTCAGAAGTACGGATATTGAGCGGATCAACATTCATATTCGACAACCCCGCTTCAGATCAACTGTTACGGCGGTTGTCCTATTCGGGCCGCTGAAATTTCTGATATCAGGTTCGTTTCCAATATGCAAGCGACCAATAGATTTTAAAGCTCAATATCGCGTAGCGGTGTAACGTCACGCTCCGGCAAATCCCCCGGCTCCAGTGGTGCGCTCAACAACAACCGCGCAAACGAGGGAATCTGACTGAGGCGCTGCCATTCTTCGAAGCCGATCACAACGGCTTCCGGTTTGCCGTGCCGGGTGATAACGGAGGGTTCGCCCCGAACGGCATTATCCACGACGGCAGAAAGACTGGCCTTGGCGTCGCGTAATTGAATTTCCCGCATTTTCCGTCCCCCGCTGCTAACGCTGGTGACTACTGTAGTCCTTGACACAGGAAGACGCTAGGCACCTCAACTCCCCCGGTAGGTACTAAACCCGAAGGGCGATACCAGCAGCGGGACGTGATAATGCCCTGTCGCCTCGGCAATCCCGAAGCGGATCGGCACCACATCCAGAAATTTCAGCTCCGGCAGCGTAAGGCCAAGGGCGTCGAAATAAGCGCCGATATGAAAGCGCAGTTCGAAAACGCCGGTTGGGATCGTGTCGCCCGCCAAGAGCGGTGCATCGGTGCGACCATCGCTATTGGTAACGGTTTCGAGCAGTTTCGCGCCGCTGGCATCGAGGAGTTCGATCCGCACCCCCGCCGCCGGTTTGCCGAGGGTTGTGTCGAGAATATGGGTGGAAAGCCGGGCCATTAGTCCCCCAGAAGGTTGGTGAGGCGCAGGCGCGCGATCGTGGCGACTTCGGCGAGGGCCGTTGTAAATTCCGCCTCCCGGCTATTCGTAATCCGGCGTCCGAAAGCCGCAAGAATGCTGGCTTTGGTATTCTCCCGCACGGCGATGATGAAGGGAAAGCCGAATTTTTCCGTATAGGCGATGTTGAAGGCGGTGAAGCGCCGGAACTCCTCCTCGCTCAGCCGATCGAGCCCCGCGCTGGCCTGTTCGGCCGTTGAGGCATCGGTCAGCGCCCCGGCGCGGGCGAGTTTTCCGGCAAGATCGGGGTGGGCGCGTAAGAGGGCGAGCTTTTGCGCGTCCTCCGCCGCCGTCACCGCCGCCACCATTGCCGCGTGCAGCGCGTCCAGGCTGGCGAAGGGCCGAAGCGGGGCGACCGCTTCGGCTACCCACGGCGAATGTTCAAAAATCCCGCCGAGCGCTGCTATGAAGCGGTCGGCGGGGGCGGTGTTGAGATCGGTAAGCGCAGTCATCTATCCAGCTTGCGGAAAGTGCTGGAAAATCTCAAGCGGCGTCCCAGTCGAACGGCGCGACACTGTTGCGCTTGCCAATAAGAAAGGCGTCGGCGACCAGATGCAGCGGGCTGCCGTCCACCTCCGAGCGCTTCTCATCCAGCAGGGTTTTGAAGCGCGCGTAGATGTCCGGATATTCGGTATCGCTTTCATCGATGACCAATTGGCCGCCAAGCCACAGTTTCGTACCGCCGTGGGTGAGGGTAAGGGCAAGGCCGCTTTCGGTGACGATATCGATGTTCCAGGTTTGCTCCCCGCGTTGCATCCAATCAACCTCGACCGTGGCGTCCACCTTCGGCGACCGGGCATCGGCAAGCGATAGCCGCGCGGCAATCGGGGTGTGGCGGTTCGCCGGAAAATCGAGATCGGCGGCGGCGACCGTCAGCCGGTCCGGGAAGATTTCTGTGAGAATCGAAAAAGCGTTGATCGTCGGGTCAAACACGCCGAAGCCGCCGGGGTGCCACACCCATTCCTGCCCAGGATGCCACCGGTTCACGTCTTCCTTCCATGTCACGGTCAGCCGCGCTAAGGTTTCCGTCGCCAGCAGTTCCTTGGCCTTGGCGACGCCGCGATTGAAGCGCGAATGCCAGGTGGCGAACAGCACGCGGCCCGCAGCCTCTGCCGCCGGGGCGAGGGTTAGGGCTTCGCTCACTGAAGGCGTCGGCGGCTTTTCCATCAGCACATGTTTTCCAGCGGCAAGCGCCCGCCGCACTAAATCGGCCCGCCCTTGTGGCGGCGTGCAGAGCACGAGGGCGTCAAACGCCGGCCCGTCGCGTAAAAGCGCTTCTAAATCCCTGAACTGCGGCAACCCTTGGTAGGAAACCGGCGCACGGCTGGCGAGCGCCACGAGGTCGAACGCTGGGTTCGCGGCAATCGCTGGGAAATGCTGGGCCTTGGCGATGACGCCGACGCCCATTAAGGCTAAGCGGTAGGCGGCCATAGTGTCATCCTCTGTTGGCAGGGGCGCTGCCCCTGCATCCCCGCTTAAGGGGCGACTGCCCCTTAATAATCCGAGAATTCTTTGCGGAGAAACCGGATAAATCAGCGCAATTCATTCGGTCGTAAAATGGGATTACTAAGGGGCAAGCCCCTTGGTTGGGGAGTCCCCGCGCGTTTGACGCGCAAAGCGCATCGGGGGCAAAGCCCTGACAACACTGCTCCCTAATGCGAATCGCGCCCGATCCCCGATCCCCGGCAGCCGCGCAGGAAGTCGAAATCGACGCCTTCATCGGCTTGGGTGACGTGCTCGACATAGAGTTGCGCGTAGCCGCCCTGGGGTTTCGGCACCGGGGAGACCCAGGCGGCTTTGCGGGCGGCGAGCTCGGCGTCGCTCACGTCGAGATGCAGGCGGCGGCCTGGCACGTCGAGTTCGATTATGTCGCCGTTCTGCACCAGGGCGAGCGGGCCACCGTCGGCGGCTTCCGGGGCGACGTGGAGCACGACGGTGCCGTAGGCGGTGCCGGACATACGCGCGTCCGAAATCCGCACCATGTCGGTAACGCCGGTTTTCAGCACTTTTGCGGGCAGGCCCATATTGCCGACCTCGGCCATACCGGGATAGCCCTTCGGCCCGCAGTATTTCAGCACCATGACGCAAGAGGCATCGATATCGAGCGCGGGATCGTTCACGCGGGCGTGATAATCCTCAATGCTCTCGAACACCACGGCGCGGCCACGATGCTTCAGCAGATGCGGCGAGGCGGCGGAGGGTTTCAGCACCGCGCCCTTGGGGGCCAGATTGCCATTCAGCACGGCGATCCCGCCCGAGGCGGTGAGTGCTTTTTCTTTGGGGAGAATCACGTTCGGATTATGGTTCGGCGCGTCCTTCACCGTGTCCCACAGACCAACGCCGGAGACGGTTAGCGCGTCGCGGTGCAGAAGATCCATTTCGCCAACGGCGCGGATCACGGCGGGCAGACCGCCCGCGTCGTAAAACTCCTCCATCAGATATTCGCCCGAGGGCTGAAGATTGAGGATGGTTGGCACATTGCGCCCGAATTGGTCCCAATCCTCCAGCGTCAGCGGCACGCCGATGCGCCCCGCCAGCGCCAGCAGATGCAGCACGGCGTTGGTTGAGCCGCCAATTGCGCCATTGACGCGAATGGCATTCTCGAAAGCTTCGCGCGTCAGCACGTCCGACGGCTTCAGATCGTCCTTCACCATATCGACGATGCGCCGCCCGGAAAGCTGTGCCAGCACCCGCCGCCGCGCATCGACCGCCGGAATGGCGGCATTGCCGGGCAGCGTCATGCCCAGGGCTTCCGCCATCGATGCCATAGTGGAGGCGGTGCCCATGGTCATACAACTGCCTGCCGACCGGGCCATGCCTTGCTCGGCATCCATGAAATCCTCCAGCGTCATTTCGCCGGATTTCACCATTTCCGAGAATTTCCACACGGCGGTGCCGGAGCCGACGTTCTGGCCGCGCCATTTACCGTTCAGCATCGGCCCGCCCGAAACGACGATGGTGGGAATATCGACACTGGCCGCGCCCATCATCAGCGACGGGGTGGTTTTATCGCAGCCGACCAGCAGCACGACGCCATCAATGGGGTTATTGCGGATCGCCTCTTCGGCATCCATCGCGGCGAGGTTGCGGAACATCATTGCGGTGGGGCGCAGCGTGCTCTCGCCGCAGGAGAAGACGGGAAATTCCACCGGAAACCCGCCCGCCTCATAAACGCCGCGCTTCACCCGCTCGGCAATATCGCGCAAATGCGCGTTGCAGGGCGTGAGTTCGGACCAGGTGTTGCAGATGCCGATGATCGGGCGACCGTCGAAGGTGTCGGCCGGAAGCCCCTGATTCTTCATCCAGGAACGGTGCATAATCGCATTTTTGCCGGTGCCGCCGAACCATTCCTGGCTGCGCAGGGACCGGGGCCAAGGGGCTTTGGTGAAGCTCATGATCCGGGTTCCTTAAAGGGCTTTGACGGCGGGGGTGTTGGACGGCATCACGGCGAGCGGGTTGCGAAGGGGCAGGCCGAACTCCGGCACCGAAATTTCGAACACATCGCCTACTTGCGGCGTAATGCCATCGGCAAAGGAGAGGGTGGCCGTGCCGAACAAATGCACATGCACATCGCCCGGCTGGCGGAACAGCGCGTATTTGAAGTGGTGATGCTCCAGATTGGCGATGGTGTGGGACATATTTTCTTCGCCCGATAGGAACGGCTTTTCCCAAAGCACTGCGCCGTCGCGCAGAATCCGCGAGGTGCCCCGACAATCTTTCGGCAACTCACCAATCAAGAGTTCCGGGCCGATGGCGGCGGGGCGAAGTTTCGAATGAGCCAGATAAAGGTAATTCTGCCGCTCGGTCACATGGTCCGAGAACTCATTGCCCAAGGCAAAGCCGAGGCGAAACGGCGTGCCATCTTCCCCGATCAGATAGACGCCCGCGATTTCCGGCTCTTCGCCGCCATCCAGCGCGAAATCGGGTGAGGGCAGGGGCGCGCCAGGGGCGATCAGCGCCGATCCGGTCCCCTTATAGAACCATTCCGGCTGCACGCCGGTTTGCCCGGGGGCGGGCCTGCCGCCCTCAAGGCCCATTTTGAACATCTTCATCGAGTCCGTCAGGACTTCCTCATCCCCCAGCTTCTTATGCATCGCATCGCGCGCGGCAGCCGAGCCAAGATGGGTTAAGCCGGTGCCGGTGATGTGCAGATGTCCCGTATCGCTATGATCGATGGGGGAGAGCAGCGTGACGGTGCTCAAATCCACACTATCGCCCAAGCCTTGGGCAGCGACTTGCGCCTCAAGCCCCCGTCCGGCGGCAATGGCGAGCGCGGCGAGGTCATAGATCCGGTTAACGCCCTTGACGATCCGCGCGTCAGTGCCGGGGGTGCGCGCTGCAACCTTGCGGTCGCCGGCAGGGGTCAGGATTTGGGAGAGCAGCATGACAGTCTTTCCTTATCATCAGGCAAGCCGCACCCATTCCCCCGCACAGCGGCGGAGGCGGGGAGACGGGTTTGGACGGGCTTTAAGCTTTGTTCTTGTTGTAAACGTCGATGTAAACCGCGAGCGCTAGAACGAGACCTTTAATGATCTGCTGGTAATCGATGCCAATCCCCAAGATCGACATGCCGTTATTCATCACGCCCATAATGAACGCGCCGATAACGGCCCCGATCACCTTACCAACCCCGCCCGAGGCCGAGGCCCCGCCGATAAAGCAGGCGGCGATCACATCGAGCTCGAACGATAGGCCCGCTTTTGGGGTTGCGGTATTGAGGCGGGCGGCAAAGATCAATCCCGCGAGCGCGGCCAGCACGCCCATATTAACGAAGGTCAGGAACACGAGGCGATCGGTTTTGATCCCCGAGAGTTTCGCGGCCTTCTCGTTGCCGCCGAGGGCATAAATGCGCCGCCCAATGACCGTGCGGCTGGTGACGAACTCATAAGCCATAATCAGCGCGAACATGACGATCAGCACATTCGGCAGGCCTTTATAGGAGGCCATCAGATAGCTGAAGTAACTGAGCGCGCCCATCAGCAGCAGCGCTTTCGCCCAGAACAGCCCCGTGGGCTCTTGGCCCAGCGACAAATGCTGTACGGCTTGGCGCTTGCGGCTGTCGCGGTAGAGAATCAGCAGGGCGACGCCGATGCCGATGATCAGCGAGGTGATCTTGAGCCCCGGCCCCTCGAAAATTTCGGGTATAAAGCCTGAGCTGAGGCGCTGGAACGGTACGGGGAACGGGCCGATGGATTGGCCCTGCAGCAGCGCGAGCGTGAGCCCGCGAAACACCATCATCCCCGCCAGCGTGACGATGAAGGAGGGGATTTTGAGTTTTGCCACCCAATAGCCCTGAAACGCGCCGATCAAGCCGCCGACAATCAGGCATACCAAGATTGCGGGCAGAAAATGCATTTCATACTGCACCATCAGCACGGCAGCGAGCGCCCCGATGAAGCCGACGATGGACCCCACCGACAGATCGATATGCCCTGCGACGATGATCAATAGCATCCCCAGCGCCATAATCACGATGTAGCTGTTCTGAAGGATAAGATTGGTCACGTTCAGCGGCTGGAGCAGCGTTCCGTCCGTGGTGAACTGGAAGAAGGCCATAATGATGACCAGCGACAGCAACAGGCCATAGTCGCGCAGATTGCGCTTAATATAGGTCTGCGTGCTCGTATCTTTTAGTGCGATGGTCATGTCTAGACCTCCCCATTCCGCATAATCGCGCGCATGATTTTTTCTTGCGTCGCTTCGGCCGCCGGAAATTCTCCAACGAACCGCCCTTCATTCATGACATAGATCCGGTCGCAAATGCCTAAGAGTTCCGGCATTTCCGACGAAATCACGATCACGCCTCGACCTTCGTCGGCCAATTGATTGATGATCGTGTAGATCTCATACTTTGCTCCGACATCGACCCCGCGCGTCGGCTCATCCAGAATCAGCACGTGCGGGTCGGCAAATAGCCATTTGCTGAGCACGACCTTCTGCTGATTGCCGCCCGACAAGTTGAGCGTTTGTTGGAACACGTCCGAACAGCGGATGGACAAGCGCCGCCGGTATTCCTCGGAAACTTCTGCCTCGCGGCCCTCGTCGATCACCAAATGCTTGGAGACATTGGGTAGGTTCGCCAGGGTTACGTTTTTAGTGATCGGCTCGCTTAACACCAATCCCAGGTGCTTGCGGTCCTCGGTGACATAAGCGATGCCCTGGTCGATGGCCTTTTCGATGGTTGAAACGTCGATGCTTTTGCCGAACAGCTTGGCGTCGCCACTGATTTTTGTGCCGTATGAGCGACCGAACAGGCTCATGGCGAGTTCCGTGCGCCCGGCCCCCATGAGGCCCGCGATCCCTAGCACTTCGCCACGCTTTAAATGCAGGTTGACGCCCTTAATCATTTCGCGGTCGGTATGGATCGGGTGATGGGCGCGCCAGTCGCGCAACTCAAAAATCACCTCGCCGATCTTAGGCTCGCGCTTCGGGTAACGGTCGGCCATTTCGCGGCCCACCATGCCCTTGATGATGCGGTCTTCGCTCACGGGCTCGCCGCCGAAATCGAGGGTTTCGACCGTGTAGCCATCGCGCAGAATGGTAATACGGTCGGCGACCTTGGCGATTTCGTTGAGCTTGTGGGAAATCAGAATCGAGGCAATGCCCTGGTGCTTAAACTCGCTCAGCAGCGCCAGCAGGTTTTCGCTGTCGCTTTCATTGAGGCTGGCCGTCGGCTCGTCCAGAATCAGGAGCTTCACTTTTTTGGAAAGTGCCTTGGCGATTTCGACTAGTTGCTGTTTGCCGACCCCCAAATGGGTAATTAGCGTATCGGGTGATTCCTTCAGCCCAACCTTATCCAGCAATTCCTGCGTGCGCGTATGGGCGAGCGTCCAATCGATTACGCCCCAGCGCCCGGTTTCATTGCCTAAAAAGATATTTTCGGCGATCGAGAGGAGCGGCACCAAGGCCAGTTCCTGATGAATAATAATAATGCCGCGTTCTTCGCTATCGGCAATGCCATCGAATTTTTGCGCGCTACCTTCGTAAAGAATATCGCCTTCAAAGCTTCCGTGCGGATAAACCCCGCTTAAAACCTTCATCAACGTCGATTTTCCGGCCCCATTTTCGCCGCAAATCGCGTGAATTTCCCCTGGTTGAACGGACAAGGTCACGTTCTTCAAGGCCTTAACGCCGGGGAAGCTTTTGCTGATCCCCCGCATTTCCAGCAATGCGCTCATCCCCAAACCCTCAAGTCAACCGGCCCCCTCGTGAGGAGAGGGCCGGAGGCTTAGCAAACTATTGAATTTGTTCTTTTTTGTAGTAACCGCTGCCGATCAGAACGGCTTCCCAATTGCTGCTATCGACCGAAACCGGCTTCAGCAGGTAGGAGGGGACGACCTTCACGCCATTGTTGTACGTGGTCGTATCGTTGATTTCCGGCTTGCCGCCCGACAGCATCGCATCGACCATGCCGACGGTGACTTTGGCGAGTTCGCGCGTGTCCTTGAACACGGTCGAGGTTTGCTCGCCCTTCAGGATCGACTTCATCGATGGGATTTCAGCATCCTGCCCGGTCACGACCGGCATTTTCTGTTCCTTGGAGCCATAACCGACGCCCTTCAGCGACGAAATGATACCAATCGACAGGCCATCGTAGGGCGACAACACAGCATCGACGCGCTTTTGCCCATAGAAGGCGCTCAGCAGATTGTCCATGCGGGATTGGGCGACGGCACCGTCCCAACGTAAGGTTGCGACCTTATCCATGCCGGTTTGCTTGCTTTGCACGACCAGCTTGCCGCTGTCGATGTACGGCTGCAGCACCGACATAGCGCCATTGTAGAAGAAGAAGGCATTGTTATCGTCAGCCGAACCGCCGAAAAGTTCGATATTGAAGGGGCCTTTGCCGTCCTTCAGACCCAGCGACTTTTCGATGTAGCTGGCTTGCAGCACGCCGACTTGGAAATTATCAAACGTCGCATAGTAATCGACATTGGCCGAACCGCGAATCAGGCGGTCATAGGCAATGACTTTAATTCCGCTATCGGCGGCTTGCTTCAGCGCGCCGGTCAGGGTCGTGCCGTCAATGGCGGCGATGACCAGAACCTTCACCTTCTTGGTAATCATATTCTCAATCTGCGCGAGCTGATTGGGAATATCATCTTCTGCATACTGAAGATCGGTTTTGTAACCGCGCTCCTGGAAGGTTTTCACCATGCTGGCGCCGTCCGAAATCCAGCGCGCCGAGGATTTGGTCGGCATCGAGATGCCGATCAGGCCCTTATCTTGGGCACTTGCCGAGGCCGCAAAGGCCATCACGCCGACCGCGACTGCGGCGACTAGGTTCTTGAACCCTAACATCGTTTCTCTCCCTAACATATTGATTAATCGAGTTTTTATTTGAGAACTAAAACTCGAATGACACTCGGATCGCACCTCCGGCAGTCACCCCGCTGCCAGTCGATGCCGGGGTTTTGGTCTATTCTTGGGGGCCGCCGGTTAGGGCTTACCCAAATCCTCAGACCATTGCCCCGTTAGGGCTGACGGTCGAATTTTTTGATATAATTGTCAAATACGCATTAGCGTAGTTAACATATCATATTTGGTATACCGAAAAGGGCCCCACCGTGACCGAAACCCCCTGGAGCGAAGACCCTGCCGACCTGATCGCCGAAGGCACCGCCTCGTTACTGCGCGCCGGGCTGAAGCTCGGGCATTTGCGCCTGATCGTTGCCTTGGACGAGCAGGAAAAAGTCAGTGCTGCGGCGTCCTTATTGAACATAGCACAACCCGCCGCCTCGCGCATGATCGCCGAAATTGAAGCCATTCTCCAAGCGCCGCTGTGCGAGCGGCTGCCGCGCGGCGTGATTCTTACACCCATCGGCAAAGTGCTGGCCCGGCGGGCGCGCTCGGTGCTGCTTGAGTTGCGCGAAGCCGAACGGGAAGTGGCGGATTTACGCGCTGGGCGCGGCGGCTCGGTCTTTCTCGGTGCGGTAACGGCCCCAGCCATCGAGTTGGCGGTTCCGGCGATTGCGCGGGCGCGCACGCTCTACCCAAAAATGGATATTAATATTCAGGTTGATACGAGCACGGTGCTGGTGCGCGAACTGCTGGCCTCGCGGCAGGATTTCATCGTGGCGCGCGTGCCGGACGATCTCGACCCGCGCCTGTTTCGCACCAAAATGCTCTCCTCCGAGCGCGCGTGCTTGGTCGTTCGCCGCGATCATCCACTGATCGGGACGGGCGTGGTTCGGCTCGAAGATCTGACGCAGTTCGACTGGGTGATGCAGCCGAGCGGAACCCTGCTAAGGCGCACCGTGGAGCGGGTGTTCATGGCCCATAATGTGCCGCTGCCGACGCGGGTGCTGAACACAACGTCGCTGCTGCTGTCGATGGTGCTGGTGGCGGAAACCGACGCGATTACACCGATTGCCTATGATATGGCGCGCTTCGTCAATAGGCCCGACAAACTCGGCGGGCGCATCGATATTCTGCCCCTGCCGGTCGATATTTGGGTTGAACCCTATAGCCTGATTACGGTGCGCGACCGCGGCCTCTCCCCCGCCGCCGAGGTGCTGTATCGGTTGGTCGAGGAAGAGTCGGCGCGCCTAAAGCAGAGCTAACCGAGGGGAGACAAGCTCCCCTCGACGGCAATCGACTTACGGTGCGGCTTGGTAGGTGGTCTTGACGGTGGTGTAGAATTCCGCCGCATACCGGCCCTGCTCGCGCGGGCCGTAGCTGGAGCCTTTGCGGCCCCCGAACGGGACGTGATAATCGACGCCTGCCGTGGGCAGGTTAATCATCACCATGCCCGCCTGGGCGTGGCGTTTGAAGTGCGTTGCATACTTTAGCGAACTGGTGCAGATGCCCGACGACAGGCCGAATTCGGTATCGTTCGCCACGGCAAGCGCCGCCTCGTAATCCTTGACGCGAACCACAGAGGCAACCGGGCCGAAGACTTCTTCGCGGTTAATACGCATGGTCTGGACGGTCTCGGTGAAGAGCGCTGGCGAGAGGTAATAGCCTTCGGTTTCCCGGTTCAGCCGCTCGCCGCCACACACCAGCTTGCCGCCCTCTTCACGGGCGATGTTGATGTAGTTCAGATCCTGCTCAAGCTGAGATTCCGAGGCGACCGGCCCCATCTCGGTGCCAGCTTTCAGGGCGTTATCGATTTTCAGCGCTTGCAGTTTTTCCGATAGGGCCGCAACAAACTTATCGTGAATCCCCTCGGTCACAATCAGGCGCGACGAGGCGGTGCAGCGCTGGCCCGTGGAGAAGAAGGAGCCGTTCAGCGCCGCATCGACGGCGACGTTCAGGTTGGCGTCGTCCAGCACGACGAGCGGGTTCTTGCCGCCCATTTCAAGCTGCACTTTCTTACCCGTGGCGAAAGCCTTCGCGCCGATGCTACGGCCCGTGGAAACCGAGCCCGTGAAGCTGATGGCGCTGATTTTCGGCGAGGAGACGATAGCCTCGCCAACGACGGAGCCGCGCCCCATGACGAGGTTGAACACGCCTTTTGGCAGGCCCGCTTCGTGCAGCAGCCGCGCGATTTCCCACGAACAGCCGGGAACCAAATCGGCGGGCTTCATCACCACGCAGTTGCCGAAGGCTAATGCCGGGGCAATTTTCCAGGCCGGAATGGCGATGGGGAAGTTCCACGGCGCGATGAGGCCGATCACGCCGAGCGGCTCGCGCGTGACATCGATATCAACACCCGGACGCACCGAACCGACGTGCTGGCCTTCGATGCGCAAGGCTTCGCCCGCAAAGAATTTGAAAATATACCCGGCGCGCATCGCCTCGCCGATGCCTTCGGCCAAGGGCTTGCCCTCTTCGCGCGACAGCAGGCGGCCAAGTGCGTCCTTTTGGGCCAAAATGGCACTGCCGACGCTATCGAGAATATCAAAGCGGCGCTGAACGGTGCTGGTCGACCAAGCCGGGAAAGCCTCGTGGGCCGCCGAAATCGCGGCTTCGGCTTGCGCGGCGTCAGCCTGGCTATAGCGCCCGACCACGTCCGACAGATCGGACGGGTTGATGTTATTCTGAGCGCTGGATCCCAGTACCCATTCGCCATTGATATAATTCGGGTATTGATTGTCGATCATCGACATAGCGTGATTCCTCGCTGCACAAGATTAGTTTGGGCTCCGGCAGAGTGCCGAAAGCCGGAAAGACAAATCGAACGTCGCCCATGGGGTGAGCTAGGCGCAGCCAAATCGCGCGCATGCTGCAAGCATCGCTCGGGCGGCGCAAGTCTTCTGCGGGCATAGCTCCCATTCGAGGGCGCATAAAAATAAACGCCTCCTTTTCGGCGGCAGGCGGGCGGCGGCTGCGCTACAGTTGCGCCATGATCTGCTTGCCGACCGACGAGGATAGTCTTTACGCCGCCCTGCTGGCGCGCGACGCTGCTTACGAGGGAAGCGCCTATGTGGGCGTTATCACTACGGGAATTTTCTGTCGCCTGACGTGCCCGGCGCGCAAACCCAAGCGCCAAAATGTGCGCTTCTACGCAGCGCCCGACCAGGCGGAGGCCGCAGGTTTCCGCGCCTGTCAACGCTGTCGCCCGCTCGATAGCGGGCTGCCACGCCCGGCGAGTGTCGAAACGCTGCGGGCGCAAGTCTTGGCGGCGTCTGACCAAGATTGGTCGGCAGCGCAACTGAAGCGTTTGGGCTATGATCCGTCCACTGTTCGCCGGGCATTTCAGCGCGTTTACGGAATGAGCTTTACGCAGTTTGTGCGCACCCATCGCTTGGGAAACGCGCTCTCGCAGTTGACCAAGGGAGGATCGGTGATCGACGCACAGTTGGATGCGGGCTACGAGTCCGCCAGCGGATTTCGCGATGCCGTGACCCGGCTTATCGGCACCGCCCCCGCGCAGGGTCGCGCGCGAAACATGCTGTCGGCGCAGTGGTTGGAAACGCCGCTCGGTCCGATGTTGGCGGTTGCCGATGAAACCGGTCTGCATTTGTTGGAGTTTGCCGATCGGGTCGCGCTGCCTGGCGAGTTGGAGCGGCTGAACCGCCGCGTTGGTTCGGTCTGCTTTGCGCCGCATCCGCTGCTGACCGCCTTGGCCGAAACACTGGCCGCGTATTTCGCGGGGCGCTGGGCCAACTTCAACCTGCCCCTTGCTGCAATCGGCAGCGCTTTCTACCAGCAGGTTTGGGCGGAACTGCGCCAAATTCCGGCGGGGGTGACGATTTCGTATAAGGTCTTGGCCGAACGGATTGGGCGTCCCACCGCGATGCGCGCTGTGGCTCAAGCCAATGGCGCGAACCCGATTGCGATTCTCGTGCCCTGTCACCGCGTTATCGGAGCGGACGGCAAGTTGGTCGGCTACGGCGGTAAACTGTGGCGCAAGCGCTGGCTGCTCAATCACGAACGGCATTTTGCCCCACCCCCTGACTTGGAGACAGAGACCCATGACTTCCTTCCCGGCTTACGCTGAAGCTTTCCGCGCGCTGCACCAACCCGGCAACCCGCTGGTCTTGACCAATATTTGGGACGTGGGCAGCGCCAAGGCGGTCGCGGCAGCGGGCGTTCCCGCCCTTGCCACCGGCAGTTGGGGCGTCGCTGCCGCCCAAGGGTTTTCCGATGGCGAGGCCTTGCCGCTCGATGTTGTTCTGGCGCTGGTCCGAAGCATTGCGGCGGCGGTTCCCTTGCCGCTGACGGTCGATCTGGAAAGCGGTTACGGCAAAACCCCCGCCGGGGTTCACGGCACCATAGCCCAAGCGCTGGCGGCAGGGGCGATTGGTTTCAATCTCGAAGATAGTTTGCCCGGCACGGCCCTGCTGCGCGATCCGGCTGAGCAAGCCGCGCGCTATGCGGAGGCGCGCTTGGCGGCGGAGGAAGCGGGGGTTCCCGCCTTCATCAACGCCCGCACCGATGTTTTCTTCGCAACCCCTGCCGATCAGCACGGGCCGGATCAAGTCGCCGAAGCTCTGGCGCGTGCGCGGATTTATGCCGAGGCCGGGGCGGACGGTATCTTCGTTCCCGGCCTTGCCGACGCAGGATTGATCGAAGCCTTCACGAAAGAATCGCCCCTGCCGGTCAATATCATGGCGACCGACCGCACGCCGCCGCGTGCTGCCTTGGCCGCGCTGGGCGTGGCGCGCCTCAGCCACGGGGCGAACCCCTACCGTCAGGCAATGGCCTTTCTCACCGAGCGCGCGCACGCCAATCAAGCTTAGTCCTTCCGGTCGTAATTCTGCGAACAGAACGGGCCGCCCTGGAAGCGCACGGCAATATCGCTCTGGTCGCGCTGGTCGCCATTGGGCAACAGCGTGGCCGCGAACCGCTCGGCATTATCCTTGGGTGTCCAGGTGACGTATTTGGTTTTGCTATTGTCCCACCAGGTGCGATCGTTCGCCGACGCCCCGTAGATAATCTCAAACCCAAGCTTTGGCGCGGCAAGGCAGGCTTCGAGCAGGCTCAAAAGGTCTTCGAACGCCAGCCATGTCGACAAATGCCGCGCATCTTTGGGTTCGGGGATGGACGTGCCGATGCGCAGGCAGGCGATTTCAAGCCCGTGCTTATCGACGTAAAGGCTGGCGAGGTTTTCGCCGAAGGCTTTGGAGACGCCATAGAAACCATCGGGCTTCATCACCGAGTCGGCGTCGAGCCGGGTGCTGGTTTCGTGAAAGCCGATCACATGGTTCGAGGAGGCAAAGACGATGCGTTTGATGCTGTTCAGTTTGGCGGCTTCGAACACATTATACGTGCCGAGAATATTGGCCGACATCACCCGGTGGAACGGCGCTTCCACCGATTGGCCGCCGAAGTGCAGAATGGCGCTGGATTGCGCAACCATCCGTTCGACAGCAACGCCATCGGCAAGATCACATTGCACGAAGGTTTCGCCCGGCAGTACATCGGTGATCGGGGCAACATCACTGCTGATCAGGCTGCCGTAGCGGGCCAGAAGTTGCGGGCGCAGCCAACGGCCCAGCGCCCCGGCGGCCCCCGTGAGCAGAATCGGTTTTGCGGTCATCATCAATCCTTTAGAAGCGCAAGGGTTCGCCGAAGCGCGCCAGCGGCGCACCCGCAACCGGCATTTGCATCATGAACAGCCCGCCCGACAGTGGGGCAGCCTCCAGTTTTTCCGCCGCAAGCCCGGCGCGCAGGCTGGTGAAGAACAGGGTTCTCAAATCGCGGCCACCGAAACAGGGCATGGTCGGCGCAGGGACGGGCAGGGGGATGGTCTCGACGATTGTTCCGTCGGGCGCAAAGCGGTTGAGCCGACCTGCCGAGACGCCGCAGGACCAGTAAAAGCCTTCGGCATCGCAGGCCCCGCCATCGGGGCGGCCGGTGGCTTCGTCGGGCGTGGCGATGCGTAGGCGGTTGGAAATCGCGCCGGTAGCGGCGTCGAAATCCCAGCGGTCCAGCCAAATCCCCCGCGAATCCGAGTGAAACAGAGTCTTCCCGTCGGCGCTCCAGGCGAGACCGTTAGAGACCGTCACCTGATCGATCTTCTTTTCGGCCTTGCCGTCCGGGGTGACGCGATACAGGGCGGCGATGGGCTGTTTGCCCGTGGGGCGGTCGTCCATCGATCCCACCCAAAACGCCCCATCCGGCCCCATTTTGCCGTCGTTCAAACGGTTGGTGTCCATCCCCGGTTCGGGATCGACCAGGAGGGTCAGCGCTTCGGTGGCGGGATCGAAATAATGTACGCCATAGGGTAGGGCGACGAGCAGGCGGCCATCCGGGCACAGGCCGAGCGAGCCGATGGCGGCGGGCAGGGTCCAGCTTTGCATAGTGCGGCCCGTCAAATCCGCGCCTAGCGTAATACGCGACAGTTTCCCGGCGATGATATCAACCCAATAAAGACTATCGGTGGCGGCGTCCCAAACGGGGCTTTCGCCCACCGTGGCGCGGGCATCCACCAAACAGGTGATTGAAGCGGACATGCAACGTTTCCTCATAAAACCAGACGATTTTTAGGGTCTGACCCTGCGCTGGCTTGTTATAGTTGTCAAACAGATGCGCGGCAACACTGTAAAAAATAGGGATGCCGGAGGGGAGATGCCTTGTCGGCCCGGGGCCTTCCTTTCTATACTCATCGGAGGGCCGAGCGACAAGGCCCAACTTATTATAATGAGTGAGCGTGCGAATGGCCGAACTTCGGCGACGGGAAACCTTAACGGCAAAACTGGTGCAAACCTTGGGCGATCGGATCGCCAAGGGCACCTATCCACGCGGCCATAAACTGCCGAGCGAACTTGAAATGATTGAGGAATTTGGCGTAAGCCGCACGGTGGTGCGCGAGGCGATTGCAACGCTGAAGGCGAATGGGCTGGTTTCGACGCATCAAGGCGTCGGTGCCTTCGTTCTGCAAAGCGATATTGTCCAACCCTTCCGGATCGAAGAGGCGCATCTGGATGTGGTGAAGGAGGTTCTATCGGTTCTCGAACTGCGGATTGGCTTTGAGGCCGAGGCGGCGGCGCTGGCGGCGCAGCGGCGCCAGGAAAGCCATTTGGCAGCGCTAAGGGCGTCGCTGGAGCGGATGCAGCGCGCGATTGCCGTGGGTGAGGACGCGGTCGAGGCTGATCTGGATTTTCACCGCGCCATTGCGGAAGCGACGGAAAACCGCCATTTCCTGAACTTTTTCAACTATCTCGGCGCGCTGCTGATCCCGCGCACGCGCCTGCAAACCTTTCGCCTGCAAGACCAGTCGCGCACCGCCTATCTTGAGCGCGTCAATGGCGAGCATGAGGCAATTTTCCAAGCCATCGAGCGCCAAGATAGCGATTCGGCCCGCGCGGCGATGCGGGTGCATCTGGCCGGAAGTCGGGAGCGCCTGCGCCTTAGTTTGCGGGAAGTGACCAGCCTTTCGTCTTGATCGCTGCGCAAGCAAGTTTCCATCCTTTTGGGCAGGTGTATGATTTTTTTAAATCTCCAACTTGTATGATGACATAGGAGATGTCATAGTCCTCTCACCCTTCTCGGACCCCGAGCGCGGCGACCGAACGGGGAAACCCCTGCCGCTGTAGAGGCGGGGGACTCATTTTTGGAGGACGCATGGACCCCCTTGCTCTTAAACATGTGCTCGATAGCGGCCTGCTGTCGTTCCCGCTGACCGATTTCGACGCCCACGGCGATTTTAACGCCGATACCTACCGCGACCGCTTGAACTGGCTCATGCCTTACGGCGCGTCAGCCCTGTTCGCGGCGGGGGGCACGGGCGAGTTTTTCTCGATTACCCCGGCGGAGCATGGCGAAATTATTCGCGTCGCCGCCGAGACCTGCAAAACGGATGTGCCGATTATCGCAGGCACCGGCTACGGCACGCGCCTCGCGATCGACCTCGCCCAGCAGGCCGAAAAGGCAGGTGCGGCAGGGCTGTTAGTTCTGCCGCATTATCTGACCGAAGCCGATCCAGAGGGCGTGCGTCAACACGTTGTCGCCATTTGTAAGGCGGTGAAGATCGGCGTGATTGTTTATAATCGCAATGTCTGCCGCTTGGGGCCGGATGCACTGGCGCGAATTGCCGACGAATGCCCGAATTTCATCGGCTTCAAGGATGGTCTGGGCGATCTCGAACTTATGACCAGCGTGCGCCGCAAGCTGGGAGACCGGGTGGCCTATCTCGGCGGTTTGCCGACAGCGGAACTCTTCGCCGAAGCTTATAACGCCATCGGTGTGCCGGTTTATTCCTCGGCGGTTTTCAACTTCATTCCGCGCACGGCGGTTGAGTTTTACAAGGCTGTTGCCGCGCGTGACACGGCGACGACGGGGCGGATTCTGGATGAATTCTTCCTGCCTTACGCCAAAATCCGCAACCGCAAAGCGGGCTATGCCGTGAGCATCGTCAAGGCCGGGGCCACCATCGTCGGCAAAACCGCAGGCCCGGTCCGCACGCCACTGCTTGATCTGACGGAAGCCGAAAGCGCCGAATTGAAGGTGCTGATTGATCGACTGGGGCCGCAATAACCTTGGTCGATATAATATGTCATCTTGTTTGACAGGTTACTGAGGAGCGTTTAGGGTTCAGTCAACAACCCCGGTCTGCCGAGACAAAGGGCACAAAGCCATCGCAGCCGGACCTTACGGGAGAGAAACATGAAGTATTCTGCATTGTTGGCGACGGCTGCTGTCGCCTTGGCCTTGTCGCTGCCCACGATGGCGCGGGATTTCCGCTCCTCGGATGTGCATCCCAAGGAATATCCGACCGTTCAGGCCGTGATTTACATGGGGAAGCTGATTTCAGAACGCACCGGCGGCAAATACGATGTTAAAGTCTTCCCGCAAAGCGCGCTCGGGTCGGAAAAAGACACGGTTGAGCAAACCAAAATCGGCGCGCTCGATATGGTGCGCGTGAATACCGCCGTTTTCACGGCCATTGCGCCGGAAACGCTGGTTCCGTCGCTGCCCTTCCTGTTCAAGTCGAAGGACCATATGCGCCGGGTGCTCGACGGGCCGATCGGTGAGGAAATTCTGGCGTCGCTGGAGCCGCAGGGTTTCATCGGCCTCGCCTTCTACGATAGCGGCTCGCGCTCGATTTATACGCCGAGTAAGCCGATCAAGACCGTTGCCGATATGAAGGGCCTCAAGGTCCGCGTTCAGCAGTCCGATATGTGGGTATCGCTGATGCAAGCGTTGGGCGCTAACGCCACGCCGCTGCCTTATGCTGAAGTCTATACCGCGCTGAAAACCGGCGTTGTCGATGCGGCGGAAAACAACTGGCCGTCGTATGATACGTCGCGGCATTTCGAAGTCGCGAAATTCTACAGCCAGACCGAACATTCGATGGCGCCGGAAGTCCTTGTGTTTTCGAAGAAGATTTGGGACGGGCTTTCGGCTGAAGAGCGTAAGATTATCCGCGAAACTGCAAAACAATCGGTTCCGCATATGCGGAAATTGTGGGATGAGCAGGAAGATAAATCGCGCAAAATTGTCGAAGCAGCGGGCGTTACCATCGTTTCCGATGTCGATAAAAAATCCTTCGCCGATGCAGTGAAGCCGGTTTACGACAAATTTGCCGCCGATCCCAAGCTGAAATCGCTGATCGCGCGGATTCAACAGGCGAATTAGGCCAAAACTGCCCGGCGGCGGATAAGACGCCGCCGGGTTTTGCCTATAGGTCTGGTGGGAGCCGCTGATGATTTTCAATCTCCTGACGCGCTTTAACGCGCGTCTTGCCCGCTACTGCATGTATTTTGCGGTTTTGGGCATTTTTCTTCTGGTCGCCGTCGTCGCCTGGCAGGTGTTTGGGCGCTACGTGTTGAACGATACGCCGACTTGGGCGGAATCGCTGGCGCTGGTGATCGTGCTCTATGTCACCCTGCTCGCGGCCTCGGTCGGGGTGCGCGATGCCGGACATATCGGCATGGAATCGCTGCTGATCCTGGTGCCTGAGAAGCCGCGCCACATGCTGGAGTTGGTTATTCACATTCTTGTGGCGATTTTCGGCGGTATCATGGTGTGGCACGGCGGGCTGTTGGCCCTATCGGTCATCAACTATCAGATTCCGATTCTGCATATTTCGGAAGGTTTCAACCATCTACCGCTGGTGCTATCCGGCACTTTGATCGTGCTGTTCTCCGTCGAGCACGTTCTGGCCATGCTGCACGGCAAAGAGGTCATCCCATCGTGGCACTGATTATTCTGTCCATCACCTTTCTGGGCTTGCTCATTTTGGGCGTGCCGGTGGCCTTTGCCATTGGCCTGTCGTCGATTGCGACGATTCTCTATGAAGGTCTGCCGCTGGCCGTAGTGTTTCAGCGCATGAGTTCGGGGATGAATATCTTCTCCTTTCTCGCCATTCCGTTTTTCATCTTCGCGGGTGAGCTGATGCTCTATGGCGGCATTGCCGACCGCATCGTGCAACTGGCGAAAAATATGGTCGGCCATATTCGCGGCGGGCTTGGCATGTCCAACGTCGTCGCGTGCACCCTGTTCGGCGGCGTTTCCGGCTCGCCCGTGGCCGATGTATCGGCGATGGGCGCGGTGATGATTCCTATGATGAAAAAGGAAGGGATCGACGCCGATTACGCGGTAAACGTCACCACCCACGCGTCGCTTGTGGGCGCGCTGATGCCGACCAGCCATAACATGATTATCTATTCACTTGCGGCGGGCGGAAAAGTCTCGATTGCGGCGCTCATCGTGGCCGGGCTGGTTCCGGCGGCGCTGTTGACGATCTGCATGTTGATCGCGGCCTATGCTGTCGCGGTGAAGCGTGGTTATCCGGCGGGCACCTTTCCCGGTTGGGGGGCGGTGCTTCACTCCTTTTTGCAAGCGATGCCGGGGCTGTTCGTTGCCGTCATCATCATTACCGGCATTCTTACTGGAATTTTCACTGCCACCGAATCCGCCGCCGTTGCGGTGATCTATGCGCTGGTGGTGACGATTGTCGTCTACCGATCCCTATCGTGGCAGAATCTGGTGAAAGCAGCCGCAAAGGCTGCGAAAACTACGGGCGTCGTGCTGCTCTTGATTGGGGTTTCCACCGTCTTCGGTTATCTCATCAGCCTTTATGATGTGGCGCAGCTTGCCTCCGAAGGGATCGCCAAGATCACGACGAACCCGCTTGTGGTGTTCTTTCTGATCAATCTGGTGTTATTCGTGCTCGGCACCTTCCTCGATATGGCCGCGACGATTCTCATCTGCACGCCGCTGTTTCTGCCAATTGCCATGCAGTACGGCATGGGGCCGGTTCAATTCGGGATGGTGATGCTGATTAACTGCGCCCTGGGCCTCAATACGCCGCCCGTGGGCACCACCCAGTTCGTCGGTTGCGCTATCGGCGGGGTGAGCGTCGGGCACGTGATGAAGACGATTTGGCCGTTCTATCTGGCCCTCGTCGGGGCGCTGTTCCTGGTGACCTATGTTCCCGCCTTCTCGCTGGCACTGCCGCGTTGGCTGGTCGGGCTTCAAGGCGGCTAACTTCTGGAGGGGGCGTTAGAGGCTCCCGCTTCTAATGCCGCCAACGGCCCTTCCCGGATTTGCTCCCCCGACTCCGGGAAGGGTTTTTATTTTTGTGTCCAGAATAATTTGTTCATCCTATTTCGATGTTGTCTAATTGTCTGTCGAGATACGAGAAGCTATAGTGCCAAGGACCATGCGGGCCGCCAAAACCTTTAAACCCATTGCACTCGATCCGACCGTGCGGGCCGTCCGGCTCGGCGATCAGCTTTACGAATTGATCCTCGCGCGGATCGTGAAGGGGGAGTTCGTCGAAGGCGAGCGGCTTCCCTCCGAAGTGCGACTGTGTGAGGAGTTCGGCGTGTCGCGGCCCGTGGTGCGGGAGGCGCTGTCGCGGCTTCAAGCCGATGGGCTGGTGGTCTCGCGCCAAGGCTCCGGCTCCTATGTGATGCGCCGCCCGAGCGAGGAGATGATCTCGATTGCGCCCGCAGGCTCGATTGCCGATCTGATGCGCTGTTTCGAGTTTCGGATCGCTCTTGAAGGGGAAACGGCGGCGCTCGCCGCCCTGCGCCGGTCAAGCGACGACATGAAGCAGATCGATACGGCGATGCAGGCGCTCGATACCGCAATTGAGCAAGGTGAAGTTGGGACGGGGCGCGATGTGGATTTGCACATGGCGATTGCCCGCGCCACCCGCAATAAACTCTTTGAAATCAGCCTTAAATCGATTTTTGCCCAACTCGAAGGCGGCATGCAACTCGCCCGCAGCCTCTCGATGCGCCGCAGCCGGGTTCGGCTTGAAACGGTGCAGGGGGAGCATACGGCGATTGTCGAGGCGATCCGCGCCGAAGATAGCGAAGGCGCGCGGGCGGCAATGCGGACCCACATCAATAACGCGCGGGCCCGCATTCTCACCGATAGTTTAGAGCCTTAAGCGGGGGCCCTTTCCAGCAGCGCATCCAGCATCGGCGTGAGTTCGGTGATTTCCGCCGGGGTGAGATCGGCCAGAAGCGGCAGGATCGGCCCGGTATCGGCGACGCCGGCGAGGCGCACAAGGCTATGCAGCACGCGGATGAAGCCATATTTCTCACGGGCGTTTTCCAGCGGCGTGAAGCGGGCGGCTATGCTCGCGGCCTTAGCGGTATCGCCCGCTTGAGCGGCCTTCAGGAACGCCTGGGAGACGGCGGGAATGATGCAGACGAGGCCGGAGGTATAGCCGCCCAGTTTGAAGTCGTTGAGATGGGTAAGGGCCGGGCGCTCGCCCATGCCGCTGACGATCAGTTTCCGGTCAACCTGCTGTACGAGTTCGCTCAGGAAGGCATCCTGCGCCGGGTCTTTCCGCTCGATGGCGTATTTGATCGCGCAGATCACCCCGTCGTGGGCCAGCGCGCCGAATTGGGCCGGGCTCAGATACCCCTCGCTTTTGGCATAGACGAACAAAGGCTTGCCAAAGGCGTCGGCGGCCCGGCGCAGCCCGGCTTCGACGCCCGTTGGATGGATCGCCACGGTCGTCGGCAGGGTCAGAGCGGTGGGATAGGGGCGGTTGCGCAGGACTTTCGCTTGGTCCAGCATTTTGCCGAAATCGGGGCCGATGGCGGGGATGACCCAGCTTTCGGGCGCGGCGCTGGCTTCCAGCATATCCAGCATGGCGCGGTAAGTATCGAGATCGAAGTTGTAAATATTGGCATTACCGCCATAGAGCAGGCTGGAGACGCCCCCGGCTTCGATATGGCGGATCAGTGCGGCATTGGCGGCGGTGTTTACCAAACCATCCGCCGTCATGGCAACGGGCGGCACCGCGAAGACGGAGCATGCGATATCGGCGGGCTGAACGGCAGAGGTTTTCATCGGGAAACTCCGGCAGGGCAGCCCGATAGGACTGCCGTTGGATGGGCGCGTATGACTAGGAAGATACTGCGTTTGGCTGTAAGCTTGTCAAGACAAATAGATATGTTGTAAGACAAATAAAATCTTAACCGGAGGAAGCCCGATGTCCGTCAAATCGCCTAAGGATCTGCGCAGTTTTCGCTGGTATGGCGTCGATGATCTGCGCTCCTTCGGGCACCGCTCACGCACGAAGCAAATGGGCTATTCGGTGGAAGATTTCGCCGGAAAGCCGGTGATCGGCATCATCAACACTTGGTCCGAAGCCAATCCTTGCCACATCCATCTGCGCCAACGCGCCGAGGAGGTGAAGCGCGGCGTGTGGCAGGCGGGGGGCTTTCCCATCGAAATTCCGGCGTTGTCCCCCGGCGAGACGATGATGAAGCCGACCTCGATGCTGTATCGCAATCTGTTGGCGATGGAAGTGGAGGAGTTGGCGCGCTCCAACCCGCTTGATGGGCTCGTGCTGCTGGGTGGGTGCGATAAGGCGATTCCGGCACTGTTGATGGGGGCGGCGAGTATGGATCTTCCGTCCATCGTCGTGCCCGCTGGGCCAATGCTGCGCGGCCATTGGCGCGGCGACGTGCTGGGCTCGGGCTCGGACGTATGGAAATATTGGGACGAACGCCGCGCGGGCAAAATCGGCGCGACCGAATGGGGCGAGATCGAAGACGGCATCGCCCGGTCCTTCGGCACCTGCATGACGATGGGCACCGCCTCCACGATGGCCTTTGCCGCTGAAGCCATGGGGATGACGCTGCCGGGGGCCGCCGCGATCCCCGCGCCGGATTCCTCCCATGCCCGCATGGCTTCGGCTTCCGGGCGTTGTATTGTCGATATGGTCTGGCAGGACCGCAAGCCGAGCGATATCGTCACCCTCGCCGCCCTGGAAAATGCCGTGCGCACGGTGATGGCTTGCGGCGGCTCCACGAATGCCATTGTGCATTTCCTTGCACTCGCCGGGCGCTTTGGTTTGCCGGTGGATCTGGCGCGGCTTGATGCGATTTCGCGCGAAACCCCGCTGATCCTCAATCTGCGCCCTTCAGGAAAATATCTGATGGAGGACCTCTATTACGCCGGCGGCTCGCGGGCCGTGCTGAACCGGCTTGGGCCGTTGCTGGCGCTGGACGCGCTTACTGTGAACGGCAATAGCCTGGGCGCGAATGTGGCGGGGGCTGAGGTGCTGAGCGACGATGTGGTGAAACCGCTCGACCAGCCCATGCTCGCCGAAGGGGGCCTCGCTGTCCTCACGGGCAATCTTGCGCCGCAAGGGGCGGTGATTAAGCATAATTCCGCCAGCGCCCATCTGCTGACCCATATCGGCCCGGCGCTGGTGTTCGAAGATTATAATGATATGTCGGCACGCATCGACGATCCCGACCTCGATGTGACCGCCGATTCCGTGCTGGTTCTGCGCCAAGCCGGGCCCTTGGGCGGGCCGGGGATGCCGGAATGGGGCATGCTACCGATGCCCAAAAAACTGCTGCAACAGGGCGTGCGCGATATGGTCCGTCTGTCGGACGCGCGGATGTCCGGTACGAGTTACGGCACTTGCGTGCTGCACATCGCCCCTGAAAGCCAATTGGGCGGCCCGCTCGCGTTGGTGAAAACCGGTGATCTGATTAAGCTCGATGTGCCCGCCCGCCGCCTTGATCTCGTGGTCTCCGACGCCGAATTGGCGGCCCGGCGGGCGGCTTGGATCCCCAGGGGGATTATCTATCCACGCGGCTACGGCATGCTCTACGCCCAGCATGTGACGCAGGCCGACAAGGGGTGCGATTTTGACTTTCTGGCGCGGACGGAGAAAAAGGTACCGGAGCCGGAAATTCACTAAAGAGTGGCAAATATAGCCAGGTTAGAGTCTAAGTTGCCCGTCTTGATTAAAAGATGGGCATCTTGCTTTTGAGTTATATTCAAGGTTATCGATTTTACTTATTCGTTAATAATGAAATTTAATTTCAAATTTGTGCTCTGTTTATTATACACCTTAGAATGTTGGAATGTTAAAGAACTTTCCAGGTGAAATTTCCAAGCGAGACTATAATGAGCACTATGTCAATTCGAACGAAATTGATTCTCTCAATCGTGGCTTTAACGGTTGTAATGATTCTATCATCTCTGATCGGTGTCTTAAAATTATCGCATACACGCGGCTCGCTTGATGCCGTTGTTTCTCAGCATGTTCCCAACTTTATGCTATTACAGGAAATTAGATCGGAAATTTTGGCGTTTAGAATTGCCGAAGCTCAACATATTCTTGCTTTTGATTTTCAAGATACGGTGGACGCTGAAGCGGTTTTGAAAAAGACCAGCGCGCTGATTGAAGCGAACGTGAAAACCTATCAAACCAGCGAACGCAGCACCGATGCGCAAACCCGCATCGATGGAATTCTTGCCGCTTGGAAAGCATTGCTCGATCAAAATAAAATTCTCATCGATCTATCGGGCTCCCAGCGTACAATTGAGGCGGGCAGCTTGTTTCGTCTCGACGGAAAGAAGAATTTTGATGCGCTGTTAAGCTTGATCGACGGTGAACTTACCCGCGCCCGCACGATCTCGGATCAATCGGCGACATCCACGGTTCGTGAGGCCGGGAATTCGGTGGTTTTGGTTTTGGCGTTCCTCGGGTGCGCGCTCGCGCTCGGCGCGGCGGTGATCGTCTATATTCTGAAAGGCGTTTCCGCCCCCATCATGCACATGACCCAAGCCATGCGCGCGCTGGCGCAACGGGACTATGCGCACGCCATTCCGCACCTCGCCCGACGCGACGAAATCGGCGCGATGGCGACGGCGCTCGATGTGTTTCGCACCGAAATGCAAACCGCCGAACGGCTCACGGCGGCGCAATTGCAGGAGGCGACCGCTAAACTGGCCCGGCAGGCGGAGATTGACGCGCTGGTGTTGGGTTTTGATCGCAGCGCCAGCGAAACGGTGGAAGCGCTCGCCGGAGCCGCGACCGAGTTGCACGCAACGGCGCAGAGCATGACCGAGACCGCTGCCCACGCCGGGCACCAGGCCGAATCGGTGAGCGACGCCAGTTTGCAGGCAAATGGCAACGTCCAAACGGTTGCCGCCGCTGCCGAAGAGTTGAGCGCGTCGATCAGCGAGGTCAGCCGCCAAGTTCAGCAGTCGATGGTCATCGCCGAAACCGCGCAGAAAGATGCCGTTCAAACCGCCGAACAGGTACGCAATCTCGCCGAAGCCGCCCAGCGGATCGGCGAGGTAGTTGGTCTTATCAATAGCATCGCCGGGCAAACCAATCTTTTGGCGCTGAATGCCACGATTGAGGCCGCCCGCGCGGGCGAGGCCGGGAAAGGCTTTGCCGTCGTCGCCTCGGAAGTGAAGAATCTGGCAGCACAAACCGCCCGTGCCACCGAGGAAATCTCAACTCAAGTCCAGGCCGTGCAAAGTGAAACGGGGGCTGTGGTCGCGGCGATCAGAACCATCGGCGAAACCATCCAACAGATGAACGCCATTACCGCGACTGTCTCGGATGCCGTTGCGCAGCAAAATGCCGCAACGCGCGAGATTTCCCAGAATGTGCAGCAAGCCGCATCGAGCACGCAAAGCGTTGCGTTTAGTATCGCTGGGGTAACCTCGGGCGCGGCGCAAACGGGGGCAGCAGCGGCGGAAGTCCTGAGTTCCGCCGATGGTTTGGCCCGCGAAAGCACGCGGCTGCGTCAGGATGTGGAGAGCTTTCTGAGCAATATTCGCCGCGTTTAGCGGGTAAGCCCCCCCAACCTCTCAATATGATCCACCACGGCCTCAATCCCCTGGTTCTGGCGCACGGCGGTGAAGACGAAGGGCCGCGTGCCGCGTGCCTTGCGGGCATCTTGCTCCATCAGATCGAGCCGCGAGCCGACGTGAGGGGCAAGGTCGGTCTTATTGATGACCAGCAGGTCAGACCGAGTAATGCCGGGGCCGCCCTTGCGGGGGATATCGTCGCCCTGGGCCACGTCGATCACATAGATCGTAAGGTCGGCCAGATCGGGCGAGAAGGTGGCTGCCAGATTATCACCGCCCGATTCGATCAGGATCAAATCGAGGTTCGGGAAGCGCTCGCGCATCGTGGCGATAGCGGCGAGGTTGATCGAGCAATCCTCGCGGATGGCGGTATGGGGGCAGCCGCCGGTCTCGACGCCCATCACCCGCTCGGACGGCAGCGCCTGCATGCGGATGAGCGCGTCCGCATCTTCCCGCGTGTAAATGTCGTTGGTGATGGCGACCATATCGTAACGGTCGCGCAGCGCCCGGCAGAGCGCCGCCGTCAGCGAGGTTTTGCCGGAGCCGACGGGGCCGCCGATGCCAACGCGCAAGGGGCCGTTCGGGGAGGTGGATTTGAGCGCGGTCATGAGCGGAACAACCTTACATGCTGGGTTTCATGGGCGAGGGACGCGAGATCCGACGCAAAACAGGCTCCGCCGAGATCGTCTAGGGTGCCCGAGGCGGCGTCACGGGCGGCGGCTTTCAGGATCGGCAGTAGATCGGCCAAAACGCGCTGCCCGTCGAACTGGCCGATCACGCTAAGGCGAATGGCGGCGGACATGAGGTTACTGCAAAAGCCGAGGGCATAGGCCTCAAGCGTCGGTGCCAACAGGATGTTCCGGTCCGCGGCGGCGGCCCCCACGGCGATGGGGTAGGCGAGGCGGTTGCTGTGCGCCAGCAGCGCCAGGCTCGGCACCTCCCAGGCGGCGGTACAGGCCGCACCGAAGCCCCGGCCTTGGGTGAGGCTTTCCAACTGGCGTTCGGCCCCCGGTTGCAGGGCGGCGGCAAGCTCGGCGACGGCGAGGAAGCGCGCAGGGTCGTTCGCCTGCACCGCGCGCCAGGCTTCGGCGAGCAGCAGAAGATCGTTGTGCAGGGACCCTGAGGTCGCCAAATCGGTCAGCCACGCGCTAAGGCTCGCCCGATCCGCAACGATCCCGTCTTCCACCAGCTTTTCCAGCCCGTGACTGAAGGCAAACCCGCCCACCGGAAAGGCGGGCGAGAGCCAGAGGAAGAGTTCCGCCGGAAAGGCGCCGCCATCCGTCATCTCAATCGTGCGAATGGGCGTGGTCGTCGTTATGGGCATGCCCGTGCCCCTGTGCGTTCCCCTGCGCATGCCCGTGACTATGGGAATGCTGCAAGGAGGCTTGCCCACCGTAAGCGCCGCCTTCTGGTTCGAACGGGCGCACCACCTGATGCACATGGCCGCCGAGCCCGTGGATCATCTCGGCAAGCACGTGATCGGGCTGAATATAGATCGCATCGTCGGTCAGTTCGGCGGCGATATGGCGGTTACCGATGTGCCAGGCGATCCGAGCGAGGGCGCGCGGGCTGGGAGCGTGGATTTCCAGCAGCGCTTCGGCGGCGGCTTTAATCAGAAGGGTCCCGGTTTCGCCCGTTACCGCATCGCCTTCGGCCAAATAGGTGGCCTCCGGCAGATCAAGCAGAAACTCAGTCCCCGCGTCGCTGGTCAGCACAACGCGGCGGCGGTAGCGCGACTCGCGGTCCAGGGTGATGGCATCGGCGACGGTCGCAGGATCAAAAGACCCGCGCCGCAGCACTTCGGTTGCGCGCTGCATGAACTCTCCGTGAAACAGTTAGGGGCGCTGCCCCTAACAACCCCAGTTAAGGGGCTCAGCCCCTTAACAATCCCATTTACAGTATCATTCTAGCCCCTTTTCGCCGAGTTTAAGCACTCGCGGTTTCTTAAGGGGTCGAAGCCCCTTAAGCCGGGTCCTGCGCGTTTGACGCGCAAAGCGGATCGAGGGGCAGAGTCTCCTAGAACAGAAAATACCGCTGCGCCATCGGCAGTTCTTTTGCGGGCTCGCACACCAGCAACTCGCCGTCGGCGCGGACTTCGTAAGTCTCCGGGTCGATGGTGATATTGGGCGTGGCGTCGTTGAAGACCATATCGGCTTTCGACAGGCCGCCGCGCACGTTTTCCACCGCCTCAACGCGCTTGGAGAGACCGAGCCGTTCCTTTACACCGCCGTCGAGCGCCGCTTTGGAGACGAAGGTGATGCAGCTTGCGGTTTTGGCTTTGCCGAAACTGCCGAACATCGGGCGATAGTGAACGGGCTGCGGGGTGGGGATTGAGGCGTTGGGGTCGCCCATCGCGGCGGCGGCGATGGTGCCGCCTTTGATGACCATATCGGGCTTCACCCCAAAGAAGGCGGGCGACCAGACGACAAGATCGGCAAGCTTCCCCACTTCGACCGAACCGATGTGGCGGCTCATGCCGTGGGAGCGGGCGGGGTTGATGGTATATTTGGCGATATAGCGTTTCGCGCGGAAGTTATCGTTCCCTTGCGCGGCATCATCCCCGAGCGGGCCGCGCTGCTGTTTCATCTTATGGGCGGTTTGCCAGGTGCGCAGGATAACTTCGCCGATGCGGCCCATCGCCTGACTGTCCGAGGACATCATGGCGAGCGCGCCGAGATCGTGCAGAATATCTTCCGCTGCGATGGTTTCCTTGCGAATGCGGCTTTCGGCAAAAGCCAGATCTTCAGCAATACCCGAGTCGAGATGATGGCAGACCATGAGCATGTCCAAATGCTCATCGAGCGTATTCACCGTAAAGGGGCGCGTTGGGTTGGTGGAGGAGGGCAGCACGTTCGGCAGACCCGCAACGCGCATAATATCCGGCGCATGCCCGCCGCCCGCGCCTTCGGTATGGAAGGCGTGAATGGTGCGGCCTTTGAAGGCGGCGATGGTATCTTCGACAAAGCCGCTTTCGTTTAGCGTATCCGAATGGATCATCACCTGCACGTCGTATTGATCGGCAACGGCGAGGCAGCAGTCGATGGCTGCGGGCGTGGTGCCCCAATCCTCGTGCAGTTTCAGCGCACACGCCCCCGCCAGCACCTGTTCTTCCAGGGCGGCGGGGAGGGAGGCATTGCCCTTGCCCGCAAAGGCGAGATTCATCGGAAAACTGTCTGCCGCCAGCAGCATGCGTTCGATATGCCAGGGGCCGGGGGTGCAGGTGGTGGCATTGGTGCCCGCCGCAGGGCCGGTGCCGCCGCCGAGCATGGTGGTAACGCCGGACATGAGCGCTTCTTCGATCTGTTGCGGGCAGATGAAGTGGATGTGCGTGTCAATCCCGCCGGCGGTGATGATTTTGCCTTCGCCCGCGATAATCTCGGTCCCAGGGCCGATGATAATCGTCACATCCGGCTGAATATCCGGGTTCCCGGCCTTGCCGATGGCGACGATATTCCCGTCTTTCAGGCCAATATCGGCTTTGACGATGCCGGTCATCGCGTCGAGAATGAGGGCATTGGTGATGACCGTATCCACGGCCCCCTCGGCGCGGGTCATTTGCGACTGGCCCATGCCGTCGCGGATCACTTTACCGCCGCCGAATTTTACTTCCTCGCCGTAGGTGGTGAAATCCTTCTCCACCTCGATAATAAGGTCGGTATCGGCGAGGCGCACCTTATCGCCCACGGTAGGGCCGAACATATCGGCATAGGCGGTGCGCGAAATCCGGCTGGTGCTGTTGCGCGACGATGGCACAGCCCCCGCTGGCGGCAGGCTTCCCATCACGCTTTGCCGGAACCCGAAGGCGCGGCGTGCGCCTGCGACTTCTACCAGCGTCACCGTGCGCGCTTGGCCCGGCTCGAAGCGCACGGCGGTTCCAGCGGGAATATCCAGGCGGAAACCGAGGGTGGCGGCGCGGTCGAACACTAAGGCCGCATTAGTTTCATAGAAGTGGTAATGGCTGCCGACCTGCACGGGGCGGTCGCCGCTATTGGCCACTTCCAGGGTAATCGTCGGGCGGCCAACGTTGAGGTCAAGCTCGCCCGCCTTCGGGGTGATTTCGCCCGGAATCAGAATAGGGGTAATCATGGTTAGCCTGCCACGGCGAGCGCGACGCCCGCAATCGCCGCCGCCGCGCCGGAAAGCCGGGCGAACAGCGCGCGCTTCTGCCCAAGACCGAAGGCGACGCCGGTCAAATGCAGGGCTGCTGTGGAAATCGCAAAGCCGATACCGAAGCTAAGGGACGAAGCGTTACCTACTTCGCCGCCGTGGGCGTAGCCGTGGAATAGGGCGAAGAAGCCGACCAGCACCGCGCCAACCCAGGCCGGGGTTTTCACCGCCAGCGCCGTCAGCAGCCCAAGCACGATGACCGAGGCCAAGATGGTTGGCTCGACGAGGGGAAGCGCCACGCCTGCCAGCGCCGCGCCGAACCCAACCGCCATGCAGCCGACGAACGCCAGCGGCATTGCCCAAATTGCCCGCCCGCCGATCAAGGCCGACCAGAGGCCGACCGTCAGCATCGCCAGGAGATGATCGAGCCCCGTCAGCGGATGGCTCAAACCGGCGGCGAGCGAGCCGTGGGCGATGGGGTCGAGATGGGCGAGGGCGGGGGTGGCGGCAGTTAAGGCCACAAGAAAAATCATCGAACGCTTCATGCTGAAAATCCCTCGCTCAACGGATCGGCTGATGGACGGTGACGAGCTTGGTGCCGTCGGGGAAGGTGGCTTCGACCTGAACGTCGTGAATCATCTCAGGGATGCCTTCCATCACCTGATCGCGGCGCAAGACCTGGGCCCCGGCGCTCATGAGGTCGGCGACGCTGCGCCCGTCGCGCGCGCCTTCCACGACGAAATCGGTAATCAGCGCAATCGCTTCTGGGTGATTAAGCTTTACGCCGCGCTCCAGACGACGGCGGGCGACGATGGCCGCCATCGCAATCAAGAGCTTATCTTTTTCACGCGGGGTCAGGTTCATCTAAACGCTCCAGACACGGGGTAACGGGCGGCCCATCAATAGCGGCGCGACGCTGGCGAAAACCTGGGCCAGCGGCTCCAGCCGGTCGGCGAGGCCGCGCAAAACAAGCATATCATCCCAGGCGCTCGCGGCGACCCGGCAGGTGGCTTTTTCCAATTTTTCGCGGACGGGGCCGAGAAGATCAACCGCACTGGGTAGGACGGCCAGCAGCACACCTGCGACACACGCCCCGCCCGCGATGCCGGGCCGGGCGAGTTGGGCCTGAATATCGCCCTCAATGCGCACGCTATCGGCATAGATCAATTTTCCGCCGCGCGTGACGCGCCAATGATCCCGAAGGCTGCCCGCGGTCATCGTCTCACCGGAGGCGGTGCGCCCGAACACCAGCATTTCCCCCGCAACGAAGCGGGCATCGGCGGCGAGATCGATATTCATGCGCCGCGTCAGCCGGGCGCGGTCGAAGAGGATCGTGCCTTGCGGCAGCCACGCGAGGGCCGCGCCTTCGGCCACGCTCAAGCGGACATCCACCTGCGTGTCGTTCGAATCAAGCGCGCGATAGACCCGTTCCGCCGATTGCGAGGTAATGATGCTTTGGGTTCCGGCTTCGGCGCTCACCGCAAGCTGAACCTTATCACCGCCGACCATCCCGCCGCCGGTATTGACGATAACCCCCTCAAACCCGTGATCGGAGCGTGGGCGCATTAGCCGGTAACCGCCGCTCTCATGAAGCGTGCCGATGCCCGTGCCACGCGCGCCGCAAACAAGACTGGCGCGAATACCGCCCTCGACGCGAACGCGGCCAATCGGCGTTCCCGCGCGCGGCAGTTCAGACAGCAAGATGGCGGCGGACATCCGTTTCGACCATTTCAGCGCGTTTGCCCGCGAGCACCACTTGGCCCCGGTCCATCACAGCGTAGCTGTTGGCAAGGTCGCGCGCGAACTCGAAATATTGTTCCACCAACACAATCGCCATATCGGTGGTTTCGCGTAAGAATTCTAGCGCCCGGCCGATGTCCTTAATGATCGATGGCTGAATGCCCTCGGTCGGCTCGTCCAGCACCAGCAGCTTCGGGCGCATCACCAGGGCGCGGCCAATGGCGAGCTGCTGTTGCTGCCCGCCCGACAGATCGCCGCCGCGCCGCCCGAGCATTTCTTCCAGCACTGGGAACAGCGAAAATACGCTATCCGGGATGTTTCGGTCTTTACGCGGGAGCCCGGCAAAACCCGTTTCCAGATTTTCCTGCACCGTCAGCAGCGGAAAAATCTCGCGCCCCTGCGGGACGATAGCGACGCCGTTCCGGGCGCGTCGATAGGGCGGGAGTTTGGAAATATCCTCGCCGTTCCAAAGAATCTTGCCGCGCGCGATGCTCTGTTGCCCGACGATGGCGCGCAGCAGACTGGTTTTCCCCACGCCATTGCGGCCCAGGATGCAGGTTATCTGCTTCGGTGTGGCGGTAATCGAGACGTCGCGCAAGGCTTGGGCTGCACCATAATAAAGATCGATGTTTTCGACACTCAGCATGGGGCGCTCCTATCGACCGAGATAAACTTCGACGACGCGCTCGTTGGACGAGACTTCATCAATGGTGCCTTCCGCCAAAACCGCGCCTTCGTGCAGGCAGGTGACGGTGACGCCGAGCATGCGGATGAAATGCATATCATGTTCTACCACCACGACCGAATGGGTTTGGGCGATGTCGCGTAAGAGATGGGCGGTATCCTCGGTTTCGGCGTCGGTCATCCCGGCGACGGGCTCATCGACCAGCAGCAACTTCGGGTCTTGCGCCAGCAACATGCCGATTTCCAGCCATTGCTTCTGCCCGTGACTGAGCGCGCCCGCGATTCGATGGCGGTGATCGATCAGGCGAATGCGCGTCAGAATCCCCGCAATCTGCTCGTCGGTAATGCGGTTACGCGTGCCGAAGAGGGCCGAGCCGGGGGTCCGCGCCCCCTTCAGCGCCAAGCGCAGATTATCGGCGACGGTTAGGCTTTCGAACACGGTCGGCTTTTGGAACTTGCGCCCGATGCCGAGGTTGGCGATAGCGGTTTCGTCCATTTTGGTGAGGTCGTGCCGCCCGCCGAACATCACATCGCCGGTATCGGGGCGGGTCTTGCCGGTGATGACATCCATCATCGTGGTTTTGCCCGCGCCGTTGGGGCCGATGATTGCGCGCATTTCCCCCGGTTGCAGGTAGAGCGACAGGCCGCGCAGGGCTTTATACCCGTCGAAGGAAACCATCACGCCGTCCATATAGAGCAGGCTGGCGGAGACGGGAACGGTGACACTCATCGCGCGCTACTCCGCTGCCGGGGCGGTTTTAGCCGCCGCTTTTGTTGCTTGCCGCTTGGCCCAAAACTCTTTTACGCCCCCAACAACGCCTTTCGGCAGAAAGAGCGTGGTGGCAATGAACAGGCTGCCGAGCATGAACAGCCAGTAGGGGGCGAGCGCGCCGGTCGTGAAAGTCGTCTTCATGAAGTTGACGATCAGCGCCCCCAAGGCCGCCCCGATCAGGGTGCCGCGCCCGCCGACCGCGACCCAGATCACCGCTTCGATGGAGTTGGCCGGGGCGAATTCGGATGGGTTGATGATCCCCACCTGCGGCACATAAAGCGCGCCCGCGAGGCCCGCCATCGCGGCGGAGACAGTGAAGGCCACCAGCTTATAATGCTCCACCCGGTAGCCCATAAAGCGCGTGCGGCTTTCGGCGTCCCGAATGGCGATCAGCACTTTGCCGAAGGTGGAGGTGACGAGAATGCGGCTCACCCAATAGCAGAGGCAAAGCCCCAGGGCGGTGAGGGCGAAGAGCGTCATGCGCGTGCCATCGGCCTGCAAATTGAAGCCCAACAGATCCTTGAAATCGGTCAGGCCGTTATTGCCGCCGAACCCCATATCGTTGCGGAAGAAGGCCAGCAGCAGCGCATAGGTCATCGCTTGCGTAATGATCGAGAGGTACACCCCGGTCACGCGCGAGCGGAAGGCGAGCCAGCCGAACACGAAAGCGAGCAGGCTGGGGACGATCAGCACCATCAGCAGGGCAACCGGGAACAGGTCGAACCCATACCAGAACCACGGCAGTTCCTTATAATTCAGGAACACCATGAAGTCGGGCAGGATCGGATTGCCGTATACCCCGCGCGGGCCAATCTGGCGCATCAGATACATGCCCATCGCATAGCCGCCGAGCGCGAAAAAAGCGCCGTGGCCGAGCGAGAGAATGCCGCAATAGCCCCAAACCAAATCGAGCGCCACGGCGAGCATCGCGTAGCACAGATATTTACCGAACAGCGACACAAGATGGGTGGGAATATGCAGGGCCGAGTCGGGCGGTAACAGCAGATTGGACGCGGGCACCAGCACAGATGCTGCAATCAGAATCCCGAGGAAAACCTGACTGGCACGGTCGGAGATCGACGAAAACAGGCCCGAACTCATGCTTCGACACCCCGTCCTTTTTGCGGGAACAGCCCGCGCGGTTTTTTCTGAACGAAGAGGATGAGGCCGACCAGAATTAGGATTTTACCCAGGACGGCCCCGGCGAAGGGTTCCAGAATTTTATTGGCAATCCCAAGCGAGAGGGCCGAGACCAGCGTGCCCCAAAGATTACCGACGCCGCCGAAAACCACGACCATGAAGCTATCAATAATGTAGCTCTGCCCAAGGTTCGGGGAGACGTTATCGATCTGCGACAGGGCGACGCCCGCAACCCCGGCGATGCCGGAGCCGAGGGCAAAGGTCAGCGCGTCGATATAATTGGTGCGAATGCCCATGGCGGCGGCCATGCGGCGGTTCTGCGTCACCGCGCGAATCTGCAACCCAAAGCTTGTGTAGCGGAGCGCGCCCAGCAGGGCCAAGAAGGCGAGAATGGAGAAGATGATAATCCACAACCGCCCGAGGGTGATCGACAGGCCACCGATTTCGATGAGGCCCGACATAAAGGCGGGTGCCCCCACGGCCTGATTGGTCGGCCCGAAATAGGTGCGCACGGCTTGCTGAAGAATAAGGCTGATCCCCCAGGTGGCCAGCAGCGTTTCCAGCGGGCGACCGTAGAGGAAACGGATCACGCTGCGCTCGATCAAGAGGCCCACGAGGCCCGCGACGAGGAAAGCCAGCGGCAGGGCGAAGACCAGCGAATAATCGAACAGACCGGGGAAATGGGCGCGGATCACCTCTTGGACGACGAAGGTCGTATACGCGCCGATCATCACCATTTCGCCGTGGGCCATATTGATAACGCCCATCACGCCGAAGGTGATGGCAAGGCCAATGGCGGCGAGCAGCAGCACGGAGCCGAGCGACAGACCGTACCAGGCGGTTTGGGCGATTTCCCAAAGCGCCAACTTGTCTTCAATGCTCTTCGCCGCGACGCGGGCCGCCTCTTTCACCGCCCCAGGAACATCGGCGGGTAGGCTGCGCAGGGTGGCGAGCGCTTCTTGGGTGCCGACCTCCTGGAGCAGAGCGATACCGAGTAGCCGGTCCTTTTCGGTCGCGTCGGCCTTAGTCACGAGAATCGCTGCGCGCGCGGTTTCCATGATCTTCAGAATGGCGCGGTCTTTTTCCCGGCCAATGGCGGCTTCCAAAGTGGGCAGGGCCGAAGCATCCTTGGACCGCAGTACCGCCAGCGCCGAGTCTTTACGCTTTACGGCGTCCGGGCTGAGAATGCCCAGGTTGCCCAAAGCCCCCTGAACGACATTGCGCACCCGGTTATTGAGGCGCACTGGGCTCAGGCTTCCCGGCGCTACGGCAAGGGCGGCGCTCGTGCGGGCATCGATCAGTTTACCTGCCGCGTCCTTCACCAGAATTTGCTTTTCGGGCGTAAAAAATAAACGGCCATCGGCCAATGCTTCGATCACCAGCGCGGTATTGGGCGCGCCGGAGGTGGCGATTTCAGAAATCGCCGAAATGGTTTCGCTAAAACTATCTTGGGCCAAACGGCCGAGGCCGGTCTCGAATGCGCTTTCTTGCGCCAGCCCAGGAAGGCTGAGGGCAAGACCGGCAAACAGGAACAGGGCCCGCAGAAATCTGGTCATGCTGTGTCCAAAATGCTTGGGCAAAAAGGGGGGGCCAAAAAAGGGAGACGATGGGAAAGGAGCCGGTATACCCCGGCTCCCCCCAAAGTCGAACGCGGAAGGCTTAGCCGCCGCAGGTATTGGTTTTGGTGTTGAAGTTACCGCACTTCTTGCCAACCCAATCGGCTTCCAGATCTTTCGAGCCATCCAGGAAATCGGACCAAGCGTCGCCCGGAACGAGATCCTTCGTTTGCCAAACCACATCGAACTGACCATCGGCGCGGATTTCGCCAATCATCACGGGTTTCGTGATGTGATGGTTCGGGAGCATCTTGGAGATGCCGCCGGTCAGGTTCGGCGCTTCGATGCCCGGCAGGGCCGCAATCACGGCTTCCGGATCGAAGGATTTGGCCTTTTCAACCGCCTTAACCCACATGGCGAACCCAATATAATGGGCTTCCATCGGGTCGTTGGTCACGCGCTTCGGGTTCTTGGTGAAGGCCTGCCACTTGGCGATGAAGTCGGAATTGGTCGGGGATTTGACCGATTGGAAATAGTTCCAAGCGGCGAGATGGCCGACGAGGTTCTTGGTATCGACCCCGGCTAGCTCCTCTTCACCGACCGAGAAGGCAACGACCGGAATATCGGTTGCCTTCACGCCCGCATTGGCGAGTTCTTTATAGAAAGGCACGTTCGCATCGCCGTTGATGGTGGAGACCACGGCGGTCTTCTTCCCGGCGGTGCCGAACTTCTTGATATCGGCCACGATCGTCTGCCAATCGGAATGCCCGAACGGCGTGTAGTTGATCATGATATCGTCTTTAGCGACGCCCTTGGCCAGCAGATAGGCTTCCAAGATTTTGTTGGTCGTGCGCGGATACACATAGTCCGTGCCCGCAAGCACCCAACGCTTCACGTCGCCGCCATCCTTGCTCATCAAATAATCGACGGCGGGAATGGCCTGCTGATTCGGTGCGGCACCCGTGTAGAAAACGTTCTTTTCGCTTTCTTCGCCTTCGTACTGCACCGGGTAGAACAGAATATTATTCAGTTCCTTGAACACCGGCAGAACCGACTTACGCGACACGGAGGTCCAGCAGCCGAAAACCGCCGAAACCTTTTGCTGCGTAATCAGCTCGCGCGCCTTTTCGGCGAACAGCGGCCAGTTGGAGGCGGGATCGACAACCACGGCTTCGAGCTTCTTGCCCAGAACGCCGCCCTTTTTGTTCTGCTCGTCAATGAGCATCAGCATGGCATCTTTCAGCGTGGTTTCGCTGATGGCCATCGTGCCGGAGAGCGAGTGGAGGATACCGATTTTGATGGTATCGGACGATTGGGCATAGGCCCCAATGCTGGAAAAGGATGATAGCGCCGCAACCGTAGCAAGCCCCAGAACCGCCCGTCTCGTAAACTTCATCACAGCCTCCTCGTGGTTTTCGTTGGCTGGGCAAGAGTTAGCAATCCTTGCGCCAACTTTGTGCGTTGCGGGGTAAAAAGATAAAAATCACGGAATTGCCGCAATTTCTGATCGGATGGAGCCCAGGGAGCGGGGGGTGCAGTCAACCGAATGGCAGGATTGTATGCAGGCTGGTCATTTTTTAAGCAGCCTCGCTATGATTGTCGCAAAGTAATATTTTTCAGAAATATTTTGTTTTATGGTGATTTTGCGTGCTGATACCGCATCCGGCGCAAGAGGAGTAAAGATAATTTCACGTGAAATAAAATAATGGCGCGAGACGACGGACTTTCAATTGATTTGAATTTTATTTAAACGCGTTGATTCATTGACTAAAAATAATTTAATCATATTGATCGAGTTGATCTTTAAATCGAATCATTCCCAGTATAGGCCGTTCGTTCCAGGCCATAGCGCTGCATTTTCTCGTTCAAGGTCCGACGCGGCAGACCGAGATCGTGCATCACGGCAGCGATTGCGCCGCGATGGCGCTGCAAGGCTTCAATCAGAAGAGTACGCTCGAACGCCTCAACTTGCGCTGCGAGCGTAGCCTCGCCTATGGCACCCGCTGGCCCTTCCGTGGGCAGAAGCGGCGGCAGGCCCAGGGCGTAGCGCTCGGCGGCATTGCGCAATTCCCGCACATTCCCCGGCCAGGCGTGTCCACGAAGCTGCGCCGCGATATCGGCTGAGAGGGGCGGCAGGTTCCGCCGGTAGCTGAGCGCGGCACTATCGGCAAAGCGCTGGAACAGCAGCAAAATATCATCGGCCCGCGCGCGCAGTGCTGGAATTTCCACTTCCGCCACGGCGAGGCGATAATAGAGATCGCTGCGAAAATTTGGTGCGGCAGTCAGGCGGTCCTTTGTGGCGGCGACGATCCGCAGGTCGATGGGGATGGGTTTATGGGAGCCTAGGCGCTCGATCACCCGCTCTTGCAGGGCGCGCAGAAGCTTGACCTGAAGCGCGGGGCTCATGCTTTCGATTTCGTCGAGAAACAGCGTGCCGCCGTGGGCATATTCGAGTTTGCCAATATGGCGGCTTGTGGCCCCCGTGAAGGCCCCCGCCTCATGGCCGAAAAGCTCGCTTTCTGCCATAGTTTCGGGAATTGCCCCGCAGTTGAGGGCCACGAAGGGCCGTTTGGCGCGGGGGCTGAAATCGTGCAGGCAGCGCGCCACCAACTCCTTACCCGCCCCGGTTTCCCCTAGAATAAGAACGCTGGCGGAGGTGCCGGCCAAATCGCCGATCAGACTGCGCAGCCGCACCATCGCGGGCGCGCGACCGATCAGAACAGCGTCCATCCCCGACGCGGAGCCGGAGCGGCGCAACGCGCGGTTTTCGAGAACGAGGGCGCGTTTTTCCAAGGCGCGCTTGACGGTTTCCAGTAACCGTTCGGGTGCAAAAGGTTTTTCGATAAAATCATAAGCGCCGCGCCGCATCGCTGCGACGGCCATCGGAATATCGCCGTGGCCAGAAATTAAAATCACGGGAAGATCGGGGTCGCGGGTCAGAACCCGGTCGAGCAGATGCACCCCGTCCATCCCCGGCATTTTAACATCGCTAATCAGAATGCCGGGAAAATCGGGGGTCAGCCGGGCGAGCGCCGCGCCTGCATCGCTCAGAAGCTCCGGCGCGAGGCCCGCAACATCGAGCCACTGGCCGAGAGCATCGCGTACGTCTTCTTCATCGTCTAACACGAGAATGGGTTGCGATGGCTCAGTCATGGGAAGGCTCCTCGGCGCTCGGCAGGCTGAGAATAAAGCGTGCGCCCGTTTCGGCATCGGGGTTGTTTTCGAGGGTCAGCGTTCCGCCCATGTCCTCAACGATTCCTTTCGAGACGACCAACCCCAACCCTAAACCCTGGCCGGGCGGCTTGGTGGTAAAGAACGGCGTGAACAGCCGGGGCAACACCTCTGGCGTAAAGCCAGGGCCATTATCGCCGATGCTGAGGTGAATATTTTTTCCGTCGTCGCTTGCGGTAATCCTTATGCGCGGCATCGTCTCGTTCGCAATAGCGTCCAGGGCATTGCCGATAAGATTCACCAGCACCTGCTCCAGCCGCACCTCGTCGCCGAGGACGGTCAAACCCTCCGGTACCGCGATGCTTAGATCAACCGCCTCTAACCTCAGTCGGTTTTCGAACAGCGCCACCGCGTTGCGCACGGCGTCCAGCAGCGGCAGCGGGGCGCGCTGGGGCGGGCTTTTGCGGGCAAAGCGCTTCAAATGCTGGGTGAGCCCGGAAATGCGGGCGATCAGTTTTTCCATCCGGTCGATATTGCCCTGAACCTTCCCGTCTTCGCCGCGCTCTAGCAGCAGGCGGGAACTGGCGAGGAAGGTTTGCAGGGCGGCGAGCGGCTGATTGATTTCATGGGCCAGCGCGGCCGACATCTGCCCGAGGGCGGCGAGCTTGCTGGCCTGCACCAGATCCTCCTGCGCTGCGCGCAAATCGGCCTCGGTGCGGGTGCGCTCGGCGATTTCTTGCTGAAGCCGCCGGTTTGTCTCGGTGAGAACGAGCGCCCTACGCGCGGCGGCGGATTGATCGGCGTAGAGTGCGAGCAGGGTGAGAATGATAATCGCGGCGCTCACCAGCAGCCCGGCGGTCCAGGCGGCGGTGCGCGGCGCGTTGAGGTCGGTCACGAGATGGAGCGTCCAACCGTGATCGGCGAGTTCCACCGATTGGCGCAGCAGCAGCGGGCCTGAAGCCGTTTCCCGTGCGAGCGGGCCGGGCCCCGGCACAGGGAGGAGGGGCGGTGGGCCAATCGGGTACTGCGCATATTGCTGGGAGCGGCTTAGCGCCGCCCGCGCGCCCGGATCGAGCGTTATCAGCGCCCGATAGGTCCAGTCCGCCCGGCTGCTGAGAAAAATCACGCCGTGGCCATCGGTGAGCAGCACGGTATCGCCGGATTTTTGCCAGTCGCGGGCGATATCCTCCAACTCCACTTTCGCCGCGACCACGCCCAAGGCCGCGCCGCTGGCATCGTTCACCCGGGCCGCCAGAAAATAGCCGGGCTGGCCGGTCGTGATGCCCACGCCATAATAGCGCCCGCGCCCCGCCTGCATCGCGTCGGTAAAATAGGGCCGGAAGGCGTAACTTTGTCCTACGAAACTCCCCGGCGTCTGCCAATTGCTCGCGGCCAGCGTCAGGCCGGTATAATCCATGACATAGAGGGCGGCCACGCTGACTTCGTCGGCCAACCGCTCCAACTCCTGATTGACCTGGGCGATTGCCGGTGCTGTAGGGGCGACCAGGAGCGCCCGCATATCGCCGCCATGGGCAAGCGCGTAGGGAAGCGCATCATAGCGGGCGATCGCGGCGCGCAGGTTGAGGGCGTAGAGATCAAGCCGATGCTGCCCCGCTTCCGCCAAATCACCGAATACCCGATCTTCGACAAAACGCCCCGCGAGCCCGCCGCCGAGCCCGGCGAGGAGCAGTCCGATGACGGCCCCCAGCGTCGGGGCAAGGCGGCGGCGGTGGGCCATGGGTTTGGCGTGTCTCTCCCTGCTTGTATGTTAGTCAGTAGTCAGGCCGCGTTCCTCATCGACCGAAAACCGCCGTTGTTCTTCCATCACCATATCAGCGATCTGGCGTTTCAGGCGATTGAAGTCCGGCGCATTGGTGTCGCGCGGGCGCGGGAGATCCAAGGCAAGATCGGCTTTGATCGTGCCAGGCCGGTAGGTCATCACCACCACCCGATCCGCCAGATAGATCGATTCCTCAATGGAGTGGGTGACAAAAACGATGGTTTTGCCCGTCGCCTGCCAGATGCGCAGCAATTCGTCTTGCAAGGAGCGGCGGGTAAGCGCGTCGAGTGCTCCGAAGGGTTCATCCATCAGCATGATCGGCGGATCGAGCGCCAGCACGCGGGCAATCGCCACCCGCTGCCGCATGCCGCCGGAAAGATCCTTGGGGTAGCGCTCGCGGAACTCGGTCAGGCGGAGCATCTCCAGCAGGCTATCGACGCGCTCTTTGATCTCCGCTTTGGGCCAGCCCTTGATTTCGAGCCCGAAGGCAATATTGCGGGCAACGCTCATCCAAGGGAACAGGGCATATTCCTGAAAGACCATACCGCGATCCGGCCCCGGTTCGCGCACGGCCTGACCGAGAGCATCGATCGTGCCCGCCGATGGCAAGGCGAACCCGGCAATGGCGTTGAGCAGGGTCGATTTTCCGCAGCCCGACGGGCCGAGCAGGCAGACGAACTCGCCTGCGTTAATCGTAAGATCGATATCCTTCAGCGCCACCACCTCGCGCGCGCCGGTTTTGAAGATTTTCTGAACCTGCCGCACGGTGACGGCGGCGGTTCTGGGATGCAGCGTCTCGACAGACGCCAAACGGGGAGCGGTCATCGCGGGTTCTCCAGATTAATCGTTGACGCCGCGATGCCAGCGCAGCAAATGGCGGTTGAGCCGGTTCATTGAGGTATCGATAGCAAGGCCCAGAAGGCCGATGCTAATCATCCCGGCGATGATTTTGTCGGACCACAGAAACTCACGGGCTTCGAGAATGCGATACCCAAGGCCGCTATTCACCGCGATCATCTCGGACACGATTACAACGATAAAGGCGGTACCAACGCCGATGCGCATGCCGGTGAGAATATAGGGCGTGGCGGCGGGCAGCATGATGCGCCAAAACAGCGTGAGTTTTCCGGCCCCCAAATTTCGCGCCGCGCGGATGTAGAGCCCATCCACATGGCGAACCCCGGCAATCGTGTTCATCAGCACGGGGAAGAAGGCCCCGATGCTAATTAGGAAGACGGCAGGGGGATTGCCGAGCCCGAACCACAGAATCGCCAGCGGAATATAGGCAATCGGCGGGATCGGGCGCAGCACCTGTACCAGCGGATCGAACAGCCGGTAAACCCGCTCATCGGCCCCCATTAGTAGCCCGAGCGGTAGCGCAAGCCCGGTGCCGATAGCAAAACCTGCGAAAACCCGGTACAGGCTGGCCACCGCGTCTGACCATAGCTCGCCGGAAATTGCCCACAGAATATAGGAATGGCCGTCAAGCAAGGCTTCGCCCGGCAAGGCATAATCGATCCATTTCTGGAGAACCTTGAGCGGGGCGGGCAGAATGATTGGGTTCACCCAGCCACTGGTCGCAACAAAGTGCCAGAGTAATAGCAGCGCTACGGGCACAAAAGCCCCCTGCACGCTGGACAGCAGCGTTTTGAATTTCATGATGAAAGCTCCTGAAAGCGGGCCGGGCGGCTGTACCGCGACCGGCCCTTTCACGGCGAAGGGTTAGTTCAGGCCCAGCTTTTTCTTGGCGGCGGCGAGCGCGTCGAGTTTGACCCACTCGGTCGCGACGGGTGGCTCGCTCATCCGGCCAACGTTCAGGCGCTGCATCGCATCGGTCACCAGTTGAACGGTTTCCGTCGCAAGATCATAGGCATAGGGCGAGTTTTCAATCGCGTCGCGGAAGTCCTGCGAGGTGAGTTGCCCTTTGAACATGCTCTCGCGCACATATTTTTCCGCTAATGCCGGGTTTTTCATAAAGGCTGCCGTCGCTTCTACAAAGCATTCCAGCACGCGTCGGGTCACATCCTTTTTCTTGGTATACATCTCCTCGGTCATCACGAGGGTGCGCACCGGCGGCCCCAGCGGCGTATCATAGGGCTTTAGAAGCTCGCGCCCGAACCCCAGGCTGATCGCCTGGGAGGCTTGCGGTTCGGACTGGGACATAGCATCGATGCTGCCCGCCATCAGCGCTTGATTGAGATCGGCGAAGGCCATGTAAATCAGCGTTACATCCTTGCCGGGCTTATCCGAGGCGGTGAGCCCGTGCATTTCAAGTTCGGCGAACAGCAGCATCTCCTGCGTCGCCCCGCGCGTCACGCCGACTTTCTTACCCTTCAAATCGCTAACACTTTTAATCGGGCTTTGCGCGCCGACAACGAAGCGTGCGCCGCCCTGGGCGAAGCCTGCCACGGCATAAATCGGCGCGCCGCCCGCCCGGCCCGAAATCGCCGCCTCCATCGCGCTTGCAGCAATATCGATCTGCCCGGAAACAATCGCGGGCATAATATCGAGCCCCTTGGCGAACATTCGCTCTTCAATTTTCAGATCATATTTTCCAGCGATTTCCTTCATGTAGGAAATCGCCCCGTAATGGGCGAATTTGAGATTACCGAGGCGCACCAAATCTTCCGCACTCGCGGCGCTGCTGACGCCAAAAGCCAAGGTTAAAGCCGCCAGTGTCTGGCAAAAAATTTTCATTCTCTTCCTCCCGGAACGATCTTTTCTTTTTCGGCGCGGTCTTGCGCCGCAGGAGGGAAAGAGCAAGCGATGTGCCAGGGCACACTTGGTCTATAAGATATTGAAATATATAATTTTTTATCAAGGGAAAGCACAGAGGATCGGCGGATTTCCGCCGATCCCTACAAGCCCATCGGCGGAAATCCGCCGATCAACGCCAGGCGTAATTGAAGCTGATGGAGATGCGTTCGGCATCGGCACGGTTCAACGGGACGGCGTGGTGCATCCAGCTTTCCCAGAGCAGCACCGATCCCGGTGTGGGGGCGACGGAAACGAACGCCTGCTGGTCGCGCGCGGCTTTTTTCTTTTTCGGCGGGGCCGCCATCATGCGCGGCAGGCGCGGGTCTTCGAAGGTGATCGCGCCCGCGCCATCGGGCACCGAAACGTAATAGGTGCCGCTAATCACGCTGCCGGGATGAATGTGACCGCTGTGAAAGCCGCCGGGCTCCAGCACATTGATCCAGAGCGAATCCAGCACCAGCTTACGCTCGCCTAAATCCCATTCCAGCAGCTTGCCGAAGGTTTTGACGTGCTTATCGAGTTGCTTGACGAGGGTTTTCACGGCGGGAAAGCGCCAGCCGAGATCGTTTAGCGACGCATAGGAGGTATAGCCCGGATAGCCGTTTTCTTCCGACCAATCCTGCCCCGCCTCGTCATCGGCAGCAGCGGCAAGGCAGGTGGCGAGAAGCTCCTCGTTCAGCCCCGGTTTATCGGCTAGTTCGGCGCGATAAAGGCGGGTGACGAAGAGGGTTTCGAGGCTATGGATCGTATCGCTCATAGGCGAGGGTGTAGCGCACCCCCGCCTATGAGTTCAATGCGTTAGATCAATAGGCGGAAAAACCGAGCTTTCCGCATTGCTGGTCGAACAGATAGGCCGACGAATAGAGCAACCGCCGCCCGGTATTCATAAAGTTACTGGCGACGGGGGCGGTCCCGCCCGCCCACACGGCGACAGTCTGTTGCGGCGTCGGCGTGACATTGGTTTGAACGGCCGACTGAGTGTACTTCAGTGCGGTCTGCTGATTCTGATCGACCGCCGTGAACGTCATCGTCCAACCGGGGGTTAGGATGGTGCGGTTTGCGCCATCGTAAGGCCCCACGCTCGGCGTCGTCGAGCCCGTGGGGCGCTGGCTGGCGTTGAAGGAGAGGAACATGAAGTCGATCCCCGTATCCATCAGCATGCCGCCGCACATTTTGGCGCTAGGCGAGCCGCCGGGGGCCGTCACCGTGGCGCAGGCGTTGGGTTGCAGCCATTCCGTGCCGGAGAATTGTTTGTTCGGCTGAAGCTGAATGGTCTTGAAGCCCTGGCTATTGGCAGCGGTGAGCCCCAGGGTCACACCCGCTTTCGAGATGATATAGCCGGGATGAATGGTTTTGCCCGTGGGGGCGGCGAGGTTCAAGAAGGGGTTCAGCGTTGCCGATCGCCCGCCCCGGTCAAAACCGACGCCCATCATGGCGATGGAGGGGGCGCGGCTTGGCACTGGCTTAGGCTGGTTTTGGTCGCACTCGCCGTTGGCGGGGTGCCATTATAGCTCGAACAGCGCGCCGGATCGGGTTTCGTTTTATTGGTCGGCGCGGTTTGGCTGACACCGCAGGTGCAACTGACGGCAAGCACGTCGATGGGCGTAGTCTGCACGCTGCCACTGCCCTCGGTCTGAAAGACTACCGGCGTTTTTACATATTTGCCGCCGAAAAATTTGTTCGAGCTATTGTAGAGTATCTGCCCGCCTTGGGTGGAGGCTGCAAAGGCGGCGGCGGGTACTTTGCTGCTGCTGACAACGATGCCCGTGGAGCCGGTATCCATCACGACGTCGATACCGCTTTCGCCGTTCGGGATGGACAGTGCGGTTTTATAGAAATTATCCGGTACCACGCCGCCGGTCAGCTTCAGCGCATAAGAGACGGCGGTATCGGGAATCGGGGCGCAGCTTTGCGCCGAAGCCCCAGCGCTTATCGACAGGAATAGGCCCAGGGTGAAAAACGATAGGCGGCGCATACTATCCTCCCGGCAAAATAGTTTTCGGCGGGAGGATAGCAATTACGGGTCATCCTCTCTAGGGAGGAGTTTACGCCGCCTGCGCCATCGGCTCCTTCGCGCCGGTCATGAAGGCCACCGCATCGGACATGGAATATTCCTGGGGCCGAATAGTGCACAGGCGCTGGCCAAGGCGGTGGATATGGATGCGGTCGGCAATTTCGAACACATGGGGCATATTGTGCGAAATCAGCACAATCGGCAGCCCCTTGTCGCGGACGCGCAGGATAAGGTCCAGCACCCGGCGCGATTCCTTGACGCCCAAGGCCGCTGTTGGCTCGTCCATAATCACCACTTTCGAGCCGAAGGTAGCCGCGCGGGCGACGGCGATGCCCTGGCGCTGCCCGCCCGACAGGGTTTCGACCGGCTGGCGGATGTTCTGAATGGTCAAAAGGCCCAGGTCCGACAGCATGGCGCGCGCCTGGGTTTCCATCGCGGCCCGGTCGAGCACGCGAAAATAGCGCCCGAGCGGCCCTGGCTTACGCAACTCGCGCCCGAGAAACATATTATCGGCAATCGACAGGGCCGGGGAGAGGGCGAGGGTTTGATAGACTGTCGCAATTCCTGCTTCCTGCGCTTCTTGCGGGGAGCGAAAACTGATCGGCATGCCGTCGAGCAGAATTTCGCCTTCGTCGGGGGTCAGCGCGCCGGAAAGCGCCTTAATCAGCGATGATTTACCCGCACCATTATCGCCGATCACCGCCAGAATTTCGCCGGGATAGAGGTCGAAATCGGCCTGATTAAGGGCGACGACGCGGCCATAGCGCTTGACGAGGCCCTTGGCTTGAAGAACGGGGGTCATGCTGAAACCTTTCGGATCCATTGGTCGAGGGCGACCGCGAGAATGATGAGCCAGCCAATCGCAAACATCTGCCAGAGCACATCGACCCCGGAGAGGCGCAGGCCCGATTGAAACACACCGACGATCAAAGCCCCGATCAACGGCCCCATAATCGAGCCGCGCCCGCCGAACAGGCTGATCCCGCCAATGACGACTGCGGTGATCGATTGCAGATTCCCCTCATAGAAACTCTGCGGGCTAACCGAGCCGACGCGGCCGATGGAGGCCCAAGCACCCAGGGCGCAGACCAACCCTGCCAAACCGTAAACGCTCATCAAAATGCGGTTGGTGCGGATACCGGCGAGTTCCGCCGCGTCCTTATCGTCGCCCACCGCATAGACATGGCGGCCCCAGGCCGTGCGGTTCAGCAGAAACCAGAGGGCGGCAAACAAAATCGCCGTTAAAAACACGCCGTAGGTAAACTGCGCGCCCATGAAGCTCACACGCTCGCCGAACCATTTCAGCAGCGGCGCGCTCTGGTCGATATCCTGACTGCGGATCGATTGCGCGCCCGAAAGCCATAGGTTCAGGGCAAACAGAATATTCCAGGTGCCGAGGGTCACGATGAACGGCGGCAGCTTCAGCCGTGTCACCAGCGCGCCATTAATATAACCGCAGCCAACCCCGACCACAAAACCGACCAAAATGGCAATCGGCGTTGGCACCCCGACGTCGATGGCGAGTTTCCCCATGATGACCGAGGACAGCACCATGATCGCGGCGACCGACAGATCGATTCCTGCCGTGAGCACAACCAAGCTTTGCGCCGCCGCCAAAATCCCGATCACCGAAACCTGTTGTAGGATTAGCGATAGGTTGAACGGGTGGAAGAACCGATCCCCGGCAATCACGCCAAACGCTAAAATGCTGAGCAGCAGCACGATGACCGGCACCATCGTTGGGTTGCCGTGCAAAAAATGCTGCAAGCGCACGAGCGGCGAGGGGGCAGGCTCCAAGAATTTCGCAAAATTCTCGTTCAACTTGGTTTCGGGGGGCAACTTGGTCTCGGGGGGCGTGTGTTCGGGGGGGGGAACTCGGGTCATGGTGACTCCGTCGCTGGAAGCGGGCAGGCGCGCCCGTTCGGCACTAGCCTTGCTCATCGCAGGCTCCTCTGTCCCAAAAGAAAAATGGCAGGGTGGCTGACTTTCGGCAGCCTGAGGGCACCGGCTGCGAGCGGCCACCCTGCCGAGGGGAGTGGGAGTATTAGGCTCGCAAGAAGGCTAGAGGCTTAGCCCCAGCACTTCTTCAGACCTTCGTCCGAAGTGATGGACGTGATGCCGGGTACGGGCGAATCGGTAATCAGTTCCACGCCCGTATCGTAGAAGTCGAGACCTTCGGTCGCTTTGGGCTTCTGGCCACTCTTCACAAAGGTTTCAATGGCTTCGATGCCCTTTGCCGCCATCAGCAGCGGGAATTGCATGGAGGTCGCGCCAATCACGCCCTGCTTCACGTTGCGCACGCCGGGGCAGCCGCCATCGACCGAAACGATCGTAACGTTCTTTTGAATGCCGAGCGCCTTCAGGGCTTCATAGGCCCCGGCGGCGGCCGGTTCGTTGATCGTGTAGATCACGTTGATGCCGGGGTCGCGCTGAATGAGGTTTTCGAGGGCTTTGCGGCCGCCTTCTTCGTTGCCCGCCGTCACATCATGGCCAACGACGCGCAGATCGCCTTCGTCACCGATTTTCTTCGGATCTTTAATGTCGATACCGAAGCCCTTTAAGAAGCCTTGATCGCGTAAATAATCGACCGAAACCTGCTGGGCGCTGAGGTCCAGCATGGCGATTTTCGCCGTTTTAGTCTTATCGCCAAGCTTGGCCGCGGCCCATTTACCGATGAGTTCGCCCGCTTTAAAATTATCCGTGGCGAAAACCGCGTCCGACGCCGAGGCTGGCTCCAGCGGCGTGTCGAGCGCAATCACCAGAACGCCCGCTTGACGGGCTTTGGCCACGACCGGCACCAGGGCGCGCGAGTCGGACGGGGTAATCAGAATGCCTTTCGCGCCACCGGCGATGCAGCTTTCAACCGCAGCGACCTGAGTTTCCACATCGCCATCGAGCTTACCGGCAAAAGTTTGCAGGGTAATTCCGCTTTTGGTTGCGGCGGCGGCGGCGCCTTCCTTCATTTTCACAAAGAAGGGGTTGGTTTCGGTTTTGGTAATCAAGCAGGCCTTGGTTTGAGCCAAGGCAGCATTGCTCACGGCCATACCCGCAACAAGGGCACCAATGCACGACGCTAAAGTCAGAGCTTTCATATTGAGATCCTCCCGGTGGATCGCTGTGGGCGCGTCCGTTATGGACTGCGCGTTATTCGGTTGGACAGGGGGGTATGCCCCCCTCTCGACGCTTAGAAAACACCTCCGGCGTGTCGTCGTCAATAGATAAAGCAAGTTGATTTATTTATTCGATGCGTCATTCTTGTGCGGCCCGCGCGCTTGCCCTAAGACCGTGCGGGCGGGAGGAATGATGGTGCTGAACTCGACGATCCCAGGACCGGGCGCCGATCCGGCCGGGCGCAAACCCCTGGGTGGGCTCACGCTCAATGAGCGGCTGATGCTGTCGCTGGTGCGCCGCCACGGCAGCTTGCCAAAAGCCGAAATCGCGCGGCTCACGGGGCTGTCGTCCCAAACCGCCTCTGTGACGATGCGGCGGCTGGAGGAAGATCAACTGCTGGTGCGGGGCGAACCCCAGCGCGGGCGGGTGGGGCAGCCGTCGATCCCCTTAGCGTTGAACCCCGACGGCGTTTTCGCAATAGGGCTCAAGGTGGGGCGGCGTAGCGCGGAATTGCTGCTGATGAATTTCGTCGGCACGGTCCGAAAAGTGCTGCGCGAAGCCTATGCTTGGCCCTCGCCGGAGGCAATTGCCCGCTTTGTGGCGCAAGGGGTTCCCGCCCTCACCGAAACGCTTACCCTTGAACAGCGGGAGAGAATCGCCGGGCTGGGCGTGGCGGTTCCGTTCGAGCTTTGGCTGTGGGGTGATATTGTCGGGGCCGATATGTCGGCGTGGCGTGACACGGATCTAGTCCAGACGCTTGCCGCCGTGCAGCCCTATCCGGTCTTCGTGGAGAATGATGCGACGGCGGCGTGTGGGGCCGAACTCACCTTCGGACAAGGCGCGGCCTACCCGGATTTCATCTATTTTTTCGTCGGCTACTTCATTGGCGGTGGCGTGGTGCTAAACGGCACCGTCTATCGCGGTCGTACGGGCAATGCCGGGGCCGTGGGCTCAATGCCGGTGCGCAGTGTGGGCCAGAAATGGGGGCAGCTCATCAATGTCGCTTCGCTCCTCATGCTCGAACAGGCGTTGAAGGCGGCGGGGGACGATCCGTCCTTGCTCTGGCGCAACCCCGACGATTGGGACGATTATGGCGCGGTGCTCGATACCTGGATCGAGACCACCGCCGATAATCTCGCCCAAGCGATTGCCGCATCTTGCTCGGTCATCGATTTTTCGGCGGCGATTATCGACGGGGCTTTTCCGGTCTCGGTCCGCGCACGCCTTATAACAGCGACGCGGGCGGCGCTCGGGCGGCTTGATCTGCAAGGCATCATCGCGCCGGAGGTTGTGGAGGGTACAACGGGCAGCATGGCGCGCGCGATTGGCGGGGCCAGTTTGCCGCTGTTCGACTCCTATCTGCTCGACCCGAAAGTAATGCTAAAGGACCCCGTGTGGTGACAATCCTCTGCTGCGGCGACGCGCTTATCGATATGGTGCCAACGGTTTCTGCCGATGGGAACCCCTGTTTGCGTCCGCTCGCGGGCGGCGCGGTGTTCAATACGGCAATCGCCCTGGGCCGCCTGGGGGCCGATGCGAGTTTCTTCGCGCCGATTTCGACCGATCCGTTCGGCGAAATCCTGCGGGCCAGCCTGTCGGCGAGCGGCGTGCGGACCGATTTAGCGCCCCAAACGGATCGTTTTACGGCGATGGCCTTCGTCACCCTTACCGAGGGCCAGGCGCGCTATCGCTTCGTCGATCAAGGGTCGGCGGGGGTGATGCTGTCCGACGCCGACCTTCCGGTTTTGCCGCCTGCTATCACGGCGCTGCACCTCGGCGCGACCAGCTTGGTGCAAGAGCCGTGTGGGAGCGCCTTTGAAGCCTTGGCCCTGCGCGAAGCAGGCAAGCGGTTGATTTCGCTCGATCCCAACATTCGCCCCGCCTTATTGGCCGATGCCGCCGCCTATCGCGCCCGGCTCGACCGGCTCATTGCCGTGACCGACATTCTCAAACTCTCCGATGAGGATTTGGCGTGGATTGGCGGCGATGGCTTGATCGATCAATGGTTGGGCGCGGGCGTTAAACTCATTGTCGTCACGCGCGGCGGGGCGGGCGCGGAAGCCTGGGCCGCGTGCGGCCATGTGGCGATCTCCGCCGCGCCGGTCGTGGTTGCCGATACTATTGGCGCGGGCGATACATTTGCGGCGGGCATTCTCGCCGGGCTTGCCGCGCGCCAACGCCTAACGCCGGACGGATTAACGAAGCTCGACCTCAGCGACCTTAGCAGCGCGCTTGATCTTGCAGCCCGGGCGGCGGCGGTTACGGTCTCGCGCACGGGCGCTAACCCGCCCTGGGCGCATGAGTTGGCCTATGGTAGGCTATCAACGCTAGGGTAGGTTCTTCTCGAAAGGACTGGCACAATGGGGGTTGAAGTCACGATTACGACGGAAGGTCAGCTTCGTCTGGACCAAGCCATCTTAGATCATCTTGGTGTGCAACCCGGCGGGCGGCTCGAAATCATCCTCAAGCCCGATGGCCGCGTTGAGCTTCACGGTGCCGCCAAAAAACTTGTCTTTGCAGACTTAAGGGGAATCCTAGCGCGGGAGAGTTCCACCCCAGTTTCCCTAGAAGAGATGCAGAGGGCGATTGAGGATGTGCAGCTTTAATGAGGGTTGCAGTCGATACGAACGTGCTTATCCGCTTCCTTACCGAAGATGATCTCGCTCAAAATGAAATTGCTTCCCGCGTTCTTGAGTCCGGCGGAACAATTTTTATTTCGACAATCGTTTTGTGTGAAACTGTCTGGGTTCTTCGACGGGCATATAAATACTCTACCGCGCAGATAGGGTCTGTCCTGAGTAGCTTAATCTCAATCGCTAATGTCGAGGTCGACATACCAGCGGTCGAGACCGGATTGCGGTTCTTAGCCGCTGGCGGCGATTTTGCTGATGGCGTTATTCTTTGTGAAGCTAAACGCGTTAAGGCCGATACGCTCGCAACATTTGATAGTGGGTTCGCCGACCGGGGCGGGGATTTCGTATCCGATCTCAATCGCTCTTTGCCCCCCGCTTGACGGCAGGCGCAGAAGCGTGTCATCTGGTCCCTGTTTCGAGGGGAGTCCCGCAAGGGGCTGAGAGGCTGTTGGATCTAACCAAGATCGGCACAGCGACCCTTAGAACCTGATCCGGTTCATACCGGCGAAGGGACTGAACGCGCGGGTGGCTGTGATTCCCCTTATGGGATGGTACCCGTCTTTTCTTTATCCCCGCCGTATCCGGGTCTGTCTCTGATTTATTCGGGAGAGGCTCGATGCACGATTTTAAAGTTACGACCGGCGCGCTGCCGGCCTCTGAAAAAGCCTATATCACCGGGTCGCGTGCCGATATTCGTGCGCCGCTACGGTTGATCCACCTGCACCCGTCTGCCGGGGAGCCGCCGTTTCCGGTCTATGATACCTCCGGCCCCTATAGCGACCCCTCGGTGACGATCGATATTCGCCAAGGGCTTGACCGGCCCCGCGCAGCGTGGGTGGACGCGCGCGGCGATACCGAAAGCTATCGCAGTACGCTGGTCGAGGCGTTGCGGGCACAGGGTTCCGTCGAGCCGTTTCCGGTTCAGCACACACCGGTTCGGGCAAAGGGCGGTAAAGCCGTTACGCAAATGGCCTATGCCCGCGCCGGGATCATCACGGCGGAAATGGAAGTGGCGGCGTTGCGCGAGAATATGGGCCGGGCGCAGGCGAAACACGCGCCGGAGCGCGACGGTGAGCCGTTCGGAGCCGAAATTCCCGATTTCATCACCCCGGAATTCGTGCGTAGCGAAATCGCCGCCGGGCGGGCGATTCTGCCTGCCAATATCAACCATGCCGAACTTGAGCCGATGGTGATCGGGCGGAATTTCCTCACCAAGATCAACGCCAATATCGGCAACTCCGCCGTTACCTCCTCGATGGCCGAAGAGGTGGATAAGCTGGTGTGGGCAATCCGTTGGGGGGCGGATACGGTGATGGACCTCTCGACGGGCCGCAATATTCACAACATCCGCGAATGGGTGGTGCGCAATAGCCCGGTTCCCATCGGCACCGTGCCGATTTATCAGGCGCTGGAAAAGGTGAATGGCGTCGCCGAAGACCTGACCTGGGAGGTGTTCCGCGACACGCTGATCGAACAGGCCGAACAGGGTGTAGATTACTTCACCATTCACGCCGGGGTACGCCTATCGTATATCCCGCTGACGGCGAACCGGGTCACGGGGATCGTCTCGCGCGGTGGCTCGATCATCGCCAAATGGTGCCTTGCGCATCATAAAGAGAATTTCCTCTACACGCATTTCGATGAGATTTGCGACATTTGCCGCGCCTATGATGTGAGTTTTTCGTTGGGCGATGGGTTGCGCCCCGGCTCGACGGCGGACGCCAACGACGCGGCGCAGTTCGCCGAACTCGAAACCCTGGGCGAACTCACCAAAATCGCTTGGGCGAAAGACTGTCAGGTGATGATCGAAGGCCCCGGCCATGTGCCGATGCATAAAATCAAAGCCAATATGGAAAAGCAGTTTCAGCACTGCGGCGGTGCGCCCTTCTACACGCTTGGGCCACTGACGACCGATATCGCGCCGGGCTACGATCACATCACCTCGGCCATCGGGGCGGCGATGATCGGCTGGTTCGGCACGGCCTTGCTCTGTTACGTGACGCCCAAGGAGCATCTTGGCCTGCCCGACCGCAATGACGTGAAGGTGGGGGTGATTTCTTACAAAATCGCCGCCCATGCGTCCGATCTGGCGAAGGGCCATCCGGCGGCCCGGCTGCGCGACGATGCTTTGTCGCGCGCGCGCTTCGAGTTCCGTTGGGAAGATCAGTTCAATCTGGCGCTCGACCCCGAAACGGCGCGGGATTTCCACGATCAGACCCTGCCGAAGGAGGCCCATAAGGTTGCGCATTTCTGCTCCATGTGCGGACCGAAATTCTGCTCGATGCGCATTTCCCACGAAATTCGCGACGATGCGCGGGCGCAAGGTATGGCGGAAATGTCCGAAAAATTCCGCGAAACGGGGGATCTCTATGTCCCCGCCGAGTGAGCGGCGCGTTCGGATTTTGGGCGCGGGCGTCTTCGGGCTCGCCTGCGCCGCCGAACTGCGGGCACAGGGTGTTTCGGTTGAAGTCTGGGACCGGGCGGCGGCTTTGAGCGGGGAAACCTGCTCCTGGCTGGCTGGGGGCATGCTCGCCCCTGGTTGCGAGGCCGAAAGCGCACCGCCTGCTATGGTGTCGGCGGCGGCGGGCTGTGCCGATTGGTGGGAAGCCCAGGGTGTTCCCGTTACTCGGCGCGGCTCGCTGGTTCTGGCCGCCCCGCGCGATCAGGGTGAGTTGCCGCGCTTTCTGCGCCAATCCCAGGGCGGGGCTAAGGTAGAGGGGGCGGCGCTGGCCGCCCTCGAACCCGGTTTGGCCGATAAGCATACGCAGGGGATTTTCTATCCGGACGAAGCCCATCTCGATCCGCGAGAAGCCCTGTCGATCTTAGTCACACCGGTTGGCGTGCAGTGGGGGCGGGCTGGCGCACCCGACGATCTGACCGGCGTCGATTATCTCATCGACGCGCGGGGCATCGCCGCCCGCCCGGACCTGACGGACTTACGCGGCGTGCGCGGCGAAATGCTGGTATTGCGCTGCCCGGAGGTTGAAATAACCCGGCCCGTGCGCCTCATTCATCCGCGCTTTCCCTGCTATTTGGTCCCGCGCGGCGAAGGCGTTTACATGCTGGGGGCGACGATGGTCGAGAGCGATGATCGGAAGCCGATTACGTCGCGCGCCGCGCTTGATCTGCTCTCGGCCCTCTGGGCGATCAATCCCGGCTTTGCCGAGGCCGAGATTTTGGAAGCGGGCGCGCATGTGCGCCCGGCGTTTCCTGATAACATCCCGCAGGTACGCCGCGCGGGCAGCGTGATTCGGGTGAACGGGGCCTATCGCCACGGCTTCCTACTCGCCCCCCATCTCGCCCGGCAAGTGGCGGCGTTGGTGCGGGAAGAGGAGCTTACGGCATGCGCTTGATCGTAAACGGCGAAACGGGTGACTGGTCCGTTACCAATCTAGATCAACTTGTCTCTGCCTATCTCGCCCGGACCGGGGCCGATCCAGACGCGGCGGTGGCGACGGCTTGGAACCGGCTGTTCGTTGCTAAGCGGGCGCGGGCGGCTTTGCTGTTGAGTGCGGGCGACGAAGTGGAAATCCTGATTCCCATGCAAGGGGGCTGACCGATGCGCCTCTATGAGACCGATTTTTCCAGCCGCTTAATGCTAGGGACTGCGCTTTATGCCTCGCCAAGTGTGATGGCCGATGCGGTGCGCGCCGCAAAACCGGCGCTGCTGACCGTTTCCTTGCGCCGGGAAGGCGCGGGCGGGCAAGGGTTTTGGCCGTTGCTGAAAGCGCTTTGTGCCGAAACCGGCGCGCGGCTGCTCCCCAATACCGCCGGCTGCTACACGGCGCGTGAGGCTATCACCACGGCGCAAATGGCGCGCGAACTGTTCGACACTGATTGGCTGAAACTGGAAGTCATCGCCGACCCGGAAACGCTCCAGCCCGATCCGTTCGGGTTGGTGGAAGCGGCGCGGGTTTTAAGCGCCGATGGGTTCAAAATTCTGCCCTATTGCACCGAAGATCTTTCGGTGGCCGAAGCACTGCTGGCGGCAGGATGCAAGGTGCTGATGCCCTGGGGCGCGCCCATCGGGTCCGCGCGCGGGCTGAATAACGTCTATGGGCTGCGCACCTTACGCGCCCGTTTTCCGGAGGTGCCCTTGATCGTCGATGCCGGGCTTGGGCTGCCGTCCCACGCGGCGCAGGCAATGGAACTCGGCTATGACGGCGTGCTGCTGAATACCGCCGTCGCCAAGGCCGATGATCCCGCCGGAATGGCGCGCGCTTTTGCGCTGGCGGTGGAAGCGGGACGGGCTGGGTATTGCGCCGGGCCAATGGCCGCGCGCGATATGGCGGCCCCCTCCACGCCGGCTTTCGGCCTTGCGGCTTTATGAGGCGACTATGGACCGTTTTTACCCGATCATCGACTGCGCCGACTGGCTACCTCGGCTTCTCCCCTGTGGCGTGCGCTTCGTGCAACTGCGGTTGAAGGATCAGCCCGAGGCGGTTTTGCGCGCCGAAATTGCCCACGCCCGCGGGTTTTGTGCGGCAGCGGGGGCAAGTTTGGTCGTAAACGATTATTGGCGGCTCGCGATTGATCTGCGCTGCGACTGGCTCCATCTCGGTCAAGAAGATCTCGCCGAGGCCGATCTGCCTGCCATCCGCAAAGCTGGGCTGAAACTCGGTGTCAGCACCCATAGTGACGACGAGTTGGAGACGGCCCTCGCGGCCCAACCCGACTATATTGCCTTGGGTCCCGTCTATCCGACCACCCTCAAGAAAATGCCCTGGGCTCCTCAGGGCGTGCCGCGCGTGGCTGAGTGGAAACGGCGGATCGGGGCGATTCCGCTGGTTGCCATCGGCGGATTAACGCTAGAACGGGCCGGGCCGGTTTATGCGGCGGGGGCGGATTCGATTGCGGTGGTCTCGGACGTGTTGCAAGCCGCCGATCCTGAAAAACGGGCACACGAGTGGGTGAGGGCAACACGATGAGCGAGGATCGATATAGCCGCCAAACGGCGGTTCCTCAGGTCGGGGACGACGGGCAAGTCCGGCTTGCGGCGGCGCGCGTGCTGGTGGTCGGCGTCGGTGGTCTCGGTTGTCCTGCCTTGCTGTATCTGGCGGGGGCGGGGACTGGGCGTTTGCGCCTCGTTGATGCCGACCGGGTCTCGGAAAGCAATCTGCACCGGCAGACTCTCTTTTCTCAATCCGACATTGGTCGGTTCAAGGTCGAGGCGGCGGCGGAACGCCTATCGGGCCTTAATCCGACGCTAATCTATGAGCCGCACGCCCTCGCGCTCACCGACGCGCGCGCCGATGCGCTGGTGGCGGGCTGCGACGTGGTGTTGGACGCCGCCGATTCTTACCTCGTTTCCTGCGCGCTGTCGGACGCGTGTACCCGTGCCGGGATTCCGCTGGTATCGGCCTCAATCCTGGGGATGGAGGGGAGCATCGGCGTATTTTGCGACAAGGCTCCCGGCTACCGCGCGGTTTTCCCAGAGTTTCCTGCGCCAACCTCCTGCGCTAGCGCGGGGGTTCTCGGGCCAGCGGTGGGGATGCTGGGGGCGTGGATGGCGCAACTGGCGATGCACCTCATCATCGACTATCCGCCGGAGCCGCGTGGACGGCTTTGGCGGGCGGATTTGGGGGCGGGGCGGTTCGTGCCGATTTCCTTTATCGGGGCCAGCGAGGAGGGTTTACCGCCGCGCCCCCTGCTGCTGTCGCCCGAGGATATTCTCCCCACCGATCTGGTTGTTGATTTGCGGTCCGAGATAGAACGGGCAGCGCTTGCCTGTGCCGGTTCGATTGCTGCAACGGCGGACGCCCTGCCGGTTCCCCGACCGGGCGCGCGGCTTGTGCTCGCCTGTGCCTCGGGACGGCGGGCATTAGCGGCGGCGGAGAGAGTGCTAAAGACCGATCCTAACCGCGCTCTTGCCGTTTTGGCACTCGGCGTTCCCGCATGAATGCGGTTCTGTTGATCGGCGGGACCGATTCCAGCGGCGGTGCAGGCTTAGCGCAAGATGTGCGCGTGCTCGCGGATATGGGGGGTTCGGCACGCTTGGCCGTCACGGCCGTCACGGCGCAAGGAGCGGGCGGCGTTGCGGCGGTGCAGGCAATGCCGCCGGAGATGCTTCGGGCGCAGATCATCGCGGCGGGCACCCTAGGGCCTATCGGTGCGGTGAAAATCGGTATGCTGCCGGGCGTTGCGACGGCGACACTTGTCGCCGACCTTCTCATGCAGATATGCCCCGATGCGCCGATTATTCTTGATCCTGTGTTGAGCGCCAGCGCGGGAGGGGTTTTGCACACGGCGTCAGCAGGCTTGGCAGGCTTCGGTCCGCTCTGGCACCGCGCGACCTTGGTAACGCCCAATCTGCCCGAAGCAGGATTTTTGCTCCAGGTTCCCGAAGCCCCGAACCGGCGGGCAATGGTCGCCCAGGCCGAGGCGTTGCAGCGAACCGGGGCACGGGCAATTCTGCTGAAAGGCGGTCATTTGCCGGGTGATGCGGTGGCCGACTATCTCGTTAGCCCGGCCAAGGCGCGCTGGTTTAGCGCTTCCCGCTTGCCCGGCGTGCGGCGCGGGACGGGCTGTGCCTTGGCCAGTGGGATAGCGGCGGGGCTCGCTCAAGGGTTAGCGCTTCCCGAGGCGATTTTGCGCGCTCGGCGTTGGCTGCGGGCAAGTTGGGCGAAGACTCCGGAGGCGGGTGGCTGAGTATGCTGTTGCAGGTGGAGGGCGTTTCGGCGGGCTACGGCGAAAGTTCAATTCTATCGGAGATTTCGCTCAGCCTCGTCCCCGGTCAGGCAATCGCGCTCTTGGGGCGCAATGGCGTCGGTAAAACCACACTGCTGAAAACGATTCTGGGACTGACCGGGCTCCGCGCCGGGCGGATCACCTGGGGCGGGGCCGATATTAGTCGCTGGCCGCCCGAGCGCCGCGCGAGCGCCGGAATCGGCTGGGTGCCGCAGGAGCGCGGTATTTTTCGCTCGCTCACCGTGCTGGAAAACCTAACCGCAGTCGCCCGGCCCGGCCCCTGGACGCCGGAGCGGGTGTTTACCCTGTTCCCCCGCTTAACCGACTATCGCCACCAGGGCGGCGAGGCGTTGTCCGGGGGTGAACAGCAGATGCTCGCGATCGGGCGGGCGCTTGTGCTCAACCCGCAACTCCTGCTTCTGGACGAGCCGACCGAAGGGCTGGCCCCGGTTATTGTGGACGATGTCATGCGGGCGCTGACGAGGCTATTCCGCACCGAGGGCATGGCGGGGATTATCGTCGAGCAGCACGCGCGCAAAATCCTCCCCATTACCGATCAGGCGATTATTTTGGAGCGCGGCCGCATCGTGCATCGGGCGACGAGCGCTAAGCTGGCCGAGGATGCCCCCACGCTCATACGGTATTTAGGCGTGGGTTAGCGGTGCCGCGCGGTCGTTGTCCTGGCCGATGGCGCTTAATTGCTTTTGCAGTGCGAGCCTGTCGAGGGAGGCCAGTGGTAAGGCTGCGAAAACCGAAATACGCCGCCGAAGTTGTTTGAAAGCCGTTACAAAGGCAGCTTCGCACTGAAGCTCATTTCCCGTTACTGCTGCCGGATCATCGACGCCCCAATGGGCCGTCATGGGCATGCCTGGCCAAATTGGGCATACTTCACCAGCGGCATTATCGCAGACGGTGAAGATGAAATCGATCTGCGGCGCGCCAGGGGCGGCGAATTCATCCCAGCTTTTCGAGCGTAATCCTTCGGTTGGATACCCCTCGGCTGCGAGAAGTTTCAACGCAAGCGGATGAACATGGCCCTTAGGCTGGCTTCCAGCCGAAAAGACCTGAAATCGTCCGCCCCCCTCATGCCTCAGGATACTTTCGGCGAGAATGGAGCGCGCCGTGTTACCGGTGCACAGAAATAGCACAGTGAACGCACGAGACATGATGCCTCCTAGCAGGTTTTTGGGTGACACGGCGAGGCTGAGAGAGCCGAGAGAATGGAGCCGCAGAGGGCGGCTTCGCCTTGGCAACAGTCGGTCAAAAGAAACAGAACCAAGCTCTCAACGCTGGCCAAGTGCGCGCGGTAGCGAATGACGCGCCCGTCGCGGCTGGCGGTAACAAGATCGGCGCGCGCCAGTAAACCCAAGTGGGTTGAGAGCGTATTCTGTGGAACATCGAGCAGGCGGGCCAACTCGCCCGCGGGCAGCCCATCGGGTTCGTGCTGAACCAGTAACCGAAAGGCGGCAAGGCGCGTTTCTTGGGCAAGGGCCGATAGGGCTAAGAGAGCGACACTATTTTCCATATATCGAGAATTACAGAAATATATGATTTCGTCAAGGGGAACCCGCTCAGACCGCCCTTAGTCGCGGTGATAGAGCTTAGAAATTGCGGCACTATGCCGGTCAAACAGCGCCAAAAGATACGGGTCGAACTGCTGCGGGCGGGTGCGATTATCGCCATCAAGGATAATTCGCATCGCGTGATCATGCTCCAGGGCTTGCTTATAGGACCGGGGCGAGCGGAGCGCATCGTAAACATCGCAGAGGGCGACAATCCGCGCTTCCTGCGGCACGGCATCGCCGATCAACCCGTGCGGATAGCCCGAACCGTCATGGGCTTCATGATGATACCGCGCCACGACTGCCGCTAACCCGAAAGGCGCACCGCCATGGGTTTCGAGCAACTCGGCCCCAAGGGGCGCGTGGTTGCGGATATGATCCAAATCCGCGCTCGAAACATCCCGTCCTTTTCCGAGAATCGCCGGATCAAGCCGGGTTTTACCAACGTCATGCAAAACGGCGGCTTCAGCAAGCCGCTCCAACCAACCGCTATCCTCTTGCCCGGTGTGATGGCCGAGGAAAGCGGCGAGCGCGCCAAGGCGACTGCTGTGTTGGCGCAGGGCAATATCACTGAGAAAGTGAGGTTCGATTTGCCGCCACAATTTTTGCGGCAGCGCCCCAAAAACCTGATCGCCAAAATTGGTGATCGTGGGTGCATGATGATCAGCCTCCCACGGAAGCTGCCGTTGTTGGCGATACGGCATTGTCTCTCCCCGAGCACTCTCCCACGTCCCAAAGCATCCGCGTCGGATGCCTATTGAGGCGGGTATCAAGATATGCTCACAAGGAGTGTGCATTATTCTGAACGATAAGATTACTTAAAATAGCGGGTTTCGGCTAAAAAAAGAGCTTCCGATGAGTGGCTTCATTAAATCGTGTTTAAATATTACTCAAAATCTCCCAAATAATCTGCCTTGCGCGCGAAAGTGAGCGATTGCTAGGCGCCGCGCGCCGCAAGGGTAATATGGGCGCCGAGGTTCGGCACCATAAGGCTTTGTAATTGCGTAACGATCTGAACAGCGTGCTCCCCGCCCAGAACTTCGGCCAAATCGGAATTTTGCATAGCGATGGCTTCGATCAGCCCATCATGCTCGTCTACATAACGGGGCGGCAGGCGATCATCAAAGCGGCGGTAATAGAGGCGGAGCAGGCGCATGCCCTCGTTAAGAAGCCGCCCAAAAAACTCGGTATAATAAGGATTTTGTCCAGCGGCGGCGATTGCAAGATGGAAATCGCGGTTGGTGTGGAGCATCGCTAGCGCGTCTTCGCGCGCCACTGCTTCGGCAAAGCGTGCTTGTGCCGCGCTGATGGCATCCAGATCCGCTGCTGTGCGCCGCTCAGCAGCAAGGCGCGTCGAGACGCGATACATTAACGTCAGCGCGTCCAAGTAGGGCGGTAGGCTGGCAAAATCGAGCACCGCGACGATGGTGTTGCGGTTGGGCAGAGTCGAGGCCAGACCTTCCGCCACCAACCGGACCAACGCTTCCCGAACCGGGGTGCGCGACGTGCCGAAACGCTCGGACAGGCCGGTTTCGTCTAAGGGGTCGCCGGGCGACAGCGTGAGATTGAGAATATCCTGCTTCAGCGCGTCATAAATGACGGGTGAGGCGGTTCCGCGTGGCACGGGGCTACGGGGTGAGGGCACGTCAGCCTGCCCGTCATCCAACTTACTCCGCATGCACCGCCCTCTTTTGCAACGTTTCGACCTATCTTAACGGAAATCGGTGCAGTTTGTCGACATCGCTCAACGGGGGGGCTTGACGGGTGAATTTACTGAATACAAGATGTCGACATAAATCAAATCTGCCTCGGAGACTCCCCCACGATGTCTGATCCCCGTAAAACTTGGCGTGGCATGTTCCCCGCCGTTACTACGCAGTTTCACGCCGATTTCACGCTGGATTTGGAGGCAACGGGCCGAGTGATCGAAGCCCTGATCCGCGATGGCGTTTCGGGCCTCGTTATGTGCGGGACGGTGGGGGAGAATTGCTCACTCACCCGCGACGAGAAGGGCGAATTGATCGCGCTGGCCGCCAGCGCCGCCAAGGGCCGCGTGCCGGTGATCGTCGGCGTGGCCGAATATACGCCGGTCTTTGCGGCGGAAACGGCGAAACTGGCGCAAGCCAAGGGCGCGAACGGGCTGATGGTCATGCCGCCGATGGTCTATCCGGCCAAACCGCGCGAAACCCTGGCGCATTTCCGCACCGTTGCGGCGGCGAGCGATCTGCCGATCATGATTTACAATAACCCACCCTCCTATCGCACCGATGTGACCCCGGCGATGTTGGCGACGCTGGCCGACGTTGAAACCATTGTCGCCTTCAAGGAATCCTCGGGCGATACGCGCCGTTTGGTCGATGTGCGTAACATGACCGGCGACCGCTTCATTCCGTTCTGCGGTTTGGACGATGTGGTTCTGGAATGCGTCGCGCTGGGTGCCGTCGGCTGGGTGTCGGGCATGTCCAATGTTTTCCCGCGCGAAGGCGAAACCCTGTTCCGCCTCGTCCGCGACAATCGCCTTACCGAGGCTATGCCGATTTACGATTGGTTCATGCCGCTCCTGCACTTGGATGCCCGGTCGGACCTCGTCCAGTGCATTAAGCTGTGCGAGCACATCGTGGGGCGCGGCACCGATCTAACCCGTCCGCCGCGTTTGGCGCTGGATGCGGGCGAACGCGCCGAGGTGGAAGCGATGATGGCCAAAGCCCTCGCCAACCGCCCGACCCTGCCGGATGTTGGTCTGCCGAGCGTTTAAGGAAACGCGACGGGGCGGGGCCGGTTTGCCGGGCTCGCCTTTTCGTGTAAGGGGGTTTTCTTCCGAGGCTTTCCCTGGGGTTCGGAGGGAAACCCCCTTAACACCATAGGGAATAGGGGGGCGGATGCGGGTTATCATTATTGGCGCTGGGATTGTTGGCGTCACCACGGCCCATGCATTGCTGGACGCGGGCTGCACGGTAACGCTTGTCGATCCAGGGGGGATTGCCGCCGGGGCCTCGCAAGGCAATGCCGGGTGGATCGCCCACGTCGATATTCTGCCCCTGGCCTCGCCGAAAGCCTGGCGGAATTTGCCGCGCTGGCTGATGGACCCGCTCGGCCCGCTCGCTATTCGCCCAGCCTATCTGCCGAAACTCGCGCCGTGGCTGCTGCGCTTTCTGTGGGCGAGCCGTCCGCAGGCGCTTGCGGCTGGTACGTCCGCCTTAGTCGCGTTGAACGGCCAAGCTTTGCGCGCCTGGGAAGCGCGGTTGGCCCGCCTCGGCTTGTCGAACCATCTGCGCCCGCGCGGGCTTATGACCGTTTGGGACGATCCCGCGATAACCGGCGCCATGGCGATCCTTGCCACGCTTCAGCATCGGCACATGATTCCGGCGCAACTTTTAGACCGGGCGGGCGTCGTCGAGTTGGAACCGGCGCTGGCCGCAGGGGGCGTTGCGGGCGGGCTATGGTATCCGACCGGCGCGCATGTGTCGGACCCGGCTGATCTCACGCGCGCTATCGGCGAGGCGGCCCTCGCGCGCGGCGCGCGCTTGGTTTTAGCGGAAGCCGATTTTCTGAGGCTCGATGCTCAAAGCGCCGCCGTTACCCTGAGCACAGGCGAGAGTCTCAGTGCCGACCGGATTGTTCTCGCTGCGGGCGCTTGGTCGAAACGGCTCGCGGCGCAGGTTGGCGACGCCGTGCCGCTGGATACCGAGCGCGGGTATAATGTGACGCTCGCCTCGGGCAGTCTTGGCCTGACCCGCCCGGTGCTGTTCGAAGGTCACGGCTTCGTCATTTCGCCGCTGGATACGGGCGACCGCGTGGGCGGCGCGGTGGAGTTCGCCGGGCTGAAGGCCGCGCCGAATTATGCCCGCGTCGATGCGCTTATTAACCGCGCGCGCCGATTTTTGCCGGATGGTCGGTTCGAGGGTGGCACGCGCTGGATGGGCTTTCGCCCGTCCATCCCCGATTCGCTTCCCGTCATCGGACCATCCCGCCGCTCGCCGCGCGTGTTGCATGCTTTCGGCCACGGCCATTATGGTTTGACCCAAGCCGCCATCACTGCCGAAATCATTGCGGCTTTTGTGGCGGGGAGAGCGGCTCCCGTAGATACCGCCCCCTTCCGAGCCCAACGGTTTTAAAGGTCGTCGCCGAGACTGTCGCTGGGCGGTGCGCCGGGAACATAGGCGATGAGATCGCCCGGCTGGCAGTCCAGCGCTGCGCAGATTTTCTCCAGGGTTTCGAAGCGTAAGCCTTTGACGCGCCCCGTCTTAAACATCGAGAGATTGACCTCCGAGATGCCAATTTTTGCCGCAAGCTCCCGCGAGCGCATTTTGCGCTCGGCGAGGACCACATCGAGCCGAATAACGATGGCCATAAGATACCTCAATCGGGGGTCAGAAGAAGCTGGCATTCTCTTCGGCAAGCCGGGCGGCCTCGTGCAGAATGCTGCCGAGCGCCAGCAGCACCAGCCCAAGGACGAGCCCAATCCCCGAACTCAGCGCGATCTGACCAATATTGATGCGCCCCCAACCAGGGGCGGTGGCGAGGGTCTCGAAGCCGATAAAGAACCAGACACTGACGCGCGAAACCGGCAGGAGCAGGGCAGCCGCAATCAGCGCCCAACCGAACCGCCGAAGAGAGCGGGCGGCCGAAATGGTAAAGACGCGGTCCTGCTGCGCCGAGCGGCAAAAGTGCAGCAATTGGGCGAGACCAAGTGCGGCCATAACGTAGGGCGGCAGGGTGAGCGCCAAGGCGATGAGCCGGTCGGCGACGGTCCAGGTGACCGTCGCCTGTCCCCAGCGCGCAGTCAGGTCTGGATCGAACCAGACCGTGACCGGGATCAGACCCAAAAGCGTGATTCCAATCCAAACCAGCAGCTGCATTCGCCCGGCTAAACGCGATAGATGAGAAAGGCTCATTAACTTACCTCGTTAAAAGTTTTATGTTTGACATTAAATTTTTAACCTCTTAGAGAGGGTACATCAAGTGCGCCCTTCCGCATAATTTTCCCTGGCGCCGCGTTAGGAGAATGATCGATGCGATCTTACGGTCTTAGTTTCGGGATTTCGGTTCTCGCGCTTATGGCTTCGTCGGCTTTTGCCCAGACGCCTCTGGCTCCCCCCGTGCCGCAATGGTCGGGCTTCTACGGTGGGCTCCATCTCGGGTATGGTGCCGGGCGCGACGATGTTCGCGAGATCAACGGCAACCGCAGCTATTTTCCCGATACTAAAGGCGCAATCCTCGGGGTGCAGGGCGGGTGGCAGAAGCAAATTGATCGCTTCGTCTTCGGGGCAGAATTGGAGGCCGGAACCTTGGGGCAGAGCGGGGATGTGACCCGCCGCGATGAGGGCGGAACGCTGAAAAGCTCGACCGATTTTGGCCTCTATGGCACCCTATCGGGGCGGGTCGGCTATACGGTGACGCCCGACTGGCTGGTTTACGGGCGCTTAGGGCTAACGCTCGCCGAAATGGATGCGAAAATCGAGCAATCCTGCCCCGCGCAGGCCTGCGCCTGGACGCCGAGCAGCAGTGCAACGCGCGACCATGCCTGGGGCTACGTCTTCGGCGGCGGGGTCGAGCATAGTCTGTCGGACCGTTGGACGGGGCGGATTGAGTATCAATATACCGATTTCCGCCGCGAACTCGCCTTGCCTGCGGGGGAAAGCGGGCCGGGTTGGCACCATGATCCCGATTTGCATGCCGTGAAATTTTCCATGAATCGGCGGTTCTAAGACAATGATCTGCCGGTGGGTGCAAAGCTGGGAGTTTGTTTTGGTCGAACTCGGGGCCCTCCTGGTGATGCTGGCCCTGGTGTTGTCCGACGCGGGAACGCCCTAAAGCGGATGACAAAACCAAGAGCATGGGCCTAGTCTCAGGCTTTCTTTCCGCACTGTTTTTCTTCTTCTGCATAGAGGTTCTGACGTATGACCCGCTCCACTTTTTTCTGTATCGACGGTCACACCTGCGGCAATCCGGTGCGGGTGGTCACGGGCGGGTCGATCCCGGCGCTGAAGGGCGCGACGATGTTCGAACGTCGTCAGCATTTTCTGGCGGAGTTCGATTGGATTCGCCTGAGCCTGATGTTCGAGCCGCGCGGGCACGATATGATGTCGGGCTCCATCCTCTACCCGCCGACTCGGCCCGACTGTGACGTTGCGATTCTGTTCATCGAAACCTCCGGCTGCCTGCCCATGTGCGGCCATGGCACGATTGGCACGGTGACGACGATCATCGAGCACGGGCTGATTACGCCGCGCGAACCGGGGCTCTTGATGCTCGACACGCCGGCGGGCGTTGTGGAAGCGCGCTATGTGATGGAGGGGCCGTTCGTTGCGAGCGTGACGCTGACCAACGTGCCCTCCTTCCTGCTTGGGCGCGGCTATGCGGTCGATCTGCCGGGCTTCGGGCCGATCACGGTCGATGTAGCGTTCGGTGGAAATTTCTATGCCATCGTCGAGCCGCAACCGGGTTACGCCGATCTTGACGATCTTCAGCCTTCGGAAATCCTGGCGCTCAGCCCGAAGCTGCGCGCGGCGTTCAACGCGACGCACCAGATCGTTCATCCCACCAATCCGGCGCTGAATAAGCTCACCCATATCCTCTGGACCGGCAAAGCGAAAACCCCCGGCGGCACGGCGCGCAATGCGGTCTTCTACGGCGATAAGGCCATCGACCGTTCGCCTTGCGGAACCGGCACCTCGGCGCGCATGGCGCAACTGCACGCCACCGGGCGTTTGGGGGTTGGTGAGGATTTCATCCACGAGAGCATTATCGGCTCCACCTTCACCGGGCGCGTCCTAGCGGAAACCGAGGTGGCCGGGCGTCCGGCGATCATTCCGTCGATTGGCGGCTGGGCGCGCGTGACGGGGCTCAATACCATTTACGTCGATGACCGCGACCCGTTCTGGCAGGGGTTCCAGGTGGCGGATCGGGCTTAGAAAAGCGCGTGCGCCAGCGCCCCGGCGGCAAGCGCGCCGAGGCTGACGCTACCGACGATCCCCGCCAAGCGGGGTGCCCCCAGAATCGCCGCCATGACGGCCTTGGAGATCGTGTTCGTCGTGACCGCAATCGCAATCCCGATGGCGGCGGTGTGGACGGCAAGGCTGGTTTCGCTCATCCGGGCGAGGGAGAGGGTGAGCGCGTCCACATCGGCAAGGCCGGAGGTGGCGGCGAGTAGATACAGCCCGGCATCGCCGAACTGGCCGACGATGAGCTTCGCCAGCAGCATCGTTATGGCGATGAAACCAGCGAGCTTCAAAGAAACGCCCAATTCCAAAGGGTTGGTCAGGGTGAGCGCCGTTCCGGGGCCAGCCGGGCGGGGCCGTAGCAACAAAAACCCGGCGGCTCCCAGAAACACCATCGCCGCTGCGCCAAACGGCACGGCGAGCGGCACCAAAAGATCGCGGTTGAGGGCGGCGGCCACGAGAAAGACGCGCGCCAGCATAACCGTCGCGGCCAGCAGAATCCCGCCCGCCAGAACCGGCGCGCCCGCGTCCTTGCCTTTGGAGAGGCGGGCCAGCGTGACCGTCACCGCCGTCGACGACGACAGCCCGCCCGCGAGCGCCACCAAAATAATCCCGCTGCGCTCCCCCATCAGCCGCACCGCGCCATAGCCGACGAACGACAGGGCGGCGATGATAATCGCCAGCACCCAAATTTCGGTGGGGTTGATCGCCCCCCAAGGGTCGATGGGGTGATTGGGCAGGATCGGCAGAAACAGGAAGCTCATGGCCAGCAGCACGAGGCCCGCCCGAACCTCCTCCCAAGTCAGTTTCCGCACCCAGGAATGCAGCGGCTGTTTGAGCGCCAGCAGAATAGTGAGCGCGACCGCCCCGGCAATCGCCACCTGAATCACGCCGAGCGCGGCATAGGCCCCGAGCGCGAAGGTCAGCACCCCGGCCACCACGCCGGTCGCGCTGTAATTGCGGGTTTCCTGCGCCATCCGCCAGTGAAACGCACCGAAGACCAGCGTGAACCCCAGCATCCCGAAACCCAAGACGCTGGGGCTGGTGAGCGGCACTAAGCCGCCGCACACTCCGCCGAGGAGGCCCGTGATCGCATAGGTTCGAACCCCGGCAACCCGCGCGCCGTCTTCCCCCGATCGCGCCTGCCAACCCCGTTCGAGCCCGACAAGCAGGCCGATGGCAAGCGCGACCGCGAGCCGCATGAGGAGGGGATCGATAAGCATTGTATTCCCGAAAGACAAAGTCCGTTTCTGGGTAGTCGCTTTAGCCGGCGCACTCAAGCCCTGCTGAGGGAGAATCTTTTATTTCTTAAATAAAGATATTCAGATTATAAATAATATCTATGAACTTTGGCGATCTTGAAGCGTTTGTGGCCGTCGCTGAAACGGGCTCGGTCAACCGGGCGGCGATGCGGCTCAATCTCACGCAACCGGCGACGACGCGGCGTGTCCAGAATTTCGAGGCGAGCCTAGGGCCGATGCCGCTGTTCAATCGGGCGGTCAAGCCTGCGGTTCTTACGGCATTCGGCACCGAGATTCTGGCCCAGTGCTGCCGAGTTTTGGCGGCGGTTGCGGCGCTTGAAGCCAGCGCGGCGACGGGAGGGGAGCCCTGCGGCACTCTGAAACTCGGCATAGCCCACGGCTTGGGGGAGACGGTTTTACTGACGCCGCTCGATATCGTGCGGCAAGCCTTTTCCCGCGTGCGCTTACAGATTCTTTCCGACTGGTCCAGCCAGTTGATCGAAGGGGTTCGTAGTGGCGCGCTTGATGCCGCCATTGGGTTGCTGACCGATGCCCATAGCTTGCCGCCGACAGTGCAGGGTATCGCGCTTGGCTCGGAGCAGATCGTCATTGTCTCGGCAGCAAAACCGATGCAGCACCCGGATGGCACGCCGTGGCGATTGCGCGATCTTGCAAGCGAGGGCTGGTTTCTCAACCCGCCGGGCTGCGGCTGCCGCGCGGCACTTACCCGGGCGTGCAACCGGCTTCAGGTGGATATGCAGCTTGCCGTGGAGGTGTTCGGGGAAGAGTTGCAATTGGCAATGCTCGCGCGCGGCGGCGGTTTAGGCCTCGTGCCGCGCCGTCAGTTAGAACAATCTCCCCATCGCGCGACGCTTCGGGTTTTGGACGTTTTAGATTTTTCCCTGGCCGCGACCATTACCCTGATGCGCCCCGCCGTATCCGGGCGTTTCGATGGCCTTCTCGATCGCTTGGTTCAAAAGTTGCGCATCGATCTAAAATAAGATTTTTGCATTATTATATTAATGAACATGCATTTGAATTATAATGTTGCTGGGCGCATACAGGCGGGACCGAAGCCCCTCTGTGAAAGTCACCCCATGATCGTAACCATTTTCCGGTCCCGTCTGAATGAGGGGCAAAACGATGATTATTTTACGATGGCAAAGCAGATGAGCAGCTTAGCGCGCGAGGTGCCGGGCTATATCTCCCATAAAAGCTTTGTGGCGGACGATGGCGAGCGCGTTACCCTCGTTGAGTTCGAAACCGAAGAGGCCCTGCAGACGTGGCGGGTCGACCGCCAGCATGCGGAGGCCAAACGCCAGGGAATCGCCACCTTCTTCAGCCACTACCGCTATCAGATTTGCACTCTGCTGCGGACGCGCGAATGGTCGTCGACGAACACGGCCTAAAGCCGACCTAAAATAGGGGCGGAGGGACGATAGGGCCTTCGTTTGGATAGTAAATTTCAGGGGAGCCGTCTCCACCGACGAAGACGGCTCCCTTAAGGCCTTAGGCCTTCAGCGCCGCCGCGAGGGTTACGGCGAGCGGCTCCGTGGGCCGTCCAATGAGGCGGCTGAGCGTACGACTATCGTCGAATAGCGCGCCTTTCGATGCGCCGGTATCCGAATTGGCCAGCAGTTCGGCAATCGGCTCCGGCAGCCCGGCCCCCAGCAACGCACCTTTGAAATCCGCTTCCGGCAGGTTCTGATACGGAATCGGCTTGCCGGTGAGGCGGGCGATTTCCGCGGCGAAGTCGGCCAGCGTATAGGCGCTATCCCCGGCCAGTTCGTAGATGTGGCCCGCTTGATCCTCGGCGGACGTCAGCACGGCAGCGGCGGCATCGGCATAGTCGGCACGCGGGGCGGAGGCAATCTTCCCCTCGCCCGCGCAACCGAAATGCGCGCCGTGGGCGAGAATTGACGGCAGCGAGGCCAAGTAGTTTTCCGTATACCAGCCATTGCGCAGCAGGATGAAGGGCACGGCCGAGGCGGCCAGCGCGGCTTCCGTCTGTCGATGCTCTTCGGCAAGGCCCAGCGGCGAGCGATCGGCGTGCAGCACGCTGGTATAGGCGATCCGCTTCACCCCCGCCTTTTTGGCGGCGTCGATGGCGTTCTTATGCTGGGCGAAGCGCTGGCCGATTTCGCTGGAGGAAATCAGCAGCAGCCGGTCCACCCCAGCAAAGGCGGCCTCCAGCGTGGCGGGCTTTGTGTAATCGGCGATATGGGCGGTCACGCCGAGCGCTGAAAATTCGGCAGCGGCTTTTTCGGAGCGAACGGCAACGGCGATCTGCGCCGCTGGAACATTTTTCAGCAGCCGAGCCACAACAAGGCGGCCCAATTGGCCGCTGGCGGCGGTGACGAGCAGGCGCGGGGCGGGGGAGGTCATAGGCGGTTTCCTCTGGTCTCGTTTGGTGAGTAAGCCTAGAATAGAGACCATATAGGGCGCGCGGAAGGCGGCAGTTTTCGGTGCCCAGGGAACAGCGAAGGAACCACCTATGCCCGATAGCGCCGACCTGAAAACCCGCCTTTGCTTCTGGCAAAATCAGGATTTCAACGCTGCCAACTGCCCGGTGCGCGACGTGCTCGACCAGATCAGCGGCAAATGGACAACCCTCTTGATGATCGTGCTCGCCGACGCCCCGCACCGCTTCAGCGACCTGCAACGCGCCGTGCCCGATATTTCCAAACGCATGCTGACGCAAACCTTGCGCGATTTAGAGCGCGACGGGCTGATAACCCGCCACGTCTTCCCCACCAAACCCCCGAGTGTGGAATACCGCCTATCCCCCCTCGGCCAATCGATGCTCGCGCCGCTGGCCGGGCTCATCGACTGGGCCGAGACCAGCCATGCCCGCATTCAGGCGGCGCGGGCGCGGTTTGATGGGGTAGGGCCGAGCGGTTAAGGGAGGCTCTCTAGCCCCAATAAGACGGCTTGCTCCAGCTCATCCAGATCATCGGTGACAACATCCCAGATGCGCTGGACGTTCGTGCGGAAATACTCATGCACAACCCGGTCGCGGAGCGAGGCGACGGCCCGCCACGGAACAGCAGGGCAGGCTTCGGTAAAAGCCGGGCTCAAGTGCTTTGCGGCCTCGCCGATGACGCTTATCGAATAGAGCGTGGCGCGGACAAGCGCAGGTTTGGCCGCGAAACCTTCGTAGGACAAGCCCAGCGTATCCGCACGAATATCCGCGATAGCCGACAGAATATCCTGCGCGCGTTGCCGGTCGCTGCGCATCCTTAGAAAATCATGATCTTGTCGCGCTCGAAGGCCGCGCGGACCTCGGGCCGAAAACTGGAAACTTCCCCCAAATCCACGCGCCGCCCGAGGCAGTCTTCGAGCAAAAGCCGGGTTTCTTCAAACCGGATGAGCGAGAAGGCGCGGCCCGGCTCGATCTCAACTGCTAAATCCACATCACTTTCAGCCCGATCCTCCCCCCGCGCCATCGACCCAAACACCGCCAAATGCCGCACGCCGCGCTGACGCAGGGCAGGTTCTTGGTCGTGCAAGCGGTCGAGGATCGTCGGGAGATGCATGGTCAGTCGGGAAGAGTTGGGACCTATCCGAGAGTATCGCAGGCCGAGGACGGGGGGAAGGTCTTGCGGGCGCGGTTGGGGAAGGCGTCAGCGGCGGGGGAAATTTTTCCGTCGTTTATCGCCTGGGTGGTTATCGCCAGCACTTTCAACAGCGCTAAGGTTTCCTGTGTGGCCTCATAGCGTGCGATATCCTGAAGTACCGCGCGCGGCATGCCGCCTTCCAGAATAATCATGGGGCGCTGTGTCTCCGCCAAATCGCGCAGCATCTGAGGCGCATGCGCCGAGAGATGCCCGAGGGGCACCGTCTGATCCGTCAGCTTCATGGGCGGGAACCTTTTGGGGGCGATCACGGGAGGTATCTTAGTGGATAGCGCAGGGCGGGAGGAGGGTTTTTGCGGGCAGACCATTGCGGCTAGAAAATCATGGTTTCTTCAAAATGAATCATCGGGAAGCCCCGATCTAATTCTGTCACCTGCCATTATCAGGATTAGTGAATAAAATATTGATTATTTTTTATTCACTATAATACTAACTTCTTTTATTAAATCATTAGATTTTTCGAAATAATTTTTTAATTGATGAATAGTTATTCCAGAATTTTCGCCATGGGCTATAGAGTTTCTGATACCATAAACGGAATTTATTTTCTCTTTTATCTCATTATTATTTTTAATAAAACTATTGAATTTAGATGACCATTCTTTATCAAATTTCTGTAAAATTGATTCAATGTTATCGCAATTATAATTAGTTCCCTTATTAAAGAAAATTTTAAAAAAATTTTCTATCCGTGGATGACTTTTCTGTGAGATGCTGCTCATCAAAATATTCTCGATGCTTTTTTCGATAAGACCACACAATAGTATTGCACCAAATTTTGACAAATCAGACCTTATATCGTCTGGAAGCGATTTTTCAGACGCTCTTTTTATATATATCTCAAGTTTTTCTCTTCTAATTTCTAACTCATCTTTCCTCATTGTATCCTCTCTATTGGTGCTTTAAGTGTTCATGAAATATTTTTCAGATAATTCCAGTCGTTTTCTAACATTCTCATCGTCTGCTGTGGCCCTCTCCCACGTATTCTTAAAATCTTTGTCGTTTAATAATTCCGCATATGTTCTAACTATTGAGGTAGGGTTCGGTTTTTCCTCTTTTAACTTGATCCGGCGAGCTAAGCCCACCATGACTGCATCGAAAACAGCAGCATTCAAAGATGTCACTGGGCGAAATGGCTTATTACCAATGCTCCGTATGACTAAGTTAATTACTTCTTCAAATAACAATTTAAGATCATATAATTCATTTTTTGTATAATTATTGAGCTTAAATGTCGAAGTATTTAAAAAATTTACCATAGGACGCTTGTATTCGTTTGAAAACTCATACAAAGAGAAAAATCTAATAATTAATTCTATATCTTTGGCTCTATTGTTGGGTGTTTCAGACCCAAAAATAACTCTCCAGTCATGATTTTTATTCAGATCCTTTGCTAAATCAATAAAGTCACCGTCATAAATACAATTCCTTATTTCTTGAGAAGATAAACGAATTCCACCCGAATTAATTCTTTCGAATACGTAATAAATGCTATCTAGAACATCTTCAGGTTTGTCCTGTTGAAATACTGTGGCATGAATAACAGCATCATCGATCTTAAGTTGATCTGAGATTTCAAGTTCTTGATAAGTTTTATTTTCCCACTGCTTCATAACACCGACCAAACGAAATTTTTTCTCCCTAAACAAGCCCTTATAATAAGCTTGTAAGGTTTTAAGTCTTTGTTGCCCATCTATAATAAGATGTTTATTATTATCCGCTTGTTTATACAAAAAAATTCCAGGTACCGGTAGACCCATAAGTAACGATTCTATAAATTTTGACGCGTGTTTCTGTGACCAGACGAAATTTCTCTGAAAATCTGGAATAATAAAATAATCTTTATCCATTCTACTGACAATAGTATCAACGGTATAATCAACTCCATAGCTTCGAATGGAGAATTCAGAAATTTCTATATCTTCACGACTAGATTCGTCCTCCACTCCATCTCGAAGTGAGATTTCATAGTCTTCATCGAAATCAACGCTTAATTTTTTTGCCATTACCTCATGGCTCCCGAAATTAGAAAAATGTCACTTAGCCGACGTTCAGTCGTTCGTTAGATTTATAGCATTAAATAACTGGCGGAGGGGATGAGATTCGAACTCACGGTACGGTTTCCCGTACACACACTTTCCAGGCGTGCGCCTTCAACCACTCGGCCACCCCTCCGTTGCGGGCCGTAACATAACGGAAACGGCCCGCCGATCAAGTCCTTAGTAGGGAACTAACTCCTCAGGGTTCCTCCGGTTGCCTTGGCGACGGCGGACGTGATGGCGGTTGCCACCGTTTCGATTTCGGCGTCGGTCAGGGTGCGGTCCATGGGGGTGAGGGTAACGCTGAGGGCGATTGATTTTTGCCCCTCCGGCACGCCCTTGCCCGCATACACGTCGAACAAAGCCACGCTGGAGATCAGCGCCTTATCGGCGGTGCGCACGGCGCGGAGCAGGGTTTCGACCTCCACCGATTTATCCACCAAGAAGGCGAAATCGCGCTGCACGGCTTGGAAGGCCGAGGTTTTGAGCATCGGGCGGGCGCGGCCCGCTTTGGCTTTCGGTAGCGGCACGGCGTCCAGATGCAGCTCGAACACCGCAACCGGCGCGTCGAGATCGTAGCGCTCGGCCACAATCGGGTGCAGCAGGCCGAAGTGCCCCAAGACCTGCTTCGGCCCCAGCTTAACGCTGCCCGATTGGCCCGGATGGAACCAGGCGGGGGCGTCACGGGTCAGCGGCATGCCGTCCGGGTTCAGGCCCAACAGGCGCAGGGCGGCGAACAGATCGGCTTTCGCGTCGAAAGCATCCACGGGCCGCGCGGTACCGCGCCAGTTGCGCTCCACCGCTTCCCCAACCCGAACGCCGACAATGATCGTGCGCTGCCCGTCCGGGCGGGCGGAGACGAACCCCGGCCCGGCTTCGAACAGGGCCGGGGAGGCCACACCGCGCGCCCGATTGCGGGAGGCGGCGGCCAGCAGGTTCGGCAGGGCCGAGGGGCGCATATGGTCGAGATCGGCGGCGATGGGGTTCACCACGGCCAATTCGTCTTGCCCGCCGCCGAAGGCCACGGCGTCGGCTTTGGCAAGGAAGGACCAGGTAACGGCCTCGAAAAGCCCGCGCCCGGCCAGCAGGCGCTTTAGCTGCGTCAGGCGCTTTTGCGCGGGTGAGATCGCGAGCGGGGGCAGGCCTTCCACGGCCATCGAGACCGGAGCAATCGAATCGAGTCCGTGAATGCGCAACACTTCTTCGACCAGATCGGCCTCGCCCTCAATGTCATCGCGCCAAGAGGGCGGAACGACCGCGAGCGTGTCGCCCGTTGCGGTCACGCCGAACCCCAGGGCGGTGAGAATCCGCGCCTGTTCATCCGCCGCGACCGCAACGCCGCCGAGGCTTTCGCAGCGGCTGGGGCGCAGGGTAAGCGTGCGGCGCGTGTCGGGCACGGTGCCCGCCTGAATAACGGGGCCGGGGGTGCCGCCGCACAGATCGAGAATCAACTGCGTGGCGAAAGCCAACCCGTCTTCACAGAAGCCGCTATCGATCCCGCGCTCGAAGCGGTAGCGCGCGTCCGAGAGAACCCCCAGCTTACGGCCCGTGCGGGCGGTGCTGAGCGGATCGAAATAGGCGATTTCCAGCAGCACATCCTGGGTGTCGAACCCGCAGCCGGTGCCCTCGCCGCCGATGATGCCGCCGAGGGACACAACACCGCTGGCGTCGGCAATCACCGTCATGCCGGGCTCAAGCGTGTAGGTTTTGCCGTTCAGCGCCGCGAGGCTTTCGCCGTCCGCCGCCGGGCGAATGGTGAGATCGCCGTTCAGTTTGCCGAGGTCGAACACATGCGCCGGGCGGTTCAGGTCGAGCGTTAGCAGGTTCGTAATATCCACCAGCGCGGAAATCGGGCGCAGGCCCACGGCTTGCAATTTTTGTTTCAGCCACGCCGGGCTTTCCCCATTCTTCACGCCCTTAATCACGCGGGCGAAGAAGACTGGGCAGGCGCGGTTATTGTCCGGCAGATCAATGGAAATCGCAGGGCCGGGCAGGGGCTGGGCGGCAATCGACGGCACCGGCAGCGGCTTTAAGGTGCCGAGGCCCTTAGCCGCCAGATCGCGCGCAATGCCCCGCACGCCCAACGCATCGGCGCGGTTGGGCGTGACGGCGATTTCGATGACCGGATCGGCCAGACCAAGCAAATCGCCGAGTTCCACCCCCAAGGCGGTTTCGGCAGGCAGTTCCATAATGCCGTCATGCTCGTCCGAGAGGTTCAACTCGCGGGACGAACAGAGCATGCCTTCGGAGGCTTCGCCGCGAATTTCGCCCTTCTTCAGCACCGCGCCGGAGTTCGGCACAATCATGCCGGGCAGCGCCAGAACGGTTAGCAGCCCGTCGCGGGCATTGGGGGCACCGCAGACGACTTGAAGCTCGCCCGCGCCGGTATCGACCCGGCAAACGCGCAATTTATCGGCGTTCGGGTGCTTCTTCGCCTCGATGATGCGCGCGGTACGGAACCCCTTGAGGGCGGCGGAAGGATCGGTGATCCCCTCCAACTCCAGCCCCACGCTGGTCAGCGCGTCGGTGATCGTTTCTAGCGACGCATCGGTATCGAGATGCTCTTTCAGCCAGGATAGCGGGAATTTCATCGGGCCAACCCCGTAATCAGCGAGGGAATATCGAGCGGCGGGAAGCCGTAATGATCGAGCCAACGGGTATCGGCATCGAAGAAAGTACGCAGGTCGGGAATGCCGTATTTCAGCATGGCGATGCGCTCAATCCCCATACCAAAGGCAAAGCCCTGGTACTCCTCCGGGTCGAGCCCGCAGGCGCGGATAACATTCGGATGCACCATCCCGGAGCCCAAGATTTCCAGCCAATCGCCGTAATTGCCGATCTTCAGTTCGCCGCCGCGCCGCAGGCAGCCGATATCGACTTCTGCCGAGGGTTCGGTGAAGGGGAAGAAGCTAGGGCGGAAGCGCACCGGCACATCATCCACCTCAAAATAGGCGCGGACGAAATCGGTCAGGCAGCCGCGCAAATGGCCCATATGGGTCTTTTTGTCGATCACCAAGCCTTCGACCTGATGAAACATCGGCGTGTGCGTCATATCGCTGTCGGAGCGATAGGTGCGACCCGGGATAATCACGCGGATCGGCGGGGCCTTGCTCAGCATCGTGCGCACCTGCACGGGCGAGGTGTGCGTGCGCAGCAGCATGCGATGGCTGCCGTCTTTGCCGGGTTCGGGCGAATCCGGCAGGTAGAATGTATCGTGCATCTCCCGCGCCGGGTGCCCGATGGGGAAATTCAGCGCCGTGAAATTATGGAAATCATCCTCAATATCCGGCCCTTCGGCGACGGAAAAACCCATTTCGCCGAAAATCGCCACGATTTCATCAATCGTCTGGCTGATCGGGTGGATTTTGCCCGACCGTTGCGGTTCGACCGGCAAGGAAATATCGATGCGCTCGGACGCCAGCCGCGCTTCCAGGGCTTTGGCCTTCAGCACAGTTTGCCGTTCCGCCAGCCGCGCTTCGAGCGCCTGTTTGACCGTATTGACGGCCTGACCGAAGGCGCGCTTTTCCTCGGGCGGCAGCTTGCCCAAGCGGGCCATCAGCCCGGCCACGGTGCCGCTTTTGCCCAAATGGGCAACGCGCGCCGCATCCAGCGCGGCAAGATCGGCGGCGGCATCGAATTCGGCCAGCGCCTTGGCTTGGCTTTCCTCTAGCGACGAATGATCGCTCATCGGGGCACCTTTGTGACGAAAGAGTATCGAAAATTCTCAAAAAGAAAGGGCCGCTCCGCAGGGGGAACGGCCCTTCCAATACCAACTCTCAGCAGTTAAGCGGCGTTATGCCAGACTTAAGCGGCCAGAGCAGCCTGGGCCTTTTCGACCAAGGCTTTAAACGATGCCGGCTCACGCGTGGCAATATCCGACAGAACCTTACGGTCCAGCGTGATGCCCGCCTTCTTCAGCCCGTTGATGAACTGCGAGTAGATCATGCCATGTTCCCGCACACCGGCATTGATGCGCTGGATCCAAAGCGCGCGGAAGGTGCGCTTCTTGTTGCGGCGATCCCGATAGGCGTATTGCAGCGCCTTTTCGACCTTTTCCAGCGCAATGCGGTAGTTGGACGAATTACGGTCGCGGTAACCCTTGGCAAGACCAAGAATCTTCTTATGACGGGCGTGGGACGTTACGCCCCGCTTTACACGTGCCATTTTCTAAAACCTTCGGTTCGGTTAGCGGGCGTACGGCATGTACTTGAGAACGAGACCGCGATCGCTTTCGCACATGATGTCGGTCCGGCGGGCTTGGCGAATCATCTTCTTAGGACGCTTGCTCATGCCGTGGCGCTTACCAGCAACACCAAACTTAACCTTACCGCTGGCCGTGAAGCTGAAACGCTTCTTGGCACTGCTTTTCGTCTTCATCTTGGACATTTGGACCTCCATTCGGGGGAATATGAACCAACCGGCCAGGCTGTCCGTCTGCCTAGGCGCGGTTAGTCCCAAGGGGCAGGACCCCAAGGGAGCGCGGAGTATAGCCAGATCGATCCGCGATGCAAGCCCTTAGGGCTTTTTGGCAATCGTCGGCGCGGGTAGGGCGCGGGCGTATAGGTTTGGGTCGGCCAGAAGCGATTCCGCCACGGCCATTTCCACATCATTCGTGCGGGGCTTCGTTAGCGGCGGGCAGAGCCCAATCAGCGTTTCGCGCGCGGCTTCGGTGGCTTTATCGACCGTGCGGCGGGCGTGCAGCACGTTTTCTGGGTGGAAGTCGGGTGTGCGCATGTCAGCGATAACTTGGGCGGCACTGGTGGGGGCGTCGGCTTGCCGCGAGGTGCAGACCGTTGGAACCACGCCATATTTATGCAGGGAATAGCCCAGCGGCGAGTGCAGCCGCATGGTCGTCATAATAAGTTCGCCCTTATTGGGCACATCCTCGTAAACGGTTTGCACCAAGCCCTTCCCGAAGGAACGCGACCCCACGACAACCGCGCGCCCCCGGTCTTGCAGCGCAGCCGCTAAGACTTCGGAGGCCGAGGCGCTTTGGCCGTTGGTTAGCAATACCATGGGTACTTTGACGGGTAAAATTTCATCGCCCGAGCTTGCTGTATATTCGTTAACGATACTGCGCCGATCCCTGACGGTCATAATCGGACCTTCGGTTAGGAACAGATCAGCGATATCGATTGCTGTGCGGAAGGTGCCGCCGGGATTATCGCGCAGGTCCAACACGAACCCCCGCAGCGGTCCGGCATCGACCACTTTCTGGACCTGCGCTTTAAAGGCATCCAGCGTGCCTTCGTTGAACCCTGAGAGTTTCACCGTCGCAATGCCAGTCGCATCGCGCTGGGCGCGCACGGTGGTTTGATAAATTTTTGCGCGGTTTAGGGTGCGGGTAAAGGCTGGTGCTGCGCCGCGCTGAACCGTCAGGGTCACGGGCGAGCCGATCGCTCCGCGCAGGAGTGCGATGAGCTGGGGTTGAGTGAGGGATTGTACGGGCCGATCCCCCACCGTCAAGAGCCGGTCGCCCGCTTCGAGCCCCCCACGCGATGCCGGAGTATCCTCCAGTACCGACCTGACGATACCAATTTGCTCCGTATCCAGGGTTATGCCGACCCCGCCGAAACCGCGCCGCGCCGCGCGTTCGTCCAGCGCTTGGGCGGGAGAAAGGTAGCGCGTATAGGGATCGAGCGTGCCGAGTGCCGGGCTAAGTAAGGCGCTAATAATGTCATCGGTCTCAATCCCGCGCAGGGCGGGAGAGGCCGATTCCGCTAGGGCCGTTCCGGTGGCCGCGACGCGGCTCCAACCGCTCGGGCTTTCGGTATTGCTGGGGGGGTCGAGTTGAGCAATCGGCTTGCCGTCGTAGGTTAAGCGCAAGCTGCTGCCTTGATCTTGCACGCCAATTTTGGCATCGAACCGCGATAGACCACCGAGACCTGCCACGACGAGCGGGCGTATGGATGCACGATCAATGTAATTGCCACTAATGCTCTTATAGACGAAGGTCAGGACCTCTTCCATGTCCCGAACGGGAACCCGCCCGTCTTGGCCATCCGCGCTTGCTTTTTCGTCCGCAGACGTTCCGAAGAGCCCGGCAGGGGTAACCCGGCTTAGCATGCCAAAGCCCGAGGGCGTGCCGGCTGACGACGCCCCAACGCCGTCGTTTGCGCCCGCACCACACCCGCCCAAGACGAAGAGGGCGGTTCCCAGAATTAACCGGCTTGTTCCTGTCAGCAGCTTACTCATCGCACTCAATACCGTCTGCCTTGCGCGTCATGGGGAAACCACACGGTCTCTGTTTCCAGGTCTAAACGCTTACCGTTGATCGTCGCTTTTAACATCCAAGGCCCATTGCAACCCGACCACCGCGCCCTTGATGAGCGGCAAGAAGGCAAGGCTCAGCAGAACCGTCATCGGCAACCACAGGGCCATATGAACCCAGTTGGGCGGCGAATAGGCCTGTTCCACCACCAGCATCCCCGGAATGACGATATGGCCAACGGCGAAGATGGTGAAATAGGCGGGGCCATCATCGGCGCGATAGTCCGAAAAAGTCACCCCGCAATGGGTACAGGTCGGGGCGATTTTCAGATAGCTCGTGAACAAGCGCCGCTCGCCGCAGTTTGGGCAGCAGCGCTTCGCGCCTTTGAGCATAGCGGGCAGGATTGACCGGCGCTCTACGATTGTTTCAGTGCCAAACTGCTCGGTCATGTTCCATGAACTCCGTTAAGGGCACCCTCAACCTAGCAGACTAGGTTCGCCGCTTCTTCCGCGTTTCCGGCGCACCACCCCGGCGTGCCGGGCGGGCAGCCGCCGGTTTTAAGCCGGGCGGACGGCCCCGCGCCGGTTTGCGTGCAGGGCTACCCGGCAGGGGTTGCCCCTCTGCAGGCCCTTCGCCCTCAACCAAAGCAAGAACTACGCCACCCGTGACCAAATCGGCATCGACCAATTGCACCGACAGGGTTTCCCCTAAGCGGAAGATGCGATGGGTTCGGTCGCCGACAAGGGCATGGGCCTTTTCGTCGTGATGATAAAAGTCAGACGGCAGGGTTCGGATCGGAATCAGCCCATCGGCCCCGGTTTCCTGTAACTGTACGAACAGCCCAAAGCGGGTAACGCCGGTAATGCGGCCTGGGAAGATCTCGCCCTGCCGCCCGGCAAGATAGGCAGCGGTATAGCGGTCTTGCACTTCCCGCTCGGCGGCGGCGGCGCGGCGCTCGGTCATGGTAATGTGATCGCAAATCTTCTCAAGCGCTTCGGCGTCTTGGCCTTCCGGCAAAGCACCCTGGCCCGGCAGATGCAGCCCCCGGATCAACGCGCGATGCACCAAGAGATCGGCGTAGCGGCGAATGGGCGAGGTGAAATGGGCGTAGCGGCGCAGGGCAAGGCCGAAATGGCCGATATTCTCCACGCTGTAGCAGGCCTGCGCCTGGCTGCGCAGAACCATCTGGCTGACCATCTGCGTATAGGGCGTATTGGCCGCCTTATCGAGCAGGGCCGAAAAATGCTTCGGCATCAGCACTTGGCCCTTGGCGAGCGGTAGTTCCAGGGTTTTCAGGAAATCGCGCAGGGCGGTCAGCTTTTCCATCGAAGGCTGATCGTGGATACGGTAGACGCACGGCTGCTGGGCCTGTTCCAGGCTTTCTGCCGCGCAAACATTGGCGAGAACCATGAACTCTTCGATGAGCTTATGGCTATCGAGCCGGGCGCGTGGGCTGATGCTGAGAACAGCCCCGGTTTCCTGATCGACCGATACAACCCGCTCGGGAAGGTCGAGATCGAGCGTGCCGCGCTCGTTGCGGGCGGCGAGCAACGCCTTGAACGCCCCGTAGAGCGGTTGAATGACCGGCTCTAGCAGCGGGGCGGTTAGCTCTTCCGCATGCCCATCCATCGCTGCCTGAACCTGTTCGTAGGTCAGCCGTGCCGTGGAGCGCATAAGGCCGCGCACGAAGCGGTGGGAGAGTTTGCGGCCCTTGGCGTCAATCCAGATATGGACGGCCAAACAAGCGCGATCCTCGTGCGGGCGCAGCGAGCAGAGGTCGTTCGACAGGGCCTCGGGAAGCATCGGCACGACGCGATCCGGGAAATAGACCGAGTTGCCCCGGTCCCGCGCCGAAACATCAAGCGCCGATCCGGGCAGCACATAGTGCGACACGTCGGCAATGGCGACGAGCAGGTGCCAGCCGCCCTTATTGTCGGGGTCGGTATCGGCTTCAGCGAAAACCGCATCGTCGAAATCGCGCGCGTCGCTGCCGTCGATGGTGACGAGTGGAATGGTGCGCAAATCGGCCCGGTCGCCCAGGGTTTCGGGCTTGGCCGCTTCGGCTTCCTTCTGCGCGCCCTCCGGCTGATCCAGCGGAATATCGGCGGCGGCAATGGCGGCGAGGCTGAAGGTGCGCGGTTCGCCAAAAATGCCCAAGCGCTCGGTAATCTGCACGCGCTTTTCACCGGTGCCGCGCTGGGGGATAAGCTCGGCTTTTACCAGTTCGCCGGAGCGGGCGTCGCCCACATCGGCGCGGGCGACGCGATATTCTTCGCGGTCGCGTTTATCGGCGGGTTTGATGAAACCGCCCGTCGGGGTCTTCTCGAACACGCCGACCACAGTTTGCGGGCTGAAGGTCAGGCGGCGAATGGGGAAGGCGAGATAGTCGCGCCCTTCGCGCTCCAGTTTTGCCAAAATCCGGTCGCCCAGGCCGACCGCGCCGATCTTCCCGTTATCGGCAATGAAGATTTTCGGCGGCGGCTCGTTGCGGCTCCAGCCCACAGGTTCGGCAATCGGCTCGCCATCAAGGGTGAGCGAGCGGACCTGAATGACGGCAACGGCGGCCAGCGGTTCGGTCCGGCTCAAGCCGCCTTCAATCTGGCCGTCGCGGTCCATTTGTTTCAGCAGAATTTTAAGCTGAATGCGCTCGTCGCCGGTGATGTTGAAGGCGCGGACGATTTGGCGGCGGCCGGCGTCGGGATTTTCTTTTAGAAACTCGATGATTTGCTCGCGCGTTGGAAACGGCGCGGCGGTTTTCTTCTTGGGGGGATGGGGGATCACAATATCCTACTCGGCCACGGGCGCAGGTTTGGTCCGGCGCGCGCGGGTTGGTGTCGTTTTGGCAGGCGCGTCGCCGTCATCGGCGGTTGCGGCCTTCGTGGGTTTCTTTGCGGCGGGCGCTTTGGCCTTCGCCGGGGCTTTCGCGGCAGCGGCTTTAACGGGCGCCTTTGCTTTACTGGCCGTCGCGGCTTTCCCCTTCGGCTTGGCCTTACTCTTTCCGCTTTTCTCGGCTTCGAGCAGCTTGGGCGCGAGCAGCGCCGCCGCTTGATCGGCGGTCAGGGTTGCGGGGTCGATATTCTTCGGCACCGTCTGGCGGACGCCGTTGACTTCGACATAGGGGCCGTATTTGCCATCGTGCAGGGCAATATCGCCAATCCCGCCCGGATGCGGACCGAGCGGTTTGCCGGGGTCTTTCACCGCGCGGTTTTTCGCGCGCTCGGCGGCTTCAGCCAGTACCACGACCGCCCGGTTAAGGCCGATGGTCAGAACATCCTCGCCCTTGGGCAGGGAGGTATAGGCTTTGCCGTGCTTGATATAGGGGCCGAAGCGCCCGATTCCGGCGGTCATCTCGTCCCCGGTTTCCGGGTGCTTGCCGATGGTGCGCGGCAGCGCCAGCATCGAGATAGCGCGGTCCAAATCGACATCGGCGGGCTTCACGCCTGCGGGCAGCGACGCGCGTTTCGGTTTATTCTCCTTATCGCCTTCGCCCAACTGCACATAGATGCCGTAGGGGCCTTTGCGTAAGGTGATCGGCAGGCCCGTTGCGGGATCATCCCCCAGCAGCTTCGGCCCGGCCAGCTCGCCATCGGCCTCGCCATCGCCCCCTTCAATGGCCAGCGCGCGGGTATAGCGGCATTCGGGATAGTTCGAACAGCCGATGAAGCCGCCCGTCCGCCCGAGGCGGAGGCCTAAACGGCCTTCAGTACACGCGGGGCAGGCGCGCGGGTTCTTGCCGTCGCCCCGGTCCGGGAAGAAATGGTCGCCCAAGGCGGCATCAAGCGTGTCGATGACCTGGGTGATCGTCAGGTCTTTGGTGCCATCCACCGCTTTGATGAACGGCTCCCAGAAGGCCCGCAGCACCGCGCGCCAATCGATGCGGCCCGCCGAAATATCGTCGAGCTGGTTTTCGAGATTGGCGGTGAAATCATATTCGACGTAGCGGTCGAAGAAGGAGGCGAGGAAGCTTGTCACCAGCCGCCCGCGATCTTCCGGCACGAAGCGCTTTTGCTCCAGCGTTACGTAATTGCGGTCCTGCAAAACCTGGATGATCGAGGCATAGGTCGAGGGCCGCCCGATGCCGAGTTCTTCCAGCTTTTTGACGAGGCTCGCTTCGCTGTAACGCGGCGGCGGTTGGGTAAAATGCTGCTCCGGGCGGGTATCGAGGCGCTTGACGCCGTCACCTTCGGTGAGCGGCGGCAGAATGCCGCTATCCTCATCTTCGGCGTCGTCGCGGCCTTCGAGATAGAGTTTTAGGAAGCCGTCGAAGAGAATCGTGGAGCCGTTGGCGCGCGCCTGGGCCGACCCATCGTGCGCCTTTAGATCGGCGGCGACTTGATCCAGCACGGCGCTTTCCATCTGGCAGGCAATGGTGCGCTTCCAGATCAATTCGTAGAGCCTGGCTTGATCCTGATCGAGGTAGCGGGCCATATCCTTCGGGCGGCGGAACAAGTCCGTCGGGCGAATCGCCTCATGGGCTTCCTGGGCGTTGGCCGATTTCGATTTATAGGCGCGCGGGCTGCTCGGCAGGTAGCTATCGCCATAATCCTGCGCGATCAGCTTCCGGCAGCCGCCGATCGCTTCGCCGGAGAGGGTAACGCTATCGGTTCGCATATAGGAGATGAGACCGACCGTCTCCCCGCCAAGCTCGATGCCTTCGTAAAGCTTTTGGGCAATGCGCATCGTCTGCTGCGCGCCGAACCCGAGCTTGCGGCTGGCCTCTTGCTGCAGGGTCGAGGTAATGAACGGCGGCGCGGGATGGCGCTTGCTTTGCTTCTTTTCAACTGAGGCGACGCGGAACTGGGCGGCATTCACCACGGCAACGGCGGCATCCGCCGCGCCTTTTTCCCCCAAGCTCAGCTTATCCAGCTTCTTGCCGTTGAGATGGGTCAGGCGCGCCGTGAAATTCTCGCTTTTGGCCGTGAGGAAGTCGATATCGACCGACCAATATTCGTCGGACTTGAAGATTTCGATTTCCGATTCGCGCTCGCAGATCAACCGCAGCGCCACCGACTGCACGCGCCCCGCCGACCGGCTGCCCGGCAGTTTGCGCCACAAGACGGGCGAGAGGGTGAAGCCGACGAGATAATCGAGCGCCCGGCGCGCGAGATACGCGTCTACAAGCTCTTGATTAATGTCGCGCGGGTTGGCAACGGCGTGCAGCACGGCGGCTTTGGTGATCTCGTGGAACACCACGCGCTTCACATCCACACCCTTCAACACCTTGCGGTCGTTCAGGCATTGCAGCACGTGCCAGGAAATCGCCTCGCCTTCGCGATCCGGATCGGTTGCGAGAAAGACGCGGCTAGAGCCCTTCACCGCCTTAGCGATGTCGGAAATGCGCTTTGCACCCCGGTCTTCGACTTCCCAGGCCATGGCGAAATCTTCGTCCGGTAGAACCGATCCATCTTTCGCCGGCAGGTCGCGGACATGGCCATAGGAGGCGATGACCGTATAGTCGGAGCCGAGATATTTGTTGATCGTCTTGGCCTTAGCGGGCGATTCGACGATGACGACGTTCATGAACCCTGTCTTCTCCCGGCCCCGGGGATAGCGTGTGTTAGCGCACCATCAGCAGGGCAACTTGCCCGCCGGGGTGGCGTTCTAGCCGCCCTGCAAGCTCCAATTCCAAAAGAATGGTTTGCACGACAGCAGGGGAGAATTGACACCGCCGCAGCAATTCGTCAACCGCGACGGGGGAGGGTGACAACATCTCACACAGAATTGGCCGGGCGCGGGCAAGCTCCACGGCGTCAGGATCGGCGGGCGGCGGGGATCGAAACAGGTCCGGCTGCGGCTCGGCAAGACGCCCGTTCAGGAGGGGCAGGGCCGATAGAATATCACCCGCGTCTTCCACCAGCGTTGCCCCGGTCTTCAGCAGTTTGTTGGAACCTTTGGCGCGGGGATCGAGCGGGGAGCCCGGCACCGCCATCACTTCCCGGCCATAGTCGGCGGCCAATTGTGCGCTGATGAGGGAGCCGCTGCCCTCGGCGGCTTCGATGACGACGGTGGCAAGCGCAATTCCGGCGATAACGCGATTACGGCGGGGGAAATGCCGGGCTTGGGGCTGGGTTCCGGGCGGCATTTCGGCAATCAGAGTGCCGCGCGTGGCAATCTCGGCCTGAAGCGCCTCGTGTTCGGGCGGGTAAACGATATCGATGCCGCCCGCAATCACGGCCCCGGTCGCCCCGCCCGCAAGCCCACCGCGATGGGCCGCCCCGTCGATGCCGCGCGCAAGACCGGAAATCACGCAGATCCCCGCTTCGGCCAGGGTTTGCGCCATCTGTTCCGCCAGCTTTTGCCCGTTGAGGCTGGCATTGCGCGCGCCGACGAGGGCGATGCAGGGGCGGCGCAGCAGCGGCACGTCGCCCTTCACGCAGAGGGCGGGCGGTGCATCGTCGCATTGGGCTAAGAGTGGCGGATAATCGGGTTCGCCGCAAAACAGCAAGCGCCCACCTAAAGCCGCGACCCGGTCGACTTCTGCTGTAACGGACGATAGGGACGCGAGCTTTAGCGCCTTGCCGCGCCCGCCCTGTTTGGCAAGATCGGGGATTGCCGCAAGCGCGCGCTCGGCACTACCGAAGCGCGCCAGCAACTGATGAAAAGTAATCGGGCCGATATTCTCGCTGCGGATGAGGCGCAGCCGATGCAGCCGGTCTTCTCGGGAATAAGCGGTCGCCATAACGCGCTTAGAGTGCCGACCGTCTGCTAAGCGGTCAAGCGGCTTACGCGATTACGGGTTGCGCCGTATTGGCGGCAATCGCGGGTCCATTGAGGTAGGTAAATCCGGCATCTTTGGCCGCGCGGGCGATCTCTCGCCGCTTTATTCCGTAGAGATAGGATTGGAGCCCCGCTTTTGCCGCGTGTTTCGCCAGTGGCAAAATCGCCCTGGTTAAGCTTGTCGGGGTAATGTCACCGATATCGGGTTCTTCAAGATCAATCCCGACCGCCGAAACTTTGGTGCGCGCCAGCCGGTCGAAATCCGAGAACTCGGTTGTGACCTGGGCCGTTACACTCCGGCAGAAAGGTTGAATGGCGGCCAACGCTTCCCAGAGTTTGGTTTGCGGCACGCCGGGGGTTTGCGTGTTGATCCCAATGATAAAAAAGCGCCTGAACTCCGGCGGCAAAGCCCGGAACATATCGATAATCAGCCCGCTGGAGTGGGTGACGAGCGAACCCGTATGCAGCGTAATATGCAGTAAGCCGGTGTGCTGCCCCGCTTTAAGGGCGATCCTAACTTGATCCACCGCGCGTTTAGCTGCCGCCTTATCCATTTCGAAGGTCACGGCGGCATCATTATGCGGAAAAGCTGCCGCCCCCATATGAATCCGGTTCAAGGCGTCGAGCCGAAGAATATGGGGCACGTAAATGCCAATCACGCCCTTGGCGGTCATCAGTGTGGGGCGGTAAGAGATCCCAACTTCCCCTAGACGCGACTGAAGCTCGGCATCAATGGTTTGCGGGCCGGGCAGGGGCGGGGCGCAATCTTCCTCGGCCTCGAAGACCCTATTCCAACTCAGCACCGCCTCTTCGGGCGTGGCACCGGCGGCAGCGTTCTGAAGCGTTTCGATATCGGTTACAAAGGCTTTGACCCAGCCATGATCTTTCACACCCAATTCGCCCAGCAGGCGCTCGCGCACTTCACGCGCAATCGCGGCGGCTTTCAAGCGGGCCTGCTCTTCGGTCAATTCGGCAAAGAGAACGATGAAACTGTGATCATCGTAAGGGGCAACAACATCGCTGGGGGCGAGCCGATGCCGGATAACTTGTTCGGCGATAACCTGGGCCTTTTCGGCCATTTGCTCCCAGCGGTCGCCCGCTTCGCGCTTGATTTCATCCAGGTTCAGCAGTTGCAACTTACCCGCGCTGCCCTTATCGCCTTTTTCGACAACTTCTTGCAGCTTTGCCGCGAAAACGACCTGCGAAACGGCGACATCGGTTGCCTTTTCCGCCACCGCGAGCGCGCCGAAATCTTCGTCGAAATCCCAATCGACTGGCGCATGATTAACCGGAACACGACCATCCTCGTCATGCAACGCGGCTAGGCGCGCACTGATTTGGGCGGCTTCATTGCTGTCAAAGGCGGGATCGAGTCCTGGTGCGGGGTCGCCCACAGTCTGCTCGGCAACAGGGCGTTGCGCGGCGGGCTTTGGGCGGGGCATCGGGCTCGGCTCTGGTTCCTCCTCGAACAACGCGTCGGCCAGCCGTTTCAAAAAACCGGGCTTCTTATCTTGCGTCATCCGCGACCTCACGTGTCACTATTTGTGACTATAGCATGAGGTTTTTCAGATGGATAGAGACTCTTGTTAGGATTGACTCTTAGCTACTTTTTAAGATTTGCCGATTTTGGGCTCGGTTCCAGCTAGAAGCCGCCGAATATTCTCCCGATGCCGCCAGAAGACGAGCGTCGATACGGGTAACGCCGCGAGGGCGACGACGGGCGTCGAGAACCCCCAGGCAAGAAGCGGCGTCAGGCCGATGGCGACGAGCGCCGCCAGCGACGAGCGCCGCCCGATGAAGGCCGTCAGCAGCCACAGCCCGCAGGCGCTCACCCCAACCGGCCAGGCGAGGGCCAACCAGAGACCGATTGCGGTTGCAACCCCCTTGCCGCCCTTAAACCGCAACCAAACCGGGTAGAGGTGCCCCAGGAAGGCGGCGACGCCGGCAACCAGCGGCGCGAGATCGTCGTCAACGAGCCAGCGGGCCAGCAGAACGGCGAGAGCTCCCTTTCCGCCATCAAGCAGTAGGGTAGCGGCGGCGAGCCCCTTGCGGCCCGTCCGCAGCACATTTGTCGCGCCGATATTGCCGGAGCCGATCTTGCGGATATCCCCCAGCCCGGCGAGCTTGGTGAGCACGAGGCCGAAGGGGATCGCGCCCAAAAAATAGGCTGCCGTCGCGACGGCAACCCATAGCGACTGCCCGGTCATGCAGGCCGCCGATACACGATGCGGCCGTCCACCAGCGTTGCCAAAACCTTACCTTGGCTTGGGAACCCGTCGAAGGGCGTGTTCTTCGATTTCGAGCGCATCGCCTCGGCGCGCACGCGAACCGGCGCATCAGGATCGAACATCACCAGATCGGCGACCGCACCGACCGAAAGGCTCGGCATCGGCAGGCCCAGGATTGCCGCCGGAGCCACGGTGAGGCGGCGCAACAGATCCATTAGACTAATACGCCCCTGATGAACCGGCGCAAGGCCCAGCGGCAGCAGGGTTTCGAGCCCGATGATTCCCGGCTCGGCGGCCACGAAGGGCAGGCGTTTCGCGTCTTGATCTTCCGGCGTATGGTCGGAACTGAGCGCGTCGATGGTGCCATCGGCGAGCCCGTCGATTATCGCTTGCCGATCCTCTTCTTTGCGCAAGGGTGGGCTGAGTTTGGTGAAGGTGCGGTAATCGGCAATGGCGATTTCATTGAGGGTGATATAGGCCACGGCCGTGTCGCACGTCACGGGCACGCCCTTGGCTTTGGCGGCGCGAATAGCCTCGACCGCCGCGCCCGTGGTGATCGGGCCGATATGAAGCCGCCCGCCGGTGAGTTCGGCCAACAGCAAATCACGCTGAACTTGCAGCAGCTCGGCGGCGGCGGGGGCGGCGGGAAGCCCGAGCCGGGTGGCATATTCGCCCTCGGTGGCGCAGGCGTGGCGGGTAAGGGCACGGTCTTCCGGATGGGTGAAGAGCACGGCGTTGAAGGTGCGGGCATAGGCGAGCGCCCGGCGCAACACCAGCGCGTCGGTGGTGGCTTTCGCCCCATCAGCAAAGGCAACGGCCCCCGCCTCTTGCAGCAAGCCGAACTCGGTGAGTTGCTGGCCCTTGCGCCCTTGCGTCATGGCCGCATAGGGCAGCACCCGCGCTTTGCCAAGCGCTCGGCTGCGCTGAACCAGCCACGCGACGGAGGTCGGGTCTTCGATCCCCGGCTCGGTATCGGGGATCACCCCCATCGCCGTAATCCCGCCCGCGACGGCGGCATCGACCTGAGTGCGCAGCGTTTCCTTATGCTCCTGCCCCGGATCGCGCCCGTGGGTGCGCAGATCGATCAGCCCAGGGGCAAGGCAGGCCCCGCCTGCGTCCAGTATTTCTGGACCCTCGGGGGCGGCGAGGCCAGTGCCCGTGGCGGCAATTTTACCATCGACGATGAGCGCGTCGCCGGGCCGGTCGGTGCCCGCGGTTGGATCGAGCAGGCGAGCATTTTTGATAAGAAGAGGGCGATGGCTCATGTCTAGTTCCCCCCTTCGCTCGTTTGAAGCCGCTCAGACAGGACATCCAGGCAGGCCATGCGCACGGCGACACCCATTTCCACCTGCTCATTAATCAGGCTGCGGTCGATATCGTCGGCAAGGTCGCTGTCGATCTCGACACCCCGGTTCATCGGGCCGGGGTGCATGACGGCGGCGTCGGGCTTGGCGACGGCGAGCTTCTCCCGGTCGAGACCGAAGAAGTGGAAATATTCGCGCATGGAGGGGATCAGCGCGCCCTGCATCCGTTCGGTTTGCAGGCGCAGCATCATCACGATATCGGCATCAACGAGGCCTTCGCGCATCGAATGGAACACCCGCACATTGAGCCGGTCGATTTCTGCCGGAAGCAGCGTCGGTGGGGCAACGACGCGCACTTCCGCCCCAAGCGCATTCAGCAGCAGAATATTGGAGCGGGCGACGCGGCTATGGGCGATATCGCCGCAAATCGCCACGACCAAGCCTTCCAAGCGCCCCTTGCGGCGGCGAATGGTGAGGGCATCGAGCAGCGCTTGCGTCGGGTGCTCGTGGGTGCCGTCGCCCGCATTAATGACGGCGCAGTTGAGCTTGCGGGCCAAGAGGTGCGGCGCGCCCGATTCGCCGTGGCGCACCACCAACACATCAACGTGCATGGCGTTCAGCGTCATGGCGGTATCGATCAGCGTTTCGCCCTTTTTGACGCTGGAGGAGGCGACCGACATATTGATGACATCGGCACCCAGGCGTTTGCCTGCTAGCTCGAAACTGGTGCGCGTTCGCGTCGAATTCTCGAAAAACAGATTGATGATCGTCCGCCCCCGCAGGGTGGCGATCTTCTTTTCCGTTTGGCGGTTCAGCGCAACGTAGCTTTCGGCGCGCTCTAACAGATACCGCAGATCGAGCGGGTTGAGCCCCTCGATCCCCAGCAGGTGACGGTGACTGAATTGGTAGGTCATGGCGGCGGGATCATAGGGGCGCGACTCGCCCCCGACAAGATCCTGCCGCCGACAAGATCACGTGATTTGGATTACGAACCCTTTTTTGGGTCGGTCCAGGCTTGGCGTTTGCAGATGAACAGCACGCAGCCCTTCACTTCCAACTCGCCCGCGCCTTTGATGCGGATGACGCTATCATATTCCTTGCCGTCTTCCGGATTATAGATATAGCCGTCGTCCCATTTTTCGCCGTCCCACTTGAAGTCGCGCAGCATCTGCAGGCCAAGGATGGGGCGTTTTTTCAAGTTTTCGTCGGAATTTTCTTTATCGACCTTGGCCGAGCCGTCCGGGTTGGTCGGCTCGCGCAGCCAAACGATTTTGCCGCAGAGTTGCGTTGGCGCATTGGGGCAAGCGCCGATTTCGACGCGCGATTTGCCGCCTTCGGTGAGCCATTGCGCCGCAAGATCGGCGGGCGTTCCGGCGGCAAAGGATGCCGAGGTTACAACAAGGCCGCACAGGGCGGCCAAAGCCAGCTTCCGCATAATTTCCTCCCAAGAATGATGGCGAACTTTTGGCGTCCGCCTTGGATAGCAGCATAGCGCGTCGTTATTGCCGTTAAAAGGGTCTCTTTTACGTTAACGATAAGGGGGTGATTCAGCGTTTGTCCGGAACGTACCTTGATCGGCAGCCCGGCTCGCCCTACACCGTTGAGGCATAGACTATTCTGGAGTTTCGCCCTCATGTCCGATGATCAGCGCACGCGGCCGCGCTTTTGGCACGATCTTTGGCGTTTGATTTACCCCTATTGGTTCGGCGACCAGCGCTGGGTCGCACGCGGGCTATTGGCTTTCCTGGTCGGTATCAATCTCGGGCTGGTCTATGTGAACGTGTTGTTCAATGAGTGGTATGGGCGCTTCTACAATGCCTTGCAGGAGCTGGACTATCCGACTTTTAAAGTCGAAATCCTCTTCTTCGGCGGTTTGGCGACGATCTATATCGCCGTGCAAATCCTGCGCATTTACATGAACCAGATGCTCACGATCAAATGGCGTACCTGGCTGGTTGGTAAATTTTTGCACCGTTACTTGTCTGAGCAAGTCTATTACCGGCTCCAGTTGGGCGAAGCTAAGGCCGATAACCCCGATCAGCGTTTGTCGGACGATGTGAGCCAGTTAACGGCAACGACGCTCACCCTATCCCTTGGTCTGCTCTCGGCAATCGTGACTTTTGTTACCTTTGCCGGGCTGCTGTGGGCACAGTCGGGGCCGCTCACGTTCTCGGTGGGGGGAACTGAGATCACTATTCCCGGCTATATGCTGTGGGCGGCGATTCTCTACGCGGTCTTCGGCACCTGGTTTACCCACAAGATTGGCCGTCCGCTGATTCAGTTGAATTTCCAGCAAGAGCGGGTGGAAGCCGATTTCCGCTATGCCCTCATCCGGGCGCGCGACAATGCCGAGGGTATTGCCCTCTATCGCGGCGAGACTCAAGAAGAGCATACGCTGGCCGATCTCTTCAGCCGGGTGGTGACGAACTATAAGGCCATCATGCGGCGGACGATTCTGCTGACCCTCGGAACGTCCGGCTATAATCAGGTGGCAATTCTGTTCCCCTTCATTGTTGCCGCCCCGCGCTATTTTTCGCAGCAGATCAAACTGGGCGAGGTTATGCAGATCAGCCAGAACTTCGGGCAGGTCCAAAGCGCCCTGTCATTTCTGGTCGATGCCTATAGTTCCATCGCCAATTGGCGCGCGGTGGTGGATCGTCTGACCAGTTTCACGGCGGCGGTCGCGCAAATCGAAAAAAGCCAAGCGGCGGATCGGGTGACGCGGATGACCACGCCCGACCGGCTTCAGGCCGACGACCTCGCGCTGGCTCTGCCCAGCGGGCAAGCTTTGCTGTCGGCATTGAATTTTTCGATTGCGGCGGGCGAGCGCGTGTTGATTACCGGCCCCTCCGGTTGCGGCAAGAGCACGCTGCTGCGGGCGCTGGCGCGGATTTGGCCCTATGCGGAAGGCCGAATTCACATGCCTGCGGCAGCGGATTGCCTTTTCCTGCCGCAACGCCCGTATTTGCCGCTTGGCAGTCTGCGGGCAGCGCTCACTTATCCAGCCGCGCCGGAAACGGTGGATGACTCCCGTCTGATCGCCGTGTTGGAGCAGCTTGGGCTCACGCATTTGCGCCCGCGTCTTGATGAGGTGGCCCTCTGGTCCCAAATACTCTCGGGCGGGGAACAGCAGCGCGTTGCGATCGCTCGCGCACTGCTTCTTCGCCCCCGCTGGCTGTTTCTGGACGAGGCCACCAGTGCGCTCGATGAGGCGGCTGAAACCTTGGTGTATCAGGCGCTTTGTGCCGATCCTTCGGTGAGCATTCTGAGCGTGGGGCACCGGGCCTCCTTGGCGGCGTTCCATTCGCGCAGTCTCGATCTGGCCCCGTATCGCATAGATAACAGGTAGCCAGGTACGGACCGGCTGTGTCATATCCTAGGGGAAAAATAGGCGGGACTGTATAACGCAGTCTTAACCTAATCTTTACACTAGGGCGGTGACACTCTGGGCCGTGAGTCTCGGTTCCCTGAAGAATTAGGGCGAGCAACAGGACCAGCGAGCGAAAAGCGGGGACGGGGCGAGCGTGGAAGAAATTCTGGCAAAAATTCTGGCGAATGGTGAGATTTTTTATGTCATCACCTTCTTGTGGACGGCGGTCGAAGGGGAAACCTTCGTCATATTCGCGGGGTATGCCGCGCATCTTGGCTTACTTTCATTGCCGATGCTGATTGCCTGCGCGTGGTTGGGCAGCTTCTGCGGCGATCAGGTGTATTTTTTCCTGGGGCGGCGCTATGGCCACCGTTTGGTGCGCCGCTTTCCCAAGTGGCAGCCGCGGGTAGACCGGGCCATGGATTTGCTGCACCGCTATAATACCGGTTTTATTCTGTCTTTTCGGTTTATTTACGGTGTGCGGAATGTAAGTTCCTTCGCAATTGGCATGAGCGAAGTCAGTTGGGCCCGCTTCAGCGTGCTGAACTTTATTGCGGCCGGCGTTTGGGCCATAAGCTTTGCTGGAACCGGTTATCTGTTCGGGGCGGCCTTTAAAGATGTGCTGGGCGATTACGCCCTATACATTACCCTTGGCATGTTGCTGATGTTCGTTAGCTTTGCGTGGTTTGTGATCTCGGCCCCGGAGCGACGCGAAAAGCGGCTTGCGAAGGAGGCGGCGCGCCTTGCCGCCCAATCGGGCTCCGCAACCAACCCGAAGCGCGTTTAAGCTAGCGGATCAACCACAGCGGCAGCGCGAAAAGCCCCCAGAGCAGCAGCGCCATCAGCATTAAGACCGGCACGAACAACACAAACCAGCCGACAACCAGGGTGAGTGCGGTGACGCTGTGGAGCGCAAGCCGCCCGCCCGTGCTGGTTGGAAGCGTCATCTCGCTCCACCGCTGAACGACGACGAGGCCGATCAGCACAACGAGCGCCAGTAGGGCTACGAAAAGGCTCCCGAAAACCCCTTGCCCGCTCAGCAGCCCCATCCCCGCCAAAAAGAGCCAATAGGCAAAGAAGATCGCCGCCCGAACACTGGAACTAACCCCCGCGAGGTGGTTTAGGATGCCGCGCGGTGACAGCAGCGCGGCGGGCGTCTTGGGGAGCTTCAGCATCCTTAGCGGCTCCGCCGACGCTCGCGACGCTCGCCGCCGGGAGCGGGCAGGGCGGGAAGCGGTTCGGCTTCGTCATCCGCCTCGATTTCAGCGTTGATTGGTGCAGCGGGCCGGGGCGGAAGGGGCGTGGGGGTAGGCTCAGGCGCTGGCGGCGGGGCCGCGCGCAAGAGGCCCGTATCGGCGGGGCGATTCGGGCGCATCTGATCGGGAAGAGCCTCGGCCCAACCGCGCAGAACGTCCCAATCCAAGTCAAGAAAACGGGGATCGCGCCCCAGGGCGGCTTTCACCGCATCGGGTTGATACAGGCCGACGGCGCTGAAGCGGAAATAGAGCCCCAACTGCTCCATGACCTGACAAAAATCGTAAATCGGCTCGGCATCAAGCGACACGGCGCTTGTTGCTTGGCGCATTTTTGCCGCGAGCGCGCGGAATAAAAGATCGGTCGTTGCGCGCCGGTCGCGCACCGTTTCCAGAATTATTTTAAGATCGGCGCGGCCTTCTAGGCTGAGCGAATAGACGAGTTTTTCCTCTACCTCGCGCGCATGGGTAAACAACTGCGTCGCATGGCTGCGGAAATAATCCTCCCAAGCTTTGAACTGGCGCAGAACGTGCCGCTTCAGCACGCCTTCAACGGGGCCAAAACCGGGGTAGTAGATTTCGTGCAGCCGACGGCGCAGGTCGCTGGCTTCCGTGCTAAGGCGGGTGCCAAGCTCCTCAAAATCGGCCCTGAGGGCGCGCGCGTCAAAATCCGCCCGATCAAATTTACGCGAGAGCATTGCCCCTCCATCTTATCCAGCGGCCCCCAGTATAGAAAGCCGTTCGAAAAATTCGAGTATAGAAAGTGAGTGTGCCTTCGCATCAGGTCGAAAAAATATATTATTTTTCAATATGTTGAAGTCATACATGCGCGTATCACATCAGAAAATCTCGTGAAGCTGTGATACAGCCCCACGTCAAGCCCCTAAATAGCCGAAAAATCGAAAAAATTCGTCACGACCTCAACCAAAATTGTTGCTTGCAGACAGTCGCATCAAGTACGAAGGACGGCGTGCCTAGTGTAATAGGGCTTTGTCTCGAACTTACGACAAATGCAGTTGATGGGCGCTAGAGGGGCTTTCCAATCCATCCGACCAATCGGGTGCTGTAGCGGCGGATTTTACCGAACGGCCCTCGGGTCCGGTCGCCAGATAGAGGGAAGAGCGTTTGAATCGGAAGAATGACACTCAGCTAAGCTTGGGGCAGCGCTTCCGCGCAAACCTGGCGACATGGTTCCCGGTACGGCAAATCGTCATTCGGGAAGGGTCAGCGGTTCGGGCGCTGACCTTAACAACCCGTCTTCAAGCCTCGGTTGCCGCCGTAGGACTTATTTGCGTCGCTTGGATAGTCGCCGGAACGGCGGGCTATACCTACCAAACATTCAAAGTTGATAAAAAGAACGGTGAAATAGAGCGCACACGCCTCGCTTATCATGAGTTAATTGAAGAAGTATCGAGCCAGCACGAAAAATTTATGTCCATTACAAAGGACTTGAATTATTATAGAACCTATCTTTTAACGTTAATTGAACAAAACGAAGGTCTGCGTAACGATCTCGCCTCAATTCACGATCGTCTGGAAGATTCTGAAACCGAGCGCGAACGCTATGCCAGTGCTGAAGAAGCTTTGCGCAAACAACTGCATGGTCTTGAAAGCGAACTGACCAACCTTTCCGAGCGCAACGATTTGCTGCAAACCGACGTGACGGTGATGCGCACAAGGATCGTGTCGACCGACGACGAGCGCCGCCGCGCGGCCGCAGCCCGCGCATCGATTGATCGGAATATTGCGCGGCTGGAGGGGGAGCTTTCTTCTGCTCAGAACCGCGCCGTCGAGCTTGAAAAGATCCTGGCGCAAAAGCAGCAGGTTGTCGACCAAGCCCAGGCCGGGCGGCGCCAGGCGGTTGCGGATCGCGATGCTGCGGTCGAAAAAGCGTCCCAGATCGAAGCGAAGATGGCCACGCTCACTCAGCAGCAGCAGCAAGCGCTGGCCAAGCTTCAGGAACGCACTCAGGGCACGCTGCAACGGGTCGAGGCGGTGTTTACGGCGGCGGGGGTCGATCCTAAGCGTCTTTCCCCCCTCATGACCGGCCGGGATGGCAAGGGCGCGCGTGGTGGGCCGTTCATCCCCTGGTCTGATCAGGTGAAGGAACTGGCCCCGGAAGTGCGCGGCAAGACCGATCAGCTTGGCAATTCTATCGAGCGCCTGGAAGTGTTGCGCCCGCTCCTTAGCTCGTTGCCGTTGAGCGTGCCGGTGCGTAACGATTTCGCGGTTATGTCGGGCTTTGGCTACCGCAAGGACCCGTTCAATGGCCGCGCGGCCTTGCACGAAGGCGTAGACCTGCAGGCACCTTTGCGAACCCCCATTCGTCCGGGCGCGCCAGGAAGGGTTGTATTTGCTGGCTGGCATCCGCAATATGGCCGCTTGGTTGAAGTGGATCATGGTTTTTCCATCCGCACGCGCTATGCGCACATGGATGAACTCAGCGTGACCGATGGCCAAGAAGTCGATCGGGCGACCGTTCTGGGGCTTATGGGCAGGTCGGGCCGGGCGTCGGGTATACATCTCCATTACGAGGTGGTCGTGAATGGCCGCCCCCTGGACCCAGCAAATTTTATGAGGGCCGCTAGCTATGTTTTCAAAGTCAAATAGCCGCCGCGATTCCCAAGCTTCCCATAAGGTTGAGGCGGGCGTTCCGTCTATCCTCTCCCCTGACATGGTGGTGACGGGTAATTTAGCCTCGTCGGGCGAAGTTCATCTGGATGGCACGGTCCATGGGGATATAGAGGCGCAAGTTCTCACAATTGGCGAAAGCGCCCATGTGCGCGGGAATATTTCAGCCGATACGGTTCGGGTTTCGGGAACCATCGTTGGCGCGATCCGAGCGCGCGAAGTTATTTTGAGCCGGACGGCGCGGATTGAAGGCGATATTCATCACGATATTCTCTCGATGGAAGCGGGCGCGCGCCTCGAAGGCATGTGCCGCCGCTTAGCCGCCGTTATGGAGAAAAAGGACGAAGAAGCAAGCACGCTGCTGCTCACGACGCGCGATAATGAGGCCGCTTAAAGCCGCGCTTTGAGAGTTAAGGCATGCTCAAGGGGCCTAGGGTTGGTTGCGCCGTATAGAGCCGTCGGAACCCCGGATGGCGGATCGTTTTTGCGACAGCAAGAAAGTCGGGATTCGCCATCGCCTTTGCAAAATGCTCGACGCTCTGCCACTCGGCCCGGTTTAACCAAAGCTGCGACTCGCCAACGCCTTCATGAAGGCTGGTGTTGATAAACCCGGCCTGCCGTCTCAGAATATCGGCGGCAGCCCCCCAGCGCTGTTGAAATTCGGCCGCATCAGCTTTTGCAACCTGGAAAATATTAATGAGCACGACTGGCCCGGTCACGCCGGAGTGCAATTGCTCGGCAAAGCGGGTGCCGTCCGAGGCCTGCGTATCGGCCAAGGTTAGGCCGTCAGCCTTTGCCATTGGGCTGTTAAGCCCGACCATCAGCGCGCAAACAAGCACGGGAATTTTCCATCGCATTGGGTTTCTCCTTTCGATAAGAACCATGAGATTGACTATATTTTTACATAGCGTGCTATTCAAATAGAATCGACGCGACAAAAGGATTGCCTGCTATGCAATTTAGGAAAGAGGAATCGGTCGGTTATTTGGTGAACCATCTGGCCCGGCTGTTTGGGGCGGCGCTCCAGGCGCGACTGAAGCCGCTTCAGCTTGCCCCGGCGCAATTCATGGTTCTGATTGAGCTTTGGCGGGAGGCGGGGCTGAGCCAACGTCAACTCATCGACCGGCTCAGCGTCGAACAGGCGACGATGGCCAATACGTTGAACCGTATGGAGCGCGACGGTTTAATTGAACGAAAGCCCTCGCCCCAGGATGGCCGCGTTCACCTTATCTATCCCACACCGCGCGCCCTAAATCTGGAGGCTGCGGCGAAAGCCCAGGCACAAGCGGTCAATCAGGCCGCCCTTGAGGGCTTAACCGATGCCGAACGCCAGAGTTTCTTGGCTGATATTTCCCGTATCATGGCCAATCTCCAGGCGAGTTTTGAGGCGTCAGCGGACTAGGCGGCGTTAGCGCGGTAGGCGCAAGAGGCCGATCAAGTCGGTCAGCGACGCCAAAATCGCGGTTGGCTGAATGCCCAATTCTTCAATGGGCAGGCCATTGCGATTGATCCACACTGTGCGCAGCCCATAGGCCGATGCCCCGGCCACATCCCATCCATTCGCTGAAACGAACAAAATCCGCTCCGGTGGAACATCGAGCCGTTGCACAGCGTGGCGATAGACCGAGGGGTCGGGCTTGTAACAGCCGGTCGATTCCACGGACAGCACCAGATCGACAAGCGGCGTCACCCCGGAGGCCTCTCCCGCCGCCGTCAGCATTTGCGGCGTGCCGTTGGAGAGAATGGCCGCACGAAAACCATTGTCGCGCAGCAGACCGAGGGTGCGCACGGCATCGGGAAACGCATCGAGCGTGAGGAACGTATCGAGCAATTCCCGGCGCAAGACCGCATCTGCTGGATAGTTTAGCGCCGCCAGGGCGTAATCGAGCGACTCTTCCGTGATCTGCCAAAAATCGCAGTAGCGGTTCATCAAACTGCGCAGCCAGGAATATTCAAGCTGCCGCCGCCGCCACAGGGCGATGAGTTCCGCGCCTTGGGCACCCAACTTCGGCCCCAGCCGCTGCACGGGCGAGGCAATGTCAAACAGGGTTCCATAGGCATCGAAAACGCAGGCCGTAATCGTGCAAAAGGGATCGATGTGCGTGTCGGGATCGGTCATCAGGTGATTAAATCAGGGCAGGCGGCCGGGGAGCGGCCCGCATTCGCTAAGGCACCAGGCCGACAGTTGCGTGGCAGCCGGATGCGGTTGAGGGGGAGTGTGGCGAAGCCGATCCCGATAGACCGCAACGCCTTCCAGCACGCGCTGAACATAGTTGCGGGTTTCGGAGAAGGGAATTTGTTCAATCCAAGTCAGCCAGCCTTCGATATCGGTGCCGGGGTCGCCGTAATCGCGCAGCCACTGGCGCACGCGGCCGGGTCCGGCGTTATAGGAGGCAATGGCAAGGGCGTAATCGCCGTTGAACTGATCGAGCACGGTGGCGAGATAGGCTTGACCCAGTTGAACATTATAGCCGGGTTCTGCCGTTAGGCGCCCATCGGTATGGGTAAGCCCCAAGCGCCCCGCGACTTGCTTGGCCGTTGCTGGCATCAACTGCATCAACCCCCGCGCACCGACCTTGCTGACGGCGGTCGGCGAATAATTGCTCTCCTGCCGGATGATCGCATGCACCAACGCAGGTTCGGGCGCTGTGGGCAGCGTTTGCGACAGAATCGGGTAGCCGCTTTCCGCTAACAGCGTGCCGTCGCGGTAAACCCGGCGGGCGATGAGCACGGAGGTTTCGGTCCGCCCCAGGTTATACGCCAGTTGTGCCGCCCCCGACGCGCGCTCAGCGCCGCCTTCAGCGAGGCGGAATAGGAAGGGGTCGGATTTTTCGGGCAGGCCGATATCGGTGAGCCGCCGAACGACGCGCACCAACTCCAGCGAGTCGAACTTCTGCCTGTCTGCCCCGGTCAGCAGCGTTTCGGGCGGTAGCCGCCCAGGAACAGTTTCCCCGAGCAGCGCCGTCGCCAACTGCCCATAGAAGGCTGCTGGATAGGCGGCCGCACGCATCAGCCATTGTTTTGCCTCGGCGTCTTGGCCTTGGGCGAGCGCGGCGCGCGCGGCCCAAAAGGCTCCGCGCGACTGGCTGGGTGGTGTCCTGCTGTTTTTAATCAGCGCGTGAAAGTGCCCGAAAGCGACGCTTGGTTGTTTCTGCCAGCGCAAGGCAATGAGCCCGGCCAGAAACTCCGAATCGGCAAACTCGGGCGTGCCCGGCGGCAGGCCGTGATCGCGCGCGAGGCGATAGGCCGTGTCGGGCGAGCCCTCGCGGAGCAGACGGCGGATTTGCAAATCCCGCTCGGTCCACCAAAGATCGGGCCGTTGGGTCGCATCGACCTTTTGGGCGAGCAGCGCGCGGGCAGCATCGTCTTTCCCAGCCCGGCGGTAGGCGCGCACCGCATCGAAAATCACCCCCGAATCGGCGGCGGTCGTCTTATCTACCCGGCCCAGCACGGTATCAGGATCGGTGCCGCTGCGGATCGACAGGCGCGCCGTAACGGCGGCTTGATCGGCGGGGCTCAGGCGCGTCAGCACCCGCTGGGCGGTATCGTTGCCGTCGCGCGAAAGGGCGCGGTCGGCGCGGGCGCGATGGTCTTCGGGGCGTAGAATATCGGCGTAGCGCGTTGCGAAGGTCACTTCTTCGCTGGGTGCAAAACTATCTTCGGTCCAGGAGCGGCGCACCCAAGTAGCGGCATCGGCGGCGCGACCGACCACGGCCAGACCATCGGCATAGCGTTGGCGCGCTTCCCGGCTTTGCGGCGGGTTTGCATCGAACCATTGCACGATGAAGCTATCCGACGGCTCGGTCAGCAGAAAATCTTCGGCCCGGCGGCGCAACGGGTTTTGCCCCGGCCAATCGGGATGTTCTTTGAGGAACTGCGCCACATCCTCGAACCCCGCGCCGCCGAGGCCTTTGACGAGGGAAGCCCATTTCAACACCTTATCCAGCAGCGGATCTATGGAAGGGGGCGGGCTTGCGGGAAGCGGCTTTCCGGCATCAAGCCCCAGAAGAGCGGCGCGGTAATAGGCTTCGGAACTCAGCGCCACCGCCGATTTTACCGCAACGCCCGCACTAGCCGCTGCTACGGGAACAACGGCAGCTTTCGCTTTTTGTTTTGAGATAGCGGGGGGCGTCGCTTTGGCGGGTGTTGGTTTGGCGCTCGTCGGCTTGGTTGCGGCCGGTTTCGCCGAGGGTTTCGCTTTTGCCTCGGGCGCGGGTTTGATCACAACGGGCTTGACGACGGTGGTTTTTGCCGGGGCAGTTTTTCCCGGCGTTTCCTTGCCTTGGGCAGTCGTGGTCGTCGCTAGGCTCTGCCCGAGGGGTAACAACACCGTCGCTGCGGTCAATGCAACGCCCAAACCCAGGCGCAAAGCTAGGGAGCGGGGCGGAACCGGAGAGACGGGCCGGAGCCAATAGGAAGTCATGCGCGCGAGTGTATGCGCCACTTCGGGCGGCGGCAAGAGCGGTTAAGCGCGCTGATGCATCGTCATATGCACAATTGACGTGCTCGAAAGCTTGTCTTTGGCGGCCCGGCGCGGCTAGTGTCGGCAAACCCAGAACGGTTCTAACCCCAAAGCGGTTCTATGAGGATTTTTACCATGTCGGTGTCAGGCACTCAGATGCAGAAGTTTCACGGTTCGATGGTCGCCCTGCTTACCCCGTTCAAAGACGGTAAGCTGGACGAGGCCGCGTTCCAGAAACTTTGCGCCTGGCAGATCGAGCAGGGCACCGATGGGCTGATTCCGGTCGGCACCACGGGCGAATCGCCCACCCTCAGCCACGACGAACATAAGCGCGTCATCGAGCTGTGCCTGGAAGTCGCCAAGGGCAAGGTGCCGGTGATCGCAGGTGCGGGGTCGAACTCGACCGCCGAAGCCATCGATTTCATGCGCCATGCCGAAAAGGCCGGGGCCGACGCGGCTTTGGTCGTGACGCCCTATTACAATAAGCCCAGCCAAGAGGGGATGTATCTGCACTATAAGGCGCTGCACGATTGCGCCGATCTGCCGATCTTCATTTATAATATCCCTGGCCGCTCGGTGGTCGATATGACGCCGGAGACGATGGGGCGCTTGGCCGAACTGCCGCGCATCATCGGCGTGAAGGACGCCACGGCGGACCTCGTGCGCCCCTTACGCCAAACGATCACCTGCGGGGCCGATTTCATTCAGCTTTCGGGTGAAGATGCGACCGCGCTCGCCTATCTGGTCCAGGGCGGCCACGGCTGCATTTCGGTCACGGCCAATATCGCCCCCGGTCTGCTCGCGCAAATGCACGATGCTTGGATTGCAGGCGATGTAAAAACGGCCATGGCGATCAATGAGCGCCTCTACCCGGTCCATGAAGCCATGTTCTGCGAAACCAGCCCCGCACCGGTGAAATATGCCGCCTCGCTGCTCGGGCTCGGGGCGTTCGACTGCCGCCTGCCCATCGCGCCGCTCTCAGCGGCCGGCCGCGCGAAGGTTGAGGCCGCTTTGAAGCAGGCAGGGCTGCTCTCCTAATGGCCATTCGCCCCGGCGACAGGTACGCGTCGCTTAACCGACGCGCGACCTTCGACTATTTTATCGAAGAGCGGATTGAGTGCGGCATGATCTTGCACGGCACGGAGGTTAAATCTCTGCGCCAGGGCCATGCCAGCATTAACGAATCCCACGCCAGTCAAATGGCTGGGGAAATCTGGCTCTTTAACTGCTATGTGCCCGCCTACAAACAGTCGCGCGAGAACCATGAAGAGCGCCGCCCGCGCAAGCTTCTTCTCCATAAGAAGGAGCGGAATAAGCTGATCGGCGCGATCAAGCGCGATGGGATCACCCTTATTCCCATCGGCATCTACTTCAACGAACGCGGCATCGCCAAGCTCGAACTCGGCGTCGCGCGCGGCAAAAAGAAGCAGGATAAGCGCGCGAGCGAAAAAGAGCGCGATTGGTCCCGCCAGAAATCGCGCGTCATGCGGGGCGAGATCTAGGGCCAGCTTTGGTTGGGGCTTTGCCCCAAACCCCACCCAGGGCGGCGGCCCTGGGGACCGATTTCCTGGGGGGAAGCGTGACAACGATTTTTCTCTATGGTTTTGCGGCGCTAGCCGAGATTGCCGGGTGCTTCGCCTTTTGGGCGTGGTGGCGGCTGGAGAAGTCGCCGCTGTGGCTCATCCCCGGCGTGTCCTTGCTTATCCTATTCGCGGGCGCTTTAGCGCTGGTCGACCAGGCCGCCGCAGGGCGAACTTTTGCGGCTTATGGCGGGGTCTATGTCGTTGCCTCGCTAGCATGGCTCTGGGGGGTGGAAGGTGTGCGGCCCGTGCTGACCGATTGGATCGGGGCGGGGCTTTGCCTTGCGGGCGTCGGCGTTATCCTGATCGGCGCGCCGCGCGGTTAAGCATCCGCCTGGGCAGCGGTGCGGGCGAGGGGCAACGCCAGGGTCAACAACCCAACGCCCAAAGCCAACACCAAATCCGGGACGGTCAGACCGAGACCCGGTAGTAGCGCCGTCCCCGCCGTGCCGAGGCCCATCATGCCCGCATTCACGATATTATTCGTCGCAACGGCCCGCGCGCGGGCTTCCGGCTGGGCGCGGCTTTGCAGCAGTGTGTAGAGCGGCACCGTATAGACCCCGCCCGCGACCGCCAGCAGCAGAAAATCGCCGATCAAGCGCCAGTTGGTCGCCTCCGCCAGAAAAGCGGGTAGGGGCGTCAACACCGTCGATACGGGGGCGGCGGGCAGGGCCAGCCACAGATCGAAGGTCGCCAGCGCCATGCCGAGCGCGCCGATGCCGACCGGGCCGGATTTCACCTGTCCGCGCAGCATCCGCCCGCAGACGCCCGCGCCCACAGCAATGCCAATCGAAAACAGCGCAAGGAAAAAGGTCACGACCTGCTCGTCGGCCCCGATCCGGTTGCGCACCAAGCCCGGCAGTTGGGCTAGCAACACCGCCCCCAGCATCCAGAACCAGGAAATGCCGAGCACGGCCCGGCGCAGCACCGGGCTGGCGAGGGTTCCGCGACAGACAGCCCAGGTATCCGCGAGAAAATTCCAGCGCAACCGAAGATCGGGCCGAACCGCGACCGTCGGCGGCAGCGCTCGGCAGGCGAGCCACGCCAGCACGGCGATGCCAAGGCCGGTCAATCCTGCGATCCACGGGCCATTATCGAGCCGCACAAGTTCAGTGCCCATAATCGTGCCTATCAGGATGGCAACGAAAGTGGTGGCGGCAAACAGCGCATTGCCGCGCGCCAGATCCTCCGGCTTCAGCAGTTCCGGCAGCAGGGAGAATTTAACCGGGCTAAAGAAAGTCGAAAGAACGCCCATGCCGATCAGGGCGGCGAAGAGCAAGGGGATCGACCCCAGCACCAGTCCAGCGAGCCCGAGCAGCAAGGCGGGAACCTCGATCAGCCGCACCCATTGGGTCAACGCGGCTTTTGGCATTTTATCGGCAAGCGTGCCTGCGAACGCCGAGACGAAGAAATAGGGCAGCACGAACAGCGCCGTCGCCAACCCCGCCAGGGCTTGCGCCGCGTCGGGATCGGGCACCAGCTTGAACACCACCAGAATCGCCAGAGCATTTTTGAACAAATTATCGTTCAAGGCCCCGAGGAACTGCGCGATGAACAGTGGCAGGAAGCGCCGATTCGTTAGCAACGCCAGCATGCTAAAGCCTAATCAGCCGAATACTGTCGCCCTTGACCGTCAAGGCCACTTCGCCCCGTTTCAGCGCCAAAGCATCCTCGCCGAACACTTCGCGTCGCCAGCCGGTGAGCGCGTGGATGGCGGGGGAATCTTCCATCGCCAGGGTTTCAATATCGGCACTATTGGCGACGAGCTTTTGCGCGACGTCGTTACTGTCGCATTTGGCCTTCAGCAGCACTTTCAGCAATTCGATGAGGGCCGCGCGTCCGCCGCTCACATCCGGCTTTTCCGGCAGGCTGGGGCAGTCGGCCTCCGGGATGGCATTGCCGCGTTCGACGGCGGCCAGAATCCCCTGGCCGACCGAGCCTTCGATCATGCCCTTGCTGAGTGCCCGCATCCGCCCGAGATCGGCAACGGCGCGCGGGGCATTGGCGGCGGCTTCCAGCAGCGCTTCGTCCTTCAACAGGCGCTGACGGGGGATATTCTTGCGCTGGGCTTCGGCCTCGCGCCAGGCCGCGAGTTCCTTGAGAATAGCCAGGAAACGGCGGTTGCCGGTGCGCGGACGCAGGCGTTGCCACGCGGTTTCGGGATCGAGTTGGTAGGTTTTGGGATCGGTGAGGATCGCCATTTCCTCCTGCACCCACGATTCGCGGCCCGCTTTTTCGATGCGTTTTGAGAGCTTCTCATAGATGACGCGCAGGTGCGTTACGTCCGAGAGCGCATAGGAAAGCTGTTTTTCGGTCAGCGGGCGCTGCGACCAATCGGTAAAGCGCGAGCTTTTATCGATGCGCGCGTTGGCGAGTTTGCCCGCCAGCGTCTCATAGCTCGCGCTCTCGCCAAAACCGCAGACCATCGCCGCCACTTGGCTATCCCACAGCGGCGTGGGGACCGCGCCGGTGAGATTGAAGAAGATCTCCAAATCCTGGCGGGCCGCGTGAAAGACTTTCAGAACGGCGGGGTTCGCCATCAACTCGAACAGCGGGGCAAGGTCGATGCCCTCGGCCAGCGGATCAATGGCGGCAGCCACAGAGGTTCCCGCCACTTGAACGAGGCAAAGCTGGGGCCAATAGGTCTTATCACGAATAAACTCGGTATCGACCGTTACGTAGGCTTCTTGTGCAAGCGTGGCGCAGAGAGCCGCCAACGCGGCAGAATCTTGAATCATCATAGCGCCCGCTATAGCACAGTCTGCGAGCCCGTCCTAGCCGGGCCTTGACATTCGGCTCCAAAGCGTGTGGCTTTGCCGCCTATTCTGATTTAGCTGCTGGGATTTTTTCATGCACGCCTATCGCACGCATACTTGCAACGCCTTGAGCCGCGCCGAAACCGGCCAGACCGTGCGCCTGTCGGGTTGGGTGCACCGCAAGCGCGATCATGGGCAGTTGCTGTTCATCGATCTGCGCGACCATTACGGCATCACCCAACTCGTGATCGATAACGAGTCGGCTTTCTTTGACGACGCGAGCCAAGTGCGCGTTGAGAGCGTAATTACGGTTTCCGGCCTCGTTGTGGATCGCAGCGCCGAAACGGTAAACCCGAACCTGCCCACCGGCGCCATTGAAGTGCAGGTGAAGGAATATTTCCTTCAGTCCGCCGCCGATGTGCTACCGCTGCAAGTGAATAGCGACGCGGAATATCCGGAAGATACGCGCCTGCGCTATCGTTTCCTGGATTTGCGCCGCGACCGGATTCACAAGAACATCGTGTTGCGCTCCAACGTTATCGCCAGCCTGCGCCGCCGGATGATCGACCAGGGTTTCACCGAGTTCCAGACGCCGATTCTCACCTCTTCCTCGCCGGAAGGGGCGCGCGACTTCCTCGTGCCCGCGCGCCTGCATCCGGGCCGTTTCTACGCCCTGCCGCAAGCGCCCCAGCAGTTTAAGCAGTTGCTGATGGTGGCGGGCTTCGACCGGTACTTCCAGATCGCCCCTTGCTTCCGCGATGAGGACGCCCGCGCCGACCGCAGCCCCGGCGAATTCTACCAGCTCGATTTCGAAATGAGCTTCGTCACCCAAGAAGACGTGTTCGCTGCCATCGAGCCGGTGCTGCACGGCGTGTTCGAAGAATTCTCCAACGGCAAGAGCGTTACGCCCTATCCGTTCCCGCGCATCGCCTATAGCGAATCGATGCTGAAGTACGGCTCCGACAAGCCCGACCTGCGCAACCCGATTGTCATTGCCGACGTGACCGAAATTTTCACCCGCGACGATGTGACCTTCAACGCCTTCAAGACCGCCGTTGCGGGCGGGGCGGTGGTTCGCGCCATTCCCGCGCCGCAAGTGTCGGACCAGCCGCGCAGCTTCTTCGATAAGCTCAACGATTGGGCCAAGGGCGAAGGCCACCCCGGCTTGGGCTATATCCTGTGGGATAAGAGCGGCGAGGCCAAAGGCCCCATCGCCAAATTCATCGGGCCGGAGGCGCTAAAGCTGCTGGCGGAAAAAGCCGGGATTCAGCCGGGCGATGCGCTTTTCTTCGCCTGCAATAAGAAGCTGGTGGCCGAAAAATTCGCGGGCCAAGCGCGTAAGCGCCTGGGCGAAGAGCTTGGGCTGATCGACCCCAGCGTGTTCAACTTCTGCTGGATCGTCGATTTCCCGATGTACGAGCTGAACGAAGACACCGGGCAGATCGACTTCAGCCATAATCCTTTCTCCATGCCGCAAGGCGGGCTTGAAGCGCTGCTGACCCAAGACCCGCTAACGATCAACGCCTATCAGTATGATATCGTCTGCAACGGCATCGAACTCTCGTCGGGTGCGATTCGGAACCATCTGCCAGAAATCATGTATAAGGCCTTCGAAATCGCCGGCTACAAGAATGAAGACGTGGAAGCGCGCTTCGGCGGCATGCTCAACGCCTTCAAATTCGGTGCCCCGCCTCACGGCGGTTCGGCCCCTGGCGTTGACCGTATGGTGATGCTGCTCGCGGACGAGCCGAATATCCGCGAAGTCGTCTGCTTCCCGATGAACCAAAAGGCCGAAGACTTGCTGATGCAGGCCCCAAGCCCGGTTGAACCGGCGCGGCTCAAGGAACTGTCGATCAAAATCGATATTCCGCTGACCAAGCAGGCCAAAAACTAATGATCCTGGGGATCGGTAACGATCTCTGCGACATCCGCCGCATCGAACGGTCGCTGGAGAGATTCGGCGACCGTTTCCGCAACAGGGTGTTCGCGCCGGAAGAGCAGGCGAAGGCCGAACGGAGAGCCCATCCCGCTGCCACCTACGCCAAACGCTTCGCGGCCAAGGAAGCTTGCGCCAAAGCCCTCGGCACCGGCTTTCGCAACGGCGTGTTCTGGCGCGACATGGTGGTGATCAATCTTGCCAGCGGCAGGCCGACGCTGCGGCTGACGGGCGGGGCGCTGGAACGACTATCGGCGATCACCCCCGAAGGGATGACCGCCGATATTCACCTGACCCTGACGGACGAATATCCGCTGGCCCAAGCGATCGTGATGATCTACGGGCTACCCTCCCCACGCTGAGGCGGGGAGGGCGCTTGCCTCGGTTAGATGAGCGTAACCTGGGAGCTATTGCTGATTCCCGTGACGGTTAGGCTGTTGTTTGCATCAATCGTCGCAACCAAATGGCCGCTTGAGTAATCAAAAGTTGCTACCGGGCTGATGCTCAATTGTAGCGCTTGCAGGGAGCCCGAAATATAATCCAAACCGCCATTATATGTATATGTCAGTGTATTGGCGTTCTGAACGGTAATGTGGTCGTTCCCACTCCCGGCAGAGACCGTGTCATTTCCGCTTCCTGTGTTGATGCTATAACCACCGTTTCCGACCGTAATCTTATCATTTCCGCCGCCAACATTGATTAAGCCGCCACCATTTCCGGCAGTGACAACATCGTTACCGTTACCAGTCGTTATAATGCCAACGTTATTTCCGGCTGTAACAGTATTATTGCCATTTCCGGCATTGATGATCCCGGAGTCATTTCCGGTTTTAATGGCGTCATTCCCAGAGCCAGTAGAGATGATTCCCGCATCATTACCAGTGATGACGGTATTATTACCGTTTCCAGCGTTGATAATGCCCGCATTGTTTCCGGTAACAATAACATCATTGCCATTGCCCGCGCTTATAATTCCCGTATCACTGCCGGTCGTAACCATATTATTACCCGAACCGGCATTGATAATCCCGGCGTTGTTGCCGGTTGAGATAACGTCATTACCGCTGCCGGTGGATATGATGCCTGCATCACCGCCGGTAACAATGGTGTTATTACCGTTTCCCGCGTTGATAATTCCCGCATCATTCCCGGTCGAAATAACGTCATTACCATTTCCGGAGGTAATGATGCCCGCGTTGTTGCCGGTGGAAATGCTGTTGTTTCCGGCCCCAGCATTGATGTTTCCGGAGTTATTTCCGGTAGAGATTACATCTTTACCAGACCCCGTTGATATAATTCCCGCATTGTTGCCGGTAACAATGGCATTATCGCCGCCACCAGCCTTTATGATACCGGCGTTATCGCCCGTAGAAATGGCGTCGTTGCCGTTACCAGTCGTAATAATGCCCGCATCATGACCCGTGGAGACGCTATTATTGCCTGCACCGGCATTAATAATACCCGAACTATTGCCCGTCGAGATGGAGTCATTTCCATTTCCGGTCGAAATAATTCCGGCATTGTCCCCAGTCGAGACGCTATTGTCACCACCACCTGCATTGATGATCCCGGCGTTATTGCCCGTGGCGACCGAGTCATTGCCGCTGCCGGTTGAGATGATCCCCGCGTCATCCCCGGTGGAGATACTATTGTCGCCACCACCTGCTTTGATGATTCCGGCATTATCGCCGGTAGCAATCGAGTCATTGCCATTACCCGTGGAAATTATCCCGGCGTCATCGCCCGTGCCGATGCTGTTATTTCCCCCACCCGCGTTGATAATCCCGGCGTTGTCGCCCGTGGCGATGGAATCATTACCGTTGCCGGTTGAGATAATCCCCGCGTCATCCCCGGTGGCAATACTATTGTCGCCGCCGCCGGCCTTGATGATCCCGGCGTTGTCGCCCGTAGCAATGGCGTCATTGCCGTTGCCGGTCGAGATGATCCCAGCATCGTCGCCGGTGGCAATGCTGTTGTCCCCGCCGCCCGCATTGATGATTCCGGCCTCATCGCCGGTTGTGATGGCGTCATTGCCGCCGCCGGTTGTGATAATACCGGCGTCGTCGCCCGTGGCAATGCTGTTGTTCCCACCGCCGGCATTGATGATCCCGGCGTCATCGCCGGTTACAATGGAGTCGTTTCCATTGCCCGAGGAAATAATGCCAGCATCATCGCCCGCTGTGACGCTATTATCACCTTGGCCAACTTTGATAATCCCGGCGTCGTTGCCGACGGCGACCGAGTCGTTTCCGGCGCCGGTTGTAATAATTCCCGCATTATCACCAGTTGCAATAGAGTTATTACCATTGCCCGCACTGATGATGCCTGCATCATTGCCCGTTGCAATAACGTCATTACCATTTCCGCTATTAATAATGCCCGCACTATCCCCTGTGGCGATCGTATTATCACCATTTCCGGCGTTAATTATGCCAGCGCTATTGCCCGTTGCAATCACATCGTTGCCGCTACCAGCGCTAATAATCCCTGCGTTATTGCCTACTGCGATTGTATTATTACCGTTACCGGCCTTAATGATTCCCGCATCGTTATGTGCAGAAATCAGATCGTTACCATTGCCCGTGGAGATGATGCCGACGTTATTACTCTCAAGAAAAACTTGCCCATTTGCGCTCTGAGTGACTGCGCCGGTCCCGTTTATTTTAGTGATCGTACCGATCCCGTCTTCCGTGACCGTAGCCGTTAAACCATTTCCGACTGCGATCACATTACTGCCCGACGATAGGGTGAGATCCGAAACACCTTTGCCGACAGCAACAATATTGTCGCCACCACTTATAGTGGAAATCCCAAGATTATCCCCTGCGGCAACCGTATTCGATCCGCCGGTTATTTTGACAATTCTGGCATCCGAACCCGTTGCAAGGGTGTTGGTGCCACCTTCAACGATCAAGATTCCAGTGCCCGCGCCGGTGGCAATCTGGTTGCCACCACTGTTGATTTGAATAATCCCGGCGTCGGAACCCATCGCGAGGCTATTATTCCCACCTTTTGCAGAAATAATCCCGGCATCTGCGCCAACGGCAATTTGGTTTGTCCCGCCGGTAAGCTCGACGATACCAACATCACTTCCCGCCGCGAACCCATTGTCGCCGCCAGAAACCTTTAGAATTCCAGCGTCAGAGCCGACGGCCATAGAATTAGTGCCGCCACTCAATTCGACAATTCCAACGCCCGTGCCCGCTGCAAAGGCGTTATCGCCCCCGGTTGCTTTGATAATGCCACCATCCGCGCCAACGGCGACCTGATTGGTCCCAGCGGTAAACTCGGCGATGCCGAAGCTTTCGCCCGCGGCAAAGGCGTTATCACCACCCGTTGCTTTGAGAATGCCGCCATCCGCGCCAAGGGCGACGTGATTGGTGCCGCCGCTCAGTTCGACGATGCCGACGCCTTCGCCCGCTGCAAAGGCATTATCGCCGCCGGTTGCTTTGAGAATGCCGCCATCCGCGCCAAGGGCGACCTGATTGGTCCCGGCGGTGAGCTCAATGATGCCGACGCCTTCGCCCGCCGCAAAGCTGTTATCACCGCCGGTCGCTTTGATTATCCCTGCATCCGCACCAAGGGCGATCTGGTTGGTCCCATTGGTAAGCTCAATAATTCCGGCATTTTCGCCTGCGGCAAACCCGTTATGGCCACCAGAGAGCTTTACGATACCAGCGTCCGCGCCGAATGCGGCCTGATTGGTGCCGCCACTCAGGTCGACGATTCCGACGTCATGGCCGGTTGCGATCCCATTGTCGCCGCCCCGGAGTTTGAGAATGCCGGCATCACCACCCACGGCGAAGCGGTTGCTGCCGTCGGTCGCGTCTAAAATCCCGAGGCCTCCGGCTGTCGCCAAGCCGTTGCTGCCGCCGCCAAGCTTGGCGATACTGGTGTCACCGCCCGTCGACACATGGTTGGTTCCGCCAGTGAATTCTGCAATGCCGATTTCTTGCCCTGAGGCGAGGCTGTTTTCGCCACCTCTAGCTTTGATAATACCCGCCGAGGTGCCAGCCGCTATATGATTTGCCCCATCCGAAAAATCTACAATACTTATTGTTTCGCCGGCGACGATGGCGTTGCTGCCACCCGTTGCCTTTGCAATTGCAATATCCGATCCTGCAGCAACGGAAGTAAATTCAACTCCTAACATCGTGTCGTTGTCATAATCGCTAATGACCGCCGCTCCATGCTGCGAGACAGGATCTGTGTTGCGCCGCACATTAATGATCGTCATATTTCCCTCACTATGCACACAATAGGATGTCCAGCCTCCTAAATACACGTTTTTTAACGAGGCGAGCAAACCAAAAAATTTTAGTTATATGTGACAAGAATGGTTTTTTTTAACTAAAATTCCTGAGTTTTCAGGGGAATCGTTTTTGAGTTGGTGGCGAATATTTACAATTTTATATATATCCGTCGGGTTGCCCGTTGATGTCTCTCAGGGGGGGCATGCAGCAAAGGGGGAGGAGTTCAACTCTTCCCGCCGGTGCCAAATGGTGATGCTGCTGATCGATGAGCCGAATATCCGCGAAGTCGTCTGCTTCCCGATGAACCAAAAGGCCGAAGATTTGTTGATGCAGGCCCCGAGTCCGGTCGATCCGGTGCGGCTCAAGGAACTATCGATTAAAGTCGATATTCCCCTGACCAAGCAGACCAAAATCTAATGATATTGGGGATCGGCAACGATCTCTGCGACATCCGCCGCATCGAACGGTCGCTGGAGAGATTCGGCGACCGTTTCCGCAACAGGGTGTTCGCGCCGGAAGAGCAGGCGAAGGCCGAACGGAGAGCCCATCCCGCCGCCACCTACGCCAAACGCTTTGCGGCGAAGGAAGCCTGCGCCAAAGCCCTCGGCACCGGCTTTCGCAACGGCGTGTTCTGGCGCGACATGGTGGTGATCAATCTGCCCAGCGGCAGGCCGACGCTGCGGCTGACGGGCGGGGCGCTGGAACGACTATCGGCGATCACCCCCGAAGGGATGACCGCCGATATTCACCTGACCCTGACGGACGAATATCCGCTGGCCCAAGCGATCGTGATGATCTACGGGCTACCCTCCCCACGCTGAGGCGGGGAGGGCGCTTCGACGGATTAGATGAATGTGACTTGGGAAATGTTGGTGATGCCGGTCACGGTCAGGATATTGGCCGCGTCGATAGTGGCGACGAGATAACCGCTCGAGAAATCGATCGTGGCGGCCGGGTCGATATCGAGCACAAGCGCGGCAACCGTACCGCTGACCGTGTCTAGACCGCCGGTGTAGGTGAGGGTGAGGGAGCTGGCGCTGGCTATCGTGATACTGTCGTCGCCTAGCCCAGCCGAGATGGTGCTGTTGCCGTTGCCTAGGGTGATTGAGTCATTGCTGTCACCGGTGGTGATAGTGTGCAACCCGTCGGTAAAGGAGATTGCAACCGTTTCGCCGGTAAGGCTGCTGTTGATGAGGGTCTTATTGCCGGTCACGCCAGTGATGGTGTCGTTGCCGGATCCGCTGTAGATCGTATCATCGCCGTTGAGGGTTATGATGACATCGTTGCCGCTGCCGGTTTCAATATAATTGTTGGCTATACCAACAAAATAACCTTGGGCTGTTATGTTATTGTTACCGTTGCCAACGCGGACATCGTTGTTGCCATGCCCCAAGTAAATCGTATCGTTACCACTTCCCGCAGTGACGGTAGCGCCGCCGTAACCTGAGTTTCCATTGAAATAGTTATCACCTTCGCCAAGAGTGATATTATAGGTCACGTTATATGCGTAGGAAGAGCCGAAATGCTCAATCGTATCATTCCCTGACCCGCCGATAACCGTAAGATTGCTACCGGGATCGGTCGTATTTGTGTAGTTACCATTTGCATTTTTCAGGGAACCGGCCCAGTAAGTAACACTATTCGTACCGTTCCCGAGATTGATATTATGATCACCCCAGCCGACGCTGACGGTATCGTCCCCTAACCCAGCCGAGATGGTGCTGTTGCCGTTGCCTAGAATTATTGAGTTATTGCTGTCACCTGCGGTGATATTGTGCAGCCCGTCGGTGAAGGAGATTGCAACCGTTTCGCCGGTAAGGCTGCTGTTGATGAGGGTCTTGTTGCCGGTCACGCCAGTGATGGTGTCGTTGCCAGACCCGCTATAGATTGTATCGTCGCCGTTGAGGGTTATGATGACATCGGTACCGCTGCCGGTTTCAATATAATTGTTGGCTGTCCCAACAAAATAATCTTGGGCTGTTATGTTATTGTTACCGTCGCCGACGCGGACATCGTTGTTGCCGTGCCCCAAGTAAATCGTGTCGTTGCCGCTGCCAGCGGTGACCGTGGCGCCGCCATAGCCGTAGTTACCATTAAAATAGTTATCGCCTCCACCGAGGGTAATATTATAGGTGACATTATAGGCGTAGGAAGAGCCATAATGCTCAATTGTATCGTTGCCTGAGCCACCGATGACCGTAAGATTGGTTCCGGGATCGGTGACATTTGTGTAGTAACCGTTGGCGTTCAGCCGTGAACCAGCCCAATAAGTAACACTATTCGTGCCATCCCCGAGATCGATTATATGGTCGCCCCAACCGGCGCTTACGGTATCGTCGCCTAGGCCTGCAGAGATCGTGCTATTACCATTCCCGAGGTAGATCGAGTCGTTGCTTGCGCCAGTAGTAATATCGTGGAGCCCGTCGGTAAAGGAGATTGCAACCGTTTCGCCGGTAAGACCGCTGCTGATGAGGGTCTTATTGCCGGTCACGCCAGTGATTGTATCGCTGCCGGACCCGCTGTAGATCGTATCGTCGCCGTTGAGGGTCGTGATGATATCGGTGCCGCTGCCGGTTTCAATATAATTGTTGGCTGTGCCAACAAAATAATCTTGGGCTGTTATGTTATTGTTACCGTTGCCAACGCGGACATCGTTGTTACCATGCCCCAAGTAAATCTTATCGTTACCACTCCCAGCAGTTACGGTAGCGCCGCCGTAACCTGTGTTTCCATTGAAATAGTTATCACCTTCGCCAAGAGTGATATTATAGGTCACGTTATATGCGTAGGAAGAACCATAATGCTCGATTGTATCGTTGCCTGAGCCGCCGATGACCGTAAGATTGGTTCCGGGATCGGTGACATTTGTGTAGTTACCATTAGCGTTCTTCAGCGAGCCAGCCCAGTAAGTAACACTATTCGTGCCTTCCCCGAGATTGATATTGTGATCACCCCAGCCGACGCTGACGGTATCGTCGCCGTCGCTGCTCAGAATGGTGCTATTGCCATCGCCCACGGCTATATAGTCATTCTCAGTTCCGCCCGTGACGCTGTGATTCCCGGTTCCAATCGTAATACTATCCGCCCCACCGCCACCGTTCACGGTGCTGCCCGTCGTGGCATTGCCAAGCGTGACACTATCGTTGCCTGCATAGGCGTTCACGACAAAGTCACCGTCGCCCTGCGATAGAACGTCATCACCCGTCGTCAAATTAATCGTCGTCGGCATCGTCTTACCTCGAAAAAGAGAACATCCGGCTCCTCTATGCCATTGTTTTTCACTGAATCAATAAACAAAAAATTAAACGCGAGAAGCCTGATTAATGTTCAACTAAAGGAGAAGTCTTCACGCATTTGATAATTAAATAGTAATACATAATTTCAATCAGAGGATGAAAAATTTCTCACAAGGGTGCTCAATACAATCGTAGTCCGCTTCAAGGGATGCTATTAATCTTTAGAGAGCGAGCGCGTAACTCCCCACCCACCTTCCCCCTTGCATCCCCCTGGCAAACCCGCTAAAAGGCGCGCACTTCACACGCGGGCGAAGGAGTTTAGCTCTCCTTGCCGGTGCCAAATTCATTTTGGTCACTGCCCGCGGCGGACTAACCGGACTAAGGATGCCTTTTATGAGCAATGTTCCGACTTTTACCATGCGCCAGCTTCTCGAAGCGGGCGTTCACTTCGGCCATAACACGCGCCGCTGGAACCCGAAGATGGCCCCGTACCTCTTCGGTGTGCGCAATGGCGTGCATGTGATCGATCTCGAGCAGACCGTTCCGATGCTGTACCGCGCCCTGCAAGTGGTGCGCGATACGGTTGCTGCTGGGGGCCGCGTGCTGTTCGTTGGCACCAAGCGCCAGGCCGCCGAGCGCGTTGCCGAAGCCGCGCGCCGTTCGGGTCAATATTATGTGAACCATCGTTGGCTCGGCGGCATGCTGACCAACTTCAAAACCATTTCGCTGTCGATTAAGCGCCTGCGCGAACTGGAAGAAATGTTCAACACGGGGGCCGTTGCTGGCTACACCAAGAAAGAACAGCTCAACCTGACGCGCGAGCACGAAAAGCTCGAACGCGCCCTGGGCGGGATCAAGGAAATGGGCGGCCTGCCCGACCTGATCTTCATCATCGACACCAATAAGGAAGCGATTGCCGTTCAGGAAGCCAACCGCCTGAACATTCCGGTCATCGCCATCCTCGACAGCAATTCCGATCCCGAAGGCATCGCCTATCCGGTTCCGGGTAACGACGACGCCCTGCGCGCCATCGACACCTATTGCGAACTCTTCTCGGCCTCGGTGCTGGCGGGTCTGACCCAGGAAGCCGTTTCGGCCGGTATCGATATCGGCTCGGCCGAAGATGTCGCCGAAGAAGCGCTGCCGGTGGAAGAAGCGGCTTCGGCCTAAGCTTTCGTCGCCAACCAGCTACGACGCTAAGGCGGCGCTCTGCGCCGCCTTTTCACTAGAATCATCGGCTGACGCCGATTTGTCATAAAGAGGGCTCTCCAATGGTCGAAATCACTGCCTCCATGGTTAAGGAACTGCGCGAAAAGACGGGCGCAGGCATGATGGACTGTAAGAAGGCGCTGGGCGAAGCCGCAGGCGATATTGAAGCTGCGGTGGATTGGCTGCGCACGAAGGGCCTTGCGGCGGCTGCCAAGAAGGCGGGCCGCGTTGCCGCTGAAGGCCTCGTGGGCTCGGCCTCGGCGGGCACGGTCGGCGCGCTGCTGGAAGTGAATTCGGAAACCGATTTCGTTGGCCGTAACGATAAGTTCCAAGCCTTCGTTTCGGAAACCGCTGGCCTCGTGCTGACGGCAGGGGCCGATGTGGATGTGCTCAAGAACAGCACCTATCCGGGCAAGGGCCATTCGGTTGCCGAAGAGCTGACCCAGCTTATCGCCACCATCGGCGAAAACATGTCGCTGCGTCGCGGCGTGCGCCTGTCGGTGACCGATGGGATCGTCGCCACCTACATCCACTCGGCAACCGCGCCGGGCCTGGGCAAGATCGGTGTGCTGGTTGCGCTGGAATCGACGGGTGACAAGGCCGCGCTGGCTGTTCTCGGCAAGCAAATCGCCATGCACATCGCCGCGACTAACCCCATGTCACTGTCGGTCGATGAACTCGATCCGAAGGCGCTGGAGCGGGAACGCGACGTGCTGACCGAACAGGCGCGCGCTTCGGGCAAGCCGGATGCCGTGATCGAAAAGATGATCGAAGGCCGCATCCGTAAGTTCTACGAAGAAGTGGTGCTGCTGGAGCAGGTTTATGTCATCGACGGCGAAAGCCGCGTGAAGGACGTTATCGCGAAAACGGCCAAAGATATCGGCGCGCCGGTGACCATGACCGCGTTTGCGCGCTACGCCCTGGGCGAAGGCATCGAAAAGCAGGAAAGCGATTTCGCTGCCGAGGTTGCAGCGCAGGCTGGCGTCCGCTAAACCCTGAAAACCCTTGCGTTAAAGGGCGGCCGGATCGTAAGGGTTCGGTCGCCTTTTCTTTGAGTAAGTTTTAAGAGGATATAAGCGATGGCTACTCCCGATCTCAGCGATGTAAAGCGCCGCATGGACAGCGCGGTCGAGACCCTCAAGAAGGAACTCAATGGTCTGCGCACGGGGCGCGCGTCGGCCAACCTACTCGATCCGATTATGGTCGAATCCTACGGCTCGATGATGCCGCTGAGCCAGGTGGGCACCGTCAGCGTTCCGGAACCGCGCATGCTGACCGTGACCGTTTGGGATAAGGGCACCGTGAAGGCCGTTGAAAAGGCGATCCGGGAAGCGGGCCTGGGGCTCAATCCTTCGACCGATGGCACCTTGGTCCGCGTTCCCCTGCCGGAACTCAATCAGGAGCGCCGTCAGGAGTTGGTTAAGGTCGCCGGGAAATATGCCGAAAGCGCCCGCGTTGCTGTCCGCAACGTGCGCCGCGATGGGATGGATATGCTGAAGAAGGCTGAAAAGGCTAAGGAAATTAGCGAAGACGAGCAAAAGAAATTGTCGGATGATGTCCAAGGCTTCACCGACACGCATATTAAATTGATCGATCAGACGCTCGCGACCAAAGAAAAAGAAATTATGCAGGTTTGAGCGCGTCCAGGTTTCGCATCATGACGGGAATCCCGTCCGATTTGGCCGTTCCGGCCCATCAAGCGGCGATTGCGGCGGGGCTCGATCCGGCGGCCCTACCGCGTCATCTCGCCATTATCATGGACGGCAATGGTCGTTGGGCGCGGGCGCGCGGGCTGCCGCGCATCGCAGGGCACCGCAAAGGGGCCGATGCGGTGCGCGAGCTTGTGACCAATTGCGCCGAGTTCGGGATTCCCTATCTCACCCTCTATAGTTTTTCGTCGGAAAACTGGAAGCGGCCCTTGGCGGAAGTCGAGGGGCTGATGGGGCTGCTGCGCCGCTATCTTCAGTCGGAAATCGAGACGCTGCATCGGCAGAATATCCGCTTTCGCGTGATCGGTACGCGCGAGCGGCTGTCGGACGATATTCAAAAGCTGATTGCGGTTGCTGAGGAAAAGACGGCCCCCAATACTGGCCTAACGCTGGTTTTGGCGCTGAGCTACGGTGCGCGCGAAGAGTTGGTTCAGGCCGCGCAGCGCTTAGCCCGTGCCGTGCGCGCGGGCAGCCTTGCGCCCGAAGCGATTACCGAAGCAACGATCTCCCAGCATCTTACCACCGCCGATATGCCCGATCCCGATGTGGTGCTGCGCACGAGTGGCGAGCAGCGCTTGAGCAACTTTATGCTCTGGCAGGCGGCGTATGCCGAGTTCATTTTCGTCGATACCCTCTGGCCGGATTTCGATAAGACGGCCCTGGTCGCGGCCTTGCGCGCTTATGGGCGACGGGACCGGCGTTTTGGGGGTGTCGATGGTTAGTCCGGCGGGCTCAACGCCAAAGTTCCGGTTTCGGCTGCGGCGTCCAACCAAAGCGCTGATGCTACGGCTGGTTTCGGCGGCCTTTCTGCTGCCGCCGACGATTTTCGCCATTTGGGTCGGCGCCCCCTGGTTCGATCTGCTGCTGATTGGGGCGGCGGGGGCGATGGGCTGGGAATGGGCGCGGATGACGCTGGGGTCCGGGGCGCGTCCGCTCGGCTCCTGGGTGCTAGCAGCGGCTTGCGCCGCGCTGGTGGCGGCGGTCGCGCTTGATACGGATTTTCTGACTCTAGGAGTTTTGCTGGGGGCGGGAATTTTGGTCGCGCCGCTGGTCGCGGGTTTCAGCCGGGGCAAGATGCCCGCACTCTATACAATCGGTTTTCCCGTTATTGCGATCAGTTGCACCTGTTGGGTTTGGCTGCGCGTGATGCCCGAGGGCCGCGAGATGGTGCTATGGCTGATGGGCGTGGTTTGGGCGACCGATACAGGGGCCTATTTCGTTGGGCGTATGATCGGTGGCCCGCGCCTCGCCCCCACCATCTCACCGAATAAAACCTGGGCCGGGTTGATCGGCGGGATGAGTGCGGCAGGCGGCGTTGGGGCGTTGGTCGGCGGTTGGGTTGGGGGTTCGGGACCGCTGCTCGCTCTGCTGGGCGCGGGGCTTGCCGTGGTGGCACAAACGGGTGATCTGGCCGAATCGGCGTTGAAACGGCATGCAGGCGTTAAGGATTCTGGGCGGATGATCCCCGGTCACGGCGGCATTCTGGATCGGGTTGACGGGTTGATGCCGGTCGCCCTGGTTCTGGTGCTGCTCGCTGCGTTTTTCGGATGGAGTCTTACGCCATGAGCGCGGCGAAGCGGCGCGTTACTATCCTCGGGTCCACGGGCTCGGTGGGGCAAAGTACGCTCGACGTAATCCGCCATCATGGGGATCGCTTCACGCTAGAAGCCCTGGTGGCCGGTAAAAATGTCGACGGGCTTATCCGCGATGCGCGGGCGTTTCGGCCCCGTATCGCCGTGATTGCCGACGATGCGGGCTATGCCGCCTTGCGTGGCGGGCTCGCGGGCACGGGGATCGAGGTTGCGGCGGGCGATGCGGCGGTTGTCGCGGCGGCGGAGCGGCCCGTTGATATTCTGATGGCGGCGATTGTCGGTGCGGCCGGGCTCGCGCCTACGTTGGCGGCTCTCGAGCGCGGCACGACGGTCGCTTTCGCCAATAAGGAAGTGCTGGTGTCGGCGGGCGATTTGGTCATGCAGACCGTGGCGCGAACCGGCGCGCGGCTATTGCCGGTCGATAGTGAGCATAATGCCATTTTCCAGGTCTTTGAGACCGAGGGGCGCGCTGCTATCGATAAGATTCTACTGACGGCATCGGGCGGCCCGTTCCGCACCTGGACGGCCGAAGCAATGGCAACGGCAACCCCGGCGCAGGCGGTAGCCCATCCCAATTGGTCGATGGGCGCGAAAATCTCGGTCGATAGCGCGACGATGATGAATAAGGGGCTGGAGCTGATCGAAGCCCATTACCTGTTTGCCATGCCGGAACCGCAAATCGAGATTCTTATTCACCCGCAATCGGTCATTCATAGCGCGGTGGTTTATTGTGACGGCTCGGTGCTGGCGCAATTGGGCTCGCCCGATATGCGCACGCCGATTGCCTATGCGCTAGGCTGGCCGGAGCGGTTGGCCGTGCCGGTAGCAAAGCTCGATCTCGTCGCCCTCGGCGGGCTTACCTTCGAAGCGCCGGATGAAGCGCGCTTTCCAGCTTTGCGCTTGGCGCGGCAGGCCTTGCGGGCGGGGGCGGGAGCCCCAACCTTGTTGAATGCAGCAAACGAAGTGGCGGTTGCCGCCTTTCTGGCCCATCGCTTCCCGTTCGGGGCTATCGCCGACGTGGTGGCGCGCGTGCTAGAAACGGTGCCGGGGCATGTACCGGCCAACCTCGACGCTGTGTTGGCACTGGATGACGCGGCCCGGCGCGAAGCGGAAAGTTTCGTCCGCAAATTGGTAGTCTGAGCAGGATATATGATGCAGATTCTCGGCGACTATCTTCTCCCCTTCCTGGTCATCCTGACCGTACTCGTATTCGTGCATGAATATGGTCACTATTGGGTCGCAAAGCGCGCCGGGGTGAAGGTAGAGGTTTTCTCCATCGGTTTCGGCCCGGAACTTTTCGGTCGGACGGCAAAAGACGGCGTGCGTTGGAAGTTTTGCGCGCTGCCGCTTGGCGGCTACGTCAAAATGTCCGGCGATATGAACCCGGCCAGCGTTGGCATCGACGACCGCCCGATGACGGCGGAAGAGCGCCAAGGCGCGTTTCAGTATAAGTCCTTATCCTGGCGCGCGGCGATTGTTGCGGGTGGGCCGCTGGCGAATTTTGCGTTTGCGATTATCCTGCTGACAGGTCTGTTCATTTTCGTGGGCCAGCCCACCACTTCGCCCGTGATTGGGACGGTGGTCGATGGTGCTCCCGCCGCCGCCGCAGGGCTTCTCGCAGGCGATAAGGTGGTCTCGGTCGATGGGCAGAGCGTCGAGCGATTTGAGGATATCCAGCGCGTCGTGCAAGCCCGTCCTGGCCAAACCCTGCCCATCGCGGTGGAGCGGGGCGGTTTGGCCCTGACCTTGCCGGTTAAAACCGGGGTTCGGACGATCGAAGACCGCTTTGGCGGCACGCAGCAACTCGGCTATTTGGGGATCGGGGCCGGGGCCGGGCAGATGGTCCAGCACGACCCGTTCACGGCGGCGGTGCAGGCGGTTAAGGAAACCTGGACGATCACCACCGGCACGCTGCACGCGCTGGGGCAGATGATTCGAGGGGAGCGCGATACGAAGGAAATCGGCGGCGTGCTGCGCATTGCGCAAATGTCCGGCGAAGTCGCGCGGACGAGCGCGGTGAGTGTCGTCTGGTTTCTGGCGCTGCTCTCAATTAATCTCGGCCTCATCAATCTGATGCCGGTGCCGGTGTTGGACGGTGGCCATCTGCTCTATTATGCGGCGGAAGCTGTGTTTCGGCGGCCCCTGGGTAAACGGGTGCAGGAGGTTGGTGCGGCCATTGGCCTCACCGCCATTCTGTGTTTGATGGTTTTTGCCACGTGGAATGATCTTGTGCAGTTGCGAGTCTTTGCGTGGGTGGCCTCCTTGGTGTAGGACTTCCTGGGTCTAGGATTTGGGGCGAAGACGGAGTAGAGATGCGATGACGGCTCGACGCCCCACAGATGGGCGCTTCCAGAACGGGAGCGTTGAAATTACTCGCGCGCAACGGCAGATGATGACACGGACTAGAAATCGAACCGCCCTGCTTTTGGCCGGGGTTGCTTGGACCGCAAGCGTGCTTGTGACGCCGATGGCTTTCGCTCAAGGCCAGGGCCCTGCTGCGCCCGCACCGCGCCCGGCCCCGCAGGCTGCGACCAGCGCGCCGCAAGTGGTCATCCAGACCATTCGCGTCGAAGGCACTCAGCGTATCGAACCCGATACCGTGCGCAACTATCTCAATATCCGCCTGGGCGAGCCCGTAACGGCGGATATTGTTGATAAGTCGCTGAAAACCCTGTTCGCCACGGGTCTTTTCGCCGATGTGAGCGTGGGGATTGATCGCGGCGATATTCTGGTCGTGCGCGTAGTGGAAAACCCCATCGTCAACCGCATCGCCTTCGAAGGACTGGATAAGCTCGAAGAAAAAGACCTGCTTGTCGAAATGCAGTTGCGGCCGCGCGTCGTTTATACGCGTAGCAAACTTCAGGCCGACGTACAGCGCTTGCTGGATATTTACCGGAAGAACAGCCGGTTTGCGGCGGCAATTGAGCCGAAGATTATCCAGCTCGACCAAAACCGTGTCGATATCGTCTTTGAAGTGAAGGAAGGTGATCCGACGACGGTTAGCAAGATCACCTTCGTCGGCAATCGTGAGTATGGCGATTCCACGTTGCGCTCGGAACTGGTTTCTTCGGAATACCGCTGGTATCGCTTTTGGGCCAGCGACGATTCCTACGATCCCGACCGGGTGGCCTTTGATCGTGAAAAACTGCGCCGCTTCTACCTGAAGCAGGGTTATGCTGATTTTCGTATTCAGTCTGCAGTTGCCGAATTAGCCCCCGATCGCAAAAGTTTCTACCTGACTTTTACCGTTGAAGAAGGTCAGCGCTATAAGTTCGGTAAGATAAATCTTACCTCGCAACTTAAAAACCTGGATCCGCAAACGCTTAATAAGTCGCTTACGACTGTCGGCGGCGAATGGTATAATACTGAAGAAATCGAAAGGACAATTGAGAAGCTGACCCAGCAGGTCGGCGATCTTGGCTATGCCTTTGTCGATATTCAACCGATCACGAATCGCGACCCACAAAACCGGGTTATCGATGTGACGTTCGACGTCCGCGAAGGGCCGAAGGCCTATGTGGAGCGCATCGATGTGTCGGGCAATATCCGTACGCAAGACCGGGTGCTGCGCCGCGAGTTCCGCTTGGTGGAAGGCGATGCCTTCAATGCATCGCGCCTGCGCCGCTCCGAACAGCGCATTAAGGATCTCGGCTTCTTCAAGTCGGTGGAAGTCACGCGCGAGCAAGGCTCGCAACCCGATCAGATCGTGTTGAAAGCCAGGGTTGAGGAGCAATCGACCGGTGATCTCACTGTGGGCGGCGGTTTCTCAACCTCGGACGGCCCCTTGGGCGAAATCGGCATTCGCGAGCGGAACCTTTTGGGGCAGGGCCAAGACCTAAAAGTTACGACCTTGATCGCGGCCAAACGCTCTAAACTCGACGTGAGTTTCGTTGAGCCCTATTTCCTGGATCGGCAGTTAGCGCTGACGTTGGATGCATTCCACACAACGCGCGATTTGCAGAAATATAGCTCCTACGACTGGCGTTCAACCGGGGCGGCCTTTGGCTTCGGCTGGCAGTTGAACGATGATTGGGCCGAAAGCGTTAAATATACCCTGCGATCCGACCGGATTAGCGATGTTGAGAGCGACGCTTCGCGTTATGTGAAGGAAAGTCAGGGGACGACGCTATCGTCTTTCGTTACCCATAGTATTTCGTTCGACCGCCGGGATAGCCGCCGCAATCCAACCGATGGTTACGTCATTTCTTTGGAAAATGACATTGCCGGGCTTGGCGGCGACGCCAAATATCTGCGGACCAATTTACGTGGGGAATTTTACTATCCGGTGATGCCGGAAGTGGTGGCGTCCCTGCGCGCCAATGTCGGTAATGTTGTGGGCTTCGGCGAAGACGTTCGCATCAATGATCGGTTTTATATCGGTGGCGATGAATTCCGTGGCTTTCGAACTGGCGGCGTCGGGACGCGCGATAGTGGGTCCGGGGACGCGCTGGGCGCGCAAAACTATTATGTGCTGACCCAGGAAGTCTCGTTCCCCCTGGGGCTGCCGAAAGAGCTTGGGCTGTCAGCCCGCCTGTTTCACGATATCGGGTCGGCCTGGGGGGCCGATGTGACGGGACCGGGAACGCTCGATTCGACGTCGCTCCGCGCGGCGGTGGGGATTGGGTTTACATGGGTGTCGCCGTTCGGGCCGATCCGGGTGGATTTCGGCATTCCTTACCTGAAACAAAAATTTGACCGCACTCAAAACTTCACTTTCGGTTTTGCAACGCGCTACTAATGCTGGCGTCTGGGTGGAATGGTCGAACAGTTTGAGCGAAAGATCGGTAACGATGGTAAGCAAGTTTTCTAACCTTCGGGGTTGTGCTGCGGGAACGGCGGCTTTGGTTTTGGCGGTTGCGGTCGCACCGGGGATCGGCTGGGCGCAGGCCCCGTCCGGCACCTTGCCTGCACCGGCCCCGCGCCCGAGCGGAACGGCCCCTGCTCAACAAGCCCCAGCGCCAGCCCCCACACCGTCGAGCCCGGTTCCGGCAGCCCCCTCTGCGCCGGTTGCAACCCCGCGCGCGGCAACGGCGGGGGCGAGGTTTCCTGCCGCCAGTATCGGCGTGATCGATATGAATATCATCTCGCGCGATGGTGCGCCCTATAAGTCGCTGCGCGCGCAGATTGAAAGCCAATCGAAGGCCTGGGACGCCGAGCTGAAGAAAAAGAACGACGATCTTCGCAAGCTGGAAGAGGATTTCCGCAAGCAAGGCCCATCGTTGACGCCGGAGCAAGTGACGGAAAAACGCAAGCAGTTCGACACGCAACTTGGCGAGTTCCAACGGCAGATCAATGTTCGCCGCCGTCAACTCGCTGAAGGTGAAGCGACGAGTGCGCGTCCAATTGAAGATGCCCTGACGGAAATCTTGCAACAGATTGCGATTGAACGCGGCCTTAATGTTGTTCTGTACCGCACTGCCACGGTTCTATTTGCAACCGAGCTTGATATTACGGCGGATGCCCTCCAGCGTCTGAACGCCAAACTGCCGCGCGTAACGCTCAAGCTGCCGCCGCCGCAACCGGCAACGCCCGCGAGCGCCCCGGCGGCGGCGAAAAGCAATTAGCGCGTTTTAAGCGATGCCGGATCCGCGTTTTTTCACGTCGAGCGGCCCGCTTGCGCTCAAACAGGTTGCGGATCGTGCGGGCGCGCAGCTTAGGGATGCGCGCCATGCCGAAACGCGGGTTCACACGGTCGCCCCCCTCCGGGCCCCGGAGCCGGGGGCGCTAACCTTCTGCGATCACCGCCGCTATTTGGACGCGCTTCCGGCGTGGCCCACCGAATCGGCGATTCTGGTAACGGCGGAGGTGGCGGCAGTCGCCCAAACCGAGGCTGCCCTGCTGATTACCCCCGCGCCAACCGTAGCATTCGCCCGCATGGCCCGGCAGTTTTTCCCCGAACCCCTGCCGCCGCCGACCATCGCCCCGTCAGCGGTGGTCGCCCCCAGTGCCGAGATCGACCCGAGCGCGGTGATTGCCGCCCAGGTATCCATCGGGCACGGGGTGAAGATCGGCGCGCGCACGATTATTCGCGCCGGAGCGGTGATCGGGGATGGCGTCGAGGTAGGGGCGGATTGCGATATTGGCGCGCTCGTGTCGCTACACTATTGCCTGATTGGTGATCGGGTAAAAATGCTGGCGGGTGGGCGCATCGGCGAGCCGGGGTTTGGCTTTGTCACCACCGCAACCGGCGTGGTGAAAGTACCGCAACTGGGGCTGGTCGAAATCGGCGACGATGTGGAAATTGGCGCGAATGCCTGTATCGACCGGGCAACCTTGACCCGTACCGTGATCGGTCAGGGAACGATGATCGATAATCTCGTCCATATCGCGCATAATGTGCAAATCGGTAAGGGCTGTATCATTACGGCGCAAGTTGGTATCTCCGGCAGTACCGTGCTGGAAGATTATGTCGTGCTGGGTGGACAAGTCGGCATTGCCGACCATATCCGTGTTGGCCGGGGAACTCGGATTGCGTCGCGGGCGGCGCTCTTTCGGGATGTTCCGGCTGGCTCCAGCCTTGGAGGGTTTCCGGCGGTGCCTGTCCGCGAGTGGCACCGCCAATCGGCTTTTCTGTTGAAGGTCGGGCAGAAAAAAGGAACAGGCGAATGAGCGATACCATCACCGTGGAAGGAACCGAAGCCGGCACCCCGCCGGAAACTATTCCCGTGATCGATATTTCCCGCATTGCGCAGATGATCCCGCATCGTTACCCGATGCTGATGATTGATCGGGTGATCGACGTGGTGCCGGATCAGTCCTGCACGGGGATTAAGAATGTCTCGATTAACGAGCCGTTCTTTGTCGGGCATTTTCCGTCGCGCCCCGTTATGCCGGGGGTGTTGATCATCGAAGCGATGGCGCAAACGGCGGCGGTTCTGGTCGTGCAGACCCTCGGGCCGGAGGCGGAAGGTAAGCTGGTCTATTTCATGACCATTGATGAAGCCCGCTTCCGCAAACCGGTTACGCCGGGCGATCAAGTGCATATCCACGTCACCAAGATTGCCCAGCGCAAAACGGTATGGAAATTCTCCGGTGCCGCCAAGGTGAATGGCACTCTGGTGGCCGAAGCAACCTTCGCCGCAATGATTTTGGACGAAAAATGACCCTCTCCGTGCACCCCACCGCGATTGTCGAAGACGGTGCCCGACTGGGTGCCGATGTCACCATCGGCCCATTTTGCCATATTGGCCCGAACGTGGTGCTGGGCGATGGGGTGACGCTGCTCAGCCACGTCGTGGTCGGCGGCTATACGCAGATCGGTGCGGGAAGCACGCTCTATCCGTTCGCCACCATCGGCATGCCGCCGCAGCACGCGCGCTATAAGGGCGAAGAGGTTCACCTGATTATTGGGGCGAACTGTACGATCCGCGAACATGTCACCATGCATCCCGGCACGCCCTTCGGCAGCGGCGAAACCCGAGTGGGCGACAATGGGCTGTTCATGGTCGGCGTTCACATCGCCCATGATTGCCGCGTGGGCAACAATGTGGTGATGGCCAATCAGGCGACGCTGGGTGGGCATGTGGAGATTGGCGATTATGTGAACATCGGCGGGCTGAGCGCGGTTCACCAATATGTGCGCATTGGCAAGCATTCGATGGTCGGCGGCATGTCCGGTGTCGAGGGCGATGTCATTCCCTATGGGATGGTGATGGGCGACCGGGCGCGGCTTTCCGGCCTTAATATCATCGGCCTCAAGCGGCGCGGGTTCGAGCGCGACGAGGTTCACGCCCTGCGCGCGGCCTACCGTCTGCTGTTCGCTGCCGAGGGCACGATGGCCGAGCGGATCGAGGACGTAAGCGGGCTGATGAAGGATAACCGGGCGATTATGGACATCGTCGAGTTCATCCGGACCGACAGCAACCGCGCCATTTGCCAACCGCGCTGACCGGCATGACCGATCCCATGCAACGAACCCTTGGGATCGTCGCCGGGGGCGGGGATTTACCGCGCGAGATTATGGCGGCGTGCCGGGCGCGCGGGCAGAGTTTTTTCGTTTTGGCGCTCGACGGGCAGGCCGATCCTGAAATAACGGACGGCGTACCGCACGCACGGCACCGAATGGGGGCGGCGGGGGCGATTTTCGAGTCGCTGCGCGCTGCTGGAGTGCAAGACGTTGTTTTCGCCGGAAAAGTAAAGCGCCCCTCGCTGTTTTCGGTCGCGCCAGACGTACGCGGCGCGGCCTTCATTGCCCGTATCGGGATTAAAGCCTTCGGTGATGATGGTTTGCTGCGCGCCATTGCTGAAGAGTTCGAGCGCGAAGGCTTTGTGCTGCGGTCGGTCCCCGACGTATTGGCGAAGGGCGGCAGTGCCCCGGAAGCGGGGCCGCTCGGGCACCATAAGCCTGATGCGCTGGCGGAAGCCGATATCGCGCGCGGGGTAGCGGTGTTGCGCGCCCTGGGTCCGGTGGATGTGGGCCAGGCCGTGGTCGTCCAGCAGGGGATGGTTCTAGCTGTCGAGGCAATCGAGGGCACCGACGCGATGATCGCCCGGGCCGGCACCTTAAAGCGCCCCGGCGGCGGCGGCGTTCTGGTGAAACTTGCCAAGATTGGCCAAGATCATCGGCTCGATCTGCCCGGCGTCGGGCCGGAGACGGTGCGCGCGGCGGCGGCGGCGGGGCTCGCGGGGCTCGCAGTCGATGCTCATTTTGCCACCGTGATTAACCGGGATGCGGTGCGGGCCCTGGCCGATGAGGCCGGGTTGTTCGTTATCGGGCTGCCAAACCCATGACCGACGTACCGTTGATCTATCTTCTCGCGGGCGAGGTTTCGGGCGAATTGCTCGGCGGGCGCTTAATGGCGGCTTTAACGGCGCAAACCCAGGGGCGGATCGCATTTGCGGGCGTCGGCGGCGCGACGATGCAGGCCCAGGGGCTGAATAGCCTGTTTCCGATGGAAGAACTTTCGCTGATGGGGTTGGCCGAGATCCTGCCCCATCTGCCGAACTTGCTGCGGCGGTTGAAGCAAACCGAAGCCGATCTGCGCGCGCGCCGCCCGGCGGCGCTGGTGACGATCGACGCGCCGAGCTTTACCTTACGCATCAGCAAAAAAATCGCTGATTTGGGGGTGCCGCGCTTCCATTACGTCGCGCCGCAGGTTTGGGCTTGGCGGGCGGGGCGGGCGAAGAAGCTTGCCGCAAAGACAGATCATTTGCTGACGTTGCTGCCGTTCGAGCCGCCCTATTTTATCCGCTACGGCTTGCCCACCGATTACGTCGGCCACCCCGTGATTGAAACCGGGGCCGGGCAGGGCGACGGGGGGGCGTTTTGCGCGCGGCATGGGATTGATCCTACCGCGCCGGTTCTGCTGGTGCTGCCTGGTAGCCGACGCGGCGAGGTTGGGCGGCTGCTGGGGGTGTTCGGCGAGACGGTTCGACGCTTGGTGAGCCAGTTTCCGGGGCTACGCCTGATCGTTCCTACCGTCAGCCCGGTCGCCGAAACCGTGCGGGCCGCCGCGGCGGATTGGCCGGGACAGCCCGTTATCATTGAGGGTAATGCCGAAAAATACGATGCGTTTGCCGCCGCAACAGCCTCGCTCGCAGCCTCAGGCACCGTGGCGCTCGAATTGGGACTTGCGGGTGTTCCGAGCGTTATCGCGTACCGTATGAACGCACTCACCTGGGCCTTAGTGCAGCAGACGATCCGTATTCCCTATGCATCGCTGGTAAATCTGATTCTGGAGCGGGAGCTTTATCCCGAAAAACTCCAAGATCGCTGCAGGCCCGATGAACTGATCGACGCGCTCGCGGCGCTTTTAGAACCGAATAGTATCGCCGCCGCAGAGCAGCGGGCAGGGTTCGATCTGTTGCGGGAAAAACTCGGAGTTGGGCGCGAAACGCCGTCGGACCGCGCGGCGCGGATTATTCTGGACCGGCTTAAGCCGTTAGAACGGGCCTAAAAAAACTACGCTCGTACGAAATAATACAGCGGGTTTCTTCGGCATAGGCGAAGGCGGCCTGACAGGCAGCGTCTTTCATCGAAGCGCGGCGGTAGATTTCATACTCGGCCAGCGACGGAAAGCTAAAGAGAGCGAGCGCCCGATTATTACGGCCTTCAGACGGCATGAAATAGCCATGGTGCGTTCCGCCGAATTTTTCGACGAGCGGAATCCAAAGCTTCGCGTAAGTTTCGAACTCAGCGAGCTTATAGGGATCGATCACATAGTCGAGATAGCAGGTTATCATTGCGCCCTACTAAAGCTTAGGGAGACCGACGACCCAAGTCGCCAGCGCGGCTCCGAGGAGCAGCACAAGGGCGAGTTGCCCAAGGCGTCGCGCCCAAGGGGCGGGATTATCGTTCGCGGCTGTTTGTCGAGGCACCTTCAAGATAATAATAGGAACGCGGGAGAGGCGCCGCGACGCCTCCCCCTTGTTCTTAGCGGTACCATTGCGGTCCCGGATGTGGTGGATATCAGCCACGCTTTGCAAGCGGCACGAACGGGCGTTCGACCGACCCCGTGTAAAGCTGACGGGGGCGACCGATCTTTTGCCCTGGATCTTCGATCATTTCCTTCCATTGGCTGATCCAGCCAACGGTGCGGGCGACGGCGAAGAGCACGGTGAACATCGAGGTCGGGAAGCCCATCGCACGCAGGATGATACCCGAGTAGAAGTCCACATTCGGGTAAAGTTTGCGTTCAACGAAATATTCGTCCTCAAGCGCAACCCGTTCCAGCTCCCGCGCCAGGTCCAGCAACGGATCTTTAATGTTCAGCGTTTCAAGAACTTCGTAGCAGGTCTGCTGCATCACTTTGGCGCGCGGATCGTAGTTTTTATAGACCCGATGGCCAAAGCCCATGAGGCGGAAGCTGTCGTTCTTGTCTTTCGCGCGCTTCACGAACTCGGGAATATTATTCTTATGGCCGATCTGCTGGAGCATGGTCAGCACTGCTTCGTTGGCACCGCCGTGGGCTGGCCCCCAGAGTGAAGCGATCCCGGCAGCGATACAGGCGAATGGGTTGGCCCCCGACGAGCCCGACAGGCGCACGGTAGAGGTCGAAGCATTTTGCTCGTGATCGGCGTGCAGGATCAGAATACGGTCCATCGCGCGGCTGAGAACCGGATTATTTTTCCAGGTCTCGCACGGAACGGCAAAAAGCATGCGCAGGAAGTTTTCCGAATAGGAAAGCTCGTTGCTGGGGTAAACCGTGGGCTGGCCGACCGAATATTTATACGCCATGGCCGCCAAGGTGGGCATTTTGGCGATCAGGCGGTGGGCTGCAATCATCCGTTGATGCGGATCGTTGATATCGGTCGAATCATGGTAGAAGGCCGACATAGCGCCGACCAACCCGCACATGACCGCCATCGGGTGGGCATCCCGACGGAAGCCGCGCAGGAAGAACTGCATCTGCTCATGCACCATCGTATGATAGGTGATGGCATGATCGAACTCCTGCTTTTCGTTGGCGTTGGGCAATTCGCCATTCAGCAGCAGGTAGCAAACTTCCAGAAAGTCGCTCTGTTCGGCGAGATCGGCGATCTTATAGCCGCGATGCAGCAGAACGCCTTCATCCCCATCAATATAGGTGATGGTGCTTTCACACGAACCCGTGGCCATAAAGCCCGGATCGTAGGTGAAATAGCCGAGTTGGGGGTAGAGAGCGCGGATATCAATAACTTCCGGCCCGAGCGTGCCGGGAATAACCGGAAATTCAGCCGATTTGCCCGTAGCATTATCAGTAATCGTCACCGTTTTCTTAGGTGTGTTACTCATCTCTCATCCCCTTTATATTTTGGACCTTTTCTACCGTAACCGATCGAAGCGGTACCCGTTCGTCATCGACCCTCCCCCAGGGTCTTAGGTCTTACCGCCGTTAGGCTGCTGCGGGCGCAGCAAGCGCATCGGCGATCCGCCCGCAGGCTTCGGCGGCCCCCAAAATTTCGAGTACGTCGAAAATCGGCGGCGACACCGTGCTGCCGGTGAGCGCGGCGCGGAGAGGCTGGGCGAAATCGCCCAGTTTGGCGGAAGCCCGTTCCGCGAGCGCCCGGATTGTGGCTTCCAATGCGGCAGCCGTCCAGTCGCTTTGCGTCTCCAACACAATCAGGGCCTGCGACACGAGGTCTCGGTATTTTTCGACCATCGCGGCGGCTTTGGCATCGAGCGCGAGCGGACGCGCTTTGAAGTAGAAAAGGGTGCCTTCGGCAAGTTCCACAAGGGTTTTGGCGCGCGGTTGCAGGCCGGGTAGGGCGCGCAGCAGCAGGGCTTTCTCCGCTTCCGTCAGCGCGCGGCCCAGTTTTTCGGTTACGAGGGGGACAACGGCGGGCAAAAGATGCTCCGGCGTCGCTTCCTTCATATAGTGGCCGTTAACATTGGCGAGTTTCACGAAATCGAAGCGCGATGGGGCGCGGCCCACATCGGCAATATCGAACAGGCTAATCGCGCGCTCGGTGCTAATCACCTCTTCGTCGCCATGGCCCCAGCCGAGGCGCAGCAGGTAATTGCGCATGGCTTCCGGCAGATACCCCATCGCCTCATAGGCTTCGACGCCAAGCGCGCCATGACGCTTGGAGAGCTTGGCCCCATCCGGCCCATGGATCAGCGGAATATGCGCAAAGCTGGGAACTTGCCAGTCCATCGCCCGGTAAAGCTGCACCTGACGGAAAGTATTGGTCAGATGATCGTCGCCGCGAATGACATGAGTGATGTCCATATCGTGATCGTCGACGACGACCGAGAGCATATAGGTGGGCGTGCCATCGGCGCGCAGCAGCACCATATCATCAAGCTGGGCATTGGCGACGGTGACGGACCCCTGAACCTGATCGTTTACCGTGGTTTCGCCGGTTTGCGGGGCTTTTAGGCGAACAACGAAGGGCGTATTCGCAGGCGCGTCACTCGGGTCGCGGTCGCGCCAACGGCCATCGTAGCGCACGGGCTGGCCTGCGGCACGCTGGGCTTCGCGCATCGCGTCCAACTCTTCCGTCGTCGCATAGCAGCGATAGGCGCGGCCCTGGGCGAGAAGCGCATTGGCAACCTCGGCGTGGCGATGGGCGCGGGCGAATTGGAATACCACCTCGCCGTCCCAATCAAGGCCGAGCCATTTCAGACCCTTCATGATCGCGTCGACCGCTTCCGGCGTGGAGCGTTGGCGGTCGGTGTCTTCAATGCGCAGGAGGAATTTACCGCCCAAATGCCGGGCGTAGAGCCAATTGAACAACGCCGTGCGTCCGCCGCCGATGTGGAGAAAGCCGGTGGGCGAGGGGGCAAAGCGTGTGACGATGCTCATGCAGAATCCATAACCACAAGGAATAAGTGCCAACGGTCTAGCATGTTGCGCGGCACAACGAAACCCGATTATCGGCGTCATCCGGTCTGGACAGGATTGCTAAATCTGGAATGATGCGCGGGAATACGCACTTCTCTTGTGATATCCCCGTGATTTATCTCGGTTAAGGTTAGGACTTCAGCGCGCGATGCGAACGGCACCGATCCATCTCATGTGGGGGCATTGGCTCGCCCGCTGGATCGGGATTCGTCAGGCTTTACAGGGGGTGTGGGCGGCGCAGGCGGATCGCTTCGGCCTGTGGGTCCCCGGATGTTTGGGGCTTGGCGTTGGGGTTTTCTTCAGCCTGACGCGCGACCCGCCCCTGTGGCTTTTCATGACCCCCGTCGCCTTGGGGGCGGCGTTGTTTTTGGCTCGGCGGGCGGAAACCTGGATTATTTTGAGCCTGCGCGCGGCGCTGTTCGCAAGCTGCGGTTTTGCGGCTGCACAGACCCACGCCTTGCTGAGTGAACCCGTCCGGCTGGCCTGGCCGCTCGCTGCACAATGGTACGAGGCGGAGGTTGTCGCGGTCGGCCGAACCGAAACCGGGCTTAGGATGACACTGGCGGGGCTGACACGCGACGGCACCGGGGTGTCGGAGGTCGGCGTTGGGCGGGTTCGGTTGACCCTGCGGACGGGCGAGGCTCCCCCCGTGGGCGCGCGCGTTCGGGTGCGAGCGGTGCTTACCCCGGTGCCGCCGCCGCTTACGCCGGGTGGGTTCGATTCGCGCCTGTCACAGTTCTTCCAGGGGATTGTCGGGCACGGCACGATCTACGCGCTTGAGGTACGCGCAGGCGGCGAAACGCCCTTTTTGACGACCTGGCGTTTGGCTTTAGCGGAGCGTATCCGCCAGCACGTGCCGGGGATTGCGGGCGAGATCGCCATTGCGCTTGCGGTCGGCGACCAAAGCGGGATTGCCGGGCAGGTGCGCCTTGCGATGCGCGACAGCGGGCTCACGCATATTCTTTCCATCAGTGGCCTGCATATCGGGCTAGTCGCAGCCCTGGCGATGGTATTAACCCGGCGCGGCTTGGCCCTGATCCCCGCGATCGCGCTTCGGGTCGATACTAAGAAACTCGCGGTTTGGCCGACGGCGCTGCTGGTGCTGCTCTATGGCGTGCTCGCTGGGTGGGATGTGCCGGTTCAGCGCTCGGTGATTATGACCGGCGTTGTTCTGCTTGCCATCCTTCTCAATCGAACCCCTTTAACCCTGCGCACGGTGGCTGTTGCCGCCGTACTGGTTTTGCTGGGGTCGCCCGAAGCGCTGCTGAACCCAGGGTTTCAAATGTCTTTCGCCGCCGTGATTGCGCTGATTTCGGGCTATGAGGTCATCGGCCCGTGGTTATCGCAGCTCCGCGCGGCCTATGGCGGGGTGTTGGTGCCGGTTATCGCGGTCGGCTCCTCGGTTCTCACGTCATTCGTTGCGACCGTAGCGACCGCCCCCTTCACCGCGTTTCATTTTCACACGATTGCCCTCTATGGAATCATCGCCAACCTCTTAGCGATTCCCTTAACGGGGCTCGTGATTATGCCAGGGGTTGTGCTGGGATTCCTGCTACTGCCGTTTGGGTTGGACGCCTGGGGCTGGGGTTTTGCCGGGTGGGGTATTGGTGGGCTTGTTGCGCTTGCCGAGGGCGTGGCCAAGCTGCCCGGCGCGTCGATCCCCGTACCGGCCTTTTCGGAAACGGTGCTGCTGCTGATCGTTTTTGCCGGGCTTTGGGCCTGCCTGTGGAAAGGGGCACTTCGCTGGGCGGCCCTCGTGCCCCTTGGCGTGGCGCTCGGCCTTGCCGCTGCCACACCGCCACCGTTTCTGCTGATCGGCGGGCAGGGCGGCACGATAGCGGTTCCCCGCGCGGATGGGGTTGTGGAGATTTTCGGGGCAACGCCCAGCGCGCTTCCGGCCCGGGTTCTGGGGGAGGCGCTCGCCGCCCGTTCGATCATCGCTATGGGGGGTGAGGGCAGCCTCGCCGCCTGCGATCCGTGGGGGTGCCGGTTCCCAACGATACGCGGTCCCATTGCCTTCACGCGGCACCCGGCGGCGCTCGCGCAGGATTGCCGGGAGGCGTGGGGTATCATTGCGAGCACACCGATCCGCGCGCCGTGCCCCGCGCCCGTTTGGCGGGAGCAGCGCCCCTACCTCCAACGACTATCGCCCGTAAGGTTCGATCTTATCGACGGAAAGCCCAAAGCTACCGGGACACGCCAGACAGGGCGGCGCTGGATGCCGCCCCCGTCCGAGCGGCGTTTAGTAACGTCGCAATAGGCCGACGAGCTTGCCTTGAATGCGCACCCGGTCCGGACCGAAAATACGCGTTTCATAGGCTTTATTGGCGGGTTCCAAGGCGATGGAGGCCCCCTTGCGCCGCAACCGCTTCAGCGTAACCTCTTGATCATCCACCAGGGCAACGATGATTGCGCCGTTTTCGGCGGTGTCGCAGCGGTGGATGATGGTGATGTCACCGTCTAAAATCCCGGCTTCGATCATGGAATCCCCGGCGACTTCCAGGGCATAGTGATCACCCTTACCGACGAGGTGATTGGGAATATCGATCATCGCCGTATCGCGCGTTGCCTCGATCGGCAGACCAGCCGCGATGCGGCCATAGAGCGGCAGGCTGGTATGATTGGCGGCGGCCCGCGCCATAAAGGCGGTCGCAACCGGGCTGCGCATCAACGGCACCGGCATCGCCGCTTCGGCGCTTGCGACGGATGCAGCCGCCTGCGGATTGGCGGCGGCTTCCGGCATACGTAAAATTTCCAGCGCGCGGGCACGATGGGGGAGGCGGCGTATAAAACCGCGTTCCTCAAGCCCGGTGATCAGCCGATGAATGCCGGATTTGGAGCGCAAATCGAGCGCTTCACGCATTTCATCGAAGGAGGGGGAAACACCGGTTTCCGCCAAACGCCGATGAACATACAGCAAAAGCTCGTGCTGTTTGGGGGTGAGCATGGCCCGCCGCTCCTTTCCGGTTGAGTCCTGTTCCGTTCTATGTTCATTCGCGCGTCCGCGTCAAGCAGGAAGAGAACCTGCCGGGAACAAAATCATCGAAACAAGCTCTCCTGCCGTTTTTCCCGGGTCGTGGGGCGGGCGCACCAGCAAACCATCGGCGTCCGCGAGAACATTCATCATGGCGCTGTCTTGAACCGGCAAGGGGGTAACGCACCCGTCGATGAGGCGCGCACGCACGTAATCTTGCCGTTCGTCGTTCGCGGGAAGCGCGACGCCGAGCGGCATTCGGACGGCGGGAAGCTCCCGGCGCGGCAGCCCCAGCAGGCGCTCGATGCTGGGTTTCAGGAACAACAGCGCGCAAACGATGGTGGACACCGGATTACCGGGCAACCCCAGGAAAGGCCGGTCGCCAAAGGTTCCGAAGATCAGCGGCTTGCCGGGGCGCAGCGCGATTTTCCAGAAATCGACCGACAGGCCGACCGCGCCTAACCCTTTCTGCACCAGATCATGATCGCCAACCGAAGCCCCGCCGGTGGTCAGCAACAGATCGCAGCTTTTCGCGTTTTTCGCCGCTTCTGCCAAACCCTCGAGGGAATCCGGGGCGACGGGCAGCAAAACCGGATCGCCGCCGAAGCTGCGGATGAGAGCGGCCAGCGCGTAGGAGTTGGAACTAACGATCAACCCCGGCGCGAGCGGATCGCCGGGCCGTCGCACTTCGTCGCCCGTTGCGAGAATAGCAACGCGCGGGCGTCGGCGCACGCTCACCCACGGGTGGCCTGCGGCGGCAATCAGCCCGATCCGGCGGGCGGTCAGCGGCGTGTTCGCTTCGGCAACCGTGGCCCCGGCGCGAAAATCCAACCCCGCCGCGCGGACGTTCTTCCCAGGAACGGGGAGCGTGAGCAGATGGACCGTATCGCCCTCGCGCCGGCTATTCTCCTGAATCACGACCGTATCAGCCCCGTCCGGCAGCGGTGCGCCGGTGAAAATTCGCGCGGCTTCCCCGCTGTATAGCGTGCCGGTCCAGGGATGACCCGCCGGAATCTCCGCGACGATGCGCAACGCCAACGGCTCCGTCCCGAAATCCGCCGACCGTACCGCCCAGCCGTCCATCGCCGAAACCGCCTGGGGCGGCTGCGTGTGGCGGGCAATCACGGGGACGGCGAGCACGCGCCCGGCAGCATCCAGCAAGGAAACATCCTCGCACCCGACCGGGCCGAACCCATCAAGGGCGGTGTGAAGCTTATCGAGCGCGGTTTCGACCGGCATCAGGGGCGGCATCAACGGCGGGCGGCTCATGCTTGGGTAAATTCCCCGGATTTGCCGCCCGCTTTATGGGTGAGGCGCAGGTCGGTGATCTGCATGCCTTTATCCAGCGCCTTGCACATATCGTAGACGGTGAGGGCGGCGACGGAGGCGGCGGTGAGCGCCTCCATCTCGACACCCGTCTTGCCGCTGAGCTTGCAGGTGGCGGAAATCTCCACGGCGTTTTCGTCTGGGTTTAGCGTGAGATCGACTTTAACCGAGGTCAGCGCGAGCGGATGACAGAGGGGAATAAGATCGGGCGTGCGTTTGGCCGCCATAATCCCGGCGAGGCGGGCAACGGCAAGAACATCGCCTTTGCCGATCTGCCCGGCCTGAATGGCCGCCAGCGTTTCCGGTTGCATCAGCACGCGGGCGGCGGCGGTTGCGCTGCGTTCGGTCACGGGCTTTTGGGTGACATCGACCATCACCGCCCGGCCTTCGCTATCGAAATGTGTGAAATTGCTCATGCAAAGGGTTATAGCAGGGGCGTTGGATGCTGACGAGATTCCCGCCTCAGGAAAAAAGATGCTCGAAGACGATCAATTCGACCCGCCCGCCCCGGCGAAGGCCCCCTGGGCGACGCGCTGGCAGCAGGGATGGCGCGGACAGAGCCTAACCGTGGCTGCGTTGCTGCTGGGGGGGATCGGCGCGGGCCTCGTGATGGGATCGCTCGTGCGTCCGAAAGCGCCGCCGGTGACGGTTGCGCTCTTACCGGAGGCGGCGAGCGAAGCGCCCGAGCCCGATGCGCCGACCACCGGCGCGCTGGGGCCGGATGCGGCGGCGTCCCCCGCCGATCCCGCCGTTCACAATGGCGAGCCCGACGCGGGTGAGGCGATTGCTGCGCTGCCGCCCCCAACCCCGTCCGCAAAGCCGATCAGCCTTCCGGCCCCGTTCACCGGTAATTTGCCGCCGTGGAAGCGCTATGCCGTCGCCGCTCCGCCCAGCGAGGGCCGCGCGAAGGTAGTGATCGTGATCGATGATATGGGGGTGGATCGGGGCCGCTCGGCGCAAACGGTCGCTTTGCCGGGGCCGTTGACGCTCTCCTATCTGCCCTACGGCCAAAACCTTCCGGCGCAAACGGCAGAGGCCCATCATCGTGGGCATGAATTGATGGTTCATATGCCCATGCAGCCCTCGCTGCCGATGGACCCCGGCCCGGATGCGCTCACCATGGCGCTCTCGCCGGAAGAAGTGCAGCGCCGGGTGCGGAGCAATCTGGGGAAGTTCGACGGCTACGTCGGCATCAACAATCACATGGGCAGCCGCTTCACCACCTGGGAGGCGGGCATGACGCCCGTTATCGCCGAATTGCGCGCGCGCGGGCTGCTGTGGCTCGACAGCCGCACGTCGGCGCAGTCGGTCGGCACTCCCATCGCCCGCAAAATGGCGGTGCCGAATATCGACCGCGACGTTTTCTTAGACGATGATCCCTCTTTGGAGGGAGTGCGCAAGCAGTTGCACCATCTCGAAGCCGTGGCCTTGCGCACGGGTAAGGGCGTCGCCATCGGCCATCCAAAGGATAACACGATTGCGGCTCTCAAGGAGTGGCTGCCGACACTCCCCGCAAAAGGCCTTGTGCTAGTGCCGATTACTGCGGTGGTGAAGGCTCCCGCTGCTCAAAGCGTGAGCCTTCCGTAATCGGCTAAGAGGCTTTCGGCGGGAAATAGGTCTGACGCAGGATGTTCTTCTGTACCTTGCCCATCGCGTTGCGCGGCAAATCGGGCGTGAAGAACACGGCCTTCGGAACTTTGAAGTTGGCGAGGTGGGTTTTCACATGCTCGACCACCGCGTCCTCGCTCAGGCTCGCGCCGGGTTTCAGCACGATGACGGCCGCGACGGCCTCGCCGAAATCCGGGTGGGGCATGGCGATAACGGCGCTTTCTTCGATATCCGCCACCGCATCCAGCAACTCTTCGATTTCCTTGGGATAAACGTTGAGCCCGCCGCAGATAATAAGGTCTTTCGCGCGCCCGACGATGCTGATGTAGCCGCCCGCGTCGCGCTTGCCCATATCGCCGGTTTTGAACCAGCCGTCATCGGTAAAGTCTTCTTTGGTCTTTTCCGGCATCTGCCAATAGCCCCGGAAAATGTTCGGGCCTTTCAGCAGAATCGCGCCGGTTTCGCCGGGGGCGCTGTCGGCTCCCGCCTCATCAACGATACGCACGCTCACGCCGGGCAGCGGCAGGCCGACGGTGCCGCCGATCCGCTCGCCATCCCAGGGATTCGAAATCGCCATTTGCACTTCGGTCATACCGTAGCGTTCGAGAATCACGTGGCCGGTGCGGGCGGTGAATTCTTGGAACGTCTCGATCAACAGCGGGGCCGAGCCGGAGATGAACAGCCGCATGGTGGCAACGGCGTCTTTACCGAAGTCGGGTAGGGACAGCAGCCGCGTATAGAAGGTCGGCACGCCCATCAGCACGGTAGCGCGCGCAAGATCCTTCAGAACCGCCGCCGCATCGAACTTCGCATGCCACAGCATTGGGCTGGCGTTATAGAGCGCATTGTTGCAGGCGACGAACAGCCCGTGGACGTGGAAAATCGGCAGGGCGTGCAGCAGCACGTCGCCTGGCACCCAGCCCCAGAATTGATTGGTTACGGCGACATTGGTCGAGAGATTGCCGTGGGTCAGCATCGCGCCCTTGGCCCGTCCGGTGGTGCCGGAGGTGTAGAGAATCGCGGCCATATCGTCATCCGCGCTGGTGACGGTGGCGAAGTGATCGCTTTGGCCTGCGGCGGCCTCGGTCAGCGCGCCGCTGCCGTCGCCCTCAAGGGTCAGAACTGTCGCGCCCCCGGCGATGGCGGTAATCGCGTCTAGATTGGCCGCGCGGCAGACCACGAGCTTTGGTGCGGCGTTTTCCAGGAAATAGGCGACTTCCGAGGTTTGATAGGCGGCATTCAGCGGCAGAAAGGCAAAGCCCGCGCGCTGCACGCCCAGGCAAAGAATCAGCGCTTCTGGCGATTTATCGACTTGGGCGGCAACGCGGTCTTCTTTTTCCAGTCCCAAGCCCGTCAGCAGATTGGCAATGCGCGCCGTCGCCTGATCCAGCTCCCGGAAGGTAATAATCCGCCCTTCGGTGGTTTCGATGCAGGTGGCATCGAGCTTGTGCTGAAACCGCGCGTAGAGCGTTGCATAGATATTCGCGTTCACCGCTTCCCCCTGTTTGATTTCTTAGGCTTTTAGCTTCGGCGCGAGCCCGACTTCCAGCGCGCGCGTCCAAAGCTCCGCCCAGGTTTGGGCCGTCACCGGATCGTGCAGGCAGGCGTTCTGATAGGTATTGAGCCGGGCTATGCGCTCTAACAATTGAATGTCGGCCTCATGTTCGCGGGCAACATGGGGATCTTCAAAGAAAAGAATCGTCGCGCCCGGCTCGCGCAATACCCGGTCGGCGATTTGGGCGTCGCCGCCTTTGGGCCCGGAGAGATAGGAAGTGGTCCAGGGTGACGTGCGTCCGGCAAGGCGGGTGGCTTGGCGCGACACCTGCGCTTGCAGAGCGTCGGGCACCACGCCTAAGCGCTCTGGCACCTGCCCATTCAACAGCCCGCCGGTGGTGCCGGTCGAGAGGCGTAGGCGGAATTGATCGAGCAACGGAAACCAGGTTTCCACATAACCGAGCATCGCCGCCTTGCGCGTATCATGCGCCACAAGGCCCAGCGTGGTGGCGCTTGGGAGGGTTGCGGCGGCGGCGGGATCATCCAGAGGGCACAGATAGTGGGCCGCACTGACCGGATCGCGCGCAATCCATTGCAGCAGGCACCATTCCGCCGCCGCCCGCACCGTTGCCAGAAACGGCCGCCCATGCACGACGCATTGCCGTTTCAGCGCAATCGATTCGGGGAAGAGCGAGATCAAATCCCCCGGATCGGCGAGATAGATCACCCAATCGATATCGCCTTCCACCAGCCGCGCTGCGACGGTGGCGATTGAGCCTTCCTCCCACGGCGGCAGCACGTCCCAATGGGGATACTCGGTGAGGAAGCCCGCCGACTGCGCCGCCTCATAGGTCGTGCGCATCGCCACCAGCTTTGCCGGGCAAACATGGGTGAGGAAGGGGACCAGCACCGTCAGCAAGGCCGACAACGGACTATTCTCCGGCTGGCGAAAACCGGGGCTGGCAAGCAGGGCGATGGTGGGGGGCTTTGGCATCATGGCGTCGGCAGGCTAGCAAGCGGCGTGCGGGGCGGCAATTGCTCTTGGTGCTGAATAGCCAAGGTGGGGGTGAGGCGGCATTTCATTGTCAGCCCGAATCTGCATCGTAGGCAGCTAGAATCTCAGTCGTCGATTTTAGTCTTCAAATAGTATGGTGGTATAGTCCATTGCACCCTGTAGAACGTGGATAATCACCACGCGCTCATCTTCAATGCGGTAGAAAATCAGGTAATTGCCATGAACCCGGCGGCGAATGCCGTGCTGTTCATATCGAGGCACCAAAGGGAAGCCCTGCGGGGTGGCTGCCAGGGCCTCACATTTGCCGCGTAGCTCTTGAACGAACGTAAGCGCGCGCCGAGGGCTATCCCTGGCTATGTAGTCGGCAATCCGTTCGAGGTCGCCTTCCGCCTCGACCGAAAATTCAACCATCATGCGGATTTTTCGGCCACATCATCCATAGCGCGATATTTTGCTTCCAGCCGGTCAAAAACGTCGCTCGCTGGCTTTGTTCGGCCGGCGTTAGCATCGGCAATACCCCGCAGGATCGAGGCATCGAGCGCGGCAAGGCGTGCCTCACGATCCTGAATCAATCGCACGCCCTCCCGCAGCACTTCACTTTTGGAACCATAGCGGCCCGTCGCGACGAGTTGCGTAACAAAGTTTTCGAGCTGTTTACCCAAATCGGCACTAATCATGGTTTATCCTCGCTCGATCAAACCATGCTTAAAATGGCATGTTTATCAACTATTATCAATGTTGTGTGCATGGAAACCCGCACCTGTCCTCAGGCCGAAACCCGCTGTGATACCAGCACGACATCGACCCCGAAAATCTGGCGCATGCCGCGCCCGATCATCGCGGCTTCGTCCTGACCGAGACCATCGATTTGGATATCGACCGACACATCCTCGCCATGTAGACGGGCATAAAGCGCGCTCGGAACCAGTCCGCGCTTGGCGAAAGGCTCTAGTAGGCGCGGCAGCAGGCCGGGATCGGCGAGGGCCGAGACCGAAAAACAGGCGGTGGCGCGGGAAAAATCAACGGCAGCCGCGTCATCGGCGGCGTGCGATAGGGATTGTGACACGGGTCACTCCTCGGATGAGTCAGCCTAAAAAAGCAAAAAACGCTGCCCGACCCTTAAACAAGGGCCGGGTTCGTAATTCGCAGGCTGAGTCCGAGAATCAATGTCATAAACCAAGAGTATCCGACGGCAGGTGCCTAAGGCAAGCCTTAGAAAGCTGCTTAACTATTCCAGATCGGCGCGGTTCGGCGTGAATTCGACCGTAATGGCTTCGCCCGCGACGCCCTTACGCTCGATGGTCCAACCGGCTTCCTGATAGCGCTGCATGATTGAGTGCAGAATACGATCCGTCACCATTTTCGTCGGCAGCGGCACCGTTACGGTGAGGCCGGGAAAATAGTTTTCTTCCAGGAATTCATCGATCTTTTTTTCGATGACCCGTAAAACTTCATATTCGCTTTTCGACAGGCGAAAGGCCTGGAACGGCGTAATCGGCATGGCGTTCCCACTTCGTTAGACCGAAAGGCAGGGCGGCAACCGGCCCCCCCGGACCCTTTGCGAGTCGAAGAAAAACCTAAGCTTTCTTCAGCAAGCGCTTGAATATGGCTGAAAACCCCCCTGTTTGGCAAGCCTGGGATGGCGGGCGGGGGTAAGCTTTTTTCGCAATTAAAGCCGCCCGAACCGTATCGCCCACCATAAATGCAGCGGCAGAAGCCCATCGGGGCGGGCGCGGACTTGGGCCGCGGCAAGGAACGGGTCGCCATTTGCCAACCGCAAAGCTTTAATCAGGCGGCGGGCTAAGGGGGCAGTAAGAAGTGCTGCCCCGCCTTTTCGCGCGCCCCGCGGCAGGGCGGCAAGCGTTTGATCGGCTTCATCTACTAGGGCGAGAACAAGCTGGGCGAGCGCTTCGGAAGGCACGCCGTCGCGGATGCTGCGCGCGGTGAGCCCCGCCGCCCCCAGCCGGTCCAAGGGCAGATCTACCCGCCCTAACTGCGCGCGCCGGGCGATGCCGATGAGGGTTCCGGCTTTGGCGTAAGCCGTCGCCCGTGCGGCCGCCTGCTCGGGATCGGCTCCGGTAATCTGCGCCGCCAGCCGCCCCAGCATGCCGCCGGTCGCGTCCAAGTAGGCGGCAAACTCCGCCTCGGTTCCCGGCGGGGGCATTTGCAGATCCTGCTCGCGCCCATCAATCAGTGCCATGAAGGGGGCGTGGGGCAGGGCGAAGCGATGGATGGTTTCGGCGAGTGGGGTGACGACCTCGTGCTTGCGCGGTGTGGCCCCCGCGAAAATTTCGTCCAAGGTTTCCCGCCACCATTGCAGGCGAATTTGCCCCAGCATCGGCTCGCTGACCATCTCGCGGGTTTTGGCCACCTCCAAATTAAAAGCATAGAGGGCGAACAAGCCTTCGCGCGCCTCGGGCGGGGCGAGCAAAGCTGTGAGAAACCGCGCTTTATCGCCCTGCCGCAACAGGGTTCCGCAGGCACTGAGGGCGGCGGGCGGCGGATTTTTCACGGGTAAACTATCCTTTTTTAGAACAACCCTAATTTGCCAAGGGTTCCCTTCGGCGCGGAACATCCTTATCTAATGGTCCGGTTTCACTCACCACCTAATTTTTCGAGGACACCATGGCTTTCGAACTTCCCGCTCTGCCCTTCGCTCCGAACGCGCTCGAGCCGCATATGTCCGCACAGACCTTCAGCTTCCACCATGCGAAGCATCATCAGGCCTATGTGACCAACCTCAATAACCTGATTAAAGACACCCCCCTGGCCGATAAGTCGCTCGAAGAGATCATTCTCGACGCCGCGAAAGATTCCGCTAAGGCCGGTATCTTCAACAACGCCGCCCAGGTGTGGAACCACACCTTCTTCTGGCATTGCCTGAAGCCGAATGGCGGCGGTAAGCCCACGGGCGACCTGCTGGCCAAGATCGAAGCCGCCTTCGGTTCCTTTGATGCCTTCAAGGACCAGTTCAAGGCCGCCGCCGTCGGTCAGTTCGGCTCTGGCTGGGCCTGGCTCGTCGTCGAAGGCGGCGCGCTGAAGATCACCAAAACCCCGAATGCCGATCTGCCGATGGCCCACGGCCAAACCGCGCTGCTCACGGTCGATGTTTGGGAACACGCCTATTACCTCGATTTCCAAAACCGCCGCCCGGATTTCGTGCAGTCGTTCCTGGATAATCTGGTGAATTGGGACTTCGTCGCGGCGAACCTCGCCAAGGCGTAAGGCTTTCGGTCGGGGGTTTTGCCTCGGCCTAAGCAAACAAAAACCCCCGAAGCTCGCGCTTCGGGGGTTTCTTGTTCGCACAATTACATATTCAGCGTGCGCCCGTTCGCCGCAAGCCCGGCTTCCTTCACCACTTCCGACACGGTCGGGTGCGCGTGGCAGGTGCGGGCGATATCTTCGGCGGACGCGCCGAACTCCATGGCTAGCGCCGCTTCGGCAATCAGCGTTCCGGCTTCGCCGTGGATGATGTGACAGCCCAAAACCTTATCGGTGCGGGCATCGGTGAGGATTTTCACGAAGCCTTCAATATCGGCATTCGCGCGGGCGCGCGCGTTGACGCTGAACGGAACTTTGCCGATTTTATACTCGACGCCTGCCGCCTTTAACTCTTCCTCGGTCTTGCCGACGCTGGCGACTTCCGGGGCGGTGTAGATGACCGAGGGGATCACGTCGTAATTCACGTGACCGGCCTGGCCCGCGAGCAGTTCGGCGATGGCGACACCCTCTTCTTCGGCCTTATGGGCCAGCATCGGCCCGGTAATCACATCGCCGATGGCGAAGATCGACGGAACCGAGGATTTGAAGTGCCCGTCGACAACCACGCGGCCCTTCGGGTCCAGCGCAACGCCGACCGTATCGAGACCGAGGCTATCCGTATACGGGCGGCGACCGATGGCAACCAGCACCACATCGGCATCGAGTGTTTCGGCGGCACCACCGGCGGCGGGTTCGAGGGTAAGGGTAACGCCTGCCTTGCCCTTTTCGCCCTTCATCACCTTCTTGCCGAGCTTGAACTCGATACCCTGCTTGCCGAGGATGCGCTGGACGTTCTTGGCGACTTCGCCATCCATACCGGGGATCAGCCGATCCAGAAACTCGACGACGGTGACTTTCGCCCCAAGGCGCTGCCACACCGAGCCGAGTTCGAGCCCGATGACGCCGCCGCCGATGACAACGAGGTGCTTCGGCACCGCGCCCAAGGTGAGCGCGCCGGTGGAGGAGACAATCGTCTGCTCGTCGATGGTCAGGCCGGGAAGGGCCACAACATCGGAGCCGGTAGCGATGACGATATTTTTTGCGGTCAGGGTTTCTTCACCGCCGTCATTGAGCACGACCTTAATCGTGTTCGGGCCGGTGATCGTCGCGGCGCCCTTGAACGGGGTTACCTTGTTCTTTTTGAACAGGAATTCGATACCCTTGGTGGTATCGCCGACGACCTTATCTTTACGGGCCATCATCTTCGGCAGGTCGAGCTTGACCTCGCCGACCGAAAAACCGTGGTCGCTAAGCCCATGCTGGGCAAGGTGGAAATATTCCGAGGATTTCAGCAGCGCTTTCGAGGGAATGCAGCCGACGTTGAGGCAGGTGCCGCCGAAGGTGCCGCGCTTATCGATGCAGGCCGTCTTAAGGCCTAATTGGGCGGCGCGAATCGCACCGATGTAGCCGCCGGGGCCACCGCCCACAAAAACAACATCGAAATTTGTGTCGGCCATTGTAACGACTCCTCGCCTAACTGCGCTTTATCCAAAGGCGGGCAGGGGTTTCGACCAGGGAAGCCGAAATCCTACCCTGATGCCGTGGGTGTAGCGGAACCGGGCCGGAAAGGAAAGGGACGCGCGCGCGCAACATTCGAACTCTGCCCCGCGCCGCACACAGGCCCTTGCCGGTCGGGGAAGCCATCCATGCGGTTTTCGTATTGTTATCCAGACATCTATTCGATTGAGGAAGGTTGCACGAATCTCTAGGGTGAAACCCGAATAAGATTTGGGGGATCACTTTATGCGCGGGCAAACGCTCATCGTGCTGGTGTCGGGGGTGATGATGCTGATCATCGCTATGGGCACGCGCCAATCCTTCGGCATTTTCGTGCCCGCCCTGTCGATGGATCTCGACGTGGGGCGCAGCGTGATTGGCTTATCGCTCGCGTTCCAACAGTTGCTCTGGGGCGTCTGTCAGCCAGTGATTGGGCTATTCTCCGACCGTTGGGGCTCCGTGCGCATCGGTATGGCGGGCGGGTTGATTTATGCGCTTGGTTTGATCCTCACCTATGTTTGGGCCGATCCGGTAGGGCTGCAAATCTCGCTCGGCGTGATGATCGGTATCGGTCTGTCGGGCACCACCTATGGCACTGTGCTGGGCGCGGTTGGGCGGATGGTTCCGCCGGAAAAGCGCACCCAGGCTTTCGGGATTTGTACCGCTGCCGGATCGTTCGGTATGTTCGCCGTCGTGCCGGGCGCGCAATATATGCTGGATCATATGGGCTGGGGTGGGGCGTTCCTTGTGCTGGCGGCGCTGGCCGCGCTGATGATCCCGCTCTCCTTCGGCCTTAAAACGCCATTACCGCCGCAAGGCCAGGGGTTTGGGGCCGATCTGAAGCCCACGATCCGCACCGCGCTCGGCAACGGTTCCTACTGGCTGCTGAACATCGGCTTTTTCGTGTGCGGGTTCCATGTGGCCTTCGTCGCTACCCATCTGCCCGCCTTTCTGCGCGACAATAATATGCCGAGCAGCGTAACCGCTTGGGCGCTGGCGATGATCGGGCTGTTCAACATTATCGGCTCGTATCTATTCGGGCAATTGGGGGCACGGTTCTCGCAAAAATACCTGCTGAGCCTCGTTTATGCCGCGCGCGCGGTGGTGATTACGCTGTTCCTGGTTCTACCACTGAGCCCGCTAACAGCCGTCGCCTTCGGGGCCGGGATGGGCTTCCTCTGGCTTGGGACGGTGCCGCTGACCTCGGGCCTCGTCGCCCGGATGTTCGGGATGCGCTATATGGCGATGCTGTATGGCTTCGTCTTCATGTTCCACCAGCTTGGCGCGTTTTTGGGCGCGTTCGGGGGTGGCTGGGCTTACGATCATCTGCAATCGTATGATCTGATCTGGTATCTTTCGATTGCGCTGGCGCTGATCGCCGCCGTCGTGCATTTACCGATTTCGGAAAAAGCCGTGCCGGTGCGCGGCGCGGTGGGGCAGAGACTATGAAGCAGAAGCTGTTTTTTTGGACCGTGGTGGGGTTCGCGATTGTCGCGGGCCTGGCCCTTTGGGCTGAAATGGGCCTCGCCGTCGCGCTGGCCGATAGCGCTTGGTTCTGTGTTAGCTAAGGAGCACCCGGCAGCGGGAGATCACCGCGTCGAACATCGCTTCGGTTAGGCGGCCCGTATTGGTATTGTAGCGCGAGCAATGGTAGCTATCGATCAGCGTGCGGCCATCGGGCAAAGCATGTTCGGCCCCATGGGCGAACTTAAGGCGCGCGACGGGAATGCCTAAGGCGCGCAGCACGCTCTGATGGGCGATTGTGCCGAGCGCGAGAATGACGCCGCTCTTTTCCTGAGCCGCAAGCTCGCCAATCAAAAACGGGCGGCAGCGGTTGATTTCATCGGGCGTGGGTTTATTTTCCGGCGGCACGCAGCGCACGGCGTTGGCGATGCGGCAGTTGACGAGCTTCATCCCATCGGTCGGGCTCCGTCCATAAGTGCCCGTGGCGAACCCGTGACGCAGCAGGGCCGCATAAAGCGTATCGCCCGCATAATCGCCGGTAAAAGGCCGTCCGGTCTGGTTGGCCCCCTTCAAGCCGGGGGCGAGGCCGGTGATGAACAGCCCTGCGCCCTCCGGTCCCCAACTGGGAACCGGCCCATTGAAAAAGCTGGGATAGGCCAGGGCATTGGCTGCCCGAAAGTCCGCAAGGCGCGGGCAAATCGGGCAGTCATGGGCCGGAGAGGAAAGCGCCATTGTAACCGGGCAGGCGGTTAGTTCTGCTCTTCTTCTTCCGGAAGCCCATCGGGTTGATCCGACTGGGCCGGGCGGCGCAGGAACTGCGGCGCATCATCCCGGAACCCGGCGGGCGACGGGGCGGCATAATTGTCGCGCGGTTCGCGTGGGCCTGCATACGCGCGGGCGATATAGGGGGCGAGATCCTGCAACTCGCAGAAAATATCGCACTGGCGGCGCAATTCGTCGGCCACCATCGGCGGGGTCGAGCGGATCGTTGAGACGATGGTTACGCGCTTGCCCTTGCTTTGGACGGCCTCGACCAAGCGGCGGAAATCGCCATCACCCGAGAAGATAACGATATGATCGAGATGATTAACCATCTCCATCACGTCAATCGCCAACTCAATATCCATATTGCCTTTGACCTTCCGGCGGCCAAACGCATCAGTATACTCTTTCGTCGGCTTCGTAATCATCGCGTAGCCGTTGTAATCCAGCCAATCGACCAGCGGACGGATCGGCGAATATTCCTGATCTTCCATTAGGGCGGTGTAGTAAAAAGCCCGGATCATATGGGCTTTCGTTTGGAAAAGTTGCAAAAGCTTACGATAATCGATATCGAACCCCAGCGCGCGGGCCGCCGCGTAAAGGTTTGCGCCATCGATGAAGAGCGCAATGCGCTCCTGCGGATAAAAATGCATATTGGCTCACTCCACCAAAAAACAATTCAAATGTGGTCAGAGGTTTTAACAACCTGACAGATTTAGACAAATGGGGTTGCACACCGGGGCGGCAAGCCCTTATCGATGCCTTCCTTTATGACAGGTGCGCAATGACCGCAACAGAGAAATCAATTCTGATTGCTTTGGGATCGAATTTATCCCACCCAACCTGGGGTACGCCCCCGGCAATTCTGAGGGCGGCCATCGAGATGCTTACGCGGGTAGAGATTTTCCCTCTGCGATGCTCGTCTATCTGGCGTTCAGCCGCCTGGCCCGATCCGGCTGATCCACCTTACGCAAATGCCGTGCTATCGGTTGCGACCGGACTTGCTCCGGCCGCGCTCCTTAGAGCCCTGCACAGAATTGAAACCGGCTTTGGGCGCGAGCGCAGCAGCCTCAATGCGCCGCGGACGCTCGATCTTGATTTGATCGCCTATGGGGATGTTGTTCGGGCGGGACCTGACGCGCCGCTTCTTCCGCATCCCCGCGCCGACGCGCGGGCTTTCGTGCTGCGGCCCCTGGCCGAGGTTGAGCCGAATTGGCGTCATCCGATCAGCGGAAAAGGGATTGCGGAGCTTTTGGCAGCCTTGCAGCCCGAGCAGAATTGCCGCCTTTGGGACGAAACGGATTGAATTCCCGAGAATCTATGCCGCAACGCAAACCTATTCTTGCCTTTGTCAAGAGGGGTTTTTATAATGCGCGCTTGACTTCGCCCCTCGGCTTACCGGGTGGCTTGCTTTACGCGAAGGATGATCATGGCCCGCGTTACCGTTGAAGATTGCGTTCAAAGGGTTCCCAATCGGTTCGAACTGGTGATGCTCGCCGCCCAGCGCGCGCGGGATATTTCCAGCGGCATGCCGATTTCCGTCGAGCGCGATAATGACAAGAACCCCGTCATTGCCTTGCGTGAGATTGCCGAAGAAAAGCTGGATAACGAAGTTCTGCGGAACTCGCTGGTGCGTGGCCATCAGAAGACCTTCGAGGCCGACGAGCCGGAAGAAGAAATCGTTGATTTCATTCAGTCCGAACAGGAACTCGCCCGCAATATGGCCGTTAACGACGTGCTGGCGTCGGACGATACCGAATTGGATGAAGCCGAGGGCGACGAGCCGGTGGTAGCGGACGAAGACGCCGAAATCTAACCCCCTCGGCGGATTTGGTTTTTTAACGGCAGTCCTGCGGGGCTGCCGTTTTTTATTGGTCACGGCAAGAATGTCAGTTGCCGCGGCAGTTTCGCGTGTCAACATAGATTGAAGAGAAGGTGGGAGGCCGCACAGCGCCGATGATCCGTCAGTACGAATTGGTTGACCGAGTTCGGGCCTATGATCCCGATGTGGACGAGGATGTGCTGAATCGCGCCTATGTGTTTGCGCTGAAAGCCCATGGGGCGCAAACCCGCGCCAATGGCGACCCTTATTTCTCCCACCCGCTGGAAGTTGCGGGTATCCTCACGAATTTAAAGCTCGATACCGCCTCCATCGTCACGGCGCTGCTGCACGACGTGATTGAGGATACGGAGGTAAAGCTTCCCGATATCGAAAAAGCGTTTGGCAAGGAAATCGGGCGGCTGGTGAATGGCGTCACCAAGCTAACGCGCATCGAGTTACAGTCGGATCAGACGAAGCAGGCGGAAAACTTCCGTAAGTTCGTGCTGGCCATGTCCGAAGATATCCGCGTGCTGCTGGTTAAGCTGGCGGACCGGCTGCACAATATGCGCACGCTGAACTTCATTCCGAAGCCGGAGAAGCGCTCGCGCATCGCTGCCGAAACTCTGGAAATCTATGCGCCGCTCGCCGACCGTATCGGCATGCAGACGATGAAAGACGAGTTGGAAGACCTCGCCTTCGCGCAGCTTAATACCGAAGCGCGGGCCTCCATCGTCAAACGGCTCGAATATTTGCGCGGCGGCGGTCAGGATCTCATTCAGAAGATTATTACCGAACTTCACGCCAAACTGACAGAATCGGGCATCGAAGCCAAGGTAAAGGGGCGGGAGAAAGCGCCTTACTCGATCTGGCGTAAGATGCAGCATAAGAATATCGCCTTCGAACAACTTTCGGATATTATCGCCTTCCGCATCGTCGTGCCGTCCGCCGATAAATGTTACGAAACCCTGGGCGTGCTCCACGCGCTGTACCCAAGCGTGCCGGGTCGGTTCAAAGATTATATCTCCACGCCAAAGCCCAACGGCTATCGCTCGATCCATACCAGTGTGATCGGCCCGCAGCGCCAGCGCATCGAAGTGCAAATCCGCACCGATGCGATGGACGAGGTCGCCGAATATGGCGTGGCCGCCCATTGGCACTACAAGCGCCAAGGCTCTGATCAAGCCCTGGACGGAGCCGATAAGGCGATCATCCCGGCCCCCACCATGGGCGGGGCCAAGTCCGAGGGGGCGCAGTACCGTTGGCTGCGCGAATTGCTCGATATTCTCGAACACGCCTCCGGCCCCGAAGAGTTTTTGGAACATACCAAGCTGGAAATGTTCCAAGATCAGGTCTTCTGCTTCACGCCGAAGGGCGAGCTCATCCAACTGCCGCGCGGGGCGACGCCGGTCGATTTCGCCTACGCCGTCCATAGCCAGATCGGCGATACCTGCGTTGGGGCGAAAATCAACAGCCGCATCGTGCAGTTGCGCTCGATTCTGCAAAACGGCGACCAGGTGGAAATCATCACCTCCAAGGGGCAAACCCCTTCGGCGGACTGGGAAGATTTCGTCGTCACCGGCAAGGCAAAAGCCCGCATTCGCCGCTATGTGCGCATTCAGCGCCGCGCGCAGTATATGACGCTCGGGCGCACGGTGATCGAAAAGGAATTCCGGCACGAAGGCTATGCCTTCACCGAAAAAGCCCTGGAAGGCGTGCTAAAAGCCCTGCAAGCCCCCACCATTGACGATCTCTATGCCATGGTCGGCGAGGGGCTGGTAACGGGCCGGGAAGTCATCCACACCGTCTTCCCCGGCACCAAGCCGACCGCGAAAAACCCGCCCTCGCCGATTGGCAAGCCCAAGCCGCGCAAAGAGGGCGGCGGGGTGCCCCTGCGCGGCCTCATCCCCGGTATGGCGGTTCATTACGCCCGCTGTTGCCACCCGCTGCCCGGCGATCGCATCGTCGGCATCGTCACCACTGGCAAGGGCGTTACCGTCCACACCATCGACTGCGTGAACCTCGAAGCCTTCTCCGACACGCCCGAACGCTGGATCGACGTTTCCTGGGAAACCGATACTGCTATGCCGGAGCATCATATTGGCCGGTTGCATATGATCGCCTCCAACGAGCCCGGCACCATCGGCACGCTCGGCACGGTCATCGGCAAGAACCAGGGCAATATCACCAACCTGAAGTTCGTGGCGCGTTCGACCGATTTCTTTGAGATTCTGGTGGATGTGGAAGTGACTGACGTTCGCCATCTGACGAATATCATCGCGGCACTGCGGGCGACCCCGGCGATTAACTCGGTGGATCGGTCGCGGGGGTGAGGGAGCAGCCCTATTCCTTCACCGTCTCACACCAAAACTTCGCTTTTTCCGCAACGAAGCGGTTGAGCCCGAGGGTCGGCGCGCAAGAGCCGCATTCGGCGATCATGCGGGCGGCGACGGCGGCGACGTCTGACGGCAGCGCGTCCGGCAGTTCGCGGACGGGGCGGAAGCTGGCGGTTGCGTGATCGAAGGCCGAAAGCTCACCGGAGGTAAGGTCGAAGTACCAGCCGTGCAGGCGCAGGGTTCCGGCGGCTACCGGCTCCCGAATCCAGGGAAAACTGAGCAGGTTCGACAGCGACACCAGCACGGCGGCCTGTTCCAGCGTGCGCCGCGCTTCGTCGGGCGGCAGGGTGCCCAGCAGCGGTTCAACCGCGTCGAAGGCGGGCAGGGCGATTTTAACCCAGTCGGAGAGAAACTCGTAGGCGCTGTCTGCTTGGTCTTCCCCGGCATCCACGGCAGCGCGTTGGCCCTGGGCGCGGTCGCGCAGGTGCATCAAGCCGCCGCAAAGGGCATGGCCGAGAATAACGATATGGCCGACGCCGAGCCCCTTTACGCCGAATTCCAGCGCGGCGGAGGTGCCGTGATAGTGCCGATCGGCCTCGCGCGGCGGCACAATGGCGGCGACATTGCGGATGACGAAGAGATCGCCCGGCTCGGTGCGCGTCACGATCGCGGGATCGACGCGCGCATCGGAGCAAGCGACGATCATCACTTCCGGCGATTGGCCCTTTTGGCTGAGGTCGGCGTAAAGCTCGCGGTCCCGCTCGAAATAGTCGCGGCGGAACTCCTTGAAGCCGGTAACAAGCCGGGTGAGCACCTTATCGCGGAGGTGTTTTTGCACTGCATCATTCATAGGGTGGCAGATTTCAGCGAATCGCGGCTGGGGTCAAGGGGCAGCTTACGGAAACCCCTGGACACGCCCGCCATCCGCCGTTAGGGTCCGCGCCCCTTTGGCACTCCCTTGGAGAAAGGCAGCAATTATGGCAGCGGGCGGGCTAGATTTCGGAACCTCCAACTCGGCCTTAGCGATTGTGCGCAACGGCAAAGCCGAATTGCTGCCGCTGGAGCCAGACGCGCGCACCATTCCGAGTGCGCTGTTTTTCCAATCGGAAGATAAGACGGTGGAAATCGGCAGCGCCGCGATGAGCGCCTATTTGGACGGCGAGCCGGGGCGGCTGATGCGCTCGCTCAAATCGGCGCTCGGCACCAAACTAATCGAGGAAGAAACCGTCGCCCTTGGGCGGCGCTGGCGCTTTACCGATATTATCGCGCTGTACTTGCGCACAGTGAAGACGCGGGCGGAGGAAGCCTTGGGTGCAGAAATTACCCAACTCGTCCACGGTCGCCCGGTGCATTTCGTCAATGGCGACGAGACGGCCGACCGGGAAGCGCAGAATGTGCTGGAGGATATCGCCCAGCACGTCGGCTTCCGCGACGTGGTGTTTCAGTACGAACCGATTGCGGCGGCGCTGGCGTTCGAGCGGCAGATTGAGCGGGAAACCCTGGTGCTGGTGGCCGATATCGGCGGGGGTACCTCCGATTTCTCGATCATTCGCGCCCGCCCCAACCGCGCCTCGGACGAGGATCAGGCCGAGGATATTCTGGCGAATGGCGGTTTGCGCTTGGGCGGCACCGATCTTGATCGCTTCCTGTCGCTCGCCGAAGTCATGCCGCTGCTGGGCTATCAGCAACCTTTGCTGCGCAACGATCTGACGCCGCCGAACTGGATCTATACCAAGCTCGCCACCTGGGCGGAGATTGCGTTTCTCTACGATCCCGCGCTTAACCGGGAGGTCGTGCGGATGGGGGCTGAGGCGCGCGACACAAAACCGCTCAATCGCCTGCACCGGGTTTTGGAGCAGCGCGACGGGCACCGGCTGGCGGCTTCGGTGGAAGCCGCGAAAATCGCCCTGTCCGGCCAAGCCGACTATGCGATGCAGCTGTTCTATCTGGAAGAAGCGCTTAGCTTGATGCTGAAGGTCGAGGCGCTGGAAGCGGCGCTCGCCGGGGCGGGGCGGCAGTTGACGGCGGAGGTTCACGCCTGCTTGAAATCAGCCGGGGTTGCCCCTGGGGCCATCGACGCCGTTATCCTCACGGGCGGCTCTTCCTTGATGCCCCTCGTACAGCGCGCGATTGCAGCAGCGGTGCCGGACGCCGCAATGACGCCCTTCGATGCCTTCGGCGGGGTGGCCTCCGGCCTCGCGTGGCAGGCTGAAAGACTGTTTAACTAGGCGGCGCGTCGAAAAAGGCTTTCCAAACACATAAAGATATATTTATATGTCCTTATGACGGATTTAGAGCCCCTCAACCTGCTTCTCGAACGCCTGCGCGCGGCGGCGGAAGAAACGCGCCTGCGCCTGCTGGTGCTCTGTGCCGATTCGGAACTGACGGTGAGTGATCTCACCGCGATTCTGGGGCAAAGTCAGCCGCGTGTCTCGCGGCATTTGAAAGTTCTCTGCGATGCCGGGTTGCTGGAGCGATTCCGCGAAGGCTCCTGGGCCTTCTTTCGCCTCAGTCAGCGCGGGCTTGGGGCGACGCTGGCGCGCGGTTTGGTTGAGCGCCTGTCTCTGCAAGACGCGCAAATCCAGCTCGATCTGGAGCGGTTGCATACCGTGAAGCAGGCGCGGGCGGAAAGTGCGGCGCGCTACTTCGATGAGAATGCCGCCGACTGGGACCGTATCCGTACGCTGCATGTGGCGGAAAACGAGGTGGAAGCGGCGGTTTTGGCCCGTTTGGGCGCCGGGCCGTTCGGCGATATTCTCGATATTGGCACGGGCACCGGGCGGCTCTTGGAAGTCTTGGCCCCGAAGGCCGAGCGGGCGATCGGGCTTGATCTGTCGCGCGAAATGCTGGCGCTGGCGCGGGCCAATCTCGACCGGGCCGGGCTCAAGAATTGCTCGGTTCGGCAGGGCGATCTTTATGCGCTGCCGTTTCCGGCGCAGAGTTTCGATGCGGTCACGCTGCATCAAGTTTTGCATTATCTGGAAGATCCGGCGGGCGCGGTTGCGGAAGCCGCCCGCGTCTTACGCCCCGGCGGGCGGCTGGTCATTGTCGATTTTGCCCCCCATGATCTGGAAGAGTTGCGCGACCGCCACGCCCACCGCCGGTTAGGGTTTCCGCAAAGCGATATCGATACCTGGTGCGAGGCGGCGGGGCTTAAGGCCGACGAGTCGCAGGTTCTGCCAGGCAAACCCCTGACCGTCATTCTCTGGTCGGCCCACCTCGGTGGGGCTGCGCCAATCCGTTCTTCTGCTGTGGAGTTATCCCAATGAGCGACGCTCTCGCCATTTCCTTCGAGTTTTTTCCCCCAAAAACCCCGGAGATGGAAGCGTCGCTGTGGTCGGCGGTGGAAAAGCTCGCACCGCTCAATCCCAGTTTCGTCTCGGTCACCTATGGCGCGGGCGGCTCGACGCGCGAGCGAACCCATTCCACCGTGCGTCGCCTGCGCCAGGAAACTAAGCTTGAGCCCGCCGCTCATCTCACCTGCGTGGCGGCGACGCGGGAGGAGATTGATGCGATTGCCCGCGACTATTGGGACTCGGGGGTCCGCCATATCGTCGCCTTGCGCGGCGACACGCCCACGGGCGGCGCGTATGAGCCCACCCCCGGCGGTTATGGCTATTCGACCGATCTGGTCGCCGGGCTAAAGCGCATCGCGCCGTTCGAAATTTCGGTTGCGGCCTATCCTGAAGGCCATCCGGAATCGCCCTCGCTGGACGCCGATCTTGATGTGCTCAAGCGCAAAGTCGATGCTGGGGCGACGCGGGCGATCACGCAGTATTTCTTCGATACGGATCTGTTCGTGCGCTTCCTGGAGCGCGCCCGTAAAGCCGGAATTTCCATTCCCATTGTGCCGGGCATTCTGCCGGTAACGAATGTGGCGCAGGTGCTGAAATTCTCCAAAGCCTGCGGAACCTCGGTCCCGCAATGGCTCGCGGATACGTTCGAGGGGCTCGATGCTGACCCGGAAACGCGCAAGCTGGTCGCGGCTTCGGTCGCGGCGGAACAGGTCTTGAAGCTCAAGGCCGAAGGCATTTCCGACTTCCATTTCTACACGCTGAACCGGGCCGAATTGACCCTCGCCCTGTGTCGCCGCCTCGGCGTTCGTGCCCCCGCTGCCGCCTAAGCTTTTGCTGGAGAGAGATGCGCCATGAGTGATTTTCTGACCGCCCTCAAACAACGGGTTTTGCTGTGCGATGGCGGCACCGGCGCGCTGGTGCAGGCGATGGATTTGGATGTGGACCGGGATTATCTGGGGCAGGAAAACTGCACCGAGATCCTGAATAAATCGCGCCCGGATATCGTCCGCGAAATCCACGGTAACTACTATGGGGCCGGGTCGGACGTGGTCCAGACCAACAGCTTCGGCGGCTCGCCGATCACCCTGGCGGAGTTCGGCTTGCAGGATGAAGCCTTCGAGCTGAACCGCCTTGCGGGCCAACACGCGAACGAGACGCGCGAGCAGTTCAAGGCCGATGGGCGGCAGCGCTTTATTCTAGGGTCGATCGGGCCGGGCACACGCCTGCCGAGCCTCGGCCATATCGATTATCAGAGCCTTGAGGATTCTTTCTACATTCAGGCGGCGGGCCTGATTGCGGGCGGTGTGGATTCCATCCTTATCGAAACCTGCCAGGACCCGCTTCAGATCAAAGCCGCGGTCAATGGCGCCAAACGGGCGCGGAAAGAGGCCGGAAAATCGATTGGTTTGATGGTTCAGGTGACCGTCGAAACCACCGGTACGCTGTTGGTTGGGGCCGATATTTCGGCAGCAGCGACGGTGATCCATTCGCTCGATGTGGATGTTATGGGGCTCAACTGCGCCACCGGTCCGCAGGAAATGGCCGAGCACGTGAAATGGTTGGGCGAAAGCTGGCCGGGGCTGATTTCGGTGCAGCCGAATGCAGGCTTGCCGGAACTGGTGGACGGTAAAACCCATTACCCGCTCAGCCCCCAGGAACTCGCGACCTGGCTTGAACGCTTCATCCGCGAAGACGGCATTAATATGGTTGGCGGCTGCTGCGGCACGCGCCCGGACCATATTCGCGCGCTCGATCAAATGCTGCGGCGGCTCGATACGCAAACCGGCAATTCCCTGGGCCGTCCCGTTCCGGTGGAGCGGAAGCCCGAATGGGTGCCCTCGGTTGCCTCGCTCTATACGGCGGTGCCGCTGCGCCAGGAAAACGCCTATCTCTCAATCGGCGAGCGCTGCAACGCCAACGGCTCGAAAAAGTTCCGCGAGTTGCAAGAAGCGGGCGACTGGGACGGCTGCGTTGCGATGGCGCGCGAACAGGTCAAGGAAGGCTCGCACACGCTCGACCTCTGCACCGCTTTCGTGGGCCGCAACGAAGTCGAGGACATGACCCAGGCCGTCACGCGCATGCGCGGGTCGGTCAATGCGCCGCTCGTCGTCGATTCCACCGAACTGCCCGTGTTGGAAGCCGCGTTGAAGCTGTATGGCGGCAAGGCGATTCTGAATTCGATTAACTTTGAAGACGGTGAGGTTCCGGCGGAAAAGCGCATGGAACTCGCCAAACGCTTCGGCGCGTCGGTGATTGCGCTCACCATCGATGAAGAGGGGATGGCCAAAGACGTTGACCGCAAGCTCGAAATTGCCCATCGGCTCTATGATTTCGCGGTCAATCGCTACGGTCTGCCCGCGTCGGATTTGATGTTCGATCCGTTGACCTTCACCATCTGCACCGGCAATGAGGATGACCGCAAACTCGGTCTCTGGACGCTGGAGGCCATTGAGCGGATTTCCAAGGAACTGCCCGAGTGCCAGATCGTCCTGGGTCTCTCGAACATCTCCTTCGGGCTCAATCCTGCCGCACGCCATGTGCTGAACTCGGTGTTTCTGGATCATGCCGTGCGGCGCGGGATGACGGGCGCGATTGTGCATCTGTCGAAAATCACGCCGCTCCATAAGATCCCGGAGGAAGAGGTGAAGGTTGCCGAAGATTTGATCTTCGACCGTCGCCGCGAGGGGTATGACCCGCTTCAGGTCTTCCTTGGTCTCTTTGAAGGCCGACAAGCCGCCGCGAAAATCGTGCGCAAGCGCGCGGAAAGCGTCGAGGAGCGCCTGAAAGACCGGATTGTTGATGGTGACCGCCTGGGGCTTGAGGATGAATTAGCGGAGGCGATGAAAACCCATCCGCCGCTCACCATCATTAATAGCTTCCTGCTCGACGGCATGAAGGTGGTGGGCGAGCTGTTCGGCGCGGGCAAGATGCAATTGCCCTTCGTGCTGCAATCCGCCGAAACCATGAAAACGGCGGTCGCTTTTCTCGAACCCTTTATGGAAAAGATCGAGGGCCAGGAGAAGGGCACTATCGTTCTCGCGACCGTGAAGGGCGATGTGCATGATATCGGCAAGAATCTGGTCGATATCATCCTCACCAATAATGGTTACCGGGTGGTGAACCTCGGCATTAAACAGCCGATTGCAACTATTCTAACGGCGGCGAAAGAGCATAAGGCCGATGCCATCGGCATGTCGGGCCTGTTGGTGAAATCGACGGTTATCATGAAGGATAATCTCGAAGAGTTGCGCCGCGAGGGCATCGACGTGCCCGTCCTGCTGGGCGGGGCGGCACTGACGCGCAAATTCGTTGAGGAGGATTGCGTCACCGCCTATGGCGGCCAGCGCGTCGCCTATGCCCGCGATGCTTTCGATGGGCTGGCGCTGATGGATAAGGTGGTGGGCGGGAGTTTCGATACCTATGTCGCCGATACACAAGAAAAGCGCGCGAGCCGCCCGACTCATACCAAACGGATTCTGGGGCAAGCCGCGAATGCCGAACGCCGCCCGGTCGATGCCGAAGAAATCCGCCTGCGCCGCCAGGAGCTTCACCGCGACGTGAGCCCTCCGGTGCCGCCCTTCTGGGGGCCGCGCGTGTTGGCGCGGGTGCCGGTGCCGACGCTGGTGCCCTATTTGAACGAAACCATGCTGTTTCAGTTCCAATGGGGCTTCCGCAAAATGGGCAAGTCGTTGGATGAGTTCAAATCCTGGGCCGCCCAGGAGGTGAAGCCGATCCTGAAACGCATGCTCGACCTCTGCCAGACCGACGATATTCTATTGCCCCAGGCCGTCTACGGTTACTGGAAATGCGCGGGCGATGGGAATGATGTGGTGCTGTTCGAGGAAGACGGCACCACGGAAGTGGGGCGCTTCACGCTGCCGCGCCAAGCGGGCGATCACGGCTTGTGCATTGCCGACTTCTTCCGCGATCTTCACGATCCGCAGCGCGACGTGATCGGCCTGCAAGTGGTGACGATGGGGCAGAAGGTGGCGGATGTGGCGCGCGATTGGTTCGCCGAAAACCGCTATCAGGATTACCTCTATCTGCACGGCCTCGGCGTCGAGATGGCCGAAGCCATGGCCGAATACGTCCATAAACGCATTCGTGGCGAGCTTGGTTTTGCCGCCGAGGATGATCGGGACATCGAGAAAATGCTAAAGCAAGGCTATCGCGGTAGCCGTTATTCCTTTGGCTATCCCGCCTGCCCCAATCTTGCGGATCAACATTTGTTGATGAAACTCTTGGGCGGCGAGCAGATCGGCGTAAACCTATCGGACGAAGATCAACTTCATCCCGAACAGTCAACCTCCGCCATTGTCGTACTACACCCGCAGGCAAAGTATTTCTCCGTCTAGCTTTGGGCCTTGCCTGTGGAGGGGGGAGACGGGTATAACCCGCTCGCTATTTAAGTCTGACGAAGGGCGGGCCGCAGGTCGCGGGCCGCCCTTTCAGTCGCTCACCACTGGAGTTATGCCGACATGGCGTTGGAACGTACCCTCTCGATCCTGAAGCCCGATGCCACCCGCCGCGACCTGACCGGCAAGATCAATGCCCGCTTCGAAGAAGCCGGCCTCAAGATCGTTGCCCAGAAGCGCGCATGGCTGTCCCAGGCCCAGGCCGAAAAATTCTACGAAGTCCATAAAGCTCGTCCGTTCTTCGGCGAACTCGTGTCCTTCATGATCTCCGGCCCGGTCGTCCTTCAGGTGCTGGAAGGCGAAAACGCCGTAACCCGCAACCGCGAAATCATGGGCGCAACCGATCCGTCGAAAGCCGAACCCGGCACCATCCGCCGCGAATTTGCCGAATCGATCGAAGCCAACTCGGTTCACGGTTCGGATTCGCCGGAAAATGCCGCGATTGAAATCGCCTACTTCTTCGCCGGTACCGAAATCGTCGGCTAAGGCGTTTCGCGCGTAAAAAAGAAACCCCGGCAGGTGACTGCCGGGGTTTTTTATTCGACGAAGACCGTTCAAAAATTCTAGTGAATCAGCGTGGCCGCCATCACGGCCAGCAGCACAATCACGGCAATCCCTGTGCCGGTCATGGCTTTCAGGACTCCGCTATAAAAGGCAGCGTGACGTTTTTCCATTTCAGCGATATTGGCCATTCTGCGGTCCTCGTTAGGAATGTTCTGCGACGTTGATACCGAAAATACGCCGTTCAAGCAACAGGTTGGCCGCGTGCAGCTTCCAGCAGGGTGTACCAATCTTGCCGCTCAAGCCCGGTTAATGCAGCGCGATACCCGGCCAGCCGGTCGATCTGGCCGGTGCCAACAACGGCAACTGGGCGCGACGGGTGGGTGAGCGCCCAGGCGAGGGCCGTTGTGCCGATATCGGCGTGTCCCAGCTTCTTTCCCACAGTTTCTAGCGCGGCGCGTAAAGGCGCATAGGCCGGATCGGTGAACAAAGCGCCCCCGCCCAAGGGCGACCAAAGCATGGGCGCGCGCCGCAGCTTTTGCATCTGATCGAAGCTACCATTCTCCAGCGCATCCGGGTGGAGAATGGAATATTCCACCTGATTGGTCGCCAGCGGCACCGGCAAGCGCGATTGCAGGAGGGAGAACTGCCGGGGCGAGTGATTGGAGACGCCCACATGCCGCACCCAGCCCTTGGCCATCACCTCTTGCAGCGCATCGGCGGTTTCATCGGCATCCATCAACGGGTCGGGGCGATGGATCAACAGCAGATCGAGATAATCCGTATGCAGTGCGCGCAGGCTGTTCGTGACCGAGCGTAAAATATTGTCGCGCGAGGTGTCGTAATGCTTCACGCGGTTGTCGGGACGCGCCGCCGTGACCGGGCGAATGCCGCATTTGCTGACCAATTGGATTGCCGACCGGTCCCCCGCCCAAGCTTGCAGCCCCTGCCCGAAGGCTTCTTCTACCCCGAAGCCGCCATAGAGATCGGCGAGATCGAAGGAGGTGATGCCGAGATGCAAGCAGTGATCGATAAACGCCGCCAGCGGTTTCGGGTCGCGGATGTCCGGTTGTTCCAACAACCGCCATGTGCCCCACACAAGGCGCGACAGGCTGGGACCGGCGGCGGTCAGCGGAATCTTTTCCATCGGAAAAACCCTATTGGCTGAAAGAAGGATTGAAACGGGGGGCAGGGTCGGCAGGCGCATCGATATGGCAGCGCAAGCCTTCCACCCGAACGCGCCCCTCGGCGAGCAGGCGCACGGCTTCGGGATAGGCGCGGTGTTCGGCGGTGAGGACGCGGGCGGCGAGACTATCTTCCGTATCGCCATCCAGAATCGGTACGGTGGCCTGCACCAGAATCGGGCCTTCGTCCATCGCCGGGCGGACGATGTGCACCGTGCACCCCGCAAACCGCGCCCCGCTATCGAGCGCGCGCTGGTGGGTATCCAGCCCTTTGAAGGCGGGGAGAAGCGAGGGGTGGATATTCAGAATCTTGTCGCCCCACCCGGTTACGAAGTCGGGCGTTAGCAAGCGCATGAACCCGGCAAGGCAGACAATCTCCACCCCCGCCGTGCGCAAAGCAGTATCCAGCGCCGCATCGAACGCGGCGCGGTCGGGGAAGTCGGGATGCCGGATCACCTGGGTTGGAATCCCGGCTTTCTCCGCCCGCTCTAACCCCTGGACGCCCGGCTTGTTGGAAATGACCAACCCGATTTCCGCCGGGAAATCGGGGCTGGCGCAGGCATCGATCAGGGCTTGCAGATTGGAGCCGCGCCCCGAAATCAGGCAGCCGAGCTTTACGCGCGCCATGCCGCCTCGAGATTCATAACGTGAACGCGCTCGTCGCGGCTCAGAGTCTCAACCCGGCCGACGATGGTGGCCGTTTCCCCGGCCTCGGTCAGCGCGGCAAGGGCGGCGGGTGCATCGGCCTCTGTCACCACCAGCACCATGCCCAGGCCGCAGTTGAACACGCGCGCCATTTCGGTGAGGGAAACGCCGCGGCTGAAGAGCCAGCCCATCACGGCAGGGGCTTGCCATTGGGTGCCGTCGAGAGTGACGCCCAGACCATCGGGCAGCACGCGCGGAATATTCTCGGTCAACCCGCCGCCAGTAATATGGGCGAAGGCTTTCACCTTCACGGCTTTCAGCGCCGCGAGGCAAGATTTGACGTAGATGCGCGTCGGCGTTAGCAGGGCTTGGCCAACGCTGGTGCCGGGGGCGAAGGGGGCATCGTCCGAAAGCTTCACGCCGTCTTCAGCCAGAATGCGTCGGACCAGCGAGAAACCGTTGGAGTGGACGCCGCTGGATTTGAGGCCGATGACCACATCACCCGCCGCAACCTCGCGCCCCGTGACCACCTGGGTGCGCTCGACTGCACCGACGGAGAAGCCGGCCAAATCATAGTCGCCGTCAGAATAGAGGCCCGGCATTTCCGCCGTCTCACCGCCGATCAGCGCACAGCCCGCCTGCCGGCAGCCCTCGGCAATTCCGGCGACGATAGCGCGCCCCGCCTCAACGTCCAGCTTGCCGGTGGCGTAATAATCGAGGAACAGCAGGGGTTCGGCCCCCTGCACCACGAGATCATTAACGCACATGGCGACCAGATCGATGCCGACCGTATCGTGATAGCCGGTATCGATGGCGAGCTTCAGCTTGGTGCCGACGCCGTCGGTGGTGGCGACCAGCAGCGGATCGGTGAAACCTGCCGCCTTGAGATCGAACAAAGCGCCGAAACCGCCCAAGGAGGCATCGGCCCCGCGCCGGGCGGTCGATTTCGCCAAGGGCTTAATGGCATCGACGAGCGCATTGCCCGCATCGATATCAACACCGGCGTGCCGGTAGGTCCGTTCGTTGGAAATAGCGCACCTCTGTCGCCCAATGGCGGTCTTTGTCAGAATTTGCTGGGACAATAGCGAATCGGCGCACGATTGCAATGTGGGCGAACCTCATCACAGCGGATGACTTCTTTACGTGGGCTGAGATACAACAGGGCGGCGATTGGTGGTTTTCGCTGCGATAAGAGGATGTTCAGGGATGCGCGCTCGTCGGTTTCTTTCGGGTCTAGCTCTAACGGCGGCTCTGCTCGGCTCCAGCATGGGTTTGGCCGCAGATGAGAGCTATAGCGTTGCGGGCATCGCCATCGATAAAACCGCCGCGACCGCCGCCCAAGCGCGCGACGCGGGGATTGCCGACGGGCAAACGCGGGCATGGCGCAAGCTGATCGAACGGGTTGCTATCGGCGGCGATACCAGTCGGCTGATGGGATTCACCGATAAAGAAATCGCGCCGTTGCTTGAAGGCTTCGAGGTGGAGAAGGAGACCAGTTCTGCCGTCCGCTACCTCGGCACGCTGACCTATCGTTTCCGCCCCTCGTCGGTCCGCGCGCTGCTGCGCCAGGTTGGCGCCGAAGAACTGCGTGCCGCGCCGAAACCGCTGCTGCTGCTCCCCCTGTTCCGCGACGGCGATAAGAGCCTATTGTGGGAACAGACGAACCCTTGGCGGCAAGCCTTCGCGGCCCGGCCGCTTAAAACGGGCCTCGTGCCGCTGGTGCTCCCCAAGGGGGATGAGGCGGATATCGCCGCGCTCGACCCCGCCGCAGCCTATGATGCGACGCCGCTGAAGCTCGATCCGCTGCTGCGCAAATATGATGCCTATGAAGGCTTGGTTGCCGAGTTCGTCAATGCGGCCGATGGCGGTAGCGTTACCCTGCGCCGCTCGGGGCAAGCGATTTTCAATGAACGCTTCCCGATCAACGTTGGCGAGACCCGCGACGCCTATTATGAGCGCATCGTAACGCGGTTGCAGGCGGAGCTTGAGGCGCAATGGCGTAAGGATCGCGCGGCGCAACCGATGACGGCAACGGGCGGCGATGCTGGGGCGGTTCTGGAGACACTATCGGTTAAAGTGCCGCTACGTACCCTTGCCGATTGGATCGAGGTGAAGAAACGCCTGGAAGCGGTTCCTGGTGTGCGCGGGGCCGAGTTGAAAGCGATGACCCGGACCGATGCGCAGATTGATCTTGCCCTGACCGCCGCGCCCGACCAAGCCGCGCGTAATCTCGCCCAGCGCGAGTTGAAGCTGAGCCAAGAATCGGACGGTTATGTTCTGCGCTTCACGGGCGGTGGCGCACCCGCTGCCCCCGCGCCCGCGAAAGCGCCGTAACGGAGGCAGGTTTGCCCGGTCCAAGCCCGGTGCTGCGCCATCTGCCGAACCTAATTTCGGTTGCCCGAATTCTGCTGGTGCCGTTCACGGTTATGGCGTTCGTGCGCGGGGATTTCGAAACCGGGTTCTGGCTTTTTGTCATTGCCGGGGTTTCAGACGCCGTTGATGGGGCGATTGCCCGCCTGTTTCGCGCCCAATCGACGCTCGGCACCTACCTTGATCCCGCCGCCGATAAGCTATTGCTCGTCACCATGTATTTGGCTCTCTCGATCCAGGGCGGATTGAGTTGGGCGGTAACGGTGCTGGTTTTGGCGCGCGACCTGATGATCTTGGGCGGGCTCGCTTGGTGCCTCTGGCGCAAGTTTCCTGCCGATATTCGCCCGATACTCGTGTCTAAGGTGAATACGTTTTTGCAAGTCTTTGTGATTGCCTGGATTTTATCACTCGAATCGGGGATGGTGGCGCGGGTTACGGGCCTTGCACCCGCCACGACCGATGCCATCACGCTCATCGTGGAAATCGTCATGATTGTAACGACGGCGGTTAGCGGGCTGATTTATGCCGGGCGCTGGCATCGGCTGATCCAAGGGGCGAAAGGGGAGCGAGCATGAGTGTGCACAAGTGGCGCTGGATGATCGGTTTCGGTTTCCTGGGGCTCTTGATCGTTTGGCAGATTACGCCGGTGCTGCTGCCCTTCGTGGCCGGGGCGGGGATCGCCTATTTTCTCGACCCAACGGTCGATTGGCTGGAGCGGCGTGGCCTAGGGCGCGGGCTTGGCAGCCTGCTGACCATCGTTAGCTTCTTTCTCGCTTGCCTGCTGATCCTGCTGCTGTTCGTGCCGATTTTGCAGGTGCAGGCGGTGGAATTGGCGCAGCGGCTGCCGACGCTGCTGACGACGATCCAAGAGCGGGCCAATCTTTGGCTGGTTCAAGCCCAGCGTGATTTTGGCGTGTCAGACGCCGATGTCATCAACCTGCGCGCCGCCGCTGGGGCGGATGCGGGTAAGGCGCTGGGGTATGTGGCGCAGTTTGTTGGCAATCTGCTTGTCGGCGGGCTCGCGGTGGTGAATATCCTCTCGCTGGTGTTCGTGACGCCGGTGGTCGCTTTCTACCTGCTGCGCGACTGGGATCTGATCGTGAGCAAGATCGACTCGTGGTTACCGCTGAGCGGGGCGGAGACGGTTCGGGAGCAAGCGCGCGAGATCGACGCGATTTTATCGGGCTTTGCGCGTGGGCAGGCGCTGCTGTGCCTTAGCCTCGGTGTGCTTTATGCAATTGGCCTCCGCTCGGTTGGGCTCGATTTTGGCATTATCATTGGCCTGCTCGCGGGGCTTTTGTCCTTCATTCCGTTTGTCGGTGTTTTTGTCGGCGGCGTTACGGCGGTTGGGCTGGCCTTGCTTCAGTTCGATTCGTGGCTGCCCGTGATCCTGGTCGCGGGGGTGTTTGGGGTCGGGCAAATCTTGGAAGGCTATGTGCTTCAGCCGTGGCTGGTCGGCGACCGGGTGCGGCTTCATCCGGTCTGGATCATCTTTGCCCTGCTTGCGGGCGGCACAATGTTCGGTTTCCTCGGCGTGTTGATGGCGGTGCCAGTGATGGCCGTGCTGGGTGTGCTGGTTCGTTTTGGCGTCGCGCAATATCTCGCCTCGGACCTTTACGATCCGCCGCCGCCTGCCGAGTCGCCATGAGGGAACCTCCAAAGCAACTCCCGCTTGCGCTGGGGTTTCAACCGGCTTTGGCGGCAGAAGATTTTCTGGTGACGCCGTGTAATGAATTGGCCGTGGCGTGGTTGAACCGCTGGCCCGATTGGCCTGCTCCGGCGTTGGTCTTGACCGGACCCGCAGGCGCGGGAAAATCGCATTTGGCGGCGATTTGGGCGGGGCGAACCGGGGCGAAACCCTTGATGCCGGGCGCAAAGCTCGACCTTGACCGCGCGGTGCCTCCCGGCGCGTGCCTGCTGATCGATCTTCAGACGCTGGCTCACCCGGAACCCGATGCGGAAGCGCCCTGGTTTCACCTGCTCAATCTTTTGAAGGAACGCCGGGCGCACGCCCTGATCGTGGCGCGGGAGCCCGCCGCGCGCTGGCCGGTGCGTCTTCCCGATCTCGCCTCCCGCCTCTCGGCCTTACCGCAAGTCGATATTTTGGCTCCCGATGAAACGCTGCTTGCGGTACTGCTGGTGAAACATTTGGCGGACCTTGGTGCCTTGGTCGATCCGCCGGTTATTCGCTATTTGGTGCCACGGATTGAGCGCAGCTTTTTGGCTGTTTCCAATCTCGCCAAAGCGCTTAATCAGGCCGCACTCGCCGCGCAAAAGCCGATCACCATCGCACTTGCCCGGACCATTCTGAATGAGCCCGACAGCGCGGGTGCGCCAGAATAAGCGACGGGCTCTTGAGTATCGTCATCACTCTGTCATGCTCCCGGTGCGATGACTGTGCTATAGCCGCCCATCCGGCTTCGTGATGCTAAGAGGACTCATATGACCACGGCTCTTCCCGTCCAAGCTCAGCCCGATGTTGCCCCCGTCGCAACGATCTCGAAAACCGCGCCGCAACGCTTCATCAACCGGGAGCTTTCGTGGTTGGCGTTCAATCGCCGCGTTTTGGAAGAGGCCGGCAACGCGCGGCATCCGCTGCTGGAGCGGCTGCGCTTTCTCTCTATCTCCGAAGCGAACCTTGATGAGTTCTTCATGGTTCGTGTCGCCGGGCTCGAAGGTCAAGTTGCGGCAGGGGTTTCGGGCGTTAGCCAAGACGGGCTGACCCCCACGCAACAATTGGTTGACCTGCGCGAAGCGGTGCGCGTGCTCACCGATCTTCAGGAAGCCACGTGGCAGACCTTGCGCACCGAAATGGTTGCAGCGGGTATCAGCCTTGCCGACCCCGAGGCGCTGAGTGCCGAAGAGCGTGCCTGGGCTTCGACCTTCTTTGACGAGCAGATTTTTCCGGTCATGACGCCGATGGCGATCGACCCGGCGCACCCGTTCCCCTTCATTCCCAATCGCGGTTCGGCAATGGTGGTGCAGATGGTGCGCCCGACCGATGGTAAAGTGATGCGCGCGCTGTTGCCGCAACCGGCGCAAATCCGCCGCTTTATCCGCGTTCCCTCTAGCGAGGGAATTCGCTTTCTCGCGGTTGAGGATTTGATCGGTCAGTTCCTCGACCGGCTGTTTCCGGGCTTCGAGATTCTGGCGAAGGGTCTGTTCCGTATCAATCGCGACAGCGAAATGGAAATCGACGAAGAGGCGGAAGACCTGGTCCGCCTGTTCGAATCGGCCCTAAAGCGCCGCCGGCGCGGGCTGGTCATTCGCCTTGTCGTCAATGCGGGCATGCCGGAAGATTTGCGCGCCTTCGTGATCGACCAATTGCACGTCGCCCCGGCGGATGTGTTCGACACGTCGGCTATCGTTGGGCTTGCGGACGTGCGGCAGATGATTGTCGACGAGCGACACGATCTGCTGTTCCCGCCCTATAACGCCCGCTTCCCTGAGCGAATCCGCGATTTCGGCGGCGATTGCTTTGCCGCGATCCGGCAGAAGGATATTGTTGTTCATCACCCCTACGAAAGTTTCGACGTGGTGGTGCAGTTTCTGCTGCAAGCCGCGCGCGACCCGGCGGTGATTGCGATTAAGCAGACGCTCTATCGCACCTCCGATAATAGCCCCATCGTCCGCGCCCTTGTGGAGGCGGCAGAAGCGGGCAAGTCGGTAACGGCACTGGTGGAACTCAAAGCCCGCTTCGATGAAGAAGCGAATATTCGCTGGGCGCGCGATTTGGAGCGTGCGGGCGCGCAGGTCGTCTATGGCTTCATCGACCTCAAAACCCATGCCAAAGTATCGCTGGCGGTGCGGCGTGAGGGCGGCGAGTTGCGTTCGTACGTTCATTTCGGTACCGGCAACTACCATCCGATCACGGCGAAGGTTTATACCGATCTCTCGTTCTTTACCTGCGATCCAGTGCTGTGCCGCGATGCGACGCGGATATTCAACTATATGACGGGCTATGCCAATCCGGACCGCCTCGAAAAAATCGCGATTGCACCGCTGACGATCCGACCGACGCTGTTAAAGCATATTCAGCATGAAATCGACTGCGCCCAAGCGGGCCGTCCGGCGGCGATTTGGGCGAAGATGAACGCGCTCGTCGATCCCGAGATCATTGACGCCCTCTATCGCGCCAGCGAGGCTGGGGTTAAGGTCGAACTCGTTATTCGCGGCATTTGCTGCTTGCGCCCCGGCGTTCCAGGCCTGTCGGAGAATATCCGTGTTCGCTCCATCGTCGGGCGGTTCTTGGAGCATAGCCGCGTCGTCTGCTTCGGCAATGGCCATGATTTGCCGTCGCGTTATGCCAAGGTTTTTATCTCGTCCGCCGATTGGATGCCGCGCAATCTCGATTGGCGGGTTGAAACCCTGGTGCCGATTGAAACGCCCACCGTGCATCAGCAAATTCTCGATCAAATCATGGCGGGGAATCTGAAAGATCAAGCCCAAACCTGGTTCTTGCAGCCCGATGGCAGCTATGTGCGGCCGCCGGAAGCTTTGGATGGATTCTCGGCCCATACCTTCTTTATGACCAATCCAAGCCTGTCGGGGCGCGGGTCGGGGCAACGTCGGGCGACGCAACCGCGCGCGCGCCATAAACCGAAGGACTGAGGTTCGCGCTAGAGCATTTTTGGGTCGCAATCGCCCCTAAAAATGCTCTAGTTTGTTGTTTTTTAAGGTAAATGTGTCGTTGCCAACGATGTCATTTGCTTGGGATTTTCTGTCGATGCCTACCTCTAAACGGATCGCCATTATCGACATCGGCTCGAACTCGTGCCGACTTGTGGTCTATCGCGATAGTTCGCGCGCGCCGCTGACTCTCTTTAACGAAAAGGTCATGTGCGGCCTTGGGCGGGGTATTACCGCGACGGGCCGCCTCAACCCAGAAGGCCGACGCAGCGCGATTGCCAACCTCGGGCGGTTTCGCGCGCTGACCCACGCAATGAATGTGTGCGAAACGCTGATCTATGCCACGGCGGCGGTGCGCGATGCCGAGGATGGGGCAAGCTTCGTTTCGGAAGCGGAACGGGTGATGGGCCAGCCGGTCCAGGTCATTCCGGGAACCGAAGAAGCGCGGCTTTCCGCCCTCGGTGTGCTCTCGGCAATTCCGGACGCCGATGGCATCGTGGGCGATCTCGGTGGCGGGAGCTTGGAGTTGATCGATGTGGCGGGCGGTAAGCTCGGCGAGCGTATTTCGCTCCCCATCGGCCCGTTGCGCCTGATGGATGCTGCAGAGAATTCGGTTCGGCGCGGCGCGGGGATGATTAAGCGCGCGCTGCAAGATGTGCCGTGGCTGTCTAGCCTCGATGGCCGGAATTTTTACGCCGTTGGGGGTGCATGGCGTACGTTGGCGCGGATGATGATGGAGCAGCGCCATTATCCCTTGCACATCATTCACCATTATTCGCTTCCGGCGAGCACTGCTGCGAGCTTTTTCCAGCGCATTCACCGCATGGATCGCGATACCATTCGCCGCCGCCCCGATGTGTCGCGCCGCAGGGCCGATACGCTGCCGTGGGCGGCGATGGTTTACGAGCAACTTTTTGCCGTTGCCAATCCGTCGAATATCGTTTTTTCGGCGGCGGGTTTACGCGAAGGCGCGCTGTTCGACCGGCTTCTGCCAGGGGTACGCACCCAGGACCCGCTGATGGCGAGTTGTGAAACGCTGGTCAGCGATAGCCGCTTCGCGCTTTCGCATACCGAATTAATGCGCTTTGTCGAACCGTTGCTCCCCATCGAGGATGCGGAAACGCGCCGATTGGCGGAGGCTGCTTGTCGTCTGTCCGATATCGCCTGGACCGAGCACCCCGATTACCGCGTCGTGCAAGCCTATCGGCGGGTTTTGCAGGCGCAGCTTACGGGGATCGATCATCCCGGCCGCGCTTTCTTGGCGACGACCATTGCTATGCGCTACGGCGCGAGCCGGGATGCTCTACCCGATAGCGTGCCCAATCAACTGCTCACCCCCGCACAATTGCGCATGGCGAGTGCCGTTGGCGTAGCGTTACGGTTGGGATATTTGCTCTCTGGCGGCGCGCCGGGCGTCCTCGATAACGTATCGCTCACGGTGGATGGAACGCTGCTCACCCTCACGCTGCCGACCGATGGATCGGTGGTTTTGGGCGACGCTGTTTATCGGCGCCTGGAGGCGTTGGGGAGAATCCTCGACGTCACCACGCGCATTGTGCCGGAAGTGGGCGTGGTTCCGGCGAAATAGCGGCCTAAACCGCGCCCAAATAGGCCGTGAGCCCTGGTAAATCGTTGCGCGCGAGCAGCTTTGCCGTTTCGTCCAGCGCCACGATATGCCCGGCCTCCAGGAACGCGCAGTTTTGGGCGGCGTGGCGGGCTTCGTCCGGGTGATGGCTGACCAGAATGACGGTCAGCCCGTGGGTTTCGCGCAAGCTTTCGATGAGATCGAGCATTTCGCGCCGTTGGGCGGGGCCGAGGGCTGCGAACGGCTCGTCCAGTAACAACAGCGGGCAGGTCGGCGCGCGGACCAACGCGCGGGCCAGGGCGACCCGCTGCCGCTGCCCGCCAGAAAGATCGCGGACCGGGCGGGTGCCGAACCCTTCCAGATCAACCTGGGCAAGCGCCTGTGCTGCAGCGGCATGGGCTGCGGTGCTCTTGATCGATCCGGGCAGCAACCCCAGCCGAACGTTTGTTCCGCAATCCAAATGATCAAACAGATTATTGTCCTGAAAGACTGTCGTGACCGGGCGGCGCGCGGGCGGCTGTTCAATGACCTCCTGTCCAAATAGCCGGATCGAGCCCGCTTCGGGCGTCTCAAACCCCGCAATCAGGTTGAGCAGAGTCGATTTCCCCGCACCACTCGGACCGATCAGCGCCAGAAACGCCCCGCGTTCGACGGAAAGATCGAAGTGCATCGTCATCGTTTCGTAGGTAAAGCGGAGGTTTTGGACCTCAAGCGCGACGGTCACGGTTTAATCCTCTATCGATTCCGATAAAAAGCGCCAGTCCGACGAGCAAGAAGAACAGCGCAATCACAGCGGCCTCATCGAAACGGTAACTGCCCATGCGGCTAAACAGCAGGGCGGGCAGGGCGGCAGTCTCACTCGCCCCGAACAGGGCGACCGCGCCAAGGTCGCCCAAGCTCAAGGCCGCCGTCAGGGCGGCGGCGGTCGAGAGTGGGCGGCGCAGGGCAGGGAAATCGATCAGCGCGAGTCTTTGCCAGCCGGACAGTCCCAGTGCCGCGCACAGGCGATCGTGCCGGGCGGCGGCATCGCTTACGGCAGGCGCAAGGGCGCGCAGCGCATAGGGCAGGGCCATCAGAACATTCAAGGCAACCGTGAGGGCGACGGCAACCCAAGCATCGAGCACGAGCGGCCGGAACAGAATGAACCAGCCGGTGCCGATCACGATAGGCGGAAGGGCCAGCGGCAGAATCCCGAGTCCGACGAGCAGGCGGCGCGCGGGGCCGGGCAGGTGCCGCGCCCCGAGCAGCAAGCCGCCCGCGAGTGCAAGGGTCAGGGGCGTCGCAAGACCCACCAAGCGCAGGGAATTGGTCAAAGCTTCCCATAAATCAGCCTCGCCGAGAACCTGGGAAACGGGACCACGGAGCCCCGAAACCACCATTCCAGCCAACGGCAGGCCGACGAACAGCGCCGCCATTCCGATCACAAGGCTATCGTGTAGGCGCGTCGTAAACTTGGCCGCATCGGGCCGCGTCACCCCCCGTCCGGGGCCGAGGCTGAGCGGTACGGCGGGCGGGGTCAAAATAAACACCAGCGCGCCGACGCCGACGCACAGGCCGGTTTGCAGCAAGGCAAGCAGAGCGGCGCGGCTGGGATCGAAGTCCAAGCGCAAGGCCTCGTACAGCGCGACTTCCAACGTCGTCGCACGCGGGCCGCCGCCAAGGGCCAGCACAATCGTAAAACTGCCCGCGCAGAGCAGAAAAATCAGCGCGCCAATCGCGGGAAGCGCCCTGAAAATAAGGGGGCGATCGATAAAGCGCCAAACGTGACGGGGGGCGAAGCCGAGTTGCGCCGCCAGCCGCCAACTTTCGCCCGGGACGGTCTCGAGCGTGCGCAGGAGGAGGCGAACCGCCAACGGCAGATTAAAAAACACATGGGCGAGCAGAATCCCGCCGAGCCCATAGAGCGGCGGCATCTCGCCCCCGAAGGCGCGCACTAGCGTCGCCGCCCACCCCTGCTGGCCATACAGCGTGACGAGGGCAAGCACGCCGACCAAAGCGGGCAACAGCAGAGGCACCGCCAGCAGGTGCAATAGCAGTCCGCGCCCTGGAAACGCTGGTCGTCGGGCCAGCGCGCGGGCGATTGGAATTGCTCCAATCACCGCTAAAAGTGTCGAGACCGCCGCTTGGCCCACCGTGAACCACACGACTTGCCGAAGATAGCTATCGTCGCGGAACGCGGTAAAACTCTCCCCCAAACCCGTCTCTGACCCGATCCCCAAGGCGAGGACCGGGCCGAGACCGGCGGCGAGGGCCGCGAGTAACAGCAGCGCACAGGCAAGAGCGGACAAAAGCCGAGGCCTATTGCGCCATCGCTTTCAACCATTCATTCGTCCAGGCTTTGCGGTGCTTCGCCACTTGATCGCCGGAGAGCAGCAAGAATTTGTCGGGCTTCGGCAGCGTCTTGAACGCATCCGGCTGCGGTGCCGTCGCCGTAACGGGGAACATCCAATTCGTGGTGGGGATCACGGCTTGCGCTTTGTCGGTCAGCAGGAAAGCCAGGAACTGCTTTCCAAGCGCCAGTTGCTTGCTGCCCTTCACGGCGGCCGCCACTTCGATTTGCGGATAATGGCCTTCGCTGAAAATCGCCGCCGCGTAGCGGTCGGTCTTTTCTTCGATCAAATGATAGGCAGGCGAGGTGGTGTAGGAGAGCACCATCGGTGCTTCCCCCTTGGTAAAGAGGCTATAGGCGTCGCCCCAGCTTTTGGTGGTGGTGAGGATGCGCCCGCGCAGTTTGGCCCAGGCAGCAGGGGCTTGATCGCCGTAAACGGCTTTCACCCATAGGAGCATGCCGAGGCCAGGCGTGGAAGTGCGCGGATCTTGCAGAATGATTTTCTGTTTGGGGTCGCCCTCGACCAATTCCTTCAGGCTTTTCGGCGGCTGCGGCAGTGCCTTCGTGTCGTAGATCACCGCGAAGGCACCGTGATCGAACGGCAGGAAAGTATCGTCGTGCCAGGCCACTGGCAGGGCGAGGCTTTTAGCATCAGCGCCGTGCGGCGTGAACAGCCCAGTCGCGCCCGCTTCCACAGTGAGATTCTGGTCGAGCCCAACAACCACATCGGCCTTGGTGGCTTTGCCTTCCAGTCGCAGGCGGGTGAGCAGGGCCACGCCGTCATCAACAGCGACATAAGTGAGGGTGCAGCCACAGGTTTCTTCAAATCCTGCTTTCAGCGCCGGTCCCGGCCCCCATTTCGCCGCAAAACCGGAATAGGTGTAGACGGTCAACTCAGGCTTTTTTTGCGCGGCGGCGGGCAGCGCGGTGCCCAGCAGAGCAAGGGCCAGCAGCGATTGAACCAAGCGTGCGCGGAAGGGGGTAGCAGTCATCGGGTCTCCTTCGCCAGGGCGGACCGGAGGAGCGGTGATGAAACCGTCTCTCAATCCCTCCGCCGGCATAATCCGGATCAGGTTCGGCGGGTTGGCGCTAGCCTCTCAGCCCCGAAGGGGCACCCCGTTGAGAAGCATTAGTCCTAGCGCCGTTCCGCCTCCCTGTCCAGGTGCAACGCCGCACTTGGATAGCGGGAAAAGGGGGCGGACTCTGTCATACGAGCGCTGTAACGAGCTGAGAATTTAAAATTGTTAATGTTTATAATTGCCTCTGGTCATTGTCTTACAAGTTTGGTAAGAATGCCTTAATGAAATAGCGAGTAGCGATACCGAGTGCATCTAAACCGGTCTCTGGATCGTTATCGATACGGGGATCGAGATCTGACGAAGGAGAATCGACATGCAGGCAGCGACGTTAGAGGTACGCGAGCAACGGTCGCTCGGGCGGCGGACGCTGGTCGATACGACGCAGTTGATGGCCCTGCGCGATATTCTCTCCCCGCGCGATCTGCGCAAGCTGATTGCCGATGTGATTGGCGTTGTGCAGCAGTGCACGCGCGCCATTCGCTGCACGCGCGGCCGGGCGACCGATGATACGCTGCGCAATGCCTATAATCTGTACGGAACCGCCGCCAGCTTTGGTTTGATGCCCCTGGCCTCCGCCGCCGAGCGTGTCGTGAGCACGGCCAAAACCGGACAAGGCCCGCAGCTCTCCGTCCACGCCCGTGAATTGGTTAGCGTCGGTGAAACTACCGTGGAAGCGCTGCTGGTGTGGATCGATCAAGCCGCGCCCGAAAAGGCCGCCTAAGATTAATCCTTAGCTGGTGCGGACCTGGCTGGAGAAGCCGTTCACTTCCGAACGTAGAACGTCCGAATCGCGGACCAGATCCGACGCCGTTAGCAGGACCTGAGCGGCAACTTGGCTCGATTCACCCACCGAATTATTAATCTGTGCAATATGCCGCGCCACTTCGTCAGCGTCGGCGCTGGCTTGCGTCACATTCTGCGAGATTTTTGCCGAAGCGCCGCGCTGCTCCTGAATCGCGCTAACGATGGTCGTCGTAATTTCATTAATCGTTGAAATCGTCGAACTGATCGACTGGATTTCCGTTACCGCCGCCCCGGTTGCGCTTTGCATGCTTTCGATCTGAGTAGTGATTTCTTCGGTAGCCTTAGCGGTTTGATCCGCGAGGTTCTTCACTTCCGTCGCGACGACCGCAAAGCCCCGGCCAGCTTCGCCCGCGCGCGCGGCCTCGATGGTGGCGTTCAGGGCCAGAAGATTGGTCTGCTCAGCAATCTCGGTAATCAGCGCCACGACATCGCCGATCCGGGTTGCGGCCTGACTGAGGCTTTCAATCGTGCTATTCGCGGTCTGAGCCTGATTGGACGCCTTCCGCGCGATATCGGCGGAGGTTTCAACATGGCGATGAATACCGGCGATGGCTTGGCTTAGCCCCTCGGCGGCATTGGCCATATGGGCCGTGGAGGTGCGGGCCGATTGCAGCGCGCGCGACACCAATTGGCTGCGCTCCTGGGTTTGATCCGAGGCGCTCGACATGGCTTGGGCGCAGAACTGCATTTGGCCAACGGAGTTGGTCACGCCCGAGAGCACCCGCTGCACGCTGACTTCGAAGGTGTCCGCGAGCGCCAAGCGGCTGGATTGTTTTTCGATCTCGGCACGGCGCTCGATTTCCCGCTGTTCAGCCATATGGGCCTGAACGCGCTCATTCATCCGGCGGATAATAAGCTGCATCAATTGAAACCCGAACGCGGGCTGCTGCGCAAACAGCTCGAACACGCGTTGGGCTGAGAGGTGCAGTAGCTCGACATTTGTCTCGCAGACTGCGGACGCGGTGCGCTTGCCTTCAGGCGAGAAAATGCCGATCTCACCTAACATCTGCCCCGGCCCGAGGGCGGCGTTAAACTCTACCAGACGAATCGTGCCGGTTTTGATAACGAACATCGCATCCGAGCGGTCGCCCGACCGAAACAGGGTTTCGCCCGCGCTAAACTGTTGCGGTGTCATCGACGACACGAGCCAATCCAGCGACACATCGGTCTCGCCGCTGTGCTTGGCACTTTCCACGAGCTTAGCGAGTGCGAAGGTCCGCGCGATTTGGATAGCGACAATGATAACGTAGGCAACAACAACGCCGCCATTTTGCGCCCAGGCTCCATAGCCTGCACCGAGAAGGCCGATCCCGGTAAAACTGACCCGCATCCAGGTGCGCGTTGGGTAAAAAAGGCTCAGGAGCGCGAAAAACGCGGCACCAAGACAGGCGAACCAATCTAGCATCGCGCTTTCCTTTCGTTGGGCGGAGCGTCAGAGATTAGGCGACGGCTCGCTTTTTCAGTTCGGCAATAAAGCGATCAAGATCGCCGCCATTGCTCTGCATCGCCGCTGCAAAATCCTGCTGCTGCGTTAGAGACATGCTGACACCTTCTACGATCACGTCAACAACCTTCGGCTTGCCTTGGGGGCGCAGAACCCGCCATTCGACTTTTGCGGCCTGACTGGAGGTCGGTGGCAGCAAGCTACTGGTCACGATGGCGTGATCGTCGCCCTCGCTCCGGCTATTGACCACGCTGAAGGCAACGCCCCGGTATTCGCGGAAACGTGTCGCATACACAGCAATAATCATCTGTTGGAAAGCCGCCTGATAGGCTGCCTTTTGCTCGTCGGTCGCCCCGCGCCAGTATCGTCCCAGGCAGAAGCGCGCAATTGCGGGAATATCGAACCCGTCCACGAGAAGCTTACTAAACTTCTCGCGCCGGTCGGCATCGGCCAACTTATCGTCGTTGATGGTGCCGATTGCCTGAACGCCAAGAGTTTCGATCAGCTCCCGGGCTTCCTTGGAAATATCGGCAGCCTGAACGGCAAAGCTGGGCAACACGGCTAAGCTAACACCGGCCAACAAAACGGCCCGACGCGACACATCCATAATTCTAGCTCCCTTTCGCCAAGTCACGTATTCCGAGGTAAATGGGGATCAATTCCCGTTCTGCCCAGGATAGCTGGGCGTATTCCCCGGCTTGGCACGACCGTTGGCGATTTCATCGGCCCGCTGCTGGCGGTAAATGCTGCGGATGGTGGCGTAATAATCGAAGGAGTTCCGGCGCAGATCATCGGTTTCGCGAATGATGCGCGAACGGCCATCGATAATCCGGGTTCCGGTTAGGGCGTAGGGGCCCCATTCCGGGCCGTGCGCGCCGAAGATATAAGTCATCGGATCAGTGAAGATATCGACAACTTTGCCGATAGCATCGCGCGGATTGGACGGGCCAAGCAACGGCAGGACAAGGTAAGCACCTTCGCCTGCACCCCAGGTTGCCATCGTTTGCCCAAAATCTTCGGTGTGGCGCTGAATGCCAACCGAGGACGCGATATCGACCAAACCGCCGACGCCCGCAATCGTATTGATCCAGAACCGCGTAAAGGTTGTTCCGGCGCGGTCGAACTCGCCTTGCAGCAGATCGTTCAGCAGAATGACAGGCGAGGCGAGGTTCGCGACGAAATCGCGCACTCGGTCGCGGATCGGTTCGGGAACAGCTTCGCGGTAGCCATAGGCGACCGGGCGGATGACGGCCTGATCCAAGGCGTCATTGACGGCAAAAACGCCGCGATTGAAGCCCTCGATGGGGTCATTCTCCGCCGTTTGCGACGAGGCGCAAGCCCCTAGCCCCAGCACGGCCACGAGGGGCAGAACCCGGCACAGGCGAGACAGAGACGCAGGCATGGGTGTCATGGTCGTCGTTTCCACTAGGCTAGAGCCGACCGATCATCGGCTAATCTCACTACAGTCTGCCATTTAGGTGATCCTGTTCCAATGCTACGGCAAGGACCAGACCTAAGAATGGGCTACACTGCGCTTCTCGTACCACAGTTTAACGCTAAATGGCGAGTCGGCGCAGCGCCGGTAAGACAGGCTTGTTACACCTTGAGACGATTTAGCAACAGTGTTATCCGCGCCTGGCTTTCGGAACTAATCCCAGCAAATCCCGTGCCGTTTTGTAACGCAGCTTCAGATGCGCGGATGAGGGCATCGCGCATTCCTCGCGCTTTGCCCGTATCGGCTTGGGCCGCGCAGAGGCACAGAAGATCGCACCCTGCCGAAACCGCCTGAACCGCCGCTTCCGGTGCCTCGAACCGGGGAGCAATCGCCTTCATGCCAAGATCGTCGCTGACGATAACGCCGGTAAAGCCGAGTTTCTTCCGCAACAATCCCGTCAGGATTTCCGGCGATAGGGTTGCGGGTAAATCGCCCGCGAGTGCCGGAAACAGAATATGGGCCGTCATGACTGCCGGCACCCCCGCATCAATCAACGCTTTGAACGGCAGCAATTCCCGCGCGGCTAAGTCTTCGGCGCTAAAAGGCAGGCGGGGAAGGGCTTGGTGGCTATCCACATCGGTATCGCCGTGCCCCGGAAAATGCTTGGCACACCCGATTACACCCGAATCGTCGAGCCCGCGCAGGAAGGCGAGGGCGGCGCGCGTGACGGTCTCGGCGTCGGCCCCAAAACTACGGTCGCCAATAACCGGGTTTGCCGGATTCGAATCGATATCGCAGACCGGGGCGAGGATAAAATTTACGCCAATGGCCTGAAGTTCGGCGGCCATAATCTTGGCCACCTCCTCGGCGCGGTCGGCATAGCGGCGCGCAGCCGGAAAATGGGTAACGCCCGCTGGCGTACGGTGAACCCGCCCACCTTCGTGATCGAGCGCGACGAGAATTTTCTCGCGCCCGATGGCATCATGGGCCCGCTTCAGCAGGTCGGCGAGCCGTGCCCGCCAGACGGCTTCGGGCTGGTCGCGGTCAAAATTTCCTTTGAAGAGGGTAATTCCTGCCGGGCGCACCTCGGCAAGAAGCGCCCGATCGTGCTCGGTCAGCGCCGGGTTCGGTTGCACGCCAATCAGAAAATGCAGGCCGACATCATGCGTCATCATCATAGAAAACGGCCCCGCCGAAGCTTCAGCGGGGCCTTTGTCCTTAGGCGGTTTTCATTTCTTTGTGCATATTCTCCGCCAGTTTGGCGAAGAACTGCGTGGTCGACAGCCAAGGCTGATCCGGGCCGATCAGCAGCGCGAGATCCTTGGTCATGAAGCCTGATTCGACCGTCTTCACGCAAATGCGTTCCAGCGTGAGGGCAAATTCCTTCACGTCCGGCGTGCCGTCGAACTCACCACGATACTGCAGACCGCGCGTCCACGCGAAGATCGAAGCAATCGGGTTCGTCGAGGTTTCGCGGCCCTTTTGGTGCTCACGATAGTGGCGCGTGACCGTGCCGTGCGCGGCTTCGGCTTCCACCGTCTGCCCGTCCGGGGTGAGCAGCACCGAGGTCATCAGCCCGAGCGAGCCAAAGCCTTGGGCGACCGAATCCGACTGCACGTCGCCGTCGTAATTCTTACAGGCCCAAACGAAACCGCCCGACCATTTCAGCGCCGAGGCGACCATATCGTCGATCAGGCGATGTTCGTAAACGATGCCCTTGGCGGCGAAAGCGTCCTTAAACTCGGCGTCGAACACGGCCTGGAAGATGTCCTTAAAGCGGCCATCGTAATATTTCAGAATGGTGTTCTTGGTCGAAAGATACACGGGCCAGCCGCGCGACAGGCCGTAGTGCAAGCAGGCACGCGCAAAGCCTTTGATCGACTCGTCGACGTTATACATGCCCATAGCAACGCCGCCGCCTTCGAAGTGATAGACTTCGTGGCTAATCGGCGCGCCGCCATCGTCGGGCGTATAGGTCAGCGTCAGCTTGCCGGGGCCCGGAACGACGAAATCGGTCGCCTTATATTGGTCGCCGAAGGCATGACGGCCGATGACGATCGGCTGCGTCCAGCCCGGAATCAGGCGGGGAACGTTTTTGCAGATGATCGGTTCGCGAAACACGGTGCCGCCGAGGATATTGCGGATGGTGCCGTTCGGCGACTTCCACATTTTCTTGAGGTTGAATTCCTTCACGCGGGCTTCGTCCGGCGTGATCGTGGCGCATTTTACGCCAACGCCGTAGGTTTTGATCGCTTCAGCGGAGTCAATCGTGACCTGATCGTTGGTCTGGTCGCGGTATTCCATGCCCAGGTCATAATACTTCAAGTCGATGTCGAGGAACGGCAGAATGAGTTCTTCGCGGATCATCTTCCAGATGATGCGCGTCATTTCATCCCCATCCAATTCGACCAGCGGGGTTTTGACCTTAATCTTGCTCATGGAAGTAACTCTCCAGCTTGGCGGTGCTGGTCGGCACAATGCCGACAGTTTGGAATTTCGGCCTAAGACCGACAGTTCTGTGAAGTCCCGGCGGAGCCGACACCCCTGAAATCGCGCGGCAGACTAGCAGACCGAACGGCGCGCGCAAGGGGGCGCGCATCGTTCCTGGAAGGCTAGAGCCATTTGGTTTCAACCGCGACTGTGGGCTGCGGCGCTGCGCTAAAGGCGGGTAAAACCCCGTCCAGGCTGTTAACAATCTGCCAAAGCGCCGCCATTTCCGGTTTGGCGAATTTTTCAGCAATCAGATGCGTGAGCAGCGCGGTGAGCGGTTGCCAGAACCCGCGACCATCTGTCCCAGGAAGATCGAGCAGTAGAATCGGTTTATCGTGCAGGCGGAGTTGCTTCCAGGTCAGCACTTCGAACAATTCTTCGAGCGTACCGAAGCCGCCGGGCAACACGACGAACGCATCCGCCCGATCCATCATCAGCTTTTTACGGGTGTGCATGGTATCGACAACGATAAGTTCCGACAGGCCGGTGTGACCCACTTCGTATTTATCGAGGAACTCGGGGATGATCCCGGTCACACGGCCGCCGTTGGCCATAACGCCATCGGCCACAAGCCCCATCAACCCGACCCGGCCGCCGCCGTAAACGAGATCCATGCCCGCATCGGCGATCAATTTGCCCAAAGCCGTGGCCGCGTCGCGGAACGCCGGATCGACCGCCCCGGCCGATCCACAGTAGACACAAACCGTTTTCACCGACGTCATATTGCCTCCCAGCGGCACCCTGCACATACTCTAACTTATGAGGGATAGCGCGAGCGGGGTTGGCGGTGCAAGCCTTCCGCCGCATCTCGACCCCCTTCCAGCGGCCAAGATTGCAGCAAGCCGAGGTCCATAGTAGGGTGACAGCCCCAAGCGGGCGGAACGGTTGGCCGTATGCTGTCACCGGAAGATGGCCAATCAGAGCGTTAGAGCGGGCGGCGCACCCAAAAAGGGGCGCGGCGCGGTCTTAGGGTAGGGAATATAAGTCTCATGTCGGAACGCCTTTCCAGCCGTCGGGCGATGGTGCTCGGCCTTATCGGCCTTGTTCTCGTGATTGCCGCCCTGGTCCTCAATCGGCCCTCGCGCGATGAGAGCGCCCTCGCACCGCCTGTTGTCCCGGCCAAACCTGTCGAACCGGCTGCCACCGTTGCAACCGTTCCGCCGGCTGCCGAGCCTGCACCCACCGCTGCAAGCCCCGCCGAACCAACCACTCCGACGCCCGAACCCGTTGCGCCTGCGCCGGTCGTTCAGGCTACCCCGCCCGCATCGACACCCGCTCCCACACCGGCCCTACCGCCCGCGCCCAGCACCGAAGTGAAGCCAAGCTTCGATGTGGTTCGGGTGAATCCCCAGGGCGATGCCGTTATCGCCGGGCGCGCCCTGCCTGAAGCGGCCGTGACCGTTCTCGACGGTGAAAAGCCCATCGGCTCGGTCACGGCGGATAAGCGCGGCGAATGGGTGCTTCTGCCCGACCGCCCCCTGCCGAGCGGCGACCGGGAGCTTTCGCTGACCGCGACCGCCCCCAATGGGGGCACTATTGAGTCGGAACAGGTGGTTGTGCTGTCGATCCCGGGCCAAAAAGCGCCTGCCGCACCGTCGCTACCGGAAACCGCCGCCGTTCCCGAACGGCCCCTTGCGGTTGTCGTGAACCGCGACGGGAGCGCTGGGAGCACCCTGCTGCAAGCGCCCTCCGAAGGAGTTGGCGGTGCGGGACATTTAACCGTCGATAGTATCGATTACGGCCCCGACGGCGGTTTGATGCTGGCCGGGCGGGCCGAAGCGGGTAACGGCATTCGGGCTTATGTGAATAATGCCCCCATTGGCGATACCGAAGTTGCCAGCAATGGCCTGTGGCGGCTGCGCCCGGAAGCCGATATGCCCAGCGGCCCGTCGACGCTGCGGATCGATCAACTCTCGCCGCAAGGAAAGGTAACCCAGCGGCTGGAACTGCCCTTTTCCCGTGCTACGCCAGAGCAGATCAGCCTTGCCCCGGAGGGCAACCGGGTGATCGTACAGCCGGGCAATAGCCTATGGCGCATCGCGCGCCGGGCTTATGGCGGCGGGGTTCAATACACGGTGATCTATCGCGCGAATGCCGAACAAATCCGCGACCCGGACCTGATTTATCCGGGGCAGGTCTTCAGCCTCCCGCCGGCAAAAGCCGGAAAACAGCCCTAAGCGGCGGCTTGGCGGGGATTGGGCAGGCCGTAGAGGGCGAGCAGGGCCAGCCAAGGCCGCGCTTTGATAACGAGCATTGAGACCGTTGCTAGAATGGTTTGCGATACGGTTGCGTTCTCCACCGCAGCGCTGGCCGATAAAATCACATGCTGCTTATCGGTCACACTAACGCGGATATTGGGTAAATCGCGGGTGGAATAGATGATTTCCGCCACGTCAACCCGACGGGCAACCCCTTCGGCTGAATAGGGAATCCCGCCGAGATCGGTGTAGATTTCCACAAACCCGGCATCTTCCCCCTGCAGGGCGATTGCGTGGTAGGTCAGACCGTCGAAGATGAAATGGAAGGCAATGCGTGATAGAACTTGCTTGACCAAACGGCCATCTGCCCCTACCGCAAAACTGTGCATCGCCAGCGGTAGTTTCTGATTGGCCAGAAGGCTCATATTCTCATTCTGTTGCATCAAGAGATCCATGAAGCTAACGGTCGGGCGCAAAGGGGCATTGTCCCCCTGCACTATGCTGGCGCATTGTGCCATGGTTCGGGATAGGGTCCAACTCCTCGCTGAGTGTGCGTCGGTATCCTAAGGAAGGTTTGGAGGTTTTTCGGTATGCGGCCCACAGTATTTCCCGCCATTCATCGCGAAGGCTGGCCCTTTATTGCGATCTTCATTGTCGCAGCCATTATCCTATCGTGGATTCATGGGAGCTTAGGATTCCTCGGCCTTCTTCTGACCGCCTGGTGCGTGTATTTCTTCCGCGATCCCGTGCGGGTTACGCCGATGCGCAGCGGCCTGGTCGTGAGCCCGGCCGATGGGATCGTCGTCAGCCTCGGGCCGACCGTTCCGCCGTCCGAACTTGGCCTTGGTGATCAACCGCTGCCCTGCGTTGCCGTATTCATGAATGTATTCGACGTTCACGTGAACCGCGCGCCGGTAACGGGCCGCATCCGCCATATGGCCTATCGCCCCGGTCGCTTCTTCAATGCCTCGCTGGATAAGGCGAGCGAACATAACGAGCGCAATGGCGTTGTGTTCGAACTCCCCGATGGCCGTGCGGTTGGCGCCGTGCAGATTGCCGGGCTTGTGGCGCGCCGAATCGTTTGGTGGGTTGGGGTTGGCGACGCGATGACGGCGGGCAGCCGCTTCGGCATGATTCGCTTTGGCAGCCGCGTGGACGTTTACCTGCCCCTCGGCGTAACACCCCAGGTGTGCATCGGGCAGCGCATGGTCGCGGGTGAAACCGTCTTGGCCGATCTTCAGTCCAGCGAAGCCTTGCGTCCGGGGTTCGCTAGCTAATCATGCTCCGTCGTCGCCCCTCCCGCATTCCTCGCCGGATGCGGGCTCAGTCGATCAATCGGCTGATCCCCAATATGGTTACATTGCTCGCCCTTTGTTCGGGGCTAACCGCCATTCGGTTTGCGCTGGAAGGCCGCTGGCAGGCGACCGTTGTCGCTATCTTTTTGGCTGCAATCTTCGACGGGCTCGACGGGCGTCTTGCCCGCCTGATGAATGCGACCTCCAAGTTCGGAGCCGAACTCGATAGCCTGTCGGATTTCGTTTGCTTCGGGGTCGTGCCGCCGGTCGTGCTCTACCTTTGGGGGCTCGACGAGGGGGGGCGCGTTGGCTGGGGTGTGGCGCTTTTCTACACGGTCTGCATGGCCTTGCGCCTCGCGCGCTTCAATACATCCCTTGAGGATAGTGCGCGCCCCCCTTGGACCTATAATTTCTTTACCGGCGTTCCCGCCCCGGCGGGGGCGGCTTTAGCGCTGCTGCCGCTCCTGGCCTATTTCGAGTTTCAGGCCGAGTTTCTGAAACGCCCCCTGTTTTTGGGGATATGGCTGCTGATCATCGGCGGGTTGATGGTGAGCCGGATTCCGACTTTTTCGTTTAAAAAGGTCCGTATTCCGAATTGGCTGGTTCTGCCCTTCATGTTAGCGGCAGGCGGCACAGCGGCGGGCTTGGCAACCGAACCCTGGATGACGTTGATGGCAGTCCAGGGGCTGTATCTCGCCTCCATTCCGCTCTCGATCCGCGCGGCGCGGCGGCTTCAGCGTGCGCTCGACCGGAGCCAAAGCCCGGTCCCGTCCGACCCGGCGGTATCCAAGGGCGAGTAGGGGCTAGGGCGCGCGTTCGATCCAACGGTGCCCGTCGAAGAGTTCAAGCGGGCTGAAGCGGGATTTATAGGCCATCTTACGGCAGTCTTCGATCCAATACCCTAGGTAGAGGTAGGCGAGTCCGCGCTGAGCCGCCTCGGCGACGAGCGATTGAACGATATAGGTGCCCAGGCTGCGCGCGGGCGCATCCGGCTCATAGAAGCTATAGACGGCCGACAGCGAATCCTGCCCGATATCGGTGAGCCCGCAGGCCCAGAGGCGACCCGTATCGTCCCTGAGGTGCAGGAGTCGCGTTTTGACGGGGGAGTCTTCGATAAGCTGTCGAAACTCCTCATAGGACATTAGAGCCATGTCGCTGTCGCTATGGCGATGATGTTGATAGCGCTCGAAGAGATCAAAAAGTTCGGCAGAAGCGCGGGCGGGCTCGACGCTGACGCGAAGGTCGTGGTTCAGCTTATGCAGTTTGCGCATGGTTCGGCTGGGGGTAAAACGCGCCACCGGGATGCGAACGGGAATACAGGCGGTGCAGCCGTTGCACGCTGGGCGGTAAAGATAGCGCTGGCTGCGGCGGAAACCATAATGCTGCAGAAACTCGAAAAATCCCCCCGCTGCCATCTCCGCTGAAATTTCGGTCAGCACCCGCGTTTCTTCGCGGCCCGGCAGATAGGAACAGGGGAAGGGGCGGGTGCGGTAGAAGATCGGCTCGACGATCCGATCCAGCGCGGCAATTCCGCGTTCCGGCTCATCCCTCATGGCGTCCCCCCTTGCGGTTGGTCCTCATGAAACAGCGTGACAAGCCCGGCGCTAAAAATCAATCGCTTAGCCCAAAAACAAATCTCCCGGCGCTAAGGCCGGGAGATCAGAAAAAAGCTTGCCGAAGGGTTATTGGCGCGGGATCAGGCGACCGTCGGGGCCGGGGGGCGGCGGCTGTACCGGCGCGGCAGCGGCGGCTGACGCGGCACCACCCGCCGGGGCCGGGGGAACCGGCTCGTTCAGCAGCGTGATCGAAATGCGCCGATTGCTGGCCGCTTTCGGATCTTCAGGAACCTTGGGCTCGCGGTCGGCTTTGCCTTCGACCGAGGCTATACGATCGTCGGCAATGCCGTTTTTCGTCAGCGCCCGGCGGCTGGAGTTGGCGCGGTCCGCCGATAGATCCCAGTTATCATACTGAGATCTCGGCCCGAAACCGGTCGCATCCGTATGGCCGGAAATCGCAACCTTATTCGGCACCGACGCAATGATCTTAGCAACCTGCGCCATCAGCTTTTCGGTCTGCGGTAGCATGCGCGAACTGCCCTTGGGGAACAGTTCCTGCTTTTCATTGTCGATCAGATCGATCCGCGTGCCCTCTTGGGTTTGGGCGAACTGGACATTAGCTTGGAAGCCTTGAAGTTCGGCCACGCCCTGCAGGGCTTGACGAACCTGACGTTCAACTTCGGCCACCGGCGGGGCAGGGATCTTTTGGCCAGAGAGGGCACCGGGTTCGGCTTCAATCCCCAGGGGCTTGGGCAAAGCACCGGGGAAGCCCGGAATATCGGTATTGCCGTCGCCTTCTTTTGGCAACGACGGGCCGCCGCCGGGCGTGCCAAGCGGGGCCGATGGATTGCGCAGCGCGCCTTCCTTGCTAATCGTTTCGCCATTCAGCATCTGGCCGGACCCGGAGGGGTTTCGCGAGGCGCTAACCGGGGCGAAATATTCGGCAATCGCCACCTTCTGTTCCGGCGTGGATTGATTGATGAGCCACAGCATCAGAAAGATAATGAACATAGCGGTCATAAAGTCCGCCAAGGCAATCTTCCAGGTCGACGACCCGTGAGCGTCGTGACGACCACCCTTGACCTTCTTAATGATGATCGGCGGAAGGTTAGAGCTATGCGCTGCCATAATTGAATCCTCTTACCCGTTCCGCAGGAACTTGCCGCCTCAGCCGCCGATTAGACCGGCGGAAGCGAAGAAACCGTAGCTTCCACTTCATAGAAGGTGGGGCGAACGTCGCTCATCAGCGCTTTGCGCGCGAATTCCACCGAGACGGCCGGGGCATAGCCCTGCATGTGGGCGAGAATACCCGCTTTCATGCACAGCATAAACTTCATTTCGGCTTCAACATCATTCTTCAGCGCGGTCGCGATGGGGCCGACGAAGCCATAAGAGAGCAACACCCCAAGCAGCGTTCCGACCAGCGCGCCGCCGATCGATACGCCGATGGCTGATGCAGGCTGGTCAATAATTGCCATGGTCTTGATAACGCCGAGAACGGCGGCGACGATCCCGATTGCGGGAAGCGCGTCGGCCATCACCTGCAAGGCGGCGGGAATCTGCATCGATTCTTGGTGATGGGTTTCGATTTCCTCATCCATCAGCGCTTCGACTTCGTGGGGGTTATCCGTCCCCAGTGTCAGAAGACGCAGATAATCGCACAGAAACACCAGCGAGGATTGATCGTTCATGAAAGTCGGAAACCGCATGAACAGATTGCTCTCGCGCGGGTTTTCCACATGCTGTTCCAGCGCCAACATGCCCTTGGTTTTGGCGAGCTTGAAGGAGGTGTAGAGCAGGCTCAGCAGTTCGAGATAGCTATCTTTGTTATAGCGGCGCCCGCCGAAGATCTTCGCAATCGAACCGATCGTTCGCCCGAGGACTGCGCTGCGATTGGCGAGCATATACGAACCAACGGCGACGCCGCCGATGATTACGAACTCAACGGGTTGGAGCAGAATGTCAAAGCGGCCGCCAAGAAGGGCGAAGCTGCCAAAGACCGCGAAAAGAATGATAGCGATACCGGCGATCTTTAGCATGGACTCACTCCAACGTTCTGTTCCGATTGTCCAAACCGACACATGAAGGGCAACAAACGGCTCTTGCCCCAATTATTCTGTCTATAGGGTTTACCAGCCGAGGTTAGGCTCGTCAAGGCAAGCGATGAAATCCATACGTATTACAATGGCTTGGCAAAAGGATATGAGATTATGTTAGAAGCAGTAAACCGCAATCCGCTCCCGACATCTGAGGCCAAACCCATGGACGCAACCGCCGCCTCTCACTTTAGCGCGCGCGACTTTAGAAATGCGCTAGGCAATTTTGCCACAGGAATCGCGATTGTCACCACGCGCGATGCCGATGGGCAGCCGGTGGGCTGTACGATCAACTCCTTCGCCTCGGTGTCGCTCGAGCCGCCTTTGGTTTCCTTCTGCCTGGACCGCAAGGCGGGCACTTTCACGGCCTTTCAGACCCATAGCCATTTTGCTTTGCATTTTTTGGCGGCTAACCAAGAAGAGTTGAGCCGCAGGTTTGCTAAAGTGGGGGAAGATCGGTTTGGTGATTTGCAACCGATTCGGGGGCTGGGCGATGTGCCGGTTCTCCCCGGGTGCCTTGCCCATTTTGAATGTAGCGTGTTCGACCGGATCGAAGCGGGCGATCATGTCCTGATCCTCGGGCGGGTTGAAAAACTGCAAACGGGATCGGATCTACCGCCGCTTCTCTATTTCCGGGGGCGTTACGCGCAGCTCAACCCCGAATCTGACTAAAAATTCATCAAGAGTTAAGCTGTTTCCCCGCAATCGCTGGGGTACACAGGGGGCCACCATCCCCCGCGCGTTTGAGGCAATTATGTTGACCCGTTGGCTGCTGTGTTTACCGCTTCTTGTTCTCCCGGCCTGCCAAACGCTGGATGAGGAATTGGCGGAGTATCGCTACACCTGCGCCAAAATCGGCCACCGCATGGGAACGCCCGACAATACGAAATGCGTTGAAGGGCTCTACCGCGATGCCCAGCACCAGGAAGCGATCCGCGATGCCGCTGCCCCGCGCAGGCAAACCTGCCGGGAAGAGAAGGATAAGAAGGGCCGGAAGATTACGACCTGCTATTAATCGGTTAGAAGGCGTGACGGGAACCCGGCTCCATTTAGTGCTTCCAGAATATCGCGCACATGATCGGCCCCGCGCGCCTCCATCATCGTGTCGATTTCGGTCTGCTTAATGGGCACGTCGAGGAACATGCGCTGGTGATGAACCTCTACAATATTGCCGCCGGCTTTGCCGATCACGTCCGAATAGCGCGCGAGCGTGCCGGGCAAATCGCCCAATTCGGAGCGAATGCGCACTAAGCGCCCGTCACGCACGAGGCCGCGCATTAGGATTGAAGAGAGCAGGCGCGCATCGATATTGCCGCCGCACAGGAGCGTTCCAACATTTTTGCCAACGAAATGCTGCGGCTCGGTTAGCAGCGCCGCAACCCCTGCCGCGCCCGCGCCTTCGGCGATCAGATTTTGCGTTTCGGCAACGATTTGGACCGCTTGTTCAATCCGGTCTTCGTCAACGGTTACGATTTCATCGACCAGATCGTTAATCACGGCACGGGTGAGTTGCCCCGGCGTTTTTACGGCAATGCCTTCGGCAAGTGTCATTCCGCCTAAGGGGGGCGGTTCGTGCGCCAACACGCGGCGCATCGCATCGAAACCCTCAACCTGCACGCCGACGAGGCGGCAGCTCGGGTTGAGGTGCTTGACGGCGCAGGCAATCCCCGCCAGCAACCCGCCGCCGCCGATAGGGACAACCAGCGTATCAAGGTCCGGCCTGTCAGTTAGCATTTCCAGCCCGATGGTGCCTTGCCCGGCCATGACGCCAAGATCGTCATAGGGGTGGACCAGCGTCAGCCCGCGCTCCTTGGCGAGCCGGTGGGCCGCGGCTTCCGATTCGGAAAAATCCGCGCCAATCAAAACGATATTGGCCCCATAGCGCGCAGTTTTAGCGACTTTCACGAAGGGCGTATGGGCGGGCATGCAGATCGTCACGGGAATGCCCAAGCGCTGGCCGTGGTAGGCCAAGCCTTGGGCATGGTTTCCGGCGGAGGCGGCAATAACGCCCACTCGCCGCTCGGCTTCCGTTAGCAGGTGCAGGCGGTTGAGCGCGCCCCGTTCCTTGAAGCTGCCGGTACGCTGTAAGGTTTCGAGCTTGAGGGCGACCTTCAAACCGAGTTTGGCCGAAAGGGCCAATGCATCCACCGTCGGCGTGTGCAGAACAGCGCCACGCAGCCGGTCGGCCGCGGCGGAAATCGTATCAAAGGTCAGCAGCATTTGAGGACTCTTAACAATTAGGGCGGGGTGAGGGTAAGCAGCGCCGCGCCGTTCCGGGCCAGCACGGCAGGCGTTCCCGTAATGGGGCGTAGTTTGCCGTCGCGCGCCCGGTCGAGGAAAGAAGAATAATAGGGCGAGAGGACGTGGCCTGATTGGCCGGTCGAGATTACAAAGCCCGACCGATCCAAATCGGCCAAATCATAGACGGCGCGAAACCCGGCCCCATGAACGCCAACAAAACCGCCATCGCGTGAGGCCATGCGCAGCAGCGTATCATTCCCCCCGTCCGACGGGAACGACCGACCGAAGAGCAAACCCAGCACGGGAATGCGTCCGAAAACCGGATGATCGTGCCGCGCGAGATGCACGGCCCCCCAGGTTTCACCGCTGCCCGTTGCCCGCCCTGCTTGGCGCAGGGCAAGGCCGATTTGATCGCGGCAGGTTTCGATGGCGGGCGTGCGCGAATCATCGCACAGGGGCGAGTCGGCCTTTATCAGCGTTAGAATAACCCCCAATCGCGGGCGCCAGGGGCGGCGGCTGGTGTCGGTAGCACTCAGGGCGGCAAGATCATCGGCCAGCACGGCTTCGGTTAGATTTTGCGCGAAGCGTGCAAAGAGCAGCGGGGCGCGGTCGCGGGCGCGCATGTGTTTGTCCCAGGCGCGCAACTCCTGCAGCGCTTTTGCGGTGTCCGCGTCTGAGGGCTCCCACCCGTCCAGGGCTTTTAGGAGACTGACGGCAAACGGCGACAGCGTATCCATCTGAAGCGCCGCCTCATCCTCTACCCGCCGATGCTGCGCGGTATCCAATTGTTCAGCCAAGCGGTCGCCGCGAAAGGAATCGTCCCAATTGAGCGCGATCATGACCGGATAGTCAGGCGCAACAACGGGATTATTGGCATTGGCGATATAGCCGTGCTTGGGGTCGCGCCACTGCGGCAACAGGGCTGTTGGGGCAAAGCCGCCCGCCTCGCCCTCGCGCAACCAACCGGCGGCGGGCATCCAGCCGTCATAGTCCCGGCGCAGCGGAATTTTTGCCGCCGACAGCATGCCGATGGTGCCGTCTTCGCTGGCCATAATGAAATTTTGCATTGGGGCTGAAAGCAGGCTGAGAGCGGCCGTAAACCCGCCCCAATCGGAGGCATTGTTAAGCCCCATGAGTGCGTCGGCGGATCGATCCCCCGGCAGCAGAAAGGTTGCCCTCAAAGCAACCAAATGGCGGTCTTTGGCAATATTGGCGGTAAGGCCCGGAAGATCGGACAGGATCGGCCCGTTCCGACTGTGGCGGACGGTAATCGTTTCATCCGAGGCCCACCGCACGCGGATCGTTTCCGTTTGGCTTTCCAGCACGTCGGGGCCGTAAAGCGCCCGGTCGACCGCGTCGTCGCGGCCCTCGCTTAACCGTTCGATCACCAAATCCTGCGTATCTGCCCCCGTGGTGGTCATGCCCCACGCCATATGGCCGTTATGGCCTAAGATGAGAAACGGCACACCGGGGGCGGTTGCGCCGACCCGCACCCCATCCCCCGTTACGATGCGCGCTAAATACCACAGCGACGGCATGGTTAAGCTCAGATGCGGGTCCGACGCCAGCAAAGGCTTACCGCTTTCCGTGCGACTTCCGCTCAACGCCCAGGCGTTGGAGGCCGTGCGCGGCTCAGCAATCGGTGGCAGGGACGCGAGCGCGCGGCCCATGGCGGGCTCTAGACGGCGCCAGAAATCGGCGCTGCCGTGGGCAAGTTTCTTCGGCGGCGCGACGCGCCCAAACAAAAGATCGACCGTTTCGGGCGGCATTCCCGCGCCAAGCATCCGCACCCGTAACGCTTCATCGCGCCAATTGCCCGACAAGGCCATGCCCATCAGTTTGCCCCACAGCAGACTATCGGTCGGCGTCCAGGGGGCGGGCGCGGGAAACAGCAGATATTCGGGGGGCAGAGCGCCACTGCGCTGATACAGGTAGGAGTTAACGCCCTCGGCATAGGCGATCAGCGCCGCGCGCGTCTCGACGGATAAATCCAGGAAATCCCGCGTCGCCAGCGAGCGCAGCCCGAGCGTGCGCATGAAACGGTCATTCTCCAGCCCCATCGAGCCGATCGCCTCCGCCAACCGTCCGGAGGCAAGGCGGCGCATCAGGTCCATCTGGAACAATCGATCTTGGGCATGCACATAGCCAAGCGCCCGATACCCGTCGGCGGCGGTGCGCGCAAAAATATGCGGCACGCCATCCTCGTCCCTGTAGACGCCCACTTCGTGCTGAAGCCCGGCGACAGCGACGCGTCCGGTCAAATCGGGCAGGCCGGTGCGTAAATAAACACCAAGGCCGAGAATGCTGAGAATAAGCAGAAGAAAGACGGCAGCGAGGGCACGAAGCCAGCGCCGCCGACGCATGCGCGGTATGTTTCGACCAGACCCCGGGCGCATCATCTTCCACTCTCCCGCTTTGCCGTTTTCCCTATAGCAGAAAGTGCCGGGAACTTCGCCTGAATCGAGTGCGCGCGACTTGCGCTGGCGTGCGTGGGGGGAAAGAAGGTTGCGCCTAGCGCTGAACCGTGACCTTGGCCCCGTTGCCCGCAATCTGAACCACGGAATTGTGATCGCCGGTCACCGTTGCGGCTTGGGTGGGGGCGGCGGGGGCAAGCTCTTTCAGCAGCGCCGCCAGCTCCTCGGCCAGCTCCGGCTTGTCGTCCAGCAAATCGCGCAACACGCCGCGCAGCTTATCGGGGGCGGAGGCCTTTTCGGGCGCCGCCGCCACCTGCTCCAGCACCGCCGCATCAGTCCCCGATACTTTGCCGCGCAACCAGCCCCACAGCGATTTCCCGCCAGAAACCCCGGCCTGAACGCCAAATTTAACGGCTTCCTTCAAGGCGGCGTCGGTAAATTGGGCGATAGGATCAAGCGTCATGGGGCGGCTCCGGGGTGAGGGATTGCAGGCGGGCGAGGATGGGGACGAGCAGGGCGTCGTCGGGCGGCAGGTTGAGGCGGTCGCAGGGGGTGAGATAGTCGCGGACAAGCGCTTCCATTAGGCCTGCGAAGGCGAGTTGGTGTTTGTCGAAGTAGGGGGCGAGCAAGCCTATCGCCTCATGGGCCAAAGTCACGGCTTCGGTATCCCGGCCTAGGGCGGCGAGGATATGGGTCGTTAGGCCCAGCGTCCCCGCCAGATCGGCGGTGAAGGCATTGGGCCGGGCGACGGCGAGGGCACGGTACAGTGTCACGGTTTCCTGCACCGCCGCCAGCGCCGTCTCCCGCCGCCCGAGATTGGACAGGCTGATCGAGAGATTGTTCAGCGCGCTCGCTAGATCGGCGGTGAAGGCATCGGGGCGGGCGGCGGCGAGGGCACGGTAAAGGTCGACGGCTTCCTGCACCGCCGCCAGCCCCGTCTCCCGCTGCCCGAGAGCGGACAGGTCTATCGAGAGGTTGTTCAGCGCGCTCGCTAGATCGGCGGTGAAAGCATCGGGGCGGGCGGCGGCAAGGGAACGGTATAGGTCGACGGCTTCCTGCACCGCCGCCAGCGCGTCCTCCCGCTGCCCGAGCGCGGACAGGCGGGCGGAGAGATTGTTCAGCGCCAACGCCAGACCGGGGGTGAAGGCATCGGGGTCGACGGCGGCGAGGGTACGGCGTAGCGCCACGGCTTCCTGCCCCGCCGCCAGCGCGTTCTCCCGCTGCCCGAGATCGGACAGGCGGTTCGAGAGATTGTGCAGCGCGCTCGCTAGATCGGCGGTGAAGGCATTGGAGCGGGCGGCGGCGAGGGCACGGTAAAGGTCGACGGCTTCCTGCACCGCCGCCAGCGCGTTCTCCCGCTGCCCGAGAGCGGACAGGCGGTTCGAGAGATTGTTCAGAGCGCTCGCCAGAAGGGGGGCACTGTCTGGCATAGGCAGTGCCCGGCAGTAACCAACAATCGCTTCAGCCATCTCCGCCGCGATTTCCCGCAGTTCCAGCGTTTCATGGGGCATGGCGTCGGAGAGTTCGATCAGCGTTCCAAAATCCGCCGCCGCCGCCTTCAAGGCCTGGAGCCAGCGCAGGGGCCGCTTCTCGCCGCGAATGAGGAAATCCTGGCAGGTGCGGATGATCGTTTGAAAAACGCTTGTTTGCGCGGTGGTTGCGGCGCGCTTGAGGGCGGCCAGGCCACCATCCTGCAATCGATCGAACGCCTGGATCACGATAGCCTCGCCGAGAATATCCGGCTCGATCCGGGCGATGCCGCCGGTTGCATCGGGCAGGGCACTGCGCAGGGCGGCGAAGGCGGTGGCGGTCGTTTTTTCAGGAATCGCTTGATAGAGGGCGGCGGATTCTTCGGCGATGACCCGATGGGCGCTTTCCGCGCTCAAGCCGCCGCACAGGGTGGCGAAGGCCGTCAGATGGGCGGGCAGCGAGGCTTCGTCCACAAGGGGGAGCCCTGCCGCGCGCCAATGTTTTTCGACGCGCTGGAGTTCTTGCTTCGCCAGTTTGAACGCCAATTTGTCGGAGGTTAAGTCCGCTAGGACCCCCACCCCTTGCCGGGCGAGCACGAGCCCCGCCATCGCCAAGAACAAAGGATCACCGCCGAGGCTGAGGCGGGCGAGGGTTTCATCCCAAGTTGGCGAGCGTGCCGGGGCCGGGGTTGGCGTGGCGGCCTGAAAGGCTTGCGCAAAAACCGCAAAGCGCGCCTCGGCCCCCAACGGCTCCAGCCGCAGCGGCGCTGCCGCGTGCAGCAAGTCGCCAACCTCCTCGGCCAGCGCATCGCCGCCGCCGAAAAGCTCTCGCCACCAGGTCGAGTTTTGGTCGCCATACCGCTCCAGCAACAGAATGCGCAAGGGCGGGGCGGTCGGCGGCTTCTCTGTCGTGACCAGCGCGCGCAACGCCGTTGCCAGGGGTTTATACTGGGCGGCGGCATAATCGATGATGAGCAGCGTCGGCTGATCCCAGTGCCAGCGGCAGCCGTGCGCCTCAAAGTGTTTTAAGGCTCCGCTTGGCACAAACCCAGCGTTCCAGCCCGCCGCGCGCGCCTTGGCGGCGAGTTCCACCGCCAGCCGGGTTTTACCGCGCCCGCCCGTGCCGATGACGATATGGGCCGAGCGCGCCTCTTGCGCCGTCATCCAGGCCCAGAGGTCGTTCAGTTCGGCGTCGCGCCCGCGAAAGTCCAGGCTTATTCGATTATAGGGGGACAGAACGAGGGTTTCGCGCAGGCCCGTCTGCGTATACCCCGGCCCCCCCGCCTTTTCGGGGCTGACGGTCGGCTCGGCCTGCCGACGATAGGTTTCGAGCCGCAGCCCGACCGCGCCGTTCAGGATGACCTGGGCCTCATCGCCGATGATCTGAACGATTGTATGGCCGATGCCCTGCACATTGGCCTGCTGGCCCGCGCCGCCGATGCTCGCACCCTCGTCCATTCATCCCCCGCACACAGCTTTAACGCGAGGATAGGGGAAGTTTAGGACCAAAACAATAAAGGCTCGCGTTTGGCGAGCTTATTGACTGTGTGCAAAAAAGAAGAAGTTGGCGGAAGGGATGAGATTCGAACTCACGGTACGGTTTAACCCGTACAACGGTTTAGCAAACCGTCGCCTTCAGCCACTCGGCCACCCTCCCGCCGGAGAACACCGTTGTTGGTCAAGCTGATATTGACACGACGTATGCAAGGGAGTGTCTAGCCGCCGGAAGCCCCCCCTGTCAACCCGTTAGCGTTGGGGCAGGCTTTCGGCAGTGCTAAGCCGCTGCAATCCGGTGATCCAATCGCGCACGCTATGGAGGTCGTCCATCACGTGATGAGCCACGTCACGCAGGGCGTCGGTGGGGGCGATAAGGTCGGGGACCATGATGACGGTCATCCCGGCGGCGCGGGCTGCCCGCAGGCCGTTGGGGCTATCCTCCAAGGCAAGGCAGCGCCTGGGATCGACCTTTAGCAGGGCTGCGGCTTTCAAGTAAGGGTCGGGGGCGGGTTTGCCCGCCGTCACGTCATCGCCGCCGACGAGCCCGTGGAACCGATCCAGCAACCCAACCTTTGTCAGCTTATGTTCGGCGTTCTTACGCGCGGTTGAGGTGGCGACGGCGCGGGGCAGGGCGGAAGCGTCGAGATGATCGAGCAGTTCGGCCACGCCGGTTTTCAGCGGAATGGCGTCATGGCCGCCAATACTCTGCCAATGGTGCTCGATGCGGCCATAGAGGGCTTCATGGTCCCAGGAGGGGCCGTAGACGCTGCGTAAGCGCTCTTCCGCCGAGCGACGGTTGAGGCCGATCAGGGAGAGGAAAACCTCGTCGTTCATCTCGACGCCCAGATCGGTTGCGGCCAACTGCCAGACGATGCGGAACATCCGCTCGCTATCGAGCAGTAATCCATCCATATCGAAAATCACAGCGTCAAACGGCATCGAAGTCTGTTCCTTCATTGGGCGTCCAGGCACCGAAAAACCTCGGGATGCTGAGCCGCGCAAGGCAGGGTGATAGCAGGCCCGCATCCTCCGGACCCGTGAAAAACCCGCAGGACGGACCCTCGGCCCAGTCGGGCACCACTTCGGCAACCCGCCGGGCGATGGCGGCACCGCTATCCAGGAAGGTAAGGCCAGGCGCGGAATTTTCCAGGGCGGTGCGGATCAGCGGGAAATGGGTGCAGCCGAGAATGATGGTATCGAGATCGGGAATCGCCGTCAGCGGGGCCAGTTCCGCCGCTACCGCCTTTGGATCGAGCATAGCCCCCCGCAAGGCCGCTTCCGCCATCAGCACCAGCTTTGCCGAGCCGTGCCGGTGTAGCGTTACGCCCGTGCCGTGGCGCGCCATGAGATCATCGATATAAGGGCGGTTGACCGTGGCGGGGGTCGCCAACAGCCCGATCACGCGGCTGTGGCTGCCCTCGCACGCCGGTTTGACCGCCGGGACGGTGCCGATCACCGGAAGGTTGAGCCGTGCGCGTAAGGCGGGCAGGGCGATGGTGCTAGCGGTGTTGCAGGCCACCACCAACCCACACGGATCGAGTTCGACGCATGTTTCGACCAGCAGGCTTTCAATGCGCGCCAGCAGCATAGCATCGGGCTTGGTGCCATAGGGCAGCCACGCGCTATCGGCCAGATAGGCAATCGCCCCTCGCGGCTTCTGCATCCGCAAAGCTTCTACCACGGACAGACCGCCGAGGCCGGAGTCGAAGACGAGGAGGGGGCGGGGACGTGTCATCAGGGGCTCCGCCCCCGATACCCCCGCCAAAGGGCTGGCCCTTTGGAAACCGATTTCCTTTTCTCAGAATGGGTTAGGCGCTGAAACACAGAGATAGCCATCCCAAGGAAAAAGGGATTACCAAGGGGCAAGCCCCTTGGTTGGGGTTATCAGGGGCAAAGCCCCTGACAGATTACCCTTCCAGCTTCGCGCGCAGCAGATCGTTCAGCATCACCGGATTGGCTTTGCCGCCGGTCGCTTTCATAGTCTGGCCGACGAAGAAGCCGAACAGCTTATCTTTGCCGCCCCGGAACTCGGCGACCTTATCGGGGTTCGCCGCGAGGATGGCGTCGATAGCGGCCTCGATGGCCCCGGTATCGGTGACTTGCACGAGCCCGTGTTTCTCGACGATATCGGCAGCCGCCTCGCCGGTTTCCAGCATGATCTGGAATACGTCTTTGGCGATTTTGTTGTTGATCTTATTGCTAGAAATAAGATCGATCAAACCGCCCAAAGCTTCTGCCGAAACAGGGGGTTCTTCGATGGTCTTGCCGAGTTTGTTGAGCGCGCCGAACAGTTCCACCGTTACCCAATTGGCGGCGATTTTGGCGTCGCGGCCTTGGGCCACCGCTTCGAAATAGAGCGCGGTTTCCTTCTCCGAGACCAGCACGCTCGCGTCGTAGCGCGACAGGCCAAGGGCCATGTAACGCGCCCGGCGGGCATCGGGCAGCTCCGGCATGGCGGCGCGGATGGCCTCGATTTGCGCCGGATCGATTTCGAGCGGCAGCAGGTCGGGGTCGGGGAAATAGCGGTAGTCATGCGCCTGCTCTTTGGAGCGCATGGCGCGGGTTTCACCCTTGGCGCTATCCCACAGGCGGGTTTCCTGGCGAATGCTGCCGCCGTCTTCCAGCACTTCGATCTGGCGCCGGGCTTCGTAATCGATGGCTTGGGCGACGAAGCGGATGGAGTTGACGTTTTTGATTTCGCAGCGCGTGCCGAAGGGCTCGCCAGGGCGACGCACCGAAACGTTGGCGTCGCAGCGCATCGAGCCTTCTTCCATATTGCCATCGCAGGTTTCGAGATAGCGCAGGATTGCCCGCAGCTTCTTGAGGTAGGCGGCGGCCTCTTCGGACGAGCGAATATCCGGCTCCGACACGATTTCCATCAGGGCGATGCCCGACCGGTTGAGATCGATGTAGGAAAGGCGCGGATCTTGATCGTGCATCGATTTACCCGCGTCCTGCTCCAAGTGCAGGCGGGTGATGCCGATCGTTTTCTCGCTGCCGTCGGCCAGGTCGACGGTCATATGCCCGCCGGTCACGATCGGCTGCGTGAACTGCGAGATCTGATAGCCCTGGGGCAGATCGGCGTAGAAATAATTCTTCCGGTCGAACACCGAGAGCGTGTTGACGGTGGCATTGATGCCAAGGCCGGTCTTAATCGCCTGCTCGACGCACACGCGGTTGATGACGGGCAGCATGCCGGGCATGGCCGCGTCGACGAACGACACCTGCGCATTGGCATCGGCCCCGAATTCGGTCGCCGCGCCGGAGAAGAGCTTGGCTTTGGAAATGACCTGGGCATGAACTTCCAGCCCGATCACCAATTCCCACGGGCCGGTTTTACCCTGAATGATGTTCTTGTTTTCGGTCATGGTTACGCTCCCTGGCCGAAGGTGGGACGGGCGGTGAAGCTTGCCGCCGCTTCCAGCACGCCGCCGACGCGAATCACGGTTTCTTCATCGAAGGGCCGTCCGAGGATCTGCAAGCCCAACGGCAGCCCATCGCTCGAAAGCCCGGTCGGCACGGCCAAGCCGGGCAGCCCGGCGAGGCTGGCGGGGACGGTGAAGACGTCGTTGAGATACATGGCGATGGGATCGTCATTTTTCTCATTCAGCCCGAAGGCCGGGGTCGGCGCGGTCGGGGTCAGCAGCACGTCGCATTGCTCGAACGCTTTTTTGAAATCCTCGGCGATCAGCGCGCGGACTTTTTGCGCCTTCAGGTAATAGGCGTCGTAATAACCCGCCGAGAGCACGTAGGTGCCGATGAGGATGCGGCGCTGAACTTCATGGCCGAACCCGGCGGCGCGGGTGTTTTCGTACATTTCATCCAGCGTATTGCCGGGCACGCGCAAACCAAAGCGCACGCCATCATAGCGGGCGAGGTTGGCCGAGGCTTCGGCGGGGGCGATGATGTAATAGGTCGCCAGCGCGTATTTGGTGTGTGGCAGCGAGACCGAGACGATTTCCGCCCCCGCTTGCTTCAGCCAGTCGATACCCTGATCCCAGAGCTTCACGATTTCCGGGCTGGTGCCATCGACGCGATATTCAGCCGGAACGCCGACCTTGAGGCCGCGCACGTCGCCGGTGAGCGCCTTGCTGAAATCGGGCACGGCGATATTCGCGCTGGTCGAATCCTTCGGGTCGAAGCCGGCCATGCTGTTCAGCATGAGGGCCGCGTCTTTCACCGAACGCGTCATCGGCCCGGCTTGGTCGAGCGAGGAGGCGAAGGCGACGATACCCCAGCGCGAGCAGCGCCCATAGGTCGGCTTCAGCCCAACGATGCCGCAGAAGGCGGCGGGCTGGCGGATCGAGCCGCCCGTATCGGTGCCCGTCGCCGCCATCACGCCGCGCGCCGCCACAATCGCCGCCGAGCCGCCCGACGAGCCGCCGGGAACCAAATCGACATCCGATCCCGTGCGCTTCCAAGGCGAGATCACCGGCCCGTGATAAGAGGTGCCGTTCGACGAGCCCATCGCAAACTCATCGAGGTTAAGCTTGCCGAGGCTGATCGTGCCGGCGGATTTCAGCTTGCCGGAAACGGTCGATTCATAGGGCGGAACGAACCCATCGAGAATATGGCTCGCTGCCGTGGTCCGCACGCCTTCGGTGCAAAACAGGTCTTTTATGCCGACGGGAATGCCCTCAAGCGCCCCGGCCTCGCCCTTCGCGCGGCGTGCGTCGGAAGCTTTCGCGGCCTCACGGGCCAGATCGAAAGTTTCCGTGATATAGGCGTTCAGCGGATGGGCGGCCTCCGAGACGGCGATATGCGCGTCGGTCAGCTCCACCGAGGTGAATTTTTTCGCGGCCAGCCCGTCGAGGGCTTCGGCGATGGTCAGATCGGTCAGTTTGCTCATCTTATTCAACGACCTTCGGAACAGTGAAGAAGCGGCCTTCAGCGGACTGCGGCGCATTCTTCAGGACTTTTTCATGCTGATCGGGCTCGGTCACGACATCGTCGCGCATCGGCATTTTCATATTCACGACGCGGGCCAGCGGCGCCACGCCGTCGGTATTCACTTCGTTCAATTGCTCGATCCAGCCGAGAATCGCCGAAATTTCGGTGGCGAGCGGCGCGAGGTCTTTTTCCTCAACTTTAATGCGGGCCAATGTGGCAACGCGGCGTACCGTGTCTTGATCCAAGGCCATGACGGGCGCGACCTTCCTGTAAACGGGTCTAAAAATAACAGCGTCGATTGCTAACACCCCTAGCGCGGGCGGTGCAACAGGGCTGCCGGATTTTTGCAGGATTTCTTAGAGGCTAACGGCTGCCTGGACGAGCGTCCAGACGCCGAAACCGAGCAGCCCCAGGGCTGCCAGCCCATTCATCAGGGCCATTCGCGCCGGCGAGAGGCGCGGGCGCAGCCAATCCGCAACAAACACGAGAAGGATGAGGGTGCCGCCGGTGGAGGCGACGAGCCCGCCCGCCAGCGCAAACCGTTCGCCCAGTCCCGCCTCAAGCCCGCCCAAAGAACTGAACAGACCGCCGAAATAGATTATGGTCAGTGGATTGCTGAGTGTGAGCGCCATCACCGTGAGCGTATCGCCCAGAAAACTCGTCTCCCGCGCAACATCTGCCGCATGGCGCACGGCATTCCGGCTTCTCCAAGCGCTCCAGGCAAGCCAGAGGAGCAGCAGGCCGCCACCGATCTGCATCGGCAGCGAAATCGTCCGCGCCCAAACGCCGAGGGCGGCAAGGCTGAAGAGGGCGATCAGCGCGTAGGTTGCATCGGCCATCGATGCCCCCAGCGCCACGGCAAAGCCGCGCCGGATGCCGCCTTGCAGCGTGCGGTCAAGGCACAGGAGGGCGATCGGGCCGACTTGAACCGCCAGCAAAAGCCCCAAGGCCAAGCCCTGAAGAAAGAAACCGATCATGAAACTCAGGCTTTCGGTGCGGGGAGAATCGGCAAACTATGGGTTTCCTTCGCCGTGGAGAGCGCAAGCATCGTATGGCTCCGCACGACACCCGCTTGTCGCTTAATCTGTTGGGTAAGCACCTGCTCAAGATCCGCAACCGTCGCGGCGCGAATCTTGAGCAAATAGGACCAGTCGCCAGTAATGTGATGACACTCTAGAACGGCAGGTTCCGCACTCATCGCCTGCCGGAAACTTTCATCGCGTTCCGGCCGGTCAAGCCCGACGAAGACGAAGGCGAGCAGGGTGAGATCGACCGCCTGCGGATCGGCTACTCCGACGATTTTAATCGCGCCGGATGTGGTGAGCCGTCGCAAACGCTCGTGTACGGCCGATTGGCTCAGGCCGGTTTCAGCGGCAAGCAGCGACTGCGGCAGGCGTCCTTCCTGCTGCAATAGGGAAATGATAATGCGGTCAATTTCGTCCATATACGATTATGTAAATCTGAATAAAACAGACCGCAACGATTAATTATCGTTTTTTGAGAGGTTTTGCAGATCGTATTGCAGCTTCGGCGGCGAGGACGGCCCAAGGCTCCATTGTCTCGGGCGTCTCCCAGCGATCAGAAGCCTGGTAGTAGGACATGACGGTTACGTCCCCGCTCGCCTTTCGATAGCTGAAGGGGGGCAGACCCTCGGCGGCAAAAAGCGGCGCCGTGAGAGGATCGACCTTCAAATAGAGCGCGTCCACATCCCATAGCGCTATGATCCGATCATCGAGATAAATTCCATACCCACCGAACATGGCGCGTGCGCGCACCTCGCCGCGATCGGCAAGGCAGGCTTGCAGAAGCGCAACGGCCTGGCTGACAGGCGCGGGGAGAGGTTTGGCCATGATTACCGCCGTAAAAGATGAATGGTATTGCCACGCAGAACAGCCGTTTCGCCCAACCGGAAACCGAGCTTTTCGGCAACGCGGATAGAGGGGGCATTCTCCGGCGAAATAATGCAAAAAGCGGGGGGTAAATCCAGCGCGTCGGCCCAAGCAAGGATGGCCTGCATCGCTTCGGTGGCAAAGCCCTTGCCCTGATGGCGCGGGTGAATGGTCCAGCCGGCCTCCGGGACGCCGTGCATCGGTGGCTCCATCTCCCGGCGATAGTCCCCGAGCCCTGCGCTGCCGACGAATTTACCGCTTTCGCGCGTTTCAATCGCCCAATAGCCGAATCCCAGCGCCGCCCAGTGCCCGATGTGCCGAAGCAAGCGGAACCAAACATCATGGCGGGTGCCGATAGCCCCGCCGCCGATATGGCGAACCACATCAGGATGGGTCCAAAGCGCGATCATCGGCTCCCAATCGTCGATTGTGTGCATCCTGAGACGGAGATTCGGTGTTTCCAGAATTGGTGCAACGGTCGGCACATCGGCTCTCCAGCATTGTTTCATAGGGGCTTCCAGTGCTAGGACACGGCATGGCTCTTGTCGATCTTTCCGAACTCGCCCCCGTGCTCGCAACCCGGCGCTACCGCCTGCTCGGGCTCGATCTTGGCACCAAAACCATCGGCCTTGCGATTTCCGATGGGCTCGGCCTGTCGGCGACCCCGGTGGAGACGATCCGCCGAACGAAATTCACCACTGACGCCGAAGCGCTGCTAACGCTCTGCAAAGCGCGCGACGTCGGCGGTCTCGTGTTGGGCTTGCCCGTTAATATGGATGGCTCGGAAGGGCCGCGCGCGCAATCCACCCGCACCTTCATCGATAATCTCTCCGGGAAAACCGCGTTGCCGATGGCGCTATGGGACGAGCGGCTATCGACCGTCGCGGTTACGCGGTTGATGCTGGAGGCCGACCTGTCGCGCGCGCGCCGGGCCGAGGTCGTCGATAAAATGGCCGCCGCCTATATTCTGCAAGGTGCCCTGGACCGGTTGCGGGCCCTGGCCGCGCGGACGCCCGAGTTATGACAAGAGGCGAACAGTTTCGTTTTGCGAATTGATTTTAAACAGACTTGATCTTAGTATGACAGGAACGATGTTTCGGAGGCGTTCCATGTCTGCTCCTGCTCTGTCGCGTCAAAAGCCGGTATCCGGCCCCCGCCCGCGTCGGGGCAATCAGCGTATGGTTGTGCCGCGCCTGACGGTAAAAATCCAAGGCCACTATTATGAGACCCTGGATTGGTCCTATGGCGGCCTGCGGCTGAAACTACCGCCCTCGGCCCCCGTGCCAACAACGCCGCTGCTGGGGCTGATTGTTGGCCCGAACGATGATATCGCCGTCTTCTCCGGCGGCGTTGCCCGTGTTGACGATGCGGGACAGGCGCTATCCGTCACCTTCGCCGAGGTCAGCGAGTATGGTTATGATCTGCTCGACCGGCTGGTGCGCGAAAAACTGATCGCGCCTGAACTTTAATCACGCCGCAACGAACAATCCCCCGCGCACTGTCAGCGACACGCGCTCCCCAGGGGTCGGCACCAGATCGATGCTGGGGCCGCGCGGCACTTCCACGTGTAAATTCTGCCCGTCTTGAGTCTCGACCTCGACCCGTAACATCGCGCCGACCAAAGACACATGGGTGACGGTCGCGATGCCCTGCGGATCGGGGGTGAGGCTGAGGAGGTGCGGGCGGACAAACAAGGTGCCATCGGCTTCGCGCGCGGCTTCGGCGACACTGATGCGCGCCGCTTCGGCAATCGGGGTATCCTGAACCCGCACGCGCCCGGCTTGCAAGGATGCCCGCAGCTCGTTGGTTTCACCCAGAAAACGGTAAACGAAGGCATTGGCGGGCGAATCGTACAGCTCCTGTGGTGCGCCGATTTGCTCCACGCGGCCTTGCCCCATCACCACCACCCGGTCGGCAAGGTCCAGCGCCTCTTCCTGATCGTGGGTAACGAACACTGTGGTCATGCCCAGGCGGCGGTGCAGGTCGCGCAGCCAGCGCCGCAGTTCCCGGCGCACTTTCGCGTCAAGCGCCCCGAAAGGCTCATCGAGTAGCAAGACTTGCGGTTCAATGGCGAGCGCGCGGGCGAGGGCCACGCGCTGACGCTGGCCGCCTGAAAGCTGCGTGGGATAGCGCTCTGCGAGCCAATCGACTTGAACAAGCGAGAGCAAGTCATTGACGCGTTTGCGAATTTCGGTTTCCGGCGGGCGGGTCTTGCTCGGGCGCACGCGCAAACCGAAAGCGACATTCTCGAACACGCTCATGTGCCGGAACAGCGCGTAATGCTGGAAGACGAAGCCGACATCGCGGTCGCCGGGAGGGTTCCCCGCCACATCCTTCGCACCAAACCGGATCGAGCCCGCATCGGGTTGCTCCAATCCCGCCAAGAGCCGCAGCAGGGTGGTTTTCCCCGAGCCCGACGGCCCTAAAATCGCCAGGAGTTCGCCGGTGTGAATATCGAGATCGACCCCATGCAGGGCGGTGAAACTGCCAAAGCCTTTGACCAGGCCTTTAACGGTAATATCCATAGCAGACCTCCAGGCGTTTTAGGGGGCTAAGAGGCGCCGTGCTCGCGCCGCTCCAACACGGCATCGAGCAAACTTTTTGCAATCAGTGTCACCAGCGCCAGCAGGGCCAGCAGGGAGGCAACGGCGAAGGCCCCCGTGAACGCATATTCGTTATACATGATTTCAACGTGCAACGGCATGGTGTTGGTCTCGCCCCGGATATGGCCGGAGACGACCGAAACCGCGCCGAATTCCCCCATGGCGCGCGCATTACACAGCAGCACGCCGTAGAGCAGCCCCCAGCGGATATTCGGCAGGGTCACGCGCCGGAAAATCTGCCAGCCGGAGGCCCCCAAAACCCGCGCCGCCTCTTCTTCCTGCCGTCCTTGCTCCTGCATCAGCGGTAAAAGCTCGCGGGCGACGAAGGGGAAGGTAACGAAAATCGTCGCAAGGATAATGGCAATCGGCGTGAACAGAATTTGGATATCATGGGCCCGCAGCCACGGCCCAAACCAGCCCTGTAAGCCGAACAGCAGCACGAAAATTAAACCGGCAATGACGGGCGACACCGAAAACGGCAGATCGATCAAGGTAATGAGCAGGCTTTTACCCTTGAAGTCGAACTTGGTGATGGCCCAAGCGGCGGCGACCCCAAAAATCAGGTTCAAGGGCACGGCGACGGCGGCGGTCAGCAAGGTCAGCTTGATCGCAGCCCAGGCGTCGGGATCGGTCAGGGCGGCGAAATAGGCCCCAATCCCTTGGCGCAAGGCTTCGGCAAACACCAAGACCAGCGGCAGAACGACGAGCCCGGTCAAAAACAGCAGGGCGATGGTAATAAGGGTATAGCGCACCCAGCGCGGTTCGGTCGGCGGGGTCATTACTGCGACTCCTCGTAGCGGCGCGACCAGCGTTGCAGCCCGTTCAGCGCCAACAGCATGAGAAACGCGAATCCCAGCATCGTGGTTCCGATAGCGGTCGCCTCCGCATAGGAAAATTCTTCGAGCTTAATCACGATGAGCAGCGGCGCGATTTCCGACACCATCGGCAAGTTCCCGGCAATGAAGATGACCGAACCATATTCGCCAACCGCGCGGGCAAAGGCCAAGGCGGCCCCCGTTACCAGCGCGGGGAACAGCGACGGCAGGATTACCCGGCGGACGGTCTGCCACCGGCTGGCGCGCAAACACAAGGCGGCTTCCTCAATCTCGGGATCAAGATCGGCGAGAACCGGCTGCACCATGCGGACGACGAAGGGAAAGCCGACGAAGATAAGGGCGACGATCACTCCCAGCGGCGTATAGGCAACCTGGATACCGAGTCTATCCAGCGGCGCGCCGAGCCAGCCGTTCTGGGCAAACAGCGTGGTTAGCGCAATCCCGGCAACCGCCGTGGGCAGCGCGAAGGGAATATCGACCAAAGCATCGGCAATCCGCCGACCGGGGAAGCGGTAGCGCACGAGAACCCAAGCGAGGATCGAGCCGAACACAGCATTTATTAGAGCTGCAATTAGCGCCCCGCCGATGCTGAGCCGCAGCGCCGCCAACACGCGCGGGGTGCTGATGGCGTTGAAGAAAGCATCCCAGCCGAGGGTTGCGGTTTTCAGGATCATACCGCCGAGCGGGATCAGCACGATAATGCTGAGCCAGAAAAGCGTAACGCCCATGGTAAGGCCGAAGCCCGGCAAAACGGAGGCCCGCTTCCACGCCCATCGCCGCCGATAGCTCGGCGACGATGGGAGCGAGGCGGTCTCCACGGTCGGAGGAAGCAAGGTCATGCCTTACTTTATGATCTCATCGAACGTGCCACCATCGGAGAAATGCGTCTTTTGCGCATTTCGCCAGCCGCCGAACTGCTCGTCGATTGTCACCAGGGTCAGTTTCGGGAATTTATCGGCCACCTTCTCGGCCACTTCGGCCAAACGCGGGCGATAATAATGCTTTGCCCCAAGGGCTTGGCCTTCCGGCGTATAGAGGAATTTCAGATAGGCTTCGGCCACGGCGCGGGTGCCGCGCTTGTCGACCACCGAATCGACAATGGCGACGGGCGGTTCGGCCAGAATCGACAGCGACGGAATGACGATATCGAATTTATCCTTACCCAACTCGTTCTGCGCCAGGAAGGCTTCGTTTTCCCAGGCCAGCAGCACGTCGCCGATATTGCGCTGAACGAAGGTGATCGTGGAGGCGCGGGCACCGCTATCGAGCACCGGTACATTCTTGAACAGCGCGCGGACGAAGTCCTTCGCCTTGGCCTCAGTCCCACCCGGCTGATTCAGGGCATAGGCCCAGGCAGCGAGATAGTTCCAGCGCGCTCCGCCCGAGGTTTTCGGGTTCGGGGTGATAACTTTCACGTCCGCGCGCAGCAGATCCTTCCAATCCTTCACGCCTTTCGGGTTATTCTTACGGACCAGAAAGACAATTGTGGAATAGAACGGGGTGGAATTCTCCGGTAGTTGTGCCTGCCAATCGGGGCGCAGCAGCTTATTGTGGGCGATTTCATCAATGTCATGGGCAAGGGCGAGCGTCACCACATCGGCAGCGAGCCCATCGATGACTGAGCGGGCCTGTTTGCCCGAACCGCCGTGTGACGCCTTCACCCTCAGTGTATCGCCGGTCTTGGCCTTCCATTGTTCGGCGAAAATCTTATTCGCTTCAGAAAAGAGTTCGCGCGTCGGATCGTAAGAGACGTTCAGCAGCGAGATATCGGCGGCGAAGCTGGGGGCAGCGGCGAAAGCCAACGCCCCCACAAGCATAATCCGGCGGAAAAAGATCATTGAAGCCTCCGTCGGGGACAAGGGGATCAGATATAGGCCGGGCCTAATACGTAATTCTCGTTGCGCCGGGCGAGCTGCGCTTCCGCGTAGGTGAGCAGCGCGTCCGTGGCGTCCTCCAGCGAAAGCTTGGCCGTATCGAGCTGCAACGCCGGATCTTGCGGGGCTTCATAGGGGGCGGAAACCCCGGTGAAGTTGGGGATTTCGCCCGCCTTGGCCCGTTTGTACAGGCCTTTGGGGTCACGCGTAATACAGGTCTCCAACGGAGCATCCACGAAAATCTCGTGGAAGTCATCGCCGATAATCGTTTCGGCTAAGTCCCGATCCGCTTGGCGGGGAGAAATGAGACTGGCGATGACGATAAGGCCGCTATTCGCCATGAGTTTTGCGACTTCCGCCGTGCGCCGCACCTGTTCGGCCCGGTCATCGGCGGTGAACCCAAGATCGCGCGACAGGCCAAGGCGCAAAGTATCGCCGTCGAGCACGGTCGCAAGGCGGCCCTGATCGGTGAGTTTCCGCAACAGCCGCTGAGCGATGGTGGATTTGCCGGAGCCCGATAGGCCGGTCAGCCACAGAACCCCGCCGCGATGGCCATTGAGGGCTGCGCGTTCTTCCGGCGTTACGCTGGTTTCCGGGGCTGAGAGCACGACTTCCGTCAACTCTTCGACAATCCCACCGCCGACCAAGCGATAGTCCCGCGCCAGCACGGCCCGGCCTAAGCGGGGATTATCGGCGAAACGATCCCCCAGAATCGGGCGGCGGCTGTGCAGCGTGACGCGGGCGATGCCGCCGCTTTCAAGCGAACCGGGGCCTTCGGACTGGTCTAAGGCCAGACTATCAAGGTCTAAGGCTTCGTCAATCCGGCGCACAGTGGCTTCGTGGGAGCCGGTGCCGATGCGCAACGTCACCCGGTCACCCTCGTTCAGCGGGCTGCGGTCGAGCCAGAAAATCCGCAACGTGATGAGATGGCCCTGCCGGGACGAAGGGGCGGCTTCGGTAATCAGCGCGCCGCGTTCGACGAACACATCCTCATCAACCGCCAGCGCTACGCTTTCGCCCGCAATCGCCGAGAGTTTTGGCACCGAGAGGTTCCAGCCTTCGAGCGCCGCCACCTTCACCGTACGATTGCCGGGCGTAAGGCGAATAGTATCGCCGACGCGCAAACGCCCGGTTTCGATGCGGCCAACGACGATACGCCGCTCGCCGCGCCGATAGAGATCCTGCACCGGCAGGCGCAAGGGTTGCGCGGCAAGGCTGGGGCGCGCGGTGAAGGCATCCAGCGCTTGCAGCAGCGACGGGCCGTGATACCAGGGGGTTTTCGGGCCGTTGGCGATAATGCCGTCGCCGTGGCGGGCGGAAATCGGAATAAGGGCGGTCGGATTAATGCCGATGGAGCGTAAGTAGCCGCCCACTTCCTCGACCACTGCACCGAAGCGGGTTTCGTCGTGATCGATCAGATCGATCTTATTTACGGCGACTGCCACCTGGGTAATCCCCAGCAGGCGCAGCAAATAGGCGTGACGGCGGGTTTGTTCGGCGAGCCCGGCGCGGGCATCGACCACCAGAATTGCGGCATCGGCGGCGGCGGCCCCCGTTACCATGTTCTTAAGGAATTCCTTATGCCCCGGCGCGTCGATAATCACATAGCGGCGGGCCTCGGAGGCAAACCACACTTGCGTGGTATCGAGTGTAATCCCTTGGTCGCGTTCGATCTGCAAAGCGTCGAGCAGATGCGACCATTCGAACACCGACCCGCGCTTATCGGAGGAGGCTTGCAGCGCCTCAACGGCCCCCTCGGCCAGCGCGCCGGTCTCGTGCATCAAGCGCCCGACGAGGGTGGATTTCCCGTGATCGACGTGGCCGACGATGACGATGGGAAAAGCAGTATGCTGGCTCATAGGTACCCTCCGGCGCGCAGGCGTTCGAACACATCTTCCGATTCATGGTCCATCGTGCGCCCGGCCCGTTCGGAGGTGCGCGTCGCCGCAAGCTCGGCGATGACCTCGGCGATGGTGCTGGCTTGGCTGGGGAAAGGCTCGGTGATGCCCTTTTCCCCAAGCGAGCGGAAACGCTTGCCGTTCTTGGCGAAATACAGCTCGCACACGGGAATGCCCTCGCGTTCGATGTACCGCCAAATATCAAGCTCGGTCCAATGTAGCAGCGGATGGATGCGGATATGGGTGCCGGGCGGGAAGTCGGCATTGAACTGGTCCCAGAACTCGGGCGGCTGGTCCCGCACGTCCCAGGTGCCATCAAGCCCGCGCGGGCTAAACACGCGCTCTTTTGCCCGTGTCGCCTGCTCATCGCGGCGGATACCCGCAAAAATGCCCGAGAAGCCGTAGCGTTCGACGGTTTGCGCGAGGCCTAAACTTTTACGCGCCGCCACCCGCGCGCCGGGCGGCAGGGTTGGGTCGGTCGCTTCAAGCGGCGGGCAGGAGTCGGCGATGAGATTGAGGTTCCATTCCTTCGCGTAAGTGTCGCGGAAGGCATAGGCTTCGTCGAACTCAAGGCCCGTATCGAGATGGGCGACGGGGAAGGGGATTTCCCCCAGGAAGGCTTTGCGCGCCAACCAGATCATTACATTCGAATCTTTGCCAAGCGACCAGAGCAGCGCCAGCGGGCGAATGCGGGCGAAGGCTTCGCGGAAGATGAAAATGCTCTGGGCCTCCAGTGCGTCGAGATCGGTCAAACGCTCGGGACGGGCGGTCGACAGAGGGGCGGTGGACGCCTGCGGAAAATGGGACACTCGATCACCTGATCCAGAAATAGAAACTTGGGGCGGGTTAGAAGGTTTCGGGGTGGGGAAGGGTGTTATCACCGGCGAGGCTTGGTGAAGACCGCATTCGATCTTATCCCGCCCGCGCCAACGGCCTGCCCGCGCATCCTCCCCCTCAGCGACGGGGGTTGTACACGATAGGCAGCCAATCGACTTATACCCCTGTTCGACCAAGGGGTGCGCGGGAAGATCATGCGCCACACGATAGGCTTCGATCTGATCCGCCGACCAATCGGCCAGCGGCGAGAGTTTAACGCGACCGTCTTCCTGATCCACCGTCGAAATCCCTCGCCGCGTATCGGCCTGATCGCGGCGGCGACCGTTGGCCCAGGCGGTGAAGCCGGTGAGCGCGCTCGCCAGCGGATCGACCTTGCGGATCGCGCAGCAGGCGTCCGGGTCTTGATCGAACAGCAGCCCCACAGGGTCGCGGGTAGCCACGGCGACCGCGTCGGGTTTGAGCCGCCGAACATCGGTGAGGCCAAGTTGTCCGGTCAGGATTTCCCGATAGCGGTGCGTAGCCGGAAAGAGTTTTTCGGTATCGAGCGTGAGCACCGGAATATTCGGATCGACGCTGGCGGTAAGATGCAGCAACACCGCCGAATCGGCCCCGAAGGAGGAGACGATGGCAAAGCGCGGCCCATGTTCGGCCCAGACCACGCGGATCAAGTCTTGCGCCTCAGCCACTCGCACTGTCGGGAGCGTATCGGTTTGGCGGATCGTCCCTTCTGGCGCTGCTTTCCCTGGCATCGGCTTAGGCTCTCCGGTGGTTTGGGGGCTGCGAACGGCAGCCCTCCCGTGATCTGGTTTCACCAAATTACAAATATCATTTTCATCTTGTCCATAAAAAAACATTTTACATAAGTAAATGTATAAAATAATTAACAGCGTTTATATGTCTTATAGCCGCCACCACACGAATTGACCATCTGCCGAGGGGGCCGCTATAAGCAGCCGTCCAAGTCAGAGTGAGCCATGCAGATCACCGATACAAAAATTCCCGCCGTTAAGCGCATTGTGCCGAAAAAACATGGGGATGCGCGCGGTTACTTCATGGAAACCTTTTCGGAGCCGCGCTTTGCCGAAGCCGGTATTACCGAGCGCTGGGTGCAGGATAATCAGTCGCTCTCGAAACCCCAGGGCACCGTGCGCGGGTTGCATTTCCAAATCGCGCCTGCAGGGCAGGCAAAGCTGATCCGCGTTTTGCAGGGGGCGATTCTGGATGTGGCGGTCGATCTGCGTCACGGCTCGCCCACCTATGGCCAGCATGTGGCCGTTGAATTGACCGCCGAGGGCGGGGAGCAGCTTTATGTTCCGGTTGGTTTCGCGCACGGCTTCTGTACGTTGGTGCCCGATACGGCGGTGGCCTATAAGGTCAGCCATGTCTATGCCCCGGCAGAGGATCGCGGATTGCGCTGGAACGATCCAGCCTTGGGGATCGATTGGCCGGTAAATGACGCAACGGCGCTCCTGTCGCCAAAAGATACGCAGCAGCCGCTGTTTGCCGAACTGCCCGTCCTCTTCACCTACGCCTAAGCCAGGAGCGCCTACATGAGCACGATCATCGTTACGGGCGGCGCGGGGTTCATCGGGTCGGCAGTCATCCGCCATATCCTGACCCAGACCGACGCGCGCGTAGTGAACCTCGATAAACTGACCTATGCCGCGAACCTGGATAGCCTTGCCGCGCTGAGCGCGACCGACCGCTACAGCTTCGAGCAGGCCGATATTACCGACCGCGCGGCGATGGACCGGATATTTGCGGCCTATCAGCCTGCCGCGATTATGCATCTTGCCGCCGAAAGCCATGTGGACCGCTCCATCGACGGCCCGGCGGCCTTCATTCAAACCAATATCATCGGCACCTTTACGCTGCTGGAAGCCGCGCTCGCCTTTTGGCGCACGCTGCCCGAGGACAAGCAGGCAGCCTTCCGCTTTCATCATATCTCGACCGATGAAGTCTTCGGCACGTTGGGCGACGAGGGGCTGTTTACCGAAGCCACCCCTTACGCGCCGAACTCGCCCTATTCGGCAAGCAAGGCCGCGTCGGACCATCTCGTGCGGGCGTGGCACCATACCTATAAGCTGCCGGTCGTGACCTCCAATTGCTCCAACAATTACGGCCCCTGGCAGTTCCCGGAAAAGCTCATTCCGCTCATGATTATCAACGCGCTGAAGGGCAAGCCGCTGCCGGTCTATGGGCAGGGAACCAATGTGCGCGACTGGCTGCACGTGGAAGACCATGCCCGCGCGCTTTGGACGATCCTCACGACGGGCGTGCCGGGTGAAAGCTATAATGTGGGCGGTAATTCCGAGCGCAAGAATATCGATGTCGTGACCGCCATCTGCGATCTCGTGGATACGCTTGCGGCTCCGCTGCCCTCGGGTCAACCGCGCCGCAGCCTCGTTACCCATGTCACCGACCGCCCCGGTCACGACGCGCGCTACGCCATCGATGCCAGTAAGATCAAGGCCGAGCTAGCGTGGGAGCCGCAGGAAACCTTCGATTCCGGACTTGAATCGACCGTGCGCTGGTATCTCAATAACCCTGATTGGTGGGAAAAGCTGTCAAACGTCTATGCGGGCGACCGGTTGGGCCTGAAGAAAGCCGCCTCATGAGCCAAACCGTTCTCATCTTCGGTGCGAACGGGCAGGTTGGGCGCGAGTTGCAGCGCGCCGCTTGGCCCGCGTCGCTCGCGCCGGTCAGCCTCGCGCGGCCCGAGGGCGACGTGACCGATACGGCGGCGATTGCGGCTGCGGTGGCACGGCATGCTCCGGTCGCGCTAGTCAATGCCGCCGCCTATACCGCCGTCGATAAGGCGGAAACCGAAGCCGAGGCGGCTTTTGCCATCAACCGCGACGGGGCCGCCAATCTAGCGCGCGCCGCCGCCGCCGCCGATGTGCCCTTGATCCATATTTCCACCGACTATGTCTTCGACGGCAGCAAGCCGGGAGCCTACGCGCCGACCGATCCGGTCGCGCCCCTGGGCGTCTACGGCCAGTCGAAGGAAGCGGGCGAGCGGGCGATTCGGGAAGCAACGGAGAAGCACGTTATTCTGCGCACGGCCTGGGTTTTCGGCCCGCGCGGACATAATTTTGTGAAAACCATGTTGCGTTTGGCGGCGGCCCGGCCCGAATTGCGTGTGGTCGCCGATCAGCGCGGCTGTCCAACCCCGGCTACGGCGATTGCCGACGCGATAGCCCAGATTACCGGGGCTCTCTTAAACGGCTCCACCGCCTACGGCACCTATCATTTCGCCGGGCGCACGCCGATTTCCTGGCATGGGTTCGCGGAGGCGATTTTCGCGGAAGGCCAGCGCTACGGCTGGCCAGTGCCGAAGGTCCACGCCATTACCACCGAAGAATTCCCCACGCCTGCGCGCCGCCCCGCCAATTCCGTACTGGAGTGTGGTGCGCTGACCGAGGCCTTTGGCATTATGCCCGCCGATTGGCGCCTGGGGTTGATCGATATGTTGGCCGAGTGCCGGGATGAGATTGAGGCCAATCTCGCCGCTGTGAGTGAGGAAAAGCGATGAAGGGTATCATTCTGGCGGGCGGCTCGGGCACGCGGCTATATCCCGTCACCCTGGCGGTCTCGAAGCAGCTGCTGCCGGTTTACGATAAGCCGATGATCTATTATCCGCTGTCGATTCTCATGCTGGCCGGAATCCGCGAGATTCTGGTGATTACGACGCCCCACGATGCGGCGCAGTTCAAAACCCTGCTGGGCGATGGTAGCCAATGGGGCCTTGCCATCTCCTACGCTCAGCAACCCAAGCCGGAGGGGTTGGCCCAGGCCTTCCTGATCGGCGAAGACTTCATCGCGGGCGATCCCTGCGCCCTGGTCTTGGGCGATAATATCTACTTCGGCCACGATCTCGAACCGATGCTATTGTCGGCGGTGGAGCGGCAGAGCGGGGCGACCGTGTTCGGCTACCATGTGCGCGACCCCGAACGCTACGGTGTGGTGGAATTCGACGCAGCAGGCACGGCCATTTCCATTGAGGAAAAGCCGAAGCAGCCGAAGAGCAATTACGCCGTCACCGGGCTCTATTTTTACGATGCCGAGGTGGTAGCTCTCGCTAAGCAAGTGCGCCCCTCGGCGCGCGGCGAGCTTGAAATAACCGATCTCAATCGCCTCTACCTGGAGCGCGGCACCCTCACCGTCGAGCGCATGGGCCGGGGGTATGCCTGGTTCGACACGGGCACCCACGACAGCCTTCTGCAAGCGGGCGAGTTCGTGCGCACGGTCGAAGAGCGCCAGGGCCTGAAAATCTCTTGCCCGGAAGAAATCGCCTGGCGCAAGGGCTTCATCGACGCGGCCCAAGTGCGCAAACTGGCCGAACCGATGGCGAAGAACGGTTATGGGCAGTATCTGCTAAGAATGATCGACGGGCGCTTATCTTAACTGGCGGCCTGCTTTAAGGCCTCTTCCGCCCATTGGTTGAGGCTTTGGCCCGCAAGTTCGGCGGCAAGCGCGGCCTTGCGGTGAACCTCGGGATCGATGCGGAACATGACTTGTCCCGAAAAAGCCTTTTGAGGCTCTTTATCAAGCTGGGCGCAAGTTTCGAGATAGTCTTCCACCGCTTCGTGAAAGGCGGCGCGAAGCCCTTTCACCGTATCGGCGTGAAATCCGACCGTATCGGTAATGCCCGCGATTCGACCCGTGAAAATTCCGTCGGCATCATCGTAAGCGATTCGGGCGGAATAACCTTTGTAAATCATCGTATTGGTCATGGCGTAACCCCAATCCGTTCTAGAAACGCCCGCGCATCCCGAACCTGATACCGCTTAGCTTCTTTGGCCGGATGCGGGCGGTGAAAGGTGGCGACTTCGCCGCCTTTTTCAAAGCGGACCCGCTATCCTCGGCCCTCGATCAAGCGCGCGCCTGCTGCCAGGAGCTGGCTTTCGATCGCCACCCACTCAAGGGTGCCCGAAATCGGGTCCGCGAAGATGGTCGCAAGCGTTTTTCGGTGCTTGTTGTTCATAAAAGAGAAAGTAGCCACCGCTAGCGCTTTTCGCAAGCATTTGTCCGTGTGGGTTAACCCTTTAATAACTTCGCCCGCCGCCGCAGCAGCGCCATCGGGCTCCAACTTAACACGCGCGCAATCGCCAAGGTCGAAGCCTTGCGCTCGGCCTGGAGTTTCCGGCGGTCGGAGCAGAAGGGGGCGAGGCCTTTAATCCCGTCGAAACTGGCCTTCAACACCACCCAAACCGCGCTCGGCTTTTTCAGCAGCAGGCAACGCAGCAGCAATAGCGGCAGATAGGTTAGCAGCGTCACCGCCAGAATCGGCCCCGGCATATTTTTGGCAATCAGCCATATCTGATTGCGGTAGCCGTGGTAGAGCGAAAACACGCTATGCGCCCCGCCGGACGCGGCGCTGCCCACATGCTCCACCCGCGCCCGGTTCGACTGCCAGACGCGCCCGCCCGCAAGCCGCAGGCGGAAACAGAGGTCGACATCCTCGCCATAACAGAAGAAGCGTTCATCGAAGCCGCCGAGTTTTTCAAACCAATCGCGGCGGATCATCATTGCGGCGGCGCAGGCGGCGAAGCTTTCGCCTGCAGGAACCGGCACCGGCAGCGGCTTGCGGCACCCGCCCCGCCAAGCGAAGCCGTAGGGGGAAAAGCAATCGCCTAAGCCATCGGCGCGGCTGGGATCGGCGCTCATCACTTGGGTCGAGCCGAAGGCGGCATACTCGCCGTGCAGCGCCGCTTCATCCAGCAATAGCTCCAACCAGTCGGAGGCGGGGAAAGCATCGGGATTCAACATCACGAGCCAGGGGGAAGCCGCCCCGGCGGCGGTTTGATTGTTCCCGGCGGCGAAGCCCAGATTCTTGCCCATGCGCAGGATAGTGAGGCGCGGATCGTGCGGCAGATCTTCGAGCGACCCATCAATGGAGCCATTATCGACAATCACCGCTTCAAAATCCTGGAAGCTTTGCGCCAGCAGCGCTTGAACACAGCGCGCGAGATCGGTGCCGCCATTATAATTGACGATCATCACCCGAATTTGCGGACTTCCGGAAATCTGCATTGGGGCTTCCCACTGGGGAACATGCGGCGGCGCGGCGGTTGAAGCCAAAGTCACAGGAATCCTCGTCGTGTGGAAAGCCGGGGCATCTTTCCTTTTCGCGGCACCCTGCGCAAGATCGTTTGCACCAAATTAAATCTTAGGTTTCTGGAGAGACACGATGAAGCTGGTGCGCTGGGGCCTGGATGGGCAGGAAAAGCCGGGGATTTTGGATCAGAGCGGCGCGATCCGCGATCTCTCGTCGTTCATTCCCGATATTAGCCATTCGGTGCTGTCCGATTCGGGGCTGGACGCGCTGCGCCGCCTCAACCTCGCGCCGCTGCCGGTCGTGCCCCCCGAAACGCGCCTGGGCGTGCCCTTCGCCGGAACCGGCAAGATCATCGCCATCGGCCTGAATTACGCCGATCACGCCGAAGAAGCCGGACTAAAACCGCCGGCCGAGCCGATCGTTTTCCAAAAGGCGACGTCGTCGCTGTGCGGGCCGACCGATGCGCTCGAAATCCCGCGCGGCTCGCTCAAGACCGACTGGGAAATCGAACTGGGCGTCGTCATCGGTCGCCGGGCGAAATATATCACCGAGGCCGAGGCGCTCGACTATGTAGCGGGCTATTGCACCACCAATGATGTGTCGGAACGCCATCTGCAAACCGAACGCGGCGGCCAATGGACCAAGGGCAAGAGCCACGATACCTTTTGCCCCGTCGGCCCTTGGCTGGTGACGCGCGACGAGGTTCCGGATCCGCAGGCGCTTGCACTGTGGTGCGAGGTGGACGGGCACCGCTATCAGAATGGCACGACCGCGCCGATGATTTTCGGCGTCGCCCATATCATCGCCTATCTCAGCCAAATGATGACGCTGCTACCCGGCGATTTGATCGTGACCGGCACGCCGCCCGGCGTTGGTATGGGGATTAAGCCCGAGCCGGTGTTTTTGAAGCCCGGTCAGATCGTTACGTGCGAAGTCGTGGGCCTCGGCGCGCAACGGCACCTGACGGTTTCGGCTTAGCGGCGGTGAAAAGCGCAAGCGCCACCGATTATGCCATTCCGCTGATCACCGTATTGCTCTGGTCGGGCAATACGGTGGTGATGCGGGCGGCGGTGGGGGTGATCGATCCGGAAACGATTATGGCCTACCGCTGGGTTTTGGCAGCCCTAGCGCTTTTTCCCTTCGTCTTTCGCTCGCTCTATCAGCATCGGGTTGCGATCAGGCAGAACATCGGCAAGCTTGCCGGTCTTGGGCTGCTCGGGATGGTTCTGTACCAGGGCTGCGCCTATTACGCCGCACAAACTACGACGGCGACGAACATGGGGATCATCGCGTCCTTAGTCCCGCTGATCACCTTCGGCTTTAGCGCAATTCTACTGGGCGACAGGCCGGGGTGGACGACTGCGGCGGGTGGGTTGTTATCGCTGGTCGGGCTTTCCGTGCTGATCGGGCAGGGGCAGCCGCTCAATATTCTCTCAGGCGGGTTTCATCTGGGCGACGCCATTATGCTGTTCGGGGCGATTTGCTATGCCCTCTACAGTGTGATGCTGCGGCGGTGGGCGGTCCCCGTGCCGGTGTGGCCATCGCTTTATATTCAGATTTTGACGGCGATTCTTGTGCTCGTGCCGCTGTACCTGATCACGCCGACCTTGCCGGTGACGATGGCGGCCGTGCCGATTATTCTCTATTCGGCCCTGCCGATTTCAATTCTCGCGCCAATCTTATGGATGTTGGCGGTGGCGCGGCTCGGGGCGAATCGCAGCAGCATCTTTATGAACCTATTGCCGATTTTCACGGCGGTGATTGCGACCCTTGCCCTTGGTGAAACGCTCTACGCCTATCATCTCATTGGCGGGCTTCTGACTTTGTCCGGCGTTCTGCTGGCGCAGATGGCGCGAGGGCGGCCAAGTTAAGGGCGGGCTGCGGGGCTTCGGCAATGGGAACCGAAAGCTCCCGAATAAGCTTCTGCCGAATCGCTTGCGTAAAATCGGCATAATCGGCGGCACGCAACACGAAGGACTCCGGCCCGCCGACTAACGCCGCGCGATAATAATCTTCTAAATCCGGCTCCTCATTCACGATGGCGAGCCCGTTCAGTGTAATCCCGGCCTTGAGGGCCGCCGCGCGCACGGGCGCAAGCGACCGCCCAAGGTTCTGCGCTCCATCGCCCGAAATATCGATAATCTTACGCTCAGCCTTAAACGGCGCGCTCTGGATCATGCGGACGGCAACCGACAGCGCATTGCCCAAAGCGGTGCCGCCCCCATCGATCAAGCGTGGCGTGGTGTCGATCTCCTCGGCGAGTTTCAGCGCGTCTCCGGCGCTGCGCACCACGCGCCACGGCACCCCAACCCGCTGCCAGCTCGGGTCGGACCATTCCATCAATGCAATGGCAACGGCGCGTTTTGGGCCGCTGGCGATGGCGGCGTGAACCTCCGTATCGCGGAATGCCGCCGCGAGCCCTTCCATCTGCAGGGCGAACTCGGCCCGGTCCACGCTGGACGAGCTATCGACCGCCAGAACCAGCAGCGCGTCCACCTCGGGCGGCGCGGCGCGGGCGGCAACGGCGGGAAGGGTGAGCGATAGCGCAAAAATCCAATGCCGCAGGGCCAAGTCTTATCTCCTTATCTCGGGCGTTGTTCTGCGGGCGCATCGCGGCAAAATTAGGGTGCGCCACGATTCCGATAAGCGGATTTCGGCGCATCATGCGACGATAGGTTTTTGCGGAGGGCCTGAGTTGACCGTTTTCGAGCCACACGAACTTTATACCGCCACCCAAATGGCGCAGGTGGATGCGAAAACGGCGGCGGCGGGGATCCCGGTGGCCACCCTGATGGCTCGCGCCGGGCAGGCGGTGGCGCATGCGATGATCGACCGCTGGAGCCCCCGCCCGGTTCTCGTGCTCTGCGGCCCCGGCAATAATGGCGGCGATGGCTGGGTCGCCGCGCACGCTCTGGCGGAGAGAGGCTGGCCGGTCCAAATCGTGTCACTGGTCTCCCGCGCGCGCCTCACCGGTGCCGCAGCCGATCATGCCGCGCGTTGGACGGGGCCGGTGACGCTCTGGGAGGGTGAGGGACCGGCGGCGGGGGATGCGGCGCTGCTGGTGGATGCGCTCTTCGGGGCCGGTCTTAATCGTCCGCTCCCGCCGCCGGTGAGGCGTTGGCTTGCCCGCCATGCCGCTTTGCCGCTGGTTGCGGTCGATGTCCCCTCGGGGCTCGATGGCAGCACGGGGCAGGTCCCCGATTGGGCGCCCCAGGCCGCGCTGACGGTCACGTTTCACCGCTATAAGCCGGGGCATTTTATTATGCCAGGCAAAGCCTTATGCGGGGATCTTCGTCTAAGTGACATTGGGATTCCACCCGCGATCCTACCAGCCGACCGGCCCTTGTGCGGCCTAAATTATCCCGATCTTTGGTCGAGTCTCTTCCAAACCCCCGGCCTGAACGACCATAAATTCACGCGCGGCTGGGCGATGATCCGCGCTGGGCACCCGGCGGCGGGTGGCATGAGCGGTGCCGCCATTCTGTCCAGCCGGGCGGCCCGGCGGGCGGGGGCGGGATTGGTTTCACTGGTTGCAGAATATCCCCTAAACGATTGGCCAGGAACACTTATATCGACTACACCTTGGGCGGAGATCTGTACAGAACGGCGCGCGACGGCCTTCCTAATCGGCCCAGGCAATGGCCGCGGCCCCGCCACGCGCACCGCCGTTTTAACCGCCGCTGCAACGGGAAAGCCGCTGGTATTGGACGCCGATGCCCTAACGAGTTTCGCGGGAGAAGCCGAGTTTCTGCGCCACGGCCTTAGCGGCCCCTGCGTTCTAACACCTCACGAGGGTGAATTTGCGCGGCTTTTTGCCGGAACGCCGATTGAAGCGCTACCGGGACGATTAGCGAAAGCCCAAGCCGCTGCGCGCTGGCTGGGGGTGACGCTCGTCTTGAAAGGTCCTGATACGCTCATCGCCCATCCGGACGGCCTGACGCGTGTGCAGGCGGACGCCCCATCGGCGCTGGCAACGGCGGGATCAGGAGATGTTTTAGCGGGGCTTATCGTGGGATTGCTGGCACAGGGGTTCCCAGCCGGGGCTGCGGCGGAAGCGAGCGTCTGGCTCCACGCGCACGCGGCGGCAGCCTTTCGCGGTGCCGGGATGATCGCCGAGGATTTGATCGAGTTACTCCCTGATATTCTTCTCAATTTTTATGAAAAATCCCTACGTGAATGAGGGTTAGCTGCTTTTTTTAAAGCGACAAATTCATAAAACAGTCGTAACGTACTCCTAGCCAACGACGAAACCGCATTTGGGCGGACGGTGGGGACGGGAGAGCGGCTATGATCGGACGAGGGTTATTCGGCGGCGCAGCGTCCAACGAAATCGCGCCAGGGACGATTTTTTGCCAACGCGAACTCGTCTCAATCGCGGGTCAGGCCGAAGTTATCTATGTCGATACGGACGCGCGCGGCATTCCCCACGTCCACTATCGTTTCACGGTCGAGCCGCGCTCGGGCTGCGGGCCTGCGGCACGCCATAGCGAAAACCGCGTGCTGGCGCTGAGCGCTTTCCGCGAGACCTTTGCCCGCAAAGCCTAATTAATCACATAGGTAGAGTTCCTCTGTTTTACGCCCCATTGACAGGGCCAAGGCTTAAAGGCATGTTTCGCGCCGCTGTGCGGGCGTGGTGGAATTGGTAGACGCGCTGGATTTAGGTTCCAGTTCCGCAAGGAGTGGGGGTTCAAGTCCCTTCGCCCGCACCACCTTTATCTTCTCAAATTTTTGGCGGCAATGCTTCGGGGTTGCGCGCGCGTCCCTTGACGGGCCGCGGGAAACCGTTTAGCTGGGTCAGCCCTGAACCCGCGATGTCGATACGGCGTGCGTCGGGGCGAACTCCCTCGGGCAGTGGAGTTCGCTCACCAAAGATGCACCTGTCGAGATGAGCCGAATAGGAATAAGTGGAACACCGTTCATGCAGGTAACTGAAACCCTCGCCGAAGGCCTGAAGCGCCAATATAAAATTGCCGTCCCGGCCGATTATCTGGAAACCCAGGTGAACGCAAAGCTGGCCGAGCTGGCGAAAAAGGTCAGCGTTCCGGGCTTCCGTCCGGGCAAGGTTCCGATGAACCTTGTGCGTCAGCGCTACCTCGGCTCGGTGATGGGCGAAGTTCTCGAAACCACCGTTCAGCAAACCTCCTCGAAGGCGATCGAAGAGCGCGGCCTGCGCCCCGCCTTCCAACCGAAGGTGAATGTGGAGAGCTTCGAGCTGGAATCGGGCGTTCAATTCACGATGGACGTTGAAATCCTGCCGGAAATCACCGTCGCCGATTTCGCCACGCTGGAAATCGAACGCCCGACGGCGCCGGTGGCCGATGAAGACGTGGACAAGGGCCTGGATAAGCTGCGCAACGAATCGCGCGCTACGAAGAAGGTCGAAGAAGATCGTGCGGCCCTGTCGGGCGACACGCTGGTGATCGATTTCGTCGGTAAAGACGCGGGCGAGCCCTTCCAAGGCGGCGCGGGCAATGATTTCCATCTGACGCTCGGCTCCGGTATGTTCATTCCGGGCTTTGAAGATCAGTTGATCGGCGCGAAAGTGGGCGACGAGAAGGTTCTGAATGTAACCTTCCCCGCCGATTACCAGGCCGAAAATCTGAAGGGTAAAGCGGTTACGTTCGACGTGACCGTGAAAGAGTTGCGCGAACCGCAAACGGTTGAACTGACCGATGATTTCGCCAAGGCCTTCGGTCTTGAAAGCCTGGATGCGCTGAAGACTGCCATTCGCGGCCAGATCGAACGGGAATATGCTGCCGCCGGCCGTTTGAAAGCCAAGCGCGTGCTGCTGGATAAGCTCGACACCACCCATAGCTTCGACGTGCCGCCGACGCTGGAAGAAGCCGAATTCAACGCGATCTGGAACCAGTTCGAACAAGCCAAAGCCGCTGGTGAAAATGATCCGCTGCTCGAAGGCAAGTCGGATGATGAAGTGCGCGATGAATATAAGCGCATCGCCAATCGCCGGGTTCGCCTCGGGTTGTTGCTGGCGGAAATCGGTCGTCTGCACAATATCCAGATCGAAGATCAGGAACTGCGCGCCGCGATTTTCAACGTCGCTCGCCAGTACCCGGGTCAGGAGCGTCAGGTTCTTGAATTCTTCACGAATAATCAGGATGCCATAACGCAGATCCGTGGCCCTATTTTCGAAGACAAGGTGGTAGACCATATTCTAACCACGGCCAAGGTGACGGATAAAACCGTAACCCCCGAGGAACTGCTGAAGGCTGACGCCGAGTAAGGCAGGGAAAGGGCGGCTAGGGCCGCCCTTTCGTTTCTGGAGGGGCGCTTAGTTCGGATTGAGAGGGATACATGCGGGACGCGACCGAATTCACGATGAACACGCTGGTGCCGATGGTGATCGAGCAAACGGCTCGCGGCGAGCGCGCGTTCGATATCTATTCCCGCCTGCTGAAAGAGCGCATCATTTTCCTAGTCGGCCCGGTCAACGACCATGTCGCCAGTTTGATTTGCGCGCAGTTGCTGTTTTTGGAAGCCGAAAATCCCAGCAAGGAAATCAGCTTCTACATCAACTCGCCGGGCGGTTACGTTTCGGCGGGCCTGTCGATCTACGACACGATGCAGTACATCCGCCCGCAGGTGACCACCATGTGCCTCGGCCAAGCCGCGAGCATGGGCTCGCTTCTGCTTGCCGCTGGCGAGAAGGGCAAGCGCTATGCGCTCCCAAATGCGCGCGTCATGGTCCATCAGCCGTCGGGCGGGGCGCAGGGGCAGGCGACGGATATCGAGATTCAAGCCCGCGAGATCCTAAAGCTCCGCGCGCGCCTGAACGATATCTACGTCAAGCATACCGGCCAAACGCTGGAAACGATTGAACTGGCCATGGAACGCGACAATTTCATGGACGCGGAAGAAGCCAAAACCTTCGGTTTGATCGATCAAGTCGTCGCCGCCCGCCCGAAAACGGGCGATGGGCAGGCGTCTTGACGGTACGACCCTGCGAGAAGGTGATTGCGCCCCGCCGTCGCTTCATATTGAATGACGGGACGATAAGAGGAATATGGCTTTGTCAATGGCAAATCCTCCTCTCGACGTCGAAAGGCCGGGGCGCACTCGGGCGGGATCGGTCGATCGGCAGGAGCGGTGAGGGAGCGAAAGCGAGTTTAGCATGACCAGGGCAAGCAGCGGCGACAGCAAGAATACGCTTTATTGCTCCTTCTGCGGGAAGAGCCAGCATGAGGTGCGCAAGCTGATCGCTGGACCGACAGTGTTCATCTGCGATGAATGCGTCGAACTCTGCATGGATATTATCCGTGAAGAGCATAAGACCACCTTGGTCAAAAGCCGGGACGGGGTGCCGACGCCGCGCGAAATTCGCGGTGTGCTAGATGATTATGTTATTGGCCAGGAGCACGCCAAGCGCGTTCTGTCGGTAGCGGTACATAATCATTACAAGCGCTTGGCGCATGCGCAGAAGAATAACGACGTGGAACTTGCCAAGTCGAATATTCTGCTGGTCGGGCCGACCGGGAGTGGAAAGACGCTTCTTGCGCAAACGCTGGCCCGCATTCTCGACGTGCCGTTTACGATGGCCGACGCCACCACGCTGACCGAAGCCGGCTACGTGGGTGAGGATGTCGAAAACATCATTTTGAAGCTGCTGCAATCGGCCGACTACAACGTCGAACGGGCGCAGCGCGGCATCGTCTACATCGATGAAGTCGACAAGATTTCCCGCAAATCGGATAATCCGTCGATCACCCGCGATGTGTCGGGCGAAGGTGTGCAGCAGGCGCTGCTGAAGATTATGGAAGGCACGGTCGCTTCCGTTCCGCCCCAGGGCGGGCGCAAGCATCCCCAGCAGGAATTCCTGCAAGTGGATACGACCAATATTCTTTTCATTTGCGGCGGCGCCTTTGCTGGCCTTGAAAAGATCATCGGCCAGCGCTCCAAAGGCACCTCCATCGGCTTTGGCGCCGATGTGCGCGGGCCAGACGAGCGCCGCACGGGGCAAATCCTGCGCGAAGTCGAGCCGGAAGATCTGTTGAAGTTCGGCCTTATCCCGGAATTCATCGGCCGCTTGCCCGTGGTGGCAACGCTGGATGATCTGGACGAGGCGACTTTGGTGGAAATTCTGTCCAAGCCGAAGAATGCGCTGCTGAAGCAGTATCAACGTCTCTTCGATATGGAAGATGTGCGTCTCGAGTTCAGCGAAGACGCGCTATCGGCGGTTGCGCGGCGGGCGCTCGAACGGAAAACCGGCGCGCGCGGCCTGCGGTCCATCATGGAAAGCATTCTGCTGGAGCCGATGTTCGATCTGCCGGGCAATGTCGACGTTGACGGCATCGTCATCAATAAGGAAGTGGTGGAGGGCCGGGCAACCCCGCTCTACATCTACGCCGAAAAGAAGGCGGAGACGGGGGCTGGCGCATAATCGGGGATACTCCCGATTATGACAGTCCCTTGAACCCGGCCCCGCCGGGTGCCACCTTAACCTTGTAAAGTCCTGGCGTGTCAGGACCCGTTTAGGGTGAATGTTGAATGACCCAATCCCATGAGGCCCGATACCCGGTTCTTCCTTTGCGGGATATTGTTGTTTTCCCGCATATGATCGTGCCGCTCTTTGTAGGGCGCGAAAAATCCGTTCGGGCGCTTGAAGATGTGATGCGGGAGGACAAGCAGATCCTTCTTGTGACGCAAAAAAATGCGTCGCAAGATGATCCGACTGCCGCCGATCTCTATGAAATTGGAACCGTTGCCACGGTTCTGCAATTGCTGAAACTGCCGGATAAAACGGTAAAAGTGCTGGTGGAGGGCGTATCGCGCGCCCGCATCGATAGCTTTACCGAGAATGCCGACTTCTTCCAAGCAGTCGCCCATCCGGTGATTGAGACCGAAGATGAAACCCCGGAAATCGAAGCCCTTGGGCGCGCGGTGGTGGGGCAGTTCGAGCAATATCTGAAGCTCAACAAAAAGATTCCGCCGGAAGTGCTGGTGTCGGTCAATCAGATCGAAGAACCCAGCAAGCTAGCCGATACCATCGCCTCGCACCTGGCGCTGAAGATCCCGGAAAAACAGCAACTGCTTGAGCTCACGTCGCTCACCGAGCGGCTGGAGCGGATCTATGGCTTCATGGAAGGCGAGATCGGCGTTCTACAGGTCGAAAAGCGCATCCGTAACCGCGTGAAGCGGCAGATGGAGAAAACTCAGCGCGAGTATTACCTGAACGAGCAGCTTAAGGCGATCCAGAAGGAACTGGGCGAGGGCGAGGATGGCCGCGATGAGGCTGCCGAGTTCGAAGAGCGCATCAAGAAGGTGAAGCTTTCGGTCGAAGCACGCGATAAGGCAATGGCGGAGCTTAAAAAGCTGCGCTCCATGTCGCCCATGTCCGCCGAATCGACCGTCGTGCGCAATTACCTCGACTGGATCTTGACGATTCCTTGGAAGCAGCGCTCCCGCGTGAAGCGCGATCTGAAGGAAGCGCAAAAAGTGCTGGATACGGACCATTACGGTCTGGATAAGGTTAAAGAGCGCATCGTCGAATATCTCGCCGTGCAACTACGTATCGCCAAGATCAAAGGCCCGATTCTCTGCCTCGTCGGTCCGCCCGGCGTTGGGAAAACCTCGCTTGGTAAGTCCATCGCCAAGGCGACGGGCCGGAACTTCGTGCGCATGGCCTTGGGTGGTGTGCGCGACGAGTCGGAAATTCGCGGCCATCGACGCACTTATATCGGCTCCATGCCCGGCAAGATCGTGCAGGGGATGAAGAAGGCTAAAACCTCGAACCCGCTCTTCCTACTCGATGAAGTGGACAAGATGGGCGCGGATTGGCGCGGCGACCCGGCGTCGGCCCTGCTCGAAGTGCTGGACCCCGAACAAAATTCGACCTTCAGCGACCATTATTTGGAAGTCGATTACGATCTATCGGACGTGATGTTCGTCACCACGGCCAATAGCCTGCGCATGCCGCAGCCGCTGCTGGACCGTATGGAGATCATTCGCATCCCTGGGTACACCGAGGATGAGAAGATCGAGATCTGCCGCCGTCACTTGCTTCCGAAAGCCATGAAGGATCATGGATTGAAGAAGGAGGAATGGTCGGTATCCGATGAAGCCTTGCGCGATCTCGTCCGCTACTACACCCGCGAAGCCGGGGTGCGCAGCATGGAGCGCGAATTGTTTAGCCTCGCGCGGAAATCCGTGAAGGAAATCCTGCTGGGCAAAACTAAATCGCTCCATATCACCCGGCGCAATCTGGAAAAATACGCAGGCATCAAGCGCTTCCGCTACGGCGAAGCCGAGGGTGAAGATCAGGTCGGCGTTATCACCGGTCTGGCCTGGACCGAAGTGGGCGGCGAGTTGCTAACCATCGAATCGGTGACGCTGCCCGGCAAGGGCAAGGTTATTGCCACGGGGAAGCTGGGCGACGTGATGAAGGAATCGGTGCAAGCCGCCGAGAGCTTCGTGAAATCGCGCGCTGCAGCCTATGGTATTAAGCAGTCCGTCTTAGAAAAGCGTGACATCCATGTGCATGTTCCGGAAGGAGCGACGCCTAAGGATGGCCCCTCGGCTGGGATCGCCATGGTCACGTCGATCGTCTCGGTTCTGACCGGCATCCCTATCCGCAAAGATGTGGCGATGACGGGCGAAGTGACGCTGCGGGGGCGGGTGCTCCCCATCGGCGGCCTGAAGGAAAAGCTGTTGGCGGCGCTGCGGGGCGGTCTCAAAATCGTCCTGATCCCGCAGGATAATGCGAAAGATCTGGCCGAAATTCCGGATAACGTAAAGAAGGGGCTGGAGATCATCCCCGTCTCGACGGTGGAACAAGTGCTGGAGCGCGCCCTCGTGAGTGCTCCCGTACCGCTTCCGGCGGAAGAGGAAGTGCCGGCTACGCCGCCCAAGGCCGATGTACCCGCTGCGGCGGGAATGATCGCCCATTAAGCGGCATTGGTAACCCTCCCTGCCATTTGTCACAGAACGCGCCCGCGAAAACACCTCGTTGGGCGCGTTTTTCCCACTTTTACAGGGGTTTCGCCGATTTCCACCCATTGACGGACCGCAGGAACGCAGTCTAAAGTCCGCCAACGATTTGCCTTAATCCTGGGTCGCTAGGTTGGTGGCTTGGGACAATATCGAACCGTCCTGATGAGGGGGCTCAACGTGAATAAAAACGATCTCGTCGCTTCGGTCGCAGAAGCTACTGGTTTGTCTAAACAAGATTCCGCGAAAGCGATCGACGCCGTGTTCGATGCCATTACGGGTGCCCTGAAAACCGGGGATGAAGTTCGCCTGGTTGGTTTCGGTACCTTTGCCGTGTCCGAACGGGCGGCAAGTGAAGGCCGTAATCCGCGCACGGGGGAAAAGATTCAAATCTCTGCCTCGAAACAGCCGAAGTTCAAGGCTGGCAAGGGGCTGCGCGACGCCGTTAACGAATAGCGCGCGCATTCTGCACAAATAGTAAGGGCTACCCAATGGGTAGCCCTTGACTATTTAAGGCGGAATTGAGTATTCGACAGCAGACAGAGCGCAGTTAACGCGCGATGGGCGGTTAGCTCAGCGGTAGAGCGTCTCGTTTACACCGAGAGGGTCGGGGGTTCAATCCCCTCACCGCCCACCATTATCTCCCGTTTGGGAGAGAGATTTCAAAGCCCCGGCCATTGTGCCGGGGTTTTTGTTTTCTGGAGCCCTGAAGCTCTTGGGGCTTTCTTGCGCCTCAGGACGCTGTGTTTAAAAAACTTATCCAGGGATGCTGCCTTTTGCGATTTTGAGCGCTTGACACTGCCCGCGCTGGATCGTATCAACCCCTCCACTTGCTGCGTGGGGGTGTAGCTCAGTTGGTTAGAGCGCCGGCCTGTCACGCCGGAGGTCGCGGGTTCGAGCCCCGTCACTCCCGCCATTCAACAAGTCCTTCACAAGGTTTCCTGTGGGGGTGTAGCTCAGTTGGTTAGAGCGTCGGCCTGTCACGCCGAAGGTCGCGGGTTCGAGCCCCGTCACTCCCGCCATCAAAAAAAAACCGCCTTCCTCCCGGAGGCGGTTTTTTGTTTTCTGCCAATCCCTTGCTGAACCCTGTGATCCTTGCGGGGGCAGGCCGCTTTTTTGCCGCAATTGCTGCACGAGGGCTTTTCACAGGCGGGAGCCATGCCTATAGTGGCGCCGTCGCCTCCCGCAGTGCGGGCAAGCCAAGCCGAGAGTTTGGATATTGCCTTGCACCCTGCGCCGAAGGGGGGTATAGCCGCGCCGTTCCCGAGGAACGGAGGGGGTCTTTGTAAAATGAATGCACTGCTCGTCGAATATTTACCGATCATGGTGTTCCTGGGCATCGCCATTGGCCTGACGGCCGTGATGCTGATCGCCTCGCGCCTTGTTGCGGCGCAAAACCCAGATCCGGAAAAAGTGTCCGCCTACGAGTGCGGCTTTGAGGCGTTCGATGACGCGCGCAGCAAGTTTGACGTGCGCTTTTACCTCGTTGCCATTCTCTTCATCATTTTCGATCTGGAAATTGCCTTCCTGTTCCCATGGGCTATCTCCTTGAAGGATATTGGGGGCTACGGGTTCTGGTCGATGATGGCCTTCCTCGGCGTTCTCACCATTGGCTTCATTTACGAATGGAAGAAGGGGGCCCTGGAATGGGAGTGATGGTTCCGCAACCCCACAAAGAGATCGATGTTCTGGCGCCGGGCGCCGATCAAGATCTCTTACTGGGCAATGTCACCCACGAGCTTGAGGATAAGGGCTTCGTCGTTGCCCAGTTCGATAAGCTGGTCGCCTGGGCGCGCACGGGGTCGCTCTGGCCGATGACCTTCGGGCTCGCCTGCTGTGCCGTCGAGATGATCCACACGGGCTGTAGCCGGTACGATCTTGATCGTTTCGGCATCGTCTTTCGTCCCAGCCCGCGCCAGTCCGACGTGATGATCGTCGCTGGCACGCTGACCAACAAAATGGCCCCGGCCTTGCGTAAAGTGTACGACCAGATGGCCGAACCGCGCTGGGTGATCTCGATGGGTTCCTGCGCCAATGGCGGCGGCTACTACCATTATTCCTATTCAGTCGTGCGCGGGTGCGATCGGATCGTTCCGGTTGATATCTATGTTCCGGGGTGCCCGCCGACGGCCGAAGCCTTGCTCTACGGCATTCTGCAACTGCAGAAAAAGATTAAGCGGACGCGTAATTTCGTTCGTTAAGCCTTTGCTCTGGCGCGGATACTCCGCCGCCGGGGCCAATAAATGAAGCGCAAAGCTTTCATACGGATGGGTTCGAATGGTCGAAACACTGGAACAGCTCGGCGCGCATGTTGGGCAACATTGCAGCGCTGCCGTTACCGCGGTTGATCTTGCGGGGGGCGAGCTAACGCTGAGCACCACGCCGGACGGGGTTTTAACCCTGCTAGCGTTTTTGCGCGACGATCCCGCCTGCCTGTTTAAATCTTGCGTAGACATTTGCGGGGTGGATTTCCCGGAACGCGACCTGCGCTTCGATGTGGTCTATCACCTGCTCAGCCTCAAGACGAACCGCCGCGTGCGGGTGCGTTTGGCCGTGGATGATGCGACCGCCGTTCCTTCGGCAACCGGCCTCTGGCCCTCCGCCGGCTGGTACGAGCGCGAAGCCTGGGACATGTACGGCATCTTCTTTGCCGGGCACCCGGACCTGCGCCGCATCCTCACCGATTACGGGTTCGAGGGGCATCCGCTGCGCAAAGACTTCCCGCTCACGGGCTATGTCGAGCTGCGCTACGACGAAGAGCAGAAGCGGGTTGTGTATGAGCCTGTTAAGCTAACGCAGGATTTCCGGAGCTTTGATTTCTTGTCGCCTTGGGAAGGGATGACGCCGACGCGCCCCTTGCTGCCGGGTGATGAGAAAGCCACGCAGAACGGTTAGGGGGAGCGGGGCATGGCTGACGTTAAGATTGAAAATTACACCATGAATTTTGGGCCGCAGCATCCTGCGGCCCACGGGGTGCTCCGCCTCGTTCTCGAAATGGATGGCGAAGTCGTCGAACGCGCCGATCCGCACATCGGCCTGCTGCATCGCGGCACCGAAAAGCTGATTGAGTATAAGACCTATACCCAAGCGCTGCCCTATTTCGACCGGCTCGATTACGTCGCGCCGATGAATCAGGAGCATGCGTTTGCGCTGGCGACCGAAAAGCTGCTGGGGATCGAAATTCCCAAGCGCGCCCAGTATATCCGCGTGCTGTTCAACGAAATCGGCCGCATCGGCAATCATTTACTGAACCTCACTACCTATGCGCTTGATGTGGGCGCATTAACCCCGATCCTCTGGGCTTTCGAGGAGCGGGAAAAGGTGATGGAGTTCTACGAGCGGGCCTGCGGCGCGCGCCTACACGCGAATTATTTCCGTGTCGGCGGCGTCCATCAGGATATTCCAGCGGGTTTGCTGGACGATATCGGCGCGTGGGTCGATCATATGCCCGCGCTGCTCGATGATATCGAAGGTTTGTTGACCAACAACCGTATCTTCAAGCAACGCACGGTCGATATCGGTGTTATCTCCGCGGACGAATGCTACGCCTGGGGAATGACCGGGCCGGTGTTGCGCGCCTCGGGGATTGCCTGGGATCTCCGTAAAAGCCAACCCTACGAAGTCTATGGCGAGCTCGATTTCGACATTCCCATCGGTAAGAACGGCGATTGCTATGATCGCTATCTGGTCCGTATCGAGGAAATGAAGCAGTCGCTGCGCCTCATCAAACAATGCATCGCGCGCATTCCCGACGGTCCGGTGATGACTACCGACGGCAAGGTCGGCGCGCCGAGCCGGGCGGCGATGAAACAGTCGATGGAAGCCCTGATCCATCACTTCAAGCTCTATACCGAAGGCTATCACGTGCCCGCCGGGCAGACCTATGCGGCGGTTGAAGCGCCGAAGGGCGAGTTTGGCGTGTATTTGATCGCTGATGGCACGAATAAGCCCTACCGCTGCAAAATTCGCGCGCCGGGGTTCGCCTTCCTTCAGGCGATGGATTTCCTCTCCAAGGGGCACATGCTGGCCGATGCGGTTGCGATTATCGGCTCGCTGGATATCGTTTTTGGTGAGATTGACCGATGAGCAGCGCTTCTCTTCCCGCCCATATGCATGAGCCGACCGAATTCACCTTCTCGCCGGAAAACCAGGCGACCGCGAAAAAGCTGATTGCGAAATATCCGGCGGGCCGCGAAGCCAGCGCCGTTATTCCGCTGCTCGATTTGGCCCAGCGCCAAGCCGGGGGCTGGCTGCCGCGCGTGGCGATGGATCACGTCGCCAAGGTGCTCGAAATGCCGCCGATGCGCGTGTACGAAGTCGCGAGCTTCTACACAATGTTCAACCTGAAGCCCGTTGGGAAGCATTTCGTGCAGGTCTGCACGACGACGCCCTGCTGGCTGCGCGGGTCGGACCAGGTTGTTCACGCCTGTAAAAAGGAACTCGGCATCGATCTTGGGGAGACCACGGCGGACGGTCAGTTCACCTTGGTCGAAGTCGAATGCCTCGGAGCCTGCGTGAACGCGCCGATGGTGCAGATCAACGATGATTTCTATGAAGATCTCGACGAAGCGAGCACGGCCAAAGTGCTGCAAGCCTTGAAGGCCGGGCAAAAGCCCACCACGGGGCCGCAGAATGGCCGTATCCGTGCGGCGCCGCTGGACGGCCTCACGTCGCTGACCGATCTTCCCGCCGGTAAGAAGGAGCCCTCGTAATGTTGCGCGACCAGGACCGGATTTTCACCAATCTCTACGGCATTCAGGATTTCGGCCTCGCTGGGGCGCAAGCGCGCGGCGACTGGGATGGCACCAAAGCCATTCTGGAGAAGGGCCGCGAGTGGATTATCGACGAAACCAAAAAGTCGGGCCTGCGCGGGCGCGGCGGCGCGGGTTTCTCGACGGGTATGAAATGGTCGTTCATGCCGAAAGCCTCGGATCGCCCCCATTACCTCGTCGTCAATGCCGATGAGGGCGAGCCGGGTACCTGTAAAGACCGCGAAATCATGCGCCACGATCCGCATAAGCTGATCGAAGGCTGCCTGATTGCGTCTTTCGCCATCGGGGCCAAGGCCTGCTACATCTACATTCGCGGCGAATTCTGGCTGGAGGGGAATAACCTCGAGCGCGCGATTGACGAAGCCTATGCGGCCGGATTGATCGGCAAGAATGCCTGCGGGTCGGGCTGGGATTTCGATCTCTACGTTCATCGCGGGGCTGGGGCCTATATCTGCGGCGAAGAAACGGCGCTGATCGAATCGCTGGAAGGCCGCAAGGGTCAGCCGCGCTTGAAGCCGCCATTCCCGGCGGGCGCGGGACTCTACGGCCTGCCGACGACGGTGAACAACGTCGAATCGATTGCCGTTGTCCCAACGATCCTGCGGCGCGGGGCGGAATGGTTCGCCGGTCTTGGCCGCCCGAATAATACCGGCACCAAACTCTTCTGCATTTCCGGGCACGTAAATAACCCGTGCACGGTGGAAGAGGAGATGGGTATTCCGCTGAAGGAGCTAATCGAAAAGCATTGCGGTGGTGTGCGCGGGGGCTGGGACAATCTGCTCGCGGTCATCCCCGGCGGCTCGTCGGTTCCGGTTTTGCCGAAAGCGACCTGTGACACAGTGCTGATGGATTTCGATAGTTTGCGCGCCGAACGCTCGGGCCTCGGCACGGCGGCGGTGATCGTGATGGATCAATCCACCGACATTGTTAAGGCGATCGCGCGCCTGTCGAAATTCTACATGCACGAAAGCTGCGGCCAATGCACGCCGTGCCGCGAAGGCACCGGCTGGATGTGGCGCGTGATGGAACGGATGGTCAAAGGCCAGGCCGACATCGGCGAAATCGATATGCTGGAAGAAGTGAGCCGTCAGATCGAAGGTCATACGATCTGTGCGCTGGGGGATGCCGCCGCTTGGCCGGTTCAAGGGCTCATCCGCCATTTCCGTCCGGAAATGGAACGGCGCATTCTGGAGCGCAAAAGCGTTCCGGCACAGGCAGCGGAATAAGGGGCGGGGTGGGCTATGCCAAAACTAACGGTTGACGGCATCGAGGTCGAAGTCCCAGCGGGCGCGACCGTGATGCAGGCCTGCGAAGCCGCAGGCAAAGAAATTCCGCGCTTCTGCTACCATGAGCGCCTGTCGATTGCGGGCAACTGCCGCATGTGCCTCGTGGAGATGGAAAAGGCCCCGAAGCCGATTGCCTCCTGCGCCATGCCTGCCGCCGACAATATGGTCATCAAGACCGATACGCCGGTGGTGCAAAAGGCCCGCAAGGGGGTGATGGAGTTCCTGCTCATCAATCACCCGCTCGATTGCCCGATCTGCGATCAAGGCGGCGAGTGCGATCTGCAAGATCAAGCGATGGCCTATGGCCGCGACGGCTCGCGCTACCATGAAAACAAGCGCGCCGTGCCCGATAAGAACTTCGGCCCGCTTATTAAAACCTTTATGAACCGCTGCATTCATTGCACGCGCTGCGTTCGCTTCATTTCCGAAGTCGCGGGCGAGCCGGATTTGGGCGCGACGGGCCGGGGTGAGCATACCGAAATCGGCACCTTCATCGAGAAGGCGGTGAGCTCGGAACTCTCGGGCAATATCATCGATTTGTGCCCGGTCGGCGCGCTAACGTCGAAGCCTTACGCCTATGCCGCCCGCTCGTGGGAACTGCGCAAGACCGAATCGGTCGATGTGCTGGATGCTGTTGGCGCAAATATCCGCGTCGATGTGCGCGGCGGCGAAGTGATGCGCGTGTTGCCGCGCCTCAATGAGGACATCAACGAAGAATGGCTGGCGGATAAGTCGCGCTATTCGGTGGATGGGCTGAAGAAGCGCCGGTTGGACAAGCCTTACGTTCGCAAGAACGGCAAGCTGGTCGCGGTCGAGTGGCCGGAAGCCTTGGGCGCGGTCGCGCACAAGCTGACGCAAACCGCCCCGCAGAAGATTGCCGCCCTGGCGGGTGATCTGGTCGATGCCGAAAGCACCTTCGCGCTGAAGCAACTCTTCACGAGCCTCGGCGTGACCAGCTTCGATTGCCGCACCGATGGCGCGGCAATCGGCGGCGGCGCGCGGGCGGGCTATCTGTTCAATACCGGCATCGCCGGGATCGAGCAGGCCGACGTGGTGCTGCTGATCGGCAGTAATCCGCGTTGGGAAGCGCCGTTGCTGAATGCGCGCCTGCGCAAGCGGTATCTGACGGGGGCGCTCACGGTGGCCTCGGTCGGCCCGCAGGTCGATCTGACCTATGGCGTCGAAGACCTGGGCAATGATCCGCAAGTGCTGGATTCGCTGCTGGAAGGTACGCACCCGTTCGCCGAAGTGCTGCGCGGCGCGAAAAACCCGATGGTCATCATCGGTATGGGCGCGCTGACGCGGGCCGATGGCGCAGCCAATCTGGCGGCCGCGCGCGGGCTTGCCGAGGCTTACGGCATGATCCGCGATGGTTGGAACGGCTTTAACGTGCTGAATACGGCGGCGGGTCGGGTCGGGGCCTTGGACCTTAACTTCTTGCCGCAGCCCGGTGGCCGCGACCTCGCCGGTATCCTGGCGGGGGCTGCCTCGGGGGATATTGAGGTTGTGTTCCTGCTGGGGGCCGATCTTACCGATACGAGCGCCCTGAAAAACGCCTTCGTTATCTATCAAGGCCATCACGGCGATAGCGGTGCGGCGGTTGCCGACGTGATCCTGCCGGGGGCTGCCTATACCGAGAAAGACGCCACTTACGTCAATCTCGAAGGCCGGGCCCAGCGGGCCCAGCGGGCGACTTTCCCGGTCGGCGATGCGCGCGAAGATTGGAAGATCCTGCGCGCGCTCTCGGCCCTCGTCGGCAAAACGCTCCCGTTCGATAACCTCGGAGAGTTGCGGGCGCTGCTAGCCCAAACCGCGCCGAGCTTCGCCGCCGTGGGGCAGGTGACGCAAGCCACCTGGGGGCCGTTTGGGGCCGCAGGCGCGCTTTCGGCCGCGCCTTACGTTTACGCGATTTCCGATTACTACCGAACCGATCCGATCAGCCGTTCGTCCGAGACGATGGCGAAATGTTCGGCTCTGTTCGTTCATGGGCGTCAGCCCGACGATCTGCTGGAACGGGTTGGGACCTATGGTTGATTTCTGGCAAGATTACGCGCTTCCCACGGCGATTATGGTCGCCAAGATTGTCGCGATTATCGTTCCGCTGCTGGTGGCAGTGGCCTATCTGACCTATGCCGAACGCAAAGTTTTGGCGGTGATGCAGCTTCGCCGTGGCCCGAACGTGGTGGGGCCCTTCGGTCTGCTCCAGCCGTTCGCCGATGGCTTGAAGCTGTTGATGAAAGAAACCATCATCCCAGCCGGGGCGAATCGGGTTCTTTTCATCATGGCCCCAATGCTCACCTTCATTCTTGCGATGTTGGCCTGGGCGGTTATTCCGGTGAATAGCGGGTGGGTCTTGTCCGATATTAATGTTGGTGTGCTCTATCTCTTTGCGATCTCCTCGCTTGGGGTTTACGGCATCATCATCGCGGGCTGGGCGTCGAACTCCAAATATGCCTTCCTCGGCGCGCTGCGCTCGGCGGCGCAGATGGTGTCTTACGAAGTCTCCATTGGCCTCGTGATTATCACGGTGCTGCTGTGTGTCGGCTCGTTGAACCTGTCGCGGATCGTGGAAGCGCAAAAGACGGTCTGGTTCGTCATCCCGTTGCTACCAATGTTCGTGATCTACTTCATTTCGGCACTTGCCGAGACGAACCGCTCGCCCTTCGATTTGCCGGAAGGCGAATCGGAGCTGGTCGGCGGCTATTTCACCGAATATTCGTCGATGACCTTTGCGCTCTTCTTCCTGGGCGAATATGCCAACATGATCCTCATGTCGGCGATGGGGTCGATCCTGTTTCTGGGCGGTTGGCTACCGCCGTTTGATATTGCGCCGTTTAACTGGGTTCCCGGACCGATTTGGTTTGCACTGAAAATCTGCTTCCTGCTGTTCGGGTTCCTGTGGGTTCGCGCTACCTTCCCGCGCTTCCGGTACGACCAGTTGATGCGTTTGGGCTGGAAAATTTTCCTTCCCTTCTCGCTGTTCTACGTGGTCCTGGTCGCCGGAGTTCTGGTGGCGTTCGATTGGTTGCCGACGCCGTAAGGCGCGCGCGTTTGGGAAGGGAGACCCCTGTTATGGCATCCTTAGGCGCAACCGCGCGGAGCTTTATGCTCTGGGAACTGCTATCGGGCATGAAGCTGACCTTCAGCTATATGTTCAAGAAGAAGGCTACGCTGAACTACCCCTACGAAAAGGGCTTTATCAGCCCGCGTTTTCGGGGCGAGCATGTGCTGCGCCGGTACGCGAATGGGGAAGAGCGGTGCATTGCCTGTAAGCTGTGCGAGGCGATTTGCCCGGCCCAAGCGATCACCATTGAAGCCGAGCCGCGCGAGGATGGTAGCCGCCGCACGACGCGCTACGACATCGATATGACCAAATGCATCTACTGCGGCCTCTGCCAAGAAGCCTGCCCGGTCGATGCCATTGTTGAGGGGCCGAACTTCGAGTTCGCCACCGAAACGCGCGAAGAGCTTTTCTACAATAAAGCGAAATTGCTCGCGAACGGCGACCGTTGGGAGGTAGAAATTGCCGCCAATATCGCCGCCGACGCGCCCTATCGGTGAGAGCCCGTCATGATCTTGCAAACTGTCGCTTTCTATCTTTTCGCCACGATCTGCGTTGCATCGGGCGTAATGGTGATTTCGTCGAAGAACCCGGTTCACGCGGTTCTCTATCTTATTCTGGCGTTCTTTAACGCAGCGGGCCTTTTCGTGCTGATGGGCGCGGAATTTTTAGCCATGCTGCTCGTCATCGTTTACGTCGGCGCCGTTGCGGTGCTGTTCCTCTTCGTCGTCATGATGCTCGACATCAACTTTACCGAATTGCGGCAGGGCTTTTTGCAGTATCTGCCCATCGGCGGGCTGATCGGCTTCATTCTGCTGGTGGAACTGCTGCTGGTCTTGGGCTCCTGGGCGGTGTCGCCGGATGCCGGATCGGCGCTGGTGGCGAGTACGGCCAGTGTGGGCGGTAAAACCAACGCCCATGCGCTGGGCCGCCTGATTTACACCCATTACGCCCTGCTGTTCCAATGCGCGGGGCTGGTGCTGCTGATTGCCATGATCGGGGCCATCGTGCTCACGCTGCGCGAGCGGGTCGGGGTGAAGCGGCAGAAGATCAGCACGCAGATCGGGCGTCGTCGGGAAGATGCCGTGGTTGTCGTTCAAGTCGAGTCGGGGAAGGGGATTTAACATGGTGATCGGTCTCGATCATTTCCTCACCGTTGCGGCGATTCTGTTCACGCTTGGGATTTTCGGCATTTTTCTCAATCGGAAGAATGTCATCGTTATCCTGATGTCGGTTGAATTGATGCTGCTGGCGGTGAATATCAACCTCGTCGCCTTCTCCACCCATTTGCAGGATCTGGCCGGACAGGTTTTTGCCCTGTTCATTCTGACCGTTGCGGCTGCAGAAGCCGCCATCGGTTTGGCCATCCTCGTCGTCTACTTCCGTAATCGCGGCACGATTGCGGTCGAAGACATCAACATGATGAAGGGCTGATCCCGCGATGTATGCCGCCATCGTCTTTTTGCCGCTGATTGCGGCAATCCTGGCCGGGTTCGGCGGTCGCGTCCTTGGGGATCGCGGCGCTCAGTTCCTGACCACGGTTGCCGTCTTCATCGCGGCTATCCTCTCGTGGGTTACGTTTATCGGGATCGCTTCCGGCGGCCCGGCCCATACCGTTGAACTGCTACGCTGGATCGACGTGGGCTCGCTTGAGCTCTCGTGGGCGCTGCGCATCGATAGCCTGTCGGCGACGATGCTGATTGTCGTCACCACGGTCTCGGCCTGCGTCCATCTCTATTCCATCGGCTACATGGAAGAAGATCCGGCCAAGCCGCGCTTCATGGCCTACCTCAGCCTCTTCACCTTCTGCATGTTGATGCTGGTGACGGCCGATAACCTCGTTCAGATGTTCTTCGGCTGGGAAGGCGTCGGCCTTGCCTCCTATCTGCTCATCGGGTTCTGGTATCAGAAGCCGTCGGCGAATGCGGCGGCGATTAAGGCCTTCGTGGTCAACCGCGTTGGCGACTTCGGCTTTGCCCTCGGCATCTTTGGGATTTTCATGCTGTTCGACAGCGTGAACTTCGATGCGATTTTCCAGGGCTCGCTGGCGCAGAAGGATGCGACCTTCGTGTTCCTCGGCATGGAAGTCCATGCGATGACCACAATCTGCCTGCTGCTCTTCATCGGTGCGATGGGGAAATCGGCGCAGCTCGGCCTGCACACGTGGCTGCCGGACGCGATGGAAGGCCCGACCCCCGTGTCGGCGCTGATCCATGCCGCGACGATGGTCACGGCGGGCGTGTTCATGGTCTGCCGCATGTCGCCGCTGTTCGAACTCGCGCCCACGGCCTTGACGGTGGTGACGATCGTTGGGGCCAGCACGGCCTTCTTCGCCGCCACGGTCGGCCTGACCCAGACCGATATTAAGCGCGTGATCGCTTATTCGACCTGCTCGCAGCTCGGCTATATGTTCTTCGCGGCAGGGGTTTCGGCCTATGGCGCGGCGATGTTCCACCTGATGACGCATGCTTTCTTCAAGGCGCTGCTGTTCTTAGGGGCGGGGTCGGTTATCCATGCGATGCACCACGAACAAGATATGCGCAAGATGGGTGGGCTGGCGAAGCACATCAAAATCACCTACGCGCTGATGTGGATTGGGACGCTGGCGCTGTGCGGGATTCCGCCGTTTGCCGGGTTCTTCTCGAAGGATATTGTGCTGGAATCGGCTTACGCCATCGGCACTCAGGCGGGCTATTACGCCTTTATCCTGGGGTCGGTTGCTGCCTTCATGACGGCTTTCTACTCGGGCCGCCTGACGTTCCTGACGTTCCACGGCAAGCCGCGCTGGGGGGCTGATGCGGATCACGGGCATGGCCACGACGATCATGCGCACGCGCATGACGATCATCATGGCCATGCTCACACGCCGCATGAATCGCCGCTGGTGATGCTGGTGCCTTTGTTCGTGCTGGCGCTCGGTGCCATCGTGTCAGGCTACCTTGGCTATAACATGTTCGTTGGCGATGGCCGGGAGCATTTCTGGGGCGCGGCGCTCTCGAACGCCTCCGGTCACGATACGCTGGAACATGCGCATCACGTGCCGCTGTGGGTGAAATTGCTGCCGCTGGTGATGGGGGTGACGGGGCTTGGGTTGTCGTGGGTCTTTTACGTGAAGTCCCCGCATCTGCCGAACCAAGTCGCAACGGCGTTCCGGGGGCTGTATCTCTTCTCCTTGAACAAATGGTTCTTCGACGAACTCTATGACCTGATCTTCGTGCGCCCCTCGCTATGGCTTGGCCGTCTGCTGTGGAAGCGCGGGGATGGCACGATCATCGACGGCTTTGGGCCGAATGGGATTGCCTGGGTCACGGTTACGCTGTCGCGGCGGGTCTCGGTGCTGCAATCGGGTTTCGTCTATCACTATGCCTTTGCCATGCTGATCGGCCTTGTGGCCCTCGTAAGCTGGTATCTCTTTTCGCGGAACGGGTGATCCATGACCGGGCTACCGCTACTTTCGCTCGTTACCTTCCTGCCGCTGGCAGGGGTGGTGCTGGTGTTCCTGCTCCGGGGCGAAGACGCACGGGTGGCGGCGCAATCCCGTTGGATTGCCCTGCTGACCTCGCTATTCGTCTTCGTGCTGTCTCTCCTGCTGTGGCTGAATTTCGACAGCAGCAACCCCGGCTTCCAGTTTGAGGAAAAACTGAACTGGCTGCCGGGAACCGGGGTGAGCTATCACGCCGGGATCGATGGGATTTCGCTGTTCTTCGTGCTGCTCTCGACGTTCCTGACGCCGATTTGCATTCTCTCAAGCTGGGAAGCCGTGGAGAAGCGCGTGAAGGAATATATGATCGCCTTCTTGGTCCTGGAGACCTTGATGGTGGGCATGTTCGCCGCGCTCGACCTCATCACCTTCTATATCTTCTTCGAAGGCGTGCTGATCCCGATGTTTATCATCATCGGGGTGTGGGGCGGACAGCGCCGGGTCTATGCGGCGTTCAAACTGTTCCTGTATACGCTCGCGGGCTCGGTTCTGATGCTCGTCGCTATTTTGGCGATGTACTGGGATGCGGGCACGAGCGATATCGTTTCGCTGCTGAAGCATTCCTTCCCGGCGGGCATGCAAACCTGGTTGTGGCTGGCCTTCTTCGCCTCCTTCGCGGTGAAGGTACCGATGTGGCCGGTGCATACCTGGTTGCCCGATGCCCACGTGGAAGCGCCGACGGCGGGGTCCGTAATCCTTGCGGGCGTGCTGCTGAAGATGGGGGGCTATGGGTTCCTGCGCTTCTCCATTCCGATGTTCCCGCAGGCCACCGAGTTCTTCGAGCCGCTTATCTTCGTGCTCTCGGCGGTTGCCGTGATCTATACCTCGCTGGTCGCCCTGGCGCAGGAAGATATGAAGAAGCTGATCGCTTATAGCTCGGTCGCCCATATGGGTTTCGTGACTATGGGGCTGTTCGCGCTCAATCAGCAGGGCATTCAGGGCGCGGTGTTTCAGATGCTGAGCCATGGGATTGTCTCGGGCGCGCTCTTCCTCTGTGTTGGCGTGGTATACGACCGGCTGCATACGCGCGAAATTTCGCGCTACGGCGGCTTGGCCGAAAATATGCCGCGCTATGCCTTAGTCTTCCTGTTCTTCACCTTTGCGACCATTGGTCTGCCGGGCACGAGCGGGTTTGTCGGCGAATTCACCATTCTTGTTGGGGCGTATCTCGCCAATACCTGGGTGGCCTTTTTTGCCAGCACGGGCCTGATTTTGGGCGCGGCCTATTCGCTGTGGCTGTATCGCCGCGTGATTTTCGGGAAGCTTGAAAAGGCCGACTTGAAGTTGCTGCCGGATCTGTCCTTACGGGAAATCGTGATCTTCGCCCCGCTGGTCATTCTGACCCTGTGGATGGGGATCTATCCGGCATCCTTCATGGACCCGATGACGGGCTCAGTCGAAGTACTGGTGAAAAACTATAAAGCCGCACTCGCTGCCGCCGAGCCGATCTCGTTGACCGGCACGCTGCTGGCACTCGTGCAGTAAGGGGGTAAGGGTGGATCCGATGACCAACGTTTTTGCCAAAGTCGATTTGGCAACTGTTGTCCCCGAACTGTTCCTGGCGCTCGCCGCGATGGTCCTGCTGCTGTCGGGCGCTTTTATGGGCGAGAAGCGCTCGGTGCGGGCGGTAACGCTTGGGGCGATTTTCGCCTTCGCTATCGCGGCGGTTCTTGTCGTGCTAATGCCCTATGGCGATAGCGGGCGGGTGGCCTTTAACAGCCTTGTCCACGTCAGCGCCTTCACGGCCTTTCTCAAGGTCTTGATTTTGTTGGGCTCGGCCCTGACGCTCGTGCTGTCTACCGACTTCTTTGAAAAAGAGAAGATCGCGCGGTTCGAGTATCCGGTGCTGGTGGTGCTGGCGACGGTTGGCATGCTGATTATGGTCAGCGCCTACGATCTAATGACGCTCTATATGGGCCTCGAAATGCAGTCGTTGGCGCTCTATGTGATCGCCTCGTTCCATCGGGACAGCGCCAAATCGACCGAAGCGGGCCTGAAGTATTTCGTGCTCGGCGCGCTCTCCTCGGGAATGCTTCTCTACGGGATTTCGCTGGTCTATGGGTTTGCGGGCAGCACGAATTTCGCCATGCTGGCCCCGCTGCTGACCGATAACCCCGAAGCCGGGGTGGTGATCGGCATGGTCTTCATCATCGTCGGGCTGGCCTTCAAGGTTTCCGCCGTGCCGTTCCACATGTGGACGCCGGACGTGTACGAGGGCGCTCCGACGCCGGTGTCGAGCTTCTTTGCCGCCGCGCCGAAAGTGGCGGCGATGGGCCTGCTGGTGCAGGTTCTCACCGGCCCGTTCGGCGGGATGGTGGGGCAATGGCAGCAGATTATCGTCTTCGTCTCCATCGCCTCGATGGTGTTCGGCTCGGTCGCAGCGATTAATCAGCGCAATATTAAGCGCCTGATGGCCTATAGCTCGATCGGTCACATGGGCTTCACCCTCGTTGGACTCGCTGCCGCCAATACCGAAGGTTTGACCGGGGTGCTGGTGTATCTCGCGGTCTATGTGGTGATGGGTCTCGGCACTTTTGCCTGCATCATCGCGATGCGGGTGAACGGCAAAGCGGTTGAGCAGATCGACGATTTGGCCGGTCTGTCGCGCACGCAGCCGCTAGTTGCGCTCGCGCTTGGCATGTTCATGTTCTCGATGGCGGGGATTCCGCCGCTCGCGGGCTTCTTCTCGAAGTTCTACGTGTTCCGGGCAGCGGTGCAGGCTGATCTGTTCGCGCTCGCCATTATTGGCGTGCTCGCCAGCGTCGTCGGGGCCTTCTATTACTTGCGCGTGATTAAGGTCATGTACTTCGATCAACCGTCGATCCATTTCGACCGCATGTCGCCGGGCGTTGCCTTCGTCGCGGCGGGTACATGCCTCATCACCATGCTGTTTTGGGTCTACCCCGCACTACTTATCAATGTGGCCGCCCGCGTTTCGGCGCTGGTGATCGGGGGTTAATCTGTCGGGCTTAACCTTACCGCCCGGTTGGCGGTTGCAAGACTTCGAGAGCGTCGCCAGTACGATGGAACTGGCGACGCAAGCGCTTCTGGGCGGGGCGGGCGAGGGGCTCATCATCCGCGCGCGCGAACAGGTTTCCGGGCGCGGACGGCAGGGGCGCGTGTGGCGTAGCCCGGTTGGAAATCTCTATATGTCGATTCTGATCGACCCAGCCCCGACCCTGGCGGAAACCGCTCAACTCTCTTTTGTGGCCGGGCTCGCCGTGTGGCGGGCGGTGTCCGACCTCGCGCCGGGGGCGGGCCTTACGCTGAAATGGCCGAACGATCTTTTGCTGGACGGCGCAAAGCTCGCCGGGCTCCTGCTGGAGGTGCCCTATGCGGGCCGTCCAGCGGTCCTAGGGCTGGGTATCAACCTTCGCACCGCGCCGACCGATACACCCTATGCCGCCACCAGCCTGCCACTGCGTGCAACGGGACCGGTGGACCGGGACGAGGCGACCGAAGCCGTCGCGCTTCGCCTCGCCGAAACCTTGGACCAGTGGCGGCGCGAAGGTTTCGGCGCGATCCGGGCCGATTGGCAGGCGGTCGCACACCCGGTTGGCACGCCGCTGACCGTGCGGATTAATCCCGAATCGCCCCTAACCGGTACCTTCGACGGTCTCGGCCCCGACGGGCACCTGCGCCTGAAAACCCCCGAGGGCATCCAGCAGATTCCTGCCGGTGATGTTATTCTCGCCTAGCCGTTTTTTCAGGACATCGCCATGCTGCTTGCCATTGACGCCGGTAATACGAATACCGAATTCGCGCTGATCGACGGCACGGAGCTGCGCAATTCTTGGCGTATTTCCACCGACCCGCGCCGAACCGCCGATGAATATGCCGTGTGGTTGACCCAGCTTATGGCACTCGATGGTATCGCGCGCGATGCGGTAACAGCGAGTATCATCGCCACCGTTGTGCCGGAGGCTTTGTTTAATCTCACCAGCCTGTGCCGTAAATATTTCAACGGCCCGCCGATGGTGGTGGGCGATCCTTCGGTGAAAATGACCATTCGCGCCGTCATCGACCGGCCGGAGGAGGTGGGGGCGGACCGGCTCGTTACCGCCCTTGCTGCGCGCGATTTGTACGGTTGCCCCCTGATCGTTGTCGATTTCGGCACGGCAACGACTTTCGATGTTATCGATGCGGACGGAAATTTTGCCGGCGGCGTTATCGCGCCGGGGATTAACCTTTCGCTGCAAGCCCTTTACATGGCGGCGGCGAAGCTGCCGCGCGTGGCGATTCGCCCGACGCCGACCGTGATTGCCCGCAGTACCGTGCCCGCGATGCAGTCCGGCGTGTTCTGGGGCTATATCGGCATGATCGAGGGGCTCGTTAAGCGCATGCGTGCCGAGCTTGGCCAGAATGTTCCAGTTGTTGCAACTGGCGGGTTAGCCCCTATGTTTGCGGGCGCGACGGACCATATAACCCATATCGACCGTGATCTTATCATGCGCGGCCTTGTCACTCTCTATCAGCATAATCGTTTGGAATCATGATCGACGGCACCCCCCTGCACACCGCTATCGCCGCCCGCGGCGAACTTCTTTTCCTTCCCCTCGGGGGCGCGGGGGAAATCGGGATGAACCTCAACCTCTTTGGCTATAACGGCCAATGGGTGATGGTCGATCTCGGCGTCACCTTCGGCGACGACAGCCAGCCGTCAATCGACGTGATTATGCCCGATCCGGTGTTTATCGCCGAACGGCGCGAATCGCTCATTGGGATCGTGCTGACCCACGCCCATGAGGATCATTTAGGCGCGGTTCCCTACCTCTGGCGTCGCCTGGGCGGGCCGCCGATTTACTGCACGCCGTTTACCGCGAGCGTGCTACGCAAGAAGCTGCCCGAGCATGGCTTATCGCGCGAGGTGGTCATTCACGAGGTGCCGCTGTCGGGCGAATTCACCCTGGGGCCGTTTCGGTTCCAGATGATTACCCTGACCCATTCAATCCCCGAACCGAACGCGCTCGCCATCCATACGCCGGTCGGCACCGTGCTACATACGGGCGACTGGAAGTTTGATCCAGAGCCGCTGATCGGCGATGTGACCGATTTCGACGCGCTGAAAAAGCTGGGCGATAAGGGCATTCTGGCGCTGATCGGCGATTCGACCAATGTGTTCAAATCGGGCGAAGCCGGGTCGGAAGCCGCCGTGCGCGAAAGCCTGACGGAGTTGATTGGTCAGTTTAATAATCGCGTCGCAGTGGCTTGTTTTGCCTCAAATGTTGCGCGCTTGGAAAGCATCGTCGTCGCCGCCGCCGCCAATGGTCGCCGCGTGGCGCTGGTCGGGCGATCGCTGCATAAGATGGTCGAAAGTGCGCGGGAGAATGGCTACCTTAAGTCCATGCCCGCGCTGATCTCGGAAGACGAGGTCGGCTATCTGCCCGCTGAAGAAGTGCTGCTGCTCTGCACCGGCAGCCAGGGTGAACAGCGCGCGGCGCTGGCGCGCATCGCCTCAAACGATCATCCGCACGTGACCTTGGAAGAGGGCGATGCGGTTATCTTCTCGTCGCGCATCATCCCGGGGAACGAAAAATCCATCGGACGCTTGCACGATAAGCTGATCCGCCAGGGCATCGAAGTTGTGACGGAGCAGGATCACTTCATCCACGTCTCCGGCCACCCGGCGCGCGACGAATTGGCGCGCATGTACGCCATCACCCGCCCGAAAATCGCGGTGCCGGTCCACGGTGAAGTTCGGCATCTGCACGAACACGCCGAACTGGCGCGGGAATGCCAGGTGCCGATTGCGATGGTGGTGGAGAATGGCGACGTGCTGCGCCTTGCCCCCGGCGAGCCGATGATTCTCGATAAAGTGCCCACGGGCCGCTTGGCGGTCGATGGCAACCGTCTCATTCCTTTGGGCGGCTCCGAACTCAAGCAGCGCCTGCGCCTGACCTATAATGGTTTGGCTGTCGCGACGCTGGTGCTCGACAAAAAAGGCAAGCTCCAGGCCGATCCGGTGCTGACGCTTCACGGTCTTGTCGATGCAGAGCAGGACGAAGGGCAAATCCTGATCGATAAGGCGCTGGACGCTATTGAGGACGTCGTCGATGCTTTCACGTCCGGCGGGCGCGGTGGGGATGATACGCTGCTGCGCGATGCGGTGCGGGCGGCGGTGCGACGCACTGTTCATAGCGCCATCGGCCTGAAGCCGGTTACAGAGGTGCATCTCATCCGCTTATAGGATGGAACGCCAGGGGAGGGTGTTGGGATGATCGGACGGTTGAACCATGTGGCGATTGTGGTGCCGGATTTGGCGGCGGCCAGCGCCCTCTATCGCAATGCCTTGGGGGCAACGGTCTCCGATCCGGTCGATGTGCCCGCCCATGGCGTGACGACCGTCTTCATTCTGCTGCCGAACACTAAAATCGAACTGCTGCATCCCCTGGGGGAAAATTCGCCAATTGCGGGGTTCCTCGCGAAAAACCCCTCGGGCGGCATGCATCACGTTTGCTATGAAGTCACCGATATTCGGGCCGCGCGCGATCATCTTTTGGCCGAAGGCGCGCGGGTGCTGGGCGATGGCGAGCCCAAGATTGGCGCGCACGGCCTGCCGGTGCTCTTTCTGCATCCTAAGGATTTCTGCGGAACGCTTGTGGAGTTGGAAGAGGTCGCTACGGCATGAATTGGGTTTCCGGCATCGTCGTTTTTACGATCACCTGGTGGGTTGTTCTGTTTGCCGTACTGCCGTGGCGCGTTACCACGAAGGACGCAAAGGGGCGGGGCGAGATGGCGGGGGCACCCGACAATCCCCATCTGCTCTATAAAGCATTATGGACGACGATTATTTCCACCGTGATTTTTGTGGCAATCTATGCGTTGATCGCCTCGGACCTGATTTCATTTCAGGATATGGCCGATCGAATGGGCCGCTATTAGGGGCTGGACGCTACCGCCCGCTTCGGTCATGCTTCTGTAACAGTCTCTCGACCCACCCTTTCCAACCTTTGGAAAGCGCTGAAAAGGGGGTGTTGCCGCGCCAATGACCGGGTTGATTAATCTTGCGGATTTCCGGCAGAACCGTCACCGAGTGACGTTCAACAGAGCCGAATTGCAGGAAATCCTGAATATTTACAGTCGCCGTGTCGCCAAAGGAGAGTGGCGGGATTACGCCATTGATATGAGCGGCGGGGCGGCGATGTTCTCCATCTTCCGCTCGTCCTACGAATTACCGCTGTATAATATCCTTAAACACGCAACCGCGCGGCAGACGGACTTCGTGCTGATGAGCCGAGGCCAAAAACTACGACAGGAGCGGAACCTCGGCGACCTTCTCGCCTATCTTGATGCGCGCAGCTTGAGTTTAGTGCGCTAAGCCTGTTTAGCGGCGCACACCCGACATTTGTGCAATCACGCCGCGCAGATAATCAACCTCTTGCTGAAGCCGTTTGATCTGGGCGGAGGCAACTTGAATTTCGTAAGATTGCGCCTCAAGGTCTTTTGACAGGCGCTTGACGATACTCGGGTCGACCACATCAGCGGCCTGTTCCTCAGGGGCGGGGGCTGTGCCGTCGGCCTCCGGTTCGGCGTTAGCCGCCGCCGCGGGCGTGTCGGCGGCGGCCTTCAGCTTGGCCGCCTGCTCCTGTACCTTTTGCGCCGAGGAAAGAAGCTGGAGATGGGTGGATTTCAGGCGCGCTTTCCGCGTCTCCAAATCCTTTTCGCTGGTCCGCAGCAACTGCTCCCGCTGGGCAAGATCGCGCTGTAAGCTGGTACGATACTCAACCTGCTGTTCAATCGCCGAAGAGGCCGCGCGTTCCCGCGCGCCAGTGTCATTCGCCCCCGGTGCGGCCCCGCCAATCGTGGGGAGCGCTTGCTGGCCGAGCGCGGCAGTTGACAGGCCGATAACCGTGAACACGGCAGCGAAGGGAAGAATGCGACGGTTCATTCAGGCGTTTCCTTAATGATCTGCCGATGCTGAGATCATGCAACCAGCGCAAAACCGAGATCGAGCCTGCGCCCGCCATTACGATGACGGATACGATCGGCCATGGCCGATGTTACCAGCAAACCCCGCCCACTGGGCAGCCCAAAAGGATCATCGATATCGGCGGTGGTCGGTGTTCCACGCGCAGTTTTCTCGAAACCATGGCCTTCGTCGAGCACTTCGAGCGTTAGCCACCCCGCCGACAGGCGGGCGAAAATACAGACGGCCCGATTGGCAAACCCGTCATCGTGCAGGCGCGTATCGAGATGGTCCGCATAGTCGGCATAGGCATCGGCACTGGAGCGGAGAAACTTATTGGCCTCAAGATTACCGTGTAGGAGGGCATTGGCCAAAGCTTCGGCAAGCGCAACCTCGATCCGCCAGATCAGCCCCTCATCGAAGAGGCCACAGGCCGCCAAGCTCGCCGCAACCGCCGCCGCGGGTTCCACCCGATAAGCTGTGACCGTGGAAAGGCAGAGACCGATGAACGTTCCCCGCCGCGCCGCCAACCGCGCAAAGCCCGCCAATTGATCGGGCGATAATCCGGCTTCGAAACAAAAGGCGGGAAGATCCGCAACCGCCCCCGTTAACCGGCTCTCGCTAATCCGGTCCCCCATCACGCGAATACGCCGCCGGCTACCGCTGCCCAGGGCAGGGCGGGCAGAGGGTGCGGAAACCGGCATCATGGCCACCGATACCGGATCGACGCGAACCTCGCCAAAGCTTTCCATCGAAAGAGCTTCCAGGGCTTCGCGCGACAATCCGTCCGCAACCAGACTCAGCGATGAGAATGGAGACAGGGACACAGGGCCTCCGTGTTGATCCGCCGGTGTGGGCCGCACGGGTGGCAGCCGCTTATCGATAAAAAGGGTCACGATGACCGATCGTATCGCGTCCCTATGACTGAATAGTAAATATCTTGTCGAATTTTGCTACTTCAAGCATGCGGCGCACATTTTCGGGCGGGCGTTGAAGCACAACGGCAGCGTTGAAAACCTGGGCCTTTTGCTTGGCGATCAGCAACATTCCAAGACCAGCGGAGTCGATAAACTCGACGCCGCTGAGATCGAACTCATAGGAGCCGACTTTGTTCTTCAAAAGCTCATCGAGGAATTCTTTGTACTCCCGATGAAACTTAAAGGTCAGCCGACCTGTGATCTTAATCTTCGCGCTATTGTCTTTGATATCGACTGTATATTGCATCGGGTCCTCGAATGAGCCATCCGGCAGTTTTTACGCGCTGCCGACACCGTATCCCCAGCAAGCCATTCCCAGTGCTTTTCGCACGGGTAACGACCGCCCCTTCATGTTGTGCGCTTTTTCGCCTCGGAAGGCAACCAAACTTAGCAACTACCCACAATTTAAGGCAAAAAAGCTATTAACTTCTAGGAGAATCAGTCTCTTCCACGAGTTTATAGCGAGTCATGAGAGGGGCTTGCGTTAGCGCAAACAGCATAACGATTGGAATGAAACCGAAAGTCTTCAGTGTAACCCATTGATCGGTCGTCAAAACCCGCCAAGCAATTTCATTGACGCCCGCCAAAAATAGAAAGAAAGCGGCCCATCGCCAGGTAAGAAGAGTCCAGCCTCGATCTTGAAGCGACATCATCGGGCCGAAAACAACGCGCAAAGGTTGGCGACCGAGCAGCCGCCCCCCCGCCAGAAGAAGCGCAAACAAACCGTAAATCAACGTCGGCTTCATCTTGATAAAGGTTTCATCGGCCAGCCATAGCGTGAGCCCACCAAAAACACTCACAAGGACGACATTGACCAGCGGCATCACGGGCATACGGCGCTCAAGCCGCCACAGCACGCCAAAACTGACCGCCGAGGCCACCATCAGCGCCGCCGTTGCGGTGTAGAGATCGCTACGGCCATAGACGAGGAAAAACAGCAGCAACGGGCCGAAATCGAGCAGGAGCTTTAGAAGTGGGGAGGGTGGTTTTGGCGAACTCATCAGCCTCACTCCCACTCAATCGTGCCGGGCGGCTTTGACGTAATATCATAACTAACCCGGTTAATCCCCGGAACTTCATTGATAATCCGCGTGGCAACCCGCCCAAGGAAGTCGTGCGGGAAGGGGAAGTAGTCGGCGGTCATCCCATCGGTGGAGGTGACAGCGCGCAGGGCGCAGGCGTAATCATAGGTGCGGGCGTCGCCCATCACGCCGACGGTGCGCACGGGCAGCAGCACGGCGAAGGCTTGCCAGATTTGATCGTAGAAACCGGCTTTGCGGATTTCATCGAGATAGACCGCGTCGGCGGCGCGCAGAATATCGAGCTTGTCGCGGGTGATTTCGGAGCCGGGCAGGCGGATCGCCAGACCCGGCCCTGGGAAGGGGTGACGGCCGACGAGGCTATCGGGCAGCCCCAGTTCGCGCCCCAGCACGCGCACTTCATCCTTAAACAGGTCGCGCAGCGGCTCGACCAGCTTCAGGTTCATCCGCTCGGGCAGGCCGCCGACATTATGGTGCGATTTGATCGTCACCGAGGGGCCGCCGGTGAAGCTGACGCTCTCGATCACGTCCGGGTAGAGCGTGCCTTGCGCGAGGAACGCCGCGCCGCCAACCTTGCGGGCCTCTTCCTCGAACACATCGATGAAAAGCTTACCGATGGTCTTACGCTTTAGTTCTGGGTCGGTCTTCCCGGCCAACTCACCCAAGAACAGCGCGCTCGCGTCGCGGTGCACCAGCGGAATATTGTAATGGTCGTGGAAGAGGGTCACGACCTGCTCGGCCTCGCCCGTGCGCAGCAAGCCGTGATCGACGAAGACGCAGGTGAGTTGATCGCCAATCGCGGCGTGAATCAGCACGGCGGCAACCGAACTATCGACCCCGCCCGACAGGCCGCAAATCACTTTGGCGGTGCCAACCTGGGCGCGGATGCGTTCAATCATCATTTCGCGGAAACCCGCCATCGTCCAAGCGCCGTGGCACCCGGCAATATCGCGGACGAAGCGGCGCAGCAGGTGTGCGCCATCGGGCGTATGCATCACCTCCGGGTGGAACTGCACCGCGTAAATGCGGCGCTCCTCATTGGCAATCGCGGCGAAGGGGGCGTTTTCGGAGGTGGCGACGGTGTGGAAGCCGGGGGGCAGTGCCGTTACCCGGTCGCCGTGGCTCATCCACACCGGGTAGCTTTGGCCGATTTGCCAAACGCCATCAAAGAGCGAACAAGACCCGGTGACGGTGATTTCAGCGCGTCCAAACTCGCGATGCAGCCCACCTTCGACCTTGCCACCAAGCTGCGCGCAAATCGTTTGCTCACCGTAACAAATGCCGAGAATCGGCACATTCTGCTGATATACCCACTCCGGCGCGCGCGGTGTATGCTCCAACGTGACCGAAGCGGGGCCACCCGAGAGAATGATCCCTTTCGGCGCAAAGGCTGCGAGCCGGGCCGGATCGGTATTGAACGGCATGACCTCGCAGTAAACGCCCGCTTCGCGGACGCGGCGGGCGATCAACTGCGTTACCTGACTGCCGAAATCGAGAATCAGAATGTTTTCGGCCTGCAAGCTGGGATCGGTCATGGGGAACTCGCTTCTGTTGGTCTTCAATCTTGGTCTTAGCGGCGGCATGCCGCGCCGAGCGCAGCCAGGTCGGTCCAGATCATGCGGTGGGTTTCCACCAGAATGCCGCCAAAAGGTTCAGTGATCGTTTCGGCCATGGCACCACCGAGCGCGCGATAGAACCCCAGCGCGCGGACATTCTTCGCCATGACCCACAGCCAAAGGGACGGTTCACAATCGGGCAGGCTTTGAGCATGCTCGATACTCTTCAACAATAGTTGCCGTCCGAGCCCCTGGCCGCGCTGTTCGGGATGAACGTGTAAATTATCGACAAAGGCACCGGGATAATTCCCATAAGGATCATCCGCTTTGCTCGCCGGATTACACCAGACGGTAACAAAGCCAACGGGCTTTTCAGCCTCTTCGGCGATTAGAACGAAATCATCGGCCTGGGCTTGCGGCAGTTTTGCCGACCAATGGATCAGCCGCTCTTGCAGAAGCGGGCCGTCGAGATAGGCATCGGGCAGAAGGCCGCGATAGGCGGAGCGCCACGAGCGCGTGTGAAGATCGGCAATCCGGGGGGCGTCGTCCGCCTGGGCGCGACGAAAATGCACAGCGGTCAAATCCTACTCCAGTAAGCTCGCCATATTCGGCCATTCATAGGCGACTTCGGGCAGCCAGACGCCGCCGAAATTATGGGCTTCGCGGTCGATCACGCGGCCGCCGATATGCTCATAAAAAGCGCGCGCCTTGTGATTATCCTCGAGTGCCCAGAGCAGGAGCGAGCGCCGATGCTGCTCCAACAACGCGCGCGCCGTCTGCTGGACCAACGCCCGCCCGAGACCATGGCCGCGCCACGCCGTATCGACGTAAAGCGCATAGATTTCCGCGTCATGGGCCCAGCTTGAGCCACGCACCGGGCCGTAGGCGCTGAAGCCGATCACCCGAGCGCTGCCGTCGACGGCAAGCCAGGGGTGGCCATCATCGCCAAACCCGCCCCGGCTGGAGAGCATGCGCCGCCAGAGAGTGCGATGCTCGTCCAGTAAGGGGCCATCCAAAACACTATCGGGCATGACGCCGCGAAAGGAGTCGCGCCAACCGTCGGTCTGCACCTTGGCAATCGCACCGAAATCATCCCGCTGGGCCCGGCGCAGACTCCACGTCTGCGCGGCGGCGGTTGGAATCGGCTGATTGGCGCGGCTCAACAGTTTAACTCTCCTCGGAAACCAACTCGGCAACCTGCACGGCGGCAGTGGCGCTGCGCTCCAGCACGGCGGTGAAGAAACCATCGGTGCCGTGGCGATGGGGCGTCAAGCGCAAATAGGGGCCAGGGGCTGGGCAGGGCGTTGTTACCCGTTCGGCCCAAATCTCCGTGACCGGCTTTACGGTAAACTCCGGGTGAGTTGCGAGGAACGCCGCAACCGAGCCTTCGTTTTCCTCCGGCAGTAGCGAGCAGGTGGCATAGATCAAGCGCCCGCCTGGCTTTACCAGTTTTGCCGCCGAATCGAGAATTTCGCGCTGCTTTACGGTGAGTTCAGCCACATCAGCGGGGCCAATGCGCCATTTCATATCGGGGTTGCGCCGCCAGGTGCCGGTGCCGGAGCAGGGGGCATCGACCAGAACCCGGTCGAATTTCCCGACCTGCCGTTTGAACCAGCCCGCATTCTCAGCCCCAAGCGCGCGGCGTTCGACATTGTGAACCCCGGCGCGGCGCAGGCGCGTGACGGCCCGCTCCAACCGCTTTTCGGAAATGTCGGAGGCGATGAGGCGGCCCTTGTTATTCATATCGGCGGCGAGCGCCAAGGTTTTGCCGCCCGCGCCCGCGCAATAATCGATCACCCACTGGCCGGGCTTGGCGTCCGCCAGCAGCGCCACCAGTTGCGAGCCTTCGTCCTGGATTTCGACCAAACCGTCTTTAAAAGCGGGCAGGGTGCCGAGTGCCGGACGCCCGAAAACGCGAATGGCCAGCGGCGACCATTCCCCGGCCTCAACCTTCAAGCCTTCAAACTGAAGCCGCGCCAGAATTGACTCGCGCGTGCCGTGAAGCTGATTGATGCGCAAATCGAGCAAAGCGGGGCTGTTCAGCGCCGCCAATTCGGCTTCATCGCCCTCGAAAAGCTCCAGCAGCGGGGCTTCCGACCAAGGCGGAATTTCCATGCGCACCCACAGCGGCATGTCGGGATGATCGAGCGGCAGCGGTTCTTTCGAATCGCCGCGTAATTCAACGATTTTTTCAACTAAGGTGCGCTCGGCCCGCGATAGCGCGTGCGGGCGATGCTCTTCGCCGTCGAAATTCTTCTGGAACTGCTCGGGAATCCAATTATCGGACAGCAGCAGATCGACGACGAAGAGATGCCGGACGGAGGCCGCTCCCGCCTCGGGCGGGCGCTCTAGGAGACCATTCACCCACCATTCGAGCCGCGCCAATCGGCGCAGCATGGCGTAGAACCGCTCGGAAATCGCCGCCCGGTCTTTAGAGCCAATATAGCGGCGGTCGCGGAAATAGCGGGAGGCGGCAGCGTCGGCCACGCCCCCTTGGCTGATATTTTCGAGCAGTTCATAGGCCGCTTGCAGGCGGGCGACGGGAGTCATTCGGCTTAGCCACCCTGACGATAGTTGGGGGCTTCGCGCATAATCCCAACGTCATGCACGTGCGACTCGCGCAGGCCCGCATTGGTGATCCGAACGAAGCGACAGTTGCGTTGCATATCGGCGATCGTGGCATTGCCGGTATAGCCCATCGCGGCGCGCAGGCCGCCGACGAGTTGGTGGACGACGGCGTTCAGCGGCCCTTTATAAGCGACGCGACCTTCGACACCTTCCGGCACCAGCTTCAGCGTATCATTCACTTCCGCCTGGAAGTAGCGATCCGCCGAGCCGCGCGCCATTGCGCCGACCGAGCCCATGCCGCGATAGGATTTATATGAGCGCCCTTCAAACAGGAAAACTTCGCCGGGGCTTTCGTCGGTGCCAGCGAAGAGCGAGCCGATCATCGCGCAATCGGCCCCGGCGGCAATCGCTTTAGCGAGATCACCCGAATATTTAATACCGCCATCGGCGATCACCGGAATGCCATGCTTGCGGCAGGCTTCGACGCAATCGAGCACCGCCGTAAGTTGGGGAACCCCGACCCCGGCAACGATTCGCGTGGTGCAGATCGACCCCGGCCCAATGCCGACCTTAATCGCATCCGCCCCGGCATCCATCAACGCGCGGGCAGCATCGGCAGTCGCGACATTCCCGGCCATGATTTGGGTGGAATTGGAGAGGCGGCGAACCCGGCGCACCGTATCCAGCACGCGCTCCGAATGGCCGTGGGCGGTATCGACGACCAGAAGATCAACCTCGGCATCGAACAAGGCTTCGGCGCGCGCAACGCCCTCGTCGCCCGTCCCCGTCGCAGCCCCGGCGCGCAGGCGGCCCTTACCGTCTTTCACGGCATTCGGGAACTGCTGGGCCTTTTCGATGTCTTTCACCGTGATCAGGCCGATACAGCAATAATCTTCATCCACCACCAGCAGCTTTTCGATGCGATGATGATGGAGCAGGCGCTTGGCTTCGTCCTTGGTCACGCCTTCGCGCACCGTAATCAGCTTATCCTTGGTCATCAGCTCAGAAACCGGCTGACCGGGATTGGTGGCAAAGCGCACGTCGCGGTTCGTGAGAATCCCCAAGAGCTTGCCCTTGGGCTGCTCGACAACGGGAATGCCGCTGATTTTGAACTCCGCCATCAGCGCCAGCGCATCCGCCAGCGTGCTGTGCGGCGTGATCGTGACCGGATCGATGACCATCCCACTTTCGAACTTCTTCACCCGGCGCACTTCGGCGGCCTGACGGGCGAGGTCCATATTCCGGTGAATGATCCCGAGCCCGCCCATCTGCGCCATTGCAATCGCAACGCCACTTTCCGTGACGGTATCCATCGCGGCGGAAAGCAGGGGAATCCCCAGGCTGATCTCTTTGGTCAATCGGGTGGACGTGTCGGCCTGGGCCGGCATAATCGCCGAGGCGGCGGGCTCTAACAAAACGTCATCGAATGTAAAGGCTTCGCGCAAGATCATGGCGGGGCGGCTCCATCTACCTAACTACGGCCCGGCCAAATCCGCCCCTGAATGCGCTGAAACGAACCCCAAGCAATAGGGGGGTGCGCCGGTGCTGCATAATACATATTGCGGTTCGGCTGCCAAGCCCCCGTGTTATGCAGCAACAGAGGCAGTCCCATGCAGCCACGACGCAGCGGGAGGAGCGCTTATTTCTTAGGAGTCGCCACTTGCGATTTCTTAACCATTTAACGGTCACGAACATGAAATATTAAATGTCATATAGACATGTTCAGGTCGCCTCCATAGGATGCGCCTACGATAAGTGGGGGGCTACTGTCGCCGACCGAAAGGTCACTGCGACCCAATTAGGTTTTGGGAACGACTCGCCATGAAACTATTCGATAAGATTTCATTCGGCCGTAAAATTGGCCTGATTGTTTTTGTCTTATTAATACCCATTGCATATCTTGCTTACCTGCTAATTGCGGCAAATATGGTCCAAATCCGCTTTGCGCAAGCCGAACTGGTGGGCACAGAATATTTACGCCCGGTCCAGCACGCCCTTGTTGCCACTTTGGCGCAAAGTCGGGGCGGGGCGGCGATACCCGTCGATCTTGCGGAAGCACTTGGCAAGGTCGAAACAAAACTCGGCACGAACGCCGGGATAGATCTGCAAAGCGCGGACTTGTCCAAGGCAGCCATTGCCGCTCTGCGCGACGCTTCGGCTAAACGGGACCGGGCTTCGGCAATGCTCGCCATGACGGCCTTACGGGATCTGACCGTTCGGGTTGGCGATCAATCGAACCTTATTCTCGATCCCGATCTCGACAGTTATTACACGATGGATTTGGTGCTGCTGCGCTTCCCCGACCTCGTTTCGCGCGTGGCCGATCTCGATGCCGCTTTGCGCACCGGGGCCAAAGGATCGCCGAGTGTTGCGGAACAAGCCGATATTCTGGTTGCCAAAGGCGCGATGCAGGCGACGCTTGACGGTTTGGCGGCATCGGTTTCGCTTGGCTACCGTGGCAATGCCAGCGGGGATTTAAAGCGCTGGATTGATCGCGATATGCAGGCCCTGATCGCGGCGGGAGCCGCGATGATTATCGCCGCCGACGCTCAGGTTTCAGGTAAAGGCGCGGCTCCGGTGGCAAAACTGACCGCCGATCTCGAAACGAGCCTCGGTAAAGGCTATGACGTCACCTCCCAGGCCCTTGAAGATCTTCTGAGAATTCGTATCAGTGGCTTCTTCCAAGCGATGACTTGGAGCCTTGTTTTGGTGGCGATTGTCGTGCTGCTCGCCGTCACCTTGGCCCTCGTCATTGGCCGTTCGGTCAGCCGTCCGCTGCTGCGGTTAACGGGGCAAATGGAAAGCCTAGTTACGGGCCGCACAGACGTTGAAATTCGCTACCAAGCGCGCGCCGACGAAGTGGGTAAGATTGCCAAAGCGGTCGAGTTTTTCCGGCAGGCGCTGGTTGCCCGGGAACGTCTTGAAACCGAACAGCGCGCGCGGATGGCCGCCGATCTCGGCCTCGCCGAACGCCGGGTGGAGGCCGTGACCGAGTTTCGCCATGAGTTGGAAAGCGTAATTTGGGCGGTTACTCAGGCCGTTGAGCGGATGCGTATGAGTTCAACCGAGCTTTCTGGTGTGGTCGCCGCCACCAATCAAAGCTGCGTTGCCATGGCCACATCCTCCGATCAAACCCTGCAAACCGTGCAGATGATGGCCGCCGCGACCGACGAGCTATCGAGTTCGATTACCGAAATCGGTCGGCAGGTGGAGAGCAGCACGGGCATTTCCCGCCTTGCCGCCGAAGAGGTGCAATCGGCTGATAAGACGTTGCACGATCTCGAAAAGGCGACCGCGCAGATCGGCGATATCGTAACCCTCATTCAGGCAATTGCGGCCCAAACCAATCTTCTTGCGCTGAATGCTACAATTGAAGCCGCGCGGGCCGGTGAGGCGGGCAAAGGGTTCGCGGTGGTTGCGACCGAAGTGAAGAACCTTGCGACCCAAACCGCTGGCGCAACGGAAGATATTCAAAAGTCGGTCGAAACCATGCGGGCGCTCACCCATGCCGCGAGCCGAACCATGATTTCCGTCCGCGATCGGGTGCTGGAAACCGACATGCGCATGTCATCGGTCGCGGTCGCGGTCGAAGAGCAAACGGCGGCAACCCGCGATATTGCCCGCAATGTCTCGCAGGCGGCGGAAGGGGCGGCGATTATCGCCGATGCCATCAGCGGCGTCACATCGGCGACCGGCAATGCAGCGGAAGCTGCCAACGGCACGCTCGATCTCTCAGCAGCGCTGGAGCAAAGCACTCAAAGCCTTGGCATGGCGCTTGACCGCTTCACTCAACGGTTAGCGGCAGTGGGGGCAGAATGAAAAGAGGGAGGCTTCGGCCTCCCTGTTTACATTAGGTTAGGCGCCTAAACCCTGTCGCTACAACATACATTTCGCTGGAATCAGCGCGAGATGCAGCGGGTTTGGCGTGCCGGACCACGGCAAAATGCTTCTTGAGTGGATCGAGCAGTTCTTTTTCCGAACCACCCTGGAAAACCTTGGCCACAAAGGCCCCGCCGGGTTCCAACACCTCTAAAGCGAAGTGCAGGGCGGTTTCGGCAAGGCCGATGACGCGCAAGTGATCGGTTTTCGTATGCCCCGTCGTCGGGGCTGCCATATCGCTCATCACCAGATCCGCGCCGCCGCCGAGTAGCTCGCGCAGCCTATCGGGGGCGGTCGGATCAAGGAAATCCGCCTGCATCAGGCTCGCGCCGGGGATCGGGTCCATCGGCAGAATATCGAGCCCAACAACACAGCCGCGCCCCTGTTCTGCGCCGACGCGCGCGACCGCTACCTGGGTCCAGCCGCCGGGGGCCGCGCCAAGATCGACCACGCGCTTGCCCGGCCCGAGCAGATGATATTTCTCATCAAGCTGGATGAGTTTGAACGCCGCGCGCGAGCGATAACCGAGGCGCTTGGCTTCTGCGACATAAGGATCATTCAACTGGCGTTGCAGCCAGAGGGTCGAGGATAAAGAGCGCTTATGCGCAGTCTTCACCCGTACCGATTTTTGACGACGACCACCGCCACCGCCGCTGTTGCTGCCGTCACCGCTCCCTTTTTGGGTCATCTTTTAGCGCTCACTTCTCTTCGGGGTCCGCCGGTGCCAACTGCGGCGCGGGGACTCCCATCAGTCCAAATAAAATACCTTCGCGGACGCCGCGATCGCCGATGCGCAACGACGGGATCGGCCATAAAACCCGCATCGCATCGATAATCGCACAGCCCGCAATCACGAGATCGGCCCGCGCCCGCCCAATGCAGGGGTGCGACAGGCGCGCCTCTTCGCCCATTTTGCGGATGCGGGCCGATACCGCCGCTAAATCCTCAATACTCAAGCGAATCCCATCGACCCGCGCCCGGTCATACCGCGGCAAATCCAGATGAATCCCCGCAAGCGTCGTCACCGTGCCCGATGCGCCGAGCATCTGCACGCCGCCCGCACGGATCGCGTCCGAAATGCCGTAGCGGCGGTCGAAGGCAATCAGTTTTTCGGCAAAAACCGCGTTCATTCGCGCATAGCCGGTATCAGCCCGGCTCGGGTCGCCGTGGGCTTCGGCCAGATTGACGACGCCGAGCGGGATCGAAATCCACCCCAGCACCAGCGGGGACTGACCGGGGCGAACCGCAAGCCAGGTCAATTCCGTCGAACCGCCGCCGATATCGAACATCAGCGCGCGCGGCACTGCTGGGTCCAGCAGGGCCGCGCAGCCTGCGAGCGCCAGCAAAGCCTCTTCCTGCGGGGCGATAGTTTCGAGATAGAGGCCGAGTTCGGCGCTCACCCGTTCCAGGAAAAGCCCACCATTATCCGCCCGGCGGCACGCTTCGGTCGCCACGATCCGCGCAAAGCGGGGGCGGTAACGGCGCAGTTTCCGGACGCAGACCGCGAGCGCCGCAACCGTGCGGTCCATGGCGGCGTCCGAAAGCCGCCCCGTCATTGCCAAGCCCTCACCCAAGCGAACGATGCGGGAGAAAGCGTCGACAATCTCCAAGGTCGGCGGCTCAGCGCTCTGACCGTCCGCCATCGCCGCTGTGGTCGCACCGGGCGCAAGCCCGCCATACCCATCGCGACGGCGCGCAATGAGCAGGCGGCAGTTATTCGTTCCGAGGTCCAAAGCCGCGTAAAGCGGTTGAGACGGCACAGGGCCGCTCGGCCGCATACTCCGCCCCTGGGGACTAGCCACGGCAGTCCTCGGCGCAAAACCCATATTCATCGCATCTATATAGCGTGCTGATCTTCATTCCGCCACGGTTCGCACGTTGCAGATTGAGAGAGGCGGGGGAGCGCTTTATAAGGGGCGGCATGACACGAGCTTCACTCGCGGGTTCGCCCGAACCGACCGCCCCCGTTTCCAGCATGACCGGCTATGCCAGGCAGGCCGCCGTTGGCTGCCCAACGCCCAGCCATACCGCCACCTGGGAAATCCGGGCGGTCAACGGGCGCGGGCTCGACGTGCGCTTTCGCCTGCCGAACTGGCTCGACCGGCTGGAGCCCGCCCTGCGCGACAAGTTGAAAGCCTGCCAGCGCGGCACCATTACCGTGTCGCTTGATCTGCGCGGCGCGGCCCGCGACAGCAACCTTGCGATCAACCGGCCTTTGATCGAAGAAATCGTCGGGCTGCAAAAATCCTTGGGTAATCTGGTCGATCAAGCGCCGCTGCGCCTAACCGATCTCTTGGGCGTGCGCGGCGTGATCGAAAGCCAGCAGGCCGAAAACCCAGCACTGCACGAGCCGTCGCCTGCGGAAGACGCGGCCCTGGTCGCGCTTTTCGTTCAAGCCGTCGATCAGTTTCTGAATGCGCGACGGGCCGAAGGGGCCAAGCTTGCCGAGATTCTGCGCGGGCAGGTCGCGACCATCGCCGAGATGACCGCGAAGGCGCGCGCGGCAGCGGAAGCCCAGACTCACGGCGTCGCCGAACGGCTGCACACCCGGCTTGCCCCGCTGCTAGGGGATACGCCCCCCGTTCCCGCCGAGCGTTTGGCCCAGGAAATTGCCCTGCTCGCGCAAAAATGCGACCCCTCCGAAGAAATGGACCGGCTCGAAGCCCATTGCGCCGCCGCAACAGCGCTGCTGGACGAGGGCGGCGCGATTGGCCGCAAGCTGGATTTCCTCGCCCAAGAGTTTAACCGCGAGGCCAATACCCTCATGTCGAAGGCCGCCGACCTGTCGGTCACGCAAACCGGCCTGGCCTTAAAGACCGTAATCGAGCAATTCCGCGAACAGGTTCAAAACGTCGAGTGATGATCCCCCGATGATGCAGGCCCCCCAAACCATCGAGCGCCGCCGCCGGGGCTTGATGCTGATTCTCTCCTCGCCCTCGGGAGCGGGGAAGACCACCCTGTCGCGCTTGCTGCTGGAGAATATGCCCCAGTTGCAAATGTCGGTTTCCGTCACCACGCGCCCGCGCCGCCCGTCCGAAATTTCGGGACGCGACTATCATTTCATCGACCGGGAAGAGTTCGACCGGCTCTCGACGAGCGATGATTTGCTGGAGCATGCCGAAGTTTATGGCAACTTCTACGGCACGCCGAAAACCCCAGTGATGAAGGCGCTCGGGCAGGGGATGGATGTACTGTTTGATATCGATTGGCAGGGTACGCAGCAGATGATGCGCAAAGCCCGGCCCGATCTCGTGACAATTTTCATCCTGCCGCCCTCGATGGCCGAACTCGAACGCCGCCTGCGCACCCGCGCGCAAGATTCCGCCGATGTCGTCGCGCGCCGCATGGCCAAGGCCCACGATGACGTTTCGCACTGGCGCGAGTATGATTACGTGCTGGTCAATGACGATATCGAAGCCAGCCTGGTTTCCGTTCGCGCGATTCTGATCGCCGAGCGGCTGAAACGCGACCGACAAATGAGCTTGCCGGAGTTTGTGTCGGCACTTCAGGCCGAGCGACCGCCAAGCGATTAAGGAGATGCAGTCTCCGGGCGGCCAGGGCCGATTTGGGCGACCAGGGCCAAGGAAAGCCGCGAGAACTCGGCCACGCTGAGTTCTTCTGCCCGCGCCGTCGGTTCAATCTGCGCGTCCACGAGCAGGGCGGTGGTATCAACGCCCAAGCTTTTCAGCGAGGCGCGCAGCATTTTTCGGCGCTGACCGAAGGCTGCCGCCGTTACCTGCTCCAGCCGCACGACCGAGCCGCAGTCGGGCCGGTCTTTGCGTGGGAGAAGCTGGACGACGCTGGAAACTACTTTCGGCGGCGGCGTAAAGGCTTCCGGCGGAATATCGAACAGCACGCCGCTTTGGGCGAAATACCCGCTGATCACCGACAGGCGTCCATAGGCATCGTCGCCCGGAACCGCCGTCAAGCGGTCGGCGACTTCCTTTTGGAACATCAGCGTCAGGGATTCATACTGGTCAATCGCGCGCAACCACGCGATCACCAAGGGCGTGCCAACATTATAGGGTAGGTTGGCGATAATCCGGTAAGGGGCGGGGCCGAGCGTCGTCGGGTCGAGCCCCAGCGCATCCGCCTCGATCACCGTCAGCCGCCCGCGCGTAAGCTCGACCAGAGATTCGAGCGCCGCCACCATGCGCCGGTCTTTTTCAATTGCGACCACGTGCTGGCCGCCTTCGAGCAGCAGCGCGCGGGTCAAGCCACCGGGGCCGGGGCCGACTTCGATCACCGTGCCCGCATCCAGCGGCCCACCCGCCCGCGCAATCCGGCGCGTGAGGTTGAGATCGAACAGAAAATGCTGTCCAAAGCGCTTATCCGCCGTCAGCCCTGCCGCCGCAACGGTCACGCGCAGCGCGGGAAGCCGTTCGACGGCTTCGATAATCGGATCAATCACGGTCAAAGACGAATATCGATCGTGGCGGCCTGACGCAAATCGCGCAACGCCCGGCGGCTTTCGGCTTCGACGCGTTCGGAAATGAGCCGCAGCCGGGCATCATCGCGCGAGGGCAAGCTGGCGGCCACCCGCTTTTCCCGCAGAAGCAATAAATGCAGGCCCGAGACGGTGCGGATCGGCTGGCTCATCCGGCCCGGCTCCAGGGTTTCGAGCGCGGCCAACAGCACGGGATCGATCTGGCCGGTGCGCACCCAGCCGAGATCCCCCCCCGTCGAGGCCGACGCCGAGTTTGAATATTGCTGGGCCACCGCCGAGAACCGCGCGCCGCCGCCGAGTTGCCGGGCGATTTCGTCGACGATACGCAGCGCTGCGGCTTCACCGCCCACCGAATCAAAGGACAGGAAAATATCGGCGGCCAAATATTCCGGCTGCCCTTGGGAGGCCTGAGCTTCGGCGATAACCTGATCGATTTCTTCATCCGAGACCGGACGGAAGGCGCGCACCTTCTGGCGGTTCAGAATATCCCAGCCCAACCGAGGGCGGATCTGATCCATCAGCGTATCGGGCCGAAGCCCGACGCGCTCGACATCCTTCAAAAGCGACCCCTTGGGGCGGTTATTCGAGGTCTCCAAGGCCTCAAGATAGGCCTTTACTTCCTCGTCCTGAACATTGATGCCCCGGCGTTTGACTTCCTGCATCATCAGCTTTTCATCAATCATCGTGCGCAGCATGATCGGCACGAGGCGCGCCCGCGACTCCTCGGTCACTTGCTGGCCAAGACCGATGATCGTTTGAAAATCGGCGCGCTGGATGATGTCGTAAATCGAAATGATTTCGTCGTTCACCACGGCGGCGATGCGCAGCATTTCCTGCGCTTCCGCCGCTTTCGGCACAAAGCCGTGCTCAAGGCTGACGGGAGCCACCGACAGCAGGGCTGCCAAAACCGACGAATAGACTAAGCGGGCCATCGCGCTGACCATTTCCTTAACCAGAATTTGCAGGCGGACCTTGCCCCATTCTGGCCTCAGCGGCAAGAGACCCCGCACGCCCTTTTCCCATATAGGCACCGATTGGCAAGGACGCAGCGGGCGGATAAGGTGGCGGAAAGGGCACGGACACCGATTGCGGACTGCCCAAGCGCTTCTTAGACTCAAGAAAGACCCCTCGCATGAAAATTTCGTTTGCCGATTTGGACCTCGCTAAAAAAGGCACGCTGGTTGTAACCGTCGCCGAAGATCGCGCGCTTCTCGCCAGCGCCGCGCACCTAGACGCGCAAACCCATGGCGCGCTCACGCGGGCAGCAGCGGCGAGCCGCTTTACGGGGAAGTTCGGCCAGACGTTGGAAATTCTCGCGCCGACTGGGCTCGATGCGGGCCGTATTCTCCTGCTCGGGCTCGGCAAGCTCGCGGACCTCACCGACGCCAAGGCCGAAAGCCTGGGGGGTTCGGTCTACGCAGCAGTTGCGGCCCAGCCGGAGACCCATCTTGCCATTGCCGTCGATCCGCTGACGGGCGACCTCAGCACGGCCTCCTTGGCCGCGCGCCTTGCCCATGGGCTTTCGTTGCGCGCTTACCGCTTCGATAAATATCTGACCAAGCAAAAGGCCGACGATAAGCCGACTTTAGAAAAAGTGGCGGTTCTGCTGGCCGACCATAGCGCCGCGAAAAAGGCTTTCGCCGATCTCGATAAGCTGGCCGATGGCGTTGTTTACGCGCGCGATCTTGTTACCGAACCCGGCAATGTGCTGAACCCGGAAACCTATGCCGACCGGCTGAAGGAACTGGAAAAATCCGGGCTTGAGGTTGAAGTTCTCACCCTTAAAGACTTGAAAAAGCTTGGCATGGGCGCGCTGATTGGCGTGGGGCAGGGCTCCAAATCGGAATCGCGCGTCGTTGTGATGCGCTGGAACGGCGGTAAGGATGGCGCGGCCCCGGTTGCCTTCGTCGGGAAGGGCGTGACCTTCGATAGCGGCGGCCTGTCGCTGAAGACCGCCAAGGGCATGGAAGATATGAAGTGGGACATGGGCGGCTCGGCCGCCGTCGTCGGCACGCTCCTCGCGCTCGCAGGCCGCAAGGCCAAGGTGAATGCCGTCGGCGTCGTCGGCCTTGTCGAAAACATGCCCTCGTCCACCGCCCAGCGCCCCGGCGACGTTGTCACCAGCATGAGCGGCCAGACTATCGAAGTGCTGAACACCGACGCCGAAGGCCGTTTGGTCCTCGCCGATGTTCTTTGGTACACGCAAGACCGCTTCAAGCCCGTCGCCATGATTAACCTCGCTACCCTGACCGGCGCGATCATCATTGCACTCGGCCATGAGCACGCGGGCCTCTTCTCCAATAACGACGCGCTCGCCGAGGCTATTCTCGCGGCGGGTAAAGACACCGGCGAAACCCTGTGGCGCATGCCGCTGGGTGAAGCCTATGATTCCCTGCTGAAATCCCCCATCGCCGACATGAAGAATATTGGCGACGGCGGTGCGGGGAGTGCGGTCGCAGCCGTGTTCCTGCAACGCTTCGTCAATGATGTGCCCTGGGCGCATCTCGATATCGCCGGCGTCGCCTGGGCGAATAAGGATAAGGGCGTGGTGCCGAAGGGCGCGTCCGGCTGGGGCGTGCGCTTGCTCGACCAGTTGGTGAAGAGCCGCTACGAAGCCTAAGGAAATAGTGGCCGCTATGACCGACTGGAGCTTCTACCACCTCACGCGCTCACCGCTGGAGGAGGCTTTGCCGAAGCTGCTGGAGCGCGTGATAGCGGCCAATTTGCGGGCCGTGGTGCTGTGCGGGTCGGAAGAACGGGTGGAGGCGCTGAACGCCCACCTCTGGACCTACGATCCCGCCAGCTTTCTGCCCCACGGCACGGTAAAAGAGGGCATGGCCGCCCGCCAGCCGATCTGGCTCACTGCTGTCGATGAAAACCCAAATGGGGCCACGGTGGCGCTGCTGACCGAAGGCGTAAGCTTAGGTAATCCAAGCGCTTACGCCCGCATCCTCGATATTTTCAATGGCCGTGACGAACTCGCCGTGGCCGCCGCGCGCCTGCGCTATAAAGAGGCGAAGACAGCAGGGCATTGGTTGAAATACTATCAGCAGAGCGAGCGCGGTTGGACGCTGGCGCATGAGGCGAAGCCGATATAGATTTATTTGACAAGGGAGAGTACCTATGGATAACAAAATTTCCGAAATATTAGAACGGCTCATAAATATTCACAGATTATTAAAGATTATATCTACAAGACAAATAAATATTTCTTATGCTGGAATGGAATTTAGCCCTCCTGATTTTACTACTGCATATGACGAGTTGATTAATTTTATTAAAGAGAAAAAAATAAAAGATATAAAGATTGGATTTTTTGATGAAAAAAGAATAGAGTTATGCATCGAAACCATAACAACTTTTCTTCATAAATTAAGTAATTCTTCTGGAAATTCTTCAGGAATTTCCTCTCCTTTAGATTTAATAAATTTTTTTACCGAATCTTATTTCTTAAAAAACTTTCTATATCGTGCAATGGGTGGCGAAATTGACGTATTAATTGTTAGCGAAAGTGAGTTATCTGGTGAAAAATATAGAAATTACAAAAATGCATCTCAAGAGTTGCAAAACTCAATCGCTCAGATTGAAGAGAAGTCAATTTCGGCAGAAAATATATTAATATATTTAGAAAATCAGAAATCAAAAATAGAATCTATAGAAAATTCTATTTTAGCAGCGCAAAGCAGTGTAAATTCATTAGAGATAAATACTCTTAGTCACGCCACTGAAGTGAGAAATACTCTTTCTAAAGCGCTAAATGATTCTAATAAAATAAATGAAACACTTTCAAATATAACGGAAATTTATACAGAAATTGATAATAGACGAAGAGAAGTATCTGAACTATTGGAAAATGCTAATAAGATTGGATTGGCAAAATCCTTTGGAAATCGCCGAAGGGAACACACTTTTGCTGCGCGCGGATGGTTCTGTGTTTTTTCTTTTGGTTTGATTTGCCTATCTTGGGTCGGATTTCATGAAATACTCCCCCTCCTTGGATCAACAGCGCCAGATTTAACAGCTTTGGGCGTCAGATTTATTCTTGGGGCTCCCTCCGTTTGGTTGACATGGTTTGGTGCTCGCCAGTACGGACACAATCTAAGGCTGCGCGAGGATTACGCATTCAAAGAAGCTGCTGCAATGGCATTCGTTGGGTATCGGAACGAGATGAGCCAAGATGCCGACATGCTGAAACTTCTTCAAGAGTCTGCGATCAAGACTTTTGCCTCCAATCCCTCGGATGCAATTTCCAAAAAGGATGAAGCGGCTTCCCCAATTCATGAGCTTTTAGAAAAGTCACTCTCCAGACTTGAGCCACAGAAAATAGTCGACTCAATTACGGCGCTTCTCAAAAAAGAGAAACCGTAATATCCCTCACCCCGCCCGTAAAAACCGCGCCGCCGCGTCCCGCTCGAACAGGTACAGCAGAATCCGCATCGCCTTACCGCGTTCCGAAACAAGGTCTGGGTCTTTGCCCAGCAGGTTCAGCGCATCGGCGCGCGCCGTCAGCAGCAGCTCCTCCTGCTGGATCGGGTCGCACAGTTTGAAGCCGGGCAGGCCGCTTTGTTTGGTGCCCAGCACTTCGCCGGAGCCGCGCAGGCGCAAATCTTCCTCGGCGATGCGGAACCCATCTTCGCTCTCGCGCAGGATTTTGAGGCGTGCGCGCGCCACCTCGCCCAAGGGGGCCTGATAGAGCAGCAGGCAGGTGGAGCGGTCGCCGCCGCGCCCAACCCGCCCGCGCAACTGGTGGAGTTGCGCGAGGCCGTAGCGTTCGGCGTGTTCGATCACCATGATGGTTGCTTCCGGCACATTAATGCCGACTTCAATGACCGTGGTGGCGACTAGAATTTTAAGCTCGCCGCGCGCAAACGCCCCGATGGCGGCGTCTTTCTCCGAGGGCTTCAAGCGCCCATGCACGAGCCCGACGATGCCCGCGCCAAAAACCTGTTCGAGCGCCGCAGCCCGGTCAGTGGCGGCGGCCAGATCAACCAACTCGGATTCTTCCACCAGCGGGCAGACCCAATAAACCCGCGCCCCCGTTTGGATGGCGCGGCCCACGCCGTGAACAACCTCCTCTAGCCGCTCCAGGGGCAGGGCGCGCGTGTCGATGGGTTTGCGCCCCGGCGGTTTCTCCAGCAGCCGCGACACGTCCAAATCGCCGTAGGCGGTGAGGGCGAGGCTGCGGGGAATTGGGGTTGCCGTCATCACCAGCACATCGACGCCGCGCCCCTTGCTCGCCAGCGCAAGACGCTGGTGAACGCCGAAGCGGTGCTGTTCGTCGATCACGGCGACGGCTAAATCTTTGAAAACAACATCCTCTTGGAAGACGGCGTGGGTGCCGATCAACAGATCGATCTCGCCCGCCGCGAGGCGCGTCAGCAGGGCGTCGCGCGGTTTGCCCTTGTCGCGTCCCGTGAGGATCGCCACCCGCAGCCCCACGGCCTCGGCGAGGGGCTGAATGGTTTCGGCGTGCTGGCGCGCGAGAATTTCCGTCGGGGCCATCAGCGCCCCTTGCGCGCCCTCCTCAATCGCAACCGCGAGGGTGAGCAGCGCCACCACGGTTTTGCCGCTGCCGACATCGCCTTGGAGCAGCCGCAGCATGCGCTTGTCGGACGCTAGGTCCGCATCGATTTCCGCCAGCGCCTGTTCCTGGCTATTGGTGAGCGAAAAGGGCAGAGCCGCCCGCAAGGCCGCGCGTAATTTTCCCCCCTGCGCCGCCGCTGCCGCCAGCGCGCGCCCGGTTAGGCGTTTGTGATGCTCGCGCAGCAGGAGGAGGGCCATTTGATTGGCGAGGATTTCATCATAGGCCAAGCGCTGCCGGGCGGGATTATCGGGCGCAAGATCGGCTTCCGACTGCGGATGATGCAGGGCGCGCACCGCCTCCGCCCAGGCGGGCCAACCGCGCGTTTTCACTAAGGGCGGATCGGCCCATTCGGGCAGGTCCATCACGCGCGCTAGAGCCGCTTCCACCAACGCCGCCAATACCTTGGGCGTAATCCCTGCCGTCATCGGGTAGATCGGCTGGGGCTCGGTTGCGCGGGTGAAGCTCTCTAACCCCCCAACGAAATCCGGGTGGGCCATTTGCTTTTCGACACCAAAAGCTTCGATTTTTCCGGCAATCACCCGCTCTTCGCCCAAAGGCAGCAGCTTTGCGATATAGTCGCCCTTGGCATGGAAGAAGATTAAATGCAAAAACCCGCTGGCATCGCGCACGCGCACCCGCCAAGGATGGCGTGGGCTGTCCGGCGCGCGATGGTCTTCCACCGTTACCCGCAGAGCAGCGCTCTCGCCGGGCACAGCGTCGGCAATCGAGTCGCGCGGGCGATGCTCCGACAGGCCGACCGGGCGGTGCCAAAGCAGATCGACCACCGAAGCCAGCCCCAGCTTCGCCAACAGCTTCGCCCGCGCCGGCCCAACCTTGGGCAGCGCGTCCAACGAGGCGAAGAGGGGGAAGAGAATTTCGGGGCGCAAAGCGGCAATCCTATCTTTCACCGCTGACAGGCGGTGGGGAGCGGTCTATATCCATCCCCGATTTCGGACAAGCACGAACCAGTGAGGCCCCCGTGACCGAAGACCTAAACACTCGCCGCAAACGCATTCTGTTTCAAGCCCGGCACCGGGGAACGAAAGAGGCGGATTTGCTGATTGGCCGCTTTGTCGAAGCCCATTTGGCGGGGTTCGACACGCCCGATCTCGACGCGCTGGAAGCCGTGATGGCGGAGCAAGACCTTGATCTGGTCGCCTGGATCATCGGCGGCGTCACCCCGCCGCCCGCCGCCAATACCCCTATGCTCGCCCGCATTATCGCCTACCATACGGCCTAAACTCGACTGGATGCCCGATGAGCCTCGCTAAAACCCCCGCTTGGTACGCTGCCCCCGGCAGGCTCGATCTGCACGGCGTGCCCGAGGGATACGAAGCCCTCGTGCTGCGTAGAGCCGCCGAGGCGATTGGCGAGCAGGGGCGGGCCGTGCTGCATATCGCCCGCGACGATGCCCGCGTGGCGCAACTGACCGAAAGCCTAAGCTTCTTCGCGCCCGATGTGGCGGTGCTGAGCTTTCCGGCCTGGGATTGCCTGCCCTACGACCGCGTATCACCCAATAGCGACGTGGTGGCCAAACGGCTGGATACGCTCACCCGTCTGCTTGCCGAAGCCGGGCAGAAGAAGCCGAAAGTGGTGCTCACCACCGTCGCCGCAATTACCCAGCGCGTGCCGACGCGCGAAAGCCTAGCGCAAGCGGCCCTGGTGCTCAAAGCGGGCCAGCGGATTGAAGGCAAAGTGCTGCTCGGCTTCTTCGAGCGCAACGGCTACCACCGCACCGAAACCGTGCGCGAGCCGGGCGAATATGCCGTGCGCGGCGGTATTATCGACGTGTTCCCGACGGGTATGGCCGAACCCCTGCGCCTGGATTTCTTCGGTGATACGCTCGAAACCTTGCGCGATTTCGATCCGGCCTCGCAACGGTCCACCGGCACGCGGAAGGAAGTCACCTTTCGTCCGGTTTCGGAAGTGCCGATGGATGAAATCGCCATTCACCGCTTCCGCTCCGGCTACCGCAGCCTGTTCGGGGCCGAGACCGGCGGCGACCCGCTCTATGAGGCCGTCAGCGCCGGGCGCAAGCAAATCGGCATGGAACATTGGCTGCCTTTGTTCCATGAGCGGCTCGAAACCCTGTTCGATTATATGCCCACGGCGGCGATTACGCTGGATGCGCAGGTGGAAGAATCGATCACCTCGCGCTTCGACCAGATCCGTGAATTCTTCCAAGCCCGTAAGGATTTAGCCAACTCAGCGCGCAAAGAAGGCGCGCCCTATCATCCGCTGCCCGCCGATCTCCTGTACCTCACCGACCGCGATTTGCGCCTGAGCCTTGAGGCCCGGCCCCACGCGATTTTCCACATCGGCGCAGCACCCGAAGACGCCACCAACCGCGCCGATACCGGCACGCGCCCCGGCCATGAGTTCGCCGAAGCGCGTATGCGCCCCGATGGGTCGCTGTTCGATGCCGTGCGCGAACATGTGGTTTCCTTACGCGCCCAAAAGCGCCGCGTCATCGTCGCTGCCCAATCCCCCGGCGCACGCGACCGGCTGTTCGGCCTGATGCGCGACCACGGCATGCCCGCGTTGGAGACGGCAGAGAGCGGCCCCGCCGCCTTCGCGCTGCCAGCAGACAAAGTGGTGTTGGTCACGCTCGCCCAGCCGCGCGGCTTTCTCGCCCCAGATTTTGCGCTGATTACCGAAGCCGATATTCTCGGTGACCGGCTGATTCGCACCCAGAAACGCAAAAAAGCCGCCGATTTTATTACCGACGCGGGCACGCTGGGCACCGGCGATCTGGTCGTGCACGTCGATCACGGTATTGGCCGCTACGAGGGGCTGGAGACGATCACGGCGGGCGGCGCGCCGCACGATTGCCTGTGCATCTCCTACCTCGGCGGCGATAAGCTCTATGTGCCCGTCGAGAATATCGACACGCTCTCCCGCTTCGGTTCGGAAGACGCGGGCGGAACGTTGGACAAGCTCGGCGGGGCCGCCTGGCAGGCGCGCAAAGCCAAGGTTAAGGCCCGCATCCGCGATATCGCGGCGAAACTCATTGCCATCGCCGCCCAGCGGGCCTTGCGCGAAGGCGCGGTCTATACCCCGGCGGAAGGGCTTTACGAGGAATTCTGCGCCCGCTTCCCCTACCCCGAAACCGACGATCAGCTTCGCGCCATCGACGATACGATTTCGGACCTTGCCGCCGGAAAGCCAATGGACCGGCTGATTTGCGGCGACGTTGGCTTTGGCAAAACCGAGGTTGCCCTACGCGCCGCCTTCGTCGCCGCCCTCTCCGGGCAGCAGGTGGCCGTGGTGGTGCCGACGACGCTGCTCGCCCGCCAGCACTACCATAATTTTGCCAATCGCTTCAAAGGCTTCCCCGTGCGCGTTGAGACGCTCTCGCGCCTCGTGACGCCCAAACAAGCCGCGCTGACCAAAGCCGGGCTGAAGGATGGCACCGTCGATATCATCGTCGGCACCCACGCCGTTCTCACCAAGAGCATCGAGTTTAAACGGCTCGGCCTCCTGATCGTTGACGAAGAGCAACATTTCGGCGTGTCGCAGAAGGAGCGGCTGAAGGAGCTAAAGTCGGACGTTCACGTCCTCACCCTCACCGCAACGCCAATCCCGCGCACCCTGCAACTGGCGCTGACCGGCGTGCGCGACCTCTCGATCATCGCCACCCCGCCCGTGGACCGGCTGGCGGTGCGCACCTCGGTTCTACCTTATGATCCGATGGTGGTGCGCGAAGCCATTCTGCGCGAACATTTCCGGGGCGGGCAGAGTTTCTACGTGAGCCCCCGCCTGGAAGACCTTGATATGCTGGCCGAAAGGCTGCGAGTGTTGGTGCCGGAAGTAACCTTCACCACCGCTCACGGGCGCATGGCCGCCACCCAGCTTGAAGACGTGATGAACGCCTTCTGTGATGGCAAATACGATGTGCTGCTCGCCACCAATATCGTCGAAAGCGGGCTCGACATCCCCTCGGCCAATACGATGATCGTGCATCGCGCCGACCTCTTCGGCCTGTCGCAACTTTATCAGTTACGCGGGCGTATCGGCCGGTCGAAACTGCGCGCCTACGCCTATCTCACCCTGCCCACCGGCAAAGTGCCCACCGAAAGCGCGCAAAAGCGCCTGGAGGTGATGCAGACCCTCGATAAACTCGGCGCGGGCTTCCAACTCGCCAGCCACGATCTCGATATTCGCGGCGCGGGCAACCTCTTGGGCGACGAGCAGTCCGGCCATATCCGCGAAGTCGGCATCGAGCTATACCAGCATATGCTGCAAGAAGCCGTCGACGCCGCCCGCGCGGGCGGCTTTGCGGGCGAGGGCGGCGCAGACGAAGCCTGGTCCCCGCAAATCGCCGTCGGCATCCCCGTGCGCATCCCCGAAACCTATGTGGCCGACCTCGGCGTGCGCCTGGACCTGTATCGCCGCGCCGCCGTGCTGGCCGACCGCAGCGAAATCGATGGTTTCGCCGCCGAAATGATCGACCGCTTCGGCCCGCTCCCCCCCGATGCCGACGGGTTCCTGAAAATCATCGCCATCAAATCCCTCTGCCGCCAAGCGGGCGTGGAGAAAATCGATGCCGGACCCAAAGGCGTGGTCATCTCTTTCCGCAACAAGAGCTTCAAGAACCCCGACGCCCTCATCCGCTACCTGCAAAAACAAGCCGGAACGGTCAAACTCCGCCCCGACCATAAGCTGGTCGTCATCCGCGCCTGGGACACCACCGCCGAGCGCCTCCAGGGCGTGACCCAGGTGATGCAGCAATTGGCGGATTTGGCGGGGTAGGTTTTTGGGAGAGGGTGGGGCGCTTATCGCGGGGTTCCACCCCGCACCCCGCCAGGACCGGGGCCGGTCCTGGACCTGCACTCTTGACGGAACCCCGGCGGCTTCGCTAGGGTCCGCCGCACGGATGGGTGGCCGAGTGGTTTAAGGCAGCGGTCTTGAAAACCGCCGAAGGTGTGAGCCTTCCGTGGGTTCGAATCCCACCCCATCCGCCAGACTCGGCGCTACGATAGAGCGCGAACTAGGCATCCTAAAAGACTAATTCCGTCGGTTCCTAAACGGGTGCAAATGGCGCTTCAATTTCCACCCAACTCATCATCCGTTGAAAAACCTAAGACATTTAAAAAAATATACAGATACAAACCTTATTTCTATCGGCCTCAAAGCTTTTTAAGTTGCTCTTAACTAGCATCGATGCGGTATCCAAGCCCCCTTTGTGTTTGAATCAACCGTTGAGAATGCCCCTGGTCGATCTTGCTGCGCAGTCGACCAATATATACATCGACCACATTGGTCAGAGGGTCCTCATTCATCCCCCAAATATTAGACAGGATTCTTTCCCGGCTAAAGAGTTTACCGGGTGCGTTTAATAAGAGTTCGAGCAAAGCCAATTCTTTGGCGGTTAGCGAGATGGGCTGGCCTCCGCGTGTAACCCGCATCGTCGAACGGTCAAGCTCAAGATCCGCGAGGCGCAGCACCGTTTGGGGTGCCGCACTGAGTTCCCGGCTGCGCCGACTGAGTGCCTCGAGCCGCGCAAGCAACTCGTCAAAATCGAAGGGCTTGCACAGGTAATCATCCGCACCGAGCCGCAAACCAGCAATCCGATCTTCAACGGTTGTTAAGGCCGTCAGCATGAGAACCGGAAGCTGAATCAGCGCGGCCCGAAGCGTTTGGCACACTTCAAGCCCGCTAATGTCCGGCAACATCAGATCGAGAATGATAATCGTCGGTAAACCGGAATCTCTGAAATTCTGCCAAGCTTCTTGGGCGAGGATAATACCCTCTTGCCCTTCCCGGGTAACGCGTACCTGCATGCCTTCCGCGCGTAATCCACGCTGCAAGAAGTCTGAAATTCTCCGATCATCTTCAATTATAAGAATATTCATCATGAAACTCCAGTTTTTATATTTATGAGCGGGAGTATAACAACGGCAAGAGTTCCACTGGGCTGATTGTTCCGCAATTCGATTTCACCATGATGAGCATGGGCCAGCGCGCGCGCGATTGACAGCCCAAGGCCACTCCCATCGTTTCTATGGGCCTTAGCGTTTTGTGCACGATGGCCGCGGTCAAAGACTTTGGACAGTTCTGCGGGCTCAATCCCTATTCCAGTATCACTAATCACCACCTCGACTGTGGAATCCTCCGTCTCAACCCGGCGCGCTGTGAGGCGGACGGTGGCCCCAGGGTAGGAGTAGCGAACTGCATTATCGATTAGCACAAGGAACATCTGAGTTAGTCGATCAGAATCACCACGTATCATAAATTTGGTCGGCCAAGGTTCACTGGTAATCTGCACATTATAGGTTTTCGCCATCGCCCTACCAAAAGATAGAACATCATTGAGAACATCCGTGATGTCAATCAACGATCTGTGTAGAGATAATGTATCAATATCACTGCGTGCCATAGTCAAGAGATCATCGATTATCTTACCCAGTTGTTGGGTCGCATCGTCGATACGCCGTAAGGAATCTCTATATTCTTCGGAAGATTTTTCTTCCCCGCGCAACGCAATTTGAGCCTCACCCCGAATGGCGGTTGTTGGGGTCCTAAGTTCGTGACTAATGTCGGCGAAGAGTTGACGACGGCGCGCTTCAGCGTCTTTCTGAGCATTGAGCGCTATGGTTAACTCTTTTGTCCGGTCGGCAACCTGTTCCTCAAGCGCTTGACGCGCCTGCAACTCTCGGGCGCGGTGTGCCGACAATTCCTCTGCCATACTATTCATGCTACGCGCGACCTCCGAAAACTCATCAGATCCCCGGAGTAAGATTCGATGGGATAATTGACCGTCGCGCAGGGCGGCGGCCCCCTCGGTCAGCGCCAGAAGAGGCCGCCTAAGAGTACGCGCGAAACTGACGGTGAGAACGAGGGCTGTAAGAACAAGGAAGGTCGTTGTTCCAATCCAAAGCTGTCGAAGCCAGGCCAACGTATCGTCAGTGTCCGCGCGCTTTTCCCTTAGGGAAGCTTCTTCTCTTGCCAGACTGTCGGCGAGCAACAAACGCAAATCGCGCCCCTCAGCATTATCAAATAGCTCATTGGCTGCCCGCCAAGCCGATGTTGTGTCGAGCCCAGAGGATGGTTGAACAAGGTTCGCAAGACTATGCGCCATTTGATTGAGGCTCACCCTCAGAACAAGAAGAGCCTCGCGGCGTTGTGCCTGCCTTCGGCGCGAAATACTATCTTGATCGAGCAAGGTTGCTTGTTCAGCAAGAGAATCCAGTTTATCCAGCGTGTTTTGAATGTTCAATATGAGCGTATCACGCTGTTCATCGGATGCGTGCGCCCCGAACTGTCGTTGCGCTAGCCAGTTTCGGAGGTTCTGTTTGCTAAACCGGAGCAGGGTGAAATTTTGCTGGATATCCGCCGCAACCCGCCCACGCAAGACATGATGCTCGGCAAGTCCAACGGCCCAAATTGCAAACCCGCCCTGCAAGGCGGCGATTGTTGCAAGCGTGATTAAGGCAAGTGTGAGCCGCCGCCTGAATACACTTGAACGCTTTGCATCTGAAGCTGTGTTCATTTTGCGTTCATCTTCCCGTAAGGACATTATAATCCGCCTTTTAGGTAGAATTCAGTCTTTGATGTTAGAACATTGTTACTCGATGAATGCAAATTCAGCCCCGAGTAAAATTCGAATTGGAGCGAGTAGAGAAAATGTCTATCCGAAATTCTTTGATGACTGTAGCCGCCGTTGCAACATTCTTGTCTGCTGGCGGTGCTGCGGCACAAGCTACGGTCGTGAATAAAGCCATCACGGAAACCGAGGTTCTTAGTGCCCAAAAGGCTTGGTGTGACGCGCTCGTAACCATTGCTAAAACGGCCGATACGCAGGGCCAGCCTGCGGCGAAGCAGCTCGCCGAGAAGGTCATCGATTCTGCCTACGGCTACCAAATGGGTGTCGTCCTCTTTAAGCCGACGCTAACCGTCACTCCGCAAACCTTCCGCACCACCCGCGCGGGCGCTTTGTCCTATTTCGTCGGCGGCGACGCGACCTTCCCGAAGGACACCGGCTTCGCTCTCAAAGGCTGGACCAAATGCGATATCAGCAACAGCGGAATCTTCATCGCCGGTGATTCGGCAACGACAATGGGCAATGTCAGCTTCACGGGTAAAGACGGTAAGATCACAACCGTCGACAAGACCTGGGGTTTTGTCAAAGACGATGCCGGTAAACTGCGTATTGTTGTGCATCACTCATCGCTGCAATACGCGGGCAACTAAGCACGACAACGGGGACGCGGATGCCCGTCAACGGGGCATCCGCGTCAAGTGATATGCTCGAAAAACCATCGCTGAGGCGGGCAGCCCTCCCACCCACCCGTTTCCGCCCGGCGTTTTTCGCCTGATTCAGAAGCCGGTCGGCCTGTTTGAGCGCGTCTTCCAGGCCGCGAGCAGGGCGCGCCCGCAGCGACGCCGAGGCGGAGGGTGGGTGTGTGGGCTGGGGGCCGAGGGCAATCGACCCCCGGCGGCTTCGCTAAGGTCCGCCCCACGGATGGGTGGTCTTGAAAACCGCCGAAGGTGTGAGCCTTCCGTGGGTTCGAATCCTACCCCATCTGCCATCATTATATAAATCCAAGCCAGGGTTAATAACGGTAACATTCAAAACAGAAACGCATGTATCTATTTTAACAAATCTTTCGCCAACTCATCAAGATTTTGGTATGCCAACCATACTAGGAACGCTCTATCAACGACATTTAGTATGCGATTAGTTTGATCATAATCCAAAATGATTGGCCTAATGTTTTTTGTCACCTGCAAAGAGGCAATACTGGTCAATGCCTGAGTGATATTTCCTTCATTGAGACTCTCTCCAAGAGGATGATATTTTTTTATTTCGACCGAAACCTTTGAACGTTTTAAGCCTTTATGTAATTCTTCAATATTACATTTTAGCAAAGCGTGAAGAAGATGGCGGTACATCTCTAGCTCTGATTTCTGAAATCCCTCTGATACATTATTAAGAAATGCTATGTATCGACCTGCCTGCTCATCAACGACTGATTTTATTAGCTCTGTAGTATTGACATTCTCACCAACAGTAATTGTTTGAATACCAGTTTGAAAAACATTTGCCTTATGACAAGCTAAAGCACAGCCCTCCTGAACAAGATAAACTGCCTTATGAGAATTTTTTACAATACCATCTACAAATTTATCATCGAATTTAATATTAAGGAGAGGTTCTCCGGCCCGAATAACTGCGGTTAGTTCCTCCTCTGACCATACATCTGCATCAATTGAAAATACTCGACTAGTAAGGTCACCATTAAAATATATTAATCTGTTTTTCTCTCTCCACACACCAATCACAATAAATATATAATGAGAAGTTTCATGAAATGCCTTTAATGCGATACTAAACTGAGATTGAGTTTCTAGCGGCAGATAGTGAAAATCTTCCAATACAATATGTTTTGGAGAATTCGCGTCACTTAATGCTTGAACAATATCGTTTACATCACCTAAATCAATCTCTAGGCGAACTGTGACATGCTGTTCAGAAATTTTTGTTTGGCGTTCCGCATTGCCGCCCCCAGATGCTTCGGTCAAAAAAGGTATGCCAGCCTTCGCTTTGAGTTCAGCAGCAAATTTCCAAGACCCATCGGTCGATTTTGCTAATGTTTGTTCAAGCCTGTACCCGACTTTTTTTAAAATAGCTGCATTAAGTTGCGCAAGATTCATTGAGCTAAGGCAGCTAATTGTTACATGTTCCCGATCCGTTAGCCACGTCTTTCGGAGTGATGTTTTCCCCTGCTTGGAAGAACCATAAATTACTATGTGCTTATCCTTGCTTAAGCTTTCGAAAAATGGATCATCAATCCTCTTCCGATGCACGTAATTTAGTGGCAGCTCTCGACCTATTCCAAAAACCTCTTCGGTCTTGTATGTAACTTTTGACATGTTGCCCCCTTATCGATGAATGATATTTTGCTTATCATCAGATCGATTGCCAACCCTAATTTTCGTAATCAACCTATATAAAAAAACACCAGTGAATGGGGGTAGTGCTAATCCATGATAAAAGTATGAGGAGAAATTGGTGGCGGCTGACAGCCGACGTAAGGTAACTCTAAAGCTGCGTGCATCCCCCATTCTCGCCGCATACATTCATAGCTCTCCCGTTTTCAGCGTCTCGCCCAAACTCCGCGGGCCCCAGATACCAACACTGAAGTTGATGCGCAGGGTTTGAGCAGATTTGCATGGTAAATGCTAACTCTTAAAAATCCCTATTGGCCCCCTAAACCCCCCGCATCAACCCGCCATCCACGCGGATATTCTGCTCGGTGATATAGCCCGCGCCGTCGGACGCGAGGAACGCCACCGTTGCCGCGTTTTCCTCTGAGATGCCGTAGCGCTGCATCGGCACGCTGTCGCGGCGGGTGTCGGTTTCGGGGAGGCTGTCGATCCAGCCGGGGAGGATATTGTCAGCGGCATAGGTATCCGCGAAAATCTTGGTGAAGGACGCGAGCGCGGCGCGGAAGACGCCCGAGGTGGGGAACAGCGCCGTGGGCTCGAAGGCCCAGGCGGAGGAGATATTGAGGATCACGCCGGATTTTTGCTTCTGCATCACCGGGGTCACGAGGCGCGTCGGGCGGATGGCGTTCATCAGGTAAATCTCCATCCCCCTGTGCCAATCCTCGTCGGAAATATCGAGAATCGGCGCGCGCGGGCCGTGGCCGCCGCTGTTCACCGACACGTCGGTGCGGCCCCAGGCGGCGGCATTTTTCGTGGCGGATGATCTGCGCGCGGGGCGGCTTTTGCGGCTGTTTCCAACGGTTTCGCTGCGCGGCGGCGCGGATTTCTACCTAATCCACCCGCGTAAACCGCGCCATCCAACCTCGGTGACGGCGGTGAAATCCTGGCTCACGGCCGAGGCTCTCCAACGCTTCCAAGACTAAACATCCCCAGCACACACCCGATTACGCCCGTCGCCCTTGGCCCGATAGAGGCAGCGATCCGCCGTTTTTAGCATCTCGTCCAGGCTTCCCCCAGCCCCGCAAAGGCTGACACCAAAGGACAGCGTAACGCGCAGGTTGGGGACGATACTGTCCCAAGCGCGCGCTTCAACGGTTTGGCGCAAGCGCTCGCACAGGGCGGTTGCGGTCGCAAGATCGGTATAAGGGAAGGCGATCACGAATTCCTCGCCGCCGTAGCGTGCCAAAACATCTTGCGTGCGGGTTTCCTGGCTCAGCAGGGCGCTTAAGGCGCGCAGCACGGCATCGCCGGTTGCGTGGGAAAACTCGTCATTGATGCGCTTGAAGAAATCCACATCGGCAATCGCCAGCGCCAACGGCGTGCGATTGTGATCGGCTTCAACGATCAAGCGATCCATTACGGCATCGAAATGATGCCGGTTATACAGCCCGGTCAGCCCGTCCCGAATGCTGACTTCATAGAGTTGCTGCGCCTGCGCGCTAATCTGACGGTAGGATTCGTGCAGGGCGGCGTTACTTCGCGCGAGCTCTTCGCTCATCCGATTAAACGCTTGAGCTAAAAGACCAATCTCGTCGCGGGACGTGACGGGCACTTCTTGGCGCACGGCCCCGTCGCCCATTGTTGCAATGGCGCGCAGAAGGGGGGTGATCGACCGATTGAACTGCCGCCCCGCCAGTAATCCCACGGCAATCGTCATCAAGGCCGCCGCGCCAATCCCCCAGGCGAGGGCATTCTCCATCGCCGCCCGATAGGCAAGATCCGTTGCGGAATAATTGGCGTCGCCTTCGGTCAAGGCATAGGCGACGATTTCGCCCTTTACCCGAATCGGTTTGGCTTTTTGGCGTTCCTCGGGCGTCGCTTGCCGTTGCTCGCTGGGCGGGGTATTCCGCCGGTTCAGCACGAACCCGTCGAGATCGATCACCGTAAACCGAAACGGGGGGCGGAAATTACTCCCATTTCCCTCCGGGGGGCCGGACCGCGCCGGGCGGGCGGCCCCGTCTCCCAGCCGCCCGCCATCGGGACCGGCCCCTTGACCAGCGCCGCGCAAGAGCCGGGGCGTTAAAGGTTCGGCTTCCGAATCATCCCCCGTATCGAACGCTATGCCGCGTTCGGCGAGGAGCGCTTTGCGCCGCCCAACAAACTGCATGAAGGGCTCGGCCCGAATGCCCGCCTGCCACGACCCATAGGTCAACCAATAGGCGGCAACATCCCCGCGAAAATTGCGCGCGGAAGAGGTTTCAACAATATCGCCAAAGCGCCGCTCCAACCGTTCGTAGGCAACCCCCCACATCACGGCAACCGAGAGCAGACTCGTGCTGAGCAAAGCGATGATAAGCTTGATCCGCAACGACATCCAATTCCGCCCCTGGCCTTCGGAAAACTGAGGGTGCCGCGCGATAGGGGAATAGGTCAAGCATACAGCCGCAGGCGATGACAAAAGCGAAGCAGGTGACGCTGCGGGCAAACGGCTCTATGGTCTCGACGACCTGCCCTGAAGCTGCCCAGAACCCGGACGTCCTATGGCCTTTGTTGTCTCAAAACTCCTGTGGATCATCGTCAACCCGGCGAATATCCTGGGCCTACTCGTTGTGTTGGCTGCGGTAACGGCGCTGCTAGGGTGGCGGAAGCTCTCAGCGGTGCTGCTGACGCTGCTGGTGCTGATCTGCGGCACGCTCACCCTCACGCCGGTGCCGAACGCCATACTGGCCGCGCTCGAAAATCGGTTTCCCCGGCCCGATCTCACGAAGCTTGGCAAAGTCGATGGCGTCATCGTTCTCGGCGGGGCGGTAGATACCAACCGCTCGGGGGCGTTCGACACGCTGGTGATTTCGGACGCGGGCGAGCGGCTGCTGGCGCTGGTCGATCTCGGGCGGCGCTATCCTTCGGCAAAGCTGGTAATGACGGGCGGTTCTGCAAATATCGACGGCGAGGATGCCGTGCGCGAAGCGGACTTGGTCCGCGATCGGTTTTTACCCATGGTCGGGTTCGATCCCGCGCGGGTGATTTTTGAGCGCGTATCGCGCAACACCGATGAAAACGCCCGCTATAGCGCGGCGTTGGTAAAACCCCAGCCGGGCGAGGTCTGGTTGCTCGTCACAAGCGCCTATCACATGCCGCGCGCCGTGGGAATTTTCCGCAAGCAAGGCTGGCCGGTGGTGCCCTATCCGGTGGATTACGGCTCCTGGCCGGAAAGCCGCATTAGTTTCGATTTGCTTAGCGGTCTGCAAAATTTTTATTGGGCAAGCCGGGAGTGGATTGGCCTTACGTATTACTGGGCACTGGGGCGCACCGAAAGCTTCTTTCCGGCTCCGTAATAAGCGCGGGCGATTGCGTCATACGCCCACCTGTGCGAGAAGAGCGGATACACGACGAGTATGGGGCGCGGCAATGCGAGGGACGGGGGTTAAGATCAGCCGAGGGGCCGCCATCATCGCGGCACTGCTGCTCGCCCAGCCGGTTGCGGCGCAAGAAAAAACCAGCTTTGCCGCTTGGCTGGTGGGGTTTCGTCTCGACGCCGCGCAAAAGGGCATTTCACCGCGTACCCTGGATGCGGCGCTGACGGGGATAGCCCCGATCCCCCGCGTGCTGGAGTTGGATCAGCGTCAGCCAGAGAAAACCATTCGGTTTGAAACCTACCGCCGGGGCGTGGTGAGCGACGCGCGGGTGAAGGCCGCCAAGGAGCGCGCGGTACAGCATCGGGCCGCGCTCAAAGCCGTTTCGGCGGAAAGCGGCGTTCCGGCTCCCTTCATTCTGGCACTTTGGGCGGTCGAGAGCGATTTTGGGCGCGGGCAGGGCGGCTTTGCGATCATTCCGGCGCTCGCAACCCTCGCCTACGATGGCCGTCGGCAAGCGTTTTTTACGGGCGAACTGCTCGCCGCCCTCACCATTGTCGAGCGGGGCGAAGCGACGGTTAGCCAAATGCGCGGCTCTTGGGCCGGGGCGATGGGGCAATCGCAGTTTATGCCGTCGAGCTATCTGAAATATGCCAAAGACGGCGACGGCGACGGCAAACGCGATATTTGGGGCAACCCGCGCGACGTATTCGCTTCCATCGCCAATTATCTCGCGAGCGTCGGCTGGCGGCAGGATCTGCGCTGGGGGCGGGAAGTGCGTGCATCGCTCCCCGTGCCGAGCGACCTTATTGGCGTAAAAACCCGTAAATCCTTGAACGACTGGGCAGCGCTCGGTATTACCCGCCCCGATGGGCAAAAGCTGACGGGGCCTGCGGGCCTCGAAGCCTCGCTTATTCAACCCGACGGGCCGGAAGGGCCGTCTTATTTGGTCTATGACAATTTTCGTACCTTGATGGATTGGAACAGATCGACCTATTTCGCCACGGCGGTTGGCTTGTTGGCAGATCGGATTGGGGATGGTTAAGCGGATTATGGTGACTGCGATGCAATTTTCTCCCGTCCGTTCAACCCTGCGGCTGGGGCTTGTCGGTCTCATGGCGGCGGGGCTTGCGGCCTGCGGCGGCGGCTCGCGCGGACCGACGACCGGGCCGACCACCACACCCGGCGGAGTAAGTACCGCGCAGGTGCCGGAAAAAGCTGTCTATAAGGTCGGCGCGCCCTATCAGATCAACGGCGTCACCTACTATCCGTCCGAGGATTTTAACTACGACGAAAGCGGCGTTGCCTCCTGGTACGGGCCGGGGTTTCACGCCAAGCTCACCGCCAATGGCGAGGATTATGATCAAAACGAAATGACGGCGGCGCATAGGACTTTGCCGATGCCGAGTTTCGTGCGCGTGACCAATCTCGATAACGGCCGCACGGTTGTCCTGCGCATTAATGATCGCGGCCCTTACGCCCGTGGCCGGATTATCGATATCTCCCGGCGGGGTGCCCAGTTACTCGGTTTCGATCAGGCGGGAACAGCGCGGGTCCGTGTGCAGGTATTAACGGAGGAATCGCGCCAGATTGCCGACGCGCTGCGCAGTCAAGGCCGTACCGCCTCCGATGCCGCCAGCAAGGGCAGCGGCACTTTGATCGCGCGCGTGCCGCCGCCGCCGACCGATCCCAAAGCCAATGCCGCCCCCCGAAGCAGTGTCGCCGTTGAACGGTTAGACGCGCCGAGCGGGGTTAAGACCAGTCCAATCCCAGGCGGATCGATCCCACCCGGCACCGGTCAAGCCCCGATCACGGGGACGCAGCCGGTGATTGCGCCGCCGCCCGATCCAACCGGCCCCGGCGCGACAACGACCCCGAAACGGACACAATTGTTTGTTCAGGTAGCGGCGCTATCCAGCGAATCGGGGGCGCGGGTTCTGAGCGACCGGCTTAACGGCTACGGCTTTGGCAAGGTCGTCATTCAGCCCATCGTCGCCGCCAATGGTCAGCGCCTACAGCGCGTGCGCATCGGTCCGCTCGCCAGCGTAGACGATGGCGACCGCACCTTGGACGATGTTATTAATCGCGGCGGCTATCCCGATGCCCGCCTCGTGGTGGAATGAGTGAAGGAGTAAACGGGCGATGCGCGAGATTTTCGAACTGCGGCAGCGTCTGTCCAGCAGCGTCTTCGGGGCAATTGTGGTGGCGATGGCCCTAACGGCCCAACCCGCCGCCGCACAACAACAGCCGCAGGGTAGCAAGCCGCCCGCCACGAAACCCGCACCGGCGGCGAAAGCCGCTCCCGCCAAACCGCCGACACAAACCCCGCCGCCGCCGCCCGCGCCGACCGTGAACGCCAAGGGCTGGCCCGTCATCGAAACCACCGGCACCCACGCACTGCTGATCGATGCCAGTACCGGCACGATCCTGATGGACAAGAACGCCGATCAGCGCATGTATCCCTCGTCGATGACGAAGATGCTGACGACGCATATCGTGTTTGAAAAGCTCAAAAAGGGCGATTTGAAGATGACGGACGAAATCACCGTCTCCGAAAAAGCCTGGCGGACGGGGGGGTCGAAAATGTTCATCGAAGTCGGCTCCCGCGTGACGGTGCAGGATTTGCTGCACGGCGCGGTGATTGCCTCCGGGAATGACGCTTGCGTGGCCCTCGCCGAAGGGATTTCGGGCACTGAGGAAGCTTTTGCCGACGAAATGAACCGCCACGCCAAAATCATTGGTATGACGGATAGTAATTTCCGCAATGCCTCGGGTTGGCCCGTCCCCGACCATTGGACCACCGCACATGATTTGGCGGTTCTAGCACTCTCGACCATTCGGAACTTCCCCGAATATTACGGAATGTATGCGCAGCGCGAGTACACTTTCAATAATATCAAGCAGGGCAATCGCAATCCGCTGCTCTATGATTTTCCGGGGGCCGATGGGCTGAAAACTGGCCATACGGAAATTGCAGGCTATGGGCTCACCGGCTCGGCGGTGCGCGACGGGCGGCGGTTGGTTCTCGTCGTCAATGGTTTGAAATCGTTGAGGGACCGCGCGCAGGAAACCTCCCGCTTGATGGAATGGGGCTTTCGCGAGTTCGACTCGTACCTCGTCGGCAAACCCGGCGACCCGCTGACCGATGTGCCCGTCTGGCTCGGCGCGCAGCCCAGCGTGAGCGTGACGGTGAAGGATTCGGCTTACGTCACGCTGCCGCGCCGCTTGCGCAAGGATATGGTGGCGGTGGCAAAATTCGATGGACCGGTCGAAGCCCCTGTACTCAAAGGCCAGGCGGTCGGCAAGCTGGTCGTCACCGCCCCCGGCACCGACGCGATTGAAATTCCCCTGGTCGCCGCCGCCGACGTGCCGGAACTGGGCCTTTTCGGGCGGGTCGGCGCGGCGATGCGTCACTATGTCCTGGGGTCGGCCCAATAGCCGATGACCCAGGACGTAATCACGCGCTTCATCAGCTTTGAGGGCGGCGAGGGCTGTGGTAAATCCACGCAAATAGCGCGCCTTGCCGATTTGCTGCGGGCGCGGAACACGACCGTTGTTGTGACGCGCGAACCGGGGGGCTCGCCGGGGGCCGAGGAGATTCGCGCGCTGTTCGTGAGCGGGGCCGCCGACCGCTGGGACGGGGCGACCGAAGCCCTACTGGTGTCCGCCGCACGCCGCGATCACGTTCGCAAAACCATTCTTCCTGCCTTGGAATCCGGAGCTTGGGTGCTCTGCGACCGATTTGCGGACTCAACGCTGGCCTATCAAGGGTACGGGCGCGGGATGAATCTGCCGTTGCTGCGGAACTTGCAAGCGATTGCCACAGATGGGCTTCGACCCAGCCTAACTCTGTGGCTCGATTTGCCGTTGGAAGAGGGGTTGCGCCGGGCAGCCCAGCGCCGGGGTGGGGAGGCACGCTTCGAAAGCCTCGACCTAGGGTTCCATCGGCGCGTTGCCGAGGGCTTTGCCGCGCTGGCCGAAGCGGAGCCCGAACGCTTCCAGCGGATCGATGCGGATGGCACGCCGGAAGCCGTGCGCGCCCGCGTGGTCGCCGCCGTCTGCGCCCGCTTCCCCGATCTCGCTTGATGCGCCCGCCCCGCGAAACTCTTACCCTCGTCGGACATACGGCCAATGAACGGCTGGTGAGCGACGCGCTGTCGGGGGATCGCGTCCCACAAGCCTGGTTGCTGACCGGCCCGCCGGGCGTGGGGAAAGCGACATTCGCCTACCGCATGGCGCGGTTTCTGCTTACCGGAGGCGGGGCTGTGGCAGGACCGAGCCTGTTCGGCGATAGTGCGCCCGTCACGAGCTTAGCCGTCGACGCCGATCATCCCGCCGTCCGCCAAATCGCCGTGGGCTCGCACCCGGATTTGCTCGTCATCGAACGGGAAATGGACGAAAAGCGCGACAAGATGAAGTCGGCGATTAGCGTCGATCAGGTGCGCGAGATCGGCCAGTTCCTGCATCTCACCGCTTCGCAGGGCGGCTGGCGCATCGTACTCATCGATAGCGCCGACGAGATGAATACCAATGCGGCCAATGCTTTGCTGAAGATTCTGGAAGAGCCGCCAAAGCGCGCCCTTTTGATTCTCGTCAGCCATACGCCGGGCCGCCTGCTGCCGACGATCCGCTCGCGCTGCCGCCTGCTGCGCTTTGCTCCCTTATCGCCTGAGGAAGTCCGCACCGCCGCCGAAGCCATCCTGGAGGGCGAGCCACTCGATCCTATCGCCATTACGCTTTCGGATGGGGCTCCAGGCCGCGCCCTGATGCTGGCCGATCCTGAAACGCGCAGCGTGCTCACCGATCTTCTGGGCCTCCTCCGCCAAGCGCCAAATGGCGATCCCGCCGCCCTACACGGCTTTGCCGAGAAGCTCGGTAAAGCCGCCGCCGACGCCCAATATCGCAGTTTTATTGACCAATTCGATGCGTGGCTGATGCGCGTCATCCGCCATTCGGCGCGAACGGGTAGCGTTCCCAATGACTTACCGGGGGAAGCACAAGCGGCGGAAGCGGTATTGCGGGCGGCAGGAAGCCTTGATCGATTGATCGAGGTGTGGGAAAAAAACGCTCAGCTTTTTCGGCAGACGGATGGGCTTAACCTTGACCGCAAACAGGCGGTCCTCTCGGCCCTTCTGCCTCTGACCCAGCGACGATAATTCTGAAGGAATTTCCATGACCGCGCCGCAGTCCGCAGTAGCCCGTTATTACCTCACCACGCCGATCTATTATGTTAACGATAAACCCCATATCGGTCATGCCTATACGACGCTCGCCTGCGACGTGCTGGCGCGCTTTCTGCGTCTCGACGGCACGAATGTTCATTTCCTGACCGGTACCGACGAGCACGGCCAGAAGGTGGAAAAATCGGCGGCGGCGGCGGGGATCGATCCGAAGGCTTTTACCGATAAAGTTTCGCAAAATTTCCGCGACCTCGCCGCGCGGATGAATTTCACCAATGATGATTTCATCCGCACGACCGAACCCCGTCATTACGCCGCCTGCCAAGCCCTGTGGACGCGCTTGATGGAGAAGGGCGAAATTTATTTGGGGGCTTACGAAGGCTGGTACGCGATCCGCGACGAGGCCTATTACGCCGAATCCGAACTCATCGAAACCCCCACCGGCAAAAAAGCCCCGACCGGGGCCGAGGTGGAGTGGGTGACGGAGCCGAGTTACTTCTTCCGCCTGTCCAATTGGGGCGAAAAGCTGCTGGACTTCTATGAGGCGAACCCGGATTTCATCGCCCCGCGCTCGCGCCGCAATGAGGTGTTGAGCTTTGTTAAAAGCGGGTTGCAAGACCTATCCGTCTCGCGCACCAGCTTTTCCTGGGGGGTGCCCGTGCCGGGCGATGATAAGCACATCATGTATGTGTGGTTTGACGCGCTGACGAATTACCTCAGCGCCCTCGGCTATCCCGATGAAACTGGGGCGCTTTACAAGGATTTCTGGCCGCCCGCGCTGCATATGGTCGGCAAGGATATTCTGCGCTTCCACGCCGTCTTCTGGCCCGCCTTTCTGATGGCCGCCGACCTGCCGGTGCCGGGGCGCGTGTTCGCCCACGGCTGGTGGACGAACGAGGGCCAGAAGATTTCCAAATCCTTGGGCAATGTCATCGACCCGCTGGTGTTGATCGACACTTATGGGCTTGATCCCGTGCGCTATTTCCTCTTGCGCGAAATCTCCTTCGGCAACGACGGCGACTTCAGCCACGCCCAAATGGTCAAGCGCATCAACACCGATCTCGCTAATGATCTCGGCAACTTAGCCCAGCGCGTTCTATCGATGATCGCCAAAAACTGCGGCGGCAAAGTGCCGACGCCGGGCGACTTTACCGAGGCCGATCACGAGATGTTGAACGCCGCAGCGGCTTTGCACGACAGCGTGCGCGCGAGCTTCCTCGAACAAGCGTTCCATCGCGGCCTTGAGGCGATTTGGGAAGTCGTGGTCGCTGCGAACCGCTACGTCGATCAGCAAGCGCCCTGGACGCTGCGCAAGAATGATTTTCCCCGGATGGAAACGGTCCTCTATGTCCTGGCCGATGTGATCCGGCAGTTGGGCCTCATCGTTCAGCCGGTCATGCCCGCGTCGGGCGAAAAGCTGCTGGATCAGGTGGCGATAGCCCCGGATGCGCGCAGCTTTGCCCATTACGCGACCCGCCTCGTGCCTGGCACGGAGCTCCCCGCGCCCCAGGGGGTGTTCCCGCGCTGGGCGGCGGCCGAAGAGGGGGCGGCCTCGTGACCCTGCTCGTCGATAGCCATTGCCACCTGGATTTCCCCGATTTCGCCGAGGATCTCGACGGCGTCGTGAGCCGCGCCGGGGCGGCGGGGGTGGGGCTGATGCTGACCATTGGCACCAAGCTGCACGCTTTCCCCACGGTGCGCGGCGTGGCCGAACGCTTCCCGAATATCTATTGCTCGGTGGGGGTGCATCCCCATGAGGCCGAAAATGATTGGGGCTATGCGGCAGAAACCTTAATCGCCGAAACCCATCACCCGAAAGTGGTGGCGATTGGCGAGACGGGCCTTGATTATTTCTACGATCACAGCCCGCGCGAACTTCAGCAGAAGAGCTTTCGCGCCCATTGCGACGCCTCCCGCCGCACGGGCCTGCCAATGGTCATTCACACCCGCGATGCCGACGATGATACGATCAGCCTGCTGGAAAGCGAACTCGCGCACGGGCCGTTTACGGGGGTGATCCACTGTTTCACCGGCACGCGGCGGCTGGCGGAAGCCTGCCTTGCGATGGGCTTCTATATTTCCATTTCCGGTATCATCACCTTCAAAAGCGCCGCCGACCTGAAGCAGACGGTGGCCGAGGCAGTGCCGTTGGAAAAACTGCTGGTCGAGACCGATTCGCCCTACCTCGCGCCGATCCCCCATCGCGGCAAGCGCAACGAGCCCGCTTTCACCCGCAAAACCGCCGAATGCGTGGCCGGGCTGAAGGGCGTTTCCATCGAGGCCCTGGCGGAAGCAACCACGGCGAATTTCTTCACCCTGTTCAATAAGGTGCCGCGCACGGCGCTGTTGGAGCAGGCCGCGTGAAAATCACCATCCTCGGCAGTGGCGCGTCGGGCGGGGTGCCGCTCGTCGGCGGGATCTGGGGAACCTGCGACCCGAGTGAGCCGAAAAACCGCCGCCGCCGCGCGTCAATCTTGGTGGAAATCGAGCCCACGGACCCGGAGGGAAGCGGGGAGGCGGTGACGATTTTGGTCGATACCTCGCCGGACCTGCGCGAGCAACTGCTGATGACCGGCTCCCGCCGCCTCGACGCGCTGCTGTGGACCCACGCCCACGCCGACCATATGAACGGCATCGATGACGTGCGGATGATTAACCGCTTCATGAATGCCGCCATTCCCGCCTACGGCCCGCCGGACACTATCGCCCATGCCGAGCGCGCGTTTGGCTATGCGCTCGCGCCCTTGCCCGAGGGCGTGACCTTTTATTTTAAACCCTGCCTCGACGGCCGCCCCATCGCCCCCGGCCCCTTCACCGCCGCGGGGGTCGCCGTGACCGCCATCGACCAAGACCACGGTTTCACCCGCACCTACGGCTACCGCTTCGGGCGCATGGCCTATTCGACCGACGTGGTAACCATGCCGCCCGAGGTGCTGGCGCAGTATGAGGGCCTCGACCTCTGGATCGTCGACGCCTTCCGCCCCACGCCGCACACCACCCACAGCCACCTCGCCCGCACGCTGGAATGGATCGCCACGGTCAAACCCAAGCGCGCCATTCTCACCCATATGAACGAAGATATGGATTATGCGACGCTGAAGGCGACTCTGCCGGACGGAGTGGAGCCGGGGTTTGACGGGATGGTGGTGGGAGTCTGAAGCCCGCCAAATCACCCTATTTTTGAGGAGTTTGACGCATCTCCCCAAACGGGCAAACATCGTCGTCAAAAGGCACATGCCGTCGACGAAACTGCGTTCCCTCCACGACCTCCGGCCCGCTGATCCTGTCCATGCGGAAGTGCCGGAAATCCTCGCGGGCGGCGTCCCAGGCCACGAGATACCAAAGGGGCGGCAGAATGAGCATGGCTTGGGGTTCGACCTCGCGGCTGGTTTCCGCGCATTTCGCGTCACGGTAGCGGAACCGCAGGGGGAGCCGTTGCAGAAAGCCCGTCTCGAAGGCGGGCAGCAGCAGCGGATCCATCACCCCCAGGTTCGAAATATCCTGCTTGGGCGATAAGGGCCCGACATAAAGGCAGTCGAGAAGTCGGCGCAGGTCGCGCACCTTCTCCGCAGGCAGGCTCTTCTCGATTTTGGCGAGCCCCGCATCGGCAAGATCGGAGAAGGGCAGGGACCGGGCTGCACGCAGTGCGGCCACGCTGATAAGCAGCGCGAACACCTCGGTTACAGAGAGCCGAGCGCTGGTTTGCACCGATTCCGGATCCAACTGAAGCCCGCCGCCCCGTCCGGATTCGGAATGGATAACGAAGCCTTGATCCCGCAACGCCCCGATGTCGCGCAGCACCGTTCGCCGCGAAGCGCCAACTTCCTCCGCCAAATCGTTGACCGTCGCGGTGCCGCTGCGCCGAAGGATGCGCAGGATGGAATCGTGTCGAAGGCGGATGTTCATTTTTGAAGTTTAGCATATTAGGTGCCAAATTATGGCACCAATTCACTCTAGACGGGTCAGGGTAGCTCAACAAGGAGACTGAACATGACCTCTCAAAACCAAACACCCGCCGCCCGTACAACGCCGGTTATCGTCAACCCTTCCCATCTGCACGACCCGACGCCGAATGGGTACAGCACGGCAGTCATTGCCCCTGCTTCGGGTCGGTTGGCTTTTATCTCCGGACAAGGCGGGCAGGACCGGACCGGCGCTCTTTCGTCGGATTTCGCAACCCAGGTGGAACAGGCCTATGCGAACCTTGCCGCCGTGATTGAGGCGCTTGGCGCGCGCCCGGACCAAGTCGTGAAACTGACCGTTTTTGTGGTCGATCACGATATGTCAAAGTTGGGTGTGCTGACCGAGGCTGTGACGCGGATGTTCGGCACCACACTGCCTGCGCAGACGCTGGTTCCGGTGCCAAAGCTTGCCATCGACCCCATGCTTTTCGAAGTTGAGGCGATCGTTCTTTTGGATTGTTAACGCCTATCGCATGTGGGGGCGGGCGCACGGGATGCGCCCCCCCCAAACTAGCCGACTGACTGTTCCGCCGGTTGCCCCTTCGACGCCTGCCACAGCGCTTCCATCTCGTCCAAACTCGCCGCCTCGACCGATTTCCCGTCCGCCGTCAGCGCGGCCTCAATAAAGCGAAAGCGCCGGTCGAATTTGGCGTTGGTCGAGCGCAGCGCCGCTTCCGGGTCGATGTTCAGGTGCCGGGCGAGGTTCACGGCGCAGAACAGGATATCGCCCAACTCATCCTCCAGCCGGGCGGTGTCACGGGTGGGGGCGGCGAATTCGATTTCGAATTCGGCCAATTCCTCGCGCAGTTTGTCGAACACGTCGTTCGGGTCAGTCCAGTCGAAGCCGACGCGGGCGGCGCGTTTTTGCAGTTTGAGGGCGCGGAGCAGGGCGGGCAGGGCCCGGGCCACACCGTCCAGCACGCTCCCCGGCCCATTTTTGGGTTTCGCCGCGCGCTCCTCGGCCTTAATCACTTCCCAAGCGGCCACCTGGCCCTCGGCATCGCGGCCATCGGGGGCGGTAAAGACGTGTGGATGACGGCGGATCATCTTGGTCGCAATGGCATCGGCCACATCGGCGAAGGTGAAGCCGCCCGCATCCTGGGAAATCTGCGCTTGGAAGACCACCTGCAACAGCAGATCGCCCAACTCTTCCTTCAGCGCTTGCGGGTCGCCCTCGGCGACGGCATCGGCCACCTCATAGGCTTCCTCAATGGTGTAGGGAACGATGGTTGCGTGGGACTGCTCCAAATCCCAGGGGCAGCCGGTGGCGGGATCGCGCAACCGGGCCATGATGGCCAGCAGGCGCTGCATCGGGTCGGCATGGTCGGGCGGAGGCAGGGTCATTGGGTGGCTTGGTCCAAAGCAACAGGGACGCGGATTGTCTGGCCCTTGGTGAGCACGTAGAAAGCGTCCTGGGGCCTGTCCTGGGCGAACATCGCCTCCTCGTCGAGCCCCAGATAAAGCCCGCGCAGGATAATCCCGGCAATGCCGTGGGAGATGACGATATGGGGAATCTCGACGTCCGCATGCTCGTCCAGCCAATGATCGAGCCGGGCAATCGCCGCCGCATCGCCTTCGCCGCCGGGGGCGGTGCGGAAAATATCGATCACGTCGAGATCATGCTGGTCGGGGGGAAGGCTCGCGCGCATCTCCCGCCAATCCTGGCCTTCCCAGTCGCCCGCGGTCATCTCGCGCAGGCGCGGATCGATCCGGTGGCTCAGGGCGTATCCGCCGGGGCCGCGCGTCAACTCGTCCGCAATCAGGGCCGCCGTTTGCCGGGTTCGGCCCAAGGGGCTGATTTGCAGCGGGAGCGGGCCGGGGGCGGGATAGCGGCTGGCGAGAAACGCTCGCGCCGCCGCCCCCATCGCGCGGGCTTGTGCCTGGCCGAGATCGGTGAGCGGCGAGTCCCCACCACCTTGCATGCGAAAACTTTGATTCCACAGGGTTTGCCCGTGGCGGAACAACAGAATCACGCGCCTATCTCCTCCGGAGCACAGCCGAACCGCAGCAGCACGCCGCTGGGATCATGAATGTAGAATTCTTTCATACCCCAGGGGCGAATTTCAAATGCCGAAAGCCGGGGGACGCCCCGCGCCGCATACTCGGCGTAGAGCGCGGGAATTTCGGCGCCGCGAATATAGCATGAGGTGTTTTCAGCGAGGTTACGGTCCGCCGTGTACCAGAAATGCAGCTCCATACTACCGCGCCGAACGATGAGGTAATTATCGTCGCTATATACAATCTCGGCAAAGCCAAGCAGCCCCGCGTAGAAATTTTTTGCTTCCGCCAGATCGCACGCGGGCAGAACGGGCAGGCAGAGGGTTGGGTCGCGCATCAATGATACTCTGGCAGAATTGGGGCCAAACTGCGGGCGACGGCTACCGATGGTGCTCAAACTCTACAGGAAACCCCATGGGCAGGGAAAGCCATTGATAGTCCCACCCGTTTTAAGGGGGAGCTACCAACCCTAACCACCATGTTGGACGAAATTTCCCAAGGCAAATTTGTGTTTCAGTTCGACACAATCTATAATCGCAGCCCAAGAGCGAAGTACAGGGCGTGGCGCTCGGCACCACCATTGCCATACCCCAAGTAAAGGGGACCAATCGGGGTATCAGCCCCGATGAAGAGGCTACCCGACCACCGAAGCGGCCCTTTACCTTCCCCATCATTCCAAATCGCACCTGCCTCCAAGGACGATCCCAAAAACACCGGCAGATCAAACAGCGCGCCTTGGACGCCAATGTCGCGATACACCAGAATAGAGCCCAGTCCGAAATGGCTCCCGGTCAATTCTCCCTCTGCAAATCCCGACAGCGAAAACAGACCACCCAGTTTGAACTTGTTTTGCGTGGTCTTAGAACTATCAAAACTTGTCCCACCCGCAGCTTGTAGTCGAACTGTATTCCGGCCAAAACTGTTGGTTGTCGATATAGAGCCGCGAAGCTGTTTTTCAGAGGTTTCGGCCCCAAGTTGTTTTAGATTATGGGTATAGCCAAAACGCGCCGCCTCGCCGTCTTTCGGAAAATAAAGATCATCGACCGTGTCATATCTGAACTCAGCGGTCGCCCGGGCGATTGTATAGCCCTTATTGTTCGGGAGAGATTCGCCAGACTGAACTTTCAGCTTTCCAGCACCATAGTCAAAGGTCAGATAAGCAGCGCCCCATGTGGAGAGCTGCCGCACGAATCCAACGGTTGCGAAGGCCTCTCGAGTGCGAATCTCTCTAACGCGGTCCCCCTCTCGGAACTGCCCCAGCTCCGTGTCAGAGAGAGTGAGGCGAGGAAAGACATAATAATTCGTCGAGGCGTCCAACGGCTGGAGATAGGTCGCCCTTAGCCCATTTTCTCGACCAAGACTGAGGTCTACCAGCGCTTCCGCGCCGAGAGGGTCGAGGTTAGCGAACCGAAACTGGCTGGTGACTGAGAATGCCGTTCCACCTGAATTGTCATATTGCAGGTTAAGGCCCGCGCGCGCCGTATCTAGACCAATTGTTTTTTCTTCAAGAACAATAATAACATCCAGTTTTCCGTTACGAATCTCGGTGCGATACGTAATAGTTTCAAAATAATCCAAGCCATAAATCTTGGATATATCCTGCTCTAAGCGCGTAATATCGAAAAAATCGTCAGCCTTTATAGAAAGGCGCTTTCGAATCACCGCGTCCGAAACAGTCGTTTTGTTTTCTATCCGTATGGAATTAATAAGCTTTGGGAGTGGGGGGATCGTGGGGTGAGCCCGAGCGTAAGCCGTGTAAGCGGCGGGTGCCAGCGCCAATCCCTGCAATCGAGGTAACTGCGCCCGGGTCGCCTCCACGCCCGGCGGGATCATTTCTGCAATCCGCTCAAAGCTTGAAGACGTGGCATCCCCAAGTTCCGGTTGGATTAGAATGTCGGTTTTCTTCATCGTTTCCAACTGAAGCGCCGATGACCGGCTCACCATAACGCTGAGTGATTGTGCGATGATCGCCCCGGCAGAGCTCAAGTCCTTCCTGGGTTTCAGTTTCGTCGGGATATCGACAACGATAACAATGTCAGCACCCATTTCGCGCACGACGTCGATTGGGAGATTATTAGACAGACCGCCATCCACCAGCAGTTGGCCATCAATATCAACGGGGGGAAACACACCCGACACGGCCATGCTGGCGCGCATTGCGGTCGCCAAATCGCCCTTTGCCAGGACTACAGTATTCCCGGTCTCAATATCAGCAGCCACGGCCCGAAAGGGAATGGCGAGTTGATCGAAATCTTTGACGACGGACACGTTGGCTGAAAGGGCACGGAGTGCTAGTGTTAGCTCTTGCCCAAAGATCAACCCAAGGGGTAGGGCGGGCTTATCGGCCCCAATACCAACCTTATAGGGAAGCAGGCCGCCTGCATCCTCAATTTTCCGTCTAAAGTCACGCTGCTGCCGAGGCGGGCGGTCGGTGAACATCTTCCGCCAGTCAATTGCTTTCACCGTTTCTTCAAGCCGATTCGCATTCATTCCTGTCGCATAAAGACCGCCGACAATGGCTCCCATGCTTGTGCCAGCGATGCAGTCGATCGGGATGCGATTCTCCTCCAACACCTTCAGAACGCCAATATGGGTAGCACCGAGCGCCCCGCCACCACTGAGGGCTAGCCCTACCTTCGGCCTTCCTGTTGAAGAGCCACAGGCTGCACTGCTTTCGGCTGGCGTCGCCAGAACGACTGCAAGCGCAGTTGCGATGCCAAGGAAACAGTTTGAACTTGAACCGACCATCGATTTTTCCTGCAAGCTGTCCCGAGATCGCCGTAACGCAATGCTTAAGCTTTAGGACAGGCTGCGCGTGACAGGGATCACCTCATTCCACAGGCAGGGGGCGCTCAATCCCTTGTCAAAGATCTTCTCGCTCGCCCGACGGTCGTTGGCCGACATATCGGCCCAAATATCCGCAAGACGGTCGGTCGCGGTACGCTCGCCATTTACCTCCGCCAGTTTAAACCAGGCCGCCGCAACGGGGAGGTTTGTGCTGGTTCCGGCGACCCCGGCCGCCGCGCGCCGCGCGAGCCGGACACCATCAATCGTATCGCCCGAATAGATTTTTCCGAGCTTAAACATGGCGGGGGCATAGCTCTGCCGCGCGGACTTGCAAAGCCATTCGACAGATGTCTTGGTATTGTAAATGCCGCTGCCTTCATGGAGGGAACAGCAGTAGGCTTCACCAACAGTAAACTGGGCTTTGGCACTACCGGCCTGGGCTTCTTTCATGTTTTGTGAAATGATAGTTTCGGATTTAGTGGCTTGTGCGCCTTCAATGGCCACCGTTGCGCAGCCCACGAGTGCGAAAGCAGAGAACATAACAACGGTTAGTCTCAGGTTGGCGGAAAAAATCATGAACAGGCGCTCCGTTATGTATAGCTTTGAAGAGCATAAACTCTTAGCCAAGCGGGCTGGGCCTGGCTACTCGGGTTTCGGAACCTATTCGCGCGCGGTCATTCGGTCATTAGATGACTGATTCTTCGAGACAAATTCCGCGGCAACGGCGAGCGCAAAACTCGGTCGCCTGTATTTTGGAAGCCAGCGCTCAGCTTTTGGATCGAAAGCACGTCGGATCGGTGACGACCAATCATATTGCCGAAAGGGCGGGCGTTTCGATCGGAACGCTCTATCGATATTTCAATGACAAGGACGATATATTCGATGCCCTGGCCCGTGAGGAAATAAACAAACTTACATCTAAGGGTGTTTCTTTACTCAATGATACAAGTATAAAATCAGGTAACGCACTAATCGGGGAATTTGTTGAAATAGCCGTCGCGGCTTTCGACAATAGGCCATTCGTGCGCAAAAATCTTCATGATACCTTTGGTGATCGATCAATGATCGCGAAAGAGCTACAGCTGAAGCGGCTGCGATTCTGTCGGCAGATCGAGATGCGCCTCTGTTACATTGAGCCAGGACGGTTTCGAACACTGAAGAGCGAAGAGCGTCTCTGCCTCGTGATGGCATGGCGCGGCATCATCAATGACAGTCTGGAGGAAGACGCGGGCCGATTCCATCGACCCCATCTCAAGCGACTTTTGGCCGGAACGGTACTCAGTTATTTTCAGGAATAATGGGTTTATCGTGGCGCAATTGCTGGTGTGCTCGCGGGTTCGGGGAAGCCCGGGCAGAGGGTATAAGTTCATAGATCGGCGAGAAGCCTTTGCAATCTCTGAATGTCGCATAATGCATATTATGTGATTTATAGATAAAATCCCAGTTAGAGTAAACGTGCCAAACCAACGGCCCGCGTGCGTCACTGTCAGGGTTGCAGCAAACCAACAGCCAGATACCTGAACGCCTCCATTGTCCTGTCAAGAATAGCGCGCGGATCGTCAGCCGCGGCAATCCACAGGGCGGCACTGAGGACGGCCCCATTGAGTAACCGAGCCGTAGCCTCAGGATCGACTGGCCTCACCGTGCCCGCCTCAATGAGCGTTTGGATGGTTTGGATCGTTCGGCTAAGGCACGCGGTTTGGTTAGGCCACTGCGATGGATCACCGAGCACGGCGGGCCCGTCCAGCAACATGATCCGTTGAATCTCCGGCTCCAAAGCCATCTCGATGTAAGCGAGATATTCATCGATAAAACCAACCCACGGGCTTGTTGCCCGATCCTGGGCCGCCCGTAACCGGAGCATCATTTCGGCGTCGATCTGGTCGATCACCGCCTGTAACAAACCCTTTTTATCCCCGAAATTATGATAGAGCGCCCCGCGCGTCAGGCCCGCTTCGGCGGTGAGATCATCCATCGATGCCGCCGCATAGCCCCTATCCGCAAAAGCCTTGCGGGCAGCTCGAATGAGTTTGGCCCGCGTTTCTTCGACCATTTCCGCACGTCGCTTCGCCACCGCCGTATCCTCCCTAAAGCATACGCTTCGTATGTTAATTGACATACGAAGCGTATGCGCTTATCAATTCACATACGGAACGTATATCAAACTTAGAACGAGGCGTACAAAGAGATGACCGCACGCACTGCAATTTTCCCCGCCGCCCGACAGGCATTATACGCGATCAACCGTTATTCGGCGGCAATCCGCTCGGGCGATTTACTCTTTGTCTCGGGCCAAGTCGGCAGCCGGGACGATGGCTCGCCCGAGCCGGACCTTGGCAAGCAAGTGCAGCTTGCCTTCGATAATCTGAAAGCTGTGTTGGCAGCGGCTGGCTGCAGCTTCGATGACGTGATTGATGTTATCTCCTTCCATACCGATCCTGCGGCCCAGTGGGAGATAGTCGCTCCCATCCGGCTTGCTGAAATCGGTGCCCCGCCCTACCCCAATTGGACTGCGGTGGGCGTGAACTGGTTGGCGGGCTTCGATTTTGAAATCAAAGTTATCGCGCGTATCCCGCAAGCCGCGCCCTAAAGCGTCCGAAGCAAAACCGCTGCGGCTAAAGCCTCGCCCAAGGCCTTCACCGCCGCAGGCGGCGACGTTTCGCTATACGCCAATCGAAGAAACGCCTTCGGTAAAGCTGGCAGGTTTCGGGCTTCAATTGCCACCATATCCGGCGGACAAAAAGCCGCAACCCGCACCGTAATCGCCAGCCCCGCGCGGACCGACGGCCAAAGGCCACCCAGGCTGGGGCTGCCAAACACCAAGCGCCATGGCAAGCCTGCCGCATCCAGGCTTGCGAGCGCGGGTTTGCGGAATAGGCACGGGGGATCGAGTAAGGCGAGCGGCACCGGCTGGCCGACCGGCAGATGCCAATCGGGGGCCGCAACCCAGGTTAGCGCCACCTGGCCCAGATCCTGACCTTCCGGGGGGCGCTCGTCGGCGAAAATGAGCGCGAGATCGATTGCCCCTTCGCGGAGCAATCGGGTGAGCGTGTCTTGTCGCTCGACGCGCCCCTCCAACAGAACCTCAGGATGGGCGCGGGCGAAGCGCGCAAGGGCATCGGGTAGGATGGTATCAGCAATATCCTGCGGAACCCCGACTCGCACCCGCCCGCTCAGCCCCTGCCCCCGCACCGCCTCCAGCGCCTCATCGTTGAGCGCCAGCAGCCGCCCGGCATAGGCAAGCAGCACTTCGCCCGCTTCGGTCGGCACCAAACCGCGCCCGGATTTCATAAAGAGCTTCCGGCCCAACTGCGCTTCCAGCCGCCGCAATTGTAGGCTGACCGCCGATTGCGTGCGCCCAACCCGATCCGCCGCCCGACCAAACCCGCCAAGATGGGCGGCGGCGGCGAGGGTGCGCAGAATGGCAAGATCGAGGGTATCACCCATCACACTTTTCCAAAAATAATGTTTCACATACAATTTATCAATTTTTATTAAATATGGCGAGGGGCTATGAAGGAGGCACCAACTTTTTCCAGCCTCGGAGAAACCCAATGCCCCTCGTTCGTCTCGATCTGCCGAAAAACCTTGCCGATCAAGCCCGCCCGATTGCGGACGCGGTCCATAGCGCCCTCGTATCGGCCATCGGGATTCCCGCCGATGATCGCTTTCAGGTGATCAATCTGCACGATCCCGCTCACCTGATTATCGATGCCAACTATCTTGGTATTGCCCGCAGCCCGAACGCGCTGATCGTGCAAATCTATTTGCGCCAAGGCCGCACGGTTGATCTGAAAAAAGCGCTCTATGCCGCCATCGCCGCCAATCTGGTCGCCCTCGGATTGCGGGCGGAAGACGTGTTGGTCTCGCTGTCGGAAAATGATCTGCCCGATTGGTCCTTCGGGCTTGGGCTTGCTCAATATTGTTAGGTGCGTAAACTGACGCCCTCATTGACCCGCTGTTAAAAGCTTGGAGTTCCTGGATGACCGCTTCTGCCGCCAAAACCGTTCTCGTGACTGGGGCCACTGCCGGGTTCGGCGCGGCCATTGCCCGCCGTTTTATCACCGAAGGGCATAAGGTTATCGCCACGGGACGCCGGGAAGACCGGCTTCAGGAGCTTCAAGCCGAGTTTGGGGCCGATAAACTGCTGCCGCTCGTGCTGGACGCGCGCGACCGCAAAGCCACCGAAGCCGCCTTTGCCGCCCTGCCCGCGCCCTTTGCCGAGGTCGATATTCTCGTGAATAACGCCGGGCTCGCCCTCGGGCTTGGCCCCGCGCCGGAAGCCGATCTCGACGATTGGGAGGTGATGGTCGACACCAACGTGAAGGGCATGATGTTCGCCACCCGCCTGCTGCTGCCCGGCATGCTAGCGCGCGGACGCGGCCATATCGTTATGCTGGGTTCGACCGCTGGCGAATTCCCCTACCCCGGCGGGCATGTTTATGGGGCAACGAAAGCCTTCGTGCATCAGTTCGCCCTCAACCTGCGCGCCGATCTGGTCGGAACCAACGTGCGCGTAACCGATATTCAGCCGGGCCTGTGCGGCGGCACCGAGTTCTCCAACATCCGATTTAAAGGCGACGACGCCAAAGCCGCCGCCATGTACGCGGGCACGCAGCCGCTGCTGTCCGACGATATCGCCGAAGCGATCTATTGGGCGACCGCCCTGCCCGCTCACGTGAACATCAACAGCATCCAAATGATGCCCACCTGCCAAGCCCCCGGCCCGCTGGCGGTGAAGCGGCAGGGTTAGTCTTTTAAAGACGCTCGCGCAGATTTAAGTAGGGAATCTGCGCGACTTTCACCCCCTGCTTGGGTGAAAAATCATGAAAAGAAACTCCCACCCATTTTCTAAATTAAGTGCGCGTGCCGATATACCGGCTAAACTCCTTGGTAAAATATTTAGAAAGGCGCTTATAGGGAATATGGATTTCCTTCAGGCTAATTACAGCTAGGCCGAAGTCGGAAGGATTGAGATAAATCACAATAGCATCTGCCTCAAAAGCCCATGCTTTCGATAAAATCATCTTTTCAAACTCCTCACCCGATAGATTAATGACACTGTAATCCTCGTAGGAAAATTTCTTCGGTATATACTCCCGAATATCATTATAGGCCTTCGGCACCCTCAAATCATCGATTGCAGCCCTTATAAACTCCTCCTGCCATTTCGTATTTTTCCTGAATATATTTGAGTTTAAGGGCGTTTTATCTGAGTTTCTATAGCTTTGATAGAATTCCTCTCCATAACCGTGAGCGCCACCAGCATAAAACCACTCGAATTTTTTTATATTTACAAAATACTTGTTAATGGATGCAACCTGGAAGCCGTTATAAAATTCCCATTCCATACCAACCGACATAGCTTCTTCGTCCGAAATTATCGTATTTGGTATAAAATCCCAATGCTCAGACGGAATATTTTTTTGTGCTTTTTCAAAAATTATACTCTTCTTTTCAGAGAAAAAAACATTTCGACGATCTGCTCCAGTGTCCTCTCCCCTATCTTGACGATAAAAAATCTCATAATTATTAACATGTAAATAGCAGCCAATATATTGATTGCACTTAAACTCTTTATCAAGATCGCGCTCTTTATAGAAAATGGTAGAATTTAAACATCCTTCTGTATAATTAGTTTCACCATTCGGCGCACCTTTCTCGGCGCACACTGCTTTTAAATACTTATTCCAAGAAGAAAAGTTACTCGCCATCGCAGGCCGCAATACTTTGGGCGCTCGGTTAAATTGCGCCTGAAACTGCCCAACGAGGGCATCGTATTTTTCTTTTAGCGATTTTTGCCCGCAGAGGATCTGCTCTTCGTCCCCCAGCGGTATTTTACAGTCGATCCAGGGGAGCGCCTCCCCGGATGAGGCCTCGCCACTCAAGAATAAGCCCGTCATAAAAACAGCGGACAGTACAAACCGCATTAGATTAATTCCCTGGGTTGATTTTTCTCCGAGATAATAAACCAAACGCGGAAACTTTGGAATAACGCCAACGAAGGGTTAATAGTTAAGCCCGATCAAAGCCTTAAAGCTTGGCGTCAGATACGCGTTCAACACTTGATAGGGAACCTTGGCAATTGGGGTGCCGATGGCGTAAGGGCCGACCTCATAAAGGCAGAAATAAATCCCAAAACTCGCCCCCGGTACCCAGCGCACCCGCTCGCCAACCGCCTTCGTCATATTGGCAACATTAAGAGGTTCGTATTCCCAATCCTCCTGCTTCGCAATCGCGCGCAGGGATTTATCGGCCTCGCGGGCGAGCACGGCCCGCCACGGGCTCTCGGTTCGGAAAACATCGGCTTCTGTCAGTTTCCGCGCGCGGGCCAGATCGATGGTCGCAAATTTAGACCCATAGATCCCATGCGCGCCGCCCTGATAGGTATAGGTCGTAGACTCGAGCACCAGCAACCGGTCGCGGTACAGGCTGGCCTTAAAGCCGGTTTCCGTCTCAAAAGCATCCTCCTCGGCGGGCTTCGGGGAGGTGGCGCTCAACGCTGCCAAAGCCGGGGCGAGAAACTGCGGAAAACGGTTTTCCTCAGACCGGATGCGGGGCAGATGATCCATCTGATCGGCCTCGGCCACGGGAGCGGTGCGATACACTTGGCGGGCGAGCAGAACACCATAGGGGGCGGGCAGCGTGAGCAGCGCCGCGTTGCGATAGAAATCGGTCTGGCGGCGCATAGCGCTCTCGATACAGCTTTTGACGTAGTCGCCCCCACCCTCTTTCGGGGCCCAGCGCGCCTGACAGATTTTTCCGATATGAACAATCCAACCGCGTTGATCGCTGCGCAGGAGCGGTTTCGCCTCCTCCGGCGCACGAGCCAGCGCCGCGCGATAGGCGTCAGACAGCGCGACATCAGCCTTAGCAAGGTCTGGCGACGCACAGATGGTCTTTTCGACCTCCGTGCTGGCTTTAGCGCAGTCGAAGCTGGGGGCGGTTTGGGCACGGGCAGGCAGTCCGGCAAGAACCAGACAGAGCCCAATAAGGAAGCGAATCATTTGTTGGCTCGCGTCAAATCAAGGGTTTTGAAAGTCTCCCAAGCCCGCATCTCGCCCGATGGGGTTTCCTGACGATAACGATACCGAACTGTTAAGCTCTCCGGCCTAAGGTCGAGAATATCGAAATCCAGCTGCAAACTTCGGCTAGCATCCGCCAGGGGCATAATATCCTCCGGCATTTTGAGAAGTTCCCGAAAGCGCGGCTCGGTCAATGCTGGAAAAACTACAAATCCATAGGATTTTATCCCCGGATACCGGGGATGGGATGTCTCCCCAGTCGGCGTTGGCGTTACCCAGCTAATCCGGCGGGCTTGAATTTTACCGAACCCTGAAGGCAGACGCCTCTGAATTTTCATTTCTAAAGAATTGGTCTCTTGGCGAATAAATTTTATCAGACAAGCATCACTCTCAGAAACGGAAGGTTTTGGATTTCGGAGCGATAAGCAGAGTTGCTCGATATGAGGCATCGTATAATCATCGCCGTCGTCTTCAGTGTCTTCCCAATAATAACCACCAATATAGCTCAGTGCCGCTCCAACATATGCTTCAAATAGCAACATGACCTCAGGATTCGAGCAAGCCCGTTCCCACGCCCAACTTGTTGGGTTCTCGCAGCGAATTTCGATTTTGGCGCCGGCAGCAGTGGAGGTGTTATAAAATATTAGGCTAAGCACGAGAAGAACGGCTTTCCAGTTCATTCTTATCCGCCCCCCGGTTAGCTCTCACTCCCCAAACAACAGCCCCCGCGCCGTCTGCCACTGTGCTTCCCGCGCCGCGATCAGCAAGCCCGGATCGGCAGCGGCGGGGGAATAGGGTTTGCCGCTCAACGGGCTTGCCGCATAGCCACCCGCCTCTTCGACCAGTAGAACCCCGGCGGCATGGTCCCACGGCAACGTGCGGTAGAAAAGCGCTAAATGGGATTGGCCCTGAAGCAACCGCAGATAATCTTGCGCCGCCGAATAGCAGGGCGACTGCGAGGCAAAACGCGGGGTAAGCTCGGCCAAGCGCTTGCGCTCCTCACCCGGAAAGAAGCGGACCGAGAGGGCGGCGTGTTGATCGACCGGGTCGGCGGGCGGTTCGGGGAGCTGAACGGCAGCGCCATTCATCTGTGTTCCCTGCCCTTTAGCCCCAAAGGCCATAGTACCGGTCAGTGGATCGTGAATCCAGCCCGCATAGGTTTGCCCGCGATGCACCAGCGCCAGGATCGAGCCAAACGCCGCATGGCCGCGCGCGAAATTGGCCGTGCCGTCGAGCGGGTCGATCACCCACACCCAATCGTCGCCGTGCAAGCGGTCGCGCACAGCGGGATCGGCGGCTACGGCCTCTTCCCCCACGGTGGTCGAGCCGGGCAGCAGCGCTTCCAGGGCCGGGGTTAGGGCGGCTTCCATCGCCAGATCGGCGGCGGTGACGAGATCGTTCGGGGCTTTTTCCCGAATATCGCCCGCCGAAAGATTGCGGAAGCGCGGCACCAACTCCCGCGCTGCCGTTTCCCGCAGCAGGTCGGCGACGGGGCCGAGCAGCGCCGCCGCCTCCCTCATAGTCCGATCACTGATTGCGGGAACTGCCGCTGGTAGCGCGAAAGCTCCATCGGATCGAGCCCCACCGTTAGGTGCGCCTGCCCCGTTTCGTCATCCTCGCGGGTGAGCACTTCACCATGGGCATAAAGCCAGGCCAAATGCCGCCCGTCCGCCGGATCGATGGTGACGGCAATCACCTGCTGCCGGTCCCGCAGGGCTTCGTCGAGATAGGTCAGCAGCGCGTCGATCCCCTGGCCGGTGAGGGCCGAGAGCGGTAGCGCCGTGCCGGTCACGCGGCGGGTTTGCTCGGCGAGCCCTTCTCCATCCAAGCGATCAACCTTGTTCAGCACCTCGGGCAACCCGGCATCGACCTGCTTTTCGAGGCCAAGCGAGCGCAGCACCGCCTCCACATCGGCCTTTTGCGCCATACTGTCGGGGTGCGACGCGTCGCGGACGTGCAGGATGATGTCCGCCTCCAGCACCTCTTCCAGTGTCGCCCGGAAGGCGGCGACCAACTGGGTCGGCAGGGCCGAAATGAACCCCACCGTATCCGACAGGATAACCCGCCGCCCGGACGGCAGCGTCAAGCCGCGCATCGTGGGGTCGAGGGTGGCGAAGAGCATATCTTCGGCCATCACGTCGGCATTGGTTAGGCGGTTGAACAGGGTCGATTTCCCGGCATTGGTATAGCCGACCAGGGCGATAACCGGCTGGGGAACCTTTTTACGCGCGCCGCGATGCAGCTCGCGCGTCCGCTTCACTTCTTCCAACTCGCGCTTGAGCTTGGCAATGCGGTCGCCAATCAAGCGCCGATCGATTTCGAGCTGGCTTTCCCCGGGGCCGCCGAGGAAGCCGAAGCCGCCGCGCTGGCGCTCCAAATGGGTCCAGGACCGCACGAGGCGCGAACGCTGGTAGGTGAGCGCAGCCAGTTCGACCTGAAGCCGCCCTTCGTGGGTGCGGGCGCGCGCGCCAAAGATTTCGAGAATAAGCCCGGTGCGGTCGATGACCTTCACCTGCCATTCCCGTTCCAGGTTGCGTTGCTGCACGGGCGATAGGTGCCCATCGACGATAACAACCGCCGCCTGAACCTCCTCAATCCCCTGCTTCAAGCGTTCCAGAACGCCCGTTCCGAAGAGCGTTGCGGGGCGGATGATTTTTAGGCGAACGGCTTCGGCGCGTTGAACGTCAAGGCCGATGGCCTCGGCAAGACCAACCGCCTCATTCACGCGCCCGTCAATCGAGCGGCTGTCGGGGCCTTCCTGGCGACCCAAATCGGGATGAATAACAAATGCGCGCGTTGCGGCATGCTCGCCAAGGTCGGCGGCCTCAATGGAAACCGCCGCCTCAGGCAAATAAGGGTCGGCGGCGGGACTATCCGTCGCGCTCAAAGGATCAGACGTCACCCGCTTCCTTCACTCCATCGAACAATTGAACCGGGGCTGCGGGCATGATGGTGGAAATCGCATGCTTGTAAACAAGCTGCGAATGCGCATCGCGCCGCAACAAAACCGAGAAATTATCAAACCACGTCACAATGCCCTGAAGCTTTACGCCATTCACAAGGAACACGGTGACCGGGATTTTTTGCTTACGAATATAGTTCAGGAAGACGTCCTGGACATTCTGGGATTTTTCGGAGCTCATTACGGCATTCCTTCTTGCTTTTGGGCCATTGCCAAAGAAACCAAGACTCTATCAGCGCCAGCGCACCGATATCGTCACACACACGAAGCGTATATGTAGGACAATCCGGCGCGCCCCGCTAGAGGGTGCGGCATATCAGAGCAGTCACAGTTTTCGGTCGGTTCCATTCACGCCGAGGGATTTCAACTTACGGTGCAGTGCCGAACGTTCCATGCCAACGAAGGATGCCGTGCGGCTGATATTACCGCCGAAGCGATTGACTTGCGCCAAAAGATAGTCCCGCTCAAACACTTCGCGCGCGTCCCGCAGGGGGAGCGACATAATCTCGCCGCCCTTGTCCCAGGCCAGCACCGCCGGGGCCTTAGCGCTGATTTCCGGCGGCAGCATATCGGCGCGGATCGGCGCGCGCGCATCGCCTGGGGCCATAATCAGCAACCGTTCAACCGTATTGCGCAGTTCGCGAATATTGCCCGGCCAATCATAGGCCTGCAACGAGGCCAAAGCATCCTCGCCAATTTCGCGGGGCGGCAGACCGTTGATTTCGGTCGCGCGACGGACGAAATAGCGCACCAGATCCGGGATATCCTCAGTCCGCTCCTTCAGGCTGGGAATGCGGATGGGCACCACATTGAGCCGGTAATAAAGATCTTCCCGGAACCGGCCTTCAGCCATTTCGGTGGCCAAATCGCGGTTGCTGGAAGCGATAACGCGCACGTCCACTTCTACCTTGGACCGTCCGCCGACGCGTTCGAAGGTTTGTTCCTGCAAGGCGCGCACGATTTTACCCTGGGTGGCGAGCGGCATATCCGCGACCTCATCCAGCAGCAGCGTGCCGCCATGGGCCTGCTCGAACAGCCCTACCCGGCGCGGGCCATCGTTATCGTCGGTGCCAAACAGTTCCTGCTCGATCCGATCCGGGTGCATGATGGCGCAGTTGACGCCAACAAAGGGGCCGGAGGCCCGGCGCGACTGGGCGTGCAGCGCCCGCGCCACAACTTCCTTCCCCGTCCCCGCCGCCCCGGTAATCAGCACGCGGCTATTGGTCGGTGCGACCTTCTCAATCGCCTGCCGAACGGCGGCGATAACGGGCGAGGTTCCCGTCAGATCATATTCGACCGTGGTGCGCGATTTGAGATCGGCCACTTCCCGCCGCAGTTTGGCGGCTTCGATGGCACGGTCGATGACATGCAGTAAATGGTCGGACTTAAACGGCTTTTCGACGAAATCATAGGCACCCTGCTTGATCGCGCCGACCGCCGTTTCAATCGTCCCATGCCCGCTCATCATCACAACGGGCAGGCCGGGGTGATCGATCTGGATCTTTTCGAGAATTTGCAGGCCGTCGAGCTGGCTTCCTTGCAACCAGATATCGAGGAGAACCAAATGGGGTTGGCGCGTGCGCACGGCTTCGAGCGCCTGATCGCTTGATCCCGCGACCCGCACACTAAACCCCTCGTCTTTCAGGATGTCGGCGACCAGAGTGCGGATATCCGCCTCATCATCGACAACTAGAATTTCATGCGCCATAGGTTCCTTCCGCTACCCCGCCGTTGGTTGTTGCGTCGGCGGTTGGGAGAGTTTCGCCTTTTCGTGGCAAGATGAGGGCAATCTCTGCCCCACGTGCGCCCGCGACTGTATCGGGACGTACCGGAGCGTCGGTCAAACGAATCTCTCCCCCATGGTCTTCCATAATCTTAGCAACAATGGCAAGCCCTAAGCCGGTCCCCTTGGTCCGCGTCGTCACATAGGGCTCGGTCAGGCGCTCGCGTTGCTCCGTCGGTAGCCCCTTACCATTATCCGTGACAAGCAGTTTGGTTGCGAGCGCATCTTGCACCAAGGCAACGCGAATGCGCCCCGGCGGTAGGTCTGGCGTCTCGGAATCGCGCCCGTCGATCGCATCAATGGCATTCTGAACGAGGTTCATCACCGCTTGCCGGATTTGCCGACCGTCACAGCGCACGGCTTTTACCGAATCCGGCAGGCTGAGATCGAACGAAACATCAGGACGTGCCGAGCGTTGCAACATCATGACTTCGCGCAAGACCTGAGGCAGATCTTCCGGCTTCATTACGGGTTGGGGCATCCGGGCGAAGGCGGAGAATTCATCAACCATCCGGCCGATATCGCCCACTTGCCGCACGATAGTATCGGTGCAGAGGGTAAACGTCTCCGGATCGCTCGTTATTTCTTTAAGATATTTACGCTTCAACCGTTCCGCTGAAAGCTGGATGGGGGTCAGCGGGTTCTTGATTTCATGGGCGATGCGCCGCGCCACATCGGCCCAAGCGGCGGTTCGCTGGGCGGCGAGAAGCTCGGTGATATCGTCGAAGGTAACGACATAGCCTTGGGTCTGCCCGCCCGCCAGAACTTCCGCCGTGACGCTCACCAGCAGGGTTTGCGCGCGGCCATCGCGATTGATCTTTACCTGACCGTCGGCGCGGCTATCGGCCCGCGCGCGCGCGGTCTCGAATAGGGGAAGCATTTCAGGGATGATCGCGGCGAGCGGCTGGCCCGTCTGCGGCGCAAGATCGATCCCCAGCAAGAGGCCCGCCGAGCGGTTACCCATCGTCAGATAGCCCTCGGGATCCAGCCCCAAGACCCCCGCTGACACCCCGGCCAGCACCGCTTCGATAAACCGGCGGCGCTCGTCCAACTGGCTATTGGTGGCAAGCAACGCATGGCGCTGCTGATCGACTTCGCGGCTCATGCGGTTAAAGGCGCGCGCGAGCGAGCCCAACTCATCGTCGCCCGGCATATCGGGCACCCGCGCCGAAAAATCCCCGGCGCGAATGCGTTCGGCGGCGGCGATGATAACGGAGATCGGTTTCACCAGATTGGTCGCAACTGCAAGCCCGATGGAGGCGGCCAGAACGAGCAAGAGCAACGCCAAGGCCAGATAGACCAGCCCGAAGGTGGCTTGAATCTGCGAGCGCTCCCCTTCCAGCGCCTCATAGGCATCGACCGCGCTGGCGGTTTCCTGCACATACGAAATCACGCGCGGATCAACCGGGCGGCCGACGTAGAGATAGCCATCGAGACTATCGAGGCGGATCAGGGCGCGCACGCGGTCGTCATCGGTATTGGTCATCACGGCGGCTTCCCCCCGCCGGGCTTGATCGAGCGCCCAGGCCGGGATTGGCTCGAACTCCAGCCGGAAGGTGAGCCCCGCCCGCGCCAGAACCTGCCCGTCGCGCCCGAGCACAAGCGCTTCCGACAGATTGCGCAACCCGGCTTGCGTCGCTACCAAATCGCGAAACCAAACCGGATCGGCAAAAAAGCGCGGCGCTTCGCGGTCAAGATCGACCGCCATCGACAGAATATCGCCTTTGATCGCGAGGTTATGTTCCTGGAGATAGGCCGCCGCGATAGCCTTTGAGCCGTCGAGGGCGCTGCGCACCCGCTCGGAGAACCAGCCGTCGACCGAAAGATTGAGAAAAACGACGGAAAACACAGCGACAAGAATCGTCGGCGCCACCGTCACCGCGCCGAACAGCATGACCAGCCGCACGTGCAGCCTTGAGCCCGCGAGCCCGCGGCGTCGCTCAGTCCAAAGCTCCACCAGCCGCCGCACGATGACGGTGGCGAGCGCCAGCAGCAGCACGAGATCGAGAATCAGCAGCCACGTCGCCCAACCGCGCCCGATCGATACGAACGGCCCTGCCCCCGTGAGGGCGGCATAAGTGGCAACGCCGGAGAGCGCCATCAGAACGATGAGCAGCAGAATAACCTTACGGCCCAGCCCCCGGGAATCCGCACGGCGCTGCAACCAGGACCCCAGCCCGCCGGGCTTCACGGCTGGGGCTGATCCTATGTCTACCTGCGACCGTTGTATCGGTCGTTCGGAGGGTAGCCCCCCCCGGTCGAGATCCGTCACCGGCGCTCCTCACCGCATCCCGAAGCGCGTTGACGATGCGCCCGGTGGTTCAAGCCCCTACCTTATCCCGCGCATGACCTGAATGTCCAATTCCCGAATTTTCTTGCGCAGCGTATTCCGGTTGAGCCCCAAGAGTTCCGCTGCTTTGATCTGATTGCCCCGTGTGGCCGCTAACGTCAGCAGCAGCAGCGGGCGCTCAACCTCCCGCAGCACACGGTCATAGAGACCTGCGGCGGGGAGTTGATCCTTATGGGCCGCGAAATAATCTTTTAGGTGCCGCTCGACCGCCCCACTCAGATTATCGCTTTCGGGCGCGCGGTCCTGAGCAGGTTCCGGCGCGCTATCCGCCAGTTCCTGCTCGATAACGTCGGCACCAATCACCTCTTGGCTGTAGAGGGCTGCAAAGCGCCGCATCATATTTTCAAGCTCGCGCACATTGCCCGGCCAGCGGTGCGCGCGCAGCCGGTCGAGGGCGGCTTGACTGAGGGACTTTTGCGGAAGCCCCTCGTTTGCGGCGATTTTCAGGAAATGCCGCGCCAACGCGGGCACATCTTCGCTCCGCTCGCGCAACGGGGGCAGGCGGATCGGCACAACGTTTAGCCGGTAAAATAAATCTTCGCGGAACTGCCCGAGCCGGATCAACTGGCGCAAATCGCGGTGAGTGGCCGCGACGATACGGACATCCGCCTTAATTGCGGTGCGCCCGCCGACGGTGGTATATTCCCCCTCCTGCAAAACGCGCAGTAGCCGGGTTTGGGCTTCCAGTGGCATGTCGCCAATTTCATCGAGAAACAGCGTGCCGCCCTGGGCCTGCTCGAAGCGCCCCACCGATCGGCTGTGCGCGCCGGTGAAAGCCCCCTTCTCGTGTCCGAACAAATCGGATTCGATCAACTCGCGCGGAATGGCGGCCATATTGACGGCGACGAACGGCCCGCCCCGGCGCTTGCCGTAATCGTGCAAAGCGCGGGCGACCAACTCTTTCCCCGTGCCGCTTTCACCGGTGATCATCACGGTCAAATCGGTGCCCATCAGGCGCGCGAGCACCCGATAGATTTCCTGCATCGCGGGCGACCGGCCAATCAGGGGTAATTGCTCTTCCCCCTCCACCAGATCGTTGGGAATGGAGGAGCTTTCGCCCTGAACCGTCAGCGCCCGCTGCACAACCCGCATGAACTCGTTGAGATCGAAGGGTTTTGGCAAATAATCAAACGCGCCAACCTCGGTGGCTTTAACCGCCGTCATCAGCGTGTTCTGCGCGCTCATCACGATCACGCGCAGGTTCGGGCGCAGCCGCCGGATGCGCGGTACTAAATCGAGCCCATTGGCATCGGGCATAATCACGTCGGTGATGACCAAATCGCCCTCGCCGGCCTCCACCCACGACCACAGGGTCGACGCCGTCGCCGTGGTACGGACCTCATGCCCGAGCCGGGTGAGAGCCTGGGTGAGCACCGTCCGAATAGCACGATCATCGTCTGCGACCAGAATGGTGCTGCCTGTCATACGTTGCCTCTCATCTTTTCCCTCACGCAACCGCGTCAGCGGTTCGGCACCATCGGCAGATAAACCCGGAAAATGGTACGCCTCGGTTGGCTATCCACTTCCACTACGCCGCCATGATCACCGATAATCTTGGCAACTAATGCAAGTCCCAGGCCGGAACCATTTGTCTTCGTCGTGACAAAGGCATCAAAGAGATGGGGCTGCAGATCGTCCGGGATTCCGTCGCCATTATCCTGCACGGTTACAACCAACGGCAGATGAACCCGCGTTTTTGTACCCGGCACTTCCAGGCGCACCCCATGCTGATAGGCGGTTTTCAGCGTTATTTCCCCGCCGGGGGTCGGCGTTGCCTCGGCGGCATTCTTGATGAGATTCAAGAACACCTGCACCAGAAGGTCGCGGTTGCCGTAGACCGGCGGCAGCGACGGATCATAAAGCTCAATAAAGCGATGATCGCGCGCAAAGCCGGACTGGGCCAGCTTACGCACATGATCCAAAACCTGATGGATATTCACCGGCTCACGCTGCAAAGCCCGACTATCCGAGAAGACCTCCATGCGGTTCACGAGGGCCTTGATCCGGTCGACCTCATCGACGATCAAGCGGGTGAGCATTTGATCGTCGGGTGAGGCCGCCGTTTCTAGCAATTGCGCCGCCCCGCGAATGCCGCTGAGGGGGTTTTTCACCTCATGGGCCAGCATCGCTGCCATCGCCGTTACCGAGCGCGCCGCGCCCCGGCTGGACATTTGCTGATCGATTTTGGAGGCAATCGTCTGCTCACGCACGGCAATCAGCAGAGTTCCCGGCCGCTCAATGACGGGCGTCACATCGACCGTCACCCGCCGCGCGGGCAGTCTTGGGCCTTCCAGTAAAACCCCATGTTCCGCTACACTGCGGCCCTTACCCCGACAGAGCGATACTAAGGCTAAGAGCGGGCTATCGGCGGCGAGATAATCGGTGAGGGCCCCGCCCAGGGCCTGCGCCGAGGAAACCCCCAGAAACTGTTCCGCGCTAATGTTAAGCAGACGGATGCGGTTATTCTCATCAAGAATAACAATAACATAGGGTAAGGCGTTGATTAGAATATGCTCTTCAACGGGTTGAAGAGCTTTTGCGGCGGCGCGGCGCGAAACGGGCGAGGCGCTTGTCATGCGGCCATCTCCCGCACTGCGGCGGCGGCGAAGAGCGGTTCGAACGCGGCGATCACCGGTTCCGGCTCCGTCGCCCGGTTGACGATAGCGCGAAACTCGGCGAGCGCCGGATCATCGGCCTTCAGCAGTGCCTCGCCATACCAAGCCAAATGCTTTCGAGCAATCCTAAGCCCCTGCTCCACCCCGTAATGCCCCAACAAAGCTTCGAAATGCGACTGCAAAATCAGTGCCTTCTCCCGTAAACTTGGATCAGACCGCACCTCGCCGTTCGCCAGAAAAGCGGCCACTTGCCCAGCGAACCAGGGCCGACCACAGCAGCCGCGCCCGATCATCACCCCCGCCGCGCCCGATTGATCCAGCGCCGCGCGCACGTCGGCCAAGGATTGAATATCGCCATTGACGATTACCGGCACGGAAACCGCCGAAACCGTAGCGCGCACGCGGTGCCAATCGGCGCTTCCCGTGTAAAATTGCATGCGGGTGCGGCCGTGAACGGTGATCATCTGAATGCCCGCGTCCTCGGCCTTTTTGGCGAGGGACGGCGCATTCAGTGCGTCCCAATCCCAGCCCAGGCGCATTTTGAGCGTCACCGGAATCGAGACGGCTTTTACGACCGCCTCGATAATGGCCAACGCCTTGGCCTCGTCGCGCATCAGGGCGGAGCCCGCTTGCCCGTTCACCACCTTTTTGACCGGGCACCCCATGTTGATATCAATGATTGCCGCGCCATTGGCTTCGTTCACGCGGGCCGCTTCCGCCATGATAGCCGGGTCGCACCCGGCGAGTTGAACCGCCGCCGGTTGCTCGTCGCTTTCGGTCTGCGCCATCGCCAAGGTGGTTTTATGGCCGCGCGCCATGGACTCCGATGCAATCATTTCGGACACGACTAACCCCGCCCCGAAGCGCTTTACTAAGCGCCGGAACGGCAAATCACTGATTCCCGACATGGGGGCCAGCAGAACCGGCGCGTCGAGTGCTATAGAACCAATCATGACGCCCATATTTTGGGCATTCCTTTCGGTGATGATTATCAATTAGGCAGCGCTCACGCTACGCTTCTCGAAGCTTTCCGACAAGCGCCGTCTTGTCAAAGCGCCCTGCAGGACCGAGGGTTAACCTATCCTGGGGAGGACATTGGAATGAAAGAAACGCGCGTCGTCGAAAATCTCGTAACGCATGCCTATGGGGCCTTTGCCCTCATGGCCGGGATGGAACTCGATCTCTTCACCCCCCTCGCCGATGGCCCGCTTTCGGCCCTCGACCTTGCCGATGCCCTGGGCGGGGTTGATCCCGTGCGCCTGCACCGGCTGTGCCGAACCCTGGCGGGGTATGGATTGCTCACGGCGGAAGCGGGTGGCCGGTTTGCTCTCACTGCCGAAGCCGCCAGCACCTTGGTGAAAGGCCAACCCGCTTATCGCGGTTCAGCGGCCTCCGCCTATGCCGAGGGCTGGCGCGCGTGCCTTGAAACGTCGGCCTCGATTCGAAACCACGGCCCGGCAGCGGCACTGGATTTCAGTGATGGCGATCCGGCGCGCACAGTGGCGGTGCTGCGCGGCCTTGCCCCCCAAGCGGTTGCGGGCGGCAAGGCTCTGCTGAAACATCTGGATTTCAGCGGCATTCATCGCATTCTCGATATCGCCGGCGGCTCCGGCGCGCTGAGTGCGACGATATGCGAGGCGCATGCCCATCTGACCGCGACGATTGTCGAACTTCCCGATGTCGCGCCGCATACCCGCACCCTTCTCGACGAACAGCCGGGGGGCGCGAAGATTGAGCTTATCGCAGGCGATGCGATCCTCGGTCCCTTACCCGGCGGCTTCGATCTGGCGGTGATGCGCTGTTTCTTGCAACTTTTCGGACCAGAGCAGATTGTAACCGCTTTGCACACGGCCCGAACGGCGCTCGCCCCGACCGGGCAACTTGCCATCATCGGCTATTGTCTGACCGATGATGAAGCAGGCCCCGCCCTCGCCCTCGGTGCGGATCTGCTCTTCCTCAACTATTACACGGCGGGCGCGGCCTATCGTTTGGCCGACTATCGCGCGTGGTTAAAACAGACGGGTTTTGCTGAACCGCGTCTTGCGCTTTTGGGCGGCGGGATGAGCTTGCTCATCGCCAAACTGGGTTAAAGAGCGATCAGCGCCGCCGCCACCCGCCGATCTTCAGCGAGCAGCACATTATAGGTCCGGCAGGCAGCGCCGGTATCCATCGCGTCAATCACGGGGCCGCGCGCCCGCACCGCTGCGCGCAGCTTCGGCGGGATCATGCCCAGCCGCGCGCCGCAGCCGATCAGCAACACTTCCACGTCGCCATCAAGCAATGGTGCGAGGCTTTCTTCCGTCAGATCTTCCAGCCGCGTTACGTCCCACGCAAGGGTCTGCGTCGGGCGGACCAGGACCGAAGTGGTCCAGGCCGCGCCCGAAATGCGAAACCCGCTATCGCCATAGCGCTCTATGAGTTGGCGATTGCCCGGAATGAGCGGGGTGATATCGACCATAGCCGCCTAACTCGCGGGCGTTTCGGCAGTTTTGCCGGGCTCGACCGGGGCCATACCGCGGCGCAGCCGGTTTTCCCCGAGGAACAGCAGGATCGGCGCCGCGATGAAGATCGAGGAGGTGGTTGCGATGAAAATGCCGAACAGCATAACAATCGAAAACTCCCGCAACGCCTCACCGCCGAAAATAATCAGTGGCATTGCCGACAGGAAGCTTGCCATCGAAGTTCCGATGGTGCGGTTCAAGGTTTCGTTGATCGAGAGATCAATCAATTCCCGCAGCGGCATGCTCTTATATTTGCGTAGGTTTTCGCGCACTCGGTCATAAACCACGACCTTATCGTTGATCGAATAGCCCATGATGGCGAGAATGGCGGCAATACTGGAAAGATTGAATTCCAGATTGAACAGCACATAGAAACCAACGGTTTTGGTCACATCGAGAATCAGTGTTACGACCGCCCCAACCCCGAACTGCCATTCGAAGCGGAACCAGATATAGGCCAGCATAGCAAAGAGCGAGAGCCCAAGGGCGATCATCCCATTGGTGAACAACTCGCCGCTCACCGCCGCCCCCACGGCTTCGACGCGCTGGAAGCTAACGCCGGGATAATCGGCGGTTAGGCGTTGGCGGACGGCATTCACGGCCTTTTGCTGGGCTTCATCGTCCCCCGCCTGCCGCTCGATGGCAATTGACACATCGACCGGCGTGCCGATCTCTTGTAAGCCAATGTGCCCGAGATTGAGCGGCCCGAGGCTATTGCGAATCGCGCCGAAATCGGCGGGTGCCGACAGCCGGGCTTCGATAACGATGCCGCCGCGAAAATCCACGCCCATATTGAGGCCCGGCGTGAAATACAGCACGATCGACAAAATCGAGAGAATGGCCGACATCGCCAACCCGGCAATGCGGCCCTTCATGAACTGAATACGGGTTCCGTCGGGAACGAGACGAACGTAATACATGAGACTTCCCCCGGCCTTACAGCGGCAGTTTCGACGGACGATTGCGCGCGTACCACAGCCCGATCATGTACCGAACCATCACAGTCGCGGTGAACATGGAGGTGAGAATCCCCAGGGTTGTGGTCACGGCAAAGCCCTTGATCGGCCCGGAGCCGAGCGCATAGAGCAGCACCATCTTAATCATCGTCGTCAAATTGGCGTCGATGATCGTGGCGAAGGCGCGCTTGAAACCTGAATCGATGGAGGCAATCGCGCTGCGCCCCAGCTTGGTTTCTTCGCGGATACGCTCATTGATGAGAATATTCGCGTCGACCGCAAGCCCAACCGCAATCAGCATCCCGGCAATCCCCGGCAGCGTTAGCGTCGCCTGCAAAAGCGAAAGCGCGGCAATCGTCATGACGAGGTTCAGAATGAGCGCAATCACCGCGAAAACGCCGAAGGTGCCGTAGGAGACGATCATATAAATCATGATCATCACGAGGCCGCCCAAGACCGAATAGAGCCCGGCCTTAATCGCGTCCGCCCCAAGGTCCGGCCCAACGGTGCGCTCTTCGATGATCTTCAGCGGCGCGGGTAAGGCCCCGGCGCGCAACAGCACCGACAGATCGCTCGCCGATTGCGTCGTGAAATTCCCCGAAATGATGCCGCGCCCGCCGGTAATCGGCTCGCGGATCACCGGCGCGGAAATCACCTTATTATCAAGGACGATAGCGAAGGGTTTGCCGACATTTTCCGTCGTCGCATCGCCAAAGCGGCGCGCGCCGACCGAATCGAAGCGGAAGCTAACAACTGGCTGACCGTCCTGGAAACTCGGCTGGGCATCGACGAGATTTTCGCCGCTAACCATCACGCGCTTATTCACCACATAGGCAGGTGACTGCTCGCCCCGTTCGGAGGGCAGTACTTCCGAGCCCGCTGGCGCGCGGCCGGCCGGGTTGGCGTCGGTATTCACCATACGGAAGGTGAGCTTTGCCGTCGTGCCGATCAGTGCCTTGATGCGATCCGGCTCGCGCACGCCGGGAAGCTGCACCAGAATCCGGTCCGTCCCCTGCTGTTGAATGCGCGGCTCTTTTGTGCCGGTTTCATCGACGCGGCGGCGGATGATTTCGATGGATTGCTGAAGCGCGGCATTGCGTTTGGCAATAATCGCCGACGGCTTCAACGTCAGCGTCACCAGCCCATCGGCGGCGATGGCGACATTCAAGTCAGGGTCAGAATTTTCCAACGCCCGCCGGGCCTTAACGGGATCAACCCCGTCGTTCAGCTTCAGCGTGATCTGAGCACCGTCTTGGGCAATGCCGGTGAAAGCAATCTGCTCCCGCCGCAAATCGCCGCGGATCGAATCGACCAGATTGGCCATCCGATCGCGTTCGACGGTGGCAAGATCGACCTGCAACAGCAGATGCGAGCCGCCCTGCAGATCGAGCCCAAGGCTGACCTGACGCGCCGGAACATAGCTCGGCAGGGATTGCAGCGTCGCTTCCGACACAAGGTTAGGCGCGGCAATGAGCAACGATAGGACTGTAACAATCCAAATCGTCCACACTTTCCAGCGGGCAAAATACATGGGACGGATCCCTTAAACGCAAAAAGTTTGGGGCAGGGAGGCCCCCTGCCCCGGATAAAAAGCCCGAAACTTAGGCCTTGGTTTCTTCCTTGGCGTCGGCCTTATCGGCTTTCGCGGGATCGGTCTTCGCCAAAACGTCGCTCACGGCACCGCGCAGCACGCGAATGCGCACGCCATCGGCGATTTCAACCTGAAGCTCGGCATCGCCATCGGCCTTGGTCACGGTACCGATGATACCGCCCGAGGTGACGATCCGGTCGCCCCGGCGCACATTGCTGAGCATCTCCCGATGGGCTTTCGCCTTCTTTTGCTGCGGACGAATGAGCAAGAAGTAGAAAACGATAAAAATCAGAATCAGCGGGCCGAACTGTACCAGCATGGCGTTGATGCCACCGGGCGCGGCGGCGGCGGCGTCTTGAGCGAAAGCGGGAGAAATAAACATAGTCACTCCATTGGATGGGGATTTTCCCCGTATGGGATCGGGGATCAGAATTCCTGGCGGCGGACTATAACGCCGCCGCCACGAAAGGCAATGCGGGCGCGGAGAAGCGCGCGGCGAGGACTAGCCTTCGGTGGCCGTCAGCCGGGTGGGCAAGCTTGCGGTGGGACGCCCGAGATATTGTTCGGGATCAACGGCTTGCGTGCCCTTACGGATCTCGAAATGAAGCTGCGGCGTCGAGACGTTACCGGTTTGGCCGACGCGCGCAATCACTTGGCCACGCCGGATCGTATCGCCGCGATTGACCAGCAACACCTCATTATGGGCGTAGGCGGTCATGAAGCCATCGGCGTGGCGGATCAACAGTAGATTGCCGAAGCCGCGAATTTCATCGCCCGCATAGGCAACCACGCCATTTTCTGCCGCGCGTACGGGCGTGCCTTTAGGGGCGGCGATATTAATGCCGTCGTTGTGCAAGCCCCGATCCTGCGGGCCGAAGGTTGCGATCACCCGCCCCGTCGTCGGCCATTGGAAGCTACGACCGCCCCTGGGCGGCGGCGTCGGCAGCGCCGCGACAACCTCATCCCGGCTTGGCTTCTTCACCGGAGCCTCCTGGGCCGGGAGCGGGGTTGCGGGCTCGCCCACCTCGGCGTCTTCCACCTCGGCTTTCGGGGGAACCGGCTTGGGAGGCTCGGTTTTCGCAGGCGGCGGTGTTACCGGCTTTGGCGGCTCCACGGGTTTGGGCGGTTCGGCTTTGGGCGGGACCGTTGGCGGAACCGGCGTTGGTTGCACTGTTGCCGGGGGGGCTGCCTTGGCGGGCGCGTCCGGAACCGGCGGAGGGGGCGGCGCGACGGGGGCCGCTGTCGGGGTGACAGGCGCAACCGGAGCCGTTACAACTTTAGGCGGCGGCAGCGCCGCGACTTTCACTTCACCCGACCGGCTGACAACCGTGACCGGTTTTGGTGCAGGCACCGGCGGCGCGGGTTCGGCATTCGCTTCGGCCAGAGTACCCGGCAAAACCAAATGCTGCCCAACTTTCAGCGCGAAGGGCTCGCGCAGATCATTGGCACGCACCAGGGCCGTCGTATCAACATTATAGCGCCGCGACACCGAATAGAGCGTGTCGCCTGCCGCCACGGTATGGATCTGCTCGGTCGGCACCGAGAGGCGTTGGCCGATGAGCAACTGATAGGGCGGTTGAATGTCGTTCACGTCGATCAGCGTTTTGACCGGGACCTTGAACTCCCGTGCCAGGGCGTAGACCGTATCGCCGCGCTGCACGACATAGCTCGCGCGCGTGCCGCTACTCTGGGTGCCTTGCCGGCCCAGAGCGGCAGGGCGCGCCCCGCCCGCCCACTCCGGCTGATCAAACCCCTTATCACCACAGCCCGTAAGCGTGGTTGCGATAAGACCCATGCCAACAATCATGAGGCGGGAGAGAATGCGCATCGGTTCTGCCTAGCTCCGCCGCGGCGCGGTGAGGCGCGAGAGGGCTTCGGCCACGCTTTGCGGCGGGCTTGGCTCCAACATATCGCTAATCAGCGGCACGAAGCGAACCGCTCCCAAATCTTGCACCTCGACTTCGGTTTCCGTGCGCGAGACCAGGAGCAACCGCTGATCGATGGGGCTACGGGCCACCGGCACCACCATCATACCGCCCACGGCCAATTGTTCCAGCAGTGGGCGCGGCACTTCCTGCTGCGCCGCCGCCGTAACGATAATCCGGTCGAACGGCGCTTGATCGGCCCAGCCGATACCGCCATCGCCATGCTTGGCGACGACATTGGCAATGCCAAGCTGGGTTAGGCGCTCTTCAGCTTCCTTCAGCAAGGATTTATGCCGTTCGATGGTATAGACTCGGCGGCACAGCAGCGCCAGAATCGCCGTCTGATAACCCGAGCCCGTGCCGATTTCCAAGACCTTGTGCCGATCCGTCAGGCGCAGCACCTCGGTCATGATGCCGACGACCTGGGGCTGACTGATCGTCTGCCCCTGACCAATCGGCAGGGCCGTATTTTCAAACGCATGTTCGCGAAACGTCGGCGGCACGAAAAAATCGCGGGGCACGCGCAAAATAGCCGCCAATACCCGTTCGTCCCGAATCCCGGCTTCGGTCAGAACCGTCAGCAGTCGATCATGGCGCGGGTCGGATGCGGTCATGCCGGGGCCATTGTCTCCAGCGGCGCACCGAGCACATCGCGCAAGGCGGCACTGGTCGGCTCGTCGGTCAAATCGAGGTCAAGCGGGGTCACGGAAATATAATGCCCGAAAACTGCCGCCACGTCTGTATCGGTCGGCGGCGCTTCTGCCGCACTCATCGGGCCGATCCAGTAATAATGCTCGCCGCGCATATCCGTGCGCTGGCCCAATTGTTCACCCATCTTACGGCTGCCCTGCCGGGTGACGACGACGCCCTTTACGTCTTCCGGCGCGCAGTCCGGAAAGTTAACGTTCAGCATCACATTCTTCGGCCATTTGATCGTGATCAGGCGGCGAATAAGGTCCGGCCCATGGGCTTCCGCCGTCTCCCAGCGCGGGGCCATACCCGAACTCACGTGCAACGACAGCGCAATCGCCGGAACCCCCAGCAGCGTCGCTTCCATCGCCGCCGCAATCGTGCCCGAATAGGTCATGTCTTCGGCGATATTGCTCCCACGATTGACGCCGGAGAGCATCAGACTCGGGCGATGCTTTTGCATCACCTGGCGAATGCCGAGCAACACCGAATCGGTTGGCGTACCGTCGACGGCAAAGCGCTTCGGGCCGACGTGGCGGATGCGTAACGGACGACGCAGGGTAAGCGAATGCCCCACCCCGCTCTGTTCGGTTTCCGGCGCGCAGATCCAAACGTCCTTCACCAGGGCTTTGGCGATACGCTGAAGGGTTTTAAGCCCCGGCGCCATGACGCCATCGTCGTTAGAGAGAAGAATACGGCCGCCGTCGAGCGCAATCGGATCGTAGAAGCCCGTCATGCTGCCGCGCCTTCGATCTTGGTGAGGCCGCCCATATAGGGATGCAGTACGCTGGGCAGCGCGATGCTGCCATCTTCCTGCTGATAATTTTCGAGCACCGCAACGAGCGCCCGGCCCACGGCAAGGCCCGAACCGTTGAGCGTATGGACGTGGCGAATGTTCTTCTCCCCCGCCTTACGGCACCGCGCCTTCATCCGCCGCGCTTGGAAGTCGCCGCAGTTGGAGATCGACGAAATTTCCCGGTAGGCATTCTGTCCCGGCAGCCAGACTTCGATATCGTAGGTCTTGCGCGACGCAAAACCCATGTCGCCGGTGCAGAGCGTGACGGTGCGGAAGGGTAGTTCCAACTGGTTCAGCACGGTTTCCGCCGCCGATAGCATGCGTTCATGCTCAGCTTCCGACTGTTCCGGGGTCGCAACGACCACCATTTCCACTTTGGAAAACTGGTGCAAACGGATCATGCCGCGCGTATCCCGCCCGGCCGATCCGGCTTCCGACCGGAAGCAGGGCGTATGGGCGGTGAGGCGCAACGGCAGTTCTTCTTCCGAAACGATTTGATCGGCAACCAAGTTCGTCAGCGGCACCTCAGAGGTGGGGATCAGCCAATCGCCGCGCGTGGTGCGGAACAAATCCTCTTCAAACTTCGGCAATTGCCCGGTGCCGAACACGGCCGCGTCGCGCACCATATAGGGCACGCTCATTTCGGTAAAACCGAACTCGCGCGTATGCAGATCGAGCATAAAATTGGCGAGCGCGCGCTCCAGCCGGGCGATTTGATTCCGCAAGACCACGAACCGGCTGCCCGACAGGCGCGCGGCGGCCTCGAAATCCATCATCCCCAGGGCTTCGCCTAGGTCAAAATGCTGAAGCGCGGGGTAGTTGAACGAACGTGGCGAGCCGATGCGATGCCGTTCTACATTGCCGCTTTCATCGGGACCTTCCGGCACATCCCCCGCCGGGATATTCGGTAGGATCGCCAGCACGGACTCCAACGATTCTTCGGCGGCTTTGGTACGGATTTCAAGATCCGGCAGAACATCCTTGAGGCGCGCGACTTCGGCCATCAAATCGTCGGCATTCTCGCCCTGGCGCTTGCGCATGCCGATTTCCTTGGACGCCTCGTTCCGGCGGGCCTGGACCTGCTCGGTCTCCAAGATCAAGGCGCGGCGGTGGGCGTCTAACCCCAGAATTTCCGCACTTCGGGGCGGCAGGCCGCGCCGGGCAAGACCCGCATCAAAAGCTTCAGGGGCAGACCGGATCATCGTTAGATCATGCATCGACCATCAACCGTAAAACGCTAGAGTGTTCATCTAAAAACCAGCCCCTTAGATCGTAAGCCTAGGGCTCATCATCGTTGATCCCAAGGTCGGCATCGCGTTTGGCTTCCGCCTTGGCGCGATTGCGTTCGATCAGCTTGGCCGACCAGATCGAAATTTCATAGAGAAGAATCAACGGGATCGCCAAACCAACCTGACTGATAATATCGGGCGGCGTTACAACCGCCGCCACCACGAAGGCAACAACGACCGCATAGCGCCGCTTCGACGCCAACCCCGCCGAACTGACGATGCCAACTTTCGCCAGCAACGTCAGCAAAACCGGCAATTCGAACGCAATCCCAAAGGCAAAAATCAGCGACATAATCAGCGAGAGATACTCGTTGACCTTCCCTTCAAACTGGATCGGCAGGCCGATCCCGCCTTCGGGCGCTATCTGTTGGAAGCTCAAAAAGAACTCCCAAGCCATTGGAATAATGAAATAATACAGAAGCGCCGCGCCCATGAAAAACAGCACCGGCGTCGCCACCAGAAACGGCCAAAAGGCGTTGCGCTCATTCTTGTAGAGACCAGGGGCGATAAACATCCAGGCCTGGGTTGCAATCACCGGAAAGGCCAGAAACGCTGCCGTCCAGCTTGCCAGCTTAACGCGGGTAAAGAAGGCTTCGGTCAGATCGGTATAGATCATCCGCCGCCCCTCGCCCAAGGCGTGCGCCAGCGGTTCGGCCAGGAAGTTGAACACAAGGTCCGACTTCCAAAAGGCGATGCCGAAGCAAATCAAAAACCCCACAAAGGAGTAAATCAGCCGCCGCCGCAGCTCAACGAGATGCTCTATGATCGGCATTTGCCGGTCATGCTCGGGGCCAGAGGGGGGTTCGGTCGCAAGCATCGGATCAGACACGCGGCAAAGTCTCCGGCGCAGTATTGGGAGCGCTTGCGCCTTCCGGCACAGTAGTGATAGCGCTTGCGCCTTCCGGCGCGGGAGCGATAGCGCTTGCGCCTTCCGGCGCAGGAGCGCTCACCGTATCTTCCGGCGCGGGGGGTACGGCTTCGATCATCGCGGGGACAGGGTCGGGAAGTGCAGCCGCAACCGGCGCCGGATCCAACTGCATGCTGAAACTCGGCAGATCGATGGAGGGGAGGTCCTTTTCCGCCTCCATCACGGCCGCGTTCATTTTTTGCTTAAGCTGATCCACTTCAGCCTCGCGAACCGCCTGATCGAGGCTGCTCTGAAACTCTGAGGCCATGCTTCGCGCGCGGCGTACCCATCGACCAATATTCACCAGCAGTCCAGGCAATTCCTTCGGACCGATGAAAATGAGGGCAACCGCGCCGATCAGCAGTAATTCCGACCAGGCAATATCGAACATTCCGCACAAACCTTTCGCCCGCAGCGCGGCGGACTATGGCAGATGGGCGAAGCCGGTGCAATCACCCGCCGCATACTTCCCCGCGCCCCTTAGGCTTCCTTGGCAAAGAGATGCACCCGGTGCCGGTCGAGAACAAGGGGAAGCCTATCACCGACTTTGGGCAACCGCCCCTCCGCCCAGCGCGCCGTGAGTGCGGTAGAGCCGATGGTGAGCCCAACCAGATGCTCCCGCCCCAAACTGCGGGCTTGCGTGACCACCCCGATCAACCCGCCGTCGGGTACCCGATGGAGGGCTTCTTGCCGCACGATCATCGTCACCGGTCCGCTCAAGACCGGCGCATCGAATCGCCCGAGATCGGTTGCTACCTGCCCGTTTTCGGCGCGCGCCGCCAGCACCGTCACCGAGCCGAAGAAAGCGGCCGTGAAAGCCGATACGGGATGATCGTAGAGCGCGAGCGGCGGCCCCGCCTGCTCGATCCGCCCGGCGCGCATCAGCACAATCCGATCCGCCATGCGCATCGCCTCGTCCGGATCGTGCGTCACGAGCACGGTTGCAACCCCCGCTTCTTTCAGCAGCGCGAGCGTCGCATCGCGCAAGCGGTCGCGCAGGGTCACGTCGAGCCCCGAGAACGGCTCGTCCATCAGCACGAGGCGCGGCGACGGTGCCAGCGCACGCGCTAAGGCAACGCGCTGCTGCTGCCCGCCGGAGAGCGTGTGTGGAAAAGAATCGGCAAGGTCCGGCAAGCCAATCCGCTCCACCCACAGTGCCGCTTGCGCCTGCCGCTCGGGGCGGGGGAGATCGGACAGGCCGAACGCAATGTTTTGGGCGACGGTCAGGTGCGGAAACAGGGCAAAATCCTGAAAGACCATTCCAACGCGGCGCAACTCCGGCGGCAGGCTCTGGCGCGGCTCGCCGACAACCTGCCCTCCGAGGATGACCCGCCCCTGCTGCACCGGCTCCAAGCCCGCCGCAATGCGCAGCAGGGTCGATTTCCCACAGCCGGACGGGCCGAGGAGACAGACAACCTCCCCCGCCGCAACGTCGAGACTAACCGACTGAAGCGCCTGAAGCGCGCCATAGGCATGGCTCACCGATTCAATAAGAAGCATAGCTTTCCTAATCTTGACCGGCTGACGTGCCGGGACGGCTCCGCGCCAACGCTCGTGCCAGCAGAACGACCGGCAGCAAACCGACGAGCATTATGGCGAGCGACGCGGGGGCGGCATCGGCCAAACGCTCATCCCCGGCCATTGCAAAGACCAGCACCGCGAGCGTATCGAAATTGAAGGGGCGGAGAATTAGCGTCGCCGGAAGCTCTTTCATCACATCGACGAACACCAGCAACCCCGCCGCCAACAAACTGGGGCGAATAATCGGCAGATGCACGCTCCACAGGGTTTCTCCGGCGGTACGCCCTAAGCTGCGCGCGGCAAAATCCATTTGCGGCGTGACCTTCCCCAAGGCGGACTCGACCGCATTCAACGCAATGGCGAGAAAGCGGATGACGTAGGCAAATAACAGGGCGACCAACGTGCCGGAGAGGATCAAGCCGGTCGTGACCCCAAACAGGCCGCGACTTAGCCCATCAACCGCCGTATCGAGCGCTGCCAAGGGGATAATCACCCCCACGGCAATCACCAGCCCCGGCACGGCATAGCCCAAACTGGCGGAGCGCGTCGCCCAGCGCACCAGCCGCGTCGGATGCAGCCGAACCGCATAGGCCAGCGTCAGGGCTAAGGAAACCGCAACGGCGGCGGCGATCGTCGCCAAGAGTAAAGAATGTTCAGCCGCTTGCCAAAAGGCCGGATTGACCATTGTCGGCGCGGTTTCAAATGCCCAGGCGGAGAGCATGAGCAGCGGCACGATGAAGCCGAGCAGGCAGGGCAAAAGGCAGGCGACCATTGCCAGCGCGGCTCTCAGGGGCGAAAGCTCAAAGCGCGGCAGATGCCGATAACGCAAACTCATGTGCCGCGTGCTCCCTGCCCGGCCCTGGCGCTCAAGCGCCATCAGCCCGATCACGAACAGCAGTAGGAGCCCCGCCAATTGCGTCGCCGCCGCAGGTTCGTTCATGCCCAGCCACGTGCGGTAAATTCCAGCCGTCAGCGTATCGACGGCGAAATATTGCACCGTGCCGAAATCATTGAGCGTTTCCATGAGCGCCAGCGCCACACCGCCCGCAATCGCGGGCCGGGCAAGCGGCACAGCGAGCCGCCGGAAACAGCCGAACGGCGTTTGCCCCAAGGAGCGCCCCGCTTCAAGCACGCAGACCGATTGCTCTAAAAAGGCCGCGCGCGCCAGCAGATAGACGTAAGGATAGAGCACGAGCACCATCACCGCGATGGCTCCCCCGAGCGAGCGGATCGGCGGAAACCAATAGCTGCCAAGCTCCCACCCCAGGCCCGCGCGCAACAAGCTTTGTACCGGCCCCGCGCTATCGAGCAACCCTGTGTAGGCGTAGGCGACCACATAGGCCGGAAAGGCCAGCGGCAGCAGCAGCAGAATTTCGAACGCCCGCGCGCCGGGAAACTGGCACAGCGTCACCAGCCACGCCGTCCCCACGCCGATCACGGCAACCCCGAGCCCGACGCCGAGCATCAGAAGCAGCGTATTTCCGATATAGGTCGGCATCACCGTTGAAAGTAAATGCGCCCATACGTCCCACGCGGGGAATAGAAACGAGCCGAGAATCGTCAGCAAGGGCAGCGACAATACCGCCGCGAGACCCACGGCGAGCAGTGTCCAACCCGCCCCCACGCCGCGCCAACGCCACCGAAGCGGCACGGCGGGCGAGCGGCTCCCGGTAGAGGCCAGAGGTGGGGGAAGGCTGGTGTCCGTCACACATGTCACCGAAAGGCAAAAAAAACAGCGGGGCAACGCCCGATTCTTCGGACCTTAACGCGACTGCCTCTCATCTGCAAGATCGGGAGGATCATCCCCGAGCAGCGTTTCGACCGGGTCATCGACGTCGGCTTGCAAGGCGGCTTCGGCCTCCTCCTCGCGCATCGCGATGGTAATGCCGCTGCGCTTATCGAGCAGCCCCGCGGCTTTTAGCTCTTCCACGCCCGGTAAATCGTCGAGACTGGTCAGGCCGAAATGGTCCAAAAAGCCCGGCGTCGTTACCCAGGTCACGGGGCGGCCCGGCGTGCGGCGACGGCCCTTCGGCTTGATCCAGCCCGATTCCAGCAGAATATCGAGCGTGCCTCTGGAAAGCTGCACGCCGCGAATTTCTTCGATTTCCCCACGGGTTACGGGCTGGTGGTAGGCGATGATCGCAAGCGCCTCGATAGCGGCGCGCGAGAGCTTCCGGCTCACGTCCAGCGTCACCCGCAGGGCGGTGGCAAGGTCTGGCGCGGTACGGAATGCCCAGCCGCCTGCTAGCTGCACCAACTCCACGCCCCGCCCCTGATACAGCGCCGCAAGTTCGGCCAACCGCGCCTTTACGTCCGCCCCCGGCGGCATGCGCACGATCAAATCGATCTCGGTGAGCGGGCTGGTTGCGGCAAAAAGCTGCGCTTCGAGAAGGCGCAGTTCGTAGGATAGCGGTTCAGAGGTACGGGGTTCGAGTTTCATGGGTTACTCATCTCCGGCGCATCTGAGGCCGGGCTATCATCCAAGCCGGGGGAGCGCACCAGAATTGGGCCGAAGCGCTCGGCCTGGCGCAGGTCGAGCTTACCCGATTTCGCCAGTTCCAGCGCGGCCAGAAACGTGGCTGCGACCGCCGACCGGAATACGAGCCCATCCCGAATATCGGCGGGCAAAAAACTACTCAGCGCCTCCCACAGCGGCATCTGCCCCAGGCGTTCGGACAGGCGTTGCAGGGCATCGTCCATCGAATAAAGCTCGGTGGCGGCGATGCGCAGGCGCGAATAATCGGTGCGGCGCTTATGGTCGGCATAGGCGGTGAGCAACTCGTATAGGGTTACATCCCAGCGCACGCGGGCATCGACCTCGAACCGCTCGGGGAAACCGCGCGCAAACACGTCGCGCCCCAGCAAGGTTCCCGCCATCAGCCGCGCACCCGCCTTCTGCATCGCTTCGAGCCGTTGAAGCTGGAACGCCAGCGTCGCCGCCATTTCCTCGGCGCTCGGCTCCTCCTCCTCGCTGGGCGGGTCGGGCAGCAGCAGGCGCGATTTGAGGTAGGCGAGCCACGCCGCCATCACCAGATAATCGGCGGCAACCTCCAGGCGGCGGTGCAGAATGCCGCGAATGAAGGCGAGATACTGATCGACCAGCGGCAGAATACGAATTTTGGTGAGATCGACCTTTTGGTCGCGCGCTAGGGTCAGCAGCACATCGATCGGGCCTTCATAGCCGTCGAGATCAAGCAGGAGAATAGGCTCATCGACAGGCTCGGGGCGGGCGTCCCACGCCTCGGCGTCCCCGGTCATTACCAGCCCGCGAGTGCGACAACAGCGGCAATCGCCGCATTGATTGCAGGCGTCAGCAGCCACCCCAAGGGATTGAGCGGATAACCTGCCTGTGCCGACACCATTGGGATGATGAAGGCAAAACCCATGACGATCAGCATGCCGATATTCTCAAGCCGCGCCAGGGGCCGCGCCAAAAACAGCGGCAAAATCCCAACCGCAACCCTCCCGCCATCCAGCGGCGGGATCGGCATCAGATTGAAGACGGCCAAGATCACATTGAATTTAATCGCGTTCAGCAGGTTCTGTCGCGCCCAGTCCGACGCTACATCAGGCAGATACTGCAAACCGTGCAGCAGCAACGCCGCAATCAAGGCCATCGCAAGGTTCGTGAGCGGACCGGCAGCGGCCACAATCGCCATATCGCGCCGAGGCGAGCGCAGATAGCGCATATCCACCGGCACGGCTTTGGCCCAGCCAAAGAAAAAATTCGATCCAACCAGCAGCATCAAACCCGGCAGGAAGATGGTTCCGACCGGGTCGATGTGGCGGATGGGGTTGAGGCTCAAGCGCCCGGCCAACCGCGCCGTAGGATCCCCGAGCGCATTTGCAACATACCCATGCGCTGCCTCATGCAGGGTGATCGCCAACAGCGCCGGCAGCAGCCAGACCGAAATACTATGCAGAATTCCTGCGAGTTCTGGCATCACGATAGGGTTTTACCGAACAATGAGACAATCCTGTCCACGCGCCTTCAAAGCGGCACAAACCGCACCACCATCGGCGACCGGCCCGGCCTGAATGCGGAAGTATGTGCCTTTATTGGGAATCTCGACCTTGGTAACACTCATGGAAAGTTTCGCGAGTTCGGGATTGGCCTTCTGCATCTTCGCCCATTCCGCCGAAGCGGCAGCTTCAGACTTCACTGCGCCCAATTGCACCTTCGCGCCGCGCGTGGCGCCCGCTGCGGCTGGCGTTGCTGCCGGGGCCGGTTGTACGGCGGGCGGCTTGGCGGCGGCGGGGGTCGGGACTTGGGCGGCTGGAGCTTGGGGAGGTTGAGCCGGACGCGAAACCACGGGCTGCGGTACCGGCGTTGCCTGAACCGGCGGCTGCGGCACGGCACGGGGCACGGCGTTCGCCTGCTGCTGGTTCGGCACCAGGATTGGCGAGGGTTGCCCCTGCGGACGCGCCCCATTCACCGCAGGCGGAAGCGCGGTTGCGATCTGCGGCTGAGCTGGGGTCGGAGTTGGCGTTGCTGCAAGCGCGGGTTTGGCGATCGGGGCTTCGGGCGGCGGTAGCATGCGCTCCACCTTACCCGGTGCGCCATCGACCGCTTGGCCGTTGAGAATCAGCTTATCTTGATTGGGTACTTCCAGCCCGCCGGGATCGGTAGGGCGGCTCTTCAGCGGCCCGGCATCGGCCTGAACCAAGGGCACCGCACCGCCGTTCGACGTGCTCGCGCCTTGATTATAGGCATACCAAACAATCCCGCTAAAGCCGCCTAAGGCGACCAGCGCAATGGTTGCCGGTAGCCAGCGCCGCCCCTTCGGCTCTTCCGACGGCAACGCCGGTTCTAAATCACGGGGATCGAAATCTTGCTGCATCACCGCATTTCCTCGACCGGCTCGACACCTAAAACGGCAAGGCCCGAGGCGATCACACTCTTCACCCCCTGAACGAGGGCGAGGCGTGCAATGGTTAATTCGGGATCGTCCGGAAGAATAAAGCGCAGACTTGCCTCGTCCCGCCCCTTATTCCAGAGCGCGTGGAACCCTGCCGCAACATCGCCCAAATAGAACGCGATACGGTGGGGCTCATGCGCCTCGGCGGCCGCCTCAACCAACCTAGGCCAGCTTGCTAACGTGCGCATCAAACCAAGTTCTGCCTCGTCGGTCAAGCGACTTAACGAAGCATTAGCTAAATGCTCGGAGGATAATTTATCCTGTGACAAACTATCGTCAGCATTGCGGAGAACAGAGGCAGCGCGTGCATGGGCATACTGCACATAGAACACCGGATTATCTTTTGATTGCTCTTGAACTTTTGCGAAATCGAAGTCCAAAGACACATCGTTTTTCCGCGTGAGCATAATAAAGCGCACGGCATTCGCGCCGACTTCATCCACGACTTCGCGTAAGGTGACGAAGTTCCCGGCCCGCTTGGACATTTTGACCGGAACGCTATTATCCAGAAGATTAACCAACTGGCATAACTTAATATCGAGCGCGACCTTACCGTCGGTGAGGGCCTTCACCGCCGCCATCATGCGCTTCACATAGCCGCCGTGGTCCGCGCCGAAGATATTAATCAGAATATCTGAGCCGGGGCGATGCGGGTTTCCGATAGCCTTATCATAATGATAGGCGATGTCGTTCGCAAAATAGGTCCAACTTCCGTCCGATTTTTTCAGCGGACGATCCACATCGTCACCGAAGTCGGTAGCGCGGAACAAAGTCTGCGGGCGCGGCTCCCACTCGTCGGGGGTTTTGCCCTTTGGCGGCTCCAGCGTGCCGACATAAATCAGCCCGCGCGATTCCAGCGCTGCCAGCGAGGCTTCGACCGCGCCGCTGTCTACCATCGCGCGCTCAGAGGAGAAAAGATCGTGTTTAACACCCAGCGCGGCCAGATCTTCCTTAATCAACACCAGCATGGCGGCAACGGCTTCGGTGCGGATCGTCTCCAACCACACGGCTTCATCGGCCTCGCGCCAAATATCACCATAGCGCTTGGCAAGATCCTGACCCAACGGCACCAAGTAATCGCCGGGATAAAGCCCGCTCGGCACGTCGCCCATATCATCGCCCAGCGCTTCCCGATAGCGATGATAGGCCGACCGGGCGAGAACATCGACCTGCGCGCCCGCGTCGTTGATGTAATATTCGCGCACAACATCGAACCCGGCTTTCGCCAGCAGGGACGCCAGCACATCGCCGACGACCGCGCCCCGGCAATGGCCGACGTGCATCGGCCCGGTGGGGTTCGCCGAGACATATTCGACGTTCACCCGCACGCCCTGGCCGACGTGGCTATCGCCATAGGCGAGGCCCGCGCGCACTGCCGTCGCAAGCTCGCCCTGCCACATTTCGGGGGCTAAACGGAAATTCAGGAACCCCGGCCCGTCGATTGAAATATCGCTGATGCCCAAGGCCGGATCGGTGCGCATCCGGTCGCCGACAAGGGTCGCCAAGCCGCGCGGCTTCATTCCGGCGGGTTTTGACAAAACCATGCCGACATTCGTGGAAATATCGCCGTGGCTCGCGTCGCGCGGCGGCTCTACGGTGACTTTCGCGGGATCAAGCCCGGCGGGCAGCGCGCCCTCTTCGGCAAGTTCCTTCAGCACGTCGCTGAGGGCCGTGTGGAAACGTTTGAAAATATGCGGCGTAAGTTGGGTCATGACGTCCTTGGAATCTAAGTCTTTGCAGTCAAATCGAAGAGGCGGCGGTGCTCTTCGAGGGCGTAACGGTCGGTCATTCCGGCGATGTAATCGGCAATCGTGCGGGCGGCCTCGGGGCTGCCCGGCTGCACGATCTGGCGCTGCCATTCCGGCGGCAGGGTTTGCGGGGTTTCCATGAAGTGATGGAACATATCCTGAACTACCCGGCGCGCTTTCGCAATCATCCGATTGACCCGATAGTGCCGATACATGCGCTCGAACATGAATGGGCGCAGGGCTTTATCCGCCGCTTGCAGCGTGGGGCTGAAGGCGACGAGCGGTTGCCCTAAGCCGCGCACGGCGTCCGCCGAGTCCGGACGAAACTGCGCTATCCGTGCGCGGGTTTCGGTGAGAAGGTCCGTGACCATCAAATTGATGAGCCGCCGCACGGCCTCGTGGGTCAGGCGGATCGGCTCCAAATTCGGATGCTCGCGCAACAACTGCTCGAACACCGGGCCGACCACGGGCAGCGGCAGTAAATCCTGCGGGGTAAAGGAGCCCGCGCGCAAGCCATCGTCGATGTCGTGATTATTATAGGCGATATCGTCAGCCAACGCCGCCACTTGCGCTTCGGCGGACGCATAGGTTTCGAGCCCTAAGCCCCACTGCGCCTCGAACGCGGCAATCGTCGGCGGTGGATTGCGCAGCGGGCCATTGTGCTTCACCACGCCCTCCAAGGTTTCCCAAGAGAGGTTCAATCCGTTAAAGGCCACATAGCGCCGCTCCAGCAGTGTCAGCGCTCGAAAGGTCTGGTCATTGTGATCGAAGCCGCCGAAGGGCTGCATAACCTCATTCAGCGCGTCCTCGCCCGCGTGGCCGAAGCAGGTATGGCCAACGTCGTGCGCGAGCGCGAGAGCTTCGGCCAAATCCTCATCGAGCCCCAGGGCGCGGGCAATCGAGCGGGCAATTTGCGCCACTTCCAGCGAATGGGTAAGGCGCGTGCGGTAATGGTCGCCCTCGTGAAAAACGAACACCTGCGTTTTGTATTGCAGCCGCCGAAACGCCGTGGAATGCACAATCCGGTCGCGGTCGCGCTGAAACACCGAGCGCTCGCCCGACCCTTCCTCGGGAAACAACCGCCCCCGGCTTTGCTGCGGATCGCAGGCAAAGGGCGCAGAGGCGGGAGGATGGGCGGCGGAAAAACTCATGGCGCGCACCCTACCCGCCCAACTATGGCGATTCAATGGAGGAGCATCCGAGAGCACGAAAAGGAGGCTGAATTAAACAGCTTTCGGCAACGTTTTCTCGGGCGATTGAAGCTGGATGACCACGCGCGTTCCGGTCGCCGCAGCCAGACGGTTTAAAAAACGCATCCCCGGTACGCGCTGCCCACTTTCTAGGCGTGCAATCGCTGCAACATTGGTGCCGAGACGATCCGCTAACTGCTCTTGCGTGAGGCCCGCCGAAACACGGGCAGCAATCATCGTGCGCGCGAGAGCAAACTCAACCTCTTGTGCCGAAAATTCAGCGGAATAGGCCGGGTCGCCCGCCATCCACTGCCGATGCAAATCCGTGATCGCCGTCATCGCAAGCCCGCCTCTTCTGCCCGCCGCAGCGCTGTTTCTAAAGCCGCTTTCGGGGTCTTCTGCGTCTTTTTGATAAAGACGTGCAAGATTACCAAGCGCTGGCCGGTTGCGGCAATATAGACGGCGCGCGCGATTCCGTCTTTGCCGGTGAGGCGCATTTCCCAAAGCTTACTGCCCAGCGGCTTAACATAAGGTTCCCGTACCTGAGACGGGCCGAACTCGGCCAAGAGCGCGGAAATTCGCACTAACCTTGCGCGCATATCCGCCGACAGATCGGCGATTTCCGCGTCCACACGCGCATCTAACGTCTCAATCGTCCAGGTCATTGGGGGAGAATACACGCTCTTCGAGTGCAGAGCAGCCATTCATCCGTGCCGAACAAATTGACCTTCGCCACAAGGCTCCTTACATAGGAACAGTGTTAGCCTAAGGAGTGTGATGCAATGGCCCAGCTTGAAACCGAAACCTTGGCCCAAGTGGCACTGTCGGACAGTGCCGCCAAACGCATCGCCACGATCCTGAAGACCGAAGCGCCGGGCGCGCGCCTGCGCATCGCCATTTCCGGCGGCGGCTGCTCGGGCTTTCAATATGGCTTCACCTTTGACGCTGTCACCCAAGCCGACGATAAGATTATCGCCAAAGACGGCGCGGAAGTGGTGATCGACGAAACCTCGCTGGGGCTGATGCAGGGCGCGGTGATCGATTTCGTCGAAGACCTCGCCGGGGCCGCCTTCCAGATCCGGAATCCGCAGGCGGCGGCAAGTTGCGGCTGCGGGAACTCGTTTTCGCCGGTATAATCCCGGCCATGAAAATCGCCACCTGGAACGTCAATTCCCTCAAAGTCCGCCTGCCGCACCTGCTGCGCTATCTGGAGGCCGATGCCGCCCCCGATATTCTGCTGCTGCAAGAGCTAAAATGCCAGACCGACGATGTGCCGCGCGCCGAGATTGAGGCGCTGGGCTATCACGTCGAAGCCGTTGGCCAGAAAACCTATAACGGTGTTGCCATTGTCTCGAAGCAGCCGATTTCGGTCGTGCTGCGGCATTTGCCCGGCGATGAGAGCGACGAACAGGCGCGCTATCTGGAAGCCGATATCGCGGGCCTGCGCGTCGCCGCGCTGTATCTGCCGAATGGCAATCCGGTCGAGACCGAAAAATACCCCTATAAACTCGGCTGGATGGCCCGCCTCGCCGACCGCGCGGCAACCCTGCTCGCCGAAGACCGGCCCTTCCTGCTCGGCGGGGATTACAATATCTGCCCGCGTGATGCCGATCTCTATGATCCGGTCGGCTGGCGCGACGATGCCCTGGTGCGCCCGGAAAGCAGAGCCGCCTTCCGCCGCCTGCTCAATCTGGGGCTGACCGAAGCCTTCCACGCCCTGCACCCGCACACCGCCCACGCTTATAGCTTCTGGGATTATCAAGCCGGAGCCTGGCAGCGCGACAATGGCCTGCGTATCGACCATCTCCTACTCTCGCCCGCCCTGGCCGACCGGCTGGAAGCCTGCGAAATCGATAAGGAGCCGCGCGGCTGGGAACGGGCGTCGGATCACACGCCGGTTTGGTGCCGGTTGCGCAGCCCATAATCATCACGCCTCTTAAGGATAATTTGCAACAAACCCCGAAGGCTTACTAACGAGCGCCGCCCAAACACATCTTGTCTCAGATCGAATGCGACCGTATTGATAATGATTATCAATCGCTTTTTATGAGGCTTATGATGGGTGTTGTTCGATCCTTGCTCGGTATAGCGGGTCTGTTGGCGGCGGTGAGCGCTACACCGGCGGTTGCTGGAACCCAATATCCGCTGACATTGGAAAATTGCGGTGCAAGCGTTACTTTTTCACAGGCACCCACGCGTGCCATTGGGCTGGGTCAGAATAGCGCCGAAATATTGCTTCTCCTTGGCCTTGAAAGCAAAATGGTTGGAACGGCCTTTTGGCCGAGCAAGGTTCTGCCCGAACTTGCGGAAGCGAATTCAAAGGTAAAGCTGCTGACGGTGGAGTTTCCCACCTTCGAGGCGCTTCTCGCCCAAAACCCCGATTTCATTGCGGCAGCGCTGCCAACGCTGATCGGTCCAAGCAGCAAAATCGCCAAGCGCAATGATTTTGATACCTTAAACATTGGCACATACCTATCGCCAAGCACCTGCGTTACGACAAAAGATACTAAAGATCTTTACGGTAGCCGCGCGCAGCTTTGGAGCATGGATCTCCTTTACAAGGAGATCGACGAGCTTTCCCGTATCTTCGATGTGGCGGACCGGGGCCAGGCCCTTATTGCCGACTTCAAGACGCGCGAGAGCGCCTTGAAAGCGGCAGTAACAAGCGGTGGTAAAAAACTATCCTATGTTTTCTGGTTCTCCAGCCCCTCACCCTCCGCCGATGCGTATTTGGGCGGTAAGAATGGCGCGTCGGGTTATATTGCCGATGTACTCGGCGGGGCCAATGCGATCACCACCGAAGCAGAATGGCCGACCTTGGGATGGGAGGGTATTATTGCCGCCAATCCCGATGTGATCGTTGTCGCGAGCCTCGACCGCAACCGTTGGGAGCTTGATAAGCCAGAAGCGAAAATTAAATTCCTAACCAGTGATCCAGCCGTGAGCCAAATCACCGCCGTTAAAAATAAAGCGATTGCAGTGATGGACGGCCAAGCCATGAACCCCACCGTTCGCACCATCTATGGTGCCGAACAGGTGGCTAAGCAATTGAAATCACTTGGTCTTTTGAAGTGACACTCAATCTCAACCGCCTTCGGTCTCTGGCGGTTCTTACCGCGATAACGATTGCGGCTTTGGCGGCAATCGCCCTGACGATCGTTATTAGCGTTGGCGTTGGCGATCTTCCGATTCCGATTGCGACCACGGCTGCCGCGGTTAGCAATCGGCTCGGCTGGACGGCGGTTGAGGTGAACCGTATCCATGCGACCGTCATCTGGGATTACCGCCTCAGCCGGGCTCTTGTCGCCGCATTTTGCGGCGCGGGGCTGGCGCTATGCGGAGCTATCATGCAGGCCCTGCTGCGCAACCCGCTTGCCGAACCCTATGTTCTTGGAATCTCCGCCGGGGCTTCCACGGGCGCGGTTGCGATTGTTATTCTGGGATTGGGCGGGGGAGCCGTGTCCCTGTCGGCTGGAGCATTTCTCGGGGCTTTTGCGGCTTTCCTCTTCGTAGCCCTGCTGTCCAACGGCACGCGCGCGGGGGCAGATCGCACAATCCTGGCGGGGGTCGCCGCATCGCAATTGTTTAACGCGGCAACCTCTTACATCGTTACGACGACGGGCAATGCACAACAGGCCCGCGATGTCATGTTTTGGCTGCTGGGAAGTTTCGGCGGCGTGCGCTGGCCGGAATTCGTTCTGGTTGCCACAATTGTTGGCGGTGGGCTTCTGGCCTGCCTTTGCTATGCCCGTATTTTAGATACCTTCGCCTTTGGCGATGATGTCGCGGCCGCGCTCGGGGTTAATGTCGCCCGGGCCCGGATCGTGCTTTTCGCCCTAACCGCCATCATGACTGCCACAATAGTGAGCATGGTCGGATCAATCGGCTTCGTCGGTCTTGTCGTTCCGCACGCGGCACGCTTTCTCGTCGGGCCGCTTCATATCCGCCTGCTGCCTGCCTGCGCAACCATTGGCGCAATCTTCATGATCCTCGCCGATATTGCCGCCCGGGCACTGATCCCGCAGCAAGTCCTGCCGATTGGGGTTGTCACCGCGCTGGTTGGCGTGCCGGTTTTCTCCCTTATCCTTTATCGGTTCCAGCGCGCGCCATGAGTATCACGGCCGAAAATCTCACTTGGAAAATTGGCTCCAAGACCATTCTCGATGGGGTTTCGCTAGAGGCGCCGCCAGGGGAAATCTTAGGGTTACTCGGACCGAACGGGTCGGGCAAAACGTCGCTGCTTCGGTTGCTCGCTGGGTTGAAACGGCCCGATTCGGGGCGGGTGAGGCTCGCGGGGATGGATATTGACCGCATCAACCGCCGCACCCTTGCACGGCGGGTTGCTTTCGTCGAACAGCATGCCATGACAACCGCCGATCTCAGGGTCATCGATGTGGTCAAGATGGGGCGATTCCCCCATCGGTCGTTCTTTGCGGGCTGGACGATGAGTGATGAAACCGCCGTTCAGCAGGCCTTGTTACGCGCCGGGATCGCCGCGAAAAGTAACGAGCGCTGGCACAGCCTCTCGGGCGGCGAAAAGCAACGCACCCACATTGCCCGCGCCTTAGCCCAGACCCCGTCCGAACTGTTGCTCGACGAGCCGACCAATCATCTCGATATCCAGCATCAAATTGGATTGCTGAGGTTGATTGCGAGCCTATCGCTGACAAGCATTATCGCCCTGCACGATCTCAATCATGCAGCAATGTTCTGCGACAAACTCATCGTTATGAAAGATGGGCGGATTGTTGCCGCTGGCCCCCCGGCCGCCGTGCTCACCGAACGGCTGCTGCGCGATATTTTTGCCGTGGACGCACGGGTCGAAACCTCTGCCCACCACGGCAAGCCACATATTCATTATATGCGTTAATCGACCTTACGCTGCCTGGGGCCGCAACCGCACCCCCTTGCGCAGCCAGCGATACGGGAGATCGGCGGGATCGGCGGTGACGAGGCCGGGGGCGATTGTGACCAGGATTTCGCCGGCAATCGGTTGGAAGTCGGCGCGGAAGTGGACCGAGCTTTTCAGCACCAGCACGGGGCAGGTTTTCGGATCGACGCCGAGATGGGTGAAGATCGCCTGGGTCGAGGGCTGCTGACGGGCGGAGCCGATGGCCACCTGCACACCGCCCACGTCCAGCAGTGCCATCGGGCCGAGGGTCATCGTGCCGCCCTCCCACATGGGGCCGGTCCCCATGAAGGTGCCAGAACCGAGACGCAGAACGCGGGCTTTCGTCTGTAGCGGTGTATCGCCGGGCGTGCCGGTGCCGCCGAGGGCAATTTGGATTTCCGCACCCTCACCTGCCGCATGAGCGATTTCGGCACTCGTTGGATCGTGCAGCAGGCCGAGCGTGACGCCCGCAATACCGCGCGCCCTAATCGCGCGTAGCACGCCGGTGGTATCACCGGAGCCGCCGCCGCCGGGGTTATCTTGAGTGTCGGCGAGGATGATGGGGCCGGTCAACCCGCCTTTGGTTAGCAGACGTTCGGTTTCGTCCAGCGCCGCCTCAATCGACCACAGCCCGGCCTCGGCATAGGCGCTTTCGGCGTTCAGCAGCGCCGCGAACAGCCGATCCGCCGCCGCATCGGCCTCGGGTTGGGTGGGGGCATAGGCAAGAATTGTCGGGCCGGTTTCGGGCGAATCCGACAGGGGGAAGCCGGGGCTATAGGAGAGATCCGCCCCGGTTTCGGCTTCCATTTGCTCCAGCAGGCGGTAGAGCCCCGCCGTGGGTTCGGCGAAACTGCATTGCGCCGTAATCGGCATAAGATACGGGCAAGCGCGCAGGGCCTTGCCGCCCCAGCCGCGCGCTTCCAGCAGGCGTTTGGCCGTGCGCGCGCCGGTTTCCAGCATATCCACATGGGGATAGGTGCGAAACGCGGTGAGGAAATCCGCCTGTTCCACCATCAGCTTCGTCACATTGGCGTGCAGATCGAGACAGCCGACCAGCAGGGTTTTCGGCCCGATCACCGCGCGCACCCGGCGCAGCAACTCGCCCTCGCCGTCTGGGAAATGCTCCGTCACCATCGCGCCGTGCAGGTCAAGAAACACCGCGTCGATCTGGCCTTGGGTGATGAGATCATTGATGAGTTGCGCCGAAATCCGCTCGAAAGCATCACTCGTGACTGGCCCGGACGGGCTGGCGACGGTCCAGAGCAGCGGGATGAGCGAGGCGCGGCGTTTCAGCGCCTCGCGCATGAACCCGGCGATGGGCAGGGTTCGGTCCACCACCGCATCGAACAGCGCATCGCCGCGCGATAGCCCCGGCCAGCCTTTCGCCATGAAAAAATCATGATACGTGGCAGGGTTGGGGGCGAAGCTGTTGGTTTCGTGCTGGAAACCGCCGATGGCGATGCGCAAGGGTTTAGGTCTCACTTAAATCAAGGCGTTTTTCGATGCGGTTGACTCGTTCATTCAGCCGATCAAAGCGGGCTTCGAGATGGGCGGTCGTTTCAGCATCGCCCACTTGATCGCGGCGAAGGGCTACGAGTGAGCGCCCATGATCGTTCATGCGGCTCAGCATGTCGGTGAGCGTCTCTTCGACACGCTCCATCCGCTGATCCAACCGGCGCAGATAGACCAGGACAAGATTTTCGGGATCGCTGCTCATTTTCCCCTCGCTTGCCCCACTCTACCGCAGGATTGCTGATTTTTCTACAGCGCCGCCAGCCGCGACAAGGCCGTTTCCAGCCGGGCGATCAGCCCCTGGAACTCGGCCAGCCGCTCGCGGTTTTCCTCGATCACCGCTAACGGCGCGTGAGGAAATAGAGCTTCAAGAATATAAAATACTAACTTGAAATTGACCTCAGTCTTTCAATCCTTATCCCCAACTGAAGAATCAACAGCTTAATATTGCCTAACCTTTTTTTATTTTCTTCAACAACATCAGGATCAGCCTTATCTAAAAAAGATTTATTGGATAATTTTTTATCCAATTTATCCTTTTCTGATTTAATTTTTTTCAGTTCGCGTTCATTTTTCTCTATTTCTGCCGAGGTGTCCACCGCTCCTTCAAAATCAATTAAGGCAGTGACTCCATCAAAAGAAAATTCTGTTGATGTTGGAGGGTGTCCTAGGCCTCGTTCAAATTTTTTAACGCGAGCCATAGTTTCAATTACAGATTTATGTTCATTTGCCCATGCAACACGATCTTCGTCAATTTCAGTGATAGTGCATTGCAGCTCAGCCCCCGGCGGCGCATTCATATCAGCGCGATCACTCCGGATTCTCGAAATCAGGCCGATCACCCAGGTCATTTCGGCGTGGGCGGCGGGATCGATCAAACTGTCCGGCAACTCCGGCCAGGGCGAGGTCAGCAGGCTTTCGCCCGTGCCGCCCGACAGATGCTCCCACAGGGCTTCGGTGATGAACGGCATGAACGGGTGTAGCAGCCGGGCGATTTGCTCCAGCGCCCACGCGGTCGTGGCGCGGGTTTCAGCCGCCAGCGCGGCGTCATCCCCCGCCAGGATCGGCTTGGTCACTTCCAAATACCAGTCGCAGAAACTGCCCCAGGCGGTCGCGTAGAGCAGATTGGCGGCATCGTTGAAGCGATAGGCGGCCAGCGCCTCATCGAGCTTTATGCGCAGCCCCGCAAGCTCGCCGATGATCCAACGGTTCACCGTGCCCTTCGCCTGGGCCGGGTCGAAATCCGCCACGCGGGCGCAGCCGTTCATTTCGGCAAAGCGGGTGGCGTTCCACAGCTTGGTAGCGAAATTGCGATAACCTTCAACGCGCTGGGTGGAAATCTTCACATCCCGCCCCGGTGCCGCCATCGCCGCCATCGTAAAGCGCAGCGCGTCGCAGCCATATTTGTCGATCAAATCGAGCGGGTCGATCACATTCCCCTTCGATTTGGACATTTTCTGGCCCTTTTCGTCGCGGACCAGCGCATGGACATAGACCGTGCGGAACGGCACATCGCCCATGAAATGCAGCCCCATCATCATCATTCGGGCGACCCAGAAGAAGATAATGTCAAAACCCGTTACCAGCACGTCGCCGGGGTAATAGCGCGCCAGATCGGACGTTTTTTCCGGCCAACCGAGGGTCGAGAACGGGAACAGCGCCGAGCTGAACCACGTATCCAGCACGTCGCTGTCGCGCGTCAGCGCCGTTGCGCTGCCGTAATGCTGATCCGCCTGGGCTTGGGCGTCGGCCTCCTGTTCGGCGACGAAGATCTTCCCGTCCGGCCCGTACCAAGCTGGAATCTGATGTCCCCACCAGAGTTGGCGCGAAATGCACCAGGGCTGGATGTTCCGCATCCACTGGTAATAGGTATTGGTCCACTGCTCGGGCACGAACTTGGTGCGGCCGGTTTCAACCGCTTCCAGCGCCGGCTTCGCCAGGGTCGGCGCGTCGCAATACCATTGATCGGTCAGCCACGGCTCGATCACCACGCCCGAGCGGTCGCCGTGTGGCACCATATGGGTGTGCGGCTCGACCTTCACCAGAATTTCTTGCTCTTCAAGGGCTTGGACGAGTTTTTTGCGCGCCTCGAACCGATCCATGCCGCGATACTCGTCGGGAACCTGATCGTTCAGGCGCGCGTCGCGGTCGAAGATGTTCACAAGCGCAAGGCCATGCCGCCGACCGACCTCGAAATCGTTGAAATCATGGGCCGGGGTGAGTTTCACCGCGCCGGTGCCCTTTTCGGGGTCGGAGTATTCGTCGGCAACGATCTGAAGGCGGCGACCCACCAGCGGCAGAATAGCGTATTTGCCGACGAGGTCCGCATAGCGCGCATCTTCGGAGTTCACCGCAATGCCGGTATCGCCGAACATGGTTTCGGGACGCGTGGTCGCCACCGTAATGAACCGATCCGGCTGGCCTTCGATGGGGTAGCGCAGGTGCCAGAGGTTGCCCTTGACTTCCTTGGGTTCGACTTCTAGATCGGAAATGGCCGTGTGCAGCTTCGGGTCCCAGTTCACCAGGCGCTTGTCGCGGTAGATGAGGCCCTGGTTGTAGAGATCGACGAAGACCTTGCGCACCGCCGCCGACATGCCCTCGTCCATCGTGAAGCGCTCGCGCGGCCAATCGGCGGAAGCGCCCAAGCGGCGCAACTGGCGCACGATGGTGCCGCCCGATTCCTCCTTCCACTCCCAGACCTTATCGATAAAGGCGTCACGCCCCATTTCGACGCGGCGCTTGCCTTCGGCGTCAAGCTTGCGCTCCACCACCATTTGCGTGGCGATCCCGGCGTGATCGGTGCCTGGCTGCCAAAGGGCATCGAACCCCCGCGCGCGATGATAGCGAATCAGCACGTCCTGTAACGTCATGGTCAGCCCATGACCAATATGAAGGCTGCCGGTCACATTTGGCGGCGGCATCATAATGGTGTACGGCGTCTTACTCCCGGTCCCGGTTGCCGCGAACCCGCCGCTTTGTTCCCACTTCGGATAGAGACGGCGTTCCAAGTCGGCGGGCGTATAGGTTTTTTCGAGCATCGGGAACCCTTTGGAGATCGACTTTAAGACGGCAAAACGGCCGCAGAGCTTGCGCCCGCGCGGCCGTTAGCACTCTAGAGAAAAAGAAGCGTTTAGCGGCGGCGACCGGAGGCAGCGAGGCGTTGGATTTCCTCGCGGACCATGGTTTCCACCATCGGCGGCAGGTTACGGTCCAACCATTCCCGCAGAACCGGCTTCAGGGCTTCGCGGACCAATTCGTCCAGCGTTGGGTTGGAGCCACCCGAGGCGCGCATAACGGCGGCCGCGGGCGAATCATCCTCATCGGGCTCTTGCAGTTTTGCAAACGCCCGGCTGGCTGCACTGGCCGAGTCCGGAGACATCAGCGCATCGTCATCAAAACTCATGCTCGCTGCCTTTTTGCCAGTCTCGAATGAACCCGCATCGAACGTGGGGCCTGCCTTCTTTACTGGAGCCACATCGTCTTTCGCCGACGGCGTCGGAAGATCATCGAAATCCATACTGAAGGAAGGCTTTGGTGCTTCCACCGCCTCGATGCCCAAACTGCGGGCCATTTCCATATCGTCTTCGTCGTCGGAATCGGCCCGCTGTGTCAGATCGAACACATCGGCCCGCATGGTTCCTGCCGCAGGCACAGGGGCTAAGACAACGGGGCCCGAAGCCTCGGCGTCATCCGCCTGAGCCCCGTCCCCATCTTCCGATATGATACGGCGGATGGAGGCGAGGATTTCCTCCATCGACGGTTCTTGATGGGGTTTCGGGTCGCTCATCGCTTCCTCATGCTACGCAAACACTTATGGCAATGACTTTAGTCAAAGCTTTGACCGTTTGCCAATCGGAAGAATCGAAATTTGCGCTTATTCCTGCGCAATACCGGTCCCAATCCATTTTCCATCGACAGCGCGGTAGTTTTCTTCCACGTCATACAGCGGGACTGCTAAGCCTAACTGCCGCGCGGTCAGACGACCCGTTGCACTGAGCAACGAATAGGCCGCCACCTGCTCGTCCCGCTTGGAGCGGACCATGGACACGCGCGCGTTCAACAGTTCCTGTTCGGCGTTCAGCACGTCGAGCGTCGTGCGCGAGCCCACGACGGCTTCTTGCCGCACACCTTCCAGCGCGATTTCGTTGGCACGGATTTGCGCTGCGAGCGATTCGATACGGGCCTGGGCCGATTTCATCTGCTCGTAAGCCTGGGTTGCCTGCTCCACCGCCGAGCGGCGTTGCGTGTCGATATCGGTCTTGCGCTGCCCCGCCGTCTGCTTGGCCGAGCGCACGCGCGAATAGGTGCTGCCCCCTTCGTACAAGGGGGTCGAGACTTGCACGGTCACGCTGGCCGACGTTGTGCGTTCGACACCAATTTGCTGATCGTGGCGACGGCTAACGTCGCCGACGAGGCTAACTGTCGGCAGCAGTTCGCCGCGCACTTCGTCCACCGCCAGCTTGGCGACGCCTTCATCATATTGGGCGGCCGTAATCGCTGGATTATTAGCCTGTGCCAAGGTCCGCGCTTCTTCCAACGAGGTGGGAATAAGCTGCAGCGGGACAATCGGCGTTGCCAGATTGGTGGGCTCGAGCCCAGTCGAGCGCGTGAAGCTCGCCTTGGAGGAGCGCAATTGCCCTTCCGCCGCCTGCTTATCGGCGATGACGCTGGCGAGGCGGGCTTCGGCCTGGCTAACGTCAGTCCGGGTGACTTCGCCCACGCGGAAACGATCTTGAGCGGCTTGCAACTGCTGTTGCAGGACCAGCTCGTTATTCGCATTCAGCTCAACCACCGCCTGATCGCGGATAACGTTCACGTAGAAGGTGGCCGTATCGAGAAAAATTTGCTGTTCAGTCGCAATCAGGCGCGCCCGTTCGGCTTGAATTTCATTTTTTGCGCGCTCGGTTCCAGCCTCGGTCCGCCCACCGCGATACAGCGGCTGCGTGACCGAAATGCCGTAGCTCTTCGGCGTCAGGTTCTGCTTATTGGTTCGGGTCGAAACCTGCTCCGTATGCAACCGCCCGACCGAAGCCGAGCTCGATACCGTCGGGCGCCACCCGGCTTGCGCCTGGGGCAAGCGTTCATCGGTGGCCCGCAAACGCGCCCGGCCCGATAAAAGCTGCGGGTTGGTCTGATAGGACTGCGTCCACGACTGGTCAAGCGTCTGGGCCATCGCCGGCACAGCCACCATCGTCCCCAACAACAGGGCCGCCGAAAGGCTTCCCATTAGGATTCCATGACGCGCAGAAAACACCATCTCGACCTCTCCCATCCGGGCCAACCGCCTCAGGACAGGCCTGAGCGCGAGTACGTACTGTAATTGCGATTACAAACTTAGTAGCGCGACAGGCTCGGGTCAACCTCCGAGGCCCATCGATCGATACCACCGATTAAGTTAACCGCGTTATCAAAGCCTATTTCCCGCAGAAAACGGGTCGCCTGTAAAGAGCGCCCGCCGTGGTGACATAGAATCACCAAAGCTCCTACGCGCGGCAAGCCATCAACCTGCGTTGGTAAACTGCCAAGCGGTATAAGGCGCGACGCAGGTAAATGGACATGGCTCCATTCCCATTGCTCGCGTACATCGATCACCGTGACGGGCTCCCCCGCTTCAAGCCAAGCCGAAAGCGTGCCGACATCGATTTGAAGGGGAAACTCTTGGGACATGATCAGCCGATCAAAAAACGAATTGCGGTTTGGGCGCGAATTCAGGCAGCAGCGGCGTTGCCGAATCAAACAGCGTACGCCCGGCGGCAACCCCGCCCCGCTTGACGAATAGGGTGGCGCTCCCCATCGGCGGCTCACCCCCGCCCGCCACTTCCGGCTTGAGGATCGTCACGAGACGCCCGCCATCGGCAAGCAGGTCCAGCAAAGCCGTCGGTACTTTCGGCAGTGCGCCGCAAATCAGGATAACGTCAAAGCTCTGCCCGACCAGCCCATCGGCCTGGGCAAGCACGCCATCGAGCGGCGCTTCGACAAATGTGACCGGAACCTGTGCGGCAGCAAGCCCCCGGCGCGCGAGATCCAACAGGCTGGCGCGGCTATCGAGCGCCGTTACCGTGCCCGCCAACTGCGCCAATAGCGCCGCACCATAGCCCGTGCCCGTGGCAAAATCCAGTGCCCGGTCGGTCCTCTTAATCTCGGCTGATTGAAGCAGACGGGCGATGATCATCGGCTCGAGCAGAAACCGGCCCGGTGCAACGGTCAGATCCTCATCGATATAGGCGACCGGGCGCAGCGCTTCCGGCACAAAAGCTTCGCGCGGCACCGTCGCCATCGCGGCGATCACGTCCGGGTCGATGACTTTATTGGTGCGCACTTGGCATTCGATCATATTCGCGCGAGCGGCTGCGTAATCCATGGGCCTGTAATCCACCTCTCCCAAACCACCCTATGGGGCGGCACTCTGCTTAGGGTTATAGGCGCGCCCCTTCGCTTGTGCAACGCAAAGCCGCGCCGATTTTAGGCTCTCCTGTCACCTCTTCCAGTCGCGCGCCACGGAAAGACACTTGACCTTCATTTTCCTTCAGGATACACCGCGCATCCGCATCGGTTTAGACCGAGCAGGCGCGCCCAGGGGCCGGGTGGCAGAGTGGTCATGCAGGGGACTGCAAATCCCCGTACAGCGGTTCGATTCCGCTCTCGGCCTCCACTGCGCGTTCTGTTCAGTCTGATCGGGCAAGACCGGCAGGGCACCGATGAAAATCGGCCTTGGCAGACCCCGATGGGTTTGCTACACACGCCGGACTTGACGCACGGCACCTATTCCCAGGTAGCTCAGCGGTAGAGCAGGCGGCTGTTAACCGCCTGGCCGGGGGTTCGAATCCCTCCCTGGGAGCCAGCGTTTTAAGAGTGTCGCGTTATGTGCTTGGCTTATCCCAGGTAGCTCAGCGGTAGAGCAGGCGGCTGTTAACCGCCTGGCCGGGGGTTCGAATCCCTCCCTGGGAGCCATTTTCGCACTGACGTAAGCGACACGCTACTCTTTCTCCTCGTCTAAATATCTGGCTTCTATCCCCTGCCCGCGCTCATCGCGCTGTCGCAGGGTTTTTGCATTTCAATCGCCGTTCCCCACCCGCCCTCGAAGGCGGCTTGATTTTTAGATAGATCAAGATATATCTTGATAGCACTAAGATAACACGGAGTGAGTAAGATGAATTTTTTCCGAGGATGTCGTTCCGAACAGCGGGAGCTTTTTTTTGGGCCGCGCGGCTTTGGTCGCCATCGTTTTGGCGGGGGCGGCCCCTGGCAAGGTGAAACGGAGGACGGCCGTGGCGGGCGGCGGCGTGTTTTCGATGCTAACGAGCTTCGCCTCGTTTTGCTCAAACTGATCGCCGATCAACCACGCCACGGATATGACCTGATCCGCGCCATTGAGGATTTGACCGGTGGTAGCTATGCCCCAAGCCCCGGCGTTGTCTATCCGGCTCTCTCGATCCTTCAAGATTTAGGGCAGATCGAAGAAGTTTTGTCCGAAGGGCCGCGTAAGGCATTTTCGGCAACGACTGATGGTCTCGCCTATCTGTCTGCCAATGCCGAAAAAGTCGCCGAACTTTTCGCCCGGCTCAGCGATCTCGCCAGTGTCCGCGAGCGCACCGACAGTGCCCCTATCCGGCGCGCGATGGACAATCTGCGGGCTGTGCTAAAGCAACGCCTGACCCGCGAGGACACTGACAACAACACATTGTACGAGGTCGCCGCGATTCTCGATAGCGCGGCCCAGCGGATCGAGCGGCTGTAAAATGCGCGCGACCCGGCTTGCCCTAATTCGCAAACGGCTCGGGGCTGTCCCCACCCCGAGCATTTACCCCCCGCACACGGAGATACCGATGCCCCAAGTTCAAAGCGTCGCAAGCCTGCCGACCACAAACGGTAGCCGCTACCTTCAACAACTCTGCAAGCACTGGAGCCATAATCTTACCGTAGATTTTACCGCCGACGCAGGTACCGTCACCTTCCCGCACGATGGCCGAGGGGCCAACTGGCCAGGAGACGGGAAACTCGCTCTTTCGGCCTCCGAGCACGCGCTGGAATGCCGCCTTGAGGCCAGTTGTACGGATCAGCTTTCGGCCTTGAAGGGCGCTGTCGAACGACACCTGGAGCGGTTTGCCTTCCGGGAAGCCCCCCTAACGTTCACGTGGCAAGACGCCTAAACATTTCTCAGATCCTCGCCGCGAGACCACCCGCCGGCGCGTCTCGCCCGCTACGGCATCCCGAAGGTCAGCTTCAACCCATCCAGGATCGACTGGGCCGAGAGCGCGGCCAGTAGCAGCCCCATCACGCGGCTCACAACGAGGATCCCCGTCCGCCCCAAAATGCGCCGCAGAAGCGTGCCGAACAGCATCACCAGCAGTGTAAGCGCCAGCACTGCCGCGATGACCGTGGCGACGCGCAGTTCATCAAGCCACCCCGCCGTGCCGCCGCTGCCCATCAGCATCACGGCCAGGATCGACCCCGGCCCGGCGATCCCCGGCATGGCGACGGGGAAAACGGCAACCTCGCTCACCGCTGCGCTGCGCTCCTCGCTCGGCACCGCCTCGTGACCATCGAAGATCATTTTCAGCGCAACGAGAAACAGAATAACCCCGCCCGCGATGCGGAAGGCCGGAAAACCGATGCCCAATTGGGTCAACAAGGCTTGACCAATGAGCAGAAACAGCACCAGCACGCCAAAGGAAATGACAATCGATAGCCGCCCAACCCGGCGGCTATCGGCACTATTCATCCCCGCAATCGCCGACAGATAAATCGGCAGCACGCCGATTGGGTCGATGACGACGAACAGGGTAATGAAATCCGAAAGCCAGGCGGAGAGCGACATAGGCCTAATCCTTCCAGTAGGGGGGTAAATCGGCCAGATCGTCCCAAAGCTGCTGAATGCGGTTGCGGTGCCGCAGGGTTCGCCCGTCGGCCCAGGCGATCAGCAGACCGGCGGCAAACGCGCCATCCTTATCCAACGCGGGCATCATTCCCCGGATCAGGCTGCGCGCCGACGCGCCATCGTTAAGCGTACCCAGGGCATCCTGCAACGGCGATAGCCGCGATTCCCACGCAACGGTTATCGTCGAATCGAAAAGTGATTTCGTAAAATCAACAAGATATCGAAGTTTCTTAATCTTAATTCGAAGCTCGTGCAGCCCTGGAACATCGATACGATCCATCCGGCTGCCTTGGCGGTTGACCCGCCGCCAGCGGTCGGCCAGCAGCGTGCGCGCAACCTCGCCCGCGCCCGAACCGCTCGGCAGTTGAGCCGCCGCCTCGTCGCGCCAGTGCAGCAGATCGAGCAGGAAATTCGTCGTATCCCACGCCGTGACGGTTTCGGTCAGCACTTGGGCTTCCGCGACCCGGCGGGCTTCGGCGACGGTTTTCAGATTGGCCCAGCCCGCTTCGGTCGGAAACTCCGCCTCGGCCCGGCTCAGGGTTTCGCTGCAAAAAACATCGAGATCGCGCACGGTGCCGAGCCGCCGGGCAATATCGCCCGCCGCGAGGCGCATCGCCTCCGCGCGTTCGGGCGTATCGACCCGCACCCCGAATAGCGGCAAGGCGGCGCGCAAACGGCGCAACGCGACCCGCGCCTGATGGATTGCGACCGGATTGCGCTGCCAAACGACATTCGGCAAATGCAGCAACAGCCCGTCGGCGACATTCTCCAGAATGGCCGCCAGCACTGCACCGCTGGTCATGTCCGGCGTCAAACGCAGCTTTGCCGGGCGCGGCCCCGTCTCCTCGCCCAGAAAGCGATAGCCGAGTTCGACAGGATCGACGCCCGCCACGGGAATTGGATCGGCCTGCCGCGCATCCGCATGCATCGCCTGCAACCGCGCCCGCAGGGCATCACTGGACGGGCCGACCGGCATCCGCAGCCAAGCCGCCTGATGTTCGGTGCCATTCGCGAGCGTCCAAACGAGATGCTCAAGGGTTAACACCCCATCGGTCCAGCGCGTGCGCGTAAGATCGAACTGAGGCTTGAGCGCCCCCGTGTCGCCTTTCGCGGTTGGCGAAACGATCAGTGGCGTCTCCCGGTGGCGCTGATCGGCCGTATCGAGAACCCGCCAGCGTTCCGGCTTCGGGGCTTTCTGCAGACCCCGCCAGGACGGGCGCTGCAACAGCGCCGAAAGCTGATCGGCACGAAGCCCTAGCCAGAGGTGGCTCATAATCTCAAGAATCCCCTTCGCCATCCAGGTCGCGCGGGAAGCGCAACGCGATCAGGCGGTTAGTATGCCAAGCTAATCTTGACCAATCGTCGATTGGACAGTCGAAAACCGCAAGCGCCGCCGTTGGAAATTTTTCCGATAGCCGGTCGCGCGCGGCAAGATCGGTTGCCTCGCTGACCAGCCCCAGGGCAAACTCGTGCAGACCGTCGTTATGGCCGATCAGGAGCAGGGTTTCGACCGCATCCCCCTCGCGCCGAACCGCCGCGAGCAGTTTTTCCGGCTCGGCCAGATAAAGTTCTTCTAGGTATCGCGGTAGCGGGGCGCGGCCTCCGGGCAGCCCCCCGGCCAGATGATCCCAGGTTTCCCGCGTCCGGGTGGCGGTCGAGCACAGCACCCGGTCGAACCGCAACCCCAGGGCGTCGATTGTCGCCGCGAGGCGCGTGGCATCGCGTTCCCCGCGGCTATTCAGCGGACGAGCATGGTCGCTTTGGGTGAGATCATCCCACGATGATTTAGCGTGGCGCAGCAAGGCCAGTCGGCGCATCGCCCGTTCTCCTGACGATAAGGCGGCCAGATGGGGTTCCGGCGGAAACATCAATTCGCTAGGGTTCTAGCATGAAGAGAGACATTCGCCAGCCCATGCCGAACCCCGATGTGATTGTGGAGCGCCGCGATGCGGTCTTCCAAGGCTATTTTCAAGTGGATCGATGGCAGCTTCGCCACCGGATCGACGGTGACACTTGGTCGCCGCCGCTGGTGCGCGAAGTGTTCGAGCGCGGGCACGCGGTGGCCGTATTGCCCTACGATCCCGTGCGCGACTGCGTTGTGGTTATTGAGCAATTCCGTATGGGGCCATTGGCAGCCGGGCGAAACCCGTGGATGATCGAAATCGTCGCGGGCATTATCGAGCCTGCGGAAATCGACAATCCGCGCGGTGTGGCCCAGCGCGAATGTTTGGAGGAGATCGGGGCCGAAGTGCAGGATCTTTTTGAAATCCTCACCTATCTTCCCTCGCCGGGCGCGGTGTCGGAAACCGTCACCCTCTACTGCGGCCGGGTCGACAGCAGTCTTTTGCCGCAGGTTGCCGGGAATGCCGATGAGGGCGAGTATATCCGGATAAGCACGCTGACCCTGCCACAACTGGCGGAAGCGCTTGAAATGGGGCGTTTTGAAAACTCTGTGATGTTAATCGCCGCGCAATGGTTGCTGCTGAACCAACAAAAGGTTCAAGATCGTTGGACCCAATCGGCACGCACAGGAGCGTGATCGAACCAAAAAGAAGAGGAGGAGACGGGAATGAGCACGCGAACGGCTTTCGTATCGACGGCTTGGCTGGCGGAACGGCTCGCCGACCCGCATCTGCGCGTGCTCGACGCCACCTACTTCCTCCCCGGTGTGCCCCGCAATGCCGAAGCGGAGTTTCTGGAAAAGCATATTCCCGGCGCGCAGTTCTTTGATATCGACGCCTACAAGGATCTCGAAACCGATCTGCCCCATATGCTGCCGGACCCCGATAGTTTCGCCGAGGACATGACCGATCTCGGTATTGGCAACGATTGCACCATCGTTTGCTACGACAGCCACGGGTTGATGAGCGCCGCCCGCCCCTGGTGGATGTTCCGGGTCTTTGGCCACGATAAGGTGTTTGTGTTGAATGGCGGGCTGAGGCAGTGGCTTGCCGAAGACCGCCCGCTGGAGAGCGGCCCCGCCAAGTCGCGCCAGGGCCGGTTTCACGCCCGCTTCCGGCCGGAACTGGTGAGCGACCGCGACGCCGTGCTGACCGCGCTCGATACGCCCGCCGTTCAGATCATCGACGCGCGCGGGGCTGGGCGGTTTGCCGGAACCGAGCCCGAACCCCGGCCGGGCCTTTCGGGCGGTCATATCCCAGGGGCGCGGAATGTTCCCTTCAATGCGCTGCTCGATCCGGCAACGGGGCTCATTTTGCCCAAAGGTGAGATTGAGGCGCGGTTCGTCGGCGCAGGCGTGGACCTGAAGCGCCCGATTATCGCCTCTTGCGGCTCCGGCGTTAGTGCCTGCGTGCTCGCCATCGGGCTTTACGAGTTGGGACGGTCCGATGTTTCGGTTTATGACGGTTCCTGGAGCGAATGGGGCAGTTATCCCGGCTTGCCCATTGCGACAGGGGAAGCGGCCATATTATGAGCCTTGCCGCCGCTCCGCCCGATCCGGCTGAAATCGACGTTTCGATTACCCATCTGGAAATGCTGGCCCCGCCGAAAACCACGCCGCTGGTCTGCCCGTCCCTACCACAGCCGCTGACGCTGATGGTAGCGCGCAAGCCGAACCTACGCTTCTACCGTTTCCTTTACGGCAGCGTCGGCGATCCCTGGCTGTGGTACGAGCGCCGCCAGATGGAGGATGCCAAGCTGACGGCCATTCTCAATGATCCGTTGGTGGAAGTGACGGTCGCCTATGTAGGCGGTGTCCCGGCGGGCTATTTCGAGCTGGATAGGCGTGAGCCCGGCGAAGTAGAACTCGCTTACTTTGGCCTGATGCCCGATTTCATCGGCTTAAAATTGGGGCCGTATTTTCTCGATTGCGCCATTCGCAAAGCCTGGGGCCGTGGGCCGAAGCGGGTCTGGGTGCATACGTGCAGCCTCGATCACCCCAAGGCGCTCAACCTGTATGAGCGCGCGGGCTTCGTACCTTTCGCCCATGAATCCCACCGCATTCCCAATCCAGCCGCGCTGATTGCCGCGAGCAACCGGCGCGGGGATTGAGGCTCCAGCTTATTTAGCGAAAAGCTGGCTCATATCGCGGAAGGCTTTGAACTCCAGCGCATTGTCGGCAGGATCAAGAAAAAACATCGTTGCCTGCTCGCCCACGAGGCCCTTGAAGCGGATATAGGGTTCGATCACGAATTTCACCCCGGCGGCCTTCAGCCGATCGGCGAAGGTATGGAATGTATCCCATTCCAGCACAACGCCAAAATGCGGCACCGGCACCGCGTGCCCATCGACCGGATTATGGTGCTTATCGTCGGCCTTTTTCGGCACGAGATGGGCGACAATCTGGTGCCCGAACAGGTCGAAATCGATCCATTCATCGCTGGAACGGCCTTCGGGGCACCCTAAAAACTCACCGTAAAACTGCCGCGCCGCCGCTAAGTCATCGACGGGGAAGGCGATGTGGAAGGGGGTAACTTTGGTCATAAAATTTTCTCCGGGCTCAATCTTAGCTAGCCCCAGCATCGGCGAAAAGCGGGGTGAGACAAGCGAGTTTTTCGGCGATTATCATTCTAAAAACTCATGATAAACTCTTGTCATGCCCGAAAGTCGCCTGCCCTCCCTGAATGCTCTGAGGACCTTCGAAGCCGCCGCCCGCTTGGGCTCCTTCACGCTGGCTGCCGATGCGCTGCATGTCACCCAAAGTGCCGTTAGTCGCATGGTCGCCGCACTGGAAGCTGACCTGAGCATCATCCTGTTCCAACGCCAGGGGCCGCGCCTGATCCTCACCCCCGCCGGGGCCGAGTATCAGCGGGCGATTGCCGCCGCCCTCGCCGATCTGGAAACCGCCACCCAGCGCTTACGGTTCGGCGATACCAGCGGGCCGATTGCCGTTAGCACGCTCCATACCCTCGCCTTTCGCTGGCTGGTGCCGCGCCTCCAGCGCTTCGAGGCGGCACATCCGGGGCTCAGCGTCGATCTCAGTACGGGTGACCGGATGGTCGATTTCGCAACCGAGCCCGTGGATATTGCCATTCGCTACGGCTATGGCGACTGGCCGGGGTGCCGCGCCGAATTTCTGATGCCGGAGACCGTCAGCCTCTTCTGCGCGCCGACTTTTACCGCGCGCTTCGGGCCGCTCGACCGGCTGGAGGATTTGCGCCACCATCGGCGGCTGTTCCATTCCACCCGCCCCCAGGCTTGGCCGGATTTTTGCGCCGCCGTAGGGTTGCCGACCGATTCCCTCCGCCCCGCGCCCGACGCGCCCGGCTTTGAGCATTTCTTTATGATTATCGAAGCCGCGATTGCGGGGATGGGCGTGGCTCTGCTGCCGGAATTTCTGGTCGAGGCCGATGTTGCCGCAGGGCGCTTGGTACAGCCCCTGCCCATTCGGGTGCGCAATCCGCGCGCCTATTACCTGGCCTGCGGTAAAGGTGGTGAACGGCGGGCGAAAGTCGCGCTGTTCCGCGACTGGATTTTAGACGAAGCGGCCCCGTATCGCGTCTAAGGCTTCGCCGTTCGGGCTTTTTCGATTTGCCGCCATTTGGCGACATTGCGGTTATGCTCATCAAGCGTTTTGGCGAAAGCATGCCCGCCCGTGCCGTCGGCAACGAAATAGAGATCTTCGGTTGCCAGTGGTTTTGCCGCTGCCATCAACGCCGCCCGACCCGGATTGGTGATCGGCGAGGCCGGAAGCCCCGCGCGGGTATAGGTATTCCACGGCGTATCGGTATCGAGATCGGCGCGGGTCAGGCTGCGCGTGGCCCCGGCCCCGCCGACAATCCCATAAAGCACAGTCGGGTCGGACTGCAACCGCATGCCTTTGCGCAGACGATTGATGAAGACGCCCGCCACGCGCTCCCGCTCCGCCGCCAGGCCGGTTTCTTTCTCCACCATTGAGGCCAATACCAGCAGTTCTTCAGGCGTGCGCAGGGGAACGCTGAGGTTTCGGTTGGCCCAAGCGTCGGCGAGCGTGCTTTGCATCGCCGCTTGCAGGCGCTTGACCATCTCGGCGCGGCGGTCGCCCTTTTGATAGTGATAGGTCTCGGGCAGCAGGCTGCCCTCGGGCAGCGTCTCCGCTATCGGACCCTCCAGCCCGTCGGCGGCGCGGACAAGATCGAGGATTTGCGAACTCGTCAGCCCTTCCGGCAGGGTCAGCCGGCGCACCACCGTTCGGCCCGCGCGCAACTGCTCAAGGATGGCCGACAGGCTGGCCCCGGCCACAATCTCATACTCCCCAGCCCGCAGGGCGCGCGGGTCGCGGCGAAGCTGTTGGGCCGCCATCAGCAACCACGGTTTTTCGATGAAGCCTTCGTCCATCAACTGCTGCCCGATGGCGTCCGAGCCCAACCCACGGGGGATATAGATCACCTTGGTTACGCTGGTCGGCCCCGGTTTATCGATCTGGGCTTCGACCCAGCGCAAACTGACGATAAAAAGGGCGCCCGCAAAAACGAGCGCCCCCAACAGCAGTGAGAGAAGCCTGAGCAAGCTAACCTAGGCCGCCCCGCCGAAGATCAGCGAGGCGTTCGTGCCACCAAAGCCGAAGGAATTGGACAGGGCATAGCGCACCTGCCGCTTCTTCGCTACATGGGGCACGAGATCGATATCGCAGCCTTCCGAGGGGTTATCGAGGTTTAGCGTCGGCGGCACGATCTGATCACGCAGAGCGAGGATCGAGAATATCGCCTCAACCGCGCCCGCCGCGCCCAACAAATGGCCGATGGCCGACTTGGTGGAGGACATCGAGAGCTTATAGGCGTGCTCGCCGAATAGCCGCTTCACGGCATTCAACTCGATTTCATCCCCAAGCGGGGTCGAGGTGCCGTGGGCGTTGATGTAATCGATCTGATCGAGGCTAAGACCCGACCATTTCAGCGCGGCCTGCATGGCGCGATACCCGCCATTGCCATCCGGTGCGGGGGCGGTGATGTGGTAGGCGTCGCCCGACATGCCGTAACCCAAGACTTCAGCATAAATCTTCGCGCCGCGCGCTTGCGCGTGCTCCAGGCTTTCGAGCACGACAACGCCGGCCCCCTCGCCCATGACGAAGCCGTCGCGATCCTTATCCCAGGGGCGCGAGGCCTTGGTAGGGGTATCGTTAAAGCTGGTCGACATAGCGCGCGAGGCGGCAAAACCGGCAAAGCCAATGCGCGACAAGGCAGCTTCCGTGCCGCCCGCGATCATCACCTCAGCATCGCCGAGGGAAATCAGGCGCGCGGCGTCGCCGATGGCGTGCGCCCCCGTCGAGCAGGCGGTAACGACCGCATGGTTCGGGCCTTTAAAGCCATAGCGCATCGAGACATGGCCCGAGGCAAGATTGATGAGATTGGCCGGAATATAGAAGGGGCTCAGGCGTTCCGCACCGCGCTCGCTCACCAGCACCGCGCCATCGGTAATGCCGATCAGGCCACCGATGCCCGAGCCGATCATCACGCCGGTCGCTTCGCGGTCGGCATCGCTTTCGGGTGCCCAACCTGAATCGGCAATCGCTTCTTGGGCCGCCGCCAGCGCATAGACGATGAAATCCCCCATGCGGCGACGATCTTTGGTCGAAACGACCGCGTCGATATCGAACTGGCCGGGGCCGCCATTGCCACGCGGAATGACACCGCCGACCTTGGCCGGAATATCATCGACCTTGAAATGATCGTCGACGCGCTTCAAGCCGGACTGACTGTCCAGCAGACGCGACCAGTTATGATCGACGCCAGTCCCCAAGGGGGTGACCATTCCGAGGCCGGTGACGACCACGCGCTTGAGGGTGATGTGTTTTGCTGTGCTCACGTGCGACTTTCGCCTTTTGCCGTCAAACTTGGCGCAGTTTGTCGTTAGATGGGACACCTGACGACAGAAAAATGCAACCAATCAAAGACCCGATGCGGCGTTATGATCTCAAGGAAGCGCGCGCTACTCTAGTCGGTCCCAAGTCAGCGCCGCTTTCAGGCGGCCCTTGTGGCAAGAGCCGCTTTCGGAAGTCTCCGAAACCGGCTCTCATCAACCTTGGGTCCGCTTATGCGCCACGCGGGCTCAAAAGCATGTCCGTTTACCGGAAATAGCTTTAAGCGTTGTTCTTTTCGATGAAGTCGATAGCGTCCTTCACCGTCAGAATCTTTTCGGCGGCATCGTCGGGGATTTCCACGCCGAATTCTTCTTCGAACGCCATGACCAGTTCCACGGTGTCCAGGCTGTCCGCGCCCAGATCATCAATAAAGCTGGCATTGTCCGTGACCTTGGCTTCGTCCACGCCCAGATGCTCAATGACGATCTTCTTAACGCGTTCGGCAACAGTGCTCATTGCGAATTATCCTCGACAGTAACCAGTGATCGTTCCGTGTAGCTGGTCTGGGCAGGCCCGACAAGCCCCTCCGGAGCGGATGAAAAGAGAGAGTTTCCGGCCCGAAAGCCGCTCCCTGTAACACACTTCAGAACCGGGCGCTAGAGATTCGCATCATCTCCGGCCCCAGCTAAAGCGGCTTAAAGCATCGCCATCCCGCCATTTACGTGCAGGGTTTCGCCCGTCACGTAACCAGCTTCAGAGGACGCCAGATAAACGACAGCGGCGGCGATTTCTTCCCCGGTGCCCATGCGCCCTAGAGGAATCCCGCCGAGAAGCTTTTGCTTTTGCTCGTCGCCCAGCGCCTCAGTCATTGCGGTTTCGATGAAACCGGGAGCCACGCAGTTCACCGTAATGTTGCGGCTGGCCACTTCTTGGGCCAGCGACTTCGAGAATCCCACCAGCCCGGCCTTGGAGGCGGCGTAATTGGTTTGCCCGGCGTTCCCGGTCGCCCCAACAATGGAGGTAATGGAAATGATGCGCCCGAAGCGCTTTTTCATCATCCCCTTCAGCACGGCGCGCGACAGGCGCATCGGCGCGGTCAGATTGACATCCAACACGCCATCCCAATCGGCATCCTTCAAACGTAGCAAAAGCTGATCGCGCGTAAGCCCGGCATTATTCACCAGAATATCGACCGCGCCCGCCTTAGCCTCCACAGCTTTGATGAGCGTATCGGCAGCGTCGGCCTGCGACAGATCCGCAACAATCACATGGGTGCGCTCACCGCCAAGGCTGGCGGCGACTTCGGCCAGAACGGCGTCGCGCGTTCCGGTAAGAACGACCGTCGCGCCGCGCCCATGCAGCCCGGCTGCAATCGCGCGGCCAATCCCGCCGCTCGCGCCAGTTATGAGGGCGACTTTTCCAGAAAGATCAAACATTTATACTTCTTTCTTAAAGCGTCTTCAGAAAGGCTTCAATATCGGCGGGGCCGGAGATCGAGAGGCCCGTCGTGTCCTTGGCGATCCGCTTTACCAGCCCCGTCAACACCTTGCCCGAACCAAGCTCGACGAACTCCGAAATCCCCATGACATTCGCCATATGCGAAATGCTCTCGCTCCAACGCACCCGCCCAGTTACCTGCTCGACCAGACTGCGACGGAGCCTATCCGTGTCCTGCTCGGGCCGGGCGGTGACATTAATGACGACGGGCAGGCTCGGGGGAACCATCGCAACGTCTACCAGAGCGTCGGCCATCGTATCGGCGGCGGGCTGCATCAGGCGGCAATGGAAGGGGGCGGAGACCGGCAAGGGCAGCGCGCGCTTTACCCCTTTTGTCGGCGCAAAAGCAACCGCGCGGGCAATCGCCCCCGCCGTGCCCGACAGAACCACCTGCCCGCCGCCATTGTCATTAGCAATATCACAGACTTCGCCCTGGGCCGCCGCTTCCGCAATTTCCTGCGCGACCGAGATTTCGACCCCTAGCAAAGCCGCCATTGCGCCCGTGCCGAGCGGGACGGCTTTCTGCATCGCCTGCCCCCGGCGCTTGAGCAGCCGGGCGGTATCGGAGACCGTGAGCGCGCCGACTGCGGCGAGCGCCGAATATTCCCCAAGCGAATGGCCAGCGACGGCAACACCGAGATCGGCCAAGCGCTTACCGGTTTCAGCTTCGATGACGCGCGCCACGGCAAGGGAGGTTGCCATGAGCGCCGGTTGGGCGTTTTCGGTCAGTGTCAGGTCGGCCTCCGGCCCCTCCCACATTAATTGCGAGAGTTTTTGCGACAGGGCGTCATCGACTTCCTCGAACACGGCACGGGCTGTTGCAAACGTGTCGGCGAGATCCTTCCCCATACCGACAATTTGGCTCCCTTGACCGGGAAACAGAAAGGCTCGAGTCATAATGCGGAGATTCCTTAAAGTTCACGTCATCTGGGTCGAAGCGTCGCGCGGTTGTCATACTCTCGTCACGCCGTGTCAAGAGGTCGCTTAAAATTGTGCCTTTTTAGGGGCCGGATTTTCTTGCATCGCCAATAAGACTCGCTATAGTCCGCGCTCCCTTGCCTGGACCTTGGTTCTCGCAAGCTCCTTGCCGGCCGTTTTGGGGTTTCCCCTCATCGCGTCGGCTGGGTGCGGGGAGGCCTGGATACTGTTTCTATCCGAAACATTTTCAGGGGAATCCGCGCCGAATCAGCCATAAGGAGAGTTGATTAATGCCTTTGTACGAAAGCGTGTTCATTTCACGCCAAGATATCTCCGCAGCCCAGGTGGAAACCCTGGCCGAGACCTTCGCCGGGATCGTTACCGCCAATGGCGGCACGGTTGCCAAGCAAGAATATTGGGGCCTGCGTAACCTGTCCTTCAAGATTCGTAAGAATCGCAAGGGTCACTATGTGCTGTTCAATCTCGATGCCCCGGCCCCGGCCGTGCTCGAAATGGAACGCAACATGCGCATCAACGAAGATGTGATCCGTTTCCAGACCGTCCGTGTGAAGGAACTGGAAGAAGGTCCGTCTGCCGTTCTGTCGAACCGTGGCGAGCGCCCGGAGCGTGGCGAGCGCGGTGATCGGGGTGATCGCCCCGACCGTGGTGACCGCGGCGATCGTGGTGACCGTTTCGATCGCGGCCCGCGTCGCCGGGACGATGATGATCGCGGCCCGCGTATGGCCGACGAAATGATTGGGGAGTAAGAGCAATGCAAGCTGGTGGTCGTCGCCCGTTTTTCCGTCGGCGGAAGTCCTGCCCGTTCTCTGGCCCCAACGCGCCGAAGATCGACTATAAGGACGTAAAGCTGCTGCAGCGCTTCCTGTCGGAACGCGGCAAGATCGTTCCGTCGCGCATCACCGCCGTGTCGGTGAAGAAGCAACGCGAACTTGCCCAGGCCATTAAGCGTTCGCGCTTCTTGGGTCTGCTGCCGTATCTGATCGGTTAAGTTTTCTACCTCCGAAGGGGGCGGCTCGCCGCTCCCTTCGCCGCGCTTCCTACTCGGGAAGCAATCTCGATGCGTGCTCAATCCGGCAATGCCAATAGCGCAAACGCGCTGAAGTAGGCGAAGCCGATAGCGCACACATACTGAGTGCAGTGGTCGGTCTGGCGGCGATCCTGCGGTACGGTTTCCCTTCGGAAAACCTGACCCGTAGGCTGTTACCGCCGAGGTAGGTTTGTCTGAAATTCATCCGCCGCCCACAAAGCCGGATGCTGAAACCGTCAAGGAAATTATCATGGTTGCTCTCGTTCTGCTCGAACGCGTCGAAAACCTCGGCCAGATTGGCGATGTCGTCAACGTTCGCCCCGGTTACGCCCGTAACTACCTGCTGCCGCAAAAGAAGGCGCTGCGCGCCACCAAATCGAACCTCGAAGCTTTCGAAGGTCGCAAGGCTCAGATCCTCGCCGACAATCTGAAGCGCAAGGAAGAAGCCGAAGCCGCCGCCGCCAAGATGGAAGGCCTTAAGCTCGCCCTCGTGCGGCAAGCCGGTGAAAGCGGCCAGCTTTACGGTTCGGTTAATGGCCGCGATGTGGCCGAAGCCACGGCGACCGCTGGTTTCACCATCAACCGCAATCAGGTTGTGATCGAAAAGCCGATCAAGACCACGGGCGTTCACACCGTCCGCGTCAGCCTGCACCCGGAAGTGTCGGTTTCGGTTGTTATCGCCGTCGCCCAGACCAAGGACGAAGCCGATGCGCTGCTCGCCGGTCGCAATCTGCGCGCCGAAGCCGCCGCCGATGAAGCCGCCGACGAAGCCGCGCTCGCTGCCGAACTGGCCGCCAGCGCTGCTGCCCGCGAAGCTGAAGACGCCTAAGTCTTTTAAGCCTGAATAAAAGGAAAGCCGCCTCGGCCCCGCGCCGCAGGCGGCTTTTCTTTCGCTCGGCCTCCGCCCGGTTTATACTACAGGCATGGATGATTACCCCCTGCCCGACGAATACCCGCCGCCTGACCCGTCAACGGCGCTCATTCTATCTGGGTCCGAGCGCGGAACCCCCGCCCTGCCCGTGCGCCTACCGCCCCATAATGATGAGGCGGAAATGGCGCTGCTGGGGGCGATTCTGCACAACAATCGCGCCTTCGAGCGCGTTATCGAGTTCCTGCGCCCGGAGCATTTTGCCAACCGCATTCACGGTAAAATCTTCGAAGCCGTCGGCAAGCTGATCGACCGAGGGCAAATCGCCGACCCGATCACCCTCAAGCAGTATTTCGAATCGAACCAGGATCTGAGCGAGGTTGGCGGATTTCAGTATTTGATGACGCTGGCGGGCTCGCTGGTTTCGGTCATCAATGCCGAAGATTACGGGCGGGTGATCCACGAGCTTTTCATTCGCCGCCAGTTAATTGAAATCGGCGAGGACGCGGTGAACCTCGCCTTCAGCCCCCTGCCCGATCAAACCGCGCATACGCAAATCGAGCACGTCGAACAGCGGTTGTTCAACCTTGCGACGGTCGGCGATATCGATACGGGGTTTCAGCCGTTTCATCAGGCAATTACCGCTTCCTTACGCATGGCCGAAGCCGCCTATCGGCGCGACGGGCGGCTTGCGGGCGTGCCCAGTGGCCTGCGCGACCTCGACCGGCTTCTAGGCGGTTTGCACAACTCGGATTTGCTGATTCTCGCCGCCCGCCCCTCGATGGGGAAAACCGCGCTTGCGACCAATATCGCCTATAATGCGGCGCGCGTGGTGAAAGACCCAGAGACGCAGCGCAAGCATTCGGTGGCATTTTTCAGCCTCGAAATGTCGTCCGAACAGCTTGCCACCCGCGTGCTCTCCGACGTGGCGCAAATCCAGTCGCACCGGATCCAACGCGGCGACTTGCAGCCGGATGATTTCGAACGGTTGGTGATTGCCAGCCAGCAGCTTGAGCGGCTGAACCTCTTTATCGACGATACGCCGGCGCTCTCCATCACCTCCGTCCGCACGCGGGCACGGCGGTTGAAGCGGCAATCTAATCTCGATTTGATCGTGGTTGATTACCTCCAGCTCTTACGCGGCTCAGATCGGTCCAGCAGCGATAACCGCGTTCAGGAAGTGTCTGAAATCACGCGCGGGCTCAAAGCCATCGCCAAAGAACTCGACGTGCCCGTCATCGCGCTGTCGCAGCTCTCCCGCCAGGTTGAAAACCGCGAAGATAAACGCCCGCAACTCTCGGACCTGCGCGAATCCGGCTCGATCGAGCAAGACGCCGATGTGGTGATGTTCATCTACCGCGAGGAATATTATCTCGCCCGCAAAGAGCCCGCCGAAGGCACCGCCGAGCATGACGCCTGGAAAGCCGAAATGGAGCGCTACCATAATCGCGCCGAAGTGATTATCGCAAAGCAGCGCCACGGCCCCATCGGCCGCGTTGTCGTCCATTTCGATGGCAATACCACCCGCTTCAGCGATTTGGCCGAAGCCGAGCATCTGCCCGAGGATTATTAATCGTGTCTCTGATGTTGGATTCCAGCGCCTGGGCCGCGCGCTGCCGCGCATGGCTGCTCGAGGCGCATCTACCACTCTGGGCAAAGCATGGTATCGACCGCGAGGCCTGGGGCTTCTTCGAGCGGCTTGATTCGGCAACCTTGGCCCCGACCGGCCCCGATCAACGGCGCTCGATGGTCTGCGCGCGGCAGCTTTATCTGTGGAGCGCCGCCGCCCATCGTTTTGATCAGCCCGAGCATCATGCCCTGGCGGATTATGCCTTCGCCACGCTGACCGAACGGTTTCAGGATAAGCAACACGGCGGTTGGGTCTTCAGCTTGCGCCGGGACGGTAGCCTGCTGGACGGGCGCAAAGATTTTTATGCCCACGCTTTCATTCTCTTCGCCCTCGCCCATTATGCCCGGCTCAATCGCCAGCGGCCCGAAGCCCTCGCGTTAGCGGCTGAAACCTGGGGACTTCTTCAGGACAAGCTGCGCCTGCCCCAAGGATGGTTTGCGGCGGAAGCTTGCGCAGATTGGGAAATCGAAAAGCGCGACCTTGTGCAGAACCCGCATATGCACCTGTTTGAAGCCCTGTTGGCGTTGCTGGACGTGAGCGGCGATACGACCTATCACGCGGGCGCACGGGAGATCGTCAGCCTGCTCCGTACACGCCTCTATACGCCCGACCCTGGCGTGATCGGCGAGTTTTTCGATGTAGCGGGGCAGCCCAAGGGACCGGAAGGGGCGATTCTGGAGCCGGGGCACCATTTTGAATGGGCTTGGTTGCTGCGCGATGCCGCGCGGCTTCTGGGCGATGCCAGCCTACTGCCTCTCGCTGACCACCTGACCCATTGGGCGGAAACCCAAGGAAGCGATATAGTTCGAGGGGGGTGCTACGATCAAATCAGCCGCGCCGGGGTGCCCCTGCAAACAACGAAGCGCATCTGGCCGCAATCGGAGGCCGCAAAAACCTACGCAACGGCCTATTCAGCAGCCCCATCCGCAACAACGCTTGCGCCCCTGCTGACGCGGCTCGAGTTTCTGTTTTCGGCCTACTTGCAGCCCGAAGGCCGCTGGCACGAGCATCTAAGTGCCGACTTGCAGCCGATGACCGACTTTCTTCCGGCCAGCACGCCCTATCATTTGTATTTCGCGCTCACCGAAGCCTTAGACGCGCTCGCGGTTTAGGCTTGATCAGGCTCGGGAGCCGACCAGATTAGGCTGGGCCGACCATAGGGTTGCAGGGCGGAATGGGCCCGCTGGGCGGCCTCTTTCTGGGCGAAATCCGCCGCGGCCCCAATGAAGACAGCAAGCGATGCTAAACCAACCTCGGTTGCCTCCTCTGACAAAGAAACAAGACAGGCCGCAATCGCCGCCGCCGTCCGGGCCGTTTGATGGGCGGTTAGCGCTGCCGTGGGGTCGGAATCCTGTTCGGCATGATCGTACATGACGGGCCTCCTTTGCTTATAATTCAATTAAAGCGCTAATTCAGAGAAATTCCAACAGAAATTCTCCTGAGTATATATGTATTCATCACCTCAATAGCGAAAATTCCACTACATATTCAAAACAGTTGACGGATACATTACAACAATTCTCTTTGCGACCGCTTGAGATATCGGAAAGTTTTACACACGCATCGCCGGGGCAAGCGCCGAACCATACAAACACGAGATAGTTCTAATCACAAATGCAACTCTTTATAGTTGCCTTAACCTAGGCACCGATGCCGTAAAAGCATTTAATCGATATTGTTCTCGAATATCCCGATAGGATATATGCGCCTATGCACTCTTCTTAAAAACTCCATAAGCCCACCCAGTTCATTCCTCGGCAACCATGCCGAAGGCCCGGCTCTGCAAATTTTGCGTGGGTGCCACCCTGCCGAATGAGTCCCGGCACAGAAGATAACGCGCCGATCGAATGGACCAGGCCACCCGCCCTGCGCCCGAAGACGGCTTCCTGTCAAACCGCCAACGGATGATGGATGCAAGCGCTCATCTCTTTAAAGAGCTATTAAAGCGACTCGCTATATTATAGCTTCCCTGACTATGGCCAATATCGCCTATCACGCTTATTAAAATGATAAAATGTTAATAATCTTGCGCGGAATTAAATATTGCCGACCGCCAATTATTCAATATTTTTACCTGATTGCTGTGATCTGAAGAAAATTTGGTCTCTTTTTTGCTTGCTCACCCCCATAGGGAAGAAGATACGATGACAAGTTGGATGCCGACTTGTTACAAACACCGTAACACAGGGATTTTTCCAAATGGGACGGGGCGGTTTTGTAATCCGCCGCAAGATTGAGAAGAGGGAAAATCCTCATCACTCTTCGCCTGTCCCATCCTGGAAGTTAGAGAGGGACACATGGCTCGTGGGGGAGTTATGGGAATCCGGGGGCGCTTGATCACCGGATTTGCCGCGATCGGATTGGTTTTCGTGGGTATGGTGGCTTTCACCATTCAACGCACGGAAGAAAATCGATCCATTGTCGATCAAATGGTGCGCAGCCGCGTGCCGTCGGCCCTAGCGGGGCAGAAACTAGCGGCGTCCATTTATGGCAGCCTTGAAAGACTGCGCGCTTATATCGCGCTCCGCGAGCCCGGTCGGCTCCGGGCGTGGGAGGCTTCTTGGGTCCGCATCCATTCTGATAAGGATGTGATTGCCCAACAATTAGCCTCCGCCCATCTCACGGATCTTGAGCGTCAAGATTGGGAGCGCCTGACAAATGCTCTCAATCCGCTCGAAGATGCCCAAAAAGCAGTCGTCGCCGTTCTGGGAACGCCGGAAGAAGCTAAGGGCATGACGATCTTCACCGAAGAAGCACAACCCAAGATTGCTCGCACGATTCAAATGGCGCGGGCGCTTGTGGAAGAGGAAGCCCGCCTTCCCGAAGGCGGACCGCGTAAAGCACTAATGGAAACCCTCGCCACAATTCGCGGGGAAGCCGTTCAGGTGCTCGCCTCATTACAGACCTACCTGATGACCGGCGATGAAATTTACAAAACCCAATACGAGGGCGTTTGGAAGAATTTTACCGCACAGATCCAAACACTCGACACCCAGCAAGAATTGATGACCGGCGGTCAGCGCATGGCAGCGGGCTCGTTGAAACAGCTTCTGCTGCAAATCGAACCGATTGCGACGCAACTCATCGCCCTGCGCCAGGATGACGGCTGGAACCAGGCCGATTTCCTACTGAACACCCAAGTAACGCCGTTAGTCGATAAATTGATGGATCGGCTGGAAGGGCGCGAAGACGCCATGGGGTTACGCTCCGGCGGTTTCGTCACCGTACAAAGCCGAATGGTGGAGCTTGAGGCCGATGGCGTTGCCAAATCGGCCCAGGATCTAAGGCAAGCCCTCATCGTTCTGCTCATCAGCGTGATCCTGCTCACAGTGCTGATCGTGATAGCCACGCAGCGCGGCATTGTTCCACCGCTCCGCCTGATGACGGATGCCATGACCCAACTCGCCAATGGTGCGCTGAACATCAAAATCCCCGCCCTAGACCGGCGCGATGAAGTGGGTCGCATGGCCGCCGCCGTTCAGGTTTTCAAGGAAAATGCCGAGCGCGTTCAGGCGATGGAGCAGGAAGCCGAGGCGCAAAACCGACGGGTGGAGGAAGAGAAACGGGCGGCGATGGCGAGCATGGCCAATGAGTTCGAAGAATCGGTCGCCGCAATCGTCACCAGCGTGTCGACTGCCGCTCAGCATATGCGCGCCAGCGCCCAGCATCTGTCCACCACAGCCTCACAAGCGCTCACCCAAACCCATACGGTTGCCGACGCTGCCGAACAGGGGAGCCAAAATGTTCAAACCGTGGCGAGCGCCGCCGAGGAACTAACGGCCTCTATCCAAGAAATCGCGCGCCAAGTGATCGAAGCCAACCGGGTCGCCCAGCAGGCGGTCGACGAAGCGGGCGTAACCGATACCGGCGTGCAAAAGCTCGCAACGGCAGCCCTCAAAATCGACGATGTCGTGCGCCTTATTCAGGCTATTGCCGAACAGACCAATCTTCTGGCTCTGAATGCGACTATTGAAGCTGCGCGCGCCGGGGACGCCGGTCGTGGCTTCGCCGTCGTCGCTAACGAGGTCAAGGCCCTCGCCAGCCAGACCGCAAAGGCAACCGAGGATATCCAAGCGCAGATTGGTGCAATCCAACGCGAGAGCAGCCACTCGGTAAAGGCCATTCAATCGGTATCCGGCATCATTTCGTCGATCAGCCACATTACCGCAACCGTGGCCGCCGCCGTGGAGCAGCAGGGCGCGGCTACGCGGGAAATCACCCGCAATGTCCAGCAGGCCGCCGATGGCTCGCGCCTCGTCTCGGACAATATCATCGCCGTCCGATCAACAGCGGAAGCGACTGGGGCTTCCGCCGCCGAAGTCTTGACCGTGGCAGGCGATCTCTCGCATCAAGCCGAGTTCTTACAAACGGCCGTGCAAAACTTCGTCGCCCGCGTTCGCGCCTGAGTAAAGAGCCTAAAAAGAAAGAAGCGAGGGATTTCTCCCTCGCTTCTCTTCCTTCAGCAGAAATAATTTCTTATTTCTTCGGCGGTTGCCCGCCGCCGCTATAGACGAAGTTATCGAACGTATTTTCAGCAACGCGGAACCAAGCGTATTGGTCTTCGCGGAATGCTTTCCACGGTTCATAGATCTTCTTAAATTTTTCGTTCTTCGCTGCGACTTCGTCGTACAGATCGAAAGCCGCCTTGTAGCACGCCGCCATCACTTCACGCGGGAACGGACGCAGGACAGCGCCACTACCGACAAGCTTGCGCAACGCGGTCGGGTTTGCAGCGTCGTATTTCGCCAGCATGTAGTTATTGCCATCGGCGCAGGCGGTTTCGAGCGCCTGTTGATAATGCTTCGGCAGGGATTGGAACTGCGCTTCGTTAGCCAGCATCGACAGCTGCGCGCCGCCTTCCCACCAACCCGGATAATAGTAGTACTTGGCAACTTTATAGAAGCCGAGCTTTTCATCATCATACGGGCCAACCCACTCAGCCGCGTCGATGGTGCCTTTTTCAAGCGCCGGATAGATATCGCCGCCCGGAATTTGCTGCGGCACCGCGCCGAGCCGCGAGATCACCTGACCGGCAAGACCACCGATACGCATTTTCAGACGGTTAAGGTCTTGCACGGTCTTGATTTCCTTACGGAACCAACCGCCCATCTGCGCGCCGGTATGCCCGAGCGGAATGTTATACGTATTGTAGCCCTTGAAGAACTCGCGCAGCAGTTCCTGCCCGCCGCCCTGATACTGCCACGCCATTTGCTGGCGGGTGTTCAGGCCGAAAGGAATGGCAGTATCGAAGGCGAAGGTCGGGTCTTTACCGACATAATAGTAGCTGGCCGTATGGCCGCACTCGACCGTATTGGCCTGCACCGCATCCAGAACCTGAAGGCCAGGAACCAACTCGCCCGCAGCAAACACGCGGATCTGGAACTTGCCTTCGGTGAGTTCGGCGACGCGCTTTGCGGTATATTCCGCCGCGCCATAAATCGTATCGAGGCTCTTCGGGAAGCTCGACGCGCAGCGCCACTTGATTTCAGGGTTGCTCTGGGCAATTGCCGGCGCCGCAATCGTCGTCGCGGCAGCGCCAATCCCAGCAGCTTTCAAAAACTTCCGACGCTCCATTCGTCCTTCTCCCCAAGGTTTTTTGATGTTCGGTTAGGACTATTGAGCCCAACCACTGCACCTCGGCACCGCGCTGTTTGGGACGTTCGGGGCATCCTTGTTTCGCATGGCACCTATGCTGCGACAGACCCTAACACTGGCTGAGTGAGAAACACAAGATTCGTTTCACGGACCCCCAAACGCCGCAATACTCTTCCACGAAGCTTTTAGGTGGGGCAGACTCGCGCCGCATAAGTCTTTGCCACTCCGCGTTAATTTCCACTCCTGTTGGAAGGACGCAAGGCCCTAAGGAGGGCTAACACATCCGCCCTACACCAAGGCTTGACCCCCCGTCCGCCCCCGCTTATGGTGCGCCACCCAACACGGGAGCTCGTAGCTCAGCCGGTAGAGCACGTGACTTTTAATCATGGGGTCTCGGGTTCGAATCCCGACGAGCTCACCATTGGGGCAAAAAAACCCGCCAAGTCGACGACTCGGCGGGTTTTTAATTGCTTGAGCGGGGTCAAGGTCAGATTCCAGCCTGCGCCAGGGCGAATCACCCCGGCGCAGGCGAAGAAAGATTAGATATTCCGAACGGCACCCTTTGAGGCGCTCGTCGTCATCGCCGCATAGGCCCGCAAGGCCATCGACACTTTGCGCGGGCGCGGCTTCTCCGGAACCCAGCCCAGGGCATTTCGTGCCTCGCGCCGTTGGGCGAGGATTTCATCCTCCACCACTAAGCGAATCGAGCGGTTCGGAATATCGATGGCGATCTGGTCGCCCTCTTCCACGAGGCCAATCAAACCGCCTTCCGCCGCCTCGGGCGAGACATGGCCGATAGAGAGGCCCGAGGAGCCGCCGGAGAAGCGACCATCGGTCACGAGCGCGCACACCTTATCGAGGCCCTTCGATTTCAGATAGCTGGTCGGGTACAGCATTTCCTGCATCCCCGGCCCGCCGCGCGGCCCTTCGTAGCGGATCAGCACCACGTCACCCGCGACCACATGACCGCTGAGAATACCGCTCACCGCGTCGTCCTGGCTCTCGAACAGGCGGGCGCGCCCGGTGAAGGTGAGTACCGAGGCATCGACCCCAGCGGTCTTCACGATGCAGCCATCTTCCGCCAGATTGCCATAGAGCACGGCAAGGCCGCCGTCCTTTGAAAAGGCATGCTCGGCATCCCGGATCACGCCGGTAGCGCGGTCGGTATCGACACTGGTGTAGCGGCGCGCTTGCGAGAAGGCCACCTGGGTCGGCACCCCACCGGGAGCGGCCCGGAAGAATTCATGAACGCTCTCGGCGGAGGTTCGCACCACGTCCCACCGATCCAGCGCCGCCTGGAGGCTGCTGGCGTGAACAGTGGGCACACTGGTATTCAGCAGCCCAGCGCGGTCCAGTTCACCCAAGATGGCCATAATGCCGCCAGCGCGATGCACGTCTTCCATATGCACGTCGGACTTGGCCGGCGCGACCTTGCACAACACCGGCACCCGGCGCGACAGCCGGTCGATATCGGCCATGGTGAAATTCACCTCAGCCTCATGGGCCGCCGCGAGCAGATGCAGTACCGTGTTGGTCGAACCACCCATGGCAATATCGAGCGTCATCGCGTTTTCAAAGGCCGCGAACGTTGCGATATTGCGCGGCAAAACGGTCGAATCATCGCCTTCGTAATAGCGGCGCGCAAGATCGACAATCACATGCCCCGCCTCGACGAACAGCCGCTTGCGGTCGGCATGGGTTGCCAGCGTCGAGCCATTGCCGGGCAACGACAGGCCAAGGGCTTCGGTTAGGCAGTTCATCGAATTGGCGGTGAACATGCCCGAACACGACCCGCACGTCGGACAGGCCGAGCGCTCGATGGCCTGCACATCCTCATCGCTGATGCGGCTATCGGCGGCGGCCACCATGGCATCTACAAGATCAAGGGCCTTTTCTTTGCCGTTGATCATCACCTTGCCCGCTTCCATCGGGCCACCCGACACGAAAACGACCGGAATATTGAGGCGCATCGCCGCCATCAACATGCCGGGCGTGATCTTGTCGCAGTTGGAAATACAGACCATCGCATCGGCGCAATGGGCGTTGACCATATATTCAACCGAATCGGCAATTAGTTCGCGCGAGGGCAGCGAGTAGAGCATGCCATCGTGGCCCATCGCGATGCCGTCATCGACCGCAATCGTGTTGAATTCCTTGGCAACGCCGCCCGCCGCCTCAATCTCCCGCGCCACCAACTGGCCGAGATCCTTTAGGTGAACGTGCCCCGGAACGAACTGGGTGAAGGAGTTGACCACGGCGATAATCGGCTTGCCGAAATCGGAATCCTTCATCCCGGTCGCGCGCCAAAGGCCGCGCGCCCCGGCCATGTTGCGACCGTGCGTCGTTGTTCTGGAACGATAATGCGGCATAATTCCCCCTCTGTACGGACGTAGCCTTAGTCTTCTTGCTGCTCGGCGAAACGCTTTTGCAGAGCAGCTTCAATGCGCGGGCTGACGAAGCGCGAAATATCGCCGCCGAGCCGACCGATTTCCTTCACAAACCGCGACGAGACGAACTGCTGCCCATCGGCGGCCATCAGAAACACGGTTTCGACGGCCGGATTGAGCTTAGAGTTCATCCCCGCCATTTGAAATTCATACTCGAAGTCCGAAACGGCGCGCAGCCCGCGCACGATTTGCGCGGCCTTATGCTCCACAGCAAAATTGATCAGCAACCCTTCGAAGGGGACTACTGTAATACGGGCGCTTTCGGGAAGCAAAAGAACCTCGGCACTCAGCAGCGCCACGCGTTCGGTGAGCGAGAATAAGGGGCCTTTACCGGCATTCTTAGCGACGCCGACAATGAGCGTGTCGCAAATGCGCGCCGCACGCCGGATAATATCGATGTGCCCGGAGGTGACAGGATCGAAGGTGCCGGGGTAGACCGCCGTGCGCGGCACGGGCAACCCCGTCGCTGAACTGCCCGATTGGGGCATAGTGCTGGCCGACATCGCTGGGTTTCCCTCCCCCTTAAAGGCCGCCGGGTTCCTAATCCCGGACGGCCCTACCCCCTTCGGATTTTTATATCTTAGACCAGCAGCGACGGCGGGGCACTGTCAGCGGCGGGCGGCGTGCCCTCGTCGCCTTCATCGCCCGGCTCCTCGCCGGTATCGTCCAGACGTGTAACCGAAACGACGCGCTCGGCCGTCTCGACCTTGAACAGTGTGACGCCCTGGGTTTTCCGGCCGGCGATGCGGATACCGGCCACTGGAATGCGGATCAACTGACCGCCGTCCGTCACCAGCATGATCTGATCGCTTTCGCTGACCGGGAAGGCCCCCACGACGGGGCCGTTCTTCTGGGTAATATCCATCCCGGCGATCCCCTGACCGCCGCGCCCGGTCTTACGGTACTCGTAGGCCGAGCTGCGCTTGCCGAAGCCGCGTTCCGTGACGGTCAATAGGAACTGCTCGACCGCCTGAAGTTCCAAGAAGCGCTCTTCGCTAAGCGTAACGGCCTCGTCCAGCAAATCGGTTTCATCGTCGCCGACGATCTCGACGCCATTTTCATCGCCCGCTGCCCGGCGCAGGGCGGCTGCCCGGCGCAAGTAAGCATCGCGTTCCGCCGGGGAGGCGGGAACGGTATCGAGAATCGCCATCGACATCACGGCGTCTTCATAGGCCAAGCGAATCCCGCGCACGCCGGTGGAGGCGCGCGACTGGAAGACGCGGATATCGTCCACCGAGAAGCGAATGGCTTTGCCGAGGCGGGTCGAAAGCAGAACGTCTTGATCCGCCCGCGCTACCGAAACCCCAATGAGATCGCCAAGATTGTTGCCGTCTTCATCCTCAAGCTTCATGGCGATTTTGCCGTTCGACTTGATATTGAGGAAGTCCGACAGTGCATTACGGCGCACTTCGCCCTTGGACGTGGCGAAGAGGATCGTGAGGCCTTCGCGCTCATCCACATCGGGCAGCGGCAGAACGGTTGCGATGCGCTCGCCCATTTGCAGCGCGGGCAAGAGGTTCACCATCGGCTTACCTCGGCCCTGCGGCGTGCTTTCCGGCAAGCGCCAAACCTTGGTTTCGAACGCGCGGCCCTTGGTGGTGAAGAACAGAACCGGCGTATGGGTATTGGCGACAAAGACTCGCTCGACGAAATCTTCCTCGCGCGTCGCCATCCCGGCCCGGCCCTTACCGCCGCGCCGTTGCGAACGGTATGAGGAGAGCGCGACGCGCTTGATGTAGCCCGCATGGCTAACGGTAACGACCATATCTTCGCGCTGGATCAGCGCTTCGATATCGGTATCCACTTCCGAATCATCGATCTGCGTGCGGCGCGGGGTGGCGAACTCGGTCTTAATCGCCGTCAATTCGGCGCGAATGATGTCCAACACGCGGTCGCGCTTGGCGAGAATATCGAGATAATCCTTAATCTGCTCGCCCAATTCGCCCAATTCGCCCGCGATTTTGTCGCGTTCGAGGCCGGTCAAGCGTTGCAGGCGCAGGTCCAGAATAGCGCGGGCTTGGATCTCGGACAGGCGATAGGTGCCATCCGCCGCAACCAGATGATCGGGATCATCGATCAGGGCGATCAGCGGGGCCACGTCGCGGGCGGGCCAATCGCGGGCCATTAACTGCTCGCGCGCAACCACGGGGTCGGGCGCGGTGCGGATGAGCACGATCACATCATCGATATTCGCAACCGCCATCGCCAAACCGGCGAGCACATGGCCGCGTTCGCGCGCTTTGCGCAGTTCATAGGCCGTGCGACGTTGCACCACTTCTTCACGGAAGGCGCAGAAGGCGACGATCACCTCTTTAAGGCTCATCATCTCCGGGCGACCGCCGTTGATGGCGAGCATATTCACGCCGAAGCTGGTTTGCAGCGGTGTGTGCCGGTAGAGCTGGTTTAGCACCACCTCCGCCGTCGCATCGCGCTTCAGCTCGATAACGACGCGCACGCCGTCGCGGTCACTTTCGTCGCGCAGATCCGAGATGCCTTCAATGACCTTGGCATTCACCAATTCAGCCATTTTTTCCAGCATCTTAGCCTTATTCACCTGATACGGAACTTCCGTAATGATGATGGCTTGCCGATCTTTCTTGAAGGTCTCGATATCGGTTTTGGCGCGCATCACCACGCTGCCGCGCCCGGTGCGGAAGGCATCCATAATGCCGCCGCGCCCGAGGATAATCCCGCCCGTGGGGAAATCGGGGCCAGGAATAATCTGCATCAGCGCTTCGACCGGAATATCCGGCGTATCGAGGTAGGCGATGCAGGCGTCGATGACTTCGCCGAGGTTATGGGGGGGGATATTGGTCGCCATCCCGACCGCAATCCCGCCTGCGCCATTCACCAGCAAATTCGGAAATTCAGCAGGCAGAACAGTCGGTTCCACCTCGGTGTTATCGTAGTTTGCTTGGAAGGAAACCGTGTCGCGGTCGATATCGCGCAACAAATGATCGGCGGCTTTCGACAGGCGCGCTTCGGTATAACGCATCGCCGCCGCGCGGTCGCCGTCCATCGAGCCGAAGTTACCTTGGCCATCGATCAGCGGCAGACGCATGGAGAATTCCTGCGCCATACGCACCATTGCGTCGTAAATCGCCACGTCACCGTGCGGATGGTATTTACCGATCACGTCCCCGACGATGCGGGCCGACTTACGGTAGCTTTTATTCCAATCGTACCCCTGCTCTTTCATCGAGAACAGGATACGGCGATGCACCGGCTTCAAGCCGTCGCGCACGTCGGGGAGCGCACGCGACACGATTACGCTCATGGCATAATCGAGGTACGAGCGGCGCATTTCCTCTTCAATCGTGACGGGAACGATATCGAAAGCGGGGGGCAACAGCGGCGGATTGGTCAAAACAGCACTTCCCTAATCATCACTTCCCAAGCCGAGACCGGCCTGAAACCTCACGAGCCGGTCGCGGCCACAAGTCGGGGCGCACCCTAGCAAGTCTTGCGGCGGCGAACAATGTTTACGCCACGCAGGCGTTTCCGAAGCCAAGGCTCCGGCCAGCGCACCGTTATCCAGGCGATCAACATCACTACGGCGATCGGCCCAAGGGGGATGAGGATACTCGGCAATCGTGGAAACAGCGCCCCCACCTCAGCCGCAAGCGCAACGCTGGTATTCTCGTGAATAAGATAAAGCGGATAGGAGATAGCGCCGACGAACACGAGCGCCCGCGAGGCTAACAGCCGCTGTATCCACGGGAACCAAATCGCGGCGATAAAGAACGTCCCCATCAGCAACCCTGGGAGCTTCAAATCAAAATTGCGCCCGTGCAGCGCCAAGGTTGATAGAAGCATCATTCCCACCGCCCCGTAGAACCAGCGTATATCCAGCGTTTCCCTGTAACGGAATGCAAGAATGCCAACCACAAACCAACCATAATGCCGCAAATCCATAATTATTTTAAAATAAACATCATCTCTCCAAGAATACTTCCCCAATAAAATTGATACTCCGGCCGCACAGCAAAATGTAAAAAACAAAATAGTTAACCCAAGAATCGCACGGTTCAAACCAAGCCAAAAATATAATGCGCCGAAAATAATGTAGAATTTAACTTCAACATATAGCGTCCAGAAACTCAGCTCCAAGAGTGGTCGAGGCTTGCCGATCAGCAGTGCCCAGAACTCTGGCTCCAAAAACGTAAGCCCCGGTAAAAGGTCGCGGAGGCTCGGTAAGCCCAGCGGCCGATGGGGGAAGAGAAAACTCCCGCCATAATTCACGAACGACAGGATCAGCATTGCCGGAAACAACCGCAACCAACGCCGAAAGAGAAACCCCCGGAAGTTGTCGCTACCGCGCAACGACAAAGCGATCACAAAGCCAGAGATCATAAAGAAGAGCTGAACCCCTATCCAACCATCGCTGAGGATCGGGGTCGTCATGAAGCTGTCCCCAAAGGGGTGAAGCCTCGGCCAGCGGCTGTAGCTGTGAAAAAAGACGACCAAGAGAATGGCGACGCCGCGCAGGCCGTCGAGATAGACAATCCGATGACCTTGCGCGGGAAGTGTCATGCGAATCGCGCGGCCTCTTCGACCGTAAACGCAACGTGCTGGCCGTGCGCGAGTTCCAAGGTATTGCCATCGGGATCGGCGAGCATCGCCCAATAGCCAACGGGCGGGCCGGAGTCCTTCGGCGCTCTCCGCAGACAGCCTGCTGCCTCGGCCAGCGCGGCGAGTCGATCCACCTCACCCCGCGACGGGCAGGCGACGCCGAGGTGCCCGAACGGCCCCAGCGGCGTATCGCCTGTGTGGGGGGATTCCACCAGCACAATCACAAAAGGCCGGGTGAAATCGGAGAGCCAAGCGACGGCGCGACCGCTCTCGGCATCGGTGCGGTGATGGACCACCTTCAGGCTGGCATAGGTTCGATAGAAATCGAGACTGGCCTGAAGGTTCCGGACCGCAAATGCCACATGGGTTAAGCCAAGATCCGCCGCCGCCATGCTCAGCCGCCCTTAGAACGGAATTTCGTCGTCGATATCGCCGCCGCGCCCGAAACCGCCGCCGCCCCCGAAGCTGCCGCCACCCTGTGCACCGCCGCCTTGCTGTGCACCGCCGCGCGGCGCGCTCGGGGCACCGCCGCCGTAATCACCGCCGTAATCACCGCCGGAGGAGGAGCCACCACCATAGCCGCCCTCACTTCCACCGCCGCCATCCCCGCGCCCGTCGAGCATGGTCAGTTCGCCGCGATACTGCTGGAGCACTACTTCGGTGGTGTATTTTTCCTGGCCGCTTTGATCGGTCCATTTGCGCGTTTGAAGCTGGCCTTCCAGGTAAACCTTCGCGCCCTTCTTCAAGAAACGCTCGGCCACATCGCCTAGGCGATCATTGAAGATCACGACGCGGTGCCATTCGGAGCGCTCCTTGCGCTCACCGGTCGCCCGATCCCGCCAGGATTCCGACGTGGCGACGGAGAGTTGAACTATTTTGCGCCCATCCTGCATGGTCCGCACTTCCGGGTCGCGCCCCAGATTGCCGACCAGAATGACCTTATTGACGCTCCCCGCCATGCCGAAACCTCGTCTATTGTGCGTAACGCGACCTTGTCGCTCTCGGCCGGCAGCCTATAGAGATTCGGGGCCTGCTGTCACCTGCTCGCTTCGGACTCTTGTAGCACAGTCTTTGCGCTTGCATGTACCTTTTTTGTTCTGTTAGATAGGCGCTATGCATCAGAGAATCAGTGTGCGCGGCGCGCGCGAGCATAATCTGAAGAATATCGACGTGGATATTCCGCGCGATAGTCTTACCGTTATCACCGGCCTGTCGGGCTCGGGGAAATCCTCCCTGGCCTTCGACACGATCTATGCGGAGGGGCAACGGCGCTACGTCGAAAGCCTGTCGGCCTATGCGCGCCAGTTCCTGGAACTGATGGCCAAGCCCGACGTGGATTTGATCGAAGGGCTCTCGCCCGCTATCTCCATCGAGCAAAAAACCACCAGCCGCAATCCGCGCTCCACGGTCGGCACCGTGACGGAGATTTACGATTATCTCCGTCTGCTGTTCGCCCGCGTCGGCGTGCCCTATTCGCCCGCAACCGGCTTGCCGATTGAAAGCCAAACGATCAGCCAAATGGTTGATCGGATTTTGGCGATGCCCGAGGGCACCCGCCTCTATCTGCTGGCCCCGGTCGTGCGCGGGCGCAAGGGCGAATATAAAAAGGAAATGCTCGACTATCAAAAGCGCGGCTTCCAGCGCGTAAAGGTCGATGGCGAGCTCTATGATTTGGACGCGGTTCCGGCACTCAATAAGAAGCTGAAGCACGATATCGAAGTGGTGGTGGACCGCATCGTCGTGCGGCCCGATCAGGAGGATCTCGCCACCCGCCTTGCCGATTCCATCGAAACCGCGCTGGAATTGGCCGATGGGATTCTCTACGCCGAGAATGCCGAAGACCAAAGCCGCACGGTATTCTCAGCGAAATTCGCCTGCCCGGTATCGGGCTTCACCATTGATGAAATCGAGCCGCGCCTCTTCTCCTTCAACAATCCCTTTGGGGCCTGCCCGACCTGCGACGGTTTGGGCGTAAAGATGCAGTTCGAAGCGGCGCTGGTTATCCCGGACGATGGTTTGACCCTTAGCACCGGCGCGGTTGCGCCCTGGGCGAACTCGACCTCGCAATATTATGCGCAAACGCTGGAAAGCCTCGCCCGGCACTTTAAGGTTTCGCTCGCAACCCCTTGGCGGGACTTGCCCCAGGAGATGCGCGACACCATCCTGCACGGTAGCGGCAAGGTGGCCATTCCCCTGCGCTTTTCCGATGGCAACCGGTCCTATGAGACGAATAAACCCTTCGAAGGGTTGCTGCCTAATCTGGAGCGGCGCTGGAAGGAAACCGAAAGCGCTTGGGTGCGCGAGGAGTTGGAGCGCTACCAGGGCTCGCAGCCCTGCGAAACCTGTCACGGCTATCGCCTGAAGCCCGAAGCGCTGGCGGTGAAAATCCACGAACGCCATATCGGCGAAATCACTGCCCTGTCGATTGCCGACGCCGGACGCTGGTTCAACGAGCTTGAGCCGCATCTGAGCGCCAAACAGCGCGAGATCGCCGCGCGGATTCTGCGCGAGATCAAGGACCGACTTGGGTTTTTGAACAATGTCGGGCTGGAGTATCTCACCCTCTCGCGTAATTCCGGCACGCTCTCGGGCGGCGAAAGCCAGCGCATTCGCCTGGCCTCGCAAATCGGCTCGGGCCTAACCGGCGTGCTCTATGTGCTGGACGAACCCTCCATCGGCCTGCACCAGCGCGATAACGACCGGCTTTTGGATACCCTCCGTCGCCTGCGCGACCTCGGCAATACCGTCATCGTCGTCGAGCATGACGAGGACGCGATTCGGGCCGCCGATTATCTTATCGATATGGGGCCGGGCGCGGGGGTCCATGGCGGGGAAGTGATTGCCGCCGGAACGCCCGCCGAGGTGATGGCGAACGAGAAAAGCACGACCGGCCAATATCTTGCCGGGCATCGCCGCATCGAAATCCCCAGCACCCGCCGCCCCGGACATAAGGGGCAGAAGCTGGTTGTGCGCGGCGCGCGCGGCAATAATTTGCAGAATGTAACGGCGGAAATCCCGCTGGGTACCTTCACCTGCATCACCGGCGTTTCGGGGGGCGGTAAATCGACGCTGATTATCGAAACGCTCTATAAGGCCTTGGCGCGCAAGCTGAATGGCGCGCGCGACTTGCCCGCCGACCATGACGGCGTGGATGGCATCGAGTTGATCGATAAGATCGTCGAGATCGACCAATCCCCCATCGGCCGCACGCCGCGCTCCAACCCCGCCACTTACACCGGGGCGTTTACGCCGATCCGCGACTGGTTCGCCGGGCTTCCGGAAGCCAAATCAAGGGGGTATGGGCCGGGGCGCTTTAGCTTCAACGTCAAGGGCGGGCGCTGCGAAGCGTGCCAGGGCGACGGGCTGATTAAGATCGAAATGCATTTCCTGCCCGATATTTACGTGCAGTGCGATTCGTGCAAAGGCCAGCGCTATAACCGTGAAACGCTGGATGTGCGCTTCCGAGGCAAGTCCATCGCCGATGTTCTGTCGATGACGGTGGAGGAAGGCGCGGAGTTTTTCAAAGCCGTCCCCTCGGTCCGCGACAAAATGGCGACCCTGGAGCGCGTCGGCCTCGGCTACGTCCAGATCGGCCAGCAGGCGACCACGCTGTCGGGCGGGGAAGCTCAGCGCGTAAAGCTCTCGAAGGAGCTTTCGCGCCGCTCGACCGGGCGCACACTGTATATTTTGGACGAGCCGACGACGGGCCTGCACTTCGAAGACGTCCGCAAACTGTTGGAAGTGCTGCAAGCTTTGGTCGAACAGGGCAATAGCGTGCTGGTGATCGAACATAATCTGGAGGTGATCAAAACCGCCGATTGGATTCTCGATCTCGGGCCGGAGGGCGGCTCGGGCGGCGGGCGCATCGTGGCGCAAGGCACGCCGGAACAGGTGGCGGAGGTGGCCGAAAGCTATACGGGCCATTATCTGAAACCCTATCTGACGGCAAAAATTGCTAAGAAGAAGCAGGCTTAACCGTCAGGCTTCCTAAGCAGGGATCGTTTTACGGTCCGACAGCGCTTATGTTTGAAGGTATCCCGGCAAGCTCGGGGTAAAAACAGGGATGACCCGACGCCCTAGCGCCGCTAGGCTGCCGTCAGGTTTATCCGGGTTCGCGGAGCAGAGATATGCAATTTGCCTATGGACTAGACGACGAAAAAGATCCGAAGAAGCCGGAGGAGGCGAAACCCTCCGAGGCGATGGAAGAGCGGCTGTTTAAAGCCCGCTCGGTGTTCATCTTCGGTCAAATCGATATGAAGCTGGCCCAGGCCGTCACCGCGAAGATGATCGCCCTGGCGCAAGAGAGTAAGGACGAAATCCGCGTCTTTATCAACTCGCCGGGTGGCCATGTCGAATCGGGTGACACCATTCATGACGTCATTAAATTCGTCGATTGCCCGGTGAAAGTGATCGGCACGGGCTGGGTCGGCAGCGCTGCCGCGCATGTCTATCTGTCGGCAAAAAAAGAAAACCGCCTGTGCCTGCCCAATACCCGCTTTCTGCTCCATCAGCCCAGCGGCGGAGCGGGTGGCCAGGCCAGCGATATTGCCATTCAGGCGAAGGAAATCATTAAAATTAAGGCACGGATCCAGAAAGTGATTGCCGACGCCACGGGGCAACCCCTGGAGAAGGTGATTAAGGATACGGAGCGCGACCATTGGATGCCCGCCACCGAAGCGGTTGAGTATGGCGTCGTCGGTCGTGTCGTAAGCTCCATGGCTGAAGTCTAATCTCTATGTCCGTCTCGCCTGTTCATATTATCGGCGGCGGTCTCGCCGGGTCCGAGGCCGCGTGGCAGTTGGCGCAAGCCGGGGTGCCGGTGGTGCTGCACGAAATGCGGCCCCTCCGGCGCACCGACGCCCATCAAACCGATCATCTGGCGGAATTGGTCTGCTCCAACTCCTTCCGCTCCGATGATGCCGAGTTTAATGCGGTCGGCGTGCTACACGCCGAGTTGCGGCAGGCGGGTTCGCTGATTTTCCAGGCGGCGGACGCCCATCAAGTCCCCGCGGGCGGAGCGCTCGCCGTGGACCGCGACGGGTTTTCGGCGGCGGTGACGGAGGCGATTAACGCCCATCCGCTCATTACGGTCGAGCGCGGCGAGATTACCGGCCTGCCCCCCGCCGACTGGCAAGACGTGATTATCGCCACCGGCCCCCTCACGTCCGAGCCGCTGGCGGAAGCCATTCGCGCGCTGACGGGCGAAGAGAGCTTAGCGTTTTTCGATGCCATCGCGCCCATCGTCCATAAAGACAGCGTGAACTTCGATCTCGCCTGGTTCCAGTCGCGCTACGATAAGGAGGGGCCGGGCGGCACCGGCTCCGACTATATCAACTGCCCGCTGAATAAAGAGGAATATGACGCCTTTATCGCGGCGATTCTGGCGGGCGAGAAGACGGACTTCAAGGAGTGGGAGGCCAATACCCCCTACTTCGAAGGCTGCCTGCCCATCGAAGTGATGGCGAGCCGGGGCGTCGAAACCCTGCGTTTCGGGCCGATGAAGCCGGTCGGGCTCGATGATCCGCGCACGGGACGCTGGCCCTATGCCGTGGTGCAGTTGCGCCAGGATAATAAGCTTGGCACGCTCTATAATATCGTCGGCTTCCAGACCAAGCTGAAGTACGCCGAACAAGTGCGGATTTTCCGCATGATTCCGGGGCTGGAGAATGCCGAATTCGCCCGCCTCGGCGGTTTGCACCGAAATACCTTCCTCAACTCGCCCCGCGTGCTGAATAGCAGCTTGCGCCTGAAGGCCGATCCACGCTTGCGCTTCGCCGGACAGGTGACAGGCGTTGAAGGCTATGTGGAAAGCACCGCCATCGGGCTTTTGGCCGGGCGCTTCTTGGCCGCCGAAAAGCTCGGCCAACCAATTGTGCCGCCCCCCATCACAACGGCCCTGGGCGCGCTGCTAAGCCATATCACTGGTGGGGCCAATGCCGACACGTTCCAACCGATGAACATCAACTTCGGCCTGTTCGCCGATCTGCCGCCCGTTCCCGGCGTGAAGAAGGCCCCCAAAGGCCGCGACCGCAAAGCCGCCCTCGCCCGCCGCGCGCTTGCCGATTGTGCCGCGTGGTTGGGATTGCGCAGCGCTGCCTGAAGCCGAATTGCTAAAAACAAAAACGCAGCTCAAGGCTGCGTTTTTTTGTGTTTAATCTTTGAAAAGCGTGGCTGGGAGACTAGGGCTCGAACCTAGATTGGCGGAGTCAGAATCCGCTGTCCTACCATTAGACGATCTCCCAACAGCGAGAAGACCGAGGCCCTCATGTGCGGTGGTGGGTAACTAGCACGGGCTTGGCGGCGCTGCCAAGAAAAAATCGTTTATCACTGCTAAGATGTCATCCATCCTGTGAGAAATACCGTAAGAGTATCGGTACCGAATCGGTTTCAAATTGGGAGGCGTTTCATGGACGACGTAAAGCTGGTAACACCGCAAACGGATGTAAGCCGCCGGGGGTTTGTCGTGATGAGTTCTTTGGCTGCAGGTTTTGCCCTCGCCGTTCAGCCGGTGCAGGCGCAAACGCAGATCAGCACGGATACGAATGGGCTTGAGGCAGGCGAAGTTTCGATTCCGACCGGCTCCGGCCCCATCCCTGCCTATCGCGCCCAGCCCCAAGGCGGCAAGAACCTGCCGCTGGTGCTGGTCGTGCAAGAAATCTTCGGCGTCCATGAGCATATCAAGGATGTGTGCCGCCGATTGGCCAAGCTCGGCTACTGCGCCATTTCGGTCGAGCTTTATGCGCGCCAGGGCAATGTTGCCAATGCTCCCATGGAGCAGATTCGCCCGATCGTCGCCGCCGTCCCCGATGCACAGGTGATGAGCGATCTCGATGCGGCGGTTGCGTTCGCCAAGGCGAGCGGTTCGGTGGATACCAGCAAGCTTGCCATTACGGGCTTCTGCTGGGGTGGCCGCATCACATGGCTCTATGCCGCCCATAATCCGGGCGTGAAGGCTGGGATCGCGTGGTACGGCCGCGTTGTCGGCGACAAGACGCCGCTCCAACCTGCCAACCCTATCGATGTTGCTGATAAGATTAAAGCCCCCGTGCTCGGGCTATATGGCGGTGCGGATCAGGGCATTCCGGTTGCCTCGCTGGATCAACTGAAGGCGGCGCTTGGGGCGGGCACCAAGTCTGAGTTTGTTGTCTATCCTGACGCCCCGCACGCCTTCCACGCCGACTATCGCCCGAGCTACCGCGAGGCTGCTGCAAAAGATGGCTGGAGCCGTTTGGTCGCCTGGTTGAAAGCCAACGGGGTTGCCTAAGTCGCTCGGCCTGCGGGGGGAGCTTTCTCCCCGCAGTCTTTTGATTACGGGAGCATCCAGCGGCATAGGCGAAGCGCTTGCGCTTCTCTATGCCGGGCCGGGCATAACGCTGCGCCTGATAGGTCGGGACGCTGCCCGGCTGGAAACGGTTGCCCAGCAAGCCCAGGCCCTAGGGGCAACGGTCGATCGCTGTGCCGTGGATGTGACCGATGCACCGACGTTGAATGCCTGTCTTCTTGCGTGGGACGCGGCCGTTCCATTTGATCTGATTATCGCCAATGCGGGAATTTCAGCCGGGTCGGGCGATGGGCTCGAGAGCGAGGCCGATTTGCGGCGGATTACGGATGTGAATATTCTTGGCGTTATCAACACCCTCGCCCCGCTCCTTCCCCGTCTGCAGCAGCGCCAACGGGGTCAGATCGCTCTGATGGCGTCGCTGGCGGGATATCGCGGCCTTGGGGGAGCTGCCGCCTATTGCGCCTCGAAAGCCTGGGTAAAAGTCTATGGCGAAGCGCTTCGGCTTACCCTCGCCCCGCAGGGCATTCGTGTTTCCGTGATTTGCCCCGGCTTTGTTGAAAGCCGCATCACGGCGCGGAATAGTTTCCCGATGCCGTTTCTAATGAGCGCACCCCGTGCCGCTGCGATTATTCAACGCGACCTTACGCGGAATCGCGCCCGCATTGCGTTTCCGTGGCCGATGGCGGCAATGGTCAGCGTATTGGCGGCCCTGCCGGTGAAATTGACCGACCTTCTTTTATCGAAGCTACCGAAGAAAACATAAAAGGCCCCCAGAAATCTGGGAGCCTTTCAAGGAAAGCATTTCAGCTTTTTTGAGTCTAGTGATTCAAAATCTGGCTGAGGAACAGCTTAGTACGGTCCGACTGCGGATTGTTGAAAAACTCATCCGGAACGTTCTGCTCGATGATTTCGCCGCGATCCATGAAGATCACCCGGTCGGCCACCGATTTGGCGAAGCCCATTTCGTGCGTAACGCACAGCATGGTCATGCCATCTTCGGCGAGGCTAATCATCACATCCAGCACCTCTTTCACCATTTCCGGATCGAGTGCCGAAGTCGGCTCATCGAACAGCATAATTTTCGGCGACATGCAGAGCGAGCGGGCAATCGCCACGCGCTGCTGCTGACCGCCGGAAAGCTGGCCCGGATATTTCAGCGCCTGATCGGGAATGCGGACGCGCTCCAGATACTTCATGGCGATGGCTTCGGCTTCCTTTTTGGGCATTTTCTTGACCCAAATCGGCGCGAGCGTGCAGTTTTCCAGCACGGTGAGGTGCGGGAACAGGTTGAAGCTTTGGAATACCATGCCGACTTCGCGGCGGATGACTTCGATGTTCTTCACATCATTGGTCAATTCCGTGCCATCGACGATGATCGAGCCTTTTTGATGCTCTTCCAGCCGGTTGATGCAGCGGATCAGGGTGGATTTCCCCGAACCCGACGGGCCGCAGATAACGATCCGCTCGCCCTTGCTGACCGACAGATTGACATCGCGGAGCACATGGAATTCGCCATACCACTTGTGAACGTGGCTGACTTCGATATTGGTCGGCGCGGCGGCAAGTTGCTCGCGGCGCGCTTGGCGTTGAGGGGTCATGCTAAATCCTCGATCAACGGCTAGTGGCTTTACTCAGGTCGCGTTCCAGCCGTTGGCTGAATTTCGACATGGTAAAACAAAAAGCGAAGTAAATCAGCGCGATATAGAGATACATTTCCACGTAAAAGCTTCGCCACGGCGGATCATTCACCGCGATTTTGCCCGCATTCAGCAAATCAACCAAGCCGATGACGATGACCAGCGACGTATCTTTGAAGGTGGAAATGAAACTATTCACCATGGGCGGAATGACGATGCGCAAGGCTTGCGGCAGAATAATCAGGCGCATTTTCGCCCAATAACCCAACCCCAGCGCATCGGCGGCTTCATACTGGCCTTTCGGAATCGCCTGAAGCCCGGCGCGCACCACTTCGGCCAGATAGGCGGCCAAGAAGAGGGTAAAGCCGATCTGCGCGCGCAACAATTTGTCGACGCTCACGCCTTCCGGAAAGAACAGCGGGATCATCACCGACGCCATGAACAGAACCGAAATCAACGGCACGCCGCGGATGAGTTCGATATAGGCGACGCAAAGCGATTTCGCGACAGGCATGTCGGACCGACGCCCGAGAGCGAGGACAATACCGATGGGATACGCTACGACAATGGCCACAACGGACATCATCAGAGTCAGCGGCAGACCGCCCCATTGTTCGTGATTTACGAACGTCAGGCCGAAGACACCGCCCCACATGAGGATGGCCCACACGAAGACTTGGCCGACCCAGGCCCAAATCAGGGCTTTGCTCCACAGGCGGCGAATACAACTCGCGCCGACTAGGGCCAAGAACAGCCCAATGGCCAAAGCAGGCCGCCACTGTTCCTCATAGGAATAGCGCCCGAACAGGGTGAAGCGGTTCTTCTCGCCAATCACGGCCCAGCACGCCCCGGCCCCCTGGGCCTGGCAGTCTTGCGGGGTTCCCGTCCAGACCGCTTTAAACAAAGCCCACGGTAGAACGGCCTGAAGGATATAGACGATTAGCCCAAGGCAGGCGATCGTAAGGATCGAATTACCTAGCGAGTTGAAAAGGTTAGCGCGTAGCCAGCCGATAGCTCCGACTTCCGTCAGAGGCGGCTTTTCGATGGGCGCGCTGGTTGTTTGAACAGTCATCGCAACCCTCCTCAGCGCTCAACCAGCGCGATGCGCTTGTTGTACCAGTTCATGAAAGCAGAGATTGATAGGCTAACGGTGAGATAGGCCGCCATAATCAGCGCGACACCCTCAATCCCCTGCCCTGTCTGATTGATCGTCGTATTGAGGATCGAGACGAGATCGGGATAGCCGATTGCAACCGCAAGCGAGCTATTTTTGGTGAGATTGAGGTATTGGCTGGTCATTGGCGGAATGATCACGCGCAGCGCCTGCGGCAGAATAATCAGGCGCAATGCCCGACCATTCGGCAAGCCCAAAGCGCGCGCGGCTTCCCACTGGCCCTTCGAGACGGACAGAATCCCCGCACGGACATTCTCGGCAATAAACGTCGAGGTATAGGTAACGAGACCGATCAGCAGGGCCATCATCTCTGGCGAGAAAGTACCGCCGCCTTGGAAGTCGAACCCGCGCAGTTCAGGCTTAATCCATGTAAGGGGTGCGCCAACAACGAGCCAAATCACCGCCGCAGGGCCGAACATCAAACCAATCGTCGGCCAAAAAATCGGCCGGATCTTACCCGTGGCTTCCTGATGCTTTGCCGCTGCACGGCGCCACAAAACTGCTGCCGCAATTCCGCCCAGAAAAAGCACGAACATCCATCCGTGGATGGCGTCCGCAGCGATATGGGGGATGCGTAACCCCTTCTGACTAAGGAAGACGTAGTCCGGAATCAGCTTGATCGCCTGACGAACCGGCGGCAACGCCTCGCTGACGAGCGCATACCAAAAGAACAGTTGCAACAGCAACGGCGTATTGCGCAAGCCCTCGACATAGACCGAGGCTAATTTTGCCAACAACCAATTGGTTGAAAGGCGCGCCACCCCGACCACCGTGCCAAGAATGGTCGCAAGAATAATACCGATGACCGAAATCACCAATGTATTGACAATCCCAACCCAAATTGCGCGCGCATAAGTATCGGCGGCGGAATAAGGAACGAGCGTTTCACCAATACTAAAACCGGCTTCGCGGGTCAGAAAACTAAACCCGGTCGCAATTTTACGACTTTCGAGATTAGTCAACGTATTGTGAATAAGATACCAGCCTGCAGCCAGCACTAGCACAACGATCAGAATTTGAAAAAGGACTGCGCGAACATCGCGGTCGTTCCAAAAAGCCGTTTTTGGCTTTTCGATGACCCCGGCCCCGCTTCGCCGATCCGTCATGGAAATCTCCCCGGCGTCAGCATCACTGTTTACTGGATCATGCAAATCACATGCCCAGAACTCTGGCTCGAAACTTTGACCTCAAGCTGAAGATAGAGAAAAGGCGCCGAACCCAAACCCACGCGATGCGCGGGCGAGATCGGCGCCCTTCCCTAAAGCCCGAAGCCAAGAACGGTCGATCCCATCGACCGATCAAGCTTGGAAAGCGCGCTTAGCGCACCGGCATGGCGTATTGCAGGCCGCCCTTGGTCCACAGCGCGTTCAAGCCACGCTCCAGCTTCAGCGGCGTTGCCTTACCGACATTGCGCTCGAAGATTTCGCCGTAATTACCGACGGCCTTAACCGCATTGTAAGCCCACTCTTCCGAGAGGTTCAGGTTCTTACCCATGCCCGGCGTTACGCCCAGGAAGCGCTTCACGGCAGGATTGTCGGACTTCTTCAGATCGTCGGCATTCTTCGAGGTAACGCCAAGCTCTTCGGCTTCAACCAGGGCCGTTACCGTCCAGAAGACGATATTGTACCATTCGTCATCGCCCTGACGGACGGCGGGAGCCAGCGGCTCCTTAGAGACGAGTTCCGGCAGAATGACGTAATCATCGGCATTCGCAGCGCGCGCGGCGCGGGTGGACGCGAGGCCCGAGGCATCGGTCGTGTAAACGTCGCAACGCCCAGCGAAGAAGGCTGCTTCAACTTCGGCCAGTTCCTGAATAACGACCGGCTTGAAATCCATCTTATTCGCGCGGAAATAATCGGCGAGGTTCAATTCGGTGGTCGTGCCCGGCTGCACGCAAACCGTGGCGCCATTCAGTTCCTTGGCGCTCTTCACGCCGAGTTTCTTGGAGACCATGAAGCCCTGACCGTCGAAGAAGGTCACCGGCGCGAAGTTCAGGCCGAGCGACGTGTCGCGCGTCTGGGTCCAGGTGGTGTTACGGGACAGAACGTCGATTTCACCCGACTGCAGCGCGGCAAAGCGTTGCTGCGCGTTCAGCGGGAAAAATTTCACCTTCTTGGCATCGCCGAGCACCGAAGCGGCAATCGCCTTACAGGTATCGACGTCCATGCCGGTCCAATTGCCTTGCGCATCCGGCGCCGAGAAGCCCGGAAGGCTGGTGTTCACGCCGCAGTTTACGACACCGCGCTGCTTAACAGCAGCGAGGGTGCCTGCGCCTTGGGCGTTTGCGGCACCTGCAGCGAGCAGAGCCACCGCACCGGCGGCCAGCACATTAGCGAACGTGAAGGTCATCTTGCTCATTCCCTCAAACTCCTCATTCCCGACTTGGCGGGGCCTGTTCACGAAACTGGTGTCTTTAAAGTAACATCACCGACCGAAACCGTCCCCTTCCCAAGGGCTCGATCCTACCGGTGCTGGCGTTTATGCCAGTGCACCTAGACATGTTTTTTTCAGAATATCGTGTTTCGGTCAATCATCTTTAGACAGATTACGAAAAATTTCTGACACATTTCCGCAAACAGCTAATGCCGTTGGTTTCAGGTGAAAAGAACGGGGGCTTGGCGCGGGCAATCGCTTGTGTCTCTATCACGATAGACTAAATCGAGGGCATTAGGGAACTTTAGAGTCTCTGGCTATTCTTTGGCTACGCACCTCCATAACTGAGGGTTATAATGTCGGACTCCAAACACTATCGAGAAGCCACCCGCCTTACCACCCTTGGTCGCACGCCGGATGCCTATCACGGGTTGGTCAATCTTCCGGTCCATCGCGGCTCGACGGTTCTGTTCCCAACGCTCGCGGCCTTCGAGCAGAGCCATCTGCGCCCCGACGAAACCGGCCGCGTGACCTATGGGTTGAACGGCACGCCGACGACCTTTGCCGTTGAAACCGCGGTGGCCGAGCTTGAGGGCGCGCATGGTGCCTGCGTCGTACCCTCGGGCCTTGCTGCGATTACGGCGGCGTTGCTGGCGGTTCTAAAGGCCGGCGATCATCTGCTGATCACCGACAGCGCCTATGGGCCGGGGCGACGCTTCTCCAATCACATTCTCGCGCGCTTCGGCGTTGAGGTGGACTATTACGATCCATTACTGGGGGCCGATATCGCCGAACTGTTCAAGCCAAACACGCGCGCGATTCTAACCGAATCACCAGGTTCCTACACGTTTGAAGTACAGGATATCCCGGCGATTGCCGCTGCGGCCCACGCCCGCAATATCCTCGTTATCATGGATAATACCTGGGCGACGCCGCTGTACTTCAAGCCCTTCGCCCATGGTGTCGATATCTCTATTCAGGCCGCAACCAAGTATATGTCCGGTCATTCCGATCTTCTGGCCGGAACCATCACTTTCACCAAGGAATGCGAGCCCCTGATCCGGCAGGCCGTGCGCGACCTCGGCATTTCGCTTGCGCCGGACGATTGCTATCTGCTGCTGCGCGGGCTGCGGTCGATGGACGTGCGCCTGAAGCATCAAGAGAAAATGGCGCTCGATCTAGCCGAGTGGCTCGCCGCCCGCCCGGAAGTCAAACAAGTGCTGCACCCCGCCCGCCCCGATTGCCCCGGTCATGCCCTTTGGAAGCGGGATTTTACCGGTGCGAGCGGCCTGTTTAGCATCATTCTGCACCCAATCGAAAAGCCGGCGCTCGCGGCGTTTCTCGACCATCTATCGCTGTTCGGTATGGGCTTTAGCTGGGGTGGGTTTGAAAGCTTGATTGTTCCGTGCAATCCGCGGCCGATCCGCACCGCCACCACCTGGGACGAACCAGGGCAGTTGCTGCGACTCAGTGTGGGGCTTGAGCATATTGACGATCTGAAGGCCGATCTTGCCGCCGGGTTCGAGCGGATGAAAGCCGCTCAGGCGTAATCCTGTCGATTGGGGGCTTCGGCCCCCAATCCTAGGCCGCCGATAGGGCCGTTTGGCACCCCCGGCACAGGCCGGTGAGTTCGAGCGTGCGGCCTGCAATCCGAAACCCCGTCTTATCCGCCAGCGCTGTCAAAGCCTCGGCCAAGGCAAGGCTATCTTCGCGCTCCTCCACCGTGCCGCAATGGGTGCAGATGAGGTAGAGCGCCTGATGGGGATGGTCGGGCGACGGGCAGCCAATGAAGGCGTTCCGCGATTCGAGCCGATGGATCAGCCCCTGCTCGCTCAAGAACTCAAGCGCCCGATAAACGGTCGGCGGTTGGGCATTGAAGCCTTCCAGCCGCAGCACGTCGAGCATGGCATAGGCCCCAACCGGCGCGTGACTGCGCCAAATCAACTCCAGCACACGGCGGCGGACAGGCGTGAGGCGCACGCCGCGCGCAGCGCACAGCGCATCCGCCCGCGCCATTGCGCCGGTTACACAGCCGCTATGATCGTGATCGATTGCCAAAATGCCCGCCCCTCTGCCAAGCTCTGCGCCGATCATAGTGAGACTCGAAGGAACTGCCTATATGTCCGCTGCCGAGATTGCCGCATTACTGGATGCAATCCAATTTGATGCGACCGGCCTTGTGCCCGTCATCGCCCAAGCCAAAGACGGGGGCGAAGTGCTGATGATGGCTTGGATGAACCGCGACGCCGTCGCCGAAACCCTCACCACGAGCCGCGTCTGCTATTGGTCGCGCTCACGGCAAAGCCTGTGGCGCAAGGGGGAAACCTCCGGCCAAGTTCAACATCTCATTGAACTGCGGCTCGATTGCGATGGCGATTGCCTGCTGGCCGTGGTGGAGCAAGAGGGTGTCGCCTGCCATACCGGTCGTCGCTCCTGCTTCTTCAACCGCGCAGCGACGGATAAGGGCACCTGGGATATCACCAGCGAGCCCCTAATTTCGCCACAGGATCTCTATAAACACGGCGCATCGCACTAAGAAGAAAGGTCCAGAGATCATGCCGAAACGTTTTGGAATTGCCCGTCGCCCCCTGCTATTGGGGAGCTTGGCGCTCGTTCTAAGCGCATCCTCGGCCCTGGCCCAAACCAAGCCCGCCGCCCCGGCCCGCCCGGTCGCGGCGAAAGCACAAGCCTCCGCCGTGCTGCTCGCGCCGTTCCAACTGATCGAGCCCTTGAAGGAAATCCTGGCCGAAACCGCGCCGAAGCGCCCGATTTTGATCCGGGCGGCCAGCGCGGGCGAGATTATGGCGCGGCTCGACAGCGATAGCGCCGTCGATCTTGTCATTACCGATGATTCGGCCCAACGCGGGCAATTGCTTGAAGCCGGGCGGTTGGATTTGGGGGGCGAGCAGGTTTTTGCCAAGGACCGAATCGTCCTGATCGCGCGCAGTGAGCGCGCAACGCCAATCCGGCTGCGGCCCGGCGTTAATCTGGTCTTACCGCTGGAAGGCAATCTGATTGGCATGGTGACGGGGGCGGACGATTCCCTGTCGCGCCTCACCGCCAGTTTCCTGCAAAGTCTGCGGTTGGAGCCGCCGTCGATTGCACTGCTGCAATCCTTCCCGTCGATGGCCGATCTGGGCTCGGCCCTCGACGATGGACAAATTCCGGCGGCCTTCGCTCCGGCAAGCCTACTCATTCACCGCCCGCATCTCGAACTCTCCGGCAGCGCCCCCGCCGATCTGGAAGCGGGTTTGACCTATACGCTGGATATCGTCGCCGGGCGCGACCGACCGGAAACCCGCGCCCTGCGCGATGCCCTTACGGGGCCGCTTGCCGCGAGTCTCCTGACCCGTCACGGATTGTTACGTCCCTAACGGCTCGGCGGGCGCGACGCTGGATCTTCGCTGCCAGCACGAAGGCCGCAAGCAGCAGTAACGGGGCATTGGCGACATGGAGCGCCTTAAACAGCCCCGGACCATCCTTACCTAAGGCCATCCAAACGATCTGCATTCCATACAGGAGCGCAGTGACTAAGGCCCACCAGCGCAAGGGGCGGTGCGCGCGGAAACGGAGCGTCACGAGCAGCAGCCCACCAATGGGGAGCATCAGTAGAAACCCAAGGCCGATATGGGCCTCCCACAGGGCGGCATCGGTAAAAAGCGACAGGCCCGCGAGGACAAACTGCCCGAAAAGCCCGATCAGGGTCGCATAGGCGTTGAGCGCGATCATGGCCTACCCCCAAATCGCCGAAATTTCGCCGTCGGGGGTCGGGGCATCGCCGATCCCCGCCCCCTCCCGCCAACTATTCAGCCGGTTGGCATAGCGTTGGGCCGCCACCGCGAGCGCCTCGGGAGCAAGTTTATTGGCCCGATAGACTAGAAACGGCGGCGACCAGGGCAGCCCGCAGCGGTTCGCCGTTGCTTGCAGGGGCCGCAGCAGATCGGTGAGCGGAAACAGATTTTCCCCGGTGGAAGAATAGGCTTCGGCCAAATTTCCCGCCGTGGCCGCCACCAACAGCGGTATGCCCTCCAACAACTTTCCTTCCTGCTGGTAGCGCAGATAGAACATCCGGGTCAGCACAGCGTCTTGCCAAGCTTTCAGCAGCGCGGGCGTGGAATACCATTGCACCGGGAATTGCACGACGATCCGGTCGGCACTGAGCAGGCGCGCGACTTCCGCATCTGTATCGATCGCGCCGCTCGGGTACAGCCCATACATATCGACAAGTTCTACGCCCGGCACACCCCTGGCGGCGGCGCTCAGCGCCGTATTGGCGCGGGAGCGGCCAAGGTCAGGGTGGAACAGGAGAATTAGGGTCTTGCTCATCATCTCATCCTCAATGGGGGGTGAGGACAGAATGAGGCGGCGACCTAAATCATTCCAATCGATAGTCACTATATTATATTATTCGTTTCATGAATTTACGAACTATCGATCTCAACCTGCTGGTGATCCTCGACGCGCTGCTGGACGAGGCCCATGTCTCGCGCGCCGCAGACCGGCTCGGCCTGTCGCAACCGGCAACCTCGGCCGCCTTAGAGCGCTGCCGCCATCTGTTTGGCGATCCGCTCCTGGAACGCGGTAAGGCGGGCATGCGGGCAACGCCGAAGGCCGACACTTTGCGCGCGCCGATCAAATCGCTGCTGGCCGATATCCAGGGGTTGGTGAAACCGCCAGAGGTGGATTTGACCCGCCTGCGACAGACGGTGCGGATCGTCATGGCCGACCATCCGGCAACCATCGTAGTTCCCCCCCTCCACGCGCACCTCGCGCAGACGGCGCCTGGGATCGATCTGGTTATTCTACCATGGCATGGCGGGGCGGCGGCCCTGGAAGCGTTGAATAAGGGAAACGCCGATCTAGCGGTGTCGGTCTTCCCGCAAGTCGATCCGGCGATAGACCGGATCGAACTCTTTTACGAAAACTATGTTATCGCCATGCGCTGCGACCACCCAGCGGCGGTAGACTTTTCGCAAACGCGCTGGCTCGACTATCCCCATGTGCTGGTTTCGGGACGCGGCGAGACCCAAACGCCGTTAGATCGTACCCTTGCATCGCAGGGCCTAAAACGCCGGGTCGGCGCCGTGCTTCCGAGCTTCCTGATGGTTCCCGCGTTGCTCGCCGTCTCCGACATGATCGCCATGCTCCCGAGCCGCTGTTTACCGGCCGAGATACGCCCGAGTTTCGCCGTTTTCCCCCCGCCGCTTTCGGTCGAGGGTTTTCCGCTCCATCTCGCCTACCACAAGCGCCGCCGCACCGATCGCGCAACGCAGCACGTCGCTGACGCCCTAAAAGGGTTATTGCGATAGCCCGTGTTTGTGCAAACGCGCCCGCTCAGCCAAAAAATCCACGAAGCGCCCGGTGAGGCTTTCGCGCGGCGCATTGGGGGGCCAAACGGCGTAAAGCCCTAAGGTAGCCGGAATCCAAGTCGGCAGAACCTCAACAATCTCCCCGGTGCGCAAGTCCGACTCGGCGAGAAAAGCAGGGGCCAAGGTTACGCCGAGCCCGGCCCGCGCAAGGCGGTACATCGCAATTGCGTCATCCACCGTAAGCCGGGGGGAGAACGCCACACGGACAGCCTCGCCCAAGGGGCCAGTAAAATCCGCCGCCGGGGTCACGCCGTTGAGATACACCCAATCCCAACCCGCCAGATCGGCGGGCGTAACGGGGGCAGACTGCCGGGCGATATAGGCGGGGGCGGCATAAAGACAGCGCGGCGCATCCGCGAGCTTGCGCGCCTTCAAGCTACTGTCGCGCAGCCAGCCTAACCGCAAGGCCACATCAATGCCCTCGCCGATCAAATTGCGTTGGCGGTCGCTGAAGTTCAGCGACAGCGCCACTTTGGGGTAATGATCTGCGAAAGCGGCAATATCCTCGATCAGCCGCCCCATCGCTAAAACCGCTGGCGCTGTGATGCTGAGCGCGCCCGCAAGATCGTCCGACCGGTCTGCAAGCCCGTCGAGTCCCGCTTCCGCCGCGGTTACCATCGCCTGAGCCGAAGCGAACAAGCGCTTCCCATCGGGGGTAAGCGATAGTTTGCGCGTCGAACGGTACAGGAGCGCCACGCCGTAACGTTCCTCCAACCGCGCAATATGATGACTGACGACCGATGGCGACAGCCCGAGCCCCTCGGCGGCGGCGCGGAAGCTGCCCGCCTCTACGGTTTTTGCAAAAACGGCCAAGGCACGAAGCTGGTCAATCATCGATTTATTCGAATAATTATTTCCAATTACCCTATCTAATCGATTTTGCGTAACTCCGCCATAGTTGGCCTCAGCAAGCCACCCCGGCCTTGCGCTTCAGCCAAGGATCGCCCCAATGAACAAAGTAATGGGAACTCTCGCCGCCGCCGCAGTTGCCACGACGCTGGCAAGCCCCGCCGCGCATGCCGATGATCGTGCCACCGTTGAAGGCTTCTACGCGCTGCTCAATACAACGACCGCGCCCAACCTTGCCGAGCGCGCGGCAAAGGTGATGGCCCCGACCTGGGAAAGCATCGGCGACTATTCAGGCGCGGCTAAATCCCGCGAGCAATTTGTTGGGCAGCTTGGCGGCTTTGGGAAACTCATCCCCAATCTGTCTTGGGAAATTCAGGAAATCCTGCAGAGCGGCACTAAGTTTGTGGTTCGGGGCCGCGCCAAGGGCACGCCGGTTGCTGCATTTATGGGGGTTCAGCCGACGGGAAAAAGCTTCGACATTATGACGATCGATATTCACACGGTCGAAAACGGTCTGATCGCCAAATCCCATCATGTGGAGGATTGGGCGAGCGCAATCCGGCAGCTTTCGGCGAAATAGAACGGTAAAGGGGGGGGGGTGGCGCGCCCGGAGGGAATCGAACCCCCAACCAACCGGGTAGAAGCCGGTTGCTCTATCCTGTTGAGCTACGGGCGCTGAAACCCAACCGCCGCGCGCGATACTACCAGCGGATGCGGCCCGGGCGGAAGTTATCGGCGTAAGCGCGAATTTTCAAGGTCGGCGTCTGCGGTTCGCTGATCGTCGCGGACAGACCGTTGCGCTGAGCGTAGGCGACCGCCTCGTCTTTCGTCTCGAACGTCAGGCGAACCTGCGCTTGCGTATCGCGGCCCGAGACCCAGCCCATCAGCGGTTCGGGCACGCGAGCGGCGGCAGGCTCGAATTCCAGCACCCAGGATTTGGTCGGGGCCTTGCCAGACTGCATAGCATTCTTCGCCGGGCGATAAATGCGGGCGGCAGGACCGGCGGTGGCAATAACGGGCAAGGACATGGGTGTAAGCTCTTCCGCACGAGAGGGCTACAAACGACCGTTTGGTCGGGGCGAGAGGATTTGAACCCCCGACATCCTGCTCCCAAAGCAGGCGCGCTACCAGACTGCGCTACGCCCCGACACAACGGTTCGACCGTTCGTAAGGCTTTTAACGGGTCACTGTCGCAGGCGCAACAGCGGAAAACTGCCCGTGGCGTTAAGGCGTGCCGAGACCGGGGAAAACAACTTGATCGCCGGGCTTTAACCCAAGCCGGGCGGCCGAGCCGCCCGCAAGCTCTAGAACCGCCTTTACCCGCCCGCCCGAACTGATCGTGGTTTCCGACAGCGGTACCGCCCGTTCCTGAATCCGGTGAATCTTGCCGTCGGCGCGGATGAAGAGCATATCGAGCGGAATTAGCGTATTGGCCATCCACATCGCCAATTCCTGTTCCTGCGGGTGTAGAAACAGCATTCCGGCGTCGGGGGCCAGCGCGCGGCGATACATCAGCCCTTGCGACATTTGCCCCGGCGTGAGGGCCAATTCCACCGTGAAGCGCAGGTCACGGCCCTGGCTGCGGATGGTGAGCGGCGCTTTCTCGAAGCTTTGCGTGCCTTGTGCCAACAAGGTTTCGGCACGAATGGGCGCAGGCAACACCCCGGCAAGCCCGACCAGAAGGCAAAGCGCAATAATCAGCCGCATGATGGTCTCCCTTCTCCAGAGGCTTTCCCTATAGCCCAGCCCGCGCGGCCTCCGCCAGCAGCCATTCGACGCCCTGGGAGATCTCCCGGCGGGTCGGGCCGGGGCGCGGCGGGTCTTGGAGCGTGGTGAACCAGTCTTCCGGCGGCGCGCGGCCCAACCGATGATCCCAGACAAGCCCCCGCAGCACCGCCTCGCCCGGCGCGGGGAGACGGTGGGGCAGATCGAACCCGTTCAGGCAGCCCCACAGCCCCGCCCAGGCGCGCGTGACCGACCAGGGATTATAGCCGCCCCCGCCCAAAATGATCGCCTGCGGGGCGAGCCCCCGCCCGGCCCGAACCGCCTGCCATAGCGCGCCGTTGGAGAGGGTCAAGCGGCTGAGCGGGTCTTCCGCCAGCCCATCGGCCCCTGCCTGGATCACCACGACTTCCGGCGCAAAGGCCCGGCCTAAAGGGAGAACCAGGGTTTCGACGATAAAACCAAGCTCGCTATCGTTAAAATCGGCGGGCACAGGCAGATTGAAAGCCGAGCCCTCCGCCCGGTCGGTGAGCGCGCCGGAGAAGGGCCAGCGCTTTTCCTCGTGGATCGACACACAGAGAACGCGCGGATCGCCAGTAAAGGCGGCTTCAACCCCGTCGCCGTGGTGGGCGTCGAAATCGAGATAAAGAAGGCGCGTAAACCCATGATCTAGAAGGGAAAGCAGCGTGAGGGCGGGATCGTTCACATAACAAAAGCCGCTCGCTTGCGCGGGTCTGCCATGGTGGGTGCCGCCTGCCGGGGAATGGATGCAGCGCGCGCCCTGGGCGATGAGATCGGCGGCCATCAGCCCGGCCCCGGCGGCAGTGGCCGGGCGGCGGAACATTTCCGGGAAGATCGGATTGCCCGCCCGCCCGATGTTATACTTTTCCCGCACCTCAAGGGGTGCCGCCTGTGCCGCCTCGGTTTCGATGAGGGCGGCGATGTAATCGGGCGCATGGAAGCGGGCAAGCTGCTCCGGCGTCGCCTGCGGCGCATCTATATATCGGGAGGGATCGAACCACCCCAGAGCGCGGATAAGGTCAACCGTCGACGAAACCCGCGCTATGGCCAGCGGATGCCGCCGCCCATAGCTCGAATCCCGATAAATCTCTCCCGCAATTAGAATTGGCCGATCCATGCCCCCTCAGCGGAAGAAAATAAACGTCACCACAATGAACGTGGGCACCAACAGTACGGTAGACCAGACCATATAGCCGAAGAAGCTCGGCATTTTGACCCCGCGATGCTCAACCACGGCTTTAACCATAAAGTTTGGAGCATTGCCAATATAGGTATTGGCCCCCATGAACACCGCCCCGGCTGAAATCGCCGTCAGCGTGGTTGCCATCGGCCCCATCAGGGCAATGGGGTCGCCGCCCGCGAGATTGAAAAACACAAGAAACGTCGGGGCATTATCGAGGAAGCTCGACAGAATCCCCGTTAGCCAGAAGTAGCGCGCAATATCGGGCGCGCCGTTCGGGTTGGCGAAAGCCACGAGATCGGCCAAGGCACCGCCCGAACCCGCGCGGAGAATGGCAATCGCCGGGATAATCGTAATGAAAATCCCAATGAACAGCTTACCGACTTCCAGCATCGGCCCCCAGTTGAAGTGGTTTTCGTCGCGGATACCGTGCCGGGTGAGCTTCAGCGAGACGAAAATAATCACGATCAAAGCAGCATCGCGCGCCAACTGCTGCCCGCTGATCGGCACATGGTAAATCGTGATGAAGGTGCCAAGATCGCGCAGGCCCGACAGCAGCACCGCCGCGACAATCCCCATCAGCAGCGCAATATTGCGCAGGCCTTGGATGGTGAGATTATCGCGCTCATGGTCGCCCAAAACGCGCACCTCCGGCGCTTCCTTGCGGTAGGCCCACCAGTCGATCGCGTAAAAAACCACCAGCAGAATCCCGCCCGTCACCACCATCGGGGCCAACAGATGTTCGGTGAACCAAAAGAAGCTAACGCCCTTCAAGAACCCCAAAAACAGCGGCGGGTCGCCCAGCGGCGTCAGCGCGCCGCCAACATTAGCCACGAGAAAAATAAAGAAAACAAACACATGCGTCTTATGTTTGCGGCGGTCGTTGGCGCGCAACAGCGGTTGGATCAGCAGCATTGCCGCGCCCGTCGTTCCCATGAACCCGGCCATCAAGGCCCCAAAAGCCAGCAGCGCCACATTCGATCCGGGGGTTCCAACAAAACCGCCGCGCAACCGCACCCCGCCCGCAACGGTAAACAGCGCCGTCAGCAGAATAATGAAGGGAACGAAATCGAGCAGCAGCACATGCAGCAGTTCGTAAAAGGCAATCTTCACGCCGAGCATTGCGGCGCAAGGCACAAGAAACAAAACCGCCCAACCCGCCGCAATCTTACCGTGGTGATGGTGCCAGATGTCCGGCACCAGCAGCGGACAGAGCGCGATCGACAGGAGAATCCCCGCGAACGGCAGCGCCCAGAGCAGCGACAATCCGGCCCCTGAGAGCGCGGGGGCGCCTTCGGCGGCAAAAACCGGCCCTGCGAGTATCACTATCGAAAGGACAAGCAGTCCGCCCAAGCGGGCCCGCCCTATTTTTTCCCGGAGCATCCCGATCCTCCCTGTTTTTCTTTTCAAAACGCGTTCTTCGGCCCTTGGTCGATAGCGAGTTTCGCTCGGCAGCTCAAGCAGACTAAAGGCTTAGGGGCGAAGGATGGTGGGTTTCATTCCTCGGAAAGCCCGCGAAAAACCGATTGCGCCCCTTGATGCCTAAGATGCGCCTCGCTACCGTAAAGCCTGATCGTTTCAGCGGAGAACAAAAAATGGACCTAACCGGCGAAACCATCATCGCCGCCCCGCGGGATCGCGTGTGGCGTGCCCTGAACGACCCCGAGATTTTGCGCCAAGCCATCCCCGGCTGCGAAACCATCGATAAACTGTCCGATACCGAACTTTCGGCGAAAGTGACCGCGAAAATCGGCCCGGTGAAAGCCAGCTTTACCGGGCAAGTGACTTTGCTCGATCTCGACCCGCCTAACGGCTATCGCATTCAAGGCGAAGGCAAAGGCGGCCCGGCAGGCTTCGCCAAGGGCGGCGCAACGGTGAAGCTCGAAGACGTGCCCGAGGGCACCAAGCTTTCGTATGTGGTCGATGCGCAGATCGGTGGGAAACTCGCGCAAATTGGCTCGCGTCTGATCGACGGTGCGGCCAAAAGCCTCGCCGCCGAGTTCTTTCAGAAGTTCAACACGCTGGTGAGCGCCGAAAGCGCCGCCGCCGTCGATGCTGAAGATGCGGCTGAAACGGCAGCAGACTTGGCGGAAACGCTGGACGATGTGCCGCCGCCCCCCGCCGAAACAGCCTCGCCAGCGACAGCGGATGAGGCGAAGGCGATGGATGAAATCGTCGAGGCCGTCGATCAAGAGACCAAGGCTCTCGCGCCCTGGTTGTGGATTTCCGCTCTACTTTTGATTCTCGCCGGGCTCTTAGTTGCGGTTGTGGCTTGAAATCGTAACACAAAGAAACCACAGTAGTTTTTGCAAATAAGCGCATAGAAGGCGGGTCAGCGGCAATGCTGCACCGCACAACCAACAATAGGCACTGCAGCATTAATTGGGCAGGCCGTTGGAGCGCGATTGACCTCGGAAGGGAGGGTTCTGGTGTGAGCACAGTTTCCGTTTCGCTAACCGTTAACGGCAAAAAAGTTACTGCCGATGTTGAGCCGCGCACGCTGCTGGTGCAGTTGCTGCGTGACAATCTCCACCTCACCGGCACGCACGTAGGCTGCGATACCAGCCAATGCGGTGCCTGCACCGTTCATGTGAACGGCGATTCGGTGAAAAGTTGCACGATTCTGGCCGTGCAAGCCGATGGGGCCGACGTGCGCACCATCGAAGGGCTGGCACAGGCGGGCGTTCTGCACGCCGTTCAAGAAGCCTTCCGCGAGCATCATGGCTTGCAGTGCGGCTTCTGCACCCCCGGCATGGTGATGAGTTCGGCCGATCTTCTGGTGAAGAACCCGAACCCCAGCGAACATGAGATTCGCACTTGGCTGGAGGGCAATATCTGCCGTTGCACCGGCTACCATAACATCGTGAAGGCCGTTCAACACGCGGCCCAAACGCTGCGCCAATCCGCGCAAGCTGCTGAATAACAAAATAAACATCAGCAGAATCAGTCCGAGTTCAGGGAGGACGAGGCGATGAGTGTAACGTCAGTAGGAACTTCCGTTAAGCGGCGGGAAGATAAGCGTTTTTTGACCGGTAGGGGTAATTATACCGACGATATGAACCGTCCGGGTCAAGCCCACGCCTATATTCTGCGCTCACCCCATGCCTATGCCAAGATTGCGTCGCTGGACGCTTCGGCTGCGAAAGCCGCGCCGGGCGTGGTTGCCGTTTTCACGGGCGACGATATGAAGGTAGGCTCAATCCCCTGCGGCTGGCAGGTCCATTCCAAGGACGGCAGCCCGATGAAGGAGCCGCCGCATCCGCCCCTCGCCCAAGATTTCGTGCGCTATGTCGGCGATCAAGTGGCCGTTGTGATTGCCGAAACCTATTCAGAAGCCAAAGATGCGGCTGAATTGATCGAGATCGACTATCAGCCCCTGCCCGCCATCGCCGACGCTAAGAAAGCGCTGGAGCCGGGCGCACCGCCGGTGTGGCCGGATGTGGCCCCGGATAACCTCTGCTTTGATTGGCACATCGGCGACAAAGCTGCCACCGACGCAGCGTTTGAAAAGGCGAAATGGGTCGCCAAAATCGACCTCATCAATAACCGTCTGATCCCGAACGCGATGGAGCCCCGCGCGGCGATTGGCGATTACGATGTGTCGAACGATCTGCACACGCTCTACACAACCTCGCAAAACCCGCACGTCATTCGCCTGCTGATGGGCGCGTTCGTGCTCGGCATTCCGGAATCGAAGCTGCGCGTCGTCGCCCCCGATGTCGGCGGCGGCTTCGGCTCGAAGATTTTCCACTATGCCGAGGAAGCGATTGTCACCTGGGCGGCAAAACAGATCGAACGCCCGGTAAAATGGACCGCCGAACGCTCCGAGAGCTTTATGAGCGACGCCCACGGGCGCGACCATCATTCCCACGCCGAATTGGCAATGGACGAGCAAGGCCGGTTCCTCGGCCTGCGTGTCGCCACCATCGCCAATATGGGGGCCTATCTCTCCACCTTCGCGCCTGCCGTACCCACCTATCTGTCGGGTACTTTGCTGGCCGGGGTTTATACGACGCCTGCCATCTATGGCGAAGTGAAGGCCGTTTTCACCCATACCGTGCCGGTCGACGCCTATCGCGGCGCGGGCCGCCCGGAAACCACTTTCCTCTTGGAACGGCTGGTCGATGTAGCGGCGGAAGTCTCGGGGATTGATCGGGTCGAATTGCGCCGCCGCAACTTCATTCCGCCCGATGCCTACCCCTATCAAACCCCCGTGGCGCTGCAATATGACAGTGGCGACCATGCCGGGTGTTTGGATCGGGCGTTGGAAAAATCCGATTGGGCCGGGTTCCCCGCACGCAAAGCCGAATCTGCTGCGCGCGGCAAGCTGCGCGGGATTGGGCTCTCCACCTATCTCGAAGCCTGCGGCATTGCCCCGTCGGCCGTCGTCGGCAGCCTCGGCGCGCGCGCGGCCCTCTACGAGGTTGGCAGCGTCCGCGTGCATCCCACCGGCTCGGTCACGGTCTTCACCGGCACCCATTCGCATGGGCAGGGCCATGAAACCACCTTTGCGCAGGTGGTGGCGGACCAACTGGGCATTCCCATCGAAAGTATCGAGATCGTCCACGGCGATACCGATAAGATTCCGTTCGGGATGGGCACTTACGGCTCGCGCAGTCTCGCCGTTGGCGGCTCCGCGATTGTGAAGGCCGTTGATAAAATCGTCGCCAAGGGCAAACGTATCGCCGCCCATCTGCTCGAAGCTGCCGAGGCCGATATCGTTTTCGCCGATGGTAAGTTTACCGTCGCGGGCACCGACCGCAGCAAAGCCTTCGGCGAAATCGCCCTCGCCGCCTATGTGCCGCATAATTACCCGATTGAAACCGAAGAGCCGGGCCTGGAAGAAACCGCCTTCTATGATCCGAAAAACTTCACCTTCCCCGGCGGCTCGCATATTTGCGAAGTCGAAATCGATCCCGACACCGGCGTTACCCAAGTGGTGCGCTTCACGGCGGTGGACGATGTGGGCCGGGTTATCAATCCGATGATCGTTGAAGGGCAGGTTCAGGGCGGGATCGTTCAAGGCATTGGGCAGGCTTTGCTGGAAACCTGCGTCTATAGTGACGATGCCCAGCTTCTGACCGGCTCGTTCATGGACTATTGCATGCCGCGCGCCGACGATGTGCCGTTTATCACCGTCGATCACCATACCACCCTCTGCACCCACAACCCTTTGGGCGTGAAGGGCTGCGGTGAGGTGGGGGCCATCGGTTGCCCGCCGGCGGTTATCAATGCCGTGGTTGACGCGCTGAAACCCTATGGCGTGAGCCATATTGATATGCCCGCGACGCCGGAAAAAGTCTGGCAGATCATTCAAGCCGCGCAGCCCGCTGCGGCGGCTGAATAAGGAGAGCGACCATGTACGCCTTTGACTATACCCGCCCCGCTTCGGTCGCCGATGCCGTCGCCACCCTGGCAAACGATAGCGATGCCAAAGTGTTAGCGGGCGGAATGACGCTTATCCCGACGCTGAAACAACGTCTCGCCCAACCGAGCCAATTGGTCGATCTCGGTGCGCTCCCCGCTCTGGCGGGCATCCGCCGCGACGGCGATACGCTCGTTATCGGCGCGATGACCCGGCACGCCGATGTCGCCAGTTCAGACATCGTGGCTGCCGCGCTTCCCGCGCTCGCCGCCCTGGCCGATGGCATCGGTGACGCGCAGGTGCGGCATCGCGGCACAATTGGCGGCTCCATCGTCAACCATGATCCGGCGGCGGACTATCCTTCCGCTGTTCTGGGCCTGGGCGCGACGGTGGTGACGGATCGGCGCGAAATTGCGGCGGATGATTTCTTCACCGGCCTGTTCGCAACCGCGCTGGAAGAGGGCGAAATCGTTACCGAAGTTCGCTTCCCACTGCCCAAACGCGCGGCTTACGTTAAGTTTCCGAACCCCGCCTCCCGCTATGCCGTCGTCGGCGTGTTTGTGGCGGAAACGGGCAGTGGCGTACGTGTCGCCGTTACCGGGGCCGGGCCGGGCGTGTTTCGGGCGGGGAATTTTGAGACCGCCCTCGCTGGCTCTTTCACGGCGGCGGCTTTGGACGGTGCCACTTGGCCAGCGGACGATCTCAATAGCGACATTCACGCCAGCGCCGCCTATCGGGCGCATTTGATTGGCGTGTTGGCGAAACGGGCTGTTGCGGCGATTGCGTAAGAGGAACGTTAGGGGCTTTGCCCCTAACAACCCCAGCCAAGGGGCGACCGCCCCTTGGCAATCCCTTGTTTCAGAATATTTAATTGCTGCGACCTCTTTCGTTAGATCGGTTCAATTTGTTTCAATAAATGGGATTTTTAAGGGGCAACCGCCCCTTAAACGGAGTGCAGAGGCAGCGCCTTTGCCAACACGCAGCGCGTTCCGAGGAGTTTCTGAGTGACCACCCACGTTTCGCTGCCGCCTTCCGTTGATGACACCCTCGCCCTTCTCACCGCACAGGATTATGTCGCCGACCGGGCGCTGGCGACGGTGCTGTTTCTGGCGCTGAAGCTCGGGCGGCCCCTGCTGCTTGAAGGCGAAGCTGGCGTCGGCAAGACCGAGATTGCGAAAGTCCTCGCGGCAGGGCTCGGGCGGCGTTTGATCCGGCTGCAATGCTACGATGGGCTCGACCTCGCCAGCGCCTTCTACGAGTGGAATTACCCGAAGCAACTGCTGGCAATCCGGCAGGCCGAGGCTTCCGGCGAGGGGCTGTCGCTCTACTCCGACGACTTTCTGATCCGCCGCCCGCTACTGGAGGCGCTGTCGCCGCAGCCGGGCGGCGCGCCGGTGCTACTGATCGACGAGTTGGACCGGGCGGACGAACCCTTCGAAGCGTTTTTGCTCGAAATCCTGTCGGATTTTCAGGCAACGATCCCCGAAATGGGTACGATCCGCGCGCCGGAGCCACCGCTCGTAATCGTCACCTCCAACCGCACGCGCGAAATTCACGACGCGCTGAAGCGCCGCTGCCTCTACCACTGGGTCGATTACCCCACGGCGGAGCGCGAGGCGGCGATTCTGCGGGCCAAGGCGGGCGGCGTTGCCGAGGGACTGGCGGCGCAGATCGTTGGCTTCGTACAGCGCTTGCGCGGCATGGACCTGTTCAAATCACCCGGCGTCGCCGAAACCCTCGATTGGGCGCAAGCGTTGGTGCAGTTGGATGCGATTGCCCTCACCCCGGATTTGATCGAGCAAACCTTAGGCGTTTTGCTGAAATATCAAGATGATATCGCCCGGTTGCGCGGATCCGAAGCCTTGCGGCTGCTGAACGATATTCAGGCCGAACTGTCGCAAAAACCGCTGGGGATCTGATGGCCGGGCGGATCGCCGAAACCATTCTGAACTTCGTCCGCGTACTGCGCCGCGCGGGGCTGCCCGTGGGTCCCGCGCACGCGCTGGCGGCGATTGAGGCGGCGGCGGCGGTTGGGCCGGAGCGGCGCGACGATCTTTACTGGGCGTTGCACGCCACCCTGGTGCGCAAGCGCGAGGAAAAGCCGATTTTCGATCAAACCTTTCATCTGTTCTGGCGCAACCCGCGCCTGTTGGAACGGATGATGGGGCTCTTGCTGCCGAATTTGCAGCTTGAGGGGACGGGCACGCCGCCGCCCGATCTGGCGGCGCGGCTAGCGGAAGCCTTCTCCAATCAAGCCCCGCGCGAAACCAAGACGGAGCCGGAGCAGCGGGAGGAGATCACCGCCACCCTCTCGGCCTCGGCGCAGGAGGAATTGCGCCAGCGCGATTTCGATAGCATGAGCCTGACCGAGCTTGCGGCGGCGAAAGCGGCGCTCGCCCGGTTGCGGCTCAGCTTTCCGCCTACGGTTTCCCGGCGCTGGCAGCGGCACCCGTGGGGCAAGCGCTTCGATGGGCGGGCGACCTTACGCGCCGCAGCCCGTTCGGGCGGGGAATTCGCCCTGCCGAAGTTCGCCCGGCGGCGGGAACGCCCCACGCCAATTGTCGTGCTCTGCGATATTTCGGGCTCGATGGACCGCTACGCCCGCATCCTGCTCCACTTCGTCCACGGGCTCACCCAGGATCACGATAGGGTGCAGTCGTTCGTGTTCGGCACGCGGCTGACCAATATCACCCGCGCCTTGCAAGATCGCGACGTGGATCAGGCCGTTGACCGCGCCGCGCGCGCCGTGGTCGATTGGTCGGGCGGCACGCGCATTGGCGAGGCGCTGTTGCGCTTCAATAAGGATTGGGCGCGGCGGGTGCTGGGGCGCGGCGCGATTGTGCTGCTGATTACTGATGGCTTGGAGCGCGACGATCCGGCGCTGTTGGGGCGGGAGGCGGCGCGGTTGCAACGCTCCTGCCGTCGGTTGATCTGGTTGAATCCCCTCCTGCGCTTCGACGGATTTACGCCGCGTGCCCTAGGCATCCGCGCGCTTCTGCCCCATGTTGATGAGATGCGCCCCGTCCATTCGCTCGATAGTCTGGCGGCGCTTGCCGAAGCCCTGACAAAACCCATTCCGGCCCGGAGGTGACTATGGCGCTTGATCCTGAAGACGTGCTGACCCAAGCCGCCGCCTGGGCGAAAGCCGGGGACGGCGTGGCACTCGCCACCGTTATCGCCACCTGGGGATCGTCGCCGCGCCCGGCGGGTAGCCATTTGGCGATTGCCGCCGATGGGCGCTTTATCGGCTCGGTCTCGGGGGGGTGCGTTGAAGGCTCGGTGATCGAACAGGGCATCGAAGCAATTGCTGACGGCGAGCCGCGCTTGCTGACCTTCGGGGTGAGCGACGAGGCAGCTTGGTCGGTCGGGCTCGCCTGCGGCGGCACGGTCAAAATCTACGTCGAGCGGATCGAGGTTTAACCTATGCGCCTGTCCTTGCTCGAAAAGCTACTGACCGCCCGCGCCGAAGGCCGCCCGGTGGCCCTCGTCACCGATCTCGCCACGGGGTTGCAAACCCTGGTCCACGAAAAAGTCATCGAAGGCGATTTTGGCGTGACGGCGGAGGAAAGCGAAGCGATTGCCGATCTGCTCGCCACCGAAGGCAGCGCCTTAGTGGGGGACTCCCATTTCGTTCAAAGCTTTACCCCCTCCCCCCGCTTGGTTTTGGTCGGCGCCGTCCATATCGCCCAAGCGGTGATTCCCATGGCCCAAGCCTTGGGCTATGCCGTGACAGTGATCGACCCGCGCCAGGCCTTCGCCACGCCCGAGCGCTTCCCCGGCATCGCCCTGTCAACCGATTGGCCCGACGAGGCGTTGGACGCCCTGAAGCCCGATAGCCGCACCGCTATTGTCACCCTCACCCATGATCCGAAGCTTGATGATCCGGCGCTCACCGCGGCGCTAAAGTCCGACGCTTTCTATATCGGCGCTTTGGGGAGCCGGAAAACCCACGCTAGCCGCCTCCAGCGCTTGACCGAGGTGGGGTTTACCGACGCGGATCTTCAGCGCATCCAAGGCCCTGTGGGGCTTGCGATAGGAGCCAAGACCCAGGCCGAAATCGCCCTGTCGATCCTAGCGCAAATCACGGCGATGCGGCGTTTGGGGAAAGCCAGCCTCTAGCCCCATGCAGTTCGGCCCACGCCCCCTATCGGACTGTATCGGCACGCTGCTCGCCCATGCGACGCCGCCGTTCAAGAAAGGCCATCGGCTAACCCAGGCTGATTGCGCCCTTCTGGCCGATGGTGGTCACGATTCCATTATCGTCGCCGCTCTAGAGCCGGAGGATCTGCACGAGGACGAGGCTGCGACCCGGCTCGCCCTAGCCCTCACCGGGCCAGGATTGCGGGCGGAGGCGGCTTTTACCGGGCGCGTCAATCTGTTTGCCGCCGAAGCTGGGGTGCTGGTGCTGGATCGCGCCGCGTTGGAAGAGTTGAACCGGCGCGACGAGCGGCTCACGCTGGCAACCCTGCCGCCGTTTGCAAGCGTACAGGCCGGGGATATGGTCGCAACGATCAAGATTATCCCCTTCGCCGTACCGGGTGCCTTGGTGGAGCAGGCGATTGCAGCCTTGCCGGTCGAAGCCTTGCGCCTCGCGCCCTTCAAACCGCTCCGCCCGCTGCTGCTGCACACGCTGCTGCCCGGAACCAAGCCAAGCCTGGCGGAAAAGGCCCACAGCGTCACGGCGGCCCGCCTCGCCGCCTTGGGATCGGCCCTGCCCCCCGTGCGCACCCTGCCGCACCGGCAAGACGCGGTGGCCGTGGCGCTGGCGCAAGCTGTCGCGGAAGGCTTCGACCCGATCCTCATCATGGGTGCGAGTGCGGTCGCCGACCGGGCCGACGTCATCCCGGCAGGGATCGAGCAGGCAGGCGGCACCGTTCACCAAGTCGGTATGCCCGTCGACCCCGGCAATCTACTAATCCTCGGCCAGATCGGCGCAGCGCGCTTACTGGGGCTGCCCGGCTGCGCGCGCTCGCCGAAACTGAACGGGTTAGATTGGGTCTTACAGCGGTTTGCCGCCGGAATCGCGGTAACGGCCGTAGATCTGCGCGCGATGGGCATCGGCGGCCTGCTGATGGAAATCCCGAGCCGCCCGCAACCGCGTCTGCCGGCGCCGGAAGCGCGCAAAGCGCCCCGCCTCGGTGCGCTACTCCTCGCGGCGGGGCAATCGCGCCGGATGGGGCCGGACAGCAAGCTGTTACTGCCTTTTCCCGAAAAGCCGATGGTCGCCGTTACGGCCGAATATCTGCGGCAAGCGGACTGTTTTGAAACGATCCTCGTCGTTACCGGCAGTCGGCAGGCGGAGGTTCGCGCGACCCTGGATGCCAGCGAGGCCGGGCCGCTCACCCTCATTGACGCGCCGGATTACGCCGAAGGGTTAAGCCGCTCCCTGATCGCCGGAATCACAGAAGCGCTCAAGCTGCCGCTCGATGGGTTGTTGATTGCGCTCGCCGATATGCCTCTCATTGGGGCCGATGATCTGCGCGCCCTGGCCGCCGCGTTCGACCCCGCCGCAAGCCGATCCTTGATCGTCCCCACCGTCAACGGTCAGCGCGGCAACCCGACCCTGTGGGCCCGCGACCTACTGCCCGAGATGCTGGCACTCACCGGCGATCAAGGGGCGAAGCGCTTGATGGATCGGTTCGCCGACCTGCTCTTCGAGCTTCCGCTCGAGAATCCGGGGCTGTTGGCCGATCTCGATACGCCGGAGGCCTACCGGATTGCCCTTGCGAGTCTTCGGCTCTCATCCAGTGATACAAAGTAAATTGCACTTTCTTTAGAGTTGGTTATAGTGCGTTTATCCAATCGAGGATGAAGTGATATGGCCGACCGCATTCAAGGACCGTTAACCGATCGTGGGCTCCAGCTCGACACGCGCGTCGGCGGTCTGCGCTCGCCAGAAAAACCCGAGAAGATCAATGATCGCGACCGCAAGCGCTGGCGGCCGAAGATTCCGACGATGGAAGATTTACAGGCCATCTTCATCGATGGGCAAATCCTGCTGCCGTTACGTTATTTTCGCGGTCACTATCTAGATATTCTCGTTTAACCTTCCTATCTGACGAAGCGGTCCGCAATCTTAACGCCGTTAATGGGGCGTCGCGGACCGTTCTCCGGGCCTCTCCGGACAGAAAGGAAAATAACGCCGATGACTGCCCTCTCCGCCCATACGCTCCTATGCTCCCGTGAAAAACTCTTGGGCCCGAGCGAGGGCTGGAGCCTTGCGCCGATTGCGGAATGGCTGCTGACCGAAGGGCAACGCGCCCATAGTGCCGAAACGCTTGTGGCGGGGCTCACCGAGCGGCTTCTCATTCTGGGGCTACCGTTAGACCGGCTGCGGGTTTCGGTCGAAACGCTGCACCCGCAGCTTATTGCTTGGTCGGTCAGTTGGTTCAAAGAGACCGGCACCAGTATTTTCCTGGCTCCCCACAGCATCGGCCTTCGCCCCGACTTTAAGGGCAGCCCGATTGAGCATATTCGGACAGGCGGTGCCGAGATCCGCTATCGCCCCGCCCTCGGTTTACTGGCGCATAATCAGCAAAGCTTTTTCGACGATCTCGTTCAGGAACAGATCAGCGATTATGTCGCCCTGCCGATGGTGTTTTCCAACGGGGCCCGCAATTTCATCAGCTTCGGGTCGCGCGCGGCCGAAGGATTTAGCGACGATGATCTTGCTAAACTGCGCGCGCTAGTGCTGTTCCTAACGCCGCTCTTCGAAACGCTCGAATTGCGCTTCCTCTCCAAGACTCTCCTGGAAACCTACGTTGGCCCGCGCACTGCCGATAAGGTCTTAGCAGGCTCGATCAAGCGCGGCGATAGCGAGGTGATCCAGGCCGCCATCTGGTATTCAGACCTGCGCAACTTCACCGGCCTTACCGAAAGCTTGCCCGCCGCCAAGCTGATCGACCTGCTGAATGAGTACTGCGAACATGTCGCCGCCGCCGCCGAACCGCGCGGGGGGGAAATTTTGCAGTTCATTGGCGATGCAATTCTGATTGTCTTTGCGGCGGACGGCGCAAACGCCCTGCGCACCGCCGCGAATAACGCGGTGGATGCGGCTATCGACGCCTTCAACGGGCTTGCCGTCGTGAACCACCGCCGCCAGCGCCGCCAGGAACCGCCGATCCGCTTCGGCGTGGGGCTGCACGTTGGTACCGTCACCCACGGCAATATCGGCTCCCCCAGCCGTTTAGCTTTCAATGTCGTCGGCGGGGCGGTGAATCGGGCGGCGCGGCTGGAAGCCCAAACGAAGGACTTCGATACGCCATTGCTGTTCTCAAGCGATCTCGCAGCGTTGCTCTCCCAACCCAGCCGTAAACTGGGAGAAGTGCCGATGCGCGGACTCGCTGGGCTACATACGGTTCATACGCTGGATCCACCGATTGAGATCTAACATTAAGTAAATTGTGTAATACACTGTATTTAAACAAAATATCTTGACGACATAAACCAATCAGCGCAGTGTTTCCCCACGGCGGCAGTTGTGCCGTCCCGCCACGGGAGGAAAACATGGCTGAGCACATCGTCTACACGGTAGAAGCGCGCAGTCGGACCGGAGCGGATAAGCGATTTGGGGTTTTCATGGACCGTCGGACGGCAGAATGCTGGACCAAGAAATTGGGCGACGACGTCGATACCGTGATTACCGAGTCCTATCTGTGGGACCGACGTCATAATCACAATCTGGGGAGCGGTTTGGGCGTTCAAGCCCCGATCCAGATGTAAGAAATTTCGGGACGGTTGCCTTGGTGGACCGTCTCGAGGCGTTTGGGGCCTTTCGCAAACGGGATTTCACTCCCTGCCCCAATCTAAGCGGATCAATCCTTGGATTGGTCCGCTTTTTCATTTCGAAATCGAAATTAAGTCTCTAAGACGCCAACCTGAGCGCGGTAATTGTCGTCGTGCTGGGATCTTTCACCAACCCATCGACAACGAGATTGACGCCAAGTTCGCCAATCGACCCAACCCCGTTGGACGTGGCGAGCTTTTCCATTTTTTCTTTGAGATTGATGGCGGCGGAAGCCTGATTGGCATGGGCAATCGCCCTATGCTCGCCCGCCGAGGTTTTCAGAAAAATTTCGACAACATCCTTCCCATCCGAGCCGATGCGTGCCCGAATTTCCTTGATGGTGCCTGTGATGCTGTGATGCTCGACGCCGGTCAAGTCGCAGCCCTTCCCTGAAATCTACGCCGAACAGAATAGCGTAAACTTCAGAAGTTCCTAGAAAAACTTACAACGCCCCCCTGCGCAGATTTTACGCAGGGGCCGCGCGCGGGCGGTTTTCCGGGAATCCCTAGATGAGCGCTTTGAGCGCCCCCGGAAGAGCGATATACTCACCCTTCAAGTGCTAAACAGGCTAGACAGAGGCGCACGATTTCGGCTTTGCTGGCTTAATGGTTTGGACCCGAAACGATGTTTTTAGGCTGAGAGATTAAGATGGCCGCCCCCCTTCAGCGCCGGGTCTTCGACCAAGCGACCCTTAATCATTTTCTCGACCTGTATGAACGCTCCAGCCGCGGCCCCGCGTTTGCCGAGCGGCCAAGCTTTTTGGCCTGCGATTTCTCGGGGCTCGATTTCTCGGGGCGGGATTTAACCAATTTCAGCGCCATTGGTTGCCGTTTCGTCAATGCCGACCTGTCGCGCTCGAACCTTAGCTTCGCCAATCTTTACGCCGCCGATCTGCGCGGCGCGATTTTGAAAAATGTTGATTTTACCCGGGCGGATTTGCGCGGCGCTTGCCTGCGCTCGGCCGATCTTGGTGGGGCGAATTTACAGGAGGCCTCTCTGGAGCGCGGCGCGCTGTTCTTCGCCTCCATCGATGGTGGCTTCCGCGATACCGCCGTGCCGGTAAAAAGCGCCTATTACCGCCAGATTCATCATCTTGCTCCGGAGCCGATCCGCGATACCGACATGCGCGGGGTTATTCTGGAGCACGCCGATATTTCGGATAGCGATCTTTCGTTCACCGATTTGACGGGCGCTAACCTGACGGGTGCCAACCTCACCCGCTCCAATCTCACCGGCGCGCGCTTCTTCGGCGCGAATTTGACCGGGGCCAAGCTGCAAGGCGCAAAACTGCGCCAGACCAATTTCGTGACGGCCATTTACGACAGCGCGCAGTTCAAGGATTGCGACATTTCGGGAACCGTGTTTCCTCGCGAAATGCCTGACTTCGATTCAGAGTTTCCCCGCCGCCTCGCCCGCCACACCCGCTGGGTGCAGTCCTTAGGCTCGGAAGGCGAGCGGCTCGATTTCACCATGATCGACCTGCGCGGGAAGAAGTTCGACGGGCTCGACCTGTCGGCGGCGGTGTTTACCCTGTCGCTGCTGGATGAAGCCAGTTTTGCCGGATGCTATATGGCGATGGCCGAACTCAATGGCGTCAGCGCCCGCAAAGCCCATTTCGATAAGGCAGACCTGCGCGGCTCCAACCTCACGCGCGGTAATTTTACGCTGGCCAGCTTCCAGGGCGCAAACCTCGGCATGATGGATATTGCTGGAATGCACCCAATGAGCGTGCCGACCCGCCTCACTCAATCCTGCATCATGGCGGCGAATTTCGACAATGCCCTGCTGACCGGGGCGGATTTAGAATTGGCGGACGCCACCGAAGCACGCTTTACCTCCGCCAACCTCTCGGGCGCCGTGCTCATCAACACCTATTGTTACGGCGCGAACTTCCGCGGCACGAATTTCGACAATGCCGTGCTAACCCACGTGCGCGGGTTGGAATTCTCCCTCACCTAACCCGCTAAAAGATTATAGTTTAATGAAATGCGCATCAACAATGGTGCGTATTTTCTGATGTGCGCTAAACTTCTTCCCGAAAATCGCCCTACCCGCGTCGGAAGAGTTCGCCATGACCAAAACCATTATCGCTTTCATTCCCGGAACAACGGCATCGGAGTTAGTGAACCCGAATGGCAAAACTATTTGGCCGAACCTCATCGGTGAAGGCAAAATAAAGCTTGCCGAATGGGCCGATCAACTTCTGCTCTATAAAGAAAAAATCACTGTCGGAAACCTTGTTTCGACCTACCCAAACCCGGAGAACGCAACAAAACCAATTCCTTGTTATCAGTCCTTGATGAGTTTTATGGGAACGAGCAGTAATTTTGGCTCGAATGTAGAATTTACGCTCTACACCTATAATAGCGCCTCTGCCACGGCAAAGGTGCCGGTTGCCGACTATCTTTTCTATATGATCCCCTACGACTGGCGGCAGGAAAATGGACCGGGGGACGGTTCTAATTCGTCCTGGGTTAATGCGGCGCTGACGCAACTCGATGCCTCCTACGCCGGGGAAGAGTATCAACTCTTTATTATGGCCCATAGCATGGGCGGTTTGATTTCGCGCTACCTGCTGGAAGTCACCCCAAATAAAGGGGCGTGGCTCTCAAAGCTCCAAGCGCTGATTACGCTGGGAACGCCCCACTACGGAGCACCGCTGGCGCTACCGGCAATCCTGGGCGACGCGGTTGCGAGCCTCGACATCCCCTGGTCGCAAAAGCTTTTCATCAGCGGCTACGTGCAGAAGCTCATCAATAATCCGCACTATCCCTCGACCTATGAGTTGCTGCCACCGCAGGGTGCCCCGTTCCTCACCGACGAGAAAACCGGTGCGAGCTTAAGCCTTTATGCGCCGTCCGACGCACTGGCAAAAGCACTGTCGCGGGCGGGGGTCCTCGGTGTCGCTCATTTCGATGCCAAAACGCTTGCCAGCGTTCAGAAAGATTTCTTCGGAGCGATGCCCTATGAAGGCCCCTTTTCGGTTCCCTATCACTGCCTTGTGGGCACCCAGCTATCGACGGTAACGTCGGTGACGTACACCCCTGGCAATCTGGTCCATAAGGCCGATTTTCTTGCGGCCCATGTCGACGGCAGCGGTGGCGGCGACGGGGTTGTGCCGCAAACCAGCGCAAGCTTCCAGCCGCCATCAGGGACGGCGAATAAGGGCGTCACCGTCTATGAGTTCGCCAATTATGATCACGGTCAACTCGCCGGATCGAATATGACCGAGCTGCCCGACGCGATTGAAACGGCGCTGTTCCAGATTATTGGCATTCCAAAGCCGTAAGCGACGCCTAAAGCTCCTCGACGTCCACCACGCCGGGGAGCGATTTCACCATCGCGCGCAAAGCGGGCGTGACGGCAAAGCCGCCGCTGAGCGGAATTTCTACGTCGCAGTCTTCCAAATCGAGCAATACGGAAATCCGCCCGCGCCCGCGATACTGGTCGCCCTGGTCGCGCAGAATCTGCTTCAGCGACGGCAACGGCGCATCGTCCGCCAGATAAATCCGCATACCCGAAACGGTGTTTTCCGTCGCGGCATCGAGCAGCCCGACCTGCTGGGCCAGGAGCTTCACGCCCTCGCCCTCCAACCGCGCTTCGACATGCATTAAGAGCGGCTTATTGGCGTCGAGCATCTCGCGGGACACCGCCAGCACTTCCGAAAACAGCGTAACTTCATAGGAGCCGCTGGCGTCCGAAAGCTGAACGAAGGCCACCCGGCTGCCCCGCGCCGTGGTGATCTCGCGGCGGCTCAGCACGATTCCCGCGACCTTCACCCGCTGCGGCTCGCCCGGGCGGACCTTATGGGTGAAATCGGCGGCGCGGGTCACGCCCAAGCGCTTTAGCGCGCGCTCGTACACGTCGAGCGGATGGGCGGAGAGGTAGAAGCCGACCGCGTCGAACTCCTTCTGCAAGCGCTCGTGCGGCATCCAATCGATCACGTTGGGCAAGGGCAGCGGCGGCGCTTCCACGCCCGCATCGCCCCCGCCGAAGAGGCTGACCTGATTGCTCGCTTTCTCTTCGGTCAAAAGCTGCGCGTGCCGCATCACCGCTTCCGCCGCCCCATGCACGCGGGCACGGTTCGAATCAAGACTATCAAAAGCCCCCGCCAGTGCGAGATTTTCGATCTGGCGCTTGTTGACGCTCTTCGGGTCGAGCCGCGCGGCGAAATCCTGCAAGGAGCGGAACGGGCCGCCTTTCGTGCGCTCGGCCACCAGGGTTTTCATCGCCTGATCGCCGACATTCTTGACCGCCGCCAGCGCATAGCGCACCGCCGGTTTGCCATCGGGCATAACTTCCACCGAGAAATCGGGCGCGGAGGCATTCACATCCGGCCCCAGCAGCGGAATATTGAGGCGGCTCAGTTCTTGGCGGAAGACGTTCAGTTTATCAGTATTGCTCATATCGAAGGTCATAGACGCGGCGAAAAATTCCACCGGGTAATTGGCCTTCAGATAGGCGGTTTGATAGGAAACCAGGGCGTAGGCCGCCGCGTGACTTTTATTGAAGCCATACCCCGCGAATTTTTCGACCTGATCGAAAATTTCCGAGGCTTTCTTGGGATCGACGTTATTGGCCTTCGCGCCATTGCAGAAAGTTTCGCGCTGGGCGTCCATCTCCGCTTTGATCTTTTTACCCATCGCGCGGCGTAAGAGATCGGCCCCGCCGAGCGTATAGCCCGAGAGGACCTGGGCAATCTGCATCACCTGTTCCTGGTAAATGGCGATGCCGAAGGTTTCCTTCAGCGTGCCTTCCAGCAGCGGATGCAAATAGTCCGGCGTCTCGCGCCCGTGCTTCCGGTTGATATAGCTCGGAATATTATCCATCGGGCCGGGGCGGTAGAGCGCCACGACGGCGATAAGATCTTCAATACGGTCGGGGCGGAGGTTGCGCAGCACGTCGCGCATCCCTGAACTTTCAAGCTGGAACACGCCGGTCGCATCGCCCCGGCTCAGCATCTTATAGGTTTTCTCGTCGTCGAGCGGCAGCAGGTCGAGGTTGATGGTAATCCCGCGCTGCTGAATGAGTTCGACCGCACGCACCAGCACCGTGAGGGTTTTAAGACCCAAAAAGTCGAACTTCACCAGCCCCGCCTGTTCGACATATTTCATGTTGAACTGGGTCACGGGCATGGTCGAGCGCGGGTCGCGGTAGAGCGGCACCAGCTCTTCCAAAGGCCGGTCGCCGATCACCACGCCTGCGGCGTGGGTGGATGCGTGGCGGTAGAGCCCTTCCAGCTTTTGCCCGATGGCGAGCAGGCGCGCGACTTGTTCATCCTCATCGCGCATTTTCTGGAACTGTGCATCGCCCTTGATCGCCTCTTCCAGCGTCACAGGATTGGCCGGATTGTTCGGCACCATTTTGCAGATACGGTCCACCTGCCCATAGGGCATGGCGAGCACGCGCCCCACGTCGCGCAACACGGCGCGCGCTTGCAACTTCCCGAAGGTGATGATCTGGGCCACCCGGTCGTGCCCATATTTATCCTGGACGTAGCGAATGACCTGATCGCGCCGTTCCTGGCAGAAATCGATATCGAAATCGGGCATGGAAACGCGTTCGGGGTTCAAGAAACGCTCGAACAGCAGCCCGAACCGTAGGGGATCGAGATCGGTAATCGTCAGCGCCCACGCGACGACCGACCCCGCGCCCGACCCGCGCCCCGGCCCTACCGGAATGCCCTTGTCCTTCGCCCATTGGATGAAGTCGGCGACGATGAGGAAGTAGCCGGGGAAGCCCATATTGATAATGACATCAAGCTCGAAATCCAGCCGCTCCCGATAGGGTTTGGCGATGGCTTCCTGGGCTTCTGCATCCATCTCCGGCGTGATGATCCCCGCGGCGAGGCGCTTCTTCAGCCCGGTTTCTGCCATCACGCGCAACTCGGCAGGCTCGTCGCGCCCCGCCCCGGTCGAGAAGGTCGGCAGAATCGGCTTGCGAAACGGGGTCGAGACCGCGCAGCGCTGGGCGATGACGGCGGTATTGAGGATTGCTTCCGGCAGATCGGCAAAGAGCGCCGCCATCTGCGCGCCGGTCTTGAAATAATGCTCCGGCGTCAGGCGGCGGCGGTCGGAAACCTCCAGCGTCACCCCTTCGGCGATGCACAGCAGCACATCGTGCGCCTCATACATGGACGGGCCGGAGAAATAGACATCGTTGGTCGCGACCAGCGGAATATCATGGGAATAGGCGAAATCGATGAGGCCTGGCTCTACCGCCGCCTCGCGCGGGTCGCCGTGGCGCTGAAGCTCGATATAAAGCCGGTCGCCGAAAATCCCCTTCAGGCGCAGAACCGCCGCTTCCGAAGCCTCACGCTGGCCCTCGTTGAGAAGCCGCCCAACCCAGCCCGTCACACCGCCGCTCAAGCAAATCAGCCCCGCCGCGTGCTCCGCCACCAGATCGAGCGTGACCTGCGGCACCTCGTGGCTTTCAGTATTCAGGAACGCGTGGGAGACCAGCTTCAGCAGATTCTCATACCCGCCCATATCCTGACAGAGCAACAGTAGCGGATCGGGGGGCAGCGGCAGGCCGGGCCGGGTGGTGCCATCGGTGCGGCGAACGTGGAGAATCGCCCCCAGGATCGGCTGAACCCCGGCATCCCCCGCCGCTTGGGTGAATTCGATCGCCCCGAACAGATTGCCGGTATCGGTCACGGCCACGGCGGGCATTTTTGCCCCCGCCGCGAGCTTCACCAACTCCTTCATCTTGATCGCCCCTTCCGACAGGGAATAGGCCGAATGGACGCGGAGATGGATGAAGGGGCTCTCAGTCATGCCCCATTGTAATCCAGCCGCCGCGCATCTGCGTATAGGTTTTAGGCGTAAGATGAATGGGAACCCTTGCTGAGGGTTCCGCGTCTTATTATCTGTGTCCCCAGGGGCTAAACGCCGTTTTGCGGTTGAGCGCCCCGCCAGAAAGGAATAGCGATAGTGCAGCGCATCCTGCTCGCCGATTTTCAGGTTTCGATGACACACAGCGCCCGTCCCGATCTTAGTGCCTCCCTTGCGGATCGGTTGACGGTTGAACGCGCCGTTTCGGATCTGCGTCGCTCGACGCCGGTGATCCTTACCGAAGCCGGGCAAACATGGCTGGTGATCTCTGCCGAAGCCGCAACAGCGGGCGCGATGGCAGAATTGATTCCCGACGGCGCACCCTTAACGCTGGTGCTGACCGCGAATCGCGCCGAAGCCCTGGGTCTTGCCATTGTCGAAGAGCCGGGGGCTTTGGTTGCCCGCCGCTTACGCGCGCCCTCCGAAGCCGGGCTTGCCGACCCAACCCATCCCGCGGGATCCGCCGCACCGGGCTCGATGCCGCTTACCATCGACGTGCCGCTGCCGGTCGTCGCGGATGCTGCCATTCGCTTGATGAAGGCCGGGCAACTGCTGCCCGCCGCCCTGCTGGTGCCGCTCGCGGGGCCAATAGAGGGGCTCATCAGCTTGCACCGCCCACTAGTGTTGGATGCAACCCTTCAGGGCCAGCCGCGCTTGCGCCGCCTGTCGGACGCGCGCGTTCCGCTGACCGGGGCCGAGAAAACCCGCATCGTCTCCTTCCGCGATCAAGTGACCGGTATCGATCATCTGGCGCTGCTGATCGGTGATCCGCTGAACCAAGACGCCCCCTTGGTGCGTCTCCACTCCTCCTGCATCACGGGCGATCTTTTGGGCTCGCTACGCTGCGACTGTGGCGAGCAGTTGCGCGGGGCAATCGTCACCATGAACGCGGCAGGCGGTGGTATTCTGCTGTATTTGCAGCAGGAAGGCCGGGGTATCGGTATCGTCAATAAGCTGCGCGCCTATGCGCTGCAAGACGGCGGTATGGACACGGTCGACGCCAATACCACGCTCGGCTTCGAAAATGACGAGCGCGATTTTTCCCTCGCTGCGGAAATGTTGCGGCAGTTGGACGTTCCCGCCATTCGCCTGCTAACCAATAACCCGCGCAAAGTTGGCCATCTGGCCGGGTTCGGCATCGAAGTGCGCGAGCGGGTGCAGCACGCCTTCCCTGGCAATCCCCATAACCGTCGCTATCTGGCAGCAAAAGCCAGCAAAGCCGGTCACTTGCTCCCAGCGGAGGACGAAAGCGCGCGCTGAAACGCGCGCACAGGCAACAGCACCGATCCGTGCCGCTGGGGTACGGATCGGGCCGCCGCAAGCGGGGCGAGCCACGACCACGCCGGGTCTAAAGCCAATTTTGATTTCAGATAAGTTTCAAGCACTTCAGCGAGAGTATTAAAGAAACTCTCGCCTTCACAAAGCGCCCGCGCACCGATAAGGGCCGCGCTGGCCTGCCCGAGGGCGCAAGCTTCAATCCCCCAGGCAAAATCGGCAATTCTGCCCCCCTCAACCCGGCTGAACAGCGTCAGTCGGCTGCCGCAGATCGGGCTCACGACCTCCACCGGAACAGCCGGGGGCGGCAGAGACCCCAGACGGGGAATCTGCATTGAAAGCTCAAGAATTTCAGCCGTGTACGGAAGCATCCTCACCTGCGGCAGCGCTGGCCGTATCAAAAATCCGCCGAACCATCGACAGCAGACCATTGCTGCGGCTCGGGCTCAAATGCTGCGACAGGCCGATTGCTTTAATGAAATCGGGCGGCGTGGTCAGAATCTCTTTCGGTGTGCGGGCGTTATAAACCGACAGCAGCACGGCAATCAGCCCCGCTGTAATGATGGCGTCGCTCCCCGCTTGGAAATGCAAACGCCCCTGCCGAACCTCCGGCGCAATCCAGACCTGGCTCTGGCAACCGCGCACCTTATAGGTGTCGGTCTGAAACTCAGCCGGTAACGGCGGGAGAGCCTGACCGAGTTCGATGATATATTGATAGCGTTCCTGCCAATCGGGCAGCGCTTCGAAGGTTTCTATGAGGTCGGCCTGAGCCTCAGCGATGGAAAGCAAGGGATCGGTCATCAAAACTCTTTCGGGTTACGGCTTTTTCACATCGATGGATTCGAGCCCGGCGCGGGCTTGGTCGCCCGCCGCGCTGTCGGGATCAAGGCTTAGCACCCGCAACCAATCGGCCCGCGCGCCAGGCTTATCGCCTTTTAGGGCTTTCACGGCCCCCCGTTCGGCCAATGCATCGGGGGCGTTGGGCCGTTGGGTGAGGGCACGGGCGACATCCTCCTCAGCCAAATCCGCCGTCCCCAGCAGCCGATAGGCCGAGGCACGGTAGACCAAAGCGTCGGCGCGGCGCGGCGCTAGTTCCAGCGCGCTATTGAGATCGTCAATCGCTTCCCACGATTGCTTCAGGGCGAGGCGGATAATGGCGCGGTCGATGAGGAAATCAACATCGCGCGGGCGGCGTTTCAGGGCTTCGGACTGCAACGGCAAGGCCCGGGTTGCGTCGCGCACCAGTAACCACGCCTGCGCGGCTTGCGCATAGAGGTCGGGCGCAAGATCGGGGCGTTTGGCGGCGGCTTCGGCGGCTAGGGCTTCCAGATCGGGCGCGGCATATTCCGGGCGGCCATAGCGGATCATTGCGACAGCGGCGCAGTGGCGCGCCGCCATCCCGCCCCCCTGTTCGGCCCAGGTGCGGGCGGTTTCATGGGCCTGCAGCGGGTCTTGCGCGGTCAGGCGAAGACAATTCTCGTAACGCGCAGCGGTGCCCGCCTCCGCCCCCCCGAGTGACAGGGAGCGAGACGGTTGCTTCGTCGGCGTCGCGGCCGAAGCGCCAACCGCAAGAAGGGTCAGGCCGAGAGAAAAAAAGACGAAGGCGCGCACGCTGGCTTCCTTGGGAATTCGGTCCTAGCAGCCTATATAGTCCCTATGACCCAGTCTCAAGATGCTTTGCCGCCGCTTTTTTGTTTTGGCTACGGCTTTTCCGCCCAGGCTGCAGCGCGTTTGTGGCTGGACGCGGGCGGGCATGTGATCGGCACGACGCGCGATTCCAGCAAACTCAAGCAGATGCGGGCCGAAAACATCGAGCCCTTCCTGTTCGATGCCGTGCCAGACGAGAGCCTGCTGAGCGCAGGAGCCATCCTCTCTTCGGTCGCGCCGACCGAGGCGGGGGACGATCCGGTTCTGCACCGCTATGCCCCCGTATTGGAGAAAAGCGCGGCGCGCTGGATCGGCTATCTCTCCACAACCGGCGTTTATGGCGAAGCGAACGGCGCTTGGATCGACGAGACCGCCCCGCTCGCCCCGACCACCGACCGGGGAATCCGCCGCGTGCAGGCCGAAGCCGCGTGGCTGAAGCTTTATGAAGATCACGGGCTGCCGGTGCATCTCTTCCGCCTGAGCGGCATCTATGGGCCGGGCCGGTCGGCGCTGGAAACGGTGCTGTCGGGCCGGGCGCAACGGGTGAATAAGCCGGGGCAGGTGTTCAACCGCATCCACGTGGAGGATATCGCCGCAACCGTGTGGGTTTCATGGCAAAAGCCGAACCCGGGTGCGGCCTATAATCTTGCCGACGATGAACCCGCCCCGCCCCAGGAGGTTATCGCCTATGCCTGCGACCTTGCGGGTGTGCCCGTGCCACCACTGGTGCCCTTCGAGGAAGCCCAACTTTCGCCGATGGCGCGCAGTTTTTATGCCGAGAATAAGCGCCTGAAGAACCAGAAAATTAAGGCAGAATTAGGCGTGTCCCTGCGCTATCCCACCTACCGGGAGGGGCTTTTAGCCGAATGGCAGACCCGCGCCGAACGCTGACCCCTTTTCCTTGCTGCGCTGGGTTAAGATCGCCATATAAGGCGCATCATGAAGACCAAGACAAAATTTCTGACGGCGCTTACGGCGGCGGTGCTGATGCTTCCGAGCTGCGCCCCCTCAGGCATGACACGCGTTAGCCAAACCGATATCAGTTCCGCCTATACACGTACCGATTTATCGATTGCTGCCGGACAGGGCGCGGTGCCAGTGATTTTCTCGGGCGTTGTTCCTGCGACAGATAAGGCCCGTGCCGAGCGCGCTTTGCTGGCCGCCATGCCCACCCACTATACGGCGAACCTTGCTTGGCGTGCGGCCTCCCCGACCGATCAAGAGGGCCTTGCCGCGCGGCTAGTGCTGGCCTTCGGGCCGGACCCGATTTATCCGGCGGATCGCTTGTGCGGTCTGAGGCCCGGCTTTACGATCATCGCGCCCTCACCGACCGAGCCGGTGCGCGCGGTTGCCGCCTACTGTCGCGGCCCCTCGGCGCTCTCCTCCACCGTGGGCGATGTCATCGATGCTGCCGGGATTGAGGGCACGAAGGCCCAGGCCCTCGTTGGTGATATGACCAATGCGCTGCTGCCGACCCGCGTTCCCGGCGATGATGACTTCCGCCGCCCGCTGTTTTTGCGGGTTGGGAGTTAGTCTTTCTTCTTAGTCGGCTTTTTGGCCCCGCTCCCGCAACTTGCCGGAAGTGGAATGCGGTCGTTCATGTTGAACCCTGCCGCCTCGGCGCGCTGCTGCTGGATCTTGTAGCGGCCCTTGCTGGTGGCGGGGCAGTCAACCGCCATTCCGGCCTCGACCATCAGCGCCGAAATATCTAAACCCTCGATTTCGCACATGCCCTTGCGGGCCCCGTTCACCAGATCGACGGTCGGATCGAAGTGGCAATAGACCCGGCGGGCGTTGATGCGCCGGTGCAGCCAGCCGCGCGCTTCAATCTCGACCGCGCTGCCCAGTGCCGCTGTGGCGACCCCGTGAAGGCGGATCGTCTCGACCCCAAGCCGAATGGTCCCGGCCCCCACAATTTCGGGAAAACCGTTTACCGTTTCCGGCGATACCGCCGCCTGCGCGGCGACGGTAAGCCCCAGCGCAACCAGACCGGCTAGGATTGCAGGCGCTGCCATTGGTCCACCGTCATCTTGCCCGTTGCAGGCACGCCGACCGAGCTTTGCCATTCTTCGATAGCCCGGCGGGTGCGGCTGCCCATTTTCCCATCGACCGCCCCCGGATCGAACCCGCGCGCCTTCAGCACCGACTGAAGCTGACGGACGGACGGCATTCCCGCCCCACTCGCTTGCGCGCCGCCCAGCAGGGCACCGGGGGTATTCAGCAGGCTCATCGCGGGCGCAGCCGTGCATTTCGCCGCCAAGATCGAGCAGTTCCAGAAATAGCCGGGCGGCTTGCCGGTCAGCGTTCCCCCGGTCGAATATTCGCACGAGCAGGTGGTTTCGGCCTGACAGGCGCGGCTCCCGAGCGTCGCGGGGCTACAGGTCAGCGCCTGGGCGAGGGCACCCGAGGAAAGAAGCCCGAGGGCGGAAGCGACCAGCGCGGTGCGGGCAAAAGCGTGGATTACCATAGGGCGCATCCCGAAAGCGTCTGAGATGCGCGCATCATAGGCCTCTGTAAGACGAGATTGGAGAGGCAGTGTTTGCCTAGCGCGGTCAATCCGCGCAGTGTTTGCCTAGCGTGGACTAACCGCGCCCAGAAGTAGCGCGCGCGCCATCGGGAGCGGGCGGCCCAGGGTCTGCGCCGCTTCAGTTAGCGCCGGGGTTATGCGGTTGAGCCGGTTGGCCCCTTCGCCGAAGGCAAGACCGGGATGCGCCCCTGCTTCTTGTAGCAACGCTTCCTCCAAAGCTCCGTAGCGCTCGAGCCAATCATTGCCGCCGAGCCCGGCGAGGAAATGCCCGCAGATGGCGAACACCTCCGGCACCGGCATACGTTCCGGCAAAAGCGCGTCGATCAGGGCCATCGCCGAGGCGAGCGCCAAAAGTTTCGGGGCTTGGCCGAAGTAGCGCAGCGCCGGGGTTTCCTCCGGCTCCAGCGCCCAATAGCCGAGACCGCTGTCCATCCGGCTATTCCAGGCCGCCACGACGCGCGTTCCCGGTTGTCGCCACGGCAGTTTCGCGGGCGAGCCGCGATGAAAACCCAAGTGACGCCCGTAGCTATCGGTGAGCAAGCTCACCACCATGCCCGATTCACCCTGGGGCCGCAGCGATAGGATAAAGCCCTGATCGCGCCAGCGCATTCGGGGGCCTTACGCTTTGAAGTTCAGGCCGAGCGAGGCGTAGATCGAGCGGTCTTCGGTCCAATTTTCACGCACTTTGACGTGTAGGAAGAGATGAACCGTCCGCTCGAAATGCTTCATCATTTCCCGGCGCGCGGCCTGGCCGATGGATTTGATCTTCTGGCCATTGGCCCCGATGACGATCATCTTTTGCCCTGGGCGCTCCAGTGTGATCGTCTGTTCAATCCGCACCGAGCCATCGGGCCGGTCATTCCACTGATCGGTTTCGACGACGAGGCTGTAGGGCAACTCGTCCTGCAACTGCATAAAGAGCTGTTCGCGCGTCAGTTCCGCCGCCATCAAGCGCAACGACGTGTCGGCAAGCTGGTCGTCGGGATAGTGCCACGGGCCTTTGGGCATGCGTTTGGCGAGGTCAGTGAGAACATCCTTCACCCCGGAGCCCGACAGCGCACTAATCATAAAAGTCGCCGCGAAATTCACCCGAGCATGGATTGCCTGAGAGAGTTCCAGCAGCTTGGGCCGATCCACGAGATCGACCTTGTTTAGCACGAGAATCAGCGGCGCTTTGGCCTTCGCCAGCCCTTCCACAATCGCGTCTTGCTCCTCGTTGAGGCCCTTGCGCGCGTCAATCAGGTAGAGCACCGCATCGACATTCTGAGTGCTTTCCCAGGCCGCCGAGATCATCGAGCGCTCAAGGCGGCGTTTCGCGCCGGAGAAAATGCCGGGCGTGTCGACCAGCACGATCTGGGTTTCCGCCACCATCGCAATCCCGAGTGTGCGGGCGCGGGTGGTTTGGGCTTTTGGCGTGACGATGGAAATTTTCGCGCCCACCAGGGCGTTTAGCAGCGTCGATTTTCCGGCGTTCGGCGAGCCTACCAGCGAAACGAAGCCGCAGCGGGCATTCTCCGGCCCATTCGGATTGGCGGTTTCGGTTGTTTGGTCGTGATCGGTCATCGGGCAATCCGGGTTAACATGGCTTCAGCGGCTCCTTGTTCGGCGGTTTTTTTAGAGGGGCCGCGCCCCTGGGCGTCGCCGAACCCTTCGATATGCACGGCGACGTCAAACACCGGCGCGTGCGGCGGCCCATCTTGCGCCACCACCGTATAGGCGGGCAACGGCAGACCGCGCGCCAGGGCCCATTCCTGCAGTTTGGTTTTATTATCGGTCGGCGGGGCCGAGCCAGGTTTTAGCAGATCAGCCCAGAAGCGCGTGATAAAGCTTCGCGCCGGCCCTAACCCGCCGTCGAGATAGAGGGCGGCGATTACGGCTTCCAGCGCATCCGCCAGAATATTGGCGTTGAGGCGATGAACGTCCTTCTGGTCGTTTTTGGCGAAGGTCAGATAGTCGCCCAGGTGCAGCTTTTTGGCGATTTCGGCCAGCGCATCGCGCTTGACCAAATGCGCCAACCGCCGGGCCAAATCGCCTTCCGCCTCATTGCGGGCGTTAAACAAGGTTTCGGCGATGACGAGACCCAAGACCCGGTCGCCCAAGAACTCTAACCGCTCGTTGCCGCGATCGTTGCGCCCCACCGCCGAAGCATGGATGAGCGCCTGCGCCAGAAGCTCAGGGTTCTTGAACTCATAGCCGATCTGCGCCATCAAGCGCGCCGACGATTGACTGGGGGGGGCGGTTATCCGAGCGCGAGCGGTCATGCGGCCTTAGTCCAGCCCTTTCCCGATCCGGTCAAAGCGCAGCGTCCACGGCAGTTCCCAGAAGCGGAACAGCGAGCCATCAACCGACAGCCAAATGACCTGGGCCTTACCGACGAGGTTTTCCACCGGAACGAAGCCCACCGAGGCGCGACTATCTTCGGACCCGTCGCGATTATCGCCCATCATGAACAAATGCCCGGCGGGCACTTCGTAAACGCGGGTATTATCCAGTGGCCCAGCGTCCGACTGTTCGATGATGATATGCTTGCGATTGCCTGGCAGGGTTTCTTCGTAGCGGCGCGTGCGGATCGTATAGCCGGACTCGGTGCGATAGATATATTCGTCAACAAACCGGCGGTCGACCACCTTGTCATTGATATACAGCCGCCCTTCGCGCATCTGCACCCGGTCGCCCGGCAGACCAACGACGCGCTTGATATAGTCGGTCTTATTGTCCTGCGGGGTTTTGAACACCGCCACGTCGCCACGCGCGGGCAGCGTATCGCTGGTGCGGCCCGAGAAAATCGGCGGGCTGAGCGGGAAAGAATGACGGCTGTACCCGTAGGAATATTTCGTCACGAAAACGTAATCGCCCACCAACAGCGTCGGAATCATCGAGCCTGAGGGGATGTTAAACGGTTCGGCAAAGAAGGAGCGAATGCCGAGCGCGATGACAATCGCAATCGTCACCTGCCGGATCACATCCCACCAGCTACTGGCTTTCGATGCGGTTGCGTTGTTGGACACGCCTAGTTTCATCGCTCACAATCCAAGCTTAAGGCTGCCTTATTTGGCCACCCGCGCTTCGCGATACAAGATATAGAGTCCGCTGGCAATAACGATCGCGCTGCCCGTCACCACAGCTTCGGTCGGCAGGATGCCCAAAACCAGCGCCTCAATCGCCACGGCCCACAGCATCGCCGTGTAATCGAACGGCCCAACGACCGAAACGGGGGCCAGCGTAAAGGCACGCGTCATCAGCACTTGCGCCACGCCGCCGATCAAGCCGACGCCGACCATGACGGCGAGATCGTGCAGGCTCTGCGGCCACATGCCGATGAACGGCAGCGCAAGCAAACCGAGCACAGTCGTAAAACTGGTGAAATAGAAAACCGTCACCACGGCGGGCTCAGTCGAGCCAATCCGGCGGATGAGCACGCTCACAACGGCATAGGTCATCGCGCCGCCAATCGGCAGCAGCGACCAGAGGCTAAAACTATCGCCGCCAGGCTGGACGATGTAGAGCACCCCAGCGAACCCCACTAAAACCGCAAGCCAATGGGCGAGTTTCACCTTATCGCCGCCCAAAACACCCGAGAGAGCGGTCATAAAGAGGGGGGCCGAAAAACCAAGCGCGACTACGCCGGAGACCGGCAGATATTTATAGGCAGTGAAAAAGCAGATCATCGAGACCGCGCCGAAGCAGCACCGCATTAGATGCAGCTTCGGGTTCCGCGTGCGCAGGATGCGAAAACCGCCCGCGCGCTGCACGATCCACAGCACCGGGATCATAGCGAACAGACTACGGGCAAACAGAATCTGAAACGTGTGATAGCCCGACGTGGCCATGATCTTGATCAGGAAATCCATAATCGTAAACAGGCCCGCCGCGCCGCACATGCACGCAATGCCGGTTAAAACAGCATCGCGCGAAGATTGAGCCGAAAGCACCTGAGCCATCAAAAACCTGCCAATGCCGGGGAAATAACGCGCAAATCAACGGGCATTGCCAAGAATGCGCGTCGAAATTCTGCTTTTTCCGAAAGTGGATGCGTGTATCGTGCGCTCGGCCTTGCCGGAGCGTCAATCACCAAAAGCACTCTGTGAATGCAGCACTTGCACATCTGATGAGCAGCTTTCTGGGGTGGACGTTCTTGTTTTATTCTGAAACTGCTGTTCCGAGGTTCTAATGTCCCTCCCCGCCGTCTCGCCCGCTTGGCTCGAAACCGGCATTGCGCTCGCCGACGCCGCCGGCCCCATCGCCCGCCAGTATTTCCGCTCGCGCCTCGCCATCGACACCAAGTCGGACCTATCGCCGGTGACGATTGCCGATCAGACGATTGAAGCCGCGATGCGCAAAATTCTGGCCGACGCCCACCCGGATCACGGCATTCTGGGCGAGGAACATGGGGCCGACCGCACCGATGCCGATTACGTTTGGGTGCTGGACCCCATCGACGGCACCCGCGCCTTCATTTGCGGTGTGCCGACCTTCGGCGTGCTGATTTCGCTCTGCTACCAGGGCCGCCCGATTTTCGGCATCGTCGATCACCCAGCCTTAGGCGAGCGCTGGATCGGCGGCATTGGCCTGCCGACCACCTGGAACGGCGAACCCTGCCACGCCCGCGCTTGCACCCGGCTTGCCGACGCTTACCTTTTTGCCACCAGCCCGGATATGTTCAAAGGCACCCAGCGCGAGGCGTTCGCCCGGCTGGAACCCCGCGTCAAAGAGCGCCGCTTTGGTCTCGACTGCTTTGCGGCGGGCTTGATCGCCGGGGGCCATATCGATGCGATGGTCGAAACCTCGCTGCAACCCTATGATTATTGCGCGCTGGTGCCGGTGCTGGAGCAGGCGGGGGCGACCATCACCGATTGGGACGGCAAGCCGCTGACCATCCACAGCAACGGCAGCATCATCGCGGCGGCAACGGCGGGATTGCATGGGGAGATTCTGGCGGCGCTCGCCTAGGCTCACTGGATTGTTAAGGGGCAATCGCCCCTTAACCGGAGGTGCAGGAGGCAGAGCCTCCTGCGATTAGACCGCTCCCACCGTATCGAAATAATAGCTGCTAAACTCTTCGCGCAGTTTGGTTTTCAGCAGTTTGCCCGTCGCGGTATGAGGGAGGCCTTCAACGAAGACCACATCGTCGGGTAGCCACCATTTCGCTATGCGGCCTTCGTAGCCTGCCAGCACCTGTTCCTTCGTTGCCGTGCTCCCCTCCTTGCGGACGCAGAGCAATAGCGGGCGTTCGTCCCATTTCGGATGCTTCAGGCCGACGACGGCGGCTTCGGCGATTCCGGGCATGGAGGCCGCGATATTTTCAAGCTCGATGGTGCTGATCCATTCGCCGCCCGATTTGATCACATCCTTGCTGCGGTCAACGATCTGCATGCGGCCTTCGGGGTCGATTGTCGCAACGTCGCCGGTCATGAACCAGCCGTCTTTAAAGGCGGGGTCGTCGTCGCGGCCAAAGTAGCTGCTGGCGATCCAATGGCCCTGAATCCAAAGATCGCCAAAGGCTTTGCCGTCGTGGGGCAGATCTTCGCCCTCGGTGCCGGTAATGCGCAGATCGACGCCGGAGACGGGCCGCCCCTGCTTCACTTGCCGCGCGGTGCGTTGATCCTGCGGAAGGGCATGTTCCTCGGGCGTCAGATTGTTGGCGGTGCCGAGCGGGCTGGTTTCGGTCATGCCCCAGGCGTGCAGAACATACGTGCCGAGATCGTCGAACTCTTGGATCATGCCGGGCGGGCAAGCGGCACCGCCGATCACAACGCGGTCTACCCCATCCAACCGCTGGCCGGTCGCCTTGAGATGATCGAGCAGCATCCGCCAGATCGTCGGCACACCCGCCAGAAGGCTCACGCCCTCGGTGGCGATCAACTCGGCCATCGGCGCCCCTGCCAGCGCTGGGCCGGGTAGCACCAGCTTTGCGCCAATCAGCGGGGCCATATAGGGCACGCCCCAGGCGTTGACATGGAACATCGGCACGGCCGGGAGAATGCAGGAGGACCGCGAGACGTTAAACACGTCTGGCATAGCAATGCCGTAAGAATGCAGCACGCTGGAGCGATGCGTGTAGAGCACGCCCTTGGGGTTGCCGGTCGTCCCCGACGTATAGCAGAGGCTGGAGGCCGTGGTTTCCGGGAAGTCGGGCCAGTCGAAGCTTTCCGGTCGGCTCGCGATCCATTCCTCATAGCTCAGCGCATTCGGCAGGCTGGTTTCCGGCATATGGGCGCGGTCGGTGAGGATCACATAGGCTTCGATCTTCGGGCAATGGGCCGCGAGCTTCTCCATCAGCGGCACGAAGGTGAGATCGAGGCAGAGAATCCGGTCTTGGGCGTGATTGATGATATAGGCGATTTGGTCCGGGAACAGGCGGGGGTTGATCGTATGGCAAACGGCCCCGATGCCCGACACGCCAAAATAAAGCTCCAGATGCCGATAGGTGTTCCAGGCCAGCGTCGCCACCCGGTCGCCCAGCACAATGCCGAAATCGCTCAAAGCATGGGCCAATTGGCCGACGCGGCGATAGGCATCGGCATAGGTGTAGCGGTGGATATCGCCTTCGCAGCGGCGGCTGACGATCTCCTGCCCCCCATTCCAGCGCGCGGCGTGTTTCAGCAGCGGCGCGATGAGCAACGGGCGATTCATCATGGAACCCAGCATAGTAGAGCCTCCCCTTTACGTTATTGTTAGGGGAAGACTAGCCTAAATTTTGCACCTCGACCACACGCTCTTCCTGTTGATCCCAGCGGAATTGAGGCGGCACGTCGAGCGCGCAACCACCGATCCAGCGGGGCTGGCTGCCGAACTGAAGCGCATCCATCTGCCCCATCACCACCGCCCCGCCGATAGGGGTCAGTCGGTAGCGGTCGTCGGCCTGCTCGAGTAGCGCAAACGGCGGGCGGCTGAGGTCGCGCAGCACGGGATAGAACATCATATCCCCCAACCACGCCGCAGGCTCTTGCAGGCAAACGGAGGCGAAGATTGCCGCCGCCGTTTCCGCCCCATCGGCGACCGCTCGGAGGGCAAGCCGCTCGGTCATGCTCAGCCCGTCGCGGGTTCCAGGCAGATTGGCGAGATGACGGCGAATGGCGGCGGGCAGATGCGGCAGCGCAACTCCCTCGGGCCGCCGCGCCGGATCGTCAAGAATCGTCGCCAGCGCTTCCAACGGGCGCGGATCGGGAGCGCACCAAAGCTCCCACAGATAGCCGCCGAGTTTGAGTTCGGATACCGTCACTCGCCGCCGCGCTTCAAACAGTCGGGTTAGCGCTTCCGGCGTCTGCCGCCCCAGGAAATCATCGGCCTGCACCAGCGACAAGGCCCGGTGCGGGTGGTCGGCAAACCAGGCGAGCAGGCGGATAAGGATGGATTGATCGAAAAGATCATGCTCCACCCAAATCACCGCTTCGGCGAAATCATCGGCGCGGGCGAGCGCCCGATCCTGGTCGATCAACTGCCCCAGCACCGCTGCGAGGATCTCGCCATACCGGTCGGCAATGAAGCGCGCCCGCGCTGCCCGATAGGTTTCATCGGTTAAACCTTCAGGAGTCGGTCCATCACAAACCGGATCGACCCAGGCGAGATACGCGCCGGGCAAGCCCGCTTTTTGCAACGGTTGCGCGAGATCCGAGCCGCACCGAATATGGAGAAAATCGTGTAAACCTTTGGAACTCATCATTCAATCCGGCCTGTGTTCTACAACCGCGCCTCGGCTTGGCGCATTCTGCACCGGCGCGGGCTTCAGCAGAATACAGATTTACCGACAAATTTTAACGAAGATGTCTTTTAATATCGGGTCGATAGCGTAATATCTGGGTTTCAGGGCGTCAGCTATGATGCTATTTAGAAACTGGTTTTCCGTGAAGAAGCCGGATCGGATGGAACTTAAAGTCACCTTTTGGGGCGTTCGCGGGAGCTTCCCCTGTGCCACACCGCAGCATATGCTGTACGGGGGCAATACGTCCTGTGTATCCGTTGAGTCGGGTGACGAAGTCATCATTCTCGATGCGGGCACGGGGCTGTGGCAGCTCGGCAAATATTTGGTCGCCAAGGGCGTGCGCGAAGCAACCATGCTGATGTCGCACACTCATACCGACCATATTATAGGCTTCCCGTTTTTTGCCCCCGCGTGGATCGGTTCGTTCCACCTCGATATCTTCGCAGGTCATCTGCGCGATAACGGCGGCGTGCGCTCGGTCTTTGCCGAGCAGATGCGCGACCCGCTTTTCCCCGTTTCGCTGTCCCACATGGCGGCGAATATGGGGTTCCATGATTTCGAGGCTGGGGAAGATTTGGTCGTCGGGAACCGCATTCATGTGAAAACCTGCCACCTCAATCATCCGAACGGGGCGACGGGCTACCGGATTTCGTCGGGCGGGCGCAGCGTGTGCTACGTGACCGATACCGAACATTATCCGGGCCGACGCGATCCGATGGTCATGGATCTCGTGCAAAACGCCGACGTGATGATCTATGATTCAACCTATTCCGACGAAGAATATGCGCGCGGGCGCGTTGGCTGGGGCCATTCGACCTGGGAAGAGGCAATTCGCATCGGCAAGGATGCGAATGTGGGCCGAGTTTATATTTTCCACCACGACCCCGACAATACCGACGATAAAATGGCAGCCATCGAGCGCCAAGCCCGGCAGCTTTGGGACCGGGTGACCATTGCCCGCGAAGGCATGGCGATCGAACTGTGAACCTGCGCTCTCTCGTTCCCCTCCTCCTCCTGGCCGGATGCGCGTCTACACCGGGGTGGGAGAAGGCGGGCAGCGATGCCGCGACCCGCGATAAAGACCTTGCAGCCTGCCAGCAGGAATTACGCTACACGGGCGATGAGGCCCGCCGCCGCGATACGCGCGTTGCGGCTGCCCGGGGCGAGCTCGGCCTTGATCGCAGCAATCGTTACGAAACGATGCGCGGCGATATGGATGCGTCTACGCAACGACGCCGCGAGAGCAAAGCGCTGGCCGATTGTATGCAGGCGAAAGGCTATGCAAGCCGCTCCTAAGTTGTTATATTACATTTTTATGTCACTCGGTTTCGAGTAGCGATGGAGCGACTTTTAGGATGATGAGCTGCTACGCGCAGGTTGAAGCGCTGCGCATGGTCCATAATCGGCTTGATATCGAAGTGCAGGAAGAAGCCCAACGCCCCTGCCCCGATGGGGTTAAGCTGCGTCGGCTAAAAAGCCAAAAGCTTGAGATCAAGGACCGGATTTCGCGCCTTATGGCCCAGCGCGGGCTAGCGACGCGGGCTATTTTCCGCTAGAACCCCCGTAGCTTTTGACCCAAACTGCTGCGGATCCCCCCATGCCCCCGTCTTTACGCCGTCTTCTCGGGGCCTTGGGTGTCCTTATCTTTCTGCTCCTATACATTATTGCTATCCTTAATCTGCGGATGCTGCTGCCCGATAGCCTGTGGCTTGACCTGATCTATTACCTAATTTTTGGGATACTATGGGTCTGGCCCGCCTTGTTCATTACAAAATGGGGACATAGCACCAGTCGGATGTGAATATTTCTACATTATTTCTAAAACCTAAAGAATAACTTAAAACCCGCCTATATTTTCATCCGCGAGCTTATTGCACACGAAACCAAAAGCTGCTTAATGTCGTGCAGCGTGTGGCCCGATCCATAAGGATCGCCCCGCCAAATTGCCCTGTCTATGGCGATCAAGACCAAAAAAAGCCAGGGCATTCGTTCACACCTCTGGGGGATGTTTTTAATATGGTTAAGTTTCGGTCCTTTGCCTTGGCCCTTGGGCTATCGACGGCCCTGATTACCGGCTTCGCGCAAGCCCAAATGACGCTGCGGATTGCCAATATGGGCGAACCGGATACGCTCGATCCGCAAAACATGTCGGGTACTTGGGAAAACCGCATCGCGGGCGATCTCTATCTCGGTCTCACCACCGAAGCCGCCGATGCCTCGGTTATCCCTGGCACGGCCGAAAGCTGGACGATCAGCCCGGACGGCACGGTTTATACCTTCAAGATCCGCAGCGATGCGAATTGGTCGGACGGCGTGCCGGTGACGGCGGACGACTTCGTCTATGCCTATCGCCGGATCATGGACCCGAAGCGCGCGGCAAAATACGCTTCGATTATGTACCCGATCAAGAATGCCGAAGAAGTAAACTCGGGTAAAGAAACCGACTTCACTAAAATCGGCGCGAAGGCTATCGACGCGAAGACGCTCGAAATCACCTTGAAGGAGCCGACGCCGTTCTTCTTGGAACTGCTGACCCACTACACGTCCTTCGCGATTCCGAAGCATGTGGTGGAAAAGGCTGGGAACGATTGGGTGAAGCCGGGCACGCACGTGTCGAACGGCGCATATGCCCTAGCCTCCTACACACCGAACGATAAAATCGAACTCGTCAAGAACGCGAAGTTCTATGATGCGGCGAAAGTGAAAATCGAGAAAGTTGTCTTTTTCTCGAATGAAGACCGCACCGAAATGGAAAAGCGCTTCCGTGCGGGCGAAGTCGATTATGTGACCGATATCAATACGGCCCGTATCGATACGCTGACGCGCGAAATTCCGAACGAATTGAAAATTGCTCCCTACCTCGGGCTTTATTACTACGCCCTCAATACGGCGACCGGCCCGACCGCCGATCCGAAAGTGCGTAAAGCCCTCTCGATGGTCGTCGATCGCGATATCATCACTCAGAAAGTCTCCAAAGCGGGCGAAATTCCGGCCTATGCCGTTGTTCCGCCGGGCGTTTCTAACTATGGCTATGCGCTAAAAACCGATTGGGCCGACAAAAAAATGCCGGAACGCATCGAAGCGGCAAAAAAGCTGATCGCGGACGCCGGTTATGGCCCGAATAAGCCACTGAAGCTGGAACTCAGCTATAATACTTCGGAAAGCCATAAGAGCATTGCTATTGCCATCCAAAGCATGTGGAAGCAAAACCTGGGTGTCGATGCTGAACTGGTGAACCGTGATGTGAAGGTTCACTATAATACGCTGCGCGACGGGGCGTTCCAAGTTGGCCGTGCTGGCTGGATTGCCGATTATAACGACGCACAAAACTTCCTGTTCTTGTTGGAAACCCGCACGGGCTCCAATAACTACGGCAAGTTCTCGAACCCGGAATTCGACAAGCTGATGATCGAAGCCGGTACAATTACCGATCTCAAGAAGCGCGCCGAAGTGATGGCAAAGGCTGAAAAGATCGGCATCGATAATGATGCGCTGCTGCCGATTTACTTCTACGTGTCGAAGAACCTCGTGTCGCAAAAGCTGAAGGGCTTCGTGTCGAATACCAAGGATATTCACCGGACACGCTGGATGGAAATCGCCGCCAAGTAAGGCACAGAGCCCCTTCTGAGAGGGGCATCTTCCGATAGGGTTGAGCGGCCGGGATTTAATTCCGGCCGCTCTCCTCCTTTTGGTCGGATTTCACTCCGGTCGCCCTTGCGTCCCTGGGAGCGCGTGCCCCCGGCGGAGGATTTCTATGAACCGTTTCGTGCTCAACCGCGTTTTAAGCGCGGTGCCAACGCTTTTTATCGCGATTGCCATCGCGTTCTTCATGATGCGGGTTGCCCCTGGGGGGCCTTTCGATAGCGACCGTCAGCTTGCCCCCGCCATCGAAGCGAACCTGCGCGCCGCCTATCACCTCGACGAGCCACTGTATCAGCAATTTGGTCGGTATCTCTGGGGGTTGGCGCAGGGCGATTTTGGCCCGTCGTTCAAATATCAAGACTTTACGGTCGGTCAACTCATCGTAAAAGGCTTGCCCATTTCGCTGGGCTTGGCGCTGGGGTCGGTGTTGATTGCTACCCTCTCGGGCATTGTCATCGGGATGATCGCCGCCTTTCGCCAGAATACCCGCGTCGATCACATCGTGATGGTCGGGGCAATGGCGGGGATTGCCGTGCCGAACTTTGTGATGGCCCCGCTGCTCACATTGCTGCTTGGGGTTCATTTAGGTTGGCTGCCGGTCGGTGGATGGGGCAAGCCCGAGCAGGTAATTTTGCCGCTCTTCGCCCTGGCCCTGCCCAAAATCGCCTATGTCGCGCGCCTCACCCGCGCCTCGACCATCGAAGTGCTGCGCTCGAACTATATTCGCACCGCGCGCTCGAAGGGCTTGCCGAACCGGCTGATCCTGGCGCGGCACGCCCTGAAAGCCTCCCTGATGCCCGTGGTCTCCTACCTCGGCCCGGCAACGGCCTCGGCCATCGTCAGTTCGGTCGTGATCGAGTCGATTTTCGGCATTCCCGGCATCGGCCGCTACTTTGTGCTGGGGGCTTTGAACCGCGATTATACGCTGGTGATGGGCATGGTCGTGCTCTACGCGGCGTTGATTCTCCTGTTTAATCTGGCTGTCGATTTGCTCTACGGCCTTCTTGATCCCAAGGTGCGGTTCGAATGACCAGCGCTACCACGCCCGCTCTTGAAGCGGAAATCGCCGGCCGCAGCCTGTGGCAAGACGCTTGGCGTCGGCTTCGGCGCAACCATGCCGCCCTTGTGGGGCTGATCCTGCTCGGGATCATCGCCTTCCTCGCCATCGTCGGCCCCAATGTCTCGCCGCACAATTACGATACGGTCTATTGGGACGAAATGGGCACTGCGCCCAATTTCTCCAACTGGCACCTGTTCGGCACCGACGTGAATGGCCGCGATATGTTCGTGCGCACCCTTTACGGCGCGCGGATTTCGCTGCTGGTCGGGATCGTCGCCACTCTTGTTAGCCTACTCATCGGCGTTACCTACGGCGCGGTTGCGGGCTATGTGGGCGGGCGCGTCGATAACATCATGATGCGGATTGTGGATATTCTCTATTCGCTGCCGTTCATGTTCTTCGTCATCCTGCTGTTCGTCTTTTTCGGGCGGAATATCGTGCTGATCTTCCTCGCCATCGGCGCGGTAGAATGGCTCGATATGGCCCGCATCGTGCGCGGCCAAACCCTCAGCCTGAAGCGCCGCGAGTTCGTGGAAGCCGCCCGCGCCGTCGGCGTGAGCGATGCCACCATCATTCGCCGCCACATCATCCCCAATGCCCTCGGCCCGGTGATCGTTTATGCGACGCTGACCGTGCCGCGCGTCATTCTCATCGAAAGCTTCCTGTCCTTCCTCGGCCTGGGGGTTCAGGAGCCGATGACCAGTTGGGGCGTGCTGATTTCCGAAGGCACGAAGGTGATGGAAGACCAATCTTGGATTCTGATCTTCCCCGCCGCCTTCCTTGCCACCACGCTGTTCGCGCTCAATTTCTTGGGCGACGGGTTGCGCGATGCCCTCGATCCAAAGGATCGCTGACATGACACAAACTGTCTTAGAGGTGGCGGACCTCACCACCCGCTTCAGCACCCCCGACGGCGAAGTATCCGCCGTTAATTCGGTCGGCTTTTCCATCCGCTCCGGGGAGCGCGTTGGCATTGTTGGGGAAAGCGGTTCGGGCAAATCGCAAACCTTCATGTCGATCATGGGGTTGCTGGCGCTGAACGGCAAAGCCTCCGGCTCGGTGAAGCTCAACGGGCGCGAAGTGCTGAACCTGCCCCCCGATGCGCTGAATAAAATTCGCGGCAAGGAAATGGCGATGATCTTCCAAGATCCCATGACCTGCCTTAACCCCTATTTGCGCGTCTCGCGTCAGCTTACGGAAGTGCTGGTTCAGCATCAGCATCTCTCCGAAGAGCAGGCGCGCGTGAAAGCGAAGGACATGCTCGCCCGCGTTGGCATTGCCGATGTGGACCGGCGCTTCGATATGTACCCGCACGAGTTTTCCGGCGGGATGCGCCAGCGGGTGATGATTGCGATGGCCCTGCTCTGCTCGCCCGATCTGCTAATAGCCGACGAGCCGACGACGGCGCTGGACGTGACCGTCCAGGCGCAGATTCTCGATCTCTTCGTCGATCTGCAAAAAGACAATCTGAAAACCGCCTTGTGCATGATTACCCATGATCTCGGCGTTATCGCCGGGCTCTGCGACCGGGTGATCGTCATGTACGGCGGGCGGATTGTCGAACAGGGGCCCGTGAACGAGATTTTCTACGCGCCCAAGCATCCCTACACCAAAGGGCTGCTGGCGGCGATGCCGAGCTTCGAGACCGAGGCCCGGTCGCAGCTTCCCACCATCAAAGGCCAGCCGCCCAATCTACAAAACCTGCCGAAAGGCTGCGCCTTCGCCCCGCGCTGCCCCCAAGCCTTCGACCGCTGCCAAACCGACCGCCCGGCCTATAAAGACCTGGGCGAACAGCGCGGCTGTACCTGCTTCTTGCTGGAGGATGCGGCATGAGTACCGCCCCGCTTCTCGCCGTCCGCGACCTGCGGGTCGAATTCGCCCTGCCCGGCGGCGGCTTTTTCTCCGAAGCCCGCGCGCTGAAAGCCGTCGATGGCATTAGCTTCGATTTGATGCCGGGGGAAACCTTAGGCGTCGTCGGCGAATCCGGCTGCGGTAAATCCACCCTCGGGCGCGCGGTGTTGCGCCTGATCGAGCCCAGCGGCGGCAAAGCCCTGTGGCTGGGCAAAGACATGCAGGCCTTGGGATCGAAAGCCATGCGCGACGTGCGCAAGGATATGACGATCATTTTCCAAGACCCGCTGGCGGCACTCGACCCACGCATGACGGTGGAACAGATTATCGCCGAACCCCTGGTGACTTTTCATAAGTCCTTGGGTAAAGACGAAATCCGCCGCCGGGTGCGCGAGATCATGGCGCGCGTTGGTCTTAGCCCGCACCATGTGAACCGCTACCCGCACGAGTTCTCGGGCGGCCAGTGCCAGCGCATCGGCATCGCCCGCGCGATGATCCTGCGCCCGAAGCTGGTGGTGTGCGACGAGCCCGTGTCGGCGCTGGACGTGTCGATCCAGTCGCAGATCATCAACTTGCTGATCGATCTACAAAAGGAACTCGGCCTGTCGCTGATCTTCATTTCCCACAATCTTTCAGTGGTGAAGCACATCAGCCACCGAATTGCCGTGCTCTATTTGGGCCGACTTGTGGAAATGGGCCCAGCCGAGGAGGTCTTCACCGCCCCGCGCCACCCCTATACCCGCGCGCTCATCTCCGCCGTACCGATGCCGGACCCGGCGAAGGAACGCGCCCGCAAGCGCATCGTGCTGACCGGCGACCTGCCCTCGCCGCTCAACCCGCCCAGCGGCTGCACCTTCCGCACCCGCTGCCCGGAGGCGCAAGACGCCTGCGCAACCGCGCGGCCCGAGGTGGAGCCGGTGACGGCGGATCATCAGGTCGCGTGTCGGCGTTGGCGGGAACTGGCGGCGTTCAATCCGCTCTAACGGAAGCGCCGAACCCCAAAACAAACCCCGCCGTCTCGGTTGAGAGGGCGGGGTTTTTCTTGAGCGCAGGCACTTAAGCCGCAGGCGGAACCCGCAGCATGAAGGCGGGCACATGGTCGCCGAAACCTTGCACCGAGGGGCCGAGATCGTCGCGGCGGTAATGTTCGCGGTCGCCATACTCGCGGCGCGGGCGGTCGCGGAAATCGCGCTCAGGGCGGTCATTGACGGGACGGTCATTCACCGGGCGGTCGCTAAATTCCCGCTCGGGGCGTTCGCTGGCTTCCCGCTCCGGGCGCTCGCGCCGGGGACGATCAAAGCGTTCACGCGGTTGGCGCTCGGGGCGCGGGGCGCGGTCGGGACGCTCCGCGTCGCGCTCGCGGCGTTGCGCGGGGGCCGATTGAACCACGGTCTTCGTCACAGGGGGCTGCTCACCTTCGCCTGAACGGGGAGCGCGGCTTGGGCGACGATCATCGCCTTTCCGTTCAGGGCGGCGGCGCTTGTTCTTGCGTTCGGCGGCGGCTTCCTCGTCGCTCAGCAACTCCAGCGTTTCCATCCCTTCCGGGGTGAGGCGCGGAATTGGCTTACCGATGATAGCTTCGATTGCCGTCACAAAGCGCGTGTCGTCCGGCTTTGCGAAGGTGAAAGCCTTGCCGAGATTCCCGGCGCGGCCCGTGCGGCCAATGCGATGAACATAATCTTCGGCATGAATCGGCACGTCGAAATTGAACACATGGCTGAGCATGGCAACATCGATGCCGCGCGCGGCAACGTCCGACGCCACCAGCACCGTCACATCGCCCGCCTTGAAGCGTTCGAGCATTTCGGTGCGCGCGCTCTGGTTCATGTCGCCGTGCAGAACACCGGCGTTAAACCCATGTTTCGTAAGCGATTTCCCGACGATATCCACGTCGCGCTTGCGATTACAGAAGATGATTGCATTGCGGATTTCTTCGGAGCGCAGCAGTTGGCGCAAGGCCGCCCGCTTATCCAAATCATCCACCACCACCAGCGCCTGTTGGACCGTTTCGGCGGTCGTCGATTGGCGGGCGACGGTAATTTCGCGCGGGTTCTGCAAGAACGCATCGGCCAAGCGCTTAATTTCCGGCGGCATGGTGGCCGAGAAAAACAGCGTTTGCCGCAGCGGCGGCAGCAGCGAGACGATTTTCTCCACATCGGGGATGAACCCCATGTCGAGCATCCGGTCGGCCTCGTCGATCACCAGGATCTTCACATCATTCAGCAGAATGCGCCCGCGCTCGAAATGATCGAGCAAGCGGCCCGGCGTGGCGATGAGCACGTCGACACCGCGATCCAACAGCTTTTCCTGATCGCCGAACGACACGCCGCCAATTAGCAGGGCCATCGTCAGCTTGCAGTATTTTCCGTATTTATCGAAGTTTTCCGAAACCTGCGCCGCGAGTTCGCGCGTCGGCTCCAAAATCAACGAGCGCGGCATCCGCGCGCGGGCACGCCCGTTGGCGAGAATATCGATCATCGGCAGCGTGAATCCGGCGGTCTTTCCGGTTCCGGTTTGCGCACAGCCCAACAAATCCCGCCCCATTAGGACCTGCGGGATCGCCTGCTCTTGAATCGGGGTAGGGTCAATATACCCGGCGTCGGTAACGGCTTTAACAACTTCCGGGCTAAGACCTAAGTCAGCAAACGACATGCGGCGATAATCTGCCTTCGTAAAGAAACCGAAAAAACGGCGGGGATTTGTCTGTCGCGCATTATCGCTTCCAAAGCTGCCAAGTCAAATGAAAGCGGTCTTCAAGCGCAATCATCAGCCGTGATTCTGTTGAGATTGGCACGGGCGAGGGGCTTCGTTAGGGTAAAGCCCGATAAAGTTGCGACTGAGAGGCTCCGTGTCCGATCTGCCTGAACTCATTTTTTGTCCTGGGCTTCTATGCGATGAAAACCTTTGGCGCCCCCAAAGTCTAGCGCTCGCCGGGCGGGTTGCGATGCGCGTTGCCGATACGACCAAAGACGATACGATTGCCGGGATGGCCGCGCGCTTGCTGGCCGACGCCCCGCCGCGCTTCGCCCTTGCCGGCCTTTCGATGGGTGGCTATTTGGCGCTCGAAGTGTTGCGACAGGCTAAAGAGCGCGTCACCCGCGTCGCCTTGCTCGATACTTCCGCCCGCCCCGATACCGAAGAGCAGCGCGAACGCCGAATGGCGCTGATGCGTATGGCAAAAATCGGGCGTTTCAAAGGGGTTACGCCCCGTCTACTCCCCTTGCTTATTCACCCGGACCGGCTGAACGACGCGGCGTTAGTCGAAACGATTATCGGCATGGCGCAACGCATTGGCCGCGATGGGTTTTTGCGCCAGCAGAATGCTATTTTGACCCGTGCCGACAGCGTGCCGGACCTGCCGCGTTTCACGTGCCCCGCCCTCGTCATCGTGGGCCGGGAAGATGCACTGACACCGCCCGAACGGGCCGAGGAAATCGCCACCGGATTGCCGAACGCGCGCCTTCATGTGCTTGAAGACTGCGGACATCTCGCCACGCTGGAACAACCGGATCAGGTAAATGCCCTGTTCGAGCAATTCTTCTTAGAGGAAACCGGGGCATGACATCGCCACAGAAAATCATCATCGACTGCGATCCGGGGCTTGATGACGCCATCGCCCTGCTGCTCGCCTTCGCCAGCCCCGAACTCGATATTCTCGGGATTACGGTTGCGGCAGGGAATGTTGGGCTGGAACAAACGGTTAAGAATACGCGCCTGCTGGTTGATCTGGCTGGGGTGTCCGTGCCAATCCACCCCGGCTGCCCGGCCCCGCTGTTCCGCCGTCTCGAAACCGCCGCCCATATCCACGGCGAGTCGGGCCTTAAAGGAGCCGAGCATCTCCCGCCGCCGCGCGCGCTGGTTTCGGACGAGCACGCCGTTCCCGCCCTCATCCGCCAATTGCGCGGGGCCAACCCCGGTGAGATTATTCTCGCCTGTACCGGCCCGCTCACGAACCTCGCCGCCGCCTTTATCCAGGCCCCCGATTGTGCTGCCGCTATCGCCCGCGTCGTCGTAATGGGCGGCGGAGTGGCCCAGGGCAATGCGACTCCCGCTGCCGAGTTCAATTTTCTCACCGATCCGCACGCGGCCCAAATTGTTTGCCGCAGCGGCGTGCCGCTGGAGATTATCCCGCTCGATCTCACTTGGCAGGCGGAGGCGAGCCCGGCGCGGCTCAAACCCTTAGTAGGCGTCGAAACTGAGGTCGCCCGAACGGTTCTGTCGATGATGGCCGCCTATGGCCGCAAGGGCCGCCACGCCGATAGCGACGGCCCACCGCTGCACGATCCCTGCGTCATCGGCCATATTCTCTGGCCCGATTTGATGCAAGGCCAGCGTGGCGGCGTTGGCGTCGATGTGCTACCCGGCCCCAATGAGGGCCGCCTGACCGCCGACTGGTGGGGGGTCGCCAAACCGCCCCTGCCGCAGGCCCTGATCCTGACCGAAATCGACGCCGACGGGTTCTTCGCCCGCCTGTGCGACCGCCTGCTACGCTTCAAATAGGCCCCGCGATGATTACCGTCTTCGGCTCCATCAACCTCGACCTCGTGGTGCGCGCCCCGCACCTGCCCGCGCCGGGCGAAACCGTGCTCGGGGGCGCTTTTGCCGCCCATCCCGGCGGAAAAGGCGCAAATCAAGCCCTCGCCGCCCAGCGGGCGGGCGGAAGCGTGCGGCTGTTCGGAGCCGTTGGGGGGGATAGTTTCGCCGGCCCCGCGCTAGCACTGCTGCGCGCGGGCGGCGTCGATCTTACGGGGGTGCGCACCGTGCCGGATACGGCAACGGGCATCGCCCTGATCGCCGTCGATACGCAAACGGCGGAAAATCAGATTCTCGTCGCGCCGGGGGCGAATGGCGCGGTTTCTGCCGACTGGCTGCCGCCCTTGGGCGAACAGGATATTCTGCTATTGCAGGGGGAACTCCCCTTCGCCGAAACCCTTCGGGCCGCACGGACGGCCAAGCGGCTTGGCGCGCGCGTGGTCTGGAACCTGGCGCCGGTTCCGCCCGACCTGCCAACCGATCTTATCGATCTTGTCGATCTGCTCGTCGTCAACGAAGGGGAGGCCGCCGCCCTCACCGGCACGCTGCGGCCCGAGGAAGCGCTGCGGGACTGGCCCGGCGATATCGTCATAACCCTGGGCGGCGACGGCGCAATAGCGCGGTTCGGCACGCATCTTTTCTCCGTCCCCGCCGTTCACATTACGCCGGTCGATACCACGGGGGCGGGCGATGCCAGTGTCGGCGCGCTTATTGCGGCCCTGAGCCACGGTTTGCATCCCCCCGAAGCCCTGCGCTTCGCGCTCGCCGGCGGAACTTTGGCATGCCTTACCGAGGGCGCGCAGCCGAGTTTCGCCACGCGCCCTCAGATCGAAGCCTTCCTGGGTTAGCGATAGGCCGCACGGTACAGGGTTACGATTTCATCGACGCTCGGCACCCGGGGATTATTCCCCGGCGAGCCCGACGCAAGCGCCTGCTCGGCCATCCGTTCCATCAACCCCATATAGCGCGCCTCATCGATGCCATAGGCTTCGGGTGTCGGCACCGTTAGGTCGCGGTTAAGGGCACTCAGCGCCTCCAGAAGCGCCGAGACCGCCGCCTCATCACCTTCTCCCGCCGAGGCCAGACCAAGCGTGCGCGCAACCGTCCCATAGCGCTCCAGCGCCGCCGGGGCCGAAAAGGCCGTAACGGCGGGCAGCAGCATGGCGTTCGAAAGACCGTGGGGCACGTGGAAGAACGCGCCAATCGGGCGGCTCATGCCGTGGACCAATGCGACCGAGGCATTGGAGAAGGCCAAGCCCGCCAAGGTCGCCCCCCGCATCATGGCTTCGCGGGCGGCATGATTGCCGGGCTCGAAGCACGCCGTGCGCAAGTTCGGGTAAATCAGCCGCATCGCTTCCAGCGCATAAACATCACTGAGCGGCGTGGCCTTGCGGCTCACATAGGCTTCAATGGCATGGGTTAGCGCGTCGATACCCGTATCCGCAGTGAGGCGAAGCGGTTTCGTTAGGGTTAGTTCGTAATCGACAATCGCCACGCGCGGCAGGCAGGCGAGGCCCATGATGAGCATTTTCTCGTCCGTCGCCTCGTCCGTAATCACGGCAAAGCGCGTTACTTCCGATCCCGTCCCGGCGGTGGTGGGAATGCAGATCACCGGCAGATCGGCCTGATCGGCACTGGCAGGCACCTTGTAATCGCGCATCGCGCCGCCGCCTTTGGCCAAAACCGCCATGGCCTTGGCCGTATCCATCGGGCTACCGCCGCCGATGGCCAAAAGCCCATCGAAAGGTTCCGTTTGGAGGCACGCGACGCCCGCTTCAATCACACTAACCGTTGGGTCCGGCACCGTTTCATCAAAAATGCCCACGCTCAATCCCGCCGCCCGTAACGCAGCTTCGATCTCGCCAACGACTCCCGTCTTGACCAGAAACTTATCGGTCACAATCAGTGGGTGCCGAATCCCCAATCGGGCCAGCACAGTCGCAGTTTCCCGGCGTGCGCCGCCGCCCATCAGCACCAATTGTGGTGTCATTACGCTGAACATTTTCCCCTCCCCCGTTTAGCCTTGTGTTGACAGCCCCGGTCAATTCGCCGAGAGTTGTTATGTTGCAGGTGCTAACTAGCCTATCTTCATACGATTGTCTGGCGTCTTTCCCAAAGCCCCTGAATTTAAAGGAAAATAAATTAATCTAAAAGAAGGGTAAACTTTTTCCTTGCTCTAGTTCGCATTTGCAGCGACCTTTACCTCAGTTTTCCTCCCTTCGTCGGGCCGTTTTACAGAGAAGTGGAACAAGACGATGAGCGCTGTAATCATTAGAGTCGATTTTCGACTGAAGCGTGTCGTTGCCAATGATAACAACGACCCGATCCGCCATCGCCGTGTCAACCTCTCGGCAACGATTGCGCGCTTGCGCGCCTCTGCCGCCGCTTCCGCCGCCTCGACTCAGGCCATGCGTCAAGGTGCCGCACGGTTGCGCGAAGCCTCGGCCCGGATGGAAGAAGAAACCCGTAATTTGGCGGCCAGCCTCAATAATCTCTCCAGTAGCCTGAGTGCACTGCCTGTTTCACAAATTTTCAATCAGCTTCAAGCGATCCGCGAGCTTTCCGCCGAAGGGTAATTGCATCGGCGCACCCAGGGGTGCCAAGCGGTAAAACGGCCGATCTAAAACAGGGGAGGATGTCAACATCCTCCCCTGTTTTTTTAGCCTTAGGCGACGGGTACCGAGGTCAGATGATTCCGCACTGCAGCAAAAGCAGCCTCGATCAAAGCGGGATCGGCACCGCCTGCTTGGGCCATGTCAGGACGACCGCCGCCGCCCTTCCCGCCCAAAGCTTCCGCCCCGATGCGGACAAGATCGACCGCGCTGAGGCGCTTTGAGAGAGCCTCGGTAACGCCGATGACCAGCGAGACCTTTCCATCGTCCGCTGCCGCGACGACGACGACGCCATCGGTCATATCCTGCTTCAGTTGATCAACCATGCCTTTCAACTCGCGCGCCGGAACGCCATCGGCCCGGCGGGCAACAAAGGCAAGCCCCGCGACGGTTTCAACCGCCGCCGCTGTGCCCGAACCACCCGTAGCCAGCGCTTTACGCGCCTCCAAGAGCTCGCGCTCCAACCGCCGCCGCTCCTCTACGAGGGCTGCAACGCGCGCCGGAAGCTCGGTGGCCGTGGTCTTTAAGCTTCCCGCTGCCGCTGCCAAAGTGGCTTCCTGCTGAGCGAGATGATCAAGCACGGCTTGCCCCGTAATCGCCTCAATCCGCCGAACGCCCGCGGCAACCGCGCTTTCGCCGACAATCTTGAAGGCGCCGATATCCCCCGTGCGGCGCACATGGGTACCACCACAGAGTTCCACCGAAAACCGGCTGCTATCCGCGCCCATGGTCACAACGCGGACCTCATCGCCGTATTTTTCACCGAACAGCGCCAGTGCGCCTTCGGCCACGGCATCATCCGGCGTCATCAGGCGGGTATTCACGTCGGTATTCAAACGAATGCGGGCGTTCACCTCGCGCTCAACATCCTGCACTTCGTCCGCCGACAAGGGCTTGGGGTGGCTGATATCGAAGCGTAGGCGTTCGGCCGCAACCAGCGAGCCCTTTTGGGTGACATGATCGCCCAAGCGACGGCGCAAAGCTTCATGCAGCAAATGCGTGGCCGAGTGGTTAGCGCGCAACTGGTCGCGGCGCTCGGCCGCAACGGTGAGTGTTACCCCATCGCCGACCGACAGGCTTCCCGCCTCGACCGTGCCGAGATGCACCCACAGGTCGCCGACGCGCTTTTGCGTATCGTTGATACGCACGCGCACGCCCGCTGGGGTCTGGATGACGCCTTGATCGCCCTGCTGGCCGCCGGATTCACCATAGAAGGGCGTTTGGTTGACGATAACGGCAATCGTGCTGCCCTCGGTAGCCGTCATGACCGGCGCGCCGTCGGCGATGATTGCCAAAATCTGCGCTTCCGCCGAATCGGTGGCATACCCCAGGAAATCGGTCGCGCCATGGGTATCGCGCAACTCGAACCAAAGCTTATCGGTCGCAGCCTCGCCCGAGCCGGACCACGCGGCCCGAGCCTTAGCGCGCTGGGCCTGCATGGAGGCTTCGAATCCGAGGGTATCGACCGTTCGGCCCTGACCGCGCAGCACGTCCTGGGTCAAATCGAGCGGGAAACCAAAGGTATCGTAAAGCGTAAACGCCACATCCCCCGCAAGCGCCTGGCCCTCGCCGAGCTTATGGGTTTCATCTTCCAACAGCTTCAGGCCACGCTCCAGCATGGCTTTAAAGCGGGTTTCTTCCAGCTTCAAGGTTTCGGTCATCAGCGCGCTGGCGCGATTGAGTTCCGGGTAATGGTCGCCCATTTGCTTTTGTAGGGCCGGAACCAGACGCCACAGGTGCGGATCGCGGCAACCGATCATATGCGCATGGCGCATCGCCCGGCGCATGATTCGGCGCAGCACATAGCCGCGCCCTTCATTGGACGGCAGCACGCCATCGGCCATCAGGAAGCACGAAGCGCGCAAATGGTCGGCAATGACCCGGTGGGAAATCTTATGCGGGCCATCGGGATCGGAGTTGGCGGCCTGGGCCGACGCTTCGATCAGCGCGCGCATCAGGTCGATATCATAATTATCGTGCTTGCCCTGGAGCACCGCCGTGACGCGCTCCAGCCCCATGCCGGTATCGATCGATGGGCGCGGCAGCGGTAGGCGCGTGCCATCACCCTGCTGCTCGAACTGCATGAACACGAGGTTCCAGATTTCGATGAAGCGGTCGCCATCTTGATCGGCGCTGCCGGGCGGGCCGCCCCAAACCTTATCGCCATGATCAAAGAAGATTTCCGAACAGGGGCCACAGGGACCCGTATCGCCCGCCGACCAGAAGTTATCGCTGGTAGCGATGCGAATGATCCGGTCATCGCTAAGGCCGGCAATCTTCTTCCAAAGCCCGTGAGCCTCGTCATCATCGTGGTAGACGGTCACGAGCAGGCGCTTGGCATCAAGGCCAAACTCGCGCGTTACCGTATTCCAGGCGAGTTCAATCGCCCGTTCTTTGAAATAATCGCCGAAGGAGAAATTGCCGAGCATTTCGAAGAACGTATGGTGACGGGCCGTATAGCCGACGTTCTCAAGGTCATTATGCTTGCCGCCCGCGCGTAAGCATTTTTGTGCAGTGGTGGCGCGCACATAATCGCGCTTTTCCGTTCCGGTGAACAGATTTTTGAACTGAACCATCCCAGCGCTGGCGAACAGCAACGTGGGATCGTTCCGCGGCACCAGCGGGCTCGATTCGACGACCGCATGGCCTTGGCCACCGAAATAGGAGAGAAATTTAGCGCGAACTTCGTTAGTGCTTTGCATGGCCTTCCCGTTGACGGTCCAGGGCTTAACGCGCCGTTCCGTTCTCACTCACACGCAGGGGCTTGCGTTGTAGCGCGGCCAAGGCGGCCTTGTCCATGGCAGTGACTAAATCGGCTGCGGTTGGAAGCATTTCCCAACCACAGCCGCCTTAAAGCCCTAATCGCCCGACGTATCGGGCGCGCCCATCATGGCGTCAGCCACGCCCTTGGCATTGTCGCGAATGGCTTGCTCCACCTTATCGGCGATGGCCGGGTTCTCGCGCATAAAGACCTTCGCGTTTTCACGCCCTTGGCCCACGCGCTGGCCCTCGTGAGAGAACCAGGCCCCGGATTTTTCGACCACCCCGGCCTTTACCCCAAGGTCGATCAATTCGCCGACCTTCGAAATGCCTTCGCCGTACATAATATCGAACTCAACAACGCGGAACGGCGGCGCCATCTTA